>Ga0307509_10000084_pt1 | contig 131262 bp, 110 predicted proteins | sample 10_EM_MG_FD_202245 | JGI IMG/M metagenome (GOLD analysis project Ga0307509, IMG submission 202245) | Populus trichocarpa ectomycorrhiza microbial communities from riparian zone in the Pacific Northwest, United States - 10_EM | ecosystem: Host-associated > Plants > Roots > Unclassified... | reverse complement strand
CCCGGGATGCGCGCGATCTGTTGGGTGGGGCCGGTATCAGCGCCGAGTACGTGCCGATCCGGCACATGCTCAATCTCGAAAGCGTGATCACCTATGAGGGGACCGAGACCATCCATCAGCTCACCATCGGGCGCGAGCTGACAGGAGTCAACGCCTTCTAACTTCACACCACGCCCAATGCCAACAACACGAACAACCCTAACAGGTTAAAGAACCACTCTTTCCGATTCAGTCCCAGCACGTTCATGTGGATCTCCGTCGCTGCCGATGGAGATCATTACGCCGCACCGCCCGCGCGCTCCGCGGGCGCAAAAGTGTCAATCCACCGCGTCATTGTGGCGAAAAATGGCAATGCGACCGCGTGCCTTTAACCGGCGGCCGGCAACCTGTAGCCTATGGAATCTATGAAACGAATGGTCGCCATCGTCGAAGACGAGCCCGCAATCCGCGATAACTACGCCGCTGCGTTCACACGCGAGGGCTATGTAGTACGCACCTATGCCAACCGGTCCCAGGCCATGACTGCCTTCGCAGCGCGCCTGCCCGACCTGGCGGTCATCGACATCTCCCTGGAGGACGAACCGGAAGGTGGCTTCGAGTTGTGCCGCCAGCTTCGTGCCCTGTCCGCGGAACTGCCGATCATTTTCCTCACGGCCCGCGACAGTGAGCTGGATGCCGTATCGGGATTGCGTCTCGGCGCCGATGACTTCCTGACAAAGGACCTGAGCCTCGCGCACCTCATCGCGCGCGTAAATGCCCTGTTCCGCCGGGTCGACGCATTGCGGCGTCCCACTGAGGCCACTCAGATCGTACGGCGCGGCCCGCTCACGCTGGATGCCGAACGCATGCAGGTTGAATGGGAAGGCCAGGTCGTCCTGCTTTCGTTGACCGAGTTCTGGATTGTGTACGCCCTGGCCCGACATTCGGGCCACGTCAAGAACCGCCAACAACTCATGGACGCCGCCAACGTTGTGCTGGATGACAACACCATCACCTCACACATCAAGCGCATCCGCCGTAAGTTCCAGAGCATCGATCCGAAATTCGATGCGGTGCAAACCGTCTACGGCATGGGTTACCGCTGGGTCGACTGAGCAGGTAGCAGCGGAACTCCCGCGCCCTTCATGTCCATTCGTCTCAAACTGTTGTTGTTGCTCGGGCTGGCCACGCTCGTACTGCCCTGGGGCGGTTGCCGCTATGCGCGTGAAATGGAGTCCGCGCTGCGCGAGGGCGAAGAGAATTCGCTCCTGTCAGTGGCACAAACCATCGCCGCTTCGCTACAGGGTCGCGAGGACCTGCTGTATCGGCAACCTGCGCCTGCCCAGAGCCTGGATACACCTGACGGCGAGGAATCGGCCGCGGCGGCGCCGCGCGAAACCAAGCCCAGTCCGTACGATCTGCGACCGATCCTGCTCTCGGCGCAGCCCTTCCTCGATGGTTACGTGGAGGAGTGGCCTCAGAACAAGACATCGTGGCGTTACTTCGCACGCAACCAACACAAGTTTGGAATCCTGACGGGCGTGTTCGAGCGCATGCTCTACGTGATGCTCGATGTGCACGATGCGCATGTGGTGTTCGATACGCCAGGAGCCAGTCCGCTCGATCCCAACACCTTCGGCGACCGTATCTGGATTGGCTTCGCAGGGCCCGACGGCCGCGAACGCCAGGTCTTTATTGCAGCCACCGGCCCGGGATCAGTCACCGCCCGGCGCATCGAAACCGGTGAATACGGTCAACTGGCCGCAGTCAGCGAGCCTCGAATTCTCGGCGCTTTGCAATCGACAGCCACCGGCTATCGGCTCGAGCTGCGGATTCCGCTCTCGATGTTGGGCGAGCGCTTCGGCGTGCTGATCGATGACCGTGACCAGCGAGGCGCGGACCCCGTGAGCTACGGCACTTTGCGAAGCGACGATCTGCATACCGCCGGCAGATTGATCGTGGCCTCGCCCGAACTGACCGGCTACCTGAAGCAATTCAGTCAGCCCGGCCTGAGAATCGCAGTGGCCGCGCCCGAGGGCCGGCTGCTCGCGCACGTGGATGCGCTGGCACAGGCACGAGTATTCGAACCTGATCGAGGCCTCCTCACCCAGTTTTACCGCCGTTTTGTCGACCGTCCCGGTACGCGGCGAGTGATCGACACTACCGCCGAGATCTACGACCGCGAGCACAAGCAGGTGATCGGCTCGCTGCAGGTCTCACAGACCGAAGACTTGTGGCTCATATTGCGCGATCGCGCGCTGACTCACATGTTGAATCTGACCTTGATCATCAGCACCATCGTGGTCCTCGCGACATTCGTATTTGCCGCCCGGCTGGCGGTGAGGCTGTCCCGGCTACGCACCGCCAGCGAAACAGCGCTGACGCGCGAGGGCCTGGTCACGACGTTTCCTGAAACAACGACAGCCGATGAGCTTGGCGATGTCGCACGTGGATTTTCGACGCTGCTGCATCGCCTGAACGAATACACAGGCTATCTGCGCACCCTCGCGGGGAAGCTCGCACACGAGATTCGTACCCCACTGACGATCGTGCGCTCGTCGCTCGAGAACCTTGAGTCCGAGGGCATCTCCCCTGCTGCTGGTGTCTATCTCAAGCGCGCGCGGCAAGGCAGCGACCGGCTGAATGCGATTCTGATTGCTATGGGGGCGGCGACGCGTGTCGAAGAGGCTATCAGTAGCGCTGAGCGCGCTCGATTCGACCTCGTTCCCGTGGTCAAGTCGGCGGCCGACTCCTACCGCATCGCGTTCCGTGAGCGCACCTTCGCCACCGAGGTGCCAGAGGAAGGCGTCGAGATCGACGGCGCACCAGATCTGATCGTTCAGATGCTCGACAAGCTGGTGGATAACGCCGTGGATTTCAGTCCCCCGGGTGCGCAGATCGTTTTGCGCGTGCGCCTGGAGCCTGACCACGCAGTCGTAGAGGTCGACAATCCCGGTCCACCGCTGTCGCCGCAGACGCGCGAGCGACTATTCGAGTCCCTGTGGCAATCCCGAGCACGCACTCCGGGCGCGCCTGCGGACTCCGACAGTCGCCCGCATTTCGGGCTGGGACTTTACATAGTGCGGCTCATCGCCGAATTTCACGGCGGCGAAGCTACGGCGAGCAGCCTGCCAGAGGATGCGGGTGCGCGCTTCACCATCCGCCTGGCGCGCTGATGTGAGGATTCCGCCAAAATGGTCGCAATCCAGTGTCGATGTACGACAAATACGACATGGAATTTTCATTCGAAGCGCGTACAATTTAAATCGTAAAGATTGGTTGTCGATGCCGTAACTCGCGGATTCTGTTGATACTTCTGCGCGTTGGCATCGGGTTTGCTGCAAACGTCGGCATTCTGGCGCGCATCCGGGTGATGCGAAGAGTGCACAACTGGAGGGACAAGCAGAAGAAAACTCGGGGAATCGACGCGGGCACGGGTAACGGCAATCGCGAACTTGTTGTGGTTGCCAGGAACGCTTGGCGTGAATTGACACGCGGGTCATGCAATTAAAGGCCGGGGCTTCGGCACCAACGTTTCAGCCGCAAAGTATAGATGCTCGTGACGACGCGACACGCCGGTGCGCAGTAAGAGCTGCTTTTAGGTAAGTTTATGCTCGCGCCCGGCCGGAGCTGACAGCGATCCACCGAGCAAGATGATGGGAAGTGCTTAAGGCCTCAGCGCAGCGATGCGATGGGGCTTTTTCTTTTGTGGGGCCCGCGTAGGAGCGCCTGGCTGTCCGGGTGGCGCGTGCTCACCCCAACCCCAGGTACCCCAATATCCCCTTCGCAGCTTCGCGCCCTTCAAACACCGCGGTGACCACGAGGTCCGAGCCACGCACCATGTCACCACCGGCAAACACCTTCGGATTGGTTGTTTGAAACGGTGTGGTGGGTGTCGCGGAGACGCGCACACGGCCCGTCTTATGCAGCCGGATATCGTGTTGGTCGAACCAATCCGGCGGGCTGGGAAGGAAGCCGAACGCGATGATCACCGCATCGGCGGCCAACACCTGCTCTGAGCCGGCAATGGGCTCGGGCACGCGCCGTCCGCGCGCGTCGGGCTTGCCCAACCGCGTTTCAATCAGCTTGACGCCCTCGACCTGGTCGGAGCCGACAATCTCGATGGGTTGCCGGTTGAACAGAAACTCGACACCCTCTTCCTTGCTGTTCTTATAGTCGCGTCGCGACCCGGGCATGTTGTGCTCGTCGCGACGATAGGTGCACGTGACCGACTCCGCGCCCTGGCGAATCGCCGTGCGGTTGCAGTCCATACCTGTATCACCGCCGCCGAGGACCACAACGCGCTTGCCGCGCATATTGACCAGTCGCTCGGCGCTCCCGGGGACGCGCAGCTCGTGATTGATGTTGGAAATCAGGTAAGGCAGCGCCTCATGCACTCCCGGAAGATCCTCACCGGGGAAACCGCCCTTCACGTACGAGTAAGTTCCCATACCGAGGAACACCGCGTCGTACTCCGCAAGCAGGCTCTGGAACGAAACGTCCGACCCGACATCGACTCCTAGCCGGAATTGCACGCCCATCCCTTCCATGATTTCGCGCCGCTTCTCGACAATCTCCTTCTCGAGTTTGAACGGCGGAATACCGAACGTCAGCAGGCCTCCGATGCGTGTGTAGCGATCGAATACCACCGGAGTCACGCCGTTGCGCACCAATATGTCCGCGCAACCGAGGCCCGCAGGTCCAGCACCCACAATGGCAACCCGCTTGCCGGTGGCCTGCACACCCGACATATCCGGCTTCCACCCGCGCTTGAATGCCTCATCGGTGATGTATTTCTCAATCGACCCGATGGTGACCGCGCCGAGCCCATCGTTGAGCGTACAAGCGCCCTCGCACAACCGGTCCTGCGGGCAGATCCGTCCGCACACTTCGGGCAGCGAGTTGGTTTTGTGCGAGAGCTCGGCCGCCTCGAACAGGTTGCCTTCCTGGATGAGCTTCAGCCAGTTGGGAATGTAGTTGTGGACCGGGCATTTCCATTCACAGAACGGATTGCCGCAGGCCAGGCACCGCCCGGCCTGCTGGCCCGCGGACTGTGCATCGTAGGGCGCGTAGATTTCCGCAAAGCTCGCCACGCGGGTCTCGACCGGGAATTTCGCCGGATCGGTACGCGGGATGTCCAGGAACTGAAGGGTTTTGTCCGCCATGTCGTATTCTTATCTCGTCGCTTGCGAATGCAGCGCTGCGCTCAGGCCGCGCGCCGCAGGTTTTCAATCAGCGAATCAATGGAGGCCGCCTTGGGCTTCACCACCCAGAACTTGCCGATGTAGGTCCGCAGATCATTCAGGATCTCCTCGGCCCAGTTGCTGCCCGTCTCGGCCAGGTGCTGATCGAGCAGGCCCTCCAGGTGTTGCAGATGCGACTGCATCGACTCCGCGTGGATGCGGCTGATATCGATCAGCTCGTGGTTGTAGCGATCGACGAAATCGCGCTCCAGGTCGAGCACGTAGGCGAAGCCTCCCGTGAAGCCCGCACCGAAGTTGACTCCCGTTCGTCCCAATACGCAAACCACTCCACCTGTCATGTACTCACAACAGTGATCGCCCGCACCCTCAATCACGGCAACCGCTCCGGAATTGCGCACCGCAAAGCGCTCGCCGGCAACACCAGCCGCAAACAGATGCCCGCCCGTCGCACCATACAGGCACGTGTTGCCCATGATGATGGTCTCATTGTGGGCAAAGCGCGCATTGCGGGAATGCCGCAAGACGATCTTGCCGCCGGCCATTCCCTTGCCGACGTAGTCATTGGCATCGCCCTCGAGATGCATATGCAACCCGCCGGCGTTCCAGACTCCAAAGCTCTGACCGACGTTGCCGGTCAACCGGACCGTCAGCGGAGAATCCTCCATCCCGTAGTTGCCCCAGCGTCGGGCAATCTCGCCAGAAACTCGCGCGCCGATGGAGCGGTTGTAGTTGCGGACATCGTAATTCCATTCACCGCCTTTCTTGCTCTCAATGGCCGGCAACATGTCCTTGACCATGCGCTCCGCGAGCTCACCCTTGTCGAATGGAGCATTTGACGGAGTGCTGCAGTACTGCGGTACATCGTCCGCCATTCCGGCTGCGGACAGGATGGGCTTGAGATCCAACTTGCGCTGACGGGGAGTCTGTCCTTCCAGTATTTCGAGGTACTCGGTACGGCCGATGATGTCCTGGATACTGCGGACACCCAGCGATGCCAGGATTTCGCGCACTTCCCGTGCCACGAACTGGAAGTAGTTGATGACCATCTCGGGCAGCCCGATGAAAAACTTCGAGCGCAGCAGGTTGTGTTGAGTCGCAACGCCGGTGGCGCAGTTGTTGAGATGGCAGATACGCAGGTACTTGCAACCCAACGCGACCATCGGCGCCGTTCCGAACCCAAAGCTCTCCGCGCCGATGATGGCCGCCTTGATCACATCGAGACCCGTTTTGAGTCCGCCGTCGGTCTGGAGGCGGACCCGTTGACGCATGTCGTTGATCCGCAGCGTTTGATGCGTTTCCGCGAGCCCGAGCTCCCAGGGCGTACCGGCATACTTGATGGAAGATAGAGGGCTTGCGCCCGTACCCCCGTCGTAACCGGAGATGGTGATGAGGTCCGCGTAGGCCTTGGCAACACCCGCCGCAACCGTACCAACTCCGGGCTCTGCAACCAGCTTCACCGACACGAGCGCCTGCGGATTGACCTGCTTCAGATCGAAAATCAGCTGCGACAGGTCCTCGATGGAGTAGATGTCATGGTGTGGCGGAGGCGAGATGAGTCCGACCCCGGGACGCGCAAAGCGCAACGAGGCGATCATGTCGTTGACCTTGTGACCGGGTAGCTGCCCGCCCTCACCCGGCTTCGCTCCCTGCGCCACCTTGATCTGCAGCACTTCTGCGTTGATCAGGTATTCCGGGGTGACTCCAAAGCGGCCCGAGGCCACCTGTTTGATCTTGGAATTCTTCTCGGTGCGGTAGCGCGCCGGGTCCTCACCGCCCTCGCCTGAGTTGGATCGCGCACCGAGCCGGTTCATGGCTATGGCGAGCGCCTCGTGGGCCTCGGGTGACAGGGCTCCCAGAGACATTCCGGCGCTGTCGAAGCGCGCGAGCACGGCTTCAACGGGCTCGACGTCGTCCACTGGAATGGGTTTCTGCCTGGCCTTGAGGCCCAGCAAGTCGCGCAATGTCGAGGCCGGTCGCTGATTGACCAACTGCGCGAACAGTTTGTATTGCTCGTAGTCGCCCGAGATCACCGCAGCCTGCAATGTGGCGACCACATCCGGGTTGTACATGTGGTACTCGCCGCCATGCACATACTTCAGCAGGCCACCCTGGTCCATCGGCTCGCGGACATTCCAGGCCCGGGCCGCCAGTTGCTTAAGATCGGCCTCCAGGTCATCGAAATCCGACCCCTGCACCCGGCTGTCCGTTCCGGTGAAACACATGTTCACGACTTCGTCCGACAGGCCTACGATCTCGAACAGCTGTGAGCTTCGATAGCTGGCGATAGTCGAGATCCCCATCTTCGACATGACCTTGAAGAGGCCCTTACGCACACCCGCGCGATAGCTGCGACCCAGTTCCAGGCGGGTGGCGAAATCCAACTTCACGCGCCCCTTGCGCATCATCTCGAACAGCACCTGGTAGGCCATGTAGGGGTACACGGCCGTGGCGCCATAGCCCAGCAGGCACGCGAAGTGGTGCGAGTCGCGCGCAGTGCCCGTCTCGATCAAGAGATTGCACTTGCACCGCAGCCCTTTGCGCACGAGGTGATGATTGACCGCGCCGGTGACGAGCAGCGCGTGCGCGGGCAGCTTTCCCTTGACCAGGTATCGGTCCGAAAGCAGCAGCACGAGCTTCCCGTCCCGCACAGCCTTCTCGGCTTGCTTGCACATCCGGGTAATCGCAGCCTTAAGTCCCTCGTCCGGGTCGTACTGCAGGTCGATGAACTCGTGCGTGACCTCCTTGAGGCCCAGGATCTGCCGCAACTTGCGTTGCGACAAAATGGGCGAGCCCAACACGATCTGCCGCGCGTGCTCGGGCGCCGGCACGAACACGTTGCACTCAGGGCCAATCTGCGTCTGCAGCGACATGACGATCGATTCGCGCAGCGGATCGATAGGTGGATTGGTGACCTGGGCAAATTGCTGACGGAAGTAGTCGTAGAGCGCGCGCACCTTGTGCGACAGCACTGGCATTGGAGTGTCATCGCCCATCGACCCGACAGCTTCACTTTCATCTTCCGCGAGCACGCGAATGATCTCGTCGCGCTCCTCGGAGGTCACATTGAACATCTTTTGATAGAGCGACAGCGTCTCGCGATCCATCGGTTCCGCGGCCAGTCGCGGATCCACGAGGTCGGTCTCGAGATAGCGCACACCCTTCTTGAGCCATGTCTTGTAGGGGTGGCGCGATTTCAGGATCTCGTCGATGTCGCGTGACTCGAGGAGAGTGGCCGTCTGCAGGTCCAGGGCGATCATGTCACCCGGCCCCAACTTCCCTTTTCGAACTACGTCCTCAGGCGCGTAATCCCAGACGCCCGTCTCCGACGCGATAGTCAGGAAACGATTTTTTGTGATCACGAATCGAGCAGGTCGCAAGCCGTTCCGATCGAGCGTGCATGCCGCATAGCGACCGTCGGTTAGTACGATGCCGGCGGGACCGTCCCACGGCTCCATATGGACCGAGTAGTACTCGTAGAACGCTCGCAGATCCGGGTCAATCGAATCGAGGCCGTGCCAGGCCGGCGGCACCAGCAGTCGCATGGCGTGCAACGCATCGAGGCCTCCCATCAGGAGAACCTCGAGCATGTTGTCGAGGCTCTGTGAGTCAGAGCCCGTCAATGACACCAGCGGCAGGACCTCCGAGAGATTGGGCAATAAGGGAGAGCGGAACAGCGGTCCGCGTGCCTGAGCCCAATTGCGGTTACCCTGGACCGTGTTGATCTCACCGTTGTGCGCCAAATAGCGGTACGGATGCGCCAGCCGCCACTGCGGCATGGTGTTGGTCGAGAACCGCTGGTGAAACACAGCCACGGAGGCCTCGAGCCTCGGGTCCTGCAGATCCCGATAGAACTGCGTGAGGAACTCCGGCATCACCATGCCCTTGAAGACAATGGTGGTAGCGGACAGGCTCGGCATATAGAAGCTCGGGTCGCTCTCCTCGATGGACTTCTCTGCGAGACGCCGCGCCATATAGAGCTTCCGGTTGAACGACGCCTCGTCCATGTCCGGCAGGCTGCAATTCACGTAGATCTGCTCGATGTGCGGCAGCGTCCTCAGCGCCTGGGCACCGCAGGCATCGGTGTCCAGTGGCACTTTGCGCCATCCGGCCAGTTCCAGACTTTGGCGTATGAGCTGCGCCTCGAGAATGTCGCGCGCTCTTTGTGCCAGCGCGGGATCGCGATTGAGAAACACCAAGCCTGACGCAAAGCGCTCCGTCAGCTCGATGCCGGCCTCGGTGGCGACGGCGCGCAGGAAAGCCTCGGGTTTCTTGAGCAGGAGCCCACAGCCGTCACCGGTCTTGCCGTCGGCCGCGATTGCACCACGGTGGGTCAAACGGTTGAGAGACGTAATGGCTGTCTGTACCAGCCAATGACTGGGCTGGTCATCGAGGTTGGCAATGAGGCCAAACCCGCAGCTGTCGCGTTCGTAGGCGTCTCTATACAGTCCCGTGTCGGCTGATTTCATCGTCGTTGCCTCTTGCTGAGGACCGTCTTGTGCGGCAGGGCTATGCGCACCGGGCTGCGAGGCCCGGGCGAACGTTGCCCACCGCGGCAGGAATTGCCTGCGACGGTTCGGTCTAGAAAAACTTTGCGGTCGGTAAGCCCGAGCCAGGTCTGTGAACCCGGGGGCTGGCAGTCGAAATCGCGCGGGTTCGAGGCCGAGATAACCCGAGCGGCGGTCGCCTGTCTACACCTTCACTATGTATCCGATAATACCGGCCCACCGAACGCTTTCAATAGCACTATGAATCTGAGCACCTCACGTCTGATTCTTAGGCCCTGGCGCGACACCGACCTCGACGAGTTCGCGCGGCTCAACGCCGACCCGGTCGTCATGGAGTTCTGCCGGGGCGCGCAGCCCGCAGCGGCTATCCCGTGACGAAAGTGATGCCATGGCCGGCCGCATCCGGGCCGTAATGGAGGAACGTGGGTGGGGGCTGTGGGCGGTGGAGGTCAAAGCGGCGGATGGCGCGGCCGAGAATTCGCGTGTGCCCGTCAGCGCGGGTGTGCCGTTTATCGGCTACGTCGGGCTGTCGATACCGAGTTTTGAAACGGCGTTCACGCCGTGTGTGGAAATTGGATGGCGGCTCGCGAAAGAACACTGGGGCCGCGGCTACGCCACTGAGGCGGCGACGGCCAGCCTGAGGTTTGCGTTCGAGAAATTGACACTTCAACAAATCGTCTCGTTCACCGTGCCATTGAACAAGCGCTCAATTCGTGTGATGGAACGGAGCGGGATGTCGCGCGATCCCGCAGGTGACTTCGAGCATCCCAAACTTCCGCCAGAGCATCCGCTGCGGCCTCACATTCTCTACCGGGCGAACCGCACACAGTGGCTGCGCAGCGCAGTCCAGGCGGGCGACGTGTAGGTTCTCTGCGACGCGCAAGTTACTTAATTCAACATCGCGCGGCAGGCGTTCGGTCGTCGCAAAAAAAATCGACGAACAGCTCGCAATTCTTGGCTTGAACCTATTGCATCGAGGGGTGTCCTACCTCAACATGCGCGCGCCTGACTCCTGACCAGGACCCATGGAGGTGTTTCACAACCAATGATCAAGAAACGCACAGAGTCCGCCAGCGCTAGTGCGCGCCGGCCCGCCGGGAACGATGCCGCTTCCCGTCTTCAAAGCGTTAATCAGTATCTCGAAAAGAATTTTCCCGACTTCTTTGCCGAAGCCCGTTTCCAGGTCGGGGATGACGATTACTTTCTCTACGCCCGCTTCGGCCAGTATCTCGCTCGAACCATCGAGCAAAACCGCGTTTCCCGCGACAAGATAAACCGTGGCTTCACCGTGTTGAATAAGATGGCGCGCGTGTCCGCTAGAAGCCCGCGCATCCGCCAGATGCTTGTCTCGGGGCCGCTGGAATACATCGTGGACGCTCCCAAGGCACGCGCGCTGGCGCGTAAACGCCTCTCGCCTGTGGCACAGGGGTATATGGAGAGTCTCTGCGAGTGATGCGTCGGCGCTGACGCGGCTTGGCGCCGGTGGGCGCCGTCGCTGTCGGACGTTGCGACGCGCGTGGCGCTCCCGACGCGCCGACGTCGCTGCGTCAGCTCGCCGGTTCCCGTGGCGTCAGCGCGATCTTCAAACTCTGCGTCCGCCGGATGACCTGTAGCGTGATCGGTGTTCCCACCGGACACCGACTGAGCTGCAGATGCAGCGCATCGACTCCATCCACTGACGTATCGTTTACGGCAACGATCAGATCTCCCGACCGCAGGTCGGCATGCGCTGCCGGCCCCTGCTCATCCCGAGTCATGATCTCAACCGCGCGCGTCACGGGGAGCTCCAACGCACGGACGAGGCGAAGATCGAGCGCCCGATCGCGGACGGTGACGCCGAGGTAGGCGCGCCTAACACGCCCCTGCGTCAGAATCTCGGTCAGAATCCATTGCGCAGTGCCGGCGGGCACCGCGAACCCGATGCCTTGCGCCATCGCAATGATGGCCGTGTTGACACCGACCACCCGCCCCCGCGAGTCGACAAGCGGCCCGCCAGAATTGCCGGGGTTGAGCGCTGCCGTATGCTGAACAACGCCTTCGATGAGTCGTCCGTGACGACTCCGCAGTGAGCGTCCCAAGGCGCTGACCACTCCTGCGGACACGGTGGACTCGAATCCAAACGGATTCCCCACGGCCACGACCAACTGCCCCACACGCAAGGGCCGCTCCGCCGAAAGTCGCGCGTACGGTAGAGCCCCTGCCTGTGCACGAAGCACCGCAAGATCAGTAGAAGGGTCCCTCCCGACGACTATCGCCGGTACGCTGCGCCCGTCCACAAAAGCAACGCGCGCATCCTGAGCGTTCTGAACCACGTGCTCGTTGGTCAATACATAGCCATCCGGCGTGACGACGACGCCAGAACCGGCACCACCGCGCGCACGCGCCGCCTCGCCCGCACCACCGACGTAGATGCTGACGACCGCCTCACCGACATGCTCAACCGCACCAACGACTGCCTGCGAGTACGCGTCCAGCGCTTCGTCTTCAGTTGCTTGCAACATAGGAAGCGAGGCATTGGGAGCGCCGCTGACCTTCTCAAGGCACCCTACCCATATGGGTGTAGGTTCGAACGGAAGTCTCTAGGCACAGCGTTTCCTGCGAGAATCCGCCGAATGGCTATCACTCTCTCCCAGACTGCACTTCTGCTCGGCGCGGCCGTCCTCGCCGTCTCCATTTTCAGGCTCCTGCGTCTCAGCTCAATTCTGGGCTACGTCGCGGCGGGAATGGTCATAGGTCCCTGGGGCCTGCGACTCGTAAGCGACGTGCCCAGCGTCATGAACTTCGCTGAGTTCGGAATCGTCCTGCTGCTCTTCATCATCGGCCTCGAGCTGCAACCCACGCGGCTTTGGGTGATGAGACGTAACGTTTTCGGGTTGGGATCGGCACAGGTGATTTTGTGCGCTGTCCTCCTGGGCCTGGCTGGATGGTCGCTCGGTCTGCAGGTGGCACCAGCGTTTCTAGTCGGTTTCGGACTTTCGTTATCTTCCACGCCACTGGTGCTGCAGTTGCTCGCTGAGCGTACGCAACTGAAGAGCCCTCACGGGCGCGCGGCGTTTGGAATTCTTCTGTTTCAGGACCTCGCGGTTCTGCCGGTATTGGCAGCGTTGCCGTTGATTGCTCCGACTTCTGTTGGGGCGGCTGGCGATGGGCACGGGGTTTTGACGCTTGCCAAGCTGCTTGCTGTTATGGCGGCTATTGTCGTTGGCGGACGGCTTCTTTTGCGTCCGGCGCTGCGGATAGTCGCGCGGATCAAGGTCACGGAAGTATTCACGGCGGCCGCACTTCTGACTGTCATAGTCACGGCGATCCTCGCCAGGGAGGCTGGCCTTTCAATGTCTCTCGGTGCTTTCCTCGCAGGCGTGCTGCTGGCAGACAGCGAGTTTCGGCATGAGCTCGAGGCGGATCTCGAGCCCTTCAAAGGACTGCTGCTGGGCCTCTTCTTTATTGCCGTCGGAATGGCGGCCAATCTCGGGTTGCTGCAATCCATGCCGTTGCGCGTGCTGGCCGTGACCGGGGGGTTCCTTGCAATCAAGGCAATTGCGATTGCGGCGCTAGGTCGAGTGTCGGGACAATCGGGTCAATCCGCCTGGAAGCTCGGGTTCACATTGCCTGCTGGGGGCGAATTTGCGTTCGTGCTGTTTACCTTGGCCGCACGCGAAAAAATCATTGATGGGGACCTTGCCGATCTGTTGGTGTTGTCAGTGACGCTGTCGATGATGCTGGGTCCATTGCTTCTGATACTGCACGACACGCTGCAGAGTCGCTTCGGCGCTGAGCCGGCGCGTCCGTTTGATGGCATAGACGAGGGCGACAACCGCGTCATCATTGCCGGCTTCGGTCGCTTCGGGCAGATCGTTGCCCGCGTGTTGAGCGCACGTCGGATCAAATTCACGGCTCTCGATTCAAATCAGACCCACGTGGACTTTGTGCGGAAGTTTGGCAACAAGGTGTATTACGGAGATGCCTCGCGCTTAGACCTTCTGCGCGCAGCCGGTGCCGAAACTGCAGGCATATTCGTACTCGCGATTGATGACGTGGATGCCTCCGTGCGCACCGCTGAGATCGTGCGCGCACAATTCCCGCGTCTGAAAATCTTCGCGCGAGCGAGGAACCGGCAGCATGCGTTCGCACTCAGAGACGCCGGAGTGCGCTATATCATCCGCGAAACCTATGCATCCAGCCTCGAGATGGCCGTATCGGTGCTGGAATCGCTGGGCGATCCCACTTCCAGCGCCAAAGCACTCGTCCGAAAATTCAGACAGCATGACGAATCGCTTTTCGACGCCCAATATGCGGTGAAGGAAGACGAGACCAAGTTCATTGCAACCTCACGAGCGGCGGCCGATCAGCTCGAGCACCTGTTCGAAGCTGACGAGGCCAAGGCGGAGTGACCGATGGATGACGCCCTCAGGGTTCGCGAGTTCTGGTTCGGCAAATCATTGACCGGGCCGCTGTCAGGTCACGGCGAAATGGCTTCGGTGGCTCTCGCCTTGAACCGGCGGGCCAGTCTCTGGTTCGAATCCAACCCACAGCTCGTCGGGCAGCAGGACGAGGCGATTCGAGCCGGGTTCGAGATATTGGTAGAGCGCGCAGGCCGGGGCGAGCTGGCCAGCTGGGCCGACGGTCCACGCAGGCGCTTGAGCCTGATCATTCTGCTGGACCAGTTTCCGCGGCAGATCTATCGAGGAACGCCCAAGGCGTTTGCCTATGATGCGGATGCTTTGGCGTTAGCTCTATCGGGCATGCAGTCCGCAGCCGACGGTGCGCTCAACATCGTCGAGCGCTTGTTCTTTTATATGCCGCTGCAGCATGCCGAGTCGACGGAAGTACAGGACGAGTCCGTGTCGGCTTACAGACGCCTGGTGGCCGAGAGTCCACCGGAACTCAAATCCACGTTTGAGGGGTCGTTGCAGTACGCCGAAGAGCATCGCGCGCTCATTCGTCAGTTCGGGCGATTTCCTCATCGCAACCACCTTCTCGGCCGCGCGAATACGGCCGAGGAGGAGGCGTACTTGAAGAAGAGTACGGAGCGTTACGGGCAATGAGGGGCGGCGGGCCGCGCCGATCGCAGGCGGCAGCGCCGGCCGCACGGCGAGGCGGCGGCCACAGGGGCCCGGAGCGGTTACGGGCTCGCGTCGGCGGCCACAGGTTGCCGCCCGCGCGAGCGAATCAGCTTCCTGATCCGCCCGGTCCAAGCTCCGCCCGCGGGTCGAAGTCCATCTCCTGCTTCATCTGCTCAAACACCGCTCGCGCTTCCGGTGAGTTGGCCGGCGGTATGACTATCTTGAGCTGAACGTACTGATCCCCTGGCGACTGCCCGGGAAGTCCGCGTCCCCGTAGCCGCATCTTCTGCCCTGACTGAGAATTGGCTGGGATGCGCATTTCAACACCACCGCCCAACGTCGGGACAGTCACGGTTGCGCCAAGAGCGCTCTCCCACGGAGTGATGGGCAGTGTGAGAGTCACGTCGCGACCCTCAAGCTGAAACATCTTGTGAGGCTTGATGTGAACTTCGAGGTAAAGATCACCAGGGCGCCCACCCGTGGTTGACTGCTCCCCCTGACCGGACAGTCGAATCAACTGACCATCCGTGACGCCTGTAGGAATCGTGACACGAACCGTGTGCGTCTTCAGCTCAAGCGTGCCGTCTGGCTTCAACTCCGGACGCTTCAATTCGAGGGTGCGTGTCGTACCGGCAAACGCCTCCTCGAGATCGATGTCCACACGTGCGTGGTGATCGCGCGCAGCACGGCTGCTGGCGCCACCAAACGGACTGGCCCCACCGCCAGCGCCGCCAAACAGAGATGAGAAGAAGTCGCTGAAGCCTTCGGCTTCCTCGAACTCCTCAGTACTCGCAGTACGGCGCCGGGTATTCCCGCGGGTGCTCTGCCGCGGCCCACCGCGAAATTCAAAGCCGCTGCCCCAATCCGGTGGCGGACGAAACTGCTGCCCGGACTTCCAGTCACTTCCGAGCTGATCGTAGGCGGCACGCTTCTCGGGATCCTTGAGGACCTCGTAGGCCTCCTGGACCTCCTTGAACTTCGTTTCCGCATTCGCCTCTTTGCTGACGTCGGGATGAAATTTGCGCGCCAGACGCCGGTACGTCTTCTTGATCTCATCCGCCGTTGCGGTGCGGGCTACACCCAGAATCTTGTAGTAGTCGCGATATTCCATGAGTCGTTACAGGCCTCAATTGAGCCGTGAAAATGGGGGCGAAGACCCGTTCAGGCAAGAGGGTTGAAACCGGCAGTCTTAAGCCCAATTTTCTACGCTCAGACGACCAGCCCGCGACCTAAGTATGACCAGCAATACCGCTCCCGCGTCCGATTCTATTCTCGTGGCCTGCCCACAGTGCCACTCCGTCGTACGTACGCCATCGAGCCGCGTGGGTGAACATCCGAAATGCCCGAAGTGCAAGGCGCAGCTCCTCGAAGGCCAGTCTATAACCCTCGACTCTGCGTCGTTTGCCACTCATACCGCCAAGGGTAGCCTGCCGGTGCTCGTGGACTTCTGGGCGCCCTGGTGCGGCCCCTGCAAGATGATGGCGCCCGTCCTGGACCGTACGGCCCAGCAGCGCGCGACGTCTCTGCAGGTCGGGAAGGTCAATACCGATGAGCAGCCGGATCTCGCCGGGCGCTTCAACATCCGTAGCATTCCGACGCTAATCTTGTTCCGAGGCGGGCAGGAGGTGGCTCGCCAGTCGGGAGCCGTGGATGCCTCGGCCCTCGGCCGATGGCTGGACGGAGCGCTGGGCCGCTAAGGCCGAATCAAGCCCATCCGCTTGTACCGTTCCGACGGCTTGAACTGCGCCGACTCGGTGCGCTTACCGCCGCCCCTGCCCAAATCGATGCACTTCTGACTGGATCAACAGCCTATGAAAGTCACTCACTGCGCGCGTGGCGCCTGCCCGGCAAGGCATGCTTCTTGCACTAGGCAGGTATGCTTGACACATCGTCTATCCAATCGCCCGTGATGCGCTTATCCCGTCCGCCGCCCCTGAGAAATCTCCGGGCGTTTTGTGTTGCCGCCCGTCATCGGAGCTTCAAGTTCGCCGCGGACGAGTTGTTCCTGACGCCTTCGGCCGTAAGTCACCAGATGAAAGAGCTGGAGGACTCGCTCGGTGTGCGCCTGTTCGAACGTAAGACACGCGCACTCGCTCTTACAACCGCCGGGCACACGTTGCTCGACGAAGTCGAACCGCTGCTGGAAGCTCTAGACCGAAGTCTCGCCCAGATCGCGCGACGCAACGGGCGTCACACGTTGCGAGTGCTACTGCCGCCGTTTTTTGCCAGCGAGCTGTTCATTCCGCGTCTGACGAGCTTTTGCGACGAGCATCCGGAAATTGACATGCAGATCGACACGAGCGATCCGCGCCCGTCGATCCATCCAGCAACGGCAGATGTCTCCATCCTGCTATCCGACCAGATGCCGCAGGGGCTGCGCACCTCGAGACTGTTTTCTTTGTCACTGACGGCCGTCTGCTCCAAAGAGCATGCGCCGACGGTGGCGCGACTGGGCAGCGAAGTCTTCCGGCAAATGGCTTTGATCGTGCACAAGACGCGGCCTTTCGCCTGGACGAGCTGGGCCGAGGAAGTGGGCCTGGAAACGCCCGAGCCGAAGAATGTCATCGAGCTCGACACGATGTTCGCGGTGGTGCGTGCCGCGGAGCGTGGTATCGGTGTTGCGTTGGTTCCGTCGGTGTTGTGCGAGTCATGGTTCCGCTCAGGCTCACTGGTGAAGATTTTTTCCGTCGAACTTGCGACGAACGACACATACTTCCTGGTGAGCAGGCCTAAAGACGCGGAAAAGCCCGGGGTCAAAGCCATCACCAACTGGGCGCTGTCACAGTTCCGCGCCGCCGAGTGAGAGTGGATCACTCATCGACCCAATTCTTTTCGTTTGTCCCGCGCTGTCAGTTTTCCTATCGTGACATCGCCCGAACCAACACGGGCCATGGAACACTGACAGGAATCCGACATCATGCTTTCATCAAACAGTCACATGCCGAAGCCCGCGTTGCGCCTGGCGGCCGCCGTCGCGCTGCTGCTCGGCTCGGCCGCCACGCAAGCCGCCGACTCTTCACATAACTTCCAGCTGACCGCCTACAGCAACGGCAAGGGCGGCTCGGAGCTCGTCAGCGGCGACTACGCCGGCGCCAGCAAGGCACTGCACTATCGCTACTCCGGTCTCAGCAGGGGCGATGTCGGCGTCAACAGCAACAACCGCTGCGTCATGCTGACGGTAACCAAGCAGTGGGATTCGGCACGGACCGCCTGTGATCAGGCAGTGCGCGATGCCCAACAGGAAAAGGCAATGCTGCCCTCCTACCAGTACTGGGCGCGCAAGTTCCAGAACGACTACCTCGCAGTAGCGTTGTCCAACCGCGCGGTGCTCCATTGGATGTCAGCGGATTCGGACGCTGCAGCGGAAGATCTGAAGCGGGCTGCGGCGCTATCGCCCAAGGCCTCCTTCGTGACGCACAACCAGCAAGCCCTGGAATACTCGCACGCAAAGGTGGCGCAGGTTGACGTGGCGCCCGCGTCAAACTAGCCCCGGCTAGGCGCCCCCTCTTCCAACTCCTCCAGGGTTCGCGGCCAGTCATCTTTGAGCAGCCGCGATAAAGACCGGTCGGCGAGTATTCGCCCACCGGTCTGACATCCAGGACAATAGTTTGTTTCGTTCTCCGCGTAGCGGATGCGTTGCACGGGCGCGGCGCATACAGGACAGGGTTTGCCGAAGCGGCCATGTACGGCCATGTCAGGACGGAACGCCGTGACGTCTTCCGGAAATCCGTCACCTGCTTCGGCGCGCAATCGGTCGATCCATTCGGGCAACACTGTCCGAATGGCTTCGTAGAGGCGGCGCAAGGATGGCTCGTCGAGCTTTTGCGTGAGCGCGATTGGTGACAACCGCGCTCGGTGCAGTATCTCGTCCGAGTAGGCGTTGCCGATTCCGCTGAAGGCGCGCGGATCGGTCAACGCGCGCTTGAGGGTGTGATTTTCGAGTAGCAGCCGGTTGCGAAATTCCTCATACGGAGCTTCGAGGATTTCCAATCCACCCGGATCGTGCCGCGCCAGCTCCTGTCTGCTACCAAGCACGTACAACGAGGCACGGCGCTTGGTACCCGCCTCGGTCAACGTCAGTATCCCGGTATCAAACGTGAAATAGGCGAGTGCCGCTCTACCGGTCTTGCGTGCGCCCGCCGCAAACCAATGCAACCGGCCGGCAATCATCAGATGCAACACCAGCCACTGATCGCCCTCGAAGCCGATCGCGACCCGCTTGCCCACCCGCCGCAGCTCAATGACCCGACGGCCATACAAGCTGGCCAGCGGCGGCTCAATGGTCCGCAGCAGGAAAGGATGAGTGATGCGTGTGGACTCGAGTTTCGCGCCGAGGAGGCGCTGGCACAGCGCCTCGACATAAACCGTGATGTCCGGCAGCTCCGGCATTATCCGGGTGGGCGCGCGTCCCCATCGAAATCAGGACGGGTGAGTGGCATTTCGGTGATCGGTCCGTAACGGCCTACTTGGGTGCGCAATTCAGCGGCATCGCCGATCAGAACGATGGCCACTGCGTCCGGCGATGGAAACGCCGTCTCGATCACCGCATGCATCTGCGGCAACGTGACATTCCGCAGTTGCGTGCCGTAGTCCTCGATGTACCCGGCTCCGAGGCCATAGAGCTCGATCTCGCCCAAGGCCACCGCCCAATCCATGGCTGTCTCGAAGTCGAGCGGATACTGGCCCAACACATAGGCACGTGCCGAATCCAACATCTCGGCTGTCACCGCGCCTTCTTTCAGCTGCTGCAGTGTCTGCAGCGAAAGGTCGAGCGCCTTACCGGTGTCCTGCGTCTGGGCGAAAGAGCGGATCGCGAATTCACCGGCCACGCTGCCACGCGTAAAACCTGAGCGCGCGCCGTAGGTAAGGCCAGACTTCACACGCAGCTCGGTGTTCAGGATCGATGTGAATCGTCCGCCGTAGAGCGTGTTAGCCAGTTCGAGCGCGGCACGATCCGGGTAGTGCCGATCGACGCCCACGTTGCCGATCCAGAAGTAGGTTTGTACAGACCCCGGTGAGTCCACGAGGAGCACGCTGCGCTCACTCACACGCACGGGTTGGGGCAGTTTGTTTATCGGCCGGTTGGATCTGGGCCAATCGGCGAACGCGCGCGTCACTGCGCGCTTCAACCAGACGGAGTCGACGTCGCCTGCCACCACGAGCGTGAGTTGGTCAGCCCGGAAGTGATTGTGATAGTAGTCGACGATGTCCCGGTGCGTGATTGCGGCGAGCGAGGTCTCGCTGCCGATGACCGGTCGCGCGAAAGGATGTCCACGAAAGAGGAACGCACGCCCATAGGTGCCGATCAGCTCGGACGGGTCGGAATCCTTGGCTGCCTTGATGAGCTCGATCTGCCGCGCCCGCAGATTCTCCAGCTCTTCGAGCTTGAAGCGGGGACGCAGGAGCGCATCGGCCAGCAGCTCCAGCATCAGCTTCTGATCGCGCGCCAGGAACTGACCACGGATGGCGATCGACTCGGGGCCGGCGGCAGCATTGAAGGTTCCACCCACCCCCTCAACTGCATCCACGAACTCAAATGCATCACGCTTGGCAGCGCCCTTCTCCAGCAATCCGGCGACGAGCGATGCCACGCCGGACTTGCCCGGCGCGCACGCGGATTCGCCACCACGTAGAACGGCGTTGAACGAAACCAAAGGTATGTCGTGACGAGGCATGACGATGAGAGTCATGCCATTGGGCAACACGATGCGCTCGTGGGCCGGAACGCTTACCCCGCCCACCTGCGCGTCGGCTATTCCGGGGACTGCAATTGTTGGGACGGCAACACTCACGCTCCCGTGTCCTCGGGTAGCGCCGCAGTGTCCTCGGGCGACGCCGCAGCGTCCTCTGGCACGAGCACTCCGACCGTGCGGCGGCGCTTGTCCAGGATCTCGCGCGCCGCAGACTGCACCTGCGCACGTGTCACCTTGTCGAACAGCGCGGGCGCGTCGAACAGTTTCAACCAATCGCCGTGGAAGATTTCGTACTCGCCCAACAACTGGGCCTTACCGTCGATGGTAGCGAGCTTTTTCCAGAAGCCCGCGGCCGTCATGTTCTTGGCGCGAGCCAACTCGGCATCCGTCACGCCGTGCTCGACGATATCCGCAAGCTCGGTATCGACGGCGGCTTGAACCTCATCGACGTCCGCGCCTTCCGGCAGGGTCAGGAACAGCCACAGCAGCCCGGGATCGAACCCTTCCTGCCAGTGTCCGCCAACCTCGATCGCCAACTGCGTCTCCTCGACCAACTGCCGGTGCAACCGGGAAGAGTCGCCATCGACGAGAATAGACAGCAGCAGGTTCACGGCCGGTCCGCGCGAATCCGCGGCGGCGGGGGCCTTATATGCGTACTGCAACAGGGGCGTCTGCGCCTTGCGCTTGATGACGAAGTGACGCTCGCCCAGTTGCTCCGGCTCCGGCGACTTGATTTCTTCCGGCGGCGCCTGCCGCGGAATGGATTCGAAGTAGCGCCGCGCCAGCTCGAACACCTGCTCGGGAACCAGGTCGCCGGCCAGTACCAGGGTCAGATTGTTGGGCGCGTAGTAGGTCTTGAAGAACTGCTGCAGGTCCTCCATTCGCCACGTCTGGATATCCGCAGGCCAACCGATTGTCGGAAAACGATAGGGATGCGCGACGAACGCCGTCGCCTGCACCTGTTCGCTCAACATGCCCTGGTTGTTGTCCTCGACCCGCAGGCGGCGCTCCGAATAGACGACCCCCCGCTCGCTCTCAATGACCGCAGGCGCAAACGCAAGGTTTGCAACGCGATCGGACTCCAGATCGAGCACCAACTCGAGGGCGTTCCGCGGAAACCAGTCCTGGTACACCGTGACGTCATCGCTGGTGAACGCGTTGTTGGCACCTCCCTGGGCCTCCATCAACCGGTCGAATTCCCCCGGTTGGCGGCGCGTGGTGCCGTTGAACATCATGTGTTCGAAGAAGTGTGCGAGTCCGGTGATGCCCGGCGATTCGTTGCGGCTGCCGGCGCGTACCCAGTTGTTGAGTGCAACGTTCGGAATGTCGTGCACCGGCCAGACAACGATCTTCAATCCGTTGGCCAGAGTCGTGGCGCGCACCAGCTCTCGGCCGGGCACGCGGGGTGCCACGTCCGGCTCAGAGGCTGCCGTCAGCGAGCCGACGGTCAGGAAGTGCGAGCCAAAGCTTTTGTTCATTGCCCGAATTCTACCGGTCCAATCACCCATAAAGCCGTAACAGAACTTTAGTTCGACAGAACGTACTTCTGTAACGCTGCTGCAAGCGGCGTCCCGGTGACAATGGGTCCGAAAGGCAGGGGCTGCAAGAGACATCGCAAACGCCTGCGCAGTTCGAGGCGCAGGCAAAAAAAAGCGCCGCGAGCAGGGGAAGATGCATCGCGGCGCGCAGTAGCGAACACCGGGGAAGTTGTTCGCGATTCAAGCCTTACACGGTCTAGCTAGAGCAAGGTGCGTGCCAACCCCGGTGCTTTTATATAAAACAATGACTTAGCATCAGAATGAGAAGCCGTTCCAGGTGACGGGAATTGTCACCTTCGGACCTACGGCCACCCTTAAGCCACCTGTTCGTCAGTGTGGCAAAACGGCGACGCAGGCTTGTGACGACTTTCGTAGCGAGTCGCAGATGGCACGGGCTCGGGATTCCTCGCCGACCACCGCCTGGAGGCGGTAGATGCGCCCAGAGGCGGTTTCGGCCATCACTACGTGCTCGGTGAGGCCCTGAAGCTCTGGCCCGAAGCGCCCCGTCAGGAGATGCCATTCCATATTGGCAGCCGCTTCGCTGCCGAAGGCGCCTAGCTGGACGCCGTAGGCGCCGGAGTGGATGGGGGCGGGGATGGAGGTGGGGGCGGCGGCCGGGTTAGGGGTGGCGCCGGTGGCGCTCGCGGTGGGCCGGGCGGGCGTGGCAGGGCCCGGCGCCGTGGCTGCAGCCGAGGTGGGGCTCGCTGCGCGCGCCACGTGGGCGCTGGAGCTGGCCGACATCTGGCCAGCTGGTACGGCGGCTTCTCCGGGCACCGCCAGGCCATCGCGGTGACGCGGGCCATCGGCGGCAGCGCCCGCGGCCACAGCGGCCGTGTGGGCCCCAGCACCGCCGGGCCGTGCGCTGCCGGACCCCGCGGCAGCGTCGGGCGCCGCAGTTGCGGCCACGCCGGCGCTTGCCGCCGCGCCAGCACCGCCTACGTTCCCGCCATTGCCCTGCTGCTCCCCCAACGAGAAATTCTCAATCCGAATGCGCGCCTCCTGCGTCCACTTCCCATTCGGATGTTGCGTGATGAACTGGCGATAGGCGTCAACATTGTCTGCGCTGCCAGCGTGTTGCCAGTCCCTGTCTTCACCTAGCTGAGCCACGCGAGTCCGCGCCTGGGTCGCGAGTTCGCTCTCAGGGTGACGCTGAATGAACTGGTCATAGGCTTCAATGGAATCGGCAGCTTCCGCAGAGCGCCAATCCTGCTGCTCGCGGCTGCACCCCGCCAGTAACAGCAAACAGACGCCTATTGCAGCTTTTCCTGCCCGGATTGTGATCATCGTCAGCACCTTCCCCACGCGGCTACTGGATATTGTACCGGCGCCCGAAAGGGCCAGGGCCCCAAGGGGCCAAACGCCGTGTATCGACTGGAGTGATGATGAGCGAGATGCCGAAGCGACGACTGATTGATCAGCTCGGAAGCTCACCGACATTTGTCGCCGAGGGGTGTCACCTCACGGGAGACGTCGAAACCGGCGGGCCACTGGTTGTGTGCGGTGCGATACGCGGTGATGGCCGTGTCGGCGGTGCACTAAGTATGGCCGCCCGCTCTCAATGGGAAGGTGAGATCCACGCCCAGGCCGCAGTCATTGCCGGACGCATCTCCGGCAAGTTGGTCGTCGAGCACAAACTGGAAGTAGGTTCGACGGCTGTCATCCAAGCCGACATTGTGGCCAGCAGCATCGCCATCGCGAAGGGCGCCGTCATCGACGGGGAAGTCACTGTCACCAGCGGACAGCCCGTTATCCGATTCGACGAGAAGCGCGGCCCAGCTTGAGGCTGTACAACCACACGCTGTGGACCCGTACAGCGTTCCCGACCAACTCACGCCTTTAGTTTTCTTTAGCACCTGGACTGTCACTATAGGCAGCACTGGCGCCATGCGGCGACATAGAGGCGATTACGCCTAACGTGTCTATACTCTCGGACTTTCGTCTGCGCGTGTAGTCCCGTGAAAGCGATGAGGTTGTTACATCTGGTTGGATATCGCGGCAACTCCGCCGAGTTTCCCGAGAACACCCTCCCCGCTCTGCGTTCTGCAATCTCACTGGGCGTGCGCTTCATCGAACTCGATGTGCACCTGTCGACTGACGGCGTCCCCATGGTTTGCGATGAACATCAACTCGCACGTGTCACCGGCGACGATGATGCTGACATGTCAGGTGCGCAGATGTCCGCGCTCGATGTCAGTCAAACCAACCGGTTCGGAGAAAAGTTTCTCGGTACCCTGATCCCTTCCCTGACCACCGCGTTGCGCCTGCTCGAAGGTCGGCCTGAAATCACGGTGTTCGTGGTGCTGGGTCGTGCAAGCGTTGCACGGCTGGGTCACGATCAGGTGATCTCGCAGGTCGTGCGTGCATTGAGGCCGTTCCGATCACGCTGTGTGTTGGTGTCGAAAGACCTCGCGACCGTGCACACGGCACGCACACGAGCTGAATATCCGGTTGGTTGGGTAATACCCGCATACGACAACCACACGCGGTTGAAATTCGAGGCGTTCAAACCGGAATACCTGTTTTGCGATCGGGCGATTTTGCCGGAGCGCGGTCCTTTGTGGCGCGGTCCTTGGAAGTGGGCTGTATCGGATGTGTCGGATCTCAACACTGCGCTCGAGCTGGCTAATCGGGGGGCGGATTTCGTCGTTACGAGGAAGGTGAGAGTGCTGGGCGAGGCGATGCGCGCTCATGCGGCGGCGCGCGCCGCGCACGCGGCATCGATCACGACAGCTAATGCGGTTTCTCGTGAAGAAGGCATCAGTCGTGCGGACGTCGCGACACGCGCCGTCGCACCCGAGGCGGCTCGCGTAGCAGCACCGGTTGAGGGGACCCGCGTTACGCCAACCGAGAAGACCCGTGCCAGCTCAGCCGACGGCAGCCGCGCCAGCCCAACCGCTAGCGTTCGCTTCGCTCCAACTGACGGGCCGCGCATCAACCTGGTTGACTCTTCGCCCCCATTTACCGAAGACCACACCGAAAGCATCGTCTTCGAGGCCGAGGCCATCTTCGGCTAGGCGCCGGCGGGTCGGGCGAGACTCCTAGACGCTCTCCAACACCGAGGCTCTACCCTCGCGGGTCACGGCGCCGCTCTCAAACTCCTCCACAATCTTCCGCTCAACCCAACTCGGTCCCGACAACCGCTCGAGAAAGCCGCAGTGGCCGCCGTGGTGGGTTACGGTGAGTTGCAGAGATGCTGCGCGGGCGAGGCGTTGCAGGCTATGCGCCGGGATGATCGGGTCGTCCAGTGAGGTGATGATCCTCGCCGGCACCTTCAGGGGCTCGAGACTGCCGCCTGTGATCGAGTACCCGTTGAGATAGTCATCGAGACTGGGAAACTCCGTGAACCGGCGGACCAACTCGGCCGTCATGCGCCGCAGGTTGGCCATCCGGCCGATCTCCCTGAAATCGTAGTCGCCCGGCCAGACGGCCTGCTTCTTCAGCAGCGAGCGCATCCACTTGCGCACAAAATACAACTGATAGCCCGGGAACGACTGCTCGAGCGCAACAAGAGTCTCGCCAGGGTCGAGCACCGGCGACACTGCAACGACCTTGGCAATGCTCAACCCCGCATCGCCGGCGCTCGCGGCCGCGCGCAACAGGAAATTACCACCCAGTGAGAACCCGGCCAGACTCAGCGGCCGCCCGGGAAACACACCCTGGAGGGCACGCAAGGCGCCGATCACATCCGACAGTCGACAGGAATGAAACAGATCCCGATTGAGGTGATGGGTCTCACCGTGGTCCCGCAGATTGAGTCGCACAACCTCGAAACCGCGATCGAACAACTGCTGCGCCAGTGAAAGGATATAGAGCGACTGCGCGCTGCCTTCCCAACCGTGCAGGATGATGGCGGGGCGACCGGTACTGTTTACCGGGCTCGACCGGAAACATTGCAGGCGCACGCCGTCACCGCAGTCGAGCAGCAATTCCTTCTCAGCCGCCACCACACCCGCGGTGCGACGCATGATGGAACCGCGGCGCGCACCAGTGCTCGCCAGCATCGATTGCACATGCCGGTTGCGCAGCCAGCGCGGAGGCTGAAAATCTTCGTCAGGTCGAAACAGCACGGCGCGAAATGAACAGTCCTTCAGCGAACCCGGATCTCGACACGATTGTTGGCATTGCCCGCGCGATTCCATTCTCCCGCCGTGAGCTCGGGTGATACCTGCGGATAAGGCGCAAGGGTTGTAGCCACATCACCAGTCGATGTCTGTACAGCAACGTCCCCGTGTGTCGACTTTCGAATCGCATTGACGAGGTTGACGAACGGCAGCGGCGTTCGTTGCGTTGGAGAAAGCGCGTCGTCCGACGGGTTCCCGACCAGGTCGCACTTGGAGAACAGGGTTTCATCGGGAGCCAGTGAATAGCCGTCATTGGGGTTGCCCATGAGACAGAAACGCCCGGGGTACGTTTTGATATCCACGGCACCACTGCGATTTTCCTTCACCAGCCGGTCCAGCAACTGCCGGACCAAATCGAGCCTCGAGCCCGCGAGCGCATCAGCGCCATACGGCACTGAGATCACCAGCGGCTTTGCGTCCGTCGGCAGCGCTCTGGGTGGAGATTGCCCGACACCATTGCCGTTCGTGGGTGCGCCACCGCCAGCCTTCAACCCCCCATTTCCAGATGGAGGCTGGTCTTCAATTGCGCTCGCATGCTTGGCGGCCATCATGGCGCCGCCCAGCGTCGAGCCCGCGACCGCGGACGCATCGCCAGTCTGATCGGGGCCCGTCGCGAGATCGCGACGCAACTGTGCTACTTCCCCACTCAACGCGCGAAGTTGGTTAACTTGCTGCCACCACAACGCCGTCGTTGCCAGCGCAATGGCTAGAGCGATACTGGCAACGATCCATGCCCACTGCATTGGCGGACGCGGCGGCGGGGTGGGCGTTGCTTCAGTGGCAGGACTTGCGGGCGGCAGGGCCTCGAGCAGCAGAGCCCGCACTTCCGCTGTTATACGTTCAGTTTGCGTGTCGACGCCGGCGACCAACGCCCTGCGCAGCTCCGCGAACTGCTCCCTGAGCGTGGTCTCGGTCAAAATCTTGGGCAGTACTCCTGAATCATTCGCAGCCGCCGGCGCTTCGCTCGGAGGCGGAACATTGATCGGGCGAAAGCTCGCCTGGAAGTCGCTGCGGCGATCAGCGAGCAAGTGCAGCTGGTAGAGGACTTTCGACACGTCGGTGGGTTTGATCTGCTTGGGTAACACACCCACCGCCCCCAGCGCGCGGGCCTGTCCGAGATACAGCTCGCCCTCCTGGGAGGTGTACATCATGATCGGGATGGTCGCGGTCAGCGGATTGTTCTTGATCGCCTGGACAGCCTGAAAGCCATCCATGCCGGGCATGAGGTGATCCATGAAGATCACGTCCGGCCGGTGACTCGTCAAATACTCGATAGCCGCCTCGGCGTTCTCCGCATTGTCGACGTCGATCTCGTACTTCTCGAGGATTCGAGCGAGAAAAAGGCGTGCAGACTTGGAGTCATCGACGATCAGCGCGCGCTTGGCCCCCATGCCTGCTCCAACACCCGGTATTCAATTACGTGTGTGCGGAGAAAGTGTAGCGCAGAACGCCCTAGGTTCCAGTGCTGTCGCACGCGTGCGACGTGCGCCACTCGACAAAAGGCCGCTTCAGGCGACCGCGCGCTCGGAAGAGGGCGCAAGCCGCAGGGATTGATACAGGTCCGCCAGTCGTCGCGCCATGATGGCCGACGACCATGTGCGTGCATATATTCGACCACGCTCGGCAAGATCGTTCCGCAGATCCTCGTTCTGCAGCACCTCTCCGACCGCAGCGGAAAACGCCTGCAACTGCTCCTCGACAACCAGCGCACCGCAACCAGGCTTGAGAATGGAGCGAGTGCCGAGTTCCGCAGTTGAGACGACGGGAGCGCCCTGCGCCATGGCTTCGAGTAGCACGAGACCCTGGGTCTCGGTGCGCGAAGCGAACACAAAGACGTTTGCCGCGGCGTAACAGTCCAGGAGGCCGGTGTTGCGATCGAGGTAGCCAGCAAAGTGGACATCGCGCTCCAGCCCCAGGCGCGCAACCATTTGCCGCAAAGACTCCCGGGCAGGTCCTTCTCCGGCAATGACCAGCATCGCGCGCGGAACCGTATGGCGAACCTCTGCGAATACCTTCACCAGGAACTCAATGTTCTTCTCATGCGCTACGCGTCCTACGTAGGTCACGAGCGGTCTATCTGCTGGGATTCCGGCCTGCGCGCGAAAGCGCTGTGCGTCGCCTGGGTTGAAGCGATCGGCGGGCAAGCCGGTCGGCAGTACATGAATCGGAGTCGACACACCGTATTCGAGTAGCACATCGCGCATTGGATCGGACGGCGCGATCAATGCCTGAACATCGGCGCATTGTGAACGCGTAAAGCTGCGCGCAAGAAACCTGCCGATGCGCCGCGGTAGTACCGGCACGTAATGATGCAGGTACTCCTCAAAGAACGTGTGGTAAGTCGCCACACAGGGTAAGCCGGTCTTACGCGCAAACCGAGCAGCCGCGTAGTGCGCAACGAACGGCGTCTGGATGTGTACGAGGTCTACATGGCCCCGGGGAATGCTGTCGAGGACACGAGTCAGCGAGCCCCAACGCATCCTTCGGTCCTCGGGGTCCTTGGGTACCCCGGAAGACGCGACGCGCAGGATTCCCGGCTCGTCCTCAGACGACGCCGATTTGTCATAACTCGGTACCACCAGCAGCGTATCCACGCCGCAGGTCGCCAGATCCTGGCGAAAGGTCCGAATAGAAGTGGAGACGCCGTTGACGCGCGGAAAGTAGACGTCTGAAACAAAGAGTACCCGCACGGTGGGGATTACTAAGCCCTTTTAGGCAAGTGAAAGACCCAGTTCGGCCAGCGACGCGCCGATCATGGCTCCCACCAGCACATCGGTCGGATAGTGGAGGCCGAGCACAACTCGCGATCCGGCGATGAGGGCAGCCAGCGGCACGAGCACCCAGGCGAGCTCCGGAAAGTGGGCCGACACCTGCCACGCGAAGGAAACTGCGTGCAAAGTGTGACCTGAAGGGAAGCTGTAACGATCGAGAGGCGCACCCGCCAAGGCGATCGACGAGTGGGTAATAAACGGCCGCTCACGCACGAAAACCCGCTTGAGCAGCTTGTACAGGATCACACCGAGGATGCCGGTCAGCGCCATGATGACGGCGGGCTTGACCGCGCTGGCGCCGTAGAGGGCCGGCAGGCTGAAAATCAGGACGTACCAGATGACCCCGTCACCCAGTCGGCTGGCGATCTGGAAGACGCGTCGCGGCACCGGAAGCGACGCTCCCCGGTTCAACTGCCGGCAAAGTCCATATTCGACCGCATCGAAGCGGGCGATCAACGCATTAAAACCGCTCGCCTTCATTGGAGCCTTCCGAACCACGGCGTGCGAATGCACATGGTTTCTTAGCGCAACAGCTTGTATCCCCAGCACGTCAGATCGGTGACGGAAGTGTGAAAGTTTTTTTGCGACAGGGACTTGGGCACCTTTTCGTGTGTTCCACCTCACTTAATCCAAGTCGGTACACTGATTATCTGTGAAATCCATGGTACGACAATGCGCGATGGCAGTCCTGGCGGCCTGCTGCACCGCTTACGACTGCGATGCAGTCGAACGGGTCGTCCTGGAGGTCGGACAGCTTTCGACAGCAAGCGTTCAGGCATCGGGCGCCACTATTACGCTCGATGTCACACCTACGCCCGACTCGAGCTCACCAACACTGCGTACCCGGGTCGCGAGCCTCCGCTTCGAGGCGGCGGGATCGGGGCAAAGCTTCAGCGATGTGCAGATCAGCTGTACGGATCTCCACATCAAGCAACCGCAGTTCGGGTGCAACACCGGCAGCATTGCCGCGCGCGGAGGTCCGACCGGCCAGATTGCCATGAACGCCGCCGCCACCTACGACTCCTCGAGCGGGGCAATAGCGTTCGGTGGCTCTGGACTGCAGCTGGCCGGCGCCACCACCCGCTTCACTGGAACGCTTCAAGCGCGCGCCTGGGAGCTGGATGTGACCGGTGTCGGGTTGGATCTGGCCGCCGCCCGCAAGCTCGCCCAACCCTGGTTCCAGTTGCCGCCGGGTGACTCCCTCGACGGCCATCTGGACTTCCAACTCAAGTCCAAGGGCAAGTGGCTCCCGTCCACAGGCAAGGCGGGCGCAGCCGCTTCGTTGCAGAACGTCACAACGCGCTGGAGCGCTTCCACACACGATCTCAACTACTCGAATCAGCCTGGTACGACCGTGGGCCAAAATCTCGCGGCCACTGTCAGCGGCACGACCACCAGCGACCGCGGCAAGATCATTTCGGACCTCGAATTACAGACCTCGAGCGGCCAGGCCCTGGCCGCCAGTGTCGTGCTGTTGGATTTCGCCCTCAATCCGCTGGATCTACGGGCGCATCTGCAGACCAGCGGGCCCGGCATCGAGATCACTGGGTTGGACATCGCCCAGAAGGACCTGATTGACGCCCGGGGCAATGCCCAGGTTGCCCGCGGCGGCAAAGTCACGTTGGCGCGCGCTCATCTTGATATTCAGCGCCTCGAGTTCGCGGCTGCCTACCGCAGCTTCCTCCAACTGACACTCGCCACGACCGACTTCGGCGCGCTCAATGTAGGAGGACGAGCAACCGGCACCCTCGACATTACGAACGACGCCGTCAGCAACGTGAGTGTGCAACTCCAGAATGTCAGCATGGCGGACGCGACCACCCGACTTTCTCTTGCCAATACCAACGGAGCAATACACTGGGCCGCGGATCCGCACGAACCCGCGCAGCGCTCACAACTCTCCTGGAGCAGCAGCAGCGCCTATGGACTGATTGGCGGTCCCGTGGAAATGAGCTTCACCGCTCATGCAAAGGATTTCACGCTCGGTGACAACACTCGCTTTCCCATTTTCGACGGCACGCTCGTCGTGCATACACTCGCAATCAGGAAGCTGGGCGCGCCTGACACGGAGTTGAATTTCGACGCACACCTGGAGCCCATCAGCATGCCGCTGCTCTCCAAGGCATTCGGCTGGCCGATTCTGTCGGGCCAGCTGGCGGGGCGGATTCCCGGCGTGACCTACCGCGACCGGGTCCTGTCGGTAGGGGGAGACCTGAGCGCCAATGTCTTCGACGGCACCATAGTGGGCAGCAAGCTACGGTTGAGCGACCCCTGGGGACCCTGGCCGAAACTGGATGCGACCGTGACGGCGCGCCACCTCGACCTGGATCTGCTCACCCACACCTTTTCCATCGGCTCGATCTCGGGCCGGCTGGACGCGGACATCAAGGATCTCGAGCTGTTCAACTGGTCCCCCGTGGCGTTCGATGCGCGCCTGCAGACCACGCCGGGGGACCGGTCCAAACACCTGATCAGCCAGAAGGCGGTCACCAGCATCTCCAGCGTGGGGGGTGGTGGAGGGGGCGTCGCCGCGGCATTGCAGTCGGGTGTGCTGAAATTCTTCAAGCAGTTCAACTACGACCGGCTGGGCATCAGTTGCCAGTTGCGCGATGAGGTGTGCCTCATGAGCGGCGTCGAGCCGGCGCGTGGGGGCTACTACCTGGTAAAGGGACGTGGCCTGCCCAGGATCGATATCATTGGCAATGCCGGCCGCGTCGACTGGCCCCAGCTCGTGGGCCAGATCGCAGCCAGCATGCACTCACAAAACATCATTGTTCGTTGAGAGGCTTCACCATGAAACGGCTGATTCCGGTCAAATTACTGCTCCTCGGCCTGCTGGCCGCCTGCGTCACGGTGAACGTCTACTTCCCTGCCGCCGCGGCCGAGCAGGCGGCGGATCGAATCATTGACACCGTCACCAGCCAACCCGGTGGCAACAAGTCCAATGACAACAACTCAACGACTCCGCCCGCGCCCGCCAAGACTCCGCCGACTTCGGCGGTGGCGCCAAATCAACCTGTGCTGTTGGTGGCGGCCGGCGCGCTGTTGAATCTGCTGATCCCGGCCGCCGAGGCCCAGGCGAGCCCGAATCTCGATGTCTCCGATCCGCAGATTCGCGCGGTCACGGCCTCGATGCAGCAGCGCTTCGGGGATCTCAAGAAATACTTCGATTCAGGCGTGGTTGGTCTCACGGCGGACGGCCAGGTGGCGGTTCGGGACCAGAACGCCATTGCGCTGGCAGAGCGGGCAACGGTCGCCAGGTTGGTAGCTGAAGACAATCGCGATCGGGCCACTTTGTATGCCGAGCTCGCCAAGGCGAACAAGCACCCTGAGTGGGAGCCTGACATTCGGCGCACCTTCGCCCGTCGATGGGTCGAACGGGGTGCGCAGCCTGGTTGGTATTACCAGGACACGGGCGGTAAGTGGGTGCAGAAGTAATTGCCTCAGTGGGGCGGCTTGGGCCGCCCCGTCGAACGACGCCGCTATTGAACCCATCAAAGCCAGATAGTGTCGTACCGCGCCGGTTCAGCATTTCTTGACCCAGATCGGTCGACGAATTCATAGCGCTCCAGAGGTCTACGAGCGCTTTGACGAAATCCGTGCACGCGCTCAATCCGAGTGGATCAAAATACCAAACAGGGTTTGAGAACGAATAGACGTATGTATTCCGTCCGCCTCTGAGACCGATTGGATCGCTTTCGACGTACCTCCCTGTGGCCGGGTCAAAATCTCTAAACCCATTCTGATGAAGACCAGCTTGCCCGTCGAACACTTGGCCGGGAAACCGTATGTTGTAGGCAACTTACAGACGCACTCGGAGGCTCATCTCTTTTAGGAGATTACTTAGCAGGCGCCTTCTCGTTTATGGCAAAGGAATTGCGATCGACGACGTAGCGCATACCCGCCCCCATAGTCATCAACGGCGCTTCCCCTCTGAATGTGACGCCAAACGTCACAATGTAGCTGGAACGTGTATCGCGAACGCGTATGTCATAGTTTTCGATAGACGATAGACGCACAAGGCGATCGCGATCAGCGGGGGCAGTCGTTGCTGACTCAGCGGCTGCGCGGCGCTTTTGAAGAATCTGCTCAAAGTCATCGTATGCGGCCGTGACGGCTTTGAAATAGTCGCCTCGCAGGATGATCGGCTTCTCGAGATTCTGCAGGTACTCGCGCGCTACTGGAGAGGGTGCCTGTGGAGTCTCGGCGAACGACGCCGTCGAGAAGATTACAATTAGCACTATAAGGCAGAAGCGTCTCATGATTGCTCCATCAATTGTATGGGCATGAACATCCGGGTCTGAGTTGCGTTGTCGTTCCCTTTTCGACTCCAGCCCTGATGTTTGGGTCGTATCGTAGAACGATGCGGCCCGGCGTCTCCAGGTAGCTTGGAACGTTAAACCAATCGGCCGCGAATTTGTCGCTTCTGAAGTCGTCCTTGGATCTCGACGAGAATACGTCGTTGCCACCGCGCATGCCGGGCGTGCACTGCCCACCGTGGGTGTGATAGAGCGCACGAATGTCTTGCACTCCGCCTGGCGGTAAGCTTGGTGTGGACTCGTAGACGCCCGTTTGTGCTGGATCTTCCGTGGCCCGTGCTGGGCCCGTTGCAACGTAACCATCGTCCGTGTTGTAGACAGAGCCAGCCCATTCACGAACGTCGCCGCCGTAGTTCATATAGACCCAATCTAAGGCATCGACGGCGGCATCTTCGGCGGTCGGGAAGTGATCGCCGGGTTTCAATCCGAGAGGGTCAGTTAAATCAATCGGCCGTCCGCGGACGTAGGAATAGGTGTTGATACCGCCCCGCAACCTGATTGGATCGCTCTCGATATACCGACCGGTAGCGGGATCGAAGTGTCGGAAGCGGTTGTAGTGTAATCCGGCCTGTCCGTCAAAAACCTGGCCGGCAAACCGTATGTTGTAGGCAAAGGTGCCGACACCAGCCGGGTTGAGGTTGGCAGCATCCGTGCCGAAGGGGTCCGAAAACCACGTCCACATTTGCGCATTGTCGCTCGGCCGGGTGACCTGGCGGGGCGTATTTAACTGATCGCTGTGCACGTAGTAGATCGAGACGCCCGATCCGTTCGGTCGGAGGGTGGCGACGGGGATGTCACCCAACCACACCGTCTCCTCAATCAGCGCGCCCGTGCCATCGTATTCACCCAACAGATGTCCGGCCTCGTCGTACCAGTACAAAACCGTGCCACCCGTTCCACCGGTCTTCTTGATTCGCTGTCCCAGGGCGTTGTAGACGAGGGTCTCGGTGGTGCCGCCCTGGCTTAAGGTCTTCAAGCGCCCCGCATTGTTATACGTGGCGGACGCCGACGCGTAACTCGTGGTGTTGCCGGCGGCGTCATACCCGTAGGTGCGTGCCAAGGCACCTGTGATGCCGGTGATTCGGTTGCTGGTGGATGACACGGTGTACATGGAGGCTGCGGATCCGGTTTCCGTAAGCCGATTGCCATTAGCGTCATACGTCCAGCCGCGCGTGACCGATGGGCTCGTACCGCTGGTAATTCGGTCCAATGCGTCATAACCATAGGTCCAATTAGCCGATCCCGTGCTGGTGTCCGAGATCCCGGTGACGCGGAAAGCATCATCGTAGTTGTAGGTCTTTGCCCCGCTACTGGCGATCTGGGTGATTTTTCCATCGGTGTCGTAAGCGCGTGACGTGGTCGTCCCATTACCCCAAGTCCAACCGTTCACAGGGCCCAGAGGCTCGTAGGTCACGTTGTTCAGGACGGTTGCACCATTGACCGCTACGCTCGTGATCTGATGGTTCCCGTTGTAGCCATACGTGACGGTTTGAGCCGAAGGAGAGGTCAGGGATGTCAGATTACCGTTGGTGTAGCCGTACCCCACCGGGTGAGTGACCCCGCTCACGGTCTGGGACTTGTTCGTCACCCGCCCCACCGCATCATAACTCCAGCTCAAAGAATGGCTGGCATCCGAGGCACTGGTCAGGTGACCTTTCCCGTTCGTGCCCGCGTCGTATCCGAAGGAAATCGTCTGGTCCGTTGTGCCACCTTGGCTGTAGGCCACTGACGTGAGTCGGTTGAGCACATCGTAGCCGTACGTTGCGATCGCCCCTCGAGCGTCTGTGGCGGTGGCAAGATTCCCGCCCGAGTCGTAGGTATTCGTGGTGGTGCCGGTATCGGGACTGATTTGGCTCGACAGATCCCCAAACCCGTTGTAGCCGTACGACGTCACGAGATTGCGCGGATCGGTGACGGAAGTCAGGTTGTCGTTGGCATCGTAGCCAAATGTCGTAACGCCGCTCGCCGGGTCGGTGATCTGCTTTAACCTGTTGAGCTCGTCGTAGGCGTTGCCAGTATTGCGTGCGAGGGGGGCGGCGATAGAGGTTTGATTGCCTTGCGGGTCGTAACCGAAGGTGGTGGCGACCGCCGCCGTGCCGGCGGCATTGATGTCTTGATAGAGCTGATTGAGCGAATTGAAGACGCGGGTGTGCGTGCGGTGCAAGGTATTGGACGGATCGTAGACGTTCTCGGCCGTCCGGTTACCCATCGCATCGAGGGTATAGTCGACAGCGTTTCCCACCCCATCGCTGATCTGAGTGAGCCGATGCGCCGCATCGTAGGAATACAGCAGATAGCTTCCATCCGGAAGCGTGACCTTCTTCAGCAGCCCGGTCGGCCAGTAAACGAATGAGGTTGTCTCTGAGCCTACTTGGCGGGACGTCAAGCGCTGACGAGCATCATAGGTCAGCGTCGTGAGGACCCCGTTGGGATTGGTTACCGTGAGTGGTTGGCCGTGGGCGTTGTAGGTGTTGAAGGTCGTCAGGCGCCCCAGTGCATCAGTCATTGTTTGCGGCTGACCGTATTGGGGTCCGGAACAGCAGTAGTACGTATATGTCGTTGTGCTGTTCACATCCGTGCGCGGCAGCTTGCTCGTTAAGAGCTGACCATAGGTATTGTAAGTGTAGGTCCAGGTCCGAACAGCATTGGGGGTGACTGTAGTATCAGTAACCGTTTTTGTTAGTCGGTTGCCATCGGTATCGTAGGTGTAGGCGGTCGTGCGATTGGGCTCGGTTATGAGAGTCGGGAATCGGAACGTGGGATGCCATTGCGTATTGATAGTTCGCGCCAGAGGCGTGCCAACGGCTTCCGTGCGACTGTCCTCCAGATTCCGAGCCTCGAAGAGAAACGAGGTCTGCCTGCCGTTGAAATCAGTGGTCGAAGCGATATTACCGTTGGCATCGTAGGTCTGGCCACTATAGACAAAGGTACAGTTCACGAAGCAGGCCTGATCGACGCCCGTCGGCTGTACCGTACCCAACGACGACGTGAATCCATACTGCCTGATGACACCGAAGGCATCCGTGACCGTCGTCGGCCCGGAAGGCGGAATGTATCCGCAGACAACGAATTTGATGCTGTTTGGAATATCGATGTTCGAGTAGCAGGTCATGATCGGTGGCGACGGATAGTAGACAGTAACCGCGTTGGCCCCACCTGCATGCTCAGCGTGGACCGCCGATCCATTCCCGCTGTAAGCGAACGTCGCAAAACGCACTCCACTTTCATCCACAATCCCCGTCAGCGCATGGGGTAGGTTGGTGGCTGAGGTATAGGCGGATTCGTTGTACAGATACTGGCGGGACGTCCCATCGGGATACGTCACTGAGCTTAGATTGCCTGCGGCATCGTAGGCGTATTGATAAGAGCCTCCTCCCGGATTCGTCATCGTGGAGAGTCGGCTTTGCGAGTCGTAGGTGAAGTTCAAGGAGTGGCCGAAGGGATCCGAGACCTGAATCAGCAGACCCGGCGTGGGCGCGATGCTTGGCGGAGTCGAGCTGGTGCTATAAGTGAATTTCTGTTTCCAGGTTCCCGAAGGCGCCGTGAGGAACGAAATCGGTCCGCTACCAGAATAGGTTTCCACATCTGCGCTATCGGGCGTCGTGACCTTGTAGTTGGTGCCGCTCCCGGTCAGCGTGTAGTTGACATCCCCATCCGCTGCCCAAACACTGCCGTTCTTGACGAAGGTAAAGTCGCCTTCGGGTCGGTGCAGGGTGGCGTAGATGGCGTTGAAGGTGAGCGTGCGGTCAAAACTGCCGCGCCAACTCCCGCCGAACGTCGGGTTGCTGTCGTAGACCCGACGGAAAATCAGGGGAGCGGGGCCCGGACCGACATAGAGTCGGTCTCGGTCTGGCGATTGTTCCCGGTACCCGGGAAAATCGGATCCCCAACACAGCAGTGAGAGTTTTTGGCCGTCCGGTCGTTCGTTACGACCTGGATGTAGCAGGTGGCCTGTGTCTGCCATTGAGTATTCGATTTTCCGAAGCCAGGCTGACAGCTCGCCACGGCGTTGGCCGATCCGCCGCACGGGGCAGTCCCGGTGTAGGTGCCGTTTTGGTACTTATCCGTCTCAAAACACGTCTGATCCGGATTGGGGGTCGACGAGTTACCGGTGTAGACGGTGTTTGGGGGATGTTGGCTGGCTGCCAGTTGGGTAAGACACTGCAGTACTTCGTTGGCACTGTCAAAATACGTATTTGGAGCGCCGCAAAGCGGTACTGCTTGATACTTGATGGTTGCCGGGTCAGTTTCGAGCTGAGGTGGTACTCCGAAGGAGATTCTGGGTAACAGTAAATTGAACGTGCAGAACAGCAACAGGCAGATGCTGAGCCCTCGAAACCCTTTCGCTCCGCCCCGCGCACAGCGAATTGGCGAGCGCCGCCCAAAATGCGCCATATAGAAACCTCCCCCGCGTTCGACTCGAACGGCACCCGAGGCTCCCTGGAGGATTCGTGATTACCGTCCTTGGTCGAGGTGGATCATGCCCGTGGGGACTAAGGTCTTGCAATAGTGCTGGAAGCTAGTTCCCGTGCCGCTGAAACCACCGCAGCACCACTGCGGTGAACTTCTCAGCCGACCCGGCCGCATGCGGAAAAAACAATGACGGCTCGGTCAGCTCCAACTCCAGCAGGCACGGCGCCCCGCTGTCATCGCGGATCAGATCGATACGCGCATAGAGCGGCACACCTGTTGGAATAGCCGCGAGGATCCGCTCCGCGAGCCGCGATTCATCCGCGCCCGGTACACGGGGTGTGATGGTCTCCGCTGCAAACAGCGCGGTCGTTGCGGCTCCCGCCGGAGGAAGCAGCGGGCCTTTGCGAATGGCGTGACTGAAACGCCCATCGAAGAACATGAGCGCAGTTTCGCCATCGCGATCCACGCGCTCCAGGTACGGCTGCAACAACACACTGCGATTGGCATCGAGAAGGCGGCGAGCATGGGCGACCGCTGCTGCCACTTCAGTGCGCCGATGGCGCTGGGTATCGCGGGAGCCGGCACCGATCGCGGGTTTCACTACCAACTCGGCCTGGGCGTATGACTCCAGGAACTTCCCGACAGCACCGCCGGCATCCTCGCCAGGTTCAATAAACATGCTGGGCACCGTAGCGATGCCCGCCTTGCTCAACTGCGCAAGATAGTGCTTGTCGGTATTCCAGCGCACCACCGCCAACGGATTCAACACGTGGGTCAGCTTCGAGGCCTTCTCGACCCACGCCAGAAATTCCGTCACCCGTTCGGCGTAATCCCAGGCGGAACGTAACAGGGCGATATCGAAGGACGCCCAGTCGATCTTGGGATCGTCCCACTCCGCGATCTCGACGGTGCAGCCAGCGGTTTGCAGAGCCAGGTAAAGCGGCGACTCATCCTCATCCAGACCGCGCGCCGGCCGCGCAGTCACGAGCGCGACATGCAGCTTCATTCCCGCGTGCCAGAGCCGCGATCCATGAGATAAACGGCGGTTCCGAACATGGTGACCACTGCGACAATCATCAGCCCGAAAGCCATGCCCACATTGACGTCGGCAGCACCGAGGAAGCCGTACCGGAACGCATTCACCATGTAGAGGATTGGATTGGCGTACGACAGCCTGAGGGCCCAGTCAGGCAACAAGCTGACTGAATAGAACACACCGCCGAAATACGTGAGCGGGGTCAGCACGAATACCGGAATGAAGTTGACCTGGTCGAAGTTCTTCGCGAACAACGCATTCAGGAACCCACCGAGCGCGAAAATCAGCGACGTCAGGATCACCGCCGCCAGAATGATCAGTATGTGATGGATGTGCAGATGAGTGAACGCGAGCGAGACTGCCGTCACCGCCGTGCCCACGAGCATGCCTCGAACCAAGCCGCCGACAACGTAGCCCCCCACGATGATCCAGCTAGGCAGCGGTGAGACCAGCATTTCCTCGAGATGCTTGCCGAATTTGGCGCCGAAGAACGAGGACACTACATTCGCGTACGAGTTCGTGATCACCGACATCATGATCAGGCCGGGGGCGATGTACTGCATGTAGTCAAAGCCGCCCATCGAACCCACGCGCCGGCCGATGAGGCTGCCGAAAATCACGAAGTACAGGGTAGCCGTGACCGCCGACGGCACGATGGTCTGACCCCAGATGCGGATGATCCGACCGTACTCGCGGATGACAATGGTCTTGAACCCGATCCAGCGAACGACCGAGAGATTCATTGGAGGGGCGGCGTCACGCACGGCAGCGTCCATCAACCATTCCCCGCCGGCGCAGCCGAGGCCGGGGCCGCCGCCGGAGCCGCAGCGCCTTTGTCGACCAGCCGCATGAAGATCTCCTCGAGGCGATTCACCTTGTTACGCATGCTCAGCACCTCGATGCCGGCCGCCGAGAGTTGCGCAAACACTTCGTTGAGATTCTGCTCCTTGGCGATTTCCACTTCGAGCGTATGGTCATCGGTGAGCGTGGTGGCGATCGAGCTGCTGAGCTTCGGGACCTGCTGCAGAGAATTGCGCAGGTTGAGTACAAACACTTCCGTGTTCAAACGACGCAACAGGCTGCTCATCCGGTCGCGCTCGACGATGCGGCCACCGTCAATGATCGCGATGTTTCGGCAGAGGGTCTCTGCCTCCTCGAGATAGTGCGTCGTCAGGATGATCGTCGTGCCGCGCTCGTTGATCTCACGAAGAAAGTCCCACATCGAACGGCGGATTTCGATGTCCACGCCGGCCGTTGGCTCATCGAGGATCAACAATCGCGGCTCGTGCATGAGCGCGCGCGCGATCATCAGCCGCCGCTTCATTCCGCCCGACAGCCCACGCGACATCTTGTCCCGCTTGTCCCACAACTGCAGCTGCTTCAGATACTGCTCGGCGCGCACCCGCGCAACAGCACGCGGAATTCCATAGAACCCCGCCTGGTTCACCACAATGGTGAGCGGAGTTTCGAACATGTTGAAGTTGATCTCTTGCGGCACCACGCCGATGCAAGCCTTGGCAGCCTCGAGCTGCCGATCGATGTCGTGACCGAAAACGCTCGCGTGACCTGCGCTCTTGTTGACCAGCGAGGTCACGATTCCAATGAGTGTCGTCTTGCCGGCACCGTTCGGGCCCAGGAGGGCGAAGAAATCACCCTGCTCGACATCCAGGTCGACGCCCTTCAGAGCCTGTACACCGTTCTTGTACGTCTTTGTGAGGTCACGGACAGAAAGTGCGTTCATCGTAGACGTTGTCATCAGTTCGCGAAGTACCGATCCAGATATTGCTCGAAAGTACCCTTGTCGCCGGCTTCAATCGATGCCTGCTTGGCCAGCGATTCCTGGGCCTGTGCGGCAAATTCGGCCAGCCGCTCCTCGTTGGGCGGGTACAGATCCAGAAAATAGTCCTTATGTGTTTTCGACATGCGCAGTGCCAGGTCGAAGAACGACTCGTCCGTGGTTGTAAGTTCCTCCATCAGCCGAGCTGAAGGAGTCAACGCCACATTCGCGAGCTTGGCGGCCTGAACCGCGAGCGCCTGTGAATAGGGGCGCGACAGATCGCCGCGGTCGAGCACTTCGCAAATGCCCGTCATGGAGTCGAGCAGTTCCTGTGCCCACGCCTGCATCGACACCGTACGCCCTTCACGCCACAGCGTAAGTCCAGGCTCACGGCCACGCCTGGCCACGGTGATATGGTTCTGGTCGAGCAGCTCCTGCTCGGAATCCCCGATAGGCGCGCTTTCCTTCATCAGGCACAGGGCGAGAAACGCTTCGAGGAATCTCAGCTTGTTCTGATTGACGCCGACCGGGTCGAAGGCACTCACATCCAACGCGCGGACCTCGACATACTCAACTCCAGCCCGCTGCAGTGCCTTGGTCGGCCGCTCGCCCGAGCGGGCTACACGCTTCGGGCGGATGAAGCTGTAGTATTCGTTTTCAATCTGCAGAATATTGGCGTTGAGCTGTTGGTATTCGCCGTTGGCATCCTTGATACCCTGCGCCTCGTAGGGTGGATGGACGGTCGATATGGCGCGTGTCAGGTCGCGAACATATTCGTCCAGGCTGTTCACCGACACACTGAGGCCCGACTGATTGCGATTCCGATAGCCGACATCGCTCATCCGAAGGCTGGTCGCGTACGGCTCATACGCGGTGTTGGCGGTGAAATCCGCCAAGCCGCTCGCGCGCCCGCGCAAGAAAGACTTGCACACTACCGGTGAGACGCCAAACAGGTACAGCACGAGCCACCCGTAGCGGCGGTAGTTGCGCAGCAGGTCGAAGTAGCTCGCTGAGATGAAATCCGTGCCGCGCTCACGGGATTCGCGGATGTCCGCGTACATTTCCCAAAACGGCAGGGGGAACGAGAAGTTGAAATGCACGCCCGAGATGGCCTGCATCATCCGGCCGTAGCGCAATCCGAGTCCGCGCCGGTAGACGTTCTTCATCCGGCCCACGTGCGAGGTGCCGAATTCAGCGATCGGAATATCCTCATCGCGCTGGATGGCGCAGGGCATGCTGGTGGCCCAGAGCAGCTCCTCATCCAGGTGGCGGTAAACGAACTGGTGCAGATCGAGCAGGTACTGCAGCAGCTCCCAGCTGGTGGTGAAGGCGGGCGTGACCAGCTCGATCAATGACTCGGAATAATCCGTCGTGATGTGTACATTGGTGAGGGCAGAGCCCAGCAGGCGCGGATGAGGTGTCGTTGCCAGCATGCCGTCGGGGCGCACGCGCAACGACTCCTTCTCGACACCTTTACGTCCGCCCTGCAGGATCTGCGGCTGGCCGCTGTTGACGAGGGCCGACAGGCGTCGCTCAAAAACTCGGTCGATTCCAGGCCTGCTCATTATCCGGCTACCTTATACCGCCCCGAGTGCGCAGAATATGTCTGTATTCGGGGGGATTGACCGGGGTGCGCAACCCGGGGCGCGCAGCCCGGGGCGCGTAGCTCTTGGAGACCATGGGACATTATCTATGATCGGGATCATTGGCGGAACGGGCCTGTACCTGATGGACGAACTACAGGTCACGGATGTCCGTGAGGTCACCACACCTTTCGGATCCCCCTCGTCACCCATCGTGCTGGGAATGCTGCAAGGACGCAACGTCGCCTTTCTTGCGCGCCACGGACTGCATCACGACCTATTGCCGAGCGAGATCAACTATCGGGGCAACATCTGGGCTCTCAAGAGCCTGGGCGTCAGAACCCTGCTGGGTATCTCCGCGGTAGGCAGTCTGCGTGAGGAGATCCGGCCAGGCGACCTGGCCCTCTCCTCGCAGTACCTGGATTTCACTAAAGGACTGCGCGCCGCTACCTTCTTTGGCCGCGGGCTGGTCGCGCATGTGTCGACCGCAAATCCCACCTGCGGCATGACCGCCGGGCTGGTCGCGCGATCGGCACGTGCGCTGGAGTTGACTCTCCACGAGAACAAGACGCACGCCTGCATCGAGGGGCCGCGGTTCGGTACACGCGCCGAAAGCCTGTTCCTGCGTGACAGCGGCGCAGACCTCGTCGGGATGACGAATGTTCCGGAGGCGTTCCTCGCCTGCGAGGCGCAGCTTGGTTACTGCACCATCGGTGTGGCTACGGATTACGACAGTTGGCTCGATGACGCCGAACATCATGTGTCCGCCGCACAGGTCGCGAAGTTGTTTCGAGGCAATCTGGAACGGGTGCAGCAGCTCGTTGGCTATGTCGTTGCGGAATACGTGGATGACGAGTCGAGGCCCTGCCGGCATTCACTCGAGGGAGCGATCATGACACCGCGGGAGAGGATGACGGCGGCGCAGCGTTCGCTGGTCAGTTTCCTGACAGTCTGAGACAGGCTCCTAGGCCGACTCTTCAACGACGGTTTGCCGCAGCAACGAGTCGGTCGGCAAGCTCTGCAGCCGCCGTACCGCGTATTCGTACCCGGCGGCAATGGCACGATCGAAGGCCGACCAATTCAACATGTCGATCTGGGCGAGCGGGGGTTGCAGCAACAGATCCGTCTTTTCGCGGTGAGCCGCGGTCATGGCGCTGCTGTTGACCATTCCGGAGCGCCACAGGATCTGGAATATATTCGGCCTGTGGCGCCGCACACGCAGCCAGCTCATGAGCTGCCACGGAAGCGGCACATCGACCTCTTCGCTGTCGGTCGTGAACGCTCTATCCGCGCCCACATCAACACCGATGACCGGACCACGACCCAGCTCGCGCATTGCATCCACGGGCAGGTTGTTCATTGTGCCGCCATCCACCAGCACTTCCCCCTTGTAGACCACAGGCGGCAATACGCCCGGAATGGCCACCGAGGCACGCAGCCACAGCCACAGGACGCCGCTTCTGTGGACCATGGTATGACCGGTCGTGAGATTGGAGGAAACGCAGAAGAAGGTCAGCGGTAAATCCTCGATATCAATTTCGCCAAAGTTATTGCGCAACAACCGGCTGACCTTGCGACCCGAAACCAGCGACACGAACGGCAGGGTGTAGTCGCGTAAAGGCTTCGCCTGGACGAAGGCGGCGTGGAACCGCTCTTTCAACTCCTCCACGCTCCAACACCGAGCAACCCCCGCACCCAGAATACCGCCCATGCTGGTGCCGCCCACCAGGTCGATGGGGATTCCCGCTTCGCGCAAAGCCTTGACGATGCCAATGTGCGCGAAGCCGCGGGCGCCGCCTCCGGAGAGCACCAATCCAACACCACGACCGGTCAACAATCTGGCGACACGCGAGATGTCAGACGCACACGTGACGTGATGATGCGGAACCCCCGGTTGCACCGCAAGCCAGCGAGCGGCAGCGCCTCGAGTAATGTTGCCATCGTGAACGAGAACGAGCTCGGCGCGCTGCGGCGCCATGCTGGACTCACGCGGACTTGCCAGGGCCTCCCAGCGACCTGCGGTGGCGTCAGCCCGGGCGAGCAACACCAACGCGTCTGCCTGTCGGATGCACTGATTGCTCCAACGCCCCGGTTTGGGATCACCCACATACACTACGAAATCGTTCGCGCTCTCGATCTTGTGGAACCAATGACTGGTGTGCGACTCGGCGCGCACACTCCACACCAGCTCAGTTCGTCCGAATCGGCTCAGCGCCTTCACAAACTCGCTCGCGAAACCCGCTACATCCACTTCGACGCTCTGGGGAAGAATCGTGAATGTACGAGCACCGTGACGAGGCCCGCGCGCTCGCGATTGCGACTGCTCGAGCCGGTCAACGGTCAGCCGCGCAAGACGCAGCATGGCCTCGGGGTGGCGACCGAAAACGCGATTGAATGACTCACTGGATATGCGGGCCAGCTCGGTGTCACGCAATGCGACTACATGAGCGGAACGCGGCCGGCCTGAGATCAAACCCATCTCACCGACCGTAACGCCCGCTACCACGCGGCCCATGAAGCGGCGCCGGTCGCGGTTGTCAGGGGAAAAGACACCCAGGCAGCCGCTCAGGACAACATACATGGCGTCGGGAGGCTCGCCCGCTGTAAACAGGGTCGATCCGCCCGGGAGTGACAACCACTCGGCGACCTCAGCGATCTGCTTGAGAATGACCGATTCGAGACCCGCGAACAGGGGCAACCCGCTCAATACCACGCCCAGATCGGAGCGCAGCATCACGGTCTCTTCGGCGACGTCCCCCTCCATCGGCCCATGATAGGCGCGACCTGGCGATGCGACGTTAGTCGCGCGTCGATTGTTAGACCAGGATCACAGACGGGACCCCGGGCGAGGCGGTTACCGCTCAACGATAGCGGTAACGCCCATTCCTCCCGCAGTGCACGCAGAGATCAGACCGCGCCGGGCATTGGGATCGCTGGCGAGGATTTTCGCCAGCGAGCTCACGATACGGGTCCCTGTTGCCGCGAAGGGGTGGCCAATGGCGATACTGCCTCCCTTCACGTTCAGCTTGGAGCGATCGATGCTCCCCAGCGGTCCCGGCAGACCCAGGACGTCGCGACAATACTCAGGCGATTCCCATGCCTTCAATGTACACAACACCTGGGCCGCAAAGGCTTCGTGAATCTCGTAGTAGTCGAAATCCTGCAGTGTCAGACCGGCATCCTTGAGCATCGCCGGAACCGCATGCGCCGGCGCCATCAACAGCCCCTCGTTGCCGCCCGCGAAATCCACGGCCCAGGCCTTGCCGAAGGTCAGGTATGCCAACACCGGCAGATTGCGCTTCGCCGCCCACTCCTCGCTGGCAAGCAACACGGCGCTCGCGCCATCCGTCAACGGAGTGCTGTTGCCCGCCGTCAACGTACCGCTCTGCGGATCGAACGTCGGACGCAGCTTGCCGAGCTTCTCGAGATTCGTGTCCTGGCGGATGTTGTTGTCAATCTTGAGTCCGGAATACTCCACGACCAGGTCATCGTAGAACCCGGCACGCCATGCGGCGGAGGCCTTCATATGACTCTCGAAGGCGAGTTGGTCCTCATCCTCGCGCGTGATCTTCCAGCGCTTGGCCATGAGCTCGGTGCTCTGGCCCATTGACAGCCCGGTCCGCGGCTCCACCACGGCCGGCAGCACCGGTTTGAAATGATGCGGACGCAGCTGCAGGAAAGGCGCGAACCGTTGCCAGGCCGAACGTCCCCGGAAGCTCTGCAACAGGAGCTGTTGGTATGAGCGCGGATAGACGATCGGGGCGTCGCTGATGGAGTCGGTACCGCCGGCCAGGCCCGAATCAATCTGCCCGAGCGCGATCTTGTTGCCAATCAGAATGGCGGCTTCGAGGCTCGTGCCACAGGCACGCTGCAGGTCCACGCCCGGTGTCTGTGGATCCAACCCGGCGGACAGGAGGCATTCGCGCGTGAGGTTGTAGTCCTTCGTGTGCTTGATGACCGCACCCGCGGCCGCATCCCCGAGGCGCACGCCATTCAACTTGAATCGCTCGACGACGGCGCGGAAAGCGGCCGTGAGCATGTCCTCGTTGCTGGCCTTGGCGTACGCCGTATGCGCCCTCGCGAAGGGAATTCGTACGCCACCGACGATGGCTACGCGTCTGACTGCTGAGCCGACGAGCATTGAACCTCCCCTTTACGATGGAAAATTTCGCGGATTATCAGCTATTTCCAAGATGTGGGCACGTACATAGGGTTCAAGCCCGCTGCGCTTCCTTGGCGCGACGCGGGGAGCTATCCTTCCGAGCCCTCCCTCCCCCGCTCGAACGGACCGGCAACCTCCATGGGCGAACTGACCACCATAATGGCCCGCGATGGCCATGAATTTCAGGCGTACCTGTCACCACCGCCGGGCAAGCCGCAAGGCGCTGTCGTGGTGGTGCAGGAGATTTTCGGAGTCAATAGTCATATCCGCGCCGTCACCGACGGGTTTGCGAAAGAGGGCTATACCGCCATCGCTCCTTGCATGTTCGATCGCATTCGTCGCGGCATCGAGCTGGGCTACTCCCAGGCGGACGTGGATCTGGGCCGGGGGTACATGCAACAGCTCAAACTGGAGGACACGCTGAAGGATCTCAGCGCCGCCATTGCAGTGGTGAGGCACTCCGGCCGCACCGCCATGGTCGGGTACTGCTGGGGCGGCGCCATGTCCTACGTTGCGGCTGCTGAGCTGCCGATAGCGTGCGCGGTGGTCTACTACGGCAAGGCGTCCAACTTCCTCGACCGCAAGCCCAAATGTCCGGTGATGTACCACTTTGGCACCGAGGACCAGAGCATCCCCATGAGCGATGTGGACAAGATCAAGGCCGTGGACACGAAGGGGACCTTTTATGAGTACCCGGCCGGCCACGGCTTCAACTGCGATCAGCGGGCGAGCTTCGATGCCGAGGCGGCGGCGCTGGCCCGGCAGCGGACCCTGGAGTTTTTCGGGCGCCGGCTGGCCGGTAAGGGCGCCCCTGCGTGACCAGGCGTCCCCGGCTACGCGCCCCGGACTAGGCGTCCCCGGCTACGCGCCCCGGACTAGGCGTCCCCCTTGAATACAATCTCACCGGCCCGATTTGATGAAAGGGCGGGCATGAACGAGGCCAGACGATGCACTTAAAAGATCCCACCCTGCTGCGAACGCAGGCCTTCCTCAACGGCGAATGGGTCAACGCGGCCAATGGCGCGACCCACGAGGTTCTGAACCCCGCCACCGGTGAAAAGCTCGGCACGGTACCCGACATGGGCGCGGCGGAGACACGGCGTGCCATTGAAGCGGCGGCGGCGGCATTTCCCGCCTGGGCGGCGCGCACCGCCAAGGACCGCGCCGCCATCCTGCGTCGCTGGTTCGAGCTGATGATGGCCAACCAGGAGGACCTGGCGCTCATCATGACGGCCGAGCAGGGCAAACCCCTGGCGGAGTCGAAAGGCGAGATTGCCTACGCGGCTTCCTTCATCGAATGGTTTGCCGAGGAAGGCAAACGTTTGTATGGCAATGTCATACCAACACATCAGTCCGACAAGCGCCTGATGGTGCTGCGCCAGCCCGTCGGAGTGGTTGCGGCAATCACACCGTGGAACTTCCCGGCAGCCATGATCACGCGCAAGGCCGGTCCCGCCCTGGCGGCGGGTTGCACGTTCGTGTGCAAGCCCGCCCAACAAACTCCCTACTCCGCGCTGGCCATGGCTGAGCTCGCACGCCGCGCAGGCATACCCCCCGGCGTGTTGAGTCTGGTCACGGGCCGGGATGCCAGGGCGATCGGCGGCGAAATGACCTCCAACCCCATTGTGCGCAAGATCACCTTCACGGGCTCGACCGAGGTGGGCAAGAAGCTGATGGTGCAGTCCGCCGGCACGTTGAAGAAACTATCGCTGGAGTTGGGTGGCAACGCGCCGTTCATTGTGTTCGAGGATGCCGACCTGGATGCCGCGGTCGCGGGAGCTATTGTCAGCAAGTATCGCAATACTGGGCAGACATGCGTGTGCGCCAACAGGTTCCTGGTGCAGAGCTCGGTCTACGAAGCCTTCACCCGCAAGTTGGTTGACGCGGTCTCACAGTTACGCGTTGGTGACGGGCTCAAGGGAGTGACCGACCAGGGACCGCTGATTGACGCCAAGGCGCTCGCAAAAGTCGAGGAGCATGTTGCGGACGCACTCGCCAAGGGCGGCCAGATTGCCTTCGGCGGCAAGCGCCACGCACTGGGGGGCACTTTCTACCAGCCCACGGTCGTAACAAATGTGACCGCGGACATGCTCATGGCTCGCGAAGAGACCTTCGGGCCCGTGGCACCCCTGTTCCGTTTCGATACCGAAGCGCAAGCTATTCAGATGGCCAACGATACGGAGTTCGGCCTCGCCTCTTATTTCTATACGCGCGACCTCGCGCGCTCATGGCGGGTGGCCGAGGCGCTCGAATATGGCATCGTGGGACTCAACACCGGGCTGATCTCGACCGAAGTCGCGCCGTTCGGCGGTATAAAAGAGTCCGGTATCGGCCGGGAGGGCTCGCAGTACGGCATTCTCGACTACACCGAGCTGAAGTACCTGTGTGTCGGAGGAATAACCTGAAACTGTAAGCTTCATCACGTACCTGCGAAGAGACAGGTAGTGCGTGACCTGTGCCTTACGGTATCGTGACCCTATGCGCTATATCAGCTCACCCGACTTCCACCGCGATGGTGCCGAACGGATCGGCATTCTGCTGGTCAACTCGGGCACCCCGGCCTCGCCTGAGCCTGCGGACGTTCGCAAGTTCCTTGCAGGTCTCCTGGGCGATCCGCGTGTCGTGGAGCTGCCGCGTCCCTTGTGGCTGCCGATTCTGTATGGATTCATCCTGCCCTTCAGGCCGCGGCGTTCGGCCCGCAAATACCGCAAGATCTGGTCGCAGTTGGGTGCGCCGCTGCTGGCATTGTCACAGCAGTTGCGAACGGAACTGATCAGCACGTTGGCGCAGCGCATGCTGGCGCCGCTGTCAATCGAACTGGGCATGCTGTACGGCGGCGAGCCGACGGTAGCCCAAGGCCTGACCCGGCTGCGTGAGTCGGGCGCCCAGCGGATTCTCGTTGTGCCGCTGTTTCCGCAATATTGCGGTGCAACGACGGGGGCTGCGTACGATCGGGTCAATGCCGAATTGCGTCGCTGGCGCTGGCTGCCCGAGCTGCGTTATGTCGCGGAGTATCACGACTATCCCGGCTACATCGATGCCCTGCGTGCGACTGTGACTCAACATTGGGAGACGCAGGGCAGAACCCAACATCTGCTGATGTCTTTCCACGGAATTCCAGAGCGCTACTTCCACAAAGGCGATCCTTACTTCTGCAAGTGCCAGAAGACGGCGCGCCTGCTGGCGGATGAGCTGATGTTGAAGGACAACGAGTGGAGCGTGAGCTTCCAGTCGCGCTTTGGACCGGACGGCTGGTTGAAGCCCTACACGAGCGCTGTGCTCGAGGAAATGCCGGCGCGCGGCACACGGCAAGTCACCGTCGTCTGCCCCGGCTTTGCGGTCGACTGTCTCGAGACTCTGGAGGAGATCGAGATGGAGAATCGGGATCGCTTCCTGGCGGCCGGCGGTGAGCAGTTCCAGTACGTGCCCGCCCTGAATGCCCGCGCCGAGCATGCCCGCTTCCTGGCCGACCTGATTGCGCAGCACTGCCAGGGCTGGACCCACGTCGAGCTCGGCCTGCGGCCCGCCGGCGCCGCCCGCGGCGCCTCCGCCTGAAGACAGTTTCGTCGAGTGCTCGGGCGGTTTCACGAGATCAGCATCGCGACCGCGGACATCCGCGCGTCGGTCGAATTCTATGAGAGTCTCGGATTCACACAGGCACCCACCACCGACACGTGGTCCCATCCCTACGGTGTTTTGACCGACGGCAGGTTGTTCATCGGCCTGCACCAGCGGCGCGGACCCTCGCCGACACTGACCTTCGTATTGCCGGGAATCGCGAGCCACCTGGGCCAGTTCGAAAGCCACGGCATTGCGTTGACGGTGTGCAGGACCGGCGATGAGGTCTTCAACGAGATCGGCTTCCTCGATCCGTTCGGACAGGCAATCACGGTTCTGGAAGCGCGCACCTACTCACCCGTGGCGCGTGAGCCTTCCGAGGTTTCGCTCTGCGGTTACTTTGATGAATTGAGCATGCCCGCGCGGAATTTCGAGACAGCCAAGGTGTTCTGGGAGCCGCTGGGTTTTGTCGCAACCGATGAGGTGGAGGCGCCCTATGGCCGCCTGCCGTTCACCAGCGATCACATCGATATAGCGTTCCACCGCCCGCGAACCTTCGATGTTCCGTTGCTCGTGTTTCGCGATATCGAAATGCCGGCGCGGATTGCGCAACTGCGTGACCAGGGCACGCGCTTCTCCGACGAGTTGCCGCGCGGACTGGATCCCAACAACAACGCACTCATCGAATCTCCCGATGGTACGTTGCTGTTGTTGTTACATTCGGAAGACTGAGAGTCTGTCTGCAGCCGCCTAGGAGCCTGTCTGCAGCCTAGTGCTGCGTCTGCGCCTGGTGCGCGACGATCCGGAACCTGACACGCAGCTCATCCTGGACCTGCAGCGCGCCCAGCATCGCGCTGAACGGCGTCAGCCCCAGATCGGTTTGCTTGATCGGCACATCGCCGGTCGCTACCAGTTGGCCATCGGTCAACGAGTAGGTGACGGGCACTGATACGGTATGCGTCTGGCCGCGAATCGTCACCTGAACGTCGGCGCGGACGGCGGAGGCTGTTGGGACGGCGGGGGCGGCGGAGCCAGGCTCAATGCGCTGACTGACCAGGGTGAAGTCTGAAAATTGCGCGCCGTTCAATAAAGCTTCACTCAGCATGTTGCGGCGTGTGCCCTCCTTGGCCGAATCCGGCACTTCCCGCGGAAACTCAGGGCCTTCCTGGGCACGCAACTCGGGCTCATCAATGGTCAACTGCGCAACCGGCACGTGCAATTCGAATGTTGAGCGCAGCACATCATCGGGGACATAAAACGTCCCGCTGAGGTCATGCGAGGCAATGACATGATTGTGGCCGGCTTTCGCCAGCGCGCCGCCGCGGAACGCCAGAATGGTCAACAACGACTCGCGGGATGCGACGTCAAACGGCCGACCCTCATGACCGGGTGCACGCAGGGAACCCGGAGGGCTGGCCGCCGCTCCTACCTGAGTTGCCACTGGCGCCTCCGGTCCATGCGGGCGGGTGGGGCATCCCGCCAAGGTGGTAAGCGCAACTACTGCTACCGAGGTGCCGATGAGAAGAGACCGCGTCCGGAATTCCATGTATGTTCGCTCTGGTAATTGGCCGTTTATGCTGGGTGTATGACCATTCGAAATACGCTTGCCCGCTGGGGCCACGTGTCCCAGTTCCTGCACTGGCTGATCGTCTTGCTCATCATCACCCAGGTGATTCTCGCGAATATCGCGGAGGATCTGCCGATCGGCATGAAGAAGCTGGCGATGTTCGCGCGGCACAAATCAGTCGGCATCACGATCCTTGCGCTTGCGGTCCTGCGCCTGCTGTGGCGCTGGGCAAATCCCACTCCGGCGCTGCCCACCACCCTCAAACCCTACGAGCGGATGTTGGCCGGCCTGACCCACTTCGGTCTGTACCTGCTGCTGTTCGCCATGCCGCTCACCGGCTGGATGATGACCTCAGCGCGTGGGTTCCCGGTGAGCTGGTTCGGGTTCTTTCAGCTGCCGGATTTCGTTCCCAAGAACAAGGCGCTCTTTGACGCCATGAAAGAGACCCACGATACCCTGGCCCTGGCGCTGTATGCCATAGTGTTTCTGCACGTCGCCGCCGCCCTGAAGCACCATTTCGTGTTGAAGGATGACGTATTGCGCCGAATGCTGCCCTTTACGAAAAAACCCTGAGGACGAGAGAATGATGGCTGGCTTCCTGCGCATTGCTGCGCGCACCGCGTTGGTTGTGGCGCTTGTTGGAACCGCTCACGCCGCCGATGCTCCGGCGGTAACACGCTACACGCTCGATCAGGCCAAGAGCACGCTCGACTACACGTTCGAGCAGGCCGGTGCGCAGAACAAGGGGAAATTCACGAAGTTCCCGGTGACACTCGATCTGTCACCAGACAACCTGGCAGCCAGCAAACTCGATGTGGTTGTCGAAATGGCTTCACTGGATACGGGCGACAAGGAGCGGGACGACACTCTGAAGGGTGCTGATCTGTTCTCGGTGGCCAAATTTCCGCAGGCGCGCTTCACGTCCACCCAGATCACCAAGACTGCCAATGGGTACGATGCGGTGGGCAAGCTGACCATCCGCGGAGTCAGCCGCGACTTCCACATTCCCTTTTCATTCAGGACCGCCGACGAGCAGGGCAAGCCCGCGGGCTACCTGTTGGGCAAGACAACACTCAAGCGACTGGACTTCGGTGTGGGCCAGGGTGATTGGAAATCCACTGAGTGGGTCGGCAATGATGTGGCGGTGGCGTATTCGCTGCGGCTGGTGCCGGCTGCGGGACATTGACGCCGACGGCTGACGCGCGCGCGGCCGGCGGCCCGCCGGCTAGGGCTGACCGTCACCGGCCGTGAGTGTGGAGTTTCGATGTACACAGGTCGTATATCGACTCCATCAGCACCTGCACGGAATGCGTCATGGCAATCTCGATACCCTGCAACGCGGCATCCTTGATGGCGCGGGTCAAGGCATCGAGTTGCTCTGGTGACAGGTTATCCGGCAGCCTGGTCTTGACCTGTATCGAGGGGACGTCCTCTACGATCTCCCGCAGCACCTGGTAAACGCAGTCGCCTTTGGCGCGCATCAGCTTTTCGTCGTCACCGAACAACGAGCCTATGGTGACCAGCCCATCGACGGTCTTTTCGTGGGTCTGTTGCCACTCGCGCTCGGTTCCAAAGGCGACATGTATGACTTGTCCCATGACGCTTGCGGTCTCACGTGTCCACTGCTGGGACAGGTACCGCAAGTTCCGTGCCGCCAACCCGGCGCGTTCGCGCCGGGGGGCAAGACGACATGCCCCTCAGTAAGGAGTGCCGTCGCGGCGGGTCATTTTCCCCCGGGCGTGCGGCGGGCTGGCAATCATGTCAACGTCGGCGTCCGAGTAATAGACGGTGTCTTCAACGTCACGGTTGCTCACTTCGAGATACACCGCTGGCTTCGCGCTTCGATTGATCAACTGATGCCCGTCCTGATTGCCGGCAGGGAACCCGGCACACGAACCGGCCTGTAACACTTGCTCCCCCGCGTCGGTCCGTAAAACAACTTCACCTTCCAGGACGAAAATGAACTCCTCTTCATGCGTGTGCCAGTGGCGCATGGAGGATTCTTTGCCCGGGGGCAATGTCGTTCGATTGATGCCGATTTTCTGCAGGCCCAGAACGTCACCCAACTGACGTTTCTCGCGCGGCATGACACGGGCTTTGTACGGTTCCGGGTAACCGGTTCTGGAAACGGCCGGCACTGTCGTTGGGTCGAGTGCGGGTTTTTGCAGTGGCATGTTGGTTGGCTCCGGTCAGTATCACTTGGCTTTGCGGGCGGCGCGCTTGGGTTTGGCCTTGGGGCGCTTGGCCGCGGTGCGCTTGGCCGCGGGACGTTTGGGCGCGGGACGTTTGGGCGCGGCACGCTTGGGCGTGGGGCGCTTGGCTTTTGCGCGCGCTGCCGTGGGGCGTTTGGATGCGGCGGCACGCTTGGGTGCAGGGCGTTTGGACGCGGGTCGTTTGAGTTTGGCGCGCTTTGCTGAGGCGCGCTTCGGGGCGGCAACTTTGCGTTTGGCGGAAGTCCGCTTCGCGGCCGACTTTTTGGACGCGGGGGTGGGGGCCGACCCGGGCGCCCCCGGCGCGGGCGCGCCAGGACCGCCGCGCAACTGCTCCAAAATCCCCGGATTCTCCAACGTCGACACGTCCTGGAGAATTTCCTCACCGCGCGCAATCGACCGCAACAGCCGCCGCATGATCTTGCCCGAGCGTGTCTTGGGCAGATTGTCTGCGAACCGGATGTCATCGGGCTTCGCGATCGCCCCAACCTGCTCACCCACCCAGTTGCGCAACTCCTGTACCAACGCTTGCGTATCACCCGTGGGCCGTGCACCCCGGCACACCACGAAAGCAAACACTGCTTCACCCTTGATGTCATGCGGCCTGCCCACGACGGCCGCTTCGGCCACGCGGGGATTGGCCACCAGTGCCGATTCGATCTCCATGGTGCCCAACCGATGGCCGGCGACATTCAACACATCGTCGATGCGCCCCATGATCCAGAAGTAACCATCCTTGTCACGCCGCGCGCTGTCGCCGGCAACATAGTAGCGATTGTTGAACTTCTCCCAATACGAGGCAATGTAGCGGTCGTTGTCGCGCCATATGGTCCGCAACATCGACGGCCACGGCTTCTTGATGACGAGATAACCGCCGGCCTCCGGTCGCTTAACCGGTTTGCCGTTATCATCCACGATGTCGACATCGATGCCGGGCAGGGGCAGGGTGCAGGACCCAGGCTTCGTCGCCGTAGTCCCCGGCAACGGCGAGATCATGATGGCGCCGGTCTCGGTCTGCCACCACGTATCCACGATCGGACAGCGACCACCGCCGATCACGCGGTGATACCACATCCACGCTTCCGGGTTGATAGGCTCGCCCACGCTTCCCAACACTCTCAACTTCGACAAGTCGTACTGCGCGGGCCACTCCTCACCGAGCTTCATCAACGCGCGGATGGCCGTAGGTGCCGTATAGAAGATCGTGACCCCATGGTCCTGACAGATTTTCCAGAATCGACCTGCATCCGGCGTAGTCGGCGCGCCCTCGTACAACACGAGGGTTGCGCCATTGGCGAGCGGCCCATAGGCCACGTAACTGTGTCCGGTAACCCAACCTACGTCCGCCGTACACCAGAACACATCGTCATCCTGCAGGTCGAACACCCACCGGGTCGACACCTTGGACTGGAGCAGGAAACCGGCGCTGGAGTGTTGGATTCCCTTGGGCTTGCCAGTGGACCCCGATGTATAGAGAAGAAACAGCGGGTGATCGGCATCCACCCATTCAGGCTCGAGCGTCGGCTGCTGTCCTTCGACCGCATCGCTCCACCAGACATCGCGATTCGGATCCATGGGAACGAGCTTGCCCGTTCGCTTGAGCACAATGACCCGCTCGACACTGGCACAGCCACTCGCCAACGCCTTGTCGGTGGCCGCTTTCAACTCGACCACGTTCCCGGCACGCCAGCCGCCGTCGGCCGTGATCACCAACTTCGCTTCGGTGTCCTCGATGCGGTCCTTCAGGGCGGGCGCCGAAAACCCGCCGAACACCACGGAGTGAATCGCGCCGATGCGATTGCAGGCATGCATCGCAATCACCGTTTCCGGAATCAACGGCATGTAGATGATCACGCGATCGCCTTTCTGCACTCCCTGCGCGCGCAACGCGCCCGCGAACCGGCACACCTCGGCGTGCAGCTCGCGATAGCTCAGATGGCGCGTATCACCGCCTTCGCCTTCGAAAATGATTGCAGTCTTATGACCGCGGTCGACCAGGTGAACGTCCAGACAATTGAACGACACGTTGAGACGGCCATCGCTGAACCAGCGATAGTTGGGAGCGTCTGAATCATCGAGAGAGACGGTGAACGGCGTATTCCATTCCAGCTCATCGCGCGCGAGATCGGCCCAGAAGCCAGCGTGATCAGCCGCCGCTGCCTGATACAGCTTCTGCAGGTCGGCCGGCTTCAGGCCGGCTTTCGCGGTGAATGCAGGTGATGGCGGGAACGTCCGCTCTTCCAGCAACACTGACTCGATGTTCTTGGCCGCCATGGACTGCCCCTCTTCCAGTAATGCTCTTGCGCTGGAGCATAGCGTAGCCCAACGTCGCGCTGGTTCGGCAGCCCCGTGGCAGGTCCGCTTTTTTTAGCGTAGAACGACGGCTACGCTGCCGTGACTTTTCATTCCCTTACGAAGCATGTGGACACTCGCAGGCTCGCTCGCGGTCCTTTCGCTTGCGTCGTTGCTGACGGGCTGCGGCTCATCTGAGCGCGCGCCGCGGCCGATTCTGGCCGCGCAGTGCATGCAGATCGACGGCCACCACGTCAGCACGCTGCGCGTTTCATCGCCCGGCGAAGGAATGTTGCGTGTCCAGGTCGAAGAGCGTGGCGTATCCGTCATCGCAAGCCTGGGGGAGGATTCCAGCGAGGCGGCGGACTCTCCGGTGGATCGCCTGGGAACCATTCGGCTCCTCGCGTCCAGCCATCGCGGCCAGAGCCATTTGGTCACAGTGCGTGCCGATGATTCTCCGGACATCGCGGGGGAATACTGCATCCGGGCAGACTTGATCGCGCCATCCGACTCCCAACGCGCAACTGCGGAAGGTGCGTTCGCATCCGCCGGACGAGCAACTCACAATCACAACTGGCAGGAAGCGTTCGACCAGTATCTGAGCGCAGCGCGTCAATTCGATCGCCTGCGCGACCGAGGGTCTGCTGCCGAAGCCCGCCAGGCGATGGCCGAGATCGCCTACCTGCGTTTTGACAATAAACGCGACAGCTACGCGCTCGCGAGCCAGGCGTTGGCTGACTACGGTGAGACCGCTCAGCCATTCGTCGTGGGAGCGTTAACAGCTCTGCGGAGCAAGGCTCTCTTTGAGATGCCTGGAACGGACGTGCGCGTGGTCGCGCCTCAAGTGCGGGAGCTGCTCGCGACGGCACGCAGTTCGCTACAGTCGAGTCGCTTCGGCGCAAGGGAGTTACCGCGCTTGCAAATCATGGAAGGTTTCCTCGAGTACCGACTCGATTCGCGCGAGCCCGCGCGGGACGCATTCGTCGCGGCGGCACAACGCTGCCAGACACTACAGGATTGGGATTGCTACGCCATCGCCGGCCAGAACCTGGCGATGCTCGCGTACGAGAGCAAAAACTATACGGTGGCGCTGTCGACCTTTGACGACGCCCTGAAACAGCTTCCGCCGGAGCTCGACCCCAAGCTGGCCGCCGATATCTGGGGCAACTACGGCTCGCTCCAGGGTCGGATGGGTCTGTTCAGCAGCAGCCAGCGTTCGTATGCAGCGGCGATGAGTCACTACGCGAAGCTCGGAGATTGCCAGGGCGTCCGCCGGAACCTGGCGCGCTCCGCCAACCTGATGGTACAGCTCGGAACCCTCAGTGACGCCAAGAACGACCTCCAACAGGCGGTAACGCTCGATTGTGCCGGACTGCTCGCGACAGTTACCGGCAACACCCGCACCGAGTCCGCGCGCTCCAGCGGCGTCGACACCGGTTCGGCCCGTGAGTACACGAACACTCGCGGGCCGGGCACGAGTTGGTGTGCGCATTTGCTGGACCCTGCGGCAATGGCCGGCGAAAACAAGATGATTGTACTCAACTCCCTGGTGTCACTGGGTCATGCCCTGGAGTTGGAAGGCGACTCAACGCACGCCCGGCTGTGCCTCAATGCCGCCAAACCCTATGCAGCCGTCGGCAGGCCGCAGATGCGGCTCGCCAACGCATTGGGTGATGTGCTGCTGGAGAGCCGGGATGCGACCGCGGCGCGTGCTTCATTCGAGCAGGCGCTGCGAATTGCGGATGAGGCGCAGATTCCGGCGGCGCATGAATATCGCGGCCATGCCCAACTCGGCGTGGCCAAATCTGCTCTGCTCGCAGGAGACAGCACTGCAGCGGTGAGTGCGGGCCTGGAAGCGCTGGAGGCGAATGCCAGTCGGGGCGACGTGGATCAGACTGTCGCTTCGCTGCGTCTCCTGGCAGCCGGCTATCGCGGACTGAAGCAGACCGAACAAGCGATGCGCACATTGCAGACCGCCGTCGATCTCATCGAGGCGGTGCCGATTGACGGGCTCGATGGCGAGAAGCGCGCCACTTACCTGGCAACCCAATACACGGTGTTTGCGGAATTGACCGACCTGTACGCATCGAGCGTGGCAGCAGACCCGTCGATGGCATCGATGGCCTTCGTAACATCGGAGCGTGGCAGGGCGCGAAGCTTGCGATACGCAGTGACGCAATCAGAGCGCGACGCATCGCTCGCTCCCGGCACTGCCTCGATGGCCCGATACCAGAAGTTGCTGCAAGACGTAGTCAACCTCACGGACTCCCCGGCCGCCGCATCCCAGGCGAGTTTGATCGAGAAGCTCGATGCGGCCGCGCTGAGCGAGCGTACCGCCGACGACCCTTTCGATCAGCAACAGCTCACACGGACGCTGGAGCAATTGCACACCACACTGGTTGAATACGCGGTCGGCACCCACGACATGTTTGCTTTTGTGGTCAACGAGAGCGGCCTGCATGTCACGCGGCTGGGGGACCGCCAGAAAATTGCAGCCATTGCCGCCGAGCTGCACGACCGGCTGCTCGATGCCGAAGCACCGCAGAACGAAGTACGCGAGACCGCCGAGCGGCTGGCAGCCCTGGTGTTATGGCCGCTGAGCACCGAGCTGTCCGGCAAGCGGATCATCTTTGTGCCCGACGATGGGCTGCACACCGTGCCGTTCAATGTCCTGCCATGGTCATCCAACCCTGCAGACCAGTTGGTTCTGCAGCATGCAGAAGTCTCGATCGTACCGTCCGCACTGTTTCTCACTCGCATTCGCGCCGCCGTCTCACAACACGCGAGCGCGCCACGCGTTGAGTTGATAGGAGATCCGGTGTTCAGGATTTCCGACTGGCAGCGCGAGTGCGCGGCAGAAGCCTCAGGTGCTGCGCGGGTCACGCGTTCGATTTCAGATTGGACCGAGTCGCTGCCACGGCTGCCGGGCAGCCGTGCGGAAGTGCAGATGGTCGCGCGGCTCAGCCAGCAATCACGACCCTCCAGTCACATCGAAACACTTCTGGGCTGCGCGGCTGTACCGACGGCCCTGCGCCGGGCTGCAAGCGGGCACGTCGATCTGCTCCACATCGCGACTCACGCCCGCGTCGATGCGCAGCGGCCACGCCTCTCCGCGCTCGCTCTCACTCCGGAGGTCAAAGGAAGTGGCACCACGGCCGCATTCGGTCTGCTGGACATTCTCGGGCTGAAGTTGAGTTCCAGCCTGGTCGTCTTGAGCGCCTGCGAGACATCCCGAGGGCGGCTGCTCCCGGGGGAAGGTGTACTCGGTCCGGCACAGGCCTTTCTGCAAGCGGGCGCGGAAGCGGTAGTAGCCAGCTACTGGCGGGTAGACGATCTGGCTACCTCACGATTCATGCAACAGTTTTACAAATATCTCCTCGCCGAGCGCTTGCCGGCCGCGACGGCCCTGCGCCGTGCCCAACTCGAGGAGGCGCAGACCTCCTCCCTACACGATTGGGCGGCATTCTCCCTCTACGGCTGGCCTGACAGCTCCATTTAACCCTTGTTAATCCCAGGCCCTGCCCGTCCGCTGCGTGATCTCCACACTGGCGGCCTCCTGAGATAAGCAACGGGGTCGCAGCAGTGTTCTCCCGGCGGATTCATTGCGCCCGCCAAACTTAAGGAGACCCCCATGCCCTTTTCCCGTAATTCTTTGCTCGCCTCGGCCCTCGCTACGACGTGTTTGGTTGGCGCCCTCACCGCGGCACCCGCTCATGCCACCGGTGCCATACCAGACTATTTTTTCAAAGAATGGACAGTGTCGAAGAACTGCACCGAGCAACACGCGGGCCTGGCGGCCCAGGTGCAGACCGGCCTGAAATTCAAAATATCAAAGGACGCGGCCGCGGCGGACGGCAGTTATGTGTTCGAAGCCGAGGACGTCGGTCAGCAACATTGGGCTGCCAACTGGAACGGAATGAAGCTGCAGTATCGTGCCGGCACACCCATGTCGGTTCTGCCGGCTGATTTCGAATGCATTCCGGGACAGGAAGCGACATCGCCCTTCCTGGCCATGTCCAACTACGTGCAGACAGCTGAGCCGTATTACGAATTCGGTCATTGGTATGGAACGGCGAAAATCCGCGGCCAGCTCGAGCACGTCCTGATCTTCCCGAGCAATGCTGCCACCGGTCCCAAGGCAGTCATTGTGATGCAGTCGGCGCAGCCCGGCACCATTGTCAAACTCGATGACAACGGCGTGATTCATATGGATTAATGAGCGGATCGAACAGGTGGGTCACGACACTGCCAGGACGTTATCAGCGCAATGGGGACGAGCCTCCGATGAGGCTCGTCCGCCTCTTCAAGTTCGCCGGCCTGTGCAGCTTGCTTTGGGGATGTTATGTCCAGTCAGGGAAGACCCAGGAGACACCGTTCCAGTGTCGGCCCGTGACGTGTTCCACACTTCTTCCCTCTCCTCCCGCAGACGATGCCACCACAAACGACTGCGCCTACCGCGCGGGCAACCTGTGGTGGGTTGACTACGTAGCCGGGTCGCTCACCTGGAGCGACCGCAAGGCGGTCAAGCCAGTCATAGTCGCTATTTTCGATGATGGCGCTTATATCGATCATGAGGATCTGCGCAACCAGCTTTGGACTAATGAGGCTGAGGCCCACGGTAAGCGCGGCGTCGACGATGACGGAAATGGTTACGTCGACGACGTTCACGGCTGGGACTTCGTAGACGATAGCCCCGACGTCTCACCTAAAGGCGAATGCCGCACTCGGATCAGTCACGGCACCCTCATGGCCAGCCTGGTGGGCGCGCAGCGTGGAAACGGTCTTGGGATCGCCGCAGCCGGGTCGGATGGCGCTCGCCTGATGATCCTCAGGATCGTCGGCTGCAATGGTGGCGTGAATGACACCGCCGATCCCAAACGACTGACTCGGGCACTGGATTATGCAACCCGGATGGGAGCCCGGATTCTGAGCTTCAGTGCCCATTGGAACGCCACAACGCCCGAGCTCGATGCGGCTTTTGCGGAAATAGCGAATCGGACCGACTCGCCCCACCCCGCAATCGTGGTGGCGAGTGTTCCCAATAAGGGAGAACCGGAAGCGGGTTACCCCGCAGCCTATATGTTTAGGCGTATCGTCCGCGCCATCCCTATTGGTAACGACGACATGATCTCTCCTGGAACCACCCGCGCGCCCCCTGGACTTAATCTTGGAGCTCCGAGCGCGTGCGTTATTGGTGCAGGGGCCTCGCCCAGCCATTACAGGCTGGAACAGGGCAGCTCAAATTCGACGGCGATACTAGCGGGGTTACTAGCCGGCATCTGGGCGAGCCCCGCCTATGATAAATTGACTACCGACGAGTTCCTGGCAAGGGTCGTACAAGGGCGGATGGTCGAAACGCCGCGCCGCTCAAAGCCTGGGTCGCGGACGCCTTACCTAGATGGGGTGCCGTTAGCCGATGCTTGTCTTTTGGAAACGGAGCGCAGGAAAGCGCACGTTTGTCCCCAGCCAGGATCGCAGCGGGAATCGCGTCCATGAATTATATCGAATCGCCGACGGCAGACGCCCACGCCGATAAGCCCCTCACGACTGGGGAACAGGGCGATTTGTCGCTCGTAGAGGCCGTTGCGGAGCGCACTGGCCTCCAAAATCAACTTTACGTGAGATATCGGAGGCCCTTGCTACAGGTATTCCTCCACAGACGTATCGCTCGTGATGCGGCTGAGGACCTGTTGCAACGCACGTTCCTGCAGGCGATCAAGAAGATTCGCACTGAAGGACTGGATGACCCGAGCAATCTGGGAGGCTACCTCTATCGCACGGCTTGCAAGCTGGCTACCGCCTACTGGCGGGGTGAGCTTTCACGACGACACGACAACGACCGCGAACTGCTGTCGAATCTCAAAGACGAGGCGCTTTCCCTCGAGGAACGTCTCGACCACGAGCAGCTTGCGAAATGCGTGCGCGAACTCATGGGCCATCTGCCCGTGCAACGCGACCGCGAAGTGTTGGAACGGTATTACCTCCATGAAGAGCCACGGACAGCGATTCGAGAGTCATTGCAATTGACGGACATGCAGTTCAATCAGGTCCTCTGGCGCGCACGGCAGCGCTTCGGCGACATCCTCCGCAGGCACGGCCTGGCGCTGAGCGCTGCGGGATCTGCGCAATCGACTTGAGGAAAGGGAGAACCATGGATCACATGCAGTTCAAGGCCAATCAGACCGCCGCCGGCTATGTAGCCAATGGTCTCGACGAGAGCACCCAGGAAGCCTTCGAGCTTCACCTGATGGGCTGCTCGGAATGTGTCGAGGACGTTGAAGTCTGGCGCGCGATCAAACTCGATATGCCACGGCAGCGCCCCGAAGTGCGCACCCTGGCCCCCAAGCGGCGCGTGGCTGCTTTCAGCGACTGGCGGATGGCCGCCTCACTGGTTGGCGCCGGTATCGTGGGCGCTACGGGTGGCTGGTTGGGAAAAGCGACGACGGCCACGGACCTCGATTCGACACAGACGGTGGTATTCAACCTCCCTTCCGTGTCTCGCGGTGCAGACGAATGCACCGCAGTGCGACTAGCGTCAGACACTCGACTGGCGGTGCTCCGTGTGCCGGGGATATCACGAGATCTTCGTGTTGTCGCACTCGACTCGGAAAAGCGGGAGCTTCCCTCCGGCCAATACGCTTCCCGGATACAGCCCGACGGTAGCCAACTCGTCCGTATCGACTCGAGTGTGCTTGCGGGACGTTCGGTGCACCTGGAAGCGCGCCGTTCCAACGGCTCGGGCGAGCCATTGGGATGCGTGACCGGCGAGACGCCGGCACTCAGCCAGTAACGCCAGGAGCCTGGCGAACAGGCTCCAAGCTCAGCCCACTGGAATCTGCGCCAGGCGGTCACCCTGCCGGCGCAGGAACGGTCCAAATCCGAGGCGGTCATAAAGACCGCCCAGTGCCAACACATCCGGTATGCGCCGTCGCAGTCCTTCAACGCCGACGCCAAGCTCCATATCGCAGGTGATCCGGGTGAGTTGCCGAGCGAGGTAGGCTGACTCGCGATGCTCCCGCAGGCGATCGCTCAAGGTGCGCGCACCGCGCAGCTTCAGCCCCGCGACGCGGTTGAGATCCGCGTACAGCTCATCGAGCGACTCGAATTCCTTCATGAGCGCCGCCGCCGTTTTGGGGCCGATTCCGGGCACGCCCGGAATGTTGTCCACGCAGTCGCCGGTCAGCGCCAGGTAGTCGGCAAACCGCTCCGGCGCCACGCCGTAGTGCCGTTCGATATCCCGATAGCCGAACTGCTCGCGCGCGCCGTAATCCCAGAACAGATCCCCATCCCGCACCAACTGCGCCAGATCCTTGTCGCGCGTGATGAACGCCGAGCGCACGCCCTCCTCGCGCATCAGACAGGCGAGCGTGCCAATGATGTCATCCGCTTCATACTCGGGGTTGGTGAACACCGGCAGTCCCAGGTGGCGGCACACCTGCCGGCAATGCTCGAACTGCGCGGGCAGACCCGCCGGATGCGGCTCACGGTTGGCCTTGTAGGGAGGATATATCCGGCTGCGATAGGAGTTGGCCAGCCGCTGATCGAAAGCGACCGCCATGTAGCGCGGCCGCATGCGCTCGATCAGGTCGCCAATGAAGCGCGCAAATCCAAACACCGCGTGGACCGGGTTGCCTTCCCGGTCCACCATGTCAGGCAGCACGGAGTGATACGCGCGGAATACATACACGGACGCGTCGATCAGGAAAATCAACTCGTCAATCTCACGGGGTAATTCACGCGAGCCAGCGTTGGATACGGGCGTGCAGCGGGCTCGAGCGTGGGAAGTGAGCGAGCAGGTATTCCATCTGGTCCGCGAGCACCCGCCGTCCCTTGAGGAAAATATATTCCGCGTACGTGGGCGTGAACGGCACGGCGATGAGTTGCATCTTCGCCTGCTCGGGAGTGCGCGAGGCCTTCTGGTTGTTACAACGGCGACAGGCCGTTACGACATTGGTCCAGATATCGACACCGCCCTGGCTGAAGGGCCTGATGTGATCTCGCGACAATTCGCGCGAGGCGAACCGCATGCCACAATACATGCACAGATACGCATCGCGCCGGAAGAGAGTCTGATTGTTCAGAGGTGGAACATAGTCGTGCCGGGTGTTGCCCGGATTGCCCGTATGTCCGACCGTGGCGACGATCGAGTTGACTTCGAGCACCGTCCGCAGTCCACTCGCCGCGTTGACACCGCCATAGAGCTTGTAGAGCGGGGATCCACAGGTATATGCCACCTGCTCCTGATGATAGAGTCGGGCGGCTTCCTTGTAGTCGATCCACTCGAGCGGCATGCCGGCCACATCAGTACGCAGGACCAATTGCGAGAGCGAACGAGCCCCCGGGCTCGCGACGATTCGCAAGTCATCCTGGCTGCCGTGGTCGGCGCGGTCTAGATCTATGCCTAGCATGGGCGCTGTAAGATAAAGCAGTTTTGTGCAAGAATTCAACGTTGCAACGTCTTAATTCGCTTAAGGATTTCCAAAGGCGTGGCCGGGCCGGCGCGCGCCTGATTCCGTAAACACCCTTAGAGGGCCGTGCATGCCAGTCACCATAGGCGCGCTCCGTGAGAGCGCGCCGCAAGAAACGCGCGTCAGCCTCGTGCCCGAAGTAGCGGACAAGCTCGCCGCCACGGGCGCCCGGATACTCATTGAGAAGGGGGCCGGCACCCGCGCCCAGTTCCCCGACTCCGCCTATAAGAACGTCTCATGGGCGGATTCGACGACAGCAGTCCTCGAGCAGTCGCAGATCGTCCTGACTGTACAGCCGTTGTCTGTCGAACAGATTACGCGTCTCAAATCAGGCACAGTCGTCATCGGCTACATGCAGGCCTACAGCCGAAAGGCTGAAGTGAAGGCGCTGAAGGAGCGGGGCATAACGAGCTTCGCGATGGAGTTCGTGCCGCGCATTTCGCGGGCCCAGTCCATGGACGCCCTGTCCTCGCAGGCTGCGATCTCGGGCTACAAGGCCGTATTGATCGCTGCCAGCAATCTGCAGAAATTCCTGCCAATGCTCACCACGGCCGCGGGCACGATCCGGCCATCGGGAGTGCTGGTCATCGGGGCCGGCGTGGCCGGCTTGCAGGCCATCGCCACCGCCCGGCGACTGGGAGCAGTGGTCGAAGCGTATGACGTACGTTCGGCAACCAAGGAACAGGTGAAATCACTCGGCGCGAAGTTCGTTGACACCGGAGTCAGCGCCGATGGCACCGGCGGTTATGCGCGCGAGTTGACGGAAGAGGAAAAGCGAAAACAACAGGAGATCCTGGACGCGCGGATCGCGGCCGCGGATGCCGTCGTGACCACCGCCTCCGTACCGGGACGGCCCGCGCCGAAGATCATTTCGCGCGCCGTGGTGGAAAGAATGCGGCCCGGCTCCGTGATTGTGGATATCGCCGCCGAGCAGGGCGGCAACTGCGAGCTCACCCGCGCGGGTGAGACAGTCGAGCACCAGGGCGTGAAAATCATTGGTGCGGTGAATCTGCCCGCCGAGCTGGCTTACAACGCCAGTGAGATGTACGCGCGCAACCTCCTCAATTTCCTCAAGCCCGCCCTGCAGAACGGCGAGCTGGTCATCGACTGGAACGATGAGGTCTTCGCGCAGTCGTGCCTCACGCACGGCGGCGAAATCAAACACGAACAAACACGCAAGTCCATCGAAGCCTGACGGGAGGCTTACAGATCATGACCGGCATTGTAGCTCTGTATATTTTCATGCTCGCGGCCTTCACCGGCTACGAGGTCATCTCGCGCGTGCCGGTCATCCTGCACACGCCTCTGATGTCAGGTTCCAACTTCGTGCACGGCATCGTGCTCGTCGGCGCAATGGTGGCACTGGGCGGTGCTCACACCGGGCTCGAGAAGGCCATTGGGTTTATTGGTGTGCTGTTGGCCGCCGGCAACGCTGTCGGCGGTTACGTCGTCACCGAAAGAATGCTGGAGATGTTCAAGTCGAGCGGTGCCCGTGCCAAGGGTGGCGCGGCCGGCAAAGGTGCGCACTGATGCCCGCCGCTGCAGCAATGACTTTTGATCGTGGGGCGCTGATCCAGGTCAGCTATCTCGTCACGGCCGCACTCTTCATTCTCGGCCTGAAGCGGATGAGCTCGCCGGTCACGGCGCGCAGCGGCATTCTGTGGGCGGGCTCCGGAATGCTCGTCGCCACGGTGGTCTCCTTCCTGTACCCCGGGATGACCAACTACGAATTGATTCTGGCGGCGATTGCAGTCGGCGGCGGACTTGCATGGTGGAGCGGAAAACGTGTCGCCATGACTGACATGCCGCAGATGATCGCGCTCTACAACGGCATGGGCGGCGGCGCTGCCGCGGCCATCGCCGCAGTGGAGCTGTATCGCGGCGAGAGCCAGGGGTATGCGACTTCGACCCTCGCCGTGGTGGGCGGCATCATCGGCTCCGTGTCCTTCAGCGGCAGCGCCATCGCCTTTGGCAAGCTGCAGGGACTGATCACCAAGAGCATCCGCTTCTCCGGCCAGCAGATTTTCAACATAGTGCTGCTGGCAGTCGCCTTGATCCTAGGAGCCATGGTGGCGTTCGGTTTCAATGCGACGCCGCCGATCGTGACGGCCTTCTTCGCCCTCGCGCTGCTTCTGGGACTGACCATGACGCTGCCGATCGGCGGTGCAGACATGCCGGTGGTCATTTCCCTTTATAACGCGCTGACGGGTCTCGCCGTTGCGTTCGAAGGATTCGTGCTCAACAACGCCGCAATGATCATTGCCGGTACCGTCGTTGGATCGGCCGGCACATTGCTGACCCAGTTGATGGCGAGGGCGATGAATCGCTCACTCGGCAACGTGTTGTTCTCCGGTTTCGGTGACACGGGCGGCGCGACAACGGGCGAAGTGACGGGCAGCCTCAAGCCAATCGAGGCCTCCGACGTGGGCGTCATGATGGCGTTCGCCTCGAAAGTCATTGTCGTTCCCGGTTACGGCATGGCCGTGGCCCAGGCCCAGCACAAGATCTGGGAGTTGTGTCAGCTTCTGATCGATCGCGGTGTCACGGTCAAATTCGCCATTCACCCGGTCGCGGGGCGCATGCCAGGGCACATGAACGTGCTGTTGGCGGAAGCCGGTGTGCCGTACGACCTCATCTCGGATCTGGATGAGATCAACTCCGAGTTCGAGACCGCGGACGTGGCGCTGATCATCGGTGCCAACGACGTCGTGAATCCGGTCGCCCGCAATGACAAGTCCAGCCCGATCTACGGCATGCCCATACTCAATGCCGACAAGGCCAAGAACGTCATTGTCATCAAGCGTGGCAAGGGTGCGGGTTTCTCGGGTATCGAGAATGCGCTGTTCTATCTGGACAACACGCGCATGTTGTACGGGGATGCGCAGAAGGCAGGTGCGGAGTTGATTCAGGCGATCAAGGCGGTCGGGTGATGAGACAGTTTATTTGCTCATCATTGTTAGCAGCACTGACACTAGCCGTCCAAGCGGCAGCGGCGCCAACCGTCCCTCCGCCCCCATCGGCGGCATCTGGCGAGTCGGCACACCGGCCGCTGACGTCGGCCGACGTCATTGCATCCTCAACGGCCTCTGACTGGCGACCGCTCGACCCTCAGAACACGGTGTACCTCGAGCTGCCTGCCGGCAGGGTCATCATTGAGCTGGCCCCCCAGTTCGCGCCCCACCACGCATCCAACATCGAGGCGCTGGCGCGCGAGGGTTACTACGACGGTGTCGCCGTGGTGCGCTCCCAGGACAACTACGTAGTCCAGTGGGCGGACCCCGACAGCAAACGCCCGATCAAAAACGCACAGCGCACTTTGGCGGCAGAATTTGAGCGTACTGCCCGTGGTATTTCGTTTACGCCGCTGGTCGATCCAGACACCTATGCGCCTGAGGTTGGATTTTCGGACGGGTTTCCGGCGGCCCGCGATCCGAAGTTTGGCCGCGCGTGGCTCGTCCACTGCTACGGCATGGTGGGTGCCGGCCGTGACAACGACGTGGACAGCGGGGGCGGCACTGAGCTTTACGTTGTGACTGGTCACGCACCACGCCACCTCGACCGCAACGTTACATTGGTGGGGCGGGTCGTACAGGGCATGGAATTGCTGTCATCACTTCCGCGAGGCACTGGCGCGCTGGGGTTCTACGAGAAGCCCGAGCAGCGACTTCCGATCAAGTCCATGCGGGTTGCCGCCGACGTTCCGGCGTCACAGCGCACGGAGTTGGAAGTGTTGCGCACGGATACGCCGACGTTCACAGCCTATGTGGAGGCTCGACGCAATCGGCGTGATGAGTGGTTCAAGGTGCCGGCGGGGCACGTTGATGTGTGTAACGTGCCTATTGTGGCGCGGGCGAAGGCGCAGGGCCCGGCGCGATAGCGGAGCGCTGTCGGCGGCGGCCCGCAACGCGCGTGACGTCCGCGGTGAAGCGTCTGTTACCGACGCGGTCTTGGCGGAGGCGGTGCGCGCATGGCGCCCCCACGCGGGGGACCACTATGTGGGGCACCACGCATTTCCATACGCCTTTCGCGCGCGCGTTGAATCATCTGCTGTCGCTCAGCAGGCGAAGCGCTCTGCCATCGCTGGCGCAACATCTGCCGCCGTTCGGGGGGCAACTGTTGGAACCTGCGGAAGTTCTGTCGGACCGCACCTTGCTCATTCGGCGGCAGCGATTGAAATCGCTCCCAGCGATCGCGAAGCACGCGACGCTGATCGGGCGGCAACGTGCGCCAACGTTGAAAACGCTGTTGGGCCTGTCCACGCTGCTCGGGCGACATGCCCAGCCAGCGATCACTCCCCCGCGCCAGTGCCTGTTGGCGCTCCGGAGGCAGCGTATTCCAATCGCCGCTGAACTTGCCCAACAGCTTCTGCTGCTCACTTGAAAGGTTGGACCACGGTACGCCCTGGGCAGGCGCAGCGGCCGAGGGCGCGGCTTGTGGCGGCGGCGTTTCCTGCGCGAATGCGGGCATCGCTGCAGCGAGCAGCACCGCCAACAGCAGTGAAGGCCCCTTAGTCATTTTTCTTGTCTCCGGACGGCGGCGGTGCGTTCGGGTCGGGCGCCTTGGTCTTGGCGACCTTGCCGATATCCGTCTGCGCCAGGTATTCAATCCAACTTCCATCGTCCGCAGTTGCCTGTGAATCCGCCCCCGAATCCACGCTACCCAGAAATTCGAGCAATTCGGCATCCGCGGCCGGATCCGGCTTCTTCGCATCGTCTGCGACAGCGGACCCGCACCAGAGCACGAGAACTGCCTGCGTCACCAGAAGGCGGACGCGCCGTTCAAGCACCGGTGCTCGTCTCGTTCGAATCCGATTGATCCACCGCCCATTCGTAAAACGCCCCTCCGTCCGTCTCGTCGGACACCAGGTCGAGTGCGTCGCCATCAGCCAGCAAATCGAGGTCCTCGACCGTCGAATGCCCACCTTCCGTCAGGATCACCTCACTCTGGTGAGAGTGCGGCCAGAGCACGAATGCCACCAGCACCGCCGCCGCCACTGCGCTTGCCGCCGGCATCAGCGAAAGGCGGCGCCAGAACGCCGGACGGCGCGCGGCCTCCGCAACGGCCGCATGGCGTGCCTGGTTCAGGCGCGACCGGATCCGGCCATCTATGCGCAGCACGCCATCTTCGAGCAGCACACGGGTACGCTGCTCGAATTCGCTCGGCATCTCTTCAGTGGGGGCCCCTCGGGCGGGCGGGCTCATGTCCAAAAATCTCCAAGTTGCGCGCGTAGCGACTGCAACGCACGGAAGTAATGTGTCTTGACGCTGCCTTCAGAGCAACCCATCGCTGTCGCCGTCTCTGCTACATCGAGACCTTCGAGCGTACGGAGCATGAACACTTGCTGCTGCCGGCGTGGCAGAGCCTCGAGTGCCCTCTCGAGCGCCTCCATGGTCTCCGAGATCTCGAGCTTGCGCGGCGGCTGCGGATCGAAGCTCGGCGCCTGCGCAATCGGATCCTGCTCGTCGTCCTCATCGTCACCCCGGAAGGGGAGCCAGGACATGACCCGCCCCCGTACCGTGCGCCGCCGCTGCATGTCGCGGATCCGGTTTTCCAGGATCCGGTAGAACAGCGGCTTCCACTCTTCAGCCGGCCGTTCGGAATAGGCACGCGCAAGCTGCAGCATCGCGTCCTGCACGGCGTCGAGCGCATCATCCTCGTGACGCAACGCCGCCTGAGCGATCTTGAATGCTTTCAACTCGACGCCGGCCAGAAACTGGTTCAGCGCACGCGATGAGCTATTTGTAGTCGAATCCGACAGTTCCACGTCGCCGTGTGATGCGGACGGCATGCTATAAGGCGGCGCGAGCGTAGCAAACCCAGACATGGGATGTATAACGCGCGTGCGCCGGACCTGGTTGACGCAGGCCGCAAAGCGTAACCCATTGATTTATAGTACCCCATGACTGGACGCCGGGTCTTTCGCGTTGCGCTCGATATGCCGTTGCGACGTGTTTTCGACTATTTGCCACCTGACGGGGGGGAAATGGTGGTCGCTCCCGGCACCCGTGTCCGGGTCCCTTTCGGCCGCCAACGCCTGGTGGGCGTCGTCCTGGACGCCGCCGACTCCTCGGACGTGCCCAGCGACCGCCTGAAGCCCATCCTGGAAGTCCTCGACCCTCAACCGATCCTGGACGTCCCCGCTCTCGGGCTCCTGCGCTGGGCGGCCGAGTACTACCACCATCCCATTGGCGAGGTGATCTCCACCGCTCTCCCCAAGGCCCTGCGGCTGGGAGCCAGCTCGTCGACGACGGAGGAGCGCTGGACGGCGACCGCTGAAGGGCACGCAGCCCATCAGCAAGGCGAGCCCAAGCGCGCGCCCAAGCAGCGCAAGCTGCTGGAGTTCCTGGTGGCCAATCCAGCCGCCAGCGCCGACAGCCTGACCGAGCACGTCCCCAATTGGCGAGATGCCGCGCGACAACTGGTCGCGCGCGGTTGGATCGGCTCCATGGATGTCCCGCCGGAGAGTAAAGATTCGCCGGCGAGCGTACAGACGTCCGGCCCGCCGTTGTCAGACGAGCAACGGCAGGCTGTCGAGTCAGTCGGCGAGAAACTCCAGCAATATGGAACATTCGTGCTTCACGGCGTGACCGGCAGCGGTAAGACCGAAGTGTATTTGCGTCTAGTTGAACGAGTGCTGACAAACAAGCGCCGCGCACTCGTGTTGGTTCCCGAGATTGGTCTAACGCCTCAGCTTGTCGGCCGCTTTCGCCAGCGATTCGATGTGCCTATGGCCGTGTTGCATTCGGCTCTTACAGACCATGAGCGCCTCCTGGCTTGGCGCGAGGCATTCAGCGGCAGCGCGAAGATTGTACTTGGCACGCGATCAGCCGTGTTTGCCCCTGTACGTGACCTCGGCATCATCATCGTCGACGAGGAACACGACTCCTCGTTCAAGCAACACGAAGGCGGGTTTCGCTACTCTGCTCGGGATCTGGCAGTCGTCCGAGCTCAACGAGCTGATGTGCCCGTGCTGCTAGGGTCAGCAACACCCGCGTTGGAAACACTGAATAACGTCACAACAAGCCGCTACGTTCGGCTGACGTTACCGCGAAGAGCGGATCAGGCCGCGCCGCCTCGCATGGCACTCATTGACCTCCGCGCCAATGCCGTGCACGCGGGAATATCGACGCCCGCGGTACTGGCGATGGAGCGGCATCTGAAGGACGACGGTCAGGTGCTCGTGTTCCTGAATCGACGTGGTTATGCCCCCACCCTCCTATGCACCGCCTGCGGTTGGGTCGCGCCATGCAGTGAATGCGATGCGCGCATGACGGTCCACCTGTCCGCTGGTCGCATCAGATGTCACCATTGCGGCGCCGACGGGCCGCTCCCTACCCGTTGCCCTCAATGCGGTTTCGCCGTGAAGGCCGTCGGCCAGGGAACTGAGCGCATCGAAGAAACGTTGGGCGGCCTGTTCCCCGGTGTGTCACTCGTCAGGCTGGATCGCGACGTAGTGCGAAAGCGGGGCGACATGGAAGAAGCGATGCGGCGCATGGCTTCAGGCGAAGCGCGGATTCTGGTTGGAACTCAAATGGTGACGAAGGGGCACGACTTCCCCAATGTCACACTCGTCGTGGTATTGAATGCCGATCAGGGTCTGTTCAGCACGGATTTCCGTGCGCCGGAACGGCTCGCTCAGACTGTTGTGCAGGTGGCCGGGCGTGCGGGCCGGGGGAGTCGGCCCGGCGAGGTGCTGATCCAGACGGAATTTCCAGGTCACCCGCTGCTGTTGAGTCTGCTGTCGGAAGGGTATGACGGTTTCGCGCGCGCCGCGCTGGAGGAACGCGCACAGGCTTCCTGGCCTCCCTTCAGCCGGTTGGCAGCTGTGCGTGATTCGGCCACTACCGCGGCGGCGGCTTTGGAGTTTCTGACGGAGGCCCGCAAGCTCGCCAAAACACCGCGTAACGTCAAGTTGCTCGGGCCCGTCCCGGCCGCGATGGCCAAGCGCGCGGGCCGACATCACGCACAGCTCCTCGTCGAGAGCGCCGAGCGGGGCGCCTTGCATCGATTCCTGGATGCGTGGCTTCCTGAAGTGGAGCAACTCCCTAGCGCGCGGCGCGTGCGTTGGGCGTTGGATGTCGACCCTATCGAGTTGTTTTAATCGGTGTCTGCGGGACCTCCGTGGCGGGCCCCTATGCCGCCACCGCCTCCAGAATACTGAGCGGCGAAGCCGTGCGAATCACGCGTTTCAACCGCAAGCCCGCCCGCGCAATCATCTGCCGGAACTCATCCTTGGTGCGCTCCTTGCTCCCCAACATCACCATCATGTTGATGTCGACGAGCTTACCCCAGTCAAACCGGTTGCCGGGCGCCACGACGTGATCCACAACTAGAACGCGGCCATCCTCGGCCATCGCGCGGCGGCAGTTGCTCAAAATCCGCACGCACTCCTCGTCGTTCCAGTCATGGGCTATGTACTTCAACACGTATGCGTCGGCGCCCGCGGGCACCGAGTCGAAGAAATCCCCGCCCACCGTTTCACACCGGCCGCTGATGTCCGGTGAGCTCAGGAAGCCGCTCCGGGTGGCTTCCTGGATGACCTGCGGTTGATCGAACAAAATTCCGCGCAGCTTGATGTAGCTGCGCAGAATGGTCGCCAGCAGATGCCCGTGCGCACCGCCAACATCCACGACCCGACCTAACTTTCCAAACGCATAGGCACGGGCGACCGCGGCATTCTCCAGGAGCGAGATGCTGGCCATGGACGCCGAGAACATCTTTTCCTTTTCCGGATGGGCCTGCAGCCATGGGAACGCCGCTGCGCCGTGAACATGTTCGAACGAAGAATCGCCCGTTCTGACGGCGTGCTCGAGCGCGCCCCAGGCCGACCAGTTGTAATCGTCGACCAGCATCAGCGCGAAATCGCGTAGCGATTCGGGATGGTCGCTGCGCAGTGTTTGGGCCAAGCGGGTCAGATGGAAACGGCCGTGGGGGTCGGATGCAAAAATGCCGAGGCTGGCCAGGGCTCGCAGGACGCGCTTCAGATAGGGAGCATGAGCTCCCACGCGAACGGCAATCTCTTCGGCGGTGAGCGGTCCGCCCACCAGCACATCAGCGACGCCGAGCTTGGCCGCCACAAACACGAGCTGCGATTGCCAGTAGGCGGCAATGCGCTCGAGCATGGCGTCGTGTGCACGTTTTGGCAGTCTCATCTATGGCCTGCGGCCAAACTTTCCAGGGGGATCGCGCTTCGCGCGACCCCCGAGGAGTAGCGGCGCAGGGCGCCGGGGCTGATTGACCATCTTCATCGCTAGATATTGACACTTGCGAGGTAACCTCTCCACCCACCCAACGAACCGGAGACCCGACTTCCGTCCTGCAGGTCGACCTTCCAAGGGTCAATGGCGCCGGAACGCCATTCACAAAAGTGCCAAATTCGGCTGACGGGACTGCCCTGACCTCGACTCCAATGGTCGCCTCCTTGGAAAGCACCAATCAGGCCAGGTCGCCGCGACCCCTCCAGGGAGGGGCGCACCTGGGACATCGTCAGGAGCTGGCAGCTTCCAGCGGGTCCCAAACCATCAGGCGCACGGGTGTCGGGTTATAACCGTTGCACGGATTGTTGAGCTGTGGACAGTTGGAGATGAGCACAATCACATCCATTTCGGCGCGCATTTCCACGTAACGGCCTGCGGCGGAAATGCCGTCCGCGAAAGTCAGCTGCCCACCCGGCGTCACCGGCACGTTCATGAAAAAATTGATGTTGCTCGACAGGTCCCGCTTGCCCAGGCCGCAATCGGCACGCGCCAGCGCCAATAGGAAATTGTCGCGACAACTGTGCATGTGGCGCTTCTCGATTGCATAGCGCACCGTGTTGCTTTCGGCGGAACAGGCGCCCCCCAGGGTGTCGTGCCGGCCGCACGTATCGGCAATGATCTGCAGCATCGTGTTGCCTTCGTTGGAGAGCAAGCGCGTACCGGTCGTGAGATACAGGTTGCCCTGCGCCCGAATCGTGTCAGCAGCGCTGTAGCGTTCCTCCATGGTAGCGGCGCTGTAGAACAGTGTATCGACCGCTTGGTTGCCCTCGAGATCGACGATCCGGAAGCGCTGACCTTTGCGTACTACACCCATCCACGGCTCGCCGGCCGACACAATCTCATCGAGTGCGGGCATATCCGCCGTAGCTTCATCAAGCTGTGCGAGGTCGCTCATGATGCGTACAACATCTCCGTGTTGCGAAAGCCGCGTTCGTTCTCGGGGCATCGTTCGCGACAGGCATCTTCCTTCGCAGGGGCAGCGCCCGTTGCCATCGCCAGAAGCCGCACGTAACGAGGGTGATAGGCCGGCTCTGGATCAAGCGGATGCTGACAGCTGTGCAAGACCACGAGCGTATGCATTTCGAATCGCAGGTCAACGTGGTTTCCCGCTTTTGAGCCACCCGGACGGAAGTACATCTGTCCCTCGTGACCCACTGTCACCTTACTGAAGAAATTCACGTTCGGAACCATATCGCGCTTGCCGAGCCCGTACTTGCCCAGCTCATTGAGAAAGCTGTCGTAGCCATTCTTGTAGTAGCCGTTGCGTTGCTCCTGGAAGCGCGTCGAGCCGTACTTGTCGGCCACCAGCGCCGCATTCGAGACACCGCAGAGCGTATCGTGCCAACCGCAGGTATCTTCGGTAATGGAGCAGAGGATCCGGCCCATATCCGAATAGCAGACCAGGCCCTTGGTCAGATAGGCCGTGTGCTGCGCTTTGAGGGTATCCGCCATGTTGTATCGCTCGAGGCGATCTTCATGGTTGTAGAAAAGAGCGCCGACGTTCGCACCTCCATCCACATCAGTCATCCGCAGCGTGGTCCCCCGCCGGATGACTCCGGACCAATGACTGCCGCTGTGAAGATCTTCTTCCCACAACACCCTGCTCGACATCGTTGCGCCTCTCGCATCCATCTTGCGCTGCGGACGATATACCAGAGTGATTGGCTACTCCCATAGTGGAGTTTGTCCCAGGTCGAAGCACGTTAAGTTCAACGTGCGTGACGCAAGGCCAACGTACGCGCCGAGCGCCTGCGCGAGTCCTTCGGCTTGGCGGGGGCACGGGACCGACCGGGGCTGCCTTGGCAGGCTGACCCCCACGGGAGGGCCGTCACGCCCCTGAACCACGCCAAAGGCGGCTGACCCGGGCGCCTTGCGCTAGACTGGCAGGCTCAATTTGCCGGAACCGATTCCTTGAAGCAGCAACTCGAGCAACTCCTGCTGGCCGCCGTGCGCGCTTTGCCCGCGGGAACCCTCCCGGAAGCACCCGAACCCGCCGCCGTCAGCGTTGAGCGGACGCGCGACGCGAAACACGGTGACTTCGCCACGAACATAGCTTTGCGCCTGGCAAAACCGGCGCGTCGCAATCCTCGCGAGCTCGCGCAGGCCATTATCGGCGCATTGCCGCCGAACGCCTTGGTTGCCCGCACCGAGGTCGCCGGCGCCGGCTTCATCAATTTCTTTCTCACGGCAGGCGCCTACGGCCAGGAAGTGGCCAAGGTTCATGAGCTGGGTGATCGCTACGGGCGCAGCAACCTCGGCCAGGGCCAGCGCGTGATGCTGGAGTTTGTCTCTGCGAACCCCACCGGCCCCTTGCACGTCGGTCATGGTCGTCAGGCAGCCTACGGTGCGACGCTCGCCAACCTGCTGAACGCGGTGGGCTACAGCGTCAGCCGCGAGTACTACATCAATGATGCGGGACGGCAGATGGATATCCTCGCCGTCAGCACCTGGCTGCGATACCTGGAACAGGGCGGCGAGCAGATCCCGTTTCCCGCCAACGGATATCGCGGCAACTACGTGTTTCCGATTGCCGAGCAACTGCGAGCCAAAGTGGGCGGCGAGTTCCATCGACCCGCCGCCGTGGTGCTCGCGAATCTGCCCGACGACGCGCCTGTTGGTGATAAAGAGGCGTACATCGACGCCGTCATTGAACGCGCGCGGGAGCTGATCGGCATCGAGGGATTCACCCGGGTGCTCGACGTGGCGCTCGAGCGAATGCTGGCGGATATCCGCGAGGACCTCGAACAGTTTGGAGTCAGCTTTGACCGCTGGTATTCGGAGCGCGCGCTGGGTGACAGCGGCGCGATCGACCGGGCGTTGCAACGACTCAAGTCGCAAGACAGGTTATACGAGAAGGACGGCGCCACCTGGTTCCGTGCGACGGAGTTTGGGGACGAGAAAGACCGGGTAGTCGTTCGGGAGAACGGCGTGAAGACCTACTTCGCCTCCGACATCGCGTATCACCTCGAAAAACGCGAGCGCGGCTTCGAGCGTTTGATCGATGTCCTGGGCGCGGACCATCACGGCTATGTAGCGCGGGTACGCGCTGGCCTGGAAGCAATGGGCGAGCCGGGGGACAGCCTCGAAGTCAACCTGGTGCAGTTCGTAAGCCTCTTCCGTGGCGGCGAAAAGATCCCCATGGGCAAACGCGAGGCGCAGTTCGTCACCCTGCGAGAATTGCGTGATGAAGTGGGTAACGATGCCTGCCGCTTCTTCTATTTGATGCGCAGCCATGACCAGCCCCTGGATTTCGACCTGGAGTTGGCCAAGTCACGCACCAATGAGAATCCCGTCTACTACATCCAGTATGCGCACGCCCGTGTCTCCAGCGTGATGAAGCAGGTTGACGCGCGTGGCTACGAATACGATCGCGAAGAGGGGCTTGCCAACTCAGCGCTGCTATCCGGAGAGCATGAGCAAGCTGTGCTCAACTCGCTGACGCGGTATCCCGAGGCGCTCGAGATGTCGGCCGTAAACCGGGGCCCACATGGGCTGGTGCACTATTTGCGCGACCTGGCCAACACGTTGCACACGTACTACAACGCGGAACAGTTCATCGTTCCCGATGCCAAGTTGCGCAATGCGAGACTGGCGCTGGTCGAAGCGGTTCAACAAGTCATACGCAATGGGCTGACCCTCTTAGGCGTATCTGCGCCGGAGAGTATGTGACGAGGGATTACAAGCGCCACTCCCGGCGCTCCGCCGAGCTGTGGCGGATGAAGGAATTCGGGATGGGAGCGCTGCTCGGGATCATTCTCGCCGGCGGCGCAACCGTCTTCGTCATGAACAACCGCCAGCATGATGCGCAGGCCCGCGAAAAGGCCGAGGGACCGCATCCCGATCCCCACCGCAAAGCACCCACCGATCCCGATGCCTCTCCCAAGGCGGCCACCGGCGAGAAATACGACTTCTACGAAATGCTCCCCAACTTCGAAGTTGTGGTGCCGGAGAAGGAGAAGGACGTCAAACGCGATCTGCCCGCAACAGCGAAGGTGGAGCGGCCAGGCGTCTATGTGCTGCAGGCGGGGTCATACCGTAACGAGGCGGATGCCGATCGCGTACGGGCGCAACTGGCGATGCAGGGCATCGACGCCAAAGTTCAGCGTGTTGCCGTGGATGCCGATGTCTGGCATCGGGTTCGCATCGGACCCATCACCAAGTTGGATGAGCTCAACAAGCTGCGCAAGCAGCTCCAGGCTGCTGACGTAGACGCGCTGGTCATTCGAGTGGGCGACTAGGCGGCGCCGGTCAGCCACGAGTATGCGGGCCGACCCGTCAGTTCAAGTCACGCCGCCGCGGGCGTGCCAGCGGTGACTGCCGCGCCAGCATCACCTCCAACTGTTCCACCGGCACCGGCCGGGAGTGCAGAAAGCCCTGGCTGTGGTTGCACCGCAGCTTGCGCAGCAGGTCGAGCTGCTCTTCGGTTTCAACACCTTCGGCCACCGCGATCAGGTTGAAGGCGGAGGCCAACCCGATGATGCTGGAGACCAGCGTGCCGCTCGCCGGATCCTCCGGCAGGCCGCTGATAAAAGACCGGTCGATCTTCAGCAGATCGACCGGCAACTTGGACAAGAGGCCAAGCGACGAGTATCCGGTCCCGAAATCGTCAATGGCCACCCGCATGCCGGCGTTACGCAACTCGCGCAGCTTGCGGCTCGCTCCTTCAACGTCATGCAACAATCCTGTCTCGGTAATCTCCAGGTCCAACCCATAGCCACCGGTGGTGCACTTGGATGCAGCCGCCAGGCAGTTCTCCACGAACGTGCGGCGGCGGATCTGCTGCGCCGATACATTCACGGCAATCCGGATGGGGCCGAGGCCAGCGCGCGTCCAGCGCTGGCAGTCTTCGGCGGCTTGGCGCAATGCCCAGTCACCCACGGCGACAATCATGCCCGAGGACTCCAGCACGTGGAGAAATCGCGCGGGCAGCGTCAAGCCGCCCTGCGGATCATTCCAACGCAACAGTGCCTCAACACTGTCAATACGGCCCGTGACGATATTGACCTGCGGCTGGTAGTGCAGGACGAACTGCTGCTCATCCAGGGCGCCACGCAGGTTGTGCTCGAGCGCCAACCGCTCCGCCAGCTCGCTGTGGACTTCAACCTGGTAATGCAGATAAGGCTCGCCCGACTCCTTCGCGCGCTTCAAAGCAGCTTCCGCGCGCTGCGTCAGCGTGTTGGCATCCTCGCCGTCGAGCGGATAGCGGGCGATCCCCGATTTGAACGAAGCCCGTATCGTGCGGCCTTCTATCTTGAACACGTCGCGAAATACGGTGCTCTCGAGGAAGGTCGTGACACTCTCCGCGGATGATTCGTCCTGCGGCAACACCAGCACGAACGTACCGCCGCCCAGGTAGCCGATGCGCGTGTCATCCTCGAGGTGATGTTTCAACTGCTCGGCAACCCGCTGCAGGAGCAGATCACCCACGTGACGACCGAAGGTGTCATTCACGTTGCTCAAATGCATGACATCGAACGCAACGACGGTGGGCGCGCCCTCAGGCTCGACGCGGTTGCGTAATGCTTCATCGAGCCGCTCACAGAACAGCGACCGCTTCGCAAGTCCTGTCAGCGCGTCGAAGTAGGCCAGGTACTGGGCCGTGGTCTCCTTCTGACGGTACTGCAGGGCGAACGACAAGTTGGCAATCATGTCCTGCAGCAACAACAACTCATCATCACTGAGCTGATCCGTTTCCTTGGAGGCCAGCGACAGCACGCCGATGCGCGCGCCGTTGACACTGAAGGGCAGCGCGACGACCGATTTGAAGCCGGCCGCGATCAGCTCTTCGCGGTAGGCCACCGGCGGCTCGGTTTTGGTGAGATCGGTGGAGATGGTGATCTCCCCGGTGCGCAAGGCACGCCCGATCAGGCTGGTGTCGGATTCGGTACCGTCGCTGACCGGGTAAGTCTCTTCGCCGTTACATTCCGCGTCCGCGCCCAACTTGTACCAAGGCACCGCCCGCCCGCCATCGGGCTCAACCAGGCAGATCATGACGTGCTGGTAACCGCCTACCTGCAAGGCCAGGCGGCATGCTTCCCTCAGGAGCGCGTCGCGCTCGCGAATCCGTACTACGGCGGCGTTGATACCGCTCTGCATTTGCAACATGCGCGTCAGGCGGAGGATGCGCTCCTGTTGGTGTTTGCGCTCCGTGACATCCCGGTGAGTGCCGCGATAGCCGACCACCCGGCCATCGGGCCCGATGAGCGCGAGCAGATTGCCTTCCAGCCAGCGAAATTCACCACTGGCGTGCTTCCAGCGGGTCACGATTCCCGCTGCAGTGCGATTCAACGCGTTGAGTCCAGCCAACGCTGTGGCGAAGGCCCCGCGATCGGCATCGTGGAGCAGGGTTTCGAGCTGAAACCCGAGGACCTCCGCGACGGTGGTACCCAGGATGCCGCGGACCGACTCGCTGCTGAATACGAACTGGCGCTTGGAGTCCAGCTCCCAGATCCAGTCCTGGGAGGTGTCCACGATGTCGCGCAGGCGTTGCTCGCTTTCACGGATCTGCCGCTCGGCAATGCGCCGCCGCGCCCGTTCGCTGACCTCGCGCAACGCCCGGCGTACCGCGGGAACGAGCCGTGCGGGATTCGTCTTCAAGACATAATCGACCGCCCCTCTGCGCAGCGCTTCGATCGCGCGCTCTTCGCCGATGGTTCCCGACAGGAAAATGAACGGCACATCCGGTGCCTCCAGCGTCGCAATCCTGAGGGCCGTCAGGCCATCAAAATCGGGCAACGAGAAGTCGGACAGAATGATGTGCGGTTTGAACCGTGTGAGGGCCGTACGAAAGCTCGGCTCCGAATCCGCTCGGAAATGAACGCAACGGATACCGCCGCGGGCGAGCTGATCAATCGCGAGATCGGAGTCGACGCTGACGTCTTCGACAATCAGCACACGCAAGCCGTGCAGCTCCAAGTTGCGCGACACTCCTGTCTGACACTGGATGGATAGGTGGGCAAGCCGATGCCGTGGCTGCGAATCGCAGCCGATACGAGGCGAGGCAGGCCCGACTTCGGGTTGTACTTGTTAGGGCTACTGCAGGCAGGCGGCTGAATATCTCAGCTGCGCGATCAAATATCAGTCTTCGGAGATGTTCCGGAAGTCCACGCCCAGGGAGCGCAGCTTGCGGTACAGGTGGGTGCGTTCCATTCCAACCCGTTTGGCGAGCTGGCCCACCTTGCCATTACATAACAGAAGCTGCTGTTGCAGATAGGCCCGCTCGAACTGCTCACGCGCCTCCCGCAATGGCAGAGCCAGCAGGTCCTGCTTCACGAGCGGCTCCCCTGGAGGGGCCTGGACCGCCAGCTCGCGCTCGATCTCCTCGAGGCGAATCTCTTCGGCCCCGCCCTGGATGAGCAGGCGGTGGACCAGATTTTTCAGTTCCCGCACGTTGTCGGGCCACGGGTAGTTGCGCAGCCGGTTCTGGGCCGCCACGCTGAAGCGGCGGAACTGCAGGCCTTCCGTATCTACGACGCGGTCGACGTAGTGGCGCAGCAGCTCGGGTACGTCCTCGGCGTATTCTCGAAGCGGGGGCACACGGACAATGAGCATATTCAGGTGCGCAAGCAGATCGCGCCGAAAGCTTTCCGTACCCGCACGATTCTCGATCCCTGGCTGGGCAGAAGACAACACGCGCGCGGTGAGGCGGACCGACTCGGTACCGCCCATGCGCACGAACTGCCCCGACTCGAGCACTCCAACCAGCAAACGTTGCGCGGAAGGAGGCAGATCCTCCACCTCGTGGATGAACAAAGTCCCGTCGGACGCTTCCTCCAGCAACCCGGGAATGCGGGCTGCTCCTGGCTGCTCGCGGCCGAACAAGCGACTCTCGGCGTCAGCTTCCCGCAAACTGCTGGCAATCAGCGTTACAAACGGATGACCCGCACGCGGACCGCGCTCGTGAAGATAACGCGCAAACGCCTCGCGGCCCGAACCCGGCTCACCAACCAACAGTACCGACGAGGGGTTCGAGGCAATCTGCTGCAGCTCTGTGCGCAACTGCTGCATCTGCTTGCTCTTACCCACGGGCACCATGAGGGCGGGCGTCAGCAACTTCCCCGACTGCCTGCGGCGCTTGCCCGCATCCAGAGCCCGCTCCACTGTGCGAAGCAGCTTCGCCAGCGACAACGGCTTTTCCACGAAATCAAAGGCGCCCAGACGAGTCGCTTCGACCGCTGTCTCGACGGTTCCGTGACCTGACATCATGACGACAGGACAACCATCAGTCGTCGATGCGGACCATTCGCGCAGCAGACTGATGCCATCAACGTCAGGCATCCAGATGTCGAGCAACACGAGATCGGGACTCTGACGCGCACGCGATGCGCGGGCCTGAATCGCATTGGCAGCGACGTCCACCTCGTAGCCTTCTTCCGAGAGGATCTCTTTCAGAAGGCCGCGAATGTCAGCCTCGTCATCGACTACCAGAATGTGCGGAATAGTCATGCCCTTTCCCTCCTAAGCTGCTGCTCACGTTGCGCACGCGAGCCCCCCGTAGCAGATCGTGTGCTGTCTTTCACTGGTAGGACGACACGCACACGTGCGCCGCCCTCCGGACGATTATCGGCATCGATACGTCCGCCATGCTCTTCAACTATCTTCTTCACAATGGCGAGCCCCAGGCCGGTCCCCTTCGGCTTGCTGGTGACATACGGGTCAAAGACCCTGCCAAGGAGCTCCCGCTGAAACCCCGGGCCATTGTCACACACGGTTACCACAGCGTACGAAGCATCTCCACCGGATTCGAGCCGGCTGGTTATTTCGAGCGTCGGCGCGGCCACTCCGTCGAGTGACTCCAGGGCATTTGTCACCAGATTGTTAAGGATTTGCCTGATCCGTCCCCGGTCCGCCTCGATCCCCTCGATGTTGTCGTCGAGGTCCAGCCGGATGGTGGCTCGCGGGTCCTGCGAGCGGTACAGGTCCGCGACCTCGGTCACCAGCTGGTTGAGGCTGAAGCGGGTGATCTTCATCTCCGGCGCGCGCGCGTATTCGCTGAAGGCGTTGACCATCTGCTGCATGGCTTCGACCTGCGAGACGATCGTGCGCGTGGAGCGATCCAGGATCTCAGCATCGGAAGGCGTCATGCTGGACAGGAAACGGCGACGCATGCGCTCAGCTGACAACTGGATGGGTGTCAGGGGATTTTTGATTTCGTGCGCAAGCCGACGAGCCACTTCACCCCACGCCGCATCCCTCTGCGCCTGCAGGAGGGCGGTGATGTCGTCGAACACGATGACATAGGCCATGTCCGTGCCCTCGCCAGGCATCGGAGTACACGCACACATCAAGTTTCGACGGCCCGCTTCCCCGTCCAGATCCAACTGTTCACGCCATTCATCGCGACCCGCCGCGAACCGGACTGCGATGGCCGCCACGAATTGCCCCAGGCGATCGTTGCTGGCAGCCAGCTCCGGTAGGGAACGGCCCGTAGCGATCGAAAGATCCGTACCGAGAATAGCCCCGGCCGCCTGGTTTGCCATGCGTACTGTCAACGTACGGTCGACCGCGAGAACTCCCGTCGATAGTCTGGCGAGAATGATCGCGAGCCGCTCGCGCTCGCGCTCAACCGCCTGCTGACTGCGAGTGGCCTCTTCATGCGCACGACGCAAGCGCTTTGTCATGTCGTTGAACGAGTGGACCAGAAATCCCATCTCGTCACGAGACGGCAGAGGCAATCGCGTTCCGAAGTCGCCCTTGCCCACCGCCCGCGTACCGGCGATCAGGTTCTGCACGGGCTTGACCAACCTCTGGGCGAAAAAAATGGCGCCATACATGGCCGCCAGCATGGCCAGCAACAGCACCAGTGTCAGCGTCAGTCGAAAACCCGACTTCAACGCTTCACGCAAAGCAGCCAACTCACCGTATTGGGAATAGGAACGCTGGACGGCTTCAGACAGGGCCGAAAGTTGGGGCGGAACCAGATAGACCGCAACTACGTACCGGCCTTCGGACTTCGCGCCGGTGTCACTTAGTGGCGCTGCCGTACGTATGAAGTATTCGCCATCAGCCTGAGGCTCGAGACTGACGTACATGCGCCGCTCACGGATCTGCCTGACAAGATCTGACGGCGGGCGCGACGGCAGAGTCTCGAGAGGATTTTCCATACTCGCCGCGAGGATCCGCTCATGCTCACCAAACAGCACGATCTCAATGCCGGCTGTCGCACGTCGCTCGTAGTCAATCCGTTCCTGGATCTCACCCGGCGGGGCGCCGGCCAGGCTGTGTGCCAACTGCTCGGTCCGCGCGGAATATTCCTTCATGCGCAGATTCAACGCGGCTCCAGACAGGACCAGCGCATCACTGAGTCCCTGCTTCACTTCAACTTTGAACCAGCTGTCGATGCCGCGATTCAGGAAGTCCAGTGAGAACAGGTACACAATCAGCAGAGGCGCCACCACGAGTGCGCCGAATATGCTGACCGTGCGCGCAGTCAGTCGCGAGCCGGGAACGTGATCGCGATAGTCGCGGACCAATTGCCAAATTTTGCGCGCGAGCAGAATGGTGAGCGCAATGACGCCCGTGATATTGAGCAGCAGAATCCAGGGCTGCAGACGATCGAATGCCGACGAGTTCTGAACGCTCTTCGCCAGCAACAACAGCGCGCCAACTCCGATCGCTCCCCACAGAAGCATGAGTGCGCGGCCGCCCCACGACGCACGCGCCGGCTGGTCGCCGTTCACACTGGGAGTGACCATGAGTACCACTCGCTCACACGTCGGAAGTCGTCGGTCCAGAAAAACAAGGCTCGCAACGATGCAGGCAGCCGCCCGCGGCGGATGCCCGCACGGACGCTGATGAGATAGTTTCCACCATTGAGCTGCGGTTCAACCAATATCGGCCAACTGTCGATGCGACCGAGATAGGTTAACGCCTCATCCAAAGTAGGGAAGTTTTCCTGCTGGCCCGTCTTTACGTCGCGCACGACATAGCGTTCGCTGACAGCGTGATACATCAGTTCGCGCTTGAGCGTTAGGTCCACAATGCTTGCGTTGAACCACAATCGGCGTTCGCGCTCGACACGCGTGTCCAGATCGAACGTCAGCGTCACCCCATCGCGCAGCGCGTCGCGTATCGCTGGGCTTACTGGGTATTCGACGCGTGCGTGAAGTAGAAAGACACCATTGTCGATATTTACGTAGGCCGAGCGTACTTCGAGCACGCCATCCAAGGCGTCGCCATAGACGCCCGACGCCCATGCCGACAGCACTAGGAGGAGTAGAAAGCGCACCCTCATGAGATAATGGCCGTTGTCTTTTCGAGACAAGCATAATAGAAGCCGTCGGTCCCCGCCTGGGAGCCTGGAATAAGCTGTATACCCACCCTTTTTTCCACGGCCCCGGGCGCCAGCGAGGCCGCCGTCGGCATTGGCGCAACGCGTGCCAACGGGTCGGAGGCGAGTAGTCGCTCGACCACCTCTTCATTCTCCGCCGGCAAAACGGAGCAGGTGCAGTACAGGAGCCGCCCCCCCGGCGCCAACATGCGGAAGGCGGACTGAAGAATCTGTCCTTGGGTCGCCACGAAGGCGGGAACATCGGAAGCACGCCTCAGCAGCTTGATATCGGGATGGCGCCGAATGACCCCCGTCGAAGAGCACGGAGCATCGACCAGGATGCGATCGAACGGCCGCCCATCCCAGAAAGTGGACGGCTCACGAACGTCAGCAATTTGAACGCGTGCCGGACGGCGCAGTCGATCGAGGTTCTCCTGAATGCGCGCCACACGGTCAGCATCCACGTCGATGGCGACCAGCTCCGCCAGATCAGGGGTGTGTTCGAGCAGGTGCCCGGTCTTTCCTCCGGGGGCCGCACAGGCGTCCATCACCCTCATACCGGGCTTCGCATCCAACAGCTTTGCCGCCATCTGCGCGCCTGCATCCTGGACCGAAACGACACCTTCGCTGAACCCCGGCAATGAAGCGACAGTGACCGGACGATCCAATCGGACGGCCGTTGGCATCCAATCAATCGCCTTTGCCGCAATATCTGCGGCCGCAAGGTCTTCGATGTAGCCAGCGACGGTCCTGCGCGAAAGGTCCACGCGCAGGACCAAGGGTGGATGCTCGTTGTTGGCGTTGAGAATTCCTTCGTGCAGCTCGGGCCACGCCTGTTCGAGCTGCTTGACCAGCCATCCGGGGTGGGCGGTCCGGCCCGCAAGCTTTCGGTCAACGCCAGCGAGTAGCGCGGACTTCTCCGTCACGAAGCGCCGCAGTACAGCGTTTACGAGGCCACTCGCGCGGCCTTGGCTAAGTATCCGAGTCGCGTCCACCGCTGCATGCGCCGTGAGCTGCGGAGCATTCCGGGAATACTCGATCTGATGCGCACTGACCACGAGCAACGCGCGGATCTCATTGGCAACGCCTTTCGGCCTGGATAGCAGCGCGTCGATCGCAGGAGCCAGCCGCAAGTACCAGCGCAGGGAGCCCAAAGCGATCGCCCTGATTGCGGATCGTTGGGATGACTCCTCGTATGTGCGCAGTACTTCGTCGGTCGAGTGACCGTCGAATGCCACGGCGGAAACTGCTCGCGCGGCATCCGCAAGAGCTGCGGCGCCGGGAGCCCAGCGGGATCTTTCAACCAAGACGACGCCCCGCCAGTTCTACGGTGTTAATCAAGTCGCGCGCGGCAACCGGTCGGCGCCCGGGTCTTTGCAGTTCGGTCAGTGCCAGGCCGCCCTGCCCACAGGCCACGACAATGGAATTGTTTCGAATGTCCACGATCTTGCCGGGTTCAGGCGACGCTTGGCTGTGAATGTCCACGAATTCGGCTCGATAAATGCGCAGCTGCTCCCCTTCGAGCCGAGTCTCCGCAATGGGCCAGGGATTGAATGCCCGAATCTTGCGCGCAATCACCCCAGCATCCTGCGTCCAATCGATCAACGCCTCCGCTTTCTCGATCTTGGCGGCGTATGTGACGCCATCCTCGCGCTGAGGCGTCGATTGGGCGTTATTTTCGGCCAATTGGTCGAGTACCTGGACCACTGCGGCTCCGCCCTCGGCGGCAAGTCGATCATGGAGTGATCCACCGGTCTCCTCTGACCCTATCGTCATCGGACGCTCGAGAAAGACAGGCCCGGTATCCAAGCCCACGTCCATCCGCATGATGCTGACCCCTGTCTGGGCGTCCCCAGCCAGGATGGCTCGCTGGATGGGAGCTGCACCCCGCCAACGAGGCAATAAAGAGGCATGGATGTTCACGCAGCCCAATCGCGGCAGATCCAGGGCCGCGCGGGGAAGGATCAGGCCATAGGCAACGACCACCAGGACGTCGGGCTGCCAAGCCGCCAGCTCGGCCCTCTCAATCTCAGTCTTCAGGGTAACGGGCTGGGAGACGGGCACGCCACGCTCCAGGGCCGCGAGCTTGACCGGACTAGCCGCAAGGTGGCGCCCCCGCCCCTTCGGCCTGTCCGGCTGGGTCAGTACGCCGACCAGTGAGTGCCGGGACTGGGTGATGGCATGAAACGCGGGCAGCGCGAAATCCGGCGTTCCAGCGAACGCAACGCGCAGACCGCTCACGGTGGGTTCAACGCTATAGAGCTCAGTACGTCTGACCCGATCGGGACCCGGCGTCACGATCGCGGCTCGCCCGCTGCTTGCGCTCTTTTTCCAGCTTCTTGCGAATGCGTTGTCGCTTGAGATCCGACAGGTAGTCCACGAAGAGCTTGCCGTCGAGATGATCCATCTCGTGCTGGATGCAGACAGCCAGGACGCCCTCGTAATCGTTCTCGAAGACCGCGCCCGTGCGGTCCTGGGCGCGCAACCGGATTTTGGCCGCGCGCTTCACTTCGTCGAAAATCCCGGGAACGGACAGACATCCTTCCTCGGTCTCCGCAACGCCCTCGCGCGCCAGGATCTCCGGGTTGATGACCACCAGGGGCTCGTTCCGGCCTTCGGACACGTCGATCACGAGAAGCCGCTTGTGAACGTCCACCTGCGTAGCGGCCAGGCCGATACCTGGTGCTGCATACATGCTTTCGAACATATCGTCGATGAGCGTACCGAGCTCAGCGTCGAAGCGCGTCACCGGCTGGGCGCGGGTGCGCAGCCGCTGGTCGGGGAATTCCAGTATGGTTCTGATGGCCATGGGGTTAATTTCCGCTATTTTTCAATACCCTAGCACTGTCGCAAACGCGCAGCTCGTGGCCGTCAGCCGTGACCCAGCGCACAAAGTTGACATTAAATCGTGTGCCGGCGAGTCGCCGCCAAGTATAACAATTAGCATGCTGGGGCAGGCTCCGTGTGTGGACGGGGCCGTATGTCTTCCTGGCGCGCCGCGCATGAGGAGTGCTAGCAGTGTCCAATCGAATTCCTTCGGTCCGTGCCCTTACGGCGGGCCTCGTAGTGCTGGTGACCGTCTCCGGCTGCTCGTGGTTCCACCACCGCAGCGATGAACCCGCCGTGGCGGCGATGCCGTCATCGCCCCAGGTTCCGGATTCGGGCGAAGCCCTTCCCGTGGATGAGATGACCGCGACCGAAGCGGCAACCAGCGGTGCTGGCGCCTCGTCCTCGGCACAGGCGGCACCCGCGCCGGTCGACTCCGGCATCATCAACCCGAATGCTCCCAAGAGCTATACGGTCAAGCGTGGCGACACGCTCTGGGGAATCGCTTCTACCTTCCTCCGTGATCCTTGGTTGTGGCCGGAGGTCTGGTATATCAACCCCCAGGTCGCCAACCCGCACTTGATCTATCCCGGCGACACGCTTGCGCTCGCGTACGGACGCGATGGCAAGCCGATGATCCGCCTGGAGCAGGGGGGCGCCGCCCGTCTCGACCCGAGACTGCGCAGCTCGCCGCTGGATGGCGCTATTCCGACGATCCCCTACTCCGCGATTTCGGCTTTCCTGTCGCGTCCCTCGGTGCTGACCAATGAGCAGATCCGCGAGGCCCCGCACGTCGTTGCCTTTCGTGACGAGCACGTGGTCGCCGGAACGGGCCACGAGGTCTACATCGCTGACCTGAAGGCGCAACCCAACTCCCGTTACAGCGTCGTCCATGTTGGCGATGAGCTGCGCGATCCGGACGACAACAAGGTCGTCGGGTATCAGGGAATCTATACGGCTACCGCGTTGGTTTCTGTGCCCGGCAGTCCTGCCAAGGCGTTGTTGATCGACACGAGTCGCGAGACGATGCAGGGCGACAAAGTGTTGACTGCCGATCTCGACGTGCCGTTGAACTTCATGTTGCGCGCGCCGCGCAATGACGTACATGGACGAATCATTTCGGTGATCGACGGTACGAAAGATATCGGTCAGTACCAGATCGTTGTCATCAACCGCGGCAAGCGCCACGGGATCGACGCCGGTCATGTACTTGCGGTCGACACGGCCGGCAAGGTCGTCAGTGACGTGTATGGAAAGCAACCTGGCTACGCACGGTATCTGGGCAAAGCAGGCACGTCATTCGCACCGAAAGTGAAGCTGCCTGATGAGCGCGCCGGCACGCTGCTGATCTTCAAGTCCTTCGACCGCGTCAGCTACGGACTCGTGGTGGGCGCTGCCAACATCATTCGGGTTCAGGACGTCGTCCACAACCCATAAGACCGCGAAGCCCGGAGTTTCTCCGGGCTCCCAAAGCGCCGTCGCCTGACTAATCTGTGTCTTCCCGGCGCGCAGCGCCGCTGCTTTGTGCGGGTCGCTTCGACCCGCAGGACAGTTGGGCGAAGCCCATGAGAAGACGATGGATGCTGTTGCAGTTCGTGCAGTGTTGGCGCGAGCGCCTGGACTTCTTGCCGGACACCTACACTCACTGGTTACAGCTGCCGGCGGCGACCTGACTCGCGTCCTCGAGCTGAGCACGCTCAACGCAATCGATCTGCCACGCGCAGCGCATGACTTCCTGATCTTCCCGGATCTCTCCAGGCTCGAGTCAGACCTGGGGTGGATCCACGCCAGCGGCGCGCACCTGCTAGCCAGCACGGACACGGACTACCCGGCCCAACTCCGGTCACTGGCCGACTCGCCGGCGGTGTTGTTCGTGCTCGGGAATCCGCGCACGCTAGCGGGCCCGCAGCTGGCCATGGTGGGCGCCCGCAAAGCGAGCGAGCTGGGCCGCAGGACGGCACGTGAGTTCGCCTCTGACCTGGCCCGGGCGGGATTGACCATCACCAGCGGGTTGGCGCTCGGAATCGACGCCGCCAGTCACGAGGGTGCCCTGGCCGCAAAAGGCGCGACCGTGGCGGTCTGCGCTACGGGCCTGGACCGGGTCTACCCAACTCAACACATCGGACTTGCCGCGCGTATCCGTGAGCGCGGCGCTCTGGTGTCGGAATTCCCGCCTGGGACCGCGCCACGGAAAGCGAACTTCCCGCAACGCAACCGCTTGATCAGCGGCCTGTCGCGGGGCGTCCTGGTGGTGGAAGCGGCGCTGCGCAGCGGGTCTTTGATCACTGCGCACCTGGCAGCTCTTCAGGGCCGCGAGGTGTTTGCAATACCCGGCTCCCGACGCGATCCGCTGTTCAGTGGTTGCCATAAATTGATCCAGGACGGTGCCACTTTGGTAGCGGAGCCTGTGCAGGTGTTGTCCAAGCTAAAATTTCCCCTTTCAAATGAAGCACTTGTGCATCGCAGGGGGCGCCCCGGCGCACCTGCGGCAATGGACAAGGGGTATGAAATGCTGTTAGATGCCGTCGGCTTCGAGCCAGCGACCATTGACGTCATCGGGGTCCGCACCGGCTTTTCAGGTGCAACGATCGCTTCGATGTTGCTGGTTCTCGAGCTCGAGGGGCGCATCGCTCCCTACCCTGGCGGCCGATTTGGTCGCATACCTTGATGATGACCGGCACCGTTCTCGACATCCTGATTTACGTATTCGACCGCTACATGCTCGATGAGGTACCCGAGGTACCCGAACGTGAGCATTTGGCGCGAGATCTGGAACGCGTAGGCTTCGCCCATGCGAATGTCGAGCGTGCGCTCGACTGGCTCGCCGACCTTGCCTCCGAGCGGGATCGTCCGCCGCTGGCGATCGGCCCGCTGGCCAACGGCGCGCTACGGATCTACTCGGATGGCGAGCTCGCCAGGTTGTCGACCGAGTGCCGCGGATTTCTGGTAACACTCGAGCGACTGGGAATTCTCTCGCCGCAGCAGCGCGAGATTGTGATCGACCGGATGCTGGCACTCGATGCCGACGAACTGGACACGGAGCAGTTGAAATGGGTCGTGCTCATGGTGCTGTCGAGCCAACCCGGGCAGGAGCAGGCATTTGAGCGTTTGGAAGATCTGGTGTCCGATGTTCATCCCAACACACCGCACTGACCTGCGCGAAGTTGCGTAGGTAATGGCAGACAATCTCGTCATCGTCGAATCGCCTGCCAAGGCGAAGACGATCAAGAAGTATCTTGGCAAGGATTTTGACGTGCTCGCCTCCTACGGGCACGTGCGCGACCTGCGGCCGAAGGAAGGCGCGGTCGATCCCGATCACAACTTCGCCATGCAGTACCAGGTGCTCGAGAAGAACGAGCGCCACGTGGATGCAATCTCCAAGACCCTGCGCAAGTCCAAGGCCCTCTACCTGGCCACCGACCCGGATCGCGAGGGCGAGGCCATCGCCTGGCACTTGAAAGAGATCCTGGAAGAGCGCGGCGATCTGAAGGGCAAGGACGTCCACCGCGTCGTGTTCTACGAGATCACCAAGAACGCCATCCGCGATGCCGTAGCGCAACCGCGTGGGTTGTCCTTCGAGCTGGTCAACGCACAACAGGCACGTCGCGCTCTCGACTACCTGGTGGGTTTCAATCTTTCGCCACTGTTGTGGAAGAAGGTCCGCCAGGGACTGTCGGCAGGCCGCGTACAAAGCCCGGCGCTGCGGATGATTTGCGAGCGTGAGGCCGAGATTGCGGCGTTCATTGCGCAGGAATACTGGACGATTGACGGTGAAGGCTCGCATACGACGCAGTCCTTCCCGCTCAAGCTGATCGAATACCGCGGTCAGAAGGTTGAGCAGTTCAGCTTCACCAATGAGACACAGGCGCGTGAAGTTGAACGCACCATCGAGACTGCGGCGCGCGACGCCGCGGCGGCGGGTGGCGCGGGCGCGGGATCTGGCGCGACCGAGGGTCTCGGGCAGCTCGTCGTGGCCGCGATCGATCGCAAACAGCGTCGTCGCAACCCCGCACCACCATTTACGACCTCGACGTTGCAACAGGAAGCTGCGCGTAAGTTGGGTTTCAACGCCCGGCGGACGATGCGGCTGGCACAGCAGCTTTACGAAGGTCTCGACATTGGCGACGGCAGCGTCGGTCTGATCACGTACATGCGTACTGACTCGGTATCGCTCGCGGCCGAAGCCGTCAGCGAGATCCGCGAGGTAGCTGCCAAACTGTACGGCAAGGATGAAGTGGCGGAAGAGCCGCGCATCTACAAAACCAAGTCGAAGAACGCACAGGAAGCGCACGAAGCCATTCGACCCACGTCGGCGAGCATTACGCCGGCACACGTTGAAGGCAAAGTCGACGGCGACCTGTACCGGTTGTATTCCTTGATCTGGAAGCGCGCGGTCGCCTCCCAGATGAGCCATGCAATTTTCGACACCGTGGCTGTAGACATGTTGGCGGGTCCGGACGGGCCGGAGCGTCACATGTTGCGCGCCAACGGGTCCACTCTCATCAAGCCGGGATTCATCTCCGTGTACCAGGAAGGTACGGACGACACCAAGTCGGACGACACGGATCACATCCTGCCGGCTATGAAAGAGGGAGATATTGTTTCGCTGCTGACCTTGCGCGCGGAACAGCATTTCACTGAGCCGCCACCCCGATTTTCGGAAGCATCGCTCGTCAAGGCGCTCGAAGAGCACGGCATCGGCCGGCCCTCGACTTACGCCACCATCATCTCGACGCTGCAGGATCGCGAATACGTCGAAATGGATGCGCGCCGTTTCATTCCCACGGACATAGGCAAGATCGTCAATCGATTCCTCACCGATCACTTCCATCAGTACGTCGAATACGGATTCACGGCTGCCATGGAAGATGAGCTCGATGCCGTCTCGCGCGGCGAAGAGGAATGGACGACGCCGCTGAAGAAATTCTGGAAGCCGTTCATCGATCAGGTCGACAAGATCGAGAAGAACGTGACTCGCGAGCAGGTCGCGCAAGCCCGTGAGCTGGGTAAAGACCCCGCCACCGGCAAGCCGGTGACCGTGCGCATGGGTCGTTTCGGACCGTTCGTACAGATCGGCACGAAGGACGATGAAGAGAAGCCGCGCTTCGCGGGCCTGCGGCCCGGCCAGAAGATGGACGCGCTGAATCTTGCCGACGCGATGGAGCTCTTCAAACTTCCACGCACACTCGGTCAGACCGCTGAGGGTGACACCATCGTCGCCAATGTCGGTCGCTTTGGCCCTTACGTGAAGTACGGGTCGAAGTACGTTTCGTTGAAGGAAGACGATCCTTACGATGTCACGCTTGAACGCGCGCTCGAAGTGATCCGGTTGAAGAAGGAAGCCGACGCGAACCGAACCATCACTGACTTCGGTGTGGACGGCATCCAGGTGTTGAATGGGCGTTACGGTCCGTATGTCACGGACGGAAAGAAAAACGCCAAAATCCCAAAAGATCGCGACCCGAAGTCATTGACGCTCGAAGAGTGCCGGGTGTTGATAGAGCAGGCACCCGAACGCGGCACCGGCAGGTTCGGCCGCGGCAAGCGCGGTAAGGCGGCTGCCAAGCAAGCCGGCAACGGCAAGGCAGCAGCGGCCAACGGCGAAGCCGGCGCAAGCGCGGGCGGCGGTGCGGACTCGGATGGTGGCGCAGGCGCGCGCAAGGGCGGCGCCAAGGCTACCAAGGCGAAGCGACCGCGACCGAGCGAGCCGGCTACGACGGGGACGAGTGCCAAGTCTTCGCCGGCAAGCGCTGCGGCCAAGGGCAAAAGTCCGAAGGCTGCGACCACCGTGGCTGCGGCCAAGAAACCCGCCTCCAAGAAAACGGCTTCCAACAAGAAGGCTGCGGCACCCGCGGCACACGCATCGCCTGCGGCACATCCATCGGTCGCGGTTGCCGGCAAAGCAGCCGCGCCCGCGTCCAAAAGCTCAAAGCCGGCTGCCAGCCGTCCCCGCGGTGAGAAGTAAACCCGGGAGCCTGCCCGGCTCTGTTCCCAACGCACGGTGAAATACCGGCACAGCTTTCACGCGGGGAATTTCGCCGACATCCACAAGCACGTCACGTTGCTTGCGTTGTTGGGATCACTGAAGCGCAAAGAGAAAGCCTTCGCGTACTTCGAGACGCACGCGGGCCGGGGTGCTTACGAGCTGCCGGCCAACTCGCCCGAGGCTGCGGAAGGCGCCGGCCGATTCAGCGCCGGACAGGCGGGCGTGGGGCGGGTCGGGAGCGGCCAGTCAAACAACAGCGACTATCGCGCTGAAGAGCTGCGCAACTTTGCTGCGTTGTTGGCGCACTTCCGCGCACTCAAACATCAGCCGCGCGCCTACCCGGGCTCACCCGCCATCGCCGCCAGCGAGCTGCGGCCACAGGACCGGGCCGTGTTGAGCGAGATCATGCCCGCCGAGTCCCGCCTCCTGGAGCGCGAGCTGCAGATGCACCCGCGAATGCGGGTGGAGCGGGCCGATGGGTTCGAGCGCTTGCGCGCCTGGATGCCGCCGGCCGAGCGGCGCGGCCTGGTTCTCATCGACCCGCCGTACGAGGAAAGTCGTCAGGACTTCGATCGAGTCACTGCGGCGGTGGTCGATGCGTTACAGCGATTCAGCACCGGAATCTATGCCGCCTGGTATCCGATCAAGGACGAGCGTGAAGTGCGCGCCTGGCTGGACGGATTCGCGCGCGCGGTCGGCGCCGAAACCCTCGTCAGTGAAATGTGGCTGTATCCGCGCGATTCCAAAGTAGCCCTGAACGGTTCCGGCCTGCTGATCGTGAACCCGCCGTTCCAACTGGCGGAGCGCATGCAGGTCTGGCTGCCGGAACTGCAATCCCGACTCGATGTTGGCCATCCCGGCGGAACCAGCGTCACGCTGTTGACTCGTCCCACGTGACCGCGCCCGGCTCCCCGGGCACAATGACGGCATGACAGACAGGTACGGAGTGGTTGGACACCCGATCGGCCACAGCTGGTCGCCGTTCATCCATGGCCTGTTTGCCCGCGACACCGGGCAAACCTTGAGCTACCGCCTGTTCGACTTCACCCCTGAGGAATTCCAACCCCGCGTGCGCGAGTTCTTCGCCGGCGGCGGGCTCGGCCTGAACGTTACCGTCCCTCATAAAATCGCGGCTGTAGAGCTCGCTTCGCAACTCACGACACGCGCCGCGCACGCCGGTGCAGTCAACACGCTGGCGGCGCAGAAAGACGGCACCGTGCTCGGGGACAACACCGATGGCACCGGCCTGGTCCGCGACCTTTGTGACAATCTCGGCCTGGTCATCATCCGCAGACGCATCCTGATCATCGGCGCCGGCGGGGCAACGCGCGGTGTGATTGCGCCGCTGCTGGCCCTGGAGCCGGCGCAGCTCGTCATTGCCAACCGCACCGTGGAGCGCGCGCAGGACATGGCCGGCGCGTTCGCCCAGCTCGGGACCGTGCAGGGTGTTGGAATGCGGGACGTGGCGGGACAGCCGCCCTTCGATCTCATCATCAATGCTACATCGGCCAGCTTGAGTGGGGAGCTGCCGGCCGTGCCGGAGTCCATCATCGGACCGGAAACCGTTTGTTATGACATGGCGTATGGCAAGACCGATACGCCCTTCATGCTATGGGCGCTCAATCAGGGGTGCGCGCGCGCAATCCCGGGCTGGGGCATGCTGGTGGAGCAGGCTGCGGAGTCGTTCCGTGTCTGGCGCGGAGTGAAGCCCAGCACAGGGTCGGTGTTGACCGCCCTGCGGGAGCGCGCTGTTAGCGCATCGTAACGAGCTCTTCTGCGCTCGTTGGATGGATGGCCACCGTATCGTCGAAGTCGCGCTTGGTCGCGCCCATGCGCATAGCCACCGCAAATCCCTGCATCATCTCGTCGGCACCCGGTCCGATGACGTGGACCCCGACAACACGCTTTTCCGGGCCCGTCGTAACCAACTTCATGTCGGCGCGCGGCTTGCGGGTCGTGAGCGCGTGATACATCGGAACGAACCCTGACCGGTACACGGTCACCGCTTCATTACCGAACTTGGCGCGAGCTTCCTCTTCCGTGAGCCCGACCGTGCCGATCGGCGGATGTCCAAACACCACGGTGGGAATGTTTTCATAGTCGAGATGCCGGTCGGTCTGGCCGCCAAACAAACGGTCACTCAGGCGCCGGCCCGCGGCAATGGCCACGGGCGTGAGTTGGGCACGGCCGGTCACATCACCGACGGCGTAGACGCCCGGGGTGCTCGTGACTTGATACTTGTCGGTCACGATGAACCCGTTGGTATCGAGCTCCACATTGGCTAGCTCCAAGCCGAGACCTTCGATGGCAGGCACGCGCCCTATCGCCCAGACAACAGCATCGAACGGCGCCAGTTTGCGTCCGTCGCGAGTCTCGAGCTCGAGTGCACCGGTGGGTGTCCTCTTCAGAGCCTGGGGCCACGCGCTGGTCGCTACCTCGACTCCTTCGTCATGCATGATTTTCAGCATGGCCTCCCCGAGCATGGAATCGAAATCCCGCAAGGCCTTGTGCCCGCGGAGCACCAGGGTGGCTTTGGCGCCCAGGGAGCAGAAGATGCCGGTCAACTCGATGGCGATATAGCCGCTGCCCACCACGGCGACCCGCTCCGGCCGCTTCTCCAGGTCGAAGAATCCATCGGAGGTGATTCCCAGCTCGCCGCCCGGAATGTCCGGTCGCATCGGCCGCCCGCCCACGGCAATGAGAATGTGCGGTGCAGTCAACCGGCGGCCGGCGACTTCCACGGTATGGGCATCGACGAAGCTGCCCTTGCCGCGAACGATCTCGATGTGGCGCTTGTTGAGATTGCTCTCATACATCCCGGTGAGCCGCAGCACGTAGGCGTCGCGCTTTTCTTTGAGGAGCGGCCAGTCGTGGGGCTCGGCCGGACCGAGACGAAAGCCATATTCGGCGGCATCCTCCAGGCCATCGGCGATGTCGGCGGCATTCCACATAACCTTCTTCGGAACGCATCCGAGGTTCACACAGGTGCCCCCCAGGCGGCCGGATTCGACAATGACGACTTTCGCGCCGTATTCGGCCGCCCGCTGCGCAGCCGCAAGTCCGCCGCTGCCGGCGCCAATCACCACCAGATCGAAATCCGCCATAACCCGCCCCCGATCAGATCGGACTACTCAATTCGTCGCATTGTTACATGGGGACGAGGATGGCCCCTCCACATCCCTCGTTTGGACTGCCCGATCTCCCCCCTTACACCCTAGAATGCAGCCAACCCACTGCCGAGACCCGCATGGAAAACCCTCTCCTGGGCCACGAGCCCCTGCCTCCCTTCGCGCGCATTCGTCCTGAACACGTCGAACCCGGCGTTCGGGAGCTGCTTGAGCGTAGCCGTGCGCGAATTGAACAGCTGGCGGCTCTCGAGCGACCCACTTTCGCCACGGTGGTGGAGCCCCTGGAGGAGTTGCAGCACCGCGTTTCGCGCACCTGGTCACCCGTCAGCCACTTGAACGCGGTGCTGAATTCCGATGCCCTTCGGACCGGCTACAACGCGTGCCTGCCGTTGCTGTCCGCTTATCAAACAGACCTGGCCCAGAGCGAGCCGCTGTACCGTGCGTACCGGACGATAGCCGAACAAGAAAGCGCGGCGCTGGGCCCGGTGCAGAAGCAATTGATCGATCACGCCCTGCGCGATTTCCGGCTGGCCGGTGTTGGATTGGAGCCCGAGCGCAAAGAACGCTTCAAGAACGTGATGCTCGAGCTGACTCAGCTCCAGGCGAAATTCGAAGAGAACGTGCTCGATGCCACGAACGGCTGGAGCTATCACGTTTCAGATGAGTCGCAGCTACGCGGCCTCAATTCCACGTTGGTCGAACAAGCGCGCAAGCGCGGCCATGATCAGCGTGTTGAGGGTTGGATTCTGACGCTGGATCAACCCACGTACGTTGCTGTGGTTACGGATGCCGAGTCCGAACCTCTGCGACGAGCGTTCTACGAGGCGTGGACAACCCGCGCATCGGATGCGGGTCCGAACGCCGGGAAGTGGGACAACTCCGGTGTAATGGAAGACATCCTGCGTCTGCGCCACGAGGCGGCTCAACTTCTGCAATTCAAAAGCTACGCTGAATATGCCCTCTCGACGCGCATGGCACATAGCGTCGATGAAGTCATGCAGTTCCTGCTCGAGCTCGCGCGAACGGCGCGCGCGGCCGCTCTGAAGGAATTCGAGGAACTCGAAGCCTTCGCCGGATGCAAGCTGTCCGCCTGGGATGTCGGTTTCTACGCTGAACGGTTACAGCGCAGTCGCTATTCCGTTTCGCAGGAAGAGATGCGGCCTTACTTCCCGCTGCCGCATGTACTCACCGGACTGTTCGAGGTCGCCACACGCCTGTTCGGCGTCAGGATCACCGAAAAGCAGGACGTGCCCGTCTGGCACCCCGACGTGCGCTTTTTCGAGATCAATTCCGCTGACGGACACGCCATCGGCAGCTTCTACCTGGACGCGTACGCAAGATCCAACAAGAGAAGCGGCGCCTGGATGGACGAGTGCGTGGGCCGCAAGCGCCTGAACTCGGGCTCCGCTCTGCCGGTTGCGTACCTGGTCTGCAATTTCCTGCCGCCCAGCGCGGACCGGCCGGCCCTTCTGACACACGACGACGTACTGACGTTGTTCCACGAGTTTGGCCACGGACTGCACCATCTGCTGACCCGGGTCGACTATCCGAGCATCGCCGGGATCAACGGGGTGTCGTGGGATGCGGTGGAGCTGCCGAGTCAATTCCTCGAAAACTACGCGTGGCACCCGGATGTCCTGCGGCGGATTTCCAGTCATGTCGAAACCCGGGCACCTCTGCCGCAGGAGACTCAGGCACGGCTCATTGCCACTCGCAGCTTTCACGCCGGATTGCAGATGATGCGGCAGTTGGAGTTCGCGCTGTTCGATTTCCGTCTGCACGCCGAATATGAGCCGGCGACAGGTGCGCGGGTGATGGAGATGCTCCAGGAAGTGCGCCGCGAGGTCGCGGTCGTGCCGGTACCCGAATGGAACCGTTTCCCGAACAGTTTCGGGCACATCTTCGCCGGCGGCTACGCAGCCGGCTACTACAGCTACAAGTGGGCTGAAGTGCTCGCCGCGGATGCATTCGCGGCATTTGAGGAGAACGGTGTGTTCGACTACAAGACCGCTCACCGCTTCCTCGATGCAATTCTGACGCGCGGTGGCAGTCGCGACGCTCTCGAAGCGTTCATGGAATTCAGGGGCCGCCGACCTGACGTGCGCGCCTTGCTGAAGCAGCATGGAATCGTTGCACCGGGCGAACTGGCCGCATGACTTTCAGGCCGTCGCTTTGCCTGTTGACGCTCGCAATCGCCGCGTCGGCAGTGCACGCCGAGCCGGTCTATGTCATCGAGCAGCTCGTGGTCAGCGTAGCGAGCTCTCCCGACGGTGAGGGTGAACGTGTCGGCCAGGTGAAGAGCGGCGACAAACTCGAGCTCATTGAGCGCCAGGGCGATGACGCTCATGTCCGACTTCCCAGCGGTACGGAGGGCTGGCTGAAAGGTTCGTATCTTTCTGGAGAAGAGCCCTTGGCCCACCGACTCAGCGAACGGGTCGCGGAAGTCGAGAAGCTCAAGCACGAAGCCGATCAGCTCAAACAGGACGTGGCCCACCTGCAGTCCGATCTGGCCGCCGCGCGTGTTGTCCACAATACAGCGCCACCACCTGCTCCGGCGCCTGCACCCGCTCCTGCGCCAGCTGCGGCGCCAACGTCGGCGGCGGCTTCGGATCCCACGCCAGCCTCACCGTCACCTGCAGCGTTGGGAACACCCGTGCACGAAACCGTGTTTTTACGCTCGCCCGAGCGACCGACCCAAGCTACGTGGTCGTTCATACTCGGCCTGTCAGCAGTGATGTTGCTTTTTGGATTTTTGATCGGCTGGAAGACTCTGGATCGGCGCATCCGGCGCAAATACGGGGGCTTGCGAATCTATTGAGCGCGCGTCTTTGACATAGGTTCGAGCACGCGCAGCATGGGGGGAATGTGTGATGGATCATGTGCTTGGCCGTGTACCTTGCGACCGCGGAGAGGGGACACCTCAAAACTGTGCGGTGTGTCGCTGGCACTCCCCTCAAGGGGTGGCCTAGACTGCCGAGGATCGAAATTGATAACGGGGACGGCGCCGGGAGCCGCGCGGACAACACTGGAATGAGAAGCGTTCGGCGCAGCGATTTTGATGTCACCAACACCGTCCAGGTGAGTTCGCCCGACGCGGTCCTCGCCGCGATCAAAACTCTCTTCCAGCCGACGTGGCCTGCGTTCTCGTTCAAACCCCTGGAAGATGCGTTCGCGCATTTCGAACGTCTGTTCGCCGGTGAAGTTCCCGGCTACATGGGTGTCGACACCGTCTATCACGATCGGCAACACACTCTCGATATCACACTCGCTCTCGCACGCCTGCTGGTCGGTTACGAGCGGCAACACGATGAGGCGAGCCGGCTCGGAAGCGACCGCGCACTGCTCGGCCTGTTGACCGGGCTCTTTCACGATGTCGGTTACCTGCGCCGCCTGGACGATCGGGAGATCAACAACGGCGCCGAATTCACGCGCACCCACGTGTCACGCGGGGCGCGTTTCCTGGAAGAGTATCTGCCGGTGATCGGTCTTGCCCACGCGGTGCCGTTCACCACCCAGATCATTCATTTCACCGGCTATGAAGTCCCGTTCGCCCAGATCAAGGTGACGGACCCACGCGACATCAAGGTGGGACACCTGCTGGGCACCGCCGACATGATTGCGCAGATGGCCGACCGCTGTTACCTGGAAAAATGCCGGGACCGGCTGTACGCGGAGTTCGTGCTGGGCGGCGTGGCACTGCCGATTGCCGCCAATGGCGGGCGGCAGGTCAAGTACGCCTCAGGTCTGGACCTGTTGCGCCAGACACCCGAGTTTGTAGCCGAGGTGCGCGCCAAGCGGCTGGATGGGGAGTTCCATTCGGCTTACCGCAATCTCGAGGTTCTCTATAACGGGCGCAACCCGTACATGGAGGCCATCGACCGGAATGTGGATTACCTGCGGCAGATCCTGCGCAGTGAGAATTGGCGACTGCTGCGGCGTAATCCGCCGATCTTCGCCGCCTCGGCCGATCCCATGTCCACCATGCGCGGCCTGATGCTGGGTTACATCAAACGCGTCTGGGCTTCCAAGCACGACATTCAGTAGAGTCGTTCACCAGGTCGGTGCGTCGACCGCCAGCACATACCGCTCGTACAACTGCGGCAACCGTGCCAACACTGTCTGCCGGCCGGGCATGTCGGATCCCTCGATCGCCTCCCGCAACACCTCCAGACTCAACACTTTGAGCGCACCAACCGACACCGGCGCGTAGCTGAGGTGCCAGGGCTCCGGCTGCACCCCACCCCGATCGGTCGCGTAGGGCCGGAAGAATCCAAACCGCCCCATGTTGGAATCGAGCCAGCCGTGCAGGCGCGCGAAACGACCCTGGGGCGCGAACTCCTCGGGCTGCAACCGCAGCGGCTCGCCCACCGGCAGGGCCGCCCGGTCGATCACATCGATCTCGGTTCCCCAATGGTGACGGCTGGCCCCCGGCAGCGCCGACCAGGTCAGGATGGCGTCAATCAATGCAGATTCATATAATTTGGCAGGGTTTATCAGCACACCGTGACGGTCCAGCAACGCGCGCGTGCCGGTGAATTTACCGCGCCAGATATCGACCTGATGGTTGAAATCCCGGAATCCCGACACGATCTCCAGGTCTATGGAGGCCTCGCGGGCCTCATCCCGCAAAGCAACCAGTGCTTGCGCTGCACGCTTGTCCAGTACACAGCGCGGATCAGCCATTTCACGCACGTGCGTACGGGCCCGACCTGTCGCTTCGAGTGAATTCAGGACGGGTGCTGAGATGGCAGCGTCGATCGAACAGTCTCCCATGGGTAGCCGGAAGGTACGGGCGGCGGGTAATATCCGTCAGGAAATCATAAGGTGTGCGCAAGTCGGCCGTAGAATGTTGCCTGAATCGATGTGACAGCAGTCAGTCTCAAGTTGAAATACGCCGGCGCGGCCTTCCTGGTCGTGGTCCTCGCTGTCGCCGTAGTGACCGGTGTGCTCGCCTGGCAGCATGACGTTGGCACGCGACTGCTTGGCAATGTAGCTGAGAATACAGCGCGCGATCGTGTGGCAATTGAGCTACGCGCGCGTGTAGCCGCTACCGCGACCCATGCTGCTGAATCGGTATCGGGCGCAGTCCGAGCTCGTGATACTGCGGCGATTGCGCGGCGCCTGCAGGCGTTTGCCGATGATTCGACCGTCACCTCCATAACAGTCTCCGACCCGGAAGGTCAGGCCTTGTATCGCTGGCGGCGACCGACGCAGCACCCGGGCGCACTCGAATTCGAAGCAACCGAGCCCGTACGCGAGCTGGTTGAGAGTATTCCGGGCGTTCAGACCCCGAAAACCTTTGGTGAGCTCAGCATCACGGTCGAACAGATCCTGCCGCCGGCCGCGGCCAGCTTGCGGGGCCGGCTGGCCGCCGCCGACCAGACCCAAGTGCGCCTGGGATTGTTTCTGGCCGGTGGACTGGCGTTGGCGGGCGGGCTCATCGGGGCCGCATTGGCCTGGCGCGCGGGACGCAAGCTCGAGCAACCCATTGCCGCCCTGATCAAGGGCGCCGATCGGATCGGCCAGGGCGATTACACGCGCCCGGTGGATGTGCGCCGGCGCGACGAGCTGGGCGAGCTCCAACACGCTCTGGAGCGGATGCGCGGTCGCTTGCGACAATCGACCGTCAACAAGAACTACCTGCACAGTGTGCTCAACAGCATGACGGATGCTGTGTTTGTCACTTCACCCGACGGTGTCGTGAAGGTCGCCAACTCGGCGGCCTGCAAGCTGCTGGGCTACGCGGAGGAAGAGATCCTGGGCCGCGGCATTGTCGCGGTGTTGGATGAGCGCGAGCGGGAAGGCTTCGACCTGCTGCAGGCCGCCCAGGAGACGCGCGAGACGGTGGTGCGCACCCGGGGTGGCCAGACGATCCCGGTGTCGTTCACCGGCTCGCGGATCGAGACCGACGATCCCCAGTTTCAAGGCAACATCTTCGTCGCCCGCAACATCACCGACCGCAAGCGGGCCGAGCGCCGCATCCGCTACCTCGCCCGTTACGATGCGCTCACGAAGATTCCGAACCGGATGCAGTTCCATCATCTGCTGCAGCAGACCATTGCCCGCGGGCTGCGCAGTGGGCAGGTAGTCGCGCTGCTGTATCTCGATATGGATCGCTTCAAGGAGGTCAACGACACGTTCGGCCACGCAGCGGGTGATCGCCTGCTGGAAGTGCTCGCTGAACGCCTCACGCGAACCTTGCCGAAGGACACGGTCATCGGGCGCCTGGCTGGTGATGAGTTTGCGTTGTTCGTTGACGGCTTACCGTCCGATGCCGACAACCGCGGCCCGATAGCGCATCTGGCGCGCTCGATCCTCACTGAAGTCTGCCGTGCGTTCCAGCTCAATCAACACGAAGTCTTCCTGACGGCCAGCATCGGCGTGGCCTTCTGCCCGCGCGACGCGGAGAACGTCATTGATCTGATCCGCAATGCGGATGCGGCCATGTACTACTCGAAGCAGAACGGCGGCAATACATTCGCCTTCTACTCGCCGGAAATGAACGCCGCCGCGGTCGAGCGCCTCATGCTGAAGAGCAAGCTGCGCCGCGCCGTGGAGCGCGACGAGCTCGTGATCCGGTACCAGCCGAAGATCGACCTGCGCAATGGCCGCATCATCGGCGCCGAAGCGCTGCTGCGCTGGCGCCTGCCGGGCCACGGAGACATTCCTCCCTCCATGTTCATCCCGCTGGCCGAGGAATCGAACCTCATCCTGGACATCGGAGAATGGGTACTCAACCGCGTCTGCATGGACTACCGGAACATGCAAACCGAGGGCGCCAACCCGGGCCGCGTATCTCTGAACCTGTCGTTGAAGCAGTTGCGCCAGGCCAGCTTCATTCTGCGGTGCCGGGCCGTGTTCCGCCGCCACTCCGTTTCCCCGACTTCGTTCGAGCTCGAAATCACCGAAACCACCTTGATGGCTGACGCCAAGCGCACCGTCCGGCTGCTGGACGAGCTCTACGCAATGGGACTGCACCTGTCCATCGACGACTTCGGAACTGGTTACTCCTCTCTCTCGGCCTTGCAGCAGTTTCCCATCGGCACTTTGAAGATCGACCAGTCCTTCGTGCGCGACGTAAGCGAGGACGCTGGAGACGCCACGATCGTGAAGACAATCATTGAAATGGGGCGCAGCCTCGGAATGGAAGTTGTCGCAGAAGGGGTCGAATCCCTGCGACACCTGGATTTCCTCCGCCGCAACGCCTGCCACTACGCGCAGGGCAAGTTGTTCGGGGAGCCCTGTACCGCCGAGGACCTGCTGGCTCTGCTCACCCGCCAGGCGAGCGGCACTGCGCCCTTCGCACATCTACTGCACCACGCCGACGAGCTGGCTAGCCGGTCGGCCTGATTAAGTTACATCTCACAGGACGGCAGTCCCTGCGTACGTGCTCGTACAGACACGGTTAGAATCCCTAAATGCCGTTCACTTCGACGATGCGCGACGTGCCAGCTACACGTCGCTCGCGCGTGTGGCGGCGAGCCATCCTGTGGACTCTGGTGGCCCTCTGGGTCGGCACCGCTTACTGGGAAACCAACAAGTCGCTGCCCCCCGGGATACATGTTGACTCGCCCTGGTATCCCATAACGGCCGCCGATGTCACCTTCATCGCCGACATCACCTCGGCGGATGCCTACGGCCGGCAGAACTCCAGCCAGGCGATTTTCGATTCAGTCCTCGGAGTCATTCGCGGCGCTCACCAGTTCGTAGTGCTCGACTACTTCCTGTTCAACTCGGAGCTCGGCCTGCCCGAAGGAGCAAGCCCGCCGTTACGACAGATGGCCGGTGAGTTGCGCGACACCCTCATCGAGCGCAAGCGCGCGGAGCCCGGACTGCAGGTGTTGTTCATCACCGATCCCATCAACGAGGTGTATGGGGGGATGACGTCGCGGGATCTGCGGTTGTTGCACGCGGCCGGCGTGGACATCGCGGTCACCAATCTGGACGTGCTGCGCGATTCCAACTACCTGTATTCCAGCCTGTGGCGACTGGGAATCAGATGGTGGAGCGACAGCCAGCTGCCACCCGGCGCCCGACCCGGTGACTCCCAGCACGCGAGCAGCAGCGGTTGGTTGCCCAATCCCCTGGACGAGAGCGCCGAGCCGATTTCCTTCAGCGCCTGGGCACGACTGCTGAACTTCAAGGCCAACCACCGCAAGCTCGTCGTTGCGGACGATGGCCGGAACGGACTCGTCGCCATCGTCGGTTCAGCGAATGTGCACGATGCCAGCAGCGCACATTCCAATGCGGCGTTGAAAGTGACCGGACCTGTCGCGGTGCCCCTGCTGCACAGCGAGTTGGATGTTGCGCGGTTTTCGGGTTGGACGGGGCAGATCAAGGGGGTGCCGGAGCAGCCGGATGGCGCGCGGGCCGCGGCCAGCGCTGTTGGTTCGGCCGGCTCGGGCGCTTCGGTCGGGTCGGACGCGGGCGGTCGGGTGAAGGTGCTGACGGAGGGGGCAATCCGCGCTGCGCTGCTGGAGAAGCTCGATGCCACCGTACGTGGAGAAAACATCGACATCGCGATGTTTTATGTGTCGGACCGGGGCGTCATTGAATCACTGCTGGCCGCGAGCCGGCGGGGCGTCAACGTCCGGCTGATCCTGGACCCCAACAAGGACGCCTTCGGGCGCGCCAAGACCGGAATCCCCAATCAGCCGGTGGCGAGCGAATTGGTCGCCGCGAGCGATGGGGCCATTCATGTCCGGTGGTACCGGACGCATGGCGAGCAGTTTCACACCAAGTTGGCCATGGTCTACGGCGCCGAGCGCCTGTGGCTGACGGTGGGTTCCGCGAATCTCACCCGCCGCAATCTCGCTGACTACAACCTCGAAGCCAACCTCGCAATCGAGGTCCCGCGCAACGCCCGCATCGCCCAGCAGGTCGTGGACTACTTCGAGACTTTGTGGGGCAACCGCGCTTCACTGGGAATCGAGTACACGGCTGACTTCGGCTACTACGCCGACCCCTCGCAGTTGCACTACTGGCTCTACCGGGTGATGGAAGGGACCGGCGTCTCCACTTTCTGAGCCGCCGTTTTCGCCGCTTGCACCGTTTTGACGGAAATCGTGTCCAACGCCTGGTTGGACGCCGCCTCAAAAGCAGTGACCACGTCCCCCAGTCGATTGGCTGCGGCCGTGGCCGAGCCCTCTGCCAGGAAGCTGGTCAACACTTCGCGCCCAATACGCCGGCCGACGGTACAGTCCAGAACGACGTGAACCTCCGGTGCTCCCGAGCCAGTTGAGTAGTCCGCCTCGAACCGGCGGATCACAATCTGCAGCAGGTAATCGGACGCGAAAGCACTCCCGGAATCCTGCACCGTTGACCACGCGCCCGAGGATCTCAGCGCCTCTACAGCCAACGCCTCGACCACGCCCGGGAGGGCGGCCGGCCAACGACTCGCCGTGTAATAACTCATCCGATGATCGGACTGGACCAACAGGATGTGATCCGACTCGAGCCCGGGGCCCGCCATTGGGCGGCTGATGTGCAGCGAGGCGCTGGAGGGGGTCAGAGTGGCTTGCGGGTGTGTTGCCGCCCGTAACACGTAGACCTGGGTGGCGGGGCTGTCGCTGTGCAGGCCGCCGGAGCAGCCGGTCACGAGGGCGGCCAGCGCCGCGGCGGCTAGTGGGGCGGCGCGCGCGGTGGTCATCAGCGCGGGTCGTGCCGACTGGACGCGCATCACTTCGGAATCTCCATGCCGACCTGCCGCGGTTGGTACAGAAGCTGGGATGGATTCTCGCGCAGACTGCTGGACAGCTCCCGAAACTCCTCGGCCGCCGCCCGACCTTCGCGCACCAGCCGTTCGAGCTCCGGCAGGCCGTCACGGGTGAACGAGCGCAAATCCTGTCGACTGTCACCAATCAGCTTTTCGATCTGATCGGTCGCTTTGGCCAGGTTATCCGCCACCACGTGTACCCGCTGCAGCGATACCAGGACCTCCGGACTGGCCTGATCGACAATCTGCCGCGCACCGCGTGCCGACGCTGCAAGGTCCGAAGTTGCGCCGCGCAGCTCAGTCACGAGCGTGTTCACATCCCGCAAGGTCTGGGGCAATCCCGAGCTGGCCTTGTCTATGTTGGTCAATGCATTCGAAATCGCTGCAATGTTCTTGTCACTCAACGCGCGCGAGGCCCGGTCGACAACCTCGCCCGCGGAGGCCAGAACGTCCGGCAGCCGGGCCAGGAACAGGTCGAAACGCGAGCGCGCCGAGCGGATCACCGGATAGTCGATGCCCGGCACCACGGGCGGCAACGGTACATCGCCGCGGACCTGCTGCAAGTCGATGTACAGCAGTCCGGTCACTCCCTGCAGCTGCAGCTCCGCCAGGGTTTTGGGCGATATGGGCGTCGTGGAGTCGATGTCCACAATGACCTGCACTCTTCCTGGGTCGCGCGGATCAATGGACATCTGTTGAACCCGCCCGACGCCAACTCCGAGATAGCGCACGGCCGCACCTCGTTCCAAACCGCTGACGCTGCCGTCGAAGTAAATTTCGTAACGCCGGAAAACCTTATGCTCGCGGCTGTCGGAATACCAATAGACAAAGAGCGCGCCGACGAGGGCCACTACCAACACGAAGGCGCCGACGGCCGCGTAGTTGGCTTCACGCTCCATGGTGATCTGTCCGTGCTTGCGCGCGCTCAGCTAGTCGCGCGTTTCCACGCTCACCGTGGAAGTAGGACTGGATCCACGGATTCGGATTCCGGACGATGCCATCGAGCGTATCGACTTCCATGTGGCGATCGACAATCACCCCGACACGGTTGCAGGTGCGGAAGATGGAATCCAGGTCGTGCGTAATCATGACGACAGTGAGCTGTAGTTGCTTCTGCAGATACAGTATCAGCTCGTCGAACTCGGCGGCGCTGATCGGATCGAGGCCCGACGTAGGCTCATCGAGAAACAGCAGGCGTGGATCGAGTGCCAGTGCACGGGCCAACGCCGCCCGCTTGATCATGCCGCCGGATAACTGGGCGGGAAACTTCCGCGCCGCATCCGCCGGTAGGCCGGCGAGCAGCACCTTGAGCATGGCGAGCTCATCACGCTCATGCGTCGACAGCTGCAGATGCTCCAGCATGGGAAGCTGAACGTTCTGCAGGACCGTCAACGAGGAAAACAGCGCTCCCTGTTGAAAAGTCACTCCGTACCGGGCCTTCACGGTACGAAGCTGGTTCAGGGACATCTGAGTGATATCCCGTCCCTCGATGCGGATGGTGCCGGCCCGGGGACGGTGCAGGCCGAGGATGCTTCGCAGCAGAACGGATTTGCCCGTACCCGAACCGCCGACAATGCCAAACACCTCGTCGTTGTGAACCTCCATGTTGAGGCCATCGTGGACGACCTGGCTGCCGAACTGGTTGACCAGTCCGCGCACCTCCAGAACCGGGTAGATCAAACGCCGATCTCCATGAACAGCACGGCGAACAGCGCGTCCGCCAGGATCACGAGGAAAATCGACTGCACCACCGCGACGGTGGTCAGTCGGCCGAGCTCACGTGACGAGTCCCGCACCTGCATACCGCGATAGGTCCCTGCCGTGCCGATCAACAGCGCGAACACCGGCGCCTTCATGAGTCCAACCCAGAAGGTGGTCGAGGTGATCGCCTCGTTGACCCGCGTAAAGTACTGCGTGAGGGGGATATCTAACAGATACCGGCACAGCAGGGCACCCCCCATGAGGCCAATGATATCCGCCACTATGGTCAGCAGTGGCAGGGCAATCATGAGCCCGAGGAGCCGCGGCAATACGAGCGCTTCAATGGGATCCACGCCGGTCGCATGCAGCGCGTCCACCTCTTCGTTGAGCTTCATCGAGCCCAACTCGGCGGCAAAGGCACTTCCCGACCGGCCCGCGACCACGATCGAGGTGAGCAACACCCCCATTTCGCGCAGCACGCCGATAGTCACGAGATCGACGACAAAAATCTCAGCACCGAACCGGCGCAGTTGCTGCGCACTCATGTAGGCGATGATCACGCTGATCAGGAAGGCGATCAGGGCCACGATTGGCACCGCGGTGATGCCAGTGTCATAGACGTGGCGGATCACGGAGATGGGGCGCAGGCGCTTGAAGCTCGTGGCGGCCTTGCCGGCTGCGGCAGCGATCTGCCCCATGAAGGCCAGCGCGGCGACCGTATCGCGCCACTCCCGCACCGAGTAGACCCCGATCTCCTTCAGCCCGTACTCGGCCAACGCGCCGATGTCCGGCTCCTTTTCCTCCTTGCACGGTACCGGGACCTCACCGCGCAGGGTGGCGTCGATGATCCGTAGTTGATCCGGAGGCGTCCCCTGAAACTTGACCTCGGCTCCGGATTGACGGGCGTGGTTGAGGAATTCGCGCAAACGCCATGCGCCGGAGAGATCGAGAGCCTTCAGGCCCTGGGTATCGACTGAAATGCGGCGCGCATCACCCAGGTCGACTTCCGCCAGCGCGGCGTCGATCTTTGCCAGCTCGAGGGCCCGCCATTCACCAGTCAACTCTATATCGAGGCCCCGCTCGGAGCGCCTGACCTCGATCACCATGTCAGGTGTCGTCGCGGTATCTGCGGAACCGGGCGGCAGCGAAAGCGAAGGCGGCGGCTACGGCCAGTCCGATCCATAGATCGATATTCAGAAAAGGCCCGACCATATGGAGATTATCGAACACGCTCGATAGCGAAACGATCTGGTCGTGGCCATTGCTCGTGATTGCGCCATTCACCGAGTGCTCCATATTGGAGGTGTTCCACATGCCCCACGTACGATACTCGATCAGGCTGAGTACGTAGTGGGTACCTGAGGCCCAACGCTCCACCAGCATTGCAATGACCGGCGGCAAGGTTGCCCACAGGAACACGTTGCGTCGCGCCCAGGAGGATACGAGCACCAGGTAAGCAGCCAAGGGTGCGTACCAGAAAATAGTCACCACCAGGCCGTACAGGAACAAAGCCTCGACCTTCAGCCAGACCACGGTGTTCCAGATGGCCGCCGGGATTGGAGTTGATCCAAACGAGGCCCGCGCCACGAAGACACCCGAGACCAGCAGGTTGGTCACCGCGCTCAGTGCAAAGACGCCCAGCGGCACGACCACCAGGCCGGTCAGCAACTTGGCGGACACGGTCATCGCATCCGATACCGGCAGCGACTTCCAGAACAGGATGCTGCGATCCTTGCGCTCGGCGTACAGGCAGTCCAGCAGGTAGAAATTCAGCACAATGGTCATGACGACGAGCTGCGGCACCGCCAGACCCCACTGCATCCAGCCAAACACGGCCAGCAGGTTGCTGTCGCTGCTCCAGAAGCTGTCTTCACTGCCGAAGTGCAGCGGACCGATGTGCACGGGAAAGGAGCACACAAACAGGATGGCCGCCACAGTCAACGGTGCCATCCACAGCGCACGGTGCTCCCAGAATTCCCGCCGGATCAATATCGTCAGGGTCGGCAACATGGACAAGCGCGCAACCCCGCTCGCGGGTGGCGCGACGTGCGCCGGCGCGTCGACACCGCTCGCGAGGTTCGTCTCCGGCGTGCTCATGAGACCCCTCCATTCGGCTGCATTTTCGCAACGAACAGGTCCGCAACAGTGGGGGTGCGCAACTCTCCGACACCCTGGGTGACGGCCGTGATTTCCGCCGCCGTACGACCTTCGAAGAACAGGGCCACGCGACCGAACACCTCACGCTCGTAGAAGGGCTTGAGCTGGCGCGCCTGGGCGGCCTGCTCGGCGTTGATGGTCAATTGCACGAAACGATCTGACAGGGCATCCACGGCGCTGTCCAGTACAACATGACCCCGGTTGATGAAAATCACATCCGTCAGGAGGTTCTCGATCTCCTCGACCTGGTGGGTCGTCAGAACGATGGTGCGTTCCTTGTCGAAATAATCATTCAACAAGGTGTCGTAGAACTGGCGCCGGAACAGCAGATCCAGGCCCAGGGTGGGCTCATCGAGCACGAGCAACCGCGCATCGATCGCCAGGATCAAGGCGAGATGCAGCTGGGTAACCATGCCTTTGGACAGCTCGCGCACGCGGCTGCTCATCTTGATGTCGGTCTTGCGCAGGAAGTCCGTGGCCCGCGTGCGGTCGAATCGGGGGTGTACACCTGCCACGAAATCGAGCGCCTGGCTGACACGCAGCCAGCGGGGGAGCACGGCAACATCCGCGATGAAGCAGACGTCCTGCATGAGTTGATTGCGCTCGGAGCGCGGGTCGCGTCCGAGAACACGCAGATCGCCGTCGAACTGCGTCAGGCCGAGAATGGCCTTGAATAAGGTGGTCTTGCCGGCGCCGTTGGGACCTATGAGTCCGACGATGCGCCCGGGCTGGATTGCGAAATTGACCGAGTCCACGGCTTTCGTGGAGCCGTAGGTCTTCTGCACTGCGCGAGCTTCAATTACTGCTGTCATCACCGCTCTCTTTAGCGCTTCCCGCAGTTGTAGGCCAAGGTGTGCCGGGTGCAGCGGCTCCGCCCCGTAACAATTCGGCGGGCGACAGTCCCAGGCGCTGGATGGTGGCGTAGACCTTCGGCCATTCCTCCTCCAGGAATTTCTGGCGTTCGTCCTTCATCAGCGCCTTGCTGGCACCGGGACTCACGAACATTCCCAGGCCTCTGCGCTTCTCCACCAACTGCTCATCGACCAGCTGTTGGTAACCCTTCAGAACGGTGAGCGGGTTGAGCCTGAATTCCGCCGCGACGCTGCGGACCGAGGGTAGCGGATCCCCTTCCTTGAGGGCGCCTTCCAGAATCATTGCCACCACTCGGTCCCGCAGTTGCCGATAAATCGGCACGCTGTCATCCCACTGCGGATCCATTAATGCTCCGGGGCTCATGGCCGTAACGGCAGATTAGCCGACTAATCTACCAAAACAGCCGGCTGAGACTGGCCGAACCACACGTGCCGCTGCTGGATCGTGAGCTTCGCCATCTTGACGGTGGGGGTCGCGCCGGGGGCCGTCGAGGTGGACTGTACAAAACTCCAGCTCATCACGGCGGTGATGGCCAGGGCGCCCATTCCACAAGCTACGGCCTTCAGGCCGCTGTCGAGGGTGTTCAGGGCGGTGTTCATTGCGTTCATGGTCCTTCTCCTTCCTCAAGACTCCGCGATTTGCCCTATGCATTTCGTCGTCGTCTTGGTGTTGTATATGACTACATCACTACACTAGTGTCAAGCCCGATCACCAAAAAATCTTTGCAGGGGGTTCTGGGAGGGTGACTGGGGGTCTGGGCGCTTGTGCAGCGCTCCCTTGGAGGACTTACGCGGGGAAATGGTTGAAAAGGGGTCGGAGCGGGGCTGGGCGCCCGCGGACGGGGGCCCTCCGTGACCGTCTTGGCCTAGGCCGCGGCACGCGCGTACAGTTACCCCTGATGACCCCTGACGACGATGGCGACCTCATGCTGCGTTACGCACGCGGCGACATGCGTGCCTTCGAGACGCTCTACAGCCGCCACCGCGCTGCTCTCTATCGCTATCTCGCGCGGCACACCCGCAATCTCGAAACTGCCAACGATCTGTTCCAGGAGGTCTGGAGCAAAGTCATTGTCAGCCGCGACCGATACGAGCCACGAGCTCAATTCCGCACCTTCCTCTATCGGATTGCGCACAACTGTTTTATCGACCATTACCGTCGGGCTGCCGTGCGACACGAATCCAACGGCGGGGAAGACGGTTGGGAGAGTGCCCTTCCCGGCTCTGATCAAGACAGACCCGACACGCGCGCCGAGCAGGCGCAGATCACCGCACAATACCGTGCAGCCCTGGCGGCGCTGCCGGCCGAACAACGGGATGTTTTCCTGTTGTACGAATCCGGGTTGTCGCTTGATGAGATTGCCACCATCAACGCAGTTGGAATGGAAACTGCGAAGAGCCGCCTACGCTATGCCGTCGCGAAATTACGTGCCACTCTGGCACCCATGGCCGAAGCATTTCCGCCGAACGTGGCCGCGATGCAGGAGCGGGGCGCATGACCCACCCCGAGCGCGACGACGAATTCGAGGCATTTCTCAAGCACCGCACCGTGTTGCCACACGGCGTGTCTGTCGATGACAAACTCGAGCCACCTCACGCTCTCGACGAGCAGGTATTGAGGAAGGCGCGCGAGGCGATTCACGCGGACAAACAGTCGCAACGCGCTCCCCGTTGGGCGATGCCGATGGCGATCGCCGCGACAGTGTTGTTGTGTTTGTCCATTGCGCTGAACGTCAGCCTCAATACGAACCGGCCCGTCCCGGAGCAACAGCGGTTGACGGTGGCGAATGCGGACAAGCCGGTGGCCGAATCGCGTGCCGATGATGCGAATGTGCTCGATTCCATTAGCGTCACTGCGACGCGCCGTGAGGTTGGTGATGAGCGTAAGGCCGCCGGCGCGGCCAATGCGATCGCGCAGGCGGACACTGGTAGCGCCGACGGCATTGATGGCGCCAAGAGCACCGCGGCGGCCACCGGCCGAGCACGCGCGGAGTCCGTCCCCGACGCCAAATTAACCGCTGTGCGGCCACCGGTCCTGGCCGACGCTCAGTCGCCCGCATTTGGATCGGTGGCGGCACCGGAGGCCAACGAGCTTGAGTCCGTAGCGGTCACTGGCACGCGGCGCGCGGCCAAGAGCAAATCGGAGGGATATATGCAGCCTGCGGAGCGCTCTGCGGCGCCAGCGCTGCCAGTCCCATCCGCAGCCGCACCGGCGGCGACCGCACTCCCCAGCGCCCCGGCACCCGCATCAGGAGCACCAGCCGCCGCGAGCGCATCCCACCCCCTGGACCCCGGAACCTGGCTCAAGCAGATCGACGCCCTGCGTGCCCAAGGTCGAACCGGTGAGGCCGATGCTGAAATGCAACGCTTCCGGGCGGCCTTCCCGAAATATCCCGTGAAGCCGGGCGCCGGTGGCCAGTCCGCGGCCACGCCCGATCCGCCTGCCCGATAGGGCACGCGCGCAGCGAGCCGTCCGTTGCAGTAAAATCGCCGGCCCTTTCGTTGGAAAAAAGCACCGCCATGAAGCCAGCTTTGAACGTAGCGATCACCGGCGCCGCCGGCCAGATCGGTTATGCCCTCGCCTTCCGTGTCGCCTCCGGCCAGTTGCTCGGACCCGATCAGCCGGTCAACCTGCACCTGCTGGAAGTCACTCCGGCTTTAGGGGCGCTGCAAGGCGTGGTGATGGAGCTCACCGATTGCGCCTTTCCAACACTGAACAAGGTCGTCGCGACGGATGATGGCAAAGTTGCCTTCCGCGACTGCCACGCCGCGATGCTGGTCGGTGCGCGTCCGCGCGGACCTGGAATGGAGCGCAAGGACTTGCTCCTCGCGAACGCCCAGATCTTCTCCGCGCAGGGCAAAGCCCTGAATGAAGTGGCAGACCGTAACGTCAAAGTACTCGTTGTCGGCAACCCCGCCAACACCAACGCGCTGATCGCGCGAGCCAATGCCCGCGATCTCAACCCGCACAATTTCACCGCAATGACGCGCTTGGATCACAACCGCGCATTGACGCAATTGGCCGAAAAGACCGGCACTCATGTCACTGCGATCCGCAAGATGACGATCTGGGGCAACCACTCGGCCACTCAGTATCCCGACATCAGCCACACGCTGGTCAACGGCAAGGCCGCGAAGTCGCTCGTCGAGCAGAAATGGCTCGAGGAGACTTTCATCCCTGTCGTGCAGCAACGCGGTGCAGCGATTATCAAAGCGCGTGGAGCTTCGTCGGCGGCGTCCGCCGCGTCTGCAGCGATTGACCATATCCACGATTGGTTCCACGGCACTGCCAATGGTGACTGGGTCAGCATGGCCGTACCGTCCGATGGCAGCTATGGGATCAAGGAAGGCGTCATCTACTCCTACCCTGTGACGATCAAGGACGGGGCCTACCAGATCGTCCAAGGACTCTCAGTGGATGAATTCAGCCGTAAGCGTATGGACGCGACGGACAAGGAATTGCGTGAAGAGCGCGACGGAGTCAAAGACCTCCTCGGCTAAGGGCGAACGCCTTAGCCCGCCAGCGGCCCCCGGCTAACCACCGCGGGCCGCATGTTGACTCTCCAGCGCGGTCGCGCGCACGCTGACAAAGACCGCCGCGAACGGCGATCAAAGGAAGCCTCATGCTCGGCGCGATCATTATCCTGCTGCTCGTCGCAGCCGCCGCCTATGCCGTAACGCAAATCGGCGGGGTCATTACGCTGCTGTTCATTGCAGCGATACTTTTTCTAGCCTACCGGCGCCTCTCGCTGCTCACCTTTACGGCCACGTTCACAGTACTGCTGGTGGCCTACACCCTGCTCGGAGAGTGGAGCGCACCAGCCGGAATATGGAAAGGATTCCTGTGGGTGCTGATGGCCTCGCTGTGGCTGCTCAACGTGCGCCCATTGCGTAAAGCAATCATCACGCGCCCGTTCATGAAGGCGTACCTGAAGCTGCTGCCGCCAATGTCCCAGACGGAGCGCGAAGCACTCGAGGCCGGCACGGTCTGGTGGGACGGTGAATTGTTCACCGGTGCACCGAAATGGGCCAAGCTGCTTTCGGCCAAGGCCCCGGCACTGTCTGCCGAGGAACAGGCCTTCCTCGACGGCCCATGCGAAGAGCTGTGCAGGATGCTCGATGATTGGAATATCACTCACGAGCGCGGCGACATGCCGCCGCACGTGTGGGACTTCCTCAAGGGATCTGGTTTCTTCGCCATGATCATCCCCAAGAAATACGGCGGACTGGAGTTTTCGGCGTACGCGCATTCATGCGTGTTGGTCAAAATCGCCAGCCGCAGCACCACCGCCTCATCGACGGTCGCCGTACCCAACTCGCTGGGCCCGGCGGAGCTGTTGAATCACTACGGCACGCAGGAGCAGAAGGATTACTACCTGCCACGCCTCGCGCGCGGCGAAGAAATTCCTTGCTTCGCGTTGACCGGCCCGCGCGCCGGCTCCGACGCCGCCTCGATCCCGGACACGGGAGTTGTCTGTCGCGGCACCTGGCAAGGTCGCGAAATCATCGGCCTCAAACTCAACTTCAGCAAGCGATACATCACGCTAGCCCCAGTGGCAACCGTGGTGGGCCTCGCGTTCCGAATGTTCGACCCCGAGAAGCTGCTCGGTGAGAAAACGGACCTCGGCATCACCTGCGCGCTCATTCCGCGTAACACCGCGGGCATGACAATCGGGCGCCGCCATTTTCCGATCAACATCCCGTTCCAGAACGGACCCATCCAGGGCAAGGATGTGTTCGTGCCGCTCGATGTCATCATTGGCGGCCCCAAGATGGCCGGCTCGGGTTGGCGCATGCTCGTAGAGCAGTTGTCCGTTGGCCGCTGCATCTCTCTGCCCTCGAACGCCACCGGCGGCTCCAAGGCCGGGGTCTGGGCAACCGGCGCGTACGCCCGGATCCGCCGCCAATTCAATATGCCGGTCGGCAAGTTCGAAGGGGTCGAAACCGTGATTGCACGGATGGTCGGCCTGACATACACGCAGGATGCCGCACGCTCTGTTACCGCAGGTGCGATCGACGGCGGTGAGAAGCCGTCGGTACCCTCGGCCATGCTCAAGTACCACGTGACTGAGATGGGGCGACAGGTGGCGAACGACGCTCTGGACGTTCACGGTGGCAAGGGTATCTGCCTGGGACCCCGGAATTATCTTGCTCGCGGCTACGAGTCGGTACCCGTGGCCATCACGGTGGAAGGCGCAAATCTCCTCACCCGCAGCCTGATCATATTCGGACAAGGTGCCATACGTTGCCATCCGTTCGTGTTGCGCGAGATGACTGCCGCGCGCAATCCCGACCGCGCGCGGGGTGTCAATGATTTCGACCATGCATTGTTCGGTCACATCGGATTCACAATCTCCAACGCCGTGCGCTCGCTGATCATGGCATTGACACACGCGCGCTTCGCGCGTGTGCCCGTGAAGGATCAGACCGTCCGGTACTTCCAACACATCGTGCGCTTCAGCTCGTCCTTCGCATTCGCAGTGGACGTCGCCATGCTGACTCTCGGCGGCTATCTGAAGAAGAAGGAGAATCTCTCCGCACGGCTGGGTGATGTGCTGTCCTGCATGTACCTGGCCTCGATGGTGCTCAAACATCATCAGAACCAAGGCCGCCAGGAAGAAGACCTGCCGATCGTCGAGTGGGCCTGCCGTAATCTGCTCTACCATGCGCAAGAGCAGATGCACGGCTTTTTGCGCAACTTCCCCAACCGATTTCTCGCCGGCGCCATGCGTTTTTTCATCTTCCCGCGAGGCCGCACGTACTCCGCGCCCGACGATCGTCTCGGCCGCAAGGTAGCCGCCCTGGTGACCAATCCAACCAGTGCGCGCGAGCGTCTCTGCCATCAGATCTACTGGACGCTCGAGCCGACAAACCCCCTGGGATTGTTGCAAGAGGCGCTGCTGCTCACACAAAGTGTCGAGCCCATTGAAAAGCGCATCCGGGTTGAAGGCGTCAAGACCGGCAAGATCAGTGCCCTGGACCTCCCCGGGCAGATTCAACAGGCAGTGGCCGCCGGCATCATTTCAGAAACCGAAGGCGCCGCACTGCGCGAGTACGACCGCAAGGTCATGGATCTGATCAGTGTGGACGATTTCGCCCAACACGAGCTGGGCACGAAGGCTGAGCCGGTCCCACAGGCCCCCGCGAGATCGAGCATACATGTCGCCTGAGGGATCGATTTGCGCCAATTGTGGCGCACCCGTGGATGACAAGTTTTGCGGTCGATGCGGTCAACGGCTCGAACATGCGATGCATTCTGTTATGCACTTCTCTCGCGAGGCCACTGAGGACCTGACTCACGCCGACTCGCGCTTGTGGAGGACATTGTTCGCACTGTTGTTCAAGCCCGGGTTCCTGACTCGGGAGTTCCTGGAAGGCAGACGAGTCAGGTATCTGCCGCCGCTGCGCTTGTACCTCGTGCTGAGTGTGTTGTTTTTTCTGGTGGTCGGCGCCGAGCATCCCGAGGCGACGCCCGTGATACTGAAAACCGAGCACGGCTCGCCGGCCGTGAGAATCGCACCGCCGGAAGATGTCGCCAACATGGCGGCCAGGCCCGGCGAAACGACCGAACAACGCGAGGCGCGCGTCTGCAATCCAGACTACGACGGACCGGCCCGCAGGTTCGTCCTGCCCTTTCTGAAGAAAGGTTGCCGCCACATGATTGAGGATCGCGGACACACGGTGGCGGAAGCGTTCATGCACAATCTGCCGCGCGGCATGTTCTTCTTCCTTCCCGCGTTGGCGCTGGTGATGAAAGCGATGTACTGGCGGCCGCGGCGCTACTATGTCGAGCACCTGTTGTTCTTCGTGCACGACCATGCGTTCGCGTTTTTGTTGCTCGCCCTGCTCGCGCTGACTACGAGGCTTGTGCCGGAGACCATCGGCAACGGGATCTCCTTCGTCGCATGGGTGTACATCGTGTACTACCTTTTTGTTTCGATGCGGCAGGTCTACGGCCAAAGCCGCATGCGGACCTTTGCCAAACTCATCGTCCTGTCATTCACGTATTTCATTGGCATTGCAATCACACTTGCATTGACAGCCATGTACAGTGTTTATTCGGCTTGAATGATGTCGCCCGAACCCAACACTCCGCCGGCCACGGGGCCGCGGGCTTCGGTGTTAAGATTGCCCGCGGCCAACCACCGGCCGTCCAACCCCTGATCACGGAGAGTTTCGCCATGCGTATGTTTGCAGTCACCGCCGCGCTCGCCCTCGCGGCCACGGTTGCCTGGGCCCAGGACCGCACGCCTTCGCCCGCCGGCGCCGAGGCGTACATCATCAGCCCGAAGGATGGGGCCAAGGTCACGAGCCCCGTCGTCGTGCAGTTTGGTTTGAAGGGAATGGGCATCGCGCCCGCGGGCGTCAAGTTCGACAACACGGGCCATCACCACCTGTTGATTGACACGGACGCACCGGCCGACTCCAGCGCACCGCTGCCCGCCTCCGACAAGGTCGTGCATTTCGGCAAAGGGCAGACTGAGACGACGTTGACACTGGCCCCGGGCAAGCACACGCTGCAACTGCTGCTCGGTGACTACAGCCACGTGCCTCACAACCCGGCCGTGATGTCCAAGAAAATCACCATCACGGTAACGAAGTAAGTACCCCGGTGTGCCTCGCGCTGTTCTACATGTTGACATGGATGCGTTCTACGCATCGGTGGAACAGCGCGACAATCCAGAGACCGCCGGCAAACCTGTCATTGTCGGCGGAATCGACGGCCGCGGAGTCGTAGCGGCCGCCAGCTACGAAGTTCGAAAGTTCGGCGTGCACTCGGCCATGCCCATGAGCACGGCGTTGCGCCTGTGTCCCCATGCGATCTGCATCCGGCCACGCATGGCCCGGTACAAAGAGGTATCTGGGCAGGTTTTCGCCATCTTCCACGAAGTGACGCCCCTGGTTCAGGGGCTGTCCCTCGACGAAGCTTTTCTCGACGTGACCGATAGCGTGGCGCTGCTAGGGGACGCCGTCTCAATCGCCACACGCATCAAGAGCCGCATCCTCAGCGTAACGGGCCTCACGGCCTCGGTGGGCGTTGCTCCCAACAAGCTGGTGGCGAAGATTGCCTCGGATTTGGCCAAGCCTGACGGATTGACCGTGGTCGCGGCGGATCGGATCCACGAGGTCCTCGACCCGCTGTCGGTTCGGCGTCTGCCAGGGCTCGGCCGCAAGACGGGGGCTAAGGTCGAGGATCGCGGCATCAAGACGTTTGCGCAGCTGCGCGGGGCACCCGATTCAGTACTCTGGCCGTTGTTTGGCCGATACACTCAACGGATAAGAGAGCGCGCGTCCGGTGTCGACGATCGGCCGGTGCACCCCGACCGTGAAGAGAAATCCATCAGTGCAGAAGACACCTTCGAACGTGATCTGGGGGATCCGGGATCCCTACGCGCCCAGCTATCCCGGCTTGCCGACAGGGCCTGCGAGCGCCTTCGCCAAAAACACCTTATGGCGCGCTGCATCGGCATCAAGATCCGCCGGGCCGACTTCACCACTTTCACCCGGCGACGAGTGGTCGCGCCGCCGACACACGATGGGCGTACCATCGCGCACATAGCGAACGAGCTGCTGGACCGCTGGCTGACCGAAAATCCCGGAGAGAAACTTCGGCTGCTGGGGGTGGTCTTGAGTGACCTCAGCGTTGCGTCTCAGCTCGGTCTGTTCGAAGACTCGCCACCTCATACGAGCCGCCTGGACGCCGCGTTGGATGAGGCCCGGGCGCGCTTCGGAAGCAGAGCGCTGCGGCGTGGAAACACGATCAAGTAACATTGGCGTCAAATGTATCTTTCTTTCTTCGGCCTCAACGAAAAGCCGTTCGCGATCACGCCTGATCCGCGCTATCTGTATTTGAGCGAGCGCCACGCTGAGGCCCTGGCCCACCTGCTCTACGGCATCAACGAAGCGGGCGGCTTCGTACAACTCACGGGTGAGGTGGGCACGGGTAAGACGACGATTGTCCGATCCCTGCTCGCCCAGACCCCCAAGAACGCCGAAATCGCTCTCATCCTCAACCCGAAGATGACAGCACCGGAGTTCCTCCTCACCATCTGTGAGGAGCTGGGCATAGGGGTGCCGGACTCGGCGACCGAAAGCCTCAAGGACCTGGTGGACATTCTGAGCGGCTACCTGCTCCGGGCTCACGCGGGTGGCCGGCGCGTCGTGGTGGTGGTCGATGAGGCCCAGAACCTCGCGCCAACCGTTCTCGAGCAGGTGCGTCTGTTGACGAACCTGGAAACCAACACACGCAAGCTCTTGCAGATCATTCTCATCGGGCAACCCGAATTGCGCGAGCTGCTCGGCCGCAACGAGTTGCGTCAGCTCGCCCAACGCATCACCGGCCGCTATCACCTGCATCCGCTGACTCACGACGAAACCGCCGCATACGTGAGGCATCGCCTCCGGGTCGCCGGCGCGACGAGCGATATTTTTTCTCCAGGGGCGCTCGCGGAGGTTTATCGACTGGCGGTCGGCGTGCCGCGAGTCATCAACGTGGTCTGTGACCGGGCGCTGCTCGGCGCCTATTCGATGGACCGCCATCGTGTAACAGCCAGCCTCGTACGCCATGCCGCGGCAGAAGTATTTGGAAAGCGCTTTGCGCCGCATTGGCTACCCTGGCTGGGTGCGGCCGCGGCTGCTGCCCTGCTCGTGACTACTACTGTCCTGCTCTGGAATTTCCGGCCGTGGAGCTCGGCCGCGCATGCGCAGGCGGCCGCCAACACTTCCACGGTCGGGGGCTCCAATGCCACTGGTGCCGCTGCCGGCGCTGCCGGCGCCGCCGGATCCGCCGTTCCCAGGCGCGACAATGTCGCTGAGATTGCCCGGCCGGGGCAGGAAGGACCCACGGTCCCCGGCGCCGGCACGCTGCTGCCAGTGACGGCGAAGACTCCAACCGGTGGCTCCAGGCTGGCACTCACTGGTCGAGAGTTGACCGGGCTTTTAGCCAAGCATGCGACCGAGACGGACACGGACAGCGCCTTCTCGAAGCTATTCGGGCTTTGGAGGATCCAATACGTCCCGGCGGGCATTGATCCGTGCACGCAAGCCTCGAATCAGGGACTCGAGTGCCTGAACCAGCGTGGCTCGTTCGGACAACTGCGCCTGTATAACCGACCAGTCATCCTGATGCTCAATGACGATGCCGGAGTGTCGCATCAGGTGGTCCTCACCGCTCTCGACGACGAACATGCGAGTATCCAGTTGGGTGGGGGCAGCCACGACATCAGCATTGGCGAGCTGTCACGTTACTGGTTCGGGGATTTCGTTATGTTGTGGCGGCCGGGTACAAGCCAGGTAAAGTCGCTGTCACAAGGCATGCGCGGCGATGATGTACGCTGGCTGCGCCAGAGCCTGCAACGAGTGGAGGGTGCACGCAGTGACGGACCGGTGAGCGACGTGTTCGATGCGGATCTCAGCAAGCTCGTCCGCGATTTCCAGCGCCAGCACCGGCTCACGGTGGATGGCATCGCCGGCGTGCAGACTCAGATTGTGCTCGCAAGCGCCGTGGCTCCGGCCGATTCGCCGTTCCTGTACCTGGCCGACGCACACGGCGGTTGATCGATGTCGTTCATTCTCGATGCCCTGAAAAAATCCGAAAGCGACCGCCAACGCCAGTCCGGTCCCGCGCTGTTTGAAGTCAAGGTCGCGCCTCCCCGGGCGCGTTTTCCCGTGTGGGCGATTGCGATCGGCGCCCTGCTCGTAATCAACATGATCATTGTCGGTTGGATGTTGTTGCGGCGGCCCGCGCACACGGCAGAGACGGCTGCGGCCAACAGCCCGCCCGTCCCCGCCAGCACCGCCCAGGTCAACACCGCCCCGCCGCCCACGTACAACAATCCGCCCAGCGCGCCGCCTGTGAACCAACAGGGCGGGGGCGGTCAGTCACGCCTGCCCGAACGCGATCAGAGTGAGCCCACGCTGGCCGGCAACGTTCGTGATCCGGCCAACAACGGTGGTTTCAGCGACCAACGTGACGGCAACCGCGACCTCGGTCCGGGACGCGATCTCAACGCCCGGGGTGGCGATCCGGGACGCGGCAACGGGGCGGCCAACGGCGGGCGTGGCGCCGACAGTGATGTGGGTGCCAATCGCGCGGCTGCCAACATACGCGACACCAACACCCCCGACTTCAACGGCGCGGCCAATGCCGGTGGGGCACGCGAGTCCAGTGCACCGCCGCCCGACCCCTCAGCCAACCCTGACGACTTCGCCCCCGCGAGCGACCCCAGCTCGTCGCTGTTCAAAGGCCACGTACGCCGGGGTACGGAAAGTGGCTTGGTGCTGTATCAGGACGCAGCGCTGGTACCAGGCGCCAACATGCCCCAATTGCGCCTGGACCTGCACGTTTACGCTGCCAAACCTCAGGATCGTTTTGCCCTGATCAACATGCACAAGATGCATGAGGGAGACTCGCTGCAGGGTGGCGTGCGGGTCGAGGCCATCACGCCCGACGGCGTGGTCATGTCTCACAACGGCTCGAAGTTCCTGCTGCCGCGCGAGTAGGTCCAACGGCCAACACGCGAGGGTGCGATGGAACGGCGCCCACTCACTCGGCCACGTACCAATGTTTGTCCACCAGCTCCAGGCTGAATGTCTGGAAGGGCAGTCCCTGGCCGGACAGGTCATAGACGGCGCGCTGACTCTCGTTCTCGTAGCGCGGCGCGAGCCCACTCACAATGTGCAGAGTTGACAGCAGCAACTGCCGCGTCCCCATGCTGTTCTGACAGCTCGCCACCAGCGCCTCCAGGGCCTTCTTGCCGGTCACACGGCGAAAATTCGGGCTCATGTCCTTGGAGTAGTACTCGTCGCACCTGCCTTCGTTGAGAGCCGCCTGGGCGTTTTTGAGCAACTCCACGATCGCAGGAAGCGCGGCGGCGGCACCGCTACGTCCGGACGGCCCAGTCAACACACCGGCAGACGCTGGAGCAGTCACGGCAATGTGGCGGCCCGCGATGAGATCATCGATCTGGGCTTCGATTTCATTCGGCAGGGCAGCCTTCCAATCCTTGCCATACGGCCGCACAGTCACGACGCTCACCACCTGCACCTTGCCGTGATCCTTGGGCTGGCGTCCGCGAACGACGACCTCTACGTGGTCACCTTTGTCAGGAATGGCGGCCAGTCCCTCCACTTCCGAGTACTCGCGACCCGCCAGGTACAACTTGTAAGCCAGGGTTGCATAGAAGCCGGTATTGGTCAGCCGCTCGATGTCCTCCAGCGGCATCCCCTGCCCGAACAGCCGGGCGCGGATGGTCCCATCACCGCGCTGCGCCTCATCCCGCAGCAGGGTCAGGATACGAGCGCGCAGGGCCTGGAGGTCATCGGGGTGGATGGCGAACGCCACTGCCTGGGGATCACCGCTGGCAACGGCTGCCAGGAACTCCAGGGCCGCCCTGCGCTGCCCGCCGGAGACCTTGTCGGCTACCGGGGCGGCCATTGCCGGCCCTCCCAGGAGCAGCAGCGGCCCGCCAAAGAACATCGCGAGCAGCGCCGCCAGAAGCGTGATGCAAGCACCAGAATGAAGCACCTTCGGCATGCCGTTCCACCGTCCAAATGGAGGCCCGCAGGATAGCGTAGCAATGGAAATTGACCGGGGTCACAGAATCGCCGGACCGCTAGCGACAAATGTCCAACGCCTGCGTCATCGTCATTCGGCTTGCGGGCGGCTGATTGCCCCGCGGCAACCTTGTACTTATTCGAGCAGCCCACAAGTGCATGATTTCGCGGGAACGCCGGCCGTGACCGATTGGCCACGAGAGCGGGTACCGACCAGTGAGAGCCTGGTCGTGTTGACCCGTGACAAGGCGTTGGTCGAGACCCTGAAGGTGCTCGGCTCGCAGCACACCCTGATCAGGGTCAATGCCGAATCCGAGCTGGCAGGTGAGCTGCTGGGCAAACAAATCGGCGTGGCCATCATTGATGCCGCGGCCGCCGCCACTGCCGTGGAGCAGCTCACTGAAAAGCTCAAAGCCCAATTTCCCGACCTCGTCCTGATTGTTGCTGGCGGAGGGAACCACCAGAACGCGCTGGCCGCCCAGATCACCTCCGGGCTCGTCTACCGGTTTCTACATAAGCCGGTCTCCGAACAGCGCGTCAAACTCTTCGTTGACGCCGCGTGGCGCCGCCACGATGAAGCGGGCGCCGCCGATCCAATGGCCGCCACGGGAGTGTTGGCCGATGAGCGCGGACCACTTCCCCGAAATGCGCTACTCGTAGGCGGGGTCGTGTTGACTGCGCTTGTAGCAGCCGGCGGTTGGTTCATGACGCACAAAATGAGCGTCGCACCTACACCCGCGCCCCACACTACTGATACATCACTGCCTCCGGCTGCAGCGGACGCGCAGCTCGAATCGTTACTTGTGCGCGCGGACCAGGCGTTCGAAGCGGGAGCGCTTGTCGCGCCCGCGGGCAGAAGCGCTGCCGACCTCTATAAACAAGCCCTCGCCCGTAACAGTGGCGATGTGCGCGCAGCAGCGGGCATTGAGAAGGTCATCAACAAGCTGTTGTCGGCCGCTGAGTCACAACTGGCCGCCCAACACATGGACGAGGCGCTGAAACTCACGGACCAGGCGCGCGCCATCAAGCCGGATCACGTGCGGGTCGCCTTTCTGACTACGCGGATCGGCAAGGAGCGCGAACGCCTGGTGCTGACACAGGCACGCGAGGCCGCCTCGAGCGGTAACATCGAACAGGCGATTGCGGTGCTCGATGGTGCCGCGAACGATGGCAAACGCTCGACACTCGTGGCCGAAGCGCGCCAGGAGCTCGAACAGAAGAAACTCGATGACCGCGTGAGTGAATACCTCGCCAAGGCAGCGGCTCACCTGCGCCGTGGAGAGTATGTCGAGCCCGCTCAGGACAATGCGCGATTCTTCATTGAATCAGCACGCGCGGTAGCACCTGACAACCCGGAAGTTCGCCAGGCCGAGCGGCAGCTCAATGACAAGTTGATTGGCGAAGTTCGCAAAGCATTGGCCGACGGCAGTGCAGAACAGGCGCAGCATTGGATCGAGGTCGCAGCCGACGCGGGTGTCGGCCGTGACGAGATCAACGAGCTGACACGCGAGGCGCAACGAGCCCAGGCGACCGCCAAGGCCGACGCGATGGCGCGACTCGCCCTGCTCTTCAATCAGCGCTTGGCCCAAGGGCGCATCGTGGATCCCCCCGCTGACAGCGCCAAATTCTATCTGATGCAACTCGTCCAAGCGGATGCGACGCATCCGTCCGCGGTGCTCGCGCGACAGGCACTCGCGACTCGCACTTTGGACGAGGCAAAGGCGGCTGCGCGGCGTCAGGACTTCGTTGGCGCACGTCGCTGGCTCACCGAGGCGCACGATGCGGGCAGCGACGATGCAAGCATCGCTGCTGTTGAGAATGACATGACAGCAACGCAGGCAAGCACCAAGCGTGCCGCCGAAGTGGTGTCGGCCGGAAATCTCGAGCTGGCGCGCTACGTGCCGCCGACATTTCCTGCAAGCGCACGTGAGCGCGGCATGACCGGTTGGGTTGATGTTCAGTTTGTCGTGACTTCAGACGGACTCGTCTCTGATGTGGTTATCACGGGTGCAGAGCCGGTGGGCATTTTTGAACAAGCCGCCGTCGATGCAGTTAAAAAGTGGCGCTACAAGCCCGTGCAGCGCGACGGACACGCAGTCGATCAGCGTGCGCGTTTACGGATGAAATTCGCACTGGATAAATGATGGCCAAGCCCATGCCCGCAAGGTTGCTCGTGGTTGATCAGGATGCCCGCTACGGTGAATGGCTCAAGCATCACCTGGGTGTCCTGCTTCCAGAATCCACTGTCAGCGTGCTGAACCTCAGCGACTTCGAGCGCTGGAGCGAAGAGCTTTCAGGACGCGACTGTGATGTGTTGCTGTTGGGTACGTCATTCGGGACAAGCCCGGAGGATCCCCAGGCGCAGGGACTGGAGCTATTGCGCCAGCTGCGCGAGAAGACGCATTTCCCGACGGTGATTGCTATTGCCGAGGACGGCAATGAGCTGACTGCCGTGCGCGCAATGCAATTGGGCGCGGTCGACTACTTGCCCAAGCGATTGCTCACGCCTGAGCGGTTGAAGACATCAGTGCGACTCGCTTTGCGGATGATTGAAAAGCGGGTGGCTCGCCGGATCGCGAATCTCTCTTTCACCAGTGATGAGGAGAAGCCGGCGGGTCGAAAATCCAAGGCACGTTCGGAGACGGTCGCGGCCAGCGAGCCCGTGGTAGTGGCGGTGGCGGCGGCCGATCACGAAGTCGGGACCCACCTCAAGGACAACGCCGATGGTGAGGTGAGGGCCGCCCTCGAGGATAAGGTCGATAGCGAGATCAAGGCTGACGAACCGAAGTCGACGGCTCAGGAGGCTGGCCAGGAGCCGATCCAGAGTTCGGCGCAAGATTCCGGCAAGGATGCGGAGCAGGACGCCGCCCAGGAGTCGGCGCGAGAATCAGCGCGGAACGCTGTCCGGGCCGCGGCGGCCGCCAGGCTCGTTCCCGAAACCCGATCTGTCACCCCAACACCGGCGGCCAAGGCGCCGGGGGGCGAGTTCATGCCGGCGAATTTCATTCCCGGCTACACCATTCACGCCACCATCGGTGAGTCCGAGAAGGCGGCCGTGTATGTTGCAACCAGCGCGGCACTCGGTGAAAACGTCGCGTTGAAAGTCAGTAAGACACTGCGCGACGAAGCGGCCGGACGTCAGTTCCTCGAGCGCGAATACACAGCCATTGTTGCGATTCGCGATCCGTCGGTCGTGCAGATCTACGACTACGGTGTGCACGCGGGCTACGAATACCTCGTGATGGAATACCTGCCACGCGGGGATCTGAAGGCGCGGATGCAACAGCCGCTTACTGAGCAGGAGGCGCTGCGATATGTTGCGCAGATAGCCGCGGCATTGCAGGTTGTACATCACGCCGGGCTGTTGCATCGGGACCTGAAGCCACCGAATGTCATGTTGCGCGAAAATGGCGACGTGGCTCTGATCGACTTCGGCCTGGCACGTGCACTCGACGGCAGCACCCCGAGCACACGCACCGGCGTGTTGCGCGGGTCGCCTTACTACATGAGTCCCGAGCAGGCCTTGGGAGAAGTGCTGGATGCGCGTTCCGACTTCTACAGCCTCGGCATCATCTTCTATGAGATGTTGACAGGTAAGAAACCGTTCACCGGCGGTTCCGCAATGGATGTCCTGCAGCAGCATGTCAATGCGCCGGTGCCAATGCTTCCGAAGGTGCTGGCCCATCATGAGGCGGTGCTCCTCAAACTCATGGCCAAGTCGCGGGAGGACCGGTTCGGCAGTGCCGAGGAGATTCTCGTGGCGCTCGTCCAGGGGCGGGACCGGGATGCGCCGCCCGTGCCGGTGGTGACGCAAGACAGCCTGCAGGTGGAGACAAGCGCGGCCTGATGCTGGGCCGCTGGAGCCGCGGACGGGCGGCAAGTCCCTGACGCCGCCGACGCTAGCGCGGCCATGCGGCTACCGCGGTCCCTAACGCCCAGCCCACGGCTGGGGTTCGCTTGTCACCCGCCCCACCCCTTCCGTAACATGCCGTCCTTGCCATGCAAGCGGCCACCAAAACGATTTCAGTCCGGCCGGCTTTCGCTCTCGAAGTTCTCGGGGCCGCGGCGGTCTATTTCGCCACGGCCCGACTCGGTCTGGAGCTGGCCGTGGTGGCACGGCAGGTCTCCATCATCTGGCCGGCGACCGGCCTGGCGCTGGCACTCCTGGTTCTACGCGGCCGCCGCCTGTGGCCGGCGATCCTGCTGGGCGCGTTTGCTGCCAATGTCCTGAACGATACGTCGGTGCTCGCCTCGACGGGAATTGCCATCGGCAACACCCTGGAGGCTCTCCTTGGAGCCACTCTTTTGCAGAGGGTCGGCTTTCAGCCCGCGATGCGGCGGCTGCACGACGTGGCCTCGCTGTTCCTGCTGGCGGCCTGCCTGAGCACCATCGTCAGCGCAACTGTTGGTGTTGCGAGCGTTTGTCTGACAGGCACCTCCTCCTGGAGCCACTTCACCTCGCTGTGGTCAACCTGGTGGATCGGGGACTCCATTGGCAACCTGGTCACCGCTCCATTCGTGTTCGTCTGGGCCGATCAGGCGCGCAATCGATGGCGGTTGCAACGGTTGACGGAAGCCGCCCTCCTGCTTTGCTCCATGCTGCTGCTGAGCCTCGCCGTGTTTGTCGATCACGGCACGTCCGTGCCTTACCCGGTTCACTACCTGATCTTCCCCGCTGTCATCTGGGCTGCGTTGCGGTTGGGCCAACATGCGACCGCAACCCTGGTATTCGGCGCCCTGGCCGTAACGATTGTTGCCACGCTGGGGGGCCGCGGTCCGTTTGTAACTTCGAACATCGGCGCCAGCCTGTTGCAGGTGGCCCTGTTCATGGCGGTGGTTGCCGTGACCGGACTGTTCCTCGGAGCGGCCACCGCCGAGCGCAACCGGGCTGAGCGCCGCCGGAGCGAGGACTACACGCAACTGCGCTCGAGCGAAGAGCGACTCGCCCGGCAGGCCGAGGAATTGGCCGCCGCCGATCGCCGCAAGGATGAATTTCTGGCGGTGTTGGGACACGAACTGCGCAATCCACTGGCGCCTCTGCAGAACGGCTTGCAGCTGCTCGCACTCGGTGGGCACGACCCGGCGCTGGTCACACATGCCCGCCAGGTCATGGAGCGGCAGTTGCGGCACCTGGTGAGGCTCGTCGATGACCTCCTCGATGTGGCCCGCATCCGCTCCGGCAAGATCGTGTTGGAGCTCGAGCGGGTGGAGTTGGCTGCCATGGTGGCCAGCGCCGTCGAGTTGGCGCGGCCGCTCATTGATGCCCGCGATCATGAGCTGAGTGTGATCCTGCCGCCGGAAACGCTGTGGACCCATGCCGATCGGATCAGGCTGCCGCAGCTTCTGGCCAACCTCCTCAACAATGCCGCCAAGTACACAGAAGAGGGCGGTGACATCACACTGACGGTTGCGCGGATCGAAGGGCGAACCCTGGTCAGTGTGCGAGACACTGGCATTGGCATGGACGGCGAGGCACTCAGGAATGTCTTCGAACTGTTCGCGCAGGCCGCGGGCCCCGCACATGCCGTGCAAGGCGGATTGGGTGTTGGATTGAGCCTCGCGCGCAGCATCGCGGAGTTACATGGGGGCATCCTGACAGCGCACAGCGACGGGCCCGGCAAGGGCAGTGAATTTGTACTGCAGCTACCCGCGGCCGAAGCCCCGCCAGTGCACATCCCGGCGGCGAGCATCTCCAGTGAACCTGCATTCCGACAGCGCATACTCGTTGTCGATGACAACATCGATGCCGCAGAGAGCTTGGGGACGATGCTGGCTTACTCGGGTCATGACGTGCGGGTGGCACATGGCGGCGTCGAGGCGTTGACCGCAGCGCGTGAATTCTCGCCAAATGTCATGATCCTGGATCTGGGGATGCCGGAGATGGACGGCTACGCGGTGGCGCGTGCGGTGCGCTCCGACCCGAGGTTCGCCGCGACCCGTCTCATAGCATTGTCAGGTTACGGTCAGCCCGATGACCGCAAGCGAACGGCGGCTGTTGGTTTCGATGAGCATCTGGTCAAGCCGGTGGAGCACGACGTGCTGAACGCCGCGCTCGGCTAGCCAGGCAAGGCCTTGCTCATGGGCAAAAACTCAATAGCCACCCCAGGTGCCACCTCGTAGCGCACCTGCTCGACGCCCGAATATCCCCGCGCCGAGTAAAGTCGTACGCCAGGCAGCGTCGACATCAACTCAACGCGGGAGAAGCCGCGTGCGCGCGCCTGCGACTCGCACTTATCCAACAGCAGCGTGCCGATACCCCGGCGCGCATGCGCCGGATCCACGAAAAAAGCCCGGATTTTGGCAGGGTCGGTGCGCGGATCGAGCTCGGCGGCATCGCGTTCCGCGCGTTTGTCGCTACCAAACAAGGTCCGCCGGAAGCTCCAACCACCGCAGCCCACGATGACAGGACCGTCCTCGACCGCGCCATCCTCGACTACAAAATAGGTGCCGTCCCGGATCAGTTGCGAGTCCACGCCAAAGGCACCCTGCAACGCGCCTTCCACCTGTTCAGGCCGGTAGTCACTCTTGCTCAACTCACGGGCCGAACGGGCGATGAGCGCCGTGAGTGCTTCGCAATCCGCAAGGGTAGCCAAACGTACAGTCAGCATAGCTTGACACTCTCAGCTCATAAAGGTGCAATGCAGGCTCGGAGCTTGCTGGCAAACCAAGGGTCGCAACGCGTCCTGTGAAACCGATGCATCTCGTCGATACGACCCTTTTTTATTCGCCAACGAGTGGCGGCGTCAAACGCTATTTGGACGCCAAGCATGCGTGGCTGACCACCCACACCTCGTGGGAGCACACTCTCGTCGTCCCGGGCCCCGAGGATCGAGTCAACCGCGGTGGTACCTGCACGTTGAGCGGGTTCGTGGTACCCGGCTCGTTCAACTACCGGCTGCCGCTCAATCCCGCACGCTGGACCGACCTGCTGCTGGCACTCGAGCCGAGCATCATCGAAGCCGGTGATGCGTTTCAGCCCGCGTGGTGCGCTGCTCATGTGGGACGCAAGCTCGATATTCCCGTAGCCGCCTTTTATCACTCGAATCTGCCGCAGATCATCGGTCGGCGGGCGGGTGGATTCAGCGAGCGCGCCGTAGGGCGCTACATCCGTTGGCTCTACGAGCGCTTCGATGTGGTCTTCGCGCCGAGCCGGCTCATGTGCTCATACCTCAATGATCTGGGTGTCCATCACACGCAGTACCAGCCACTGGGTGTGGACACTGAAATTTTCAGACCCGACCGTCGTACGAACGACCTGCGCGAAAGACTGGGACTGGCACCGGATGCGCGCGTGCTCCTGTACGCCGGACGTTTTGCCGGCGAAAAAAATCTGCCCATCCTGCTGCAGGCCTTTGCGCGTCTTGGGCGTCCTTATCATTTGTTGATGATCGGCGGCGACCACGAAGCGCGACCCGCGGCCAATGTGACCCTGCTGCCCTACCGCCGGGACAGTCTCGAGCTGGCGCAGTGGTTTGCCTCCGCCGATGCGTTGGTGCATGCGGGAACGAAAGAAACCTTCGGCCTGGTCATACTGGAA
>Ga0307509_10000083_pt1 | contig 133411 bp, 141 predicted proteins | sample 10_EM_MG_FD_202245 | JGI IMG/M metagenome (GOLD analysis project Ga0307509, IMG submission 202245) | Populus trichocarpa ectomycorrhiza microbial communities from riparian zone in the Pacific Northwest, United States - 10_EM | ecosystem: Host-associated > Plants > Roots > Unclassified... | reverse complement strand
CTTAACTATATTAAGTTTTACCGTTGATTCTTCTGAATTATTTTACCTCATCTTTATCTTCTACTTTGAGTGTTTGGTGCGGTCGCAACCTTAGAGTTCACCTCTCTATAGGGTGCCCCCGTTACAGAGGTACCGCCAGCCACAATCACCCCACCTATAATGGCATCCTAATCACCAGATGACACCATTCTACTCACCTCCCTACCCATCGACATCAATCGATCTTCCAACCCCCTCCTCAACTCCGCCTCACCTATCTCCGCCTCTTCCCTCAACTGCCTCCGTTGCCTCACCAGAACCAACGTTTCATCCTCCAATTCTTTAATCCTCACCTTAACCATTGGGTCCGGCAATGGACTCTCCACCCCCACAACCAGGTCCAACTTGAACCTGTTACACCCCTCTGCCATTTCTGGCACTCTCTCAACACCCTTCCCACCCGCAGTATTTTCTTCCCGCCTCGCCATCCTCTTTTCCTGCCTCCTCCCATCCCTCACCAACCTTCTCTCCATCCAAACATCAACATCAACGGCTTCCTCAGCCACAGCATCATCAGCCTCTTTGACGTCACTTGCCCCAGCCACACTCAATGCAGCTTTCTCCACAGCCATCTCCTCCGCCACTTCCTCCTCCGCCACCTCCTCCTCCGCCACCTCCTCCTCCGCCACCTCCTCAGCCACCTCCTCCATTGCCACCCTCGGGCACACACTCTCTGCCATACTCGGTGTAGCCTCGCCCCCCTCCTCCTCACCAGCCACCTCCTCATCCGTCGGTGGCGTCTCTCCCCACCCCTCCCCTACGAACATGGTCGGAGCGACCATGTCAACCAAACCATCTCTCTCTAAGGTAACAAGATGTAACCTTCGTGAGACAACCGAAACGTGATGGCGCAACCGTGAAACTTCTGCCTCAAGGGCAAAATTCTTCTCAACCGCGCGCGACAAAACTACCAACCCCTTCGCGACAGAGGCGGCGGAAAAAGTTGAGGAACCTCACTTAACCATATCGACCGAAAAGAGGAAGAATGAGTGGTGATGAGGGAACTTGAAAAGGTGATGAAAGAAATAAAATAATTTCTTAAACAAAGATTAAAGTCAGAGGAAAGATCTCTGAAAATAAAGACTTGAAGCTATCGTGAGAATGACTCCAACGGGTGGATTGGCTCGAAACCGAATGTGACACATCACAAGATGTAGGGAAAGATGTGTTGTAAAGAACCCCCCCTTCTATCACCATTTTTCAGAAACCCCGATTCAACCCATCCCCCTTCTAACCCCCCGGGTTCGATCACTGAAGGGCTTCTTTGCAACATTGATCATACTTCAGTCGATAATCTCCACTAATTAATTCTCCACTACCGTACCGGTTGCCCTCAAGTTGAAAGTGCAAAAATGCCACTCGCTGCACGCCAAGAGTAGCCCAGATGGGCAATAATTTCCATATCAACAGCACCAGCTCTCGACGAATACTAGTTACAGTATCATAGTTGAGGAAAGTCACCAAGGGCCAGTCCCGTACTCTACTTTCAAAATAAATGCCTCGTGACCGACTAGGAGCCGCGCGGTCGCGGTCCCGTCCCTTTAACCCAGGTTCGACCATGCGGCAAGCACCACACCGGTACCGCACTCCCACAATTCTCATCACCGCCTTCCGAGAGAACAAGATTAATGGAGTCTTTTCTAGTAGATGCTCAACTTCTAGCCTATTCCAAAGGCCAGAAAATGAAAACAAAGCAAAAAAAGGCTATGCAATTTAGAGGCACCTAGCAGCAATCAAATGAATAAATGACAACGACCCATTAGGCTCCATCGCTTGTCATCCTATAGGCCGGACAGAAAGGGGGAAAGTAAGGAAACCCAGAAAAGGAAAAACTTTTTTGTATATTCTCCCACATAACACTCATCCCCGGAGCCCCAGAACCGTATCAAAGTACCACATTCAGCAATTTCGCAGCCATACTCGTCGTGCTGCACGTCAAACTGACGAAACAAAGGCAGTTGGACAATAAGACACCAAGAGAAGATGCGCCGACCCACTTGTATTCCCATCATTGCGTTTAATCTATACAGTATTTATTCTTCGACCGGATCGAGAGATGGTCCCGCGCGGACGATAGTGGCCCACCCGATCAATCGCCAATGCTTGTCGATTCTCCTACTCAACGCAATCTTCTCGCCGTCCTGAGTACAAGCCGGGCTAGTCAATTGAAGTTTGGCCACATCAGCCTTCACAGCAATAACCTTTGCGCCGGTAGCAGTAGATCCGATATTGACCATAAGGATTTCGTTCTTGGTAAGTTTGGCCACCTTAGCCTGCTTTCCGTCTGCAGTTTTGACACCGAGAAGACGACGTAGTAAGAAGTAATTGACTTCAAGGTCGGTGTAAATGCTTGGCAAACGTCCCTTAAGACCAAGAACGAATCCAACGAGACGATCCGCACGACAGAGGGTCGGGTCGACACGGGTACCAACACCTATTTAATTCATGAGAAAACTTACGAACAGAGAGGGAGCTTGCAAATATAGGTAGGCATACCAATTAGACCCCCAGGAACAGCAAATTTCAAATCATTGTTCTCGGCAAACAATGAAACAATTCTGCTGAAGATAGGCTTACACTGGATTTGTCCCTTTTCAGTTTTGGTGACAATTCCGGGTCTGATCTCAATCTCGTCTCCGAGTTTGAGCACACCCGTCAAGATCGAGCCACCTGCAACGCCACCCTTCAAATCATCAATTTCGGCGCCGGGTTTGTTGACATCGAAAGACCTAATAACGATCATATGAGGTGTTGCGGTGAAATCTCGGATCGGGACAGGAATCTTCGAAACAAGGGCCTCGTTGATAGCATCAATGTTATATTTCAGCTGGGCCGAAATTGGAATAATTGGAGAACCGTCCGCAACGGTGCCACGAATGAACTTCAGAATCGACTGGTAATGCTCTTCAGCGGATGCCTCGCGCATAAGGTCGACCTTGTTCTGAAGAATAATAATGTGGTTTAACTTCATGATCTCTATCGCAGCCAAATGCTCAGAAGTCTGTGGCTGGGGACATGACTCGTTTCCAGCGATCAACAAGAGAGCGGCATCCATGACTGCTGCACCAGACAACATAGTGCTCATGAGAATGTCGTGCCCAGGACAATCAACGAAACTAATAGCATCATCAGCACATAGCCCGAACATCAACAACCCCATTAAGGGGCACACTCACGAAACATGTCTCAACAATTGGTACTTTCCGCCACAACCTTCCCGTTCACACTGAGGATCGACTTCTTTATCACTCTTGTAACTTCGGTAATTCCCAGGACGAGGGCAATCGGGATTGTCGCATTTGTAGACCTTCGCGTTGGCATAACCAAGCTTGATGGTGATATTTCTCTCAAGCTCGTTCTTGAATCTGACTGTTTGAACTCCAGATATCGCTTTCACAACGGTACTCTTCCCGTGAGCCACATGACCGATGGTGCCAATGTTTATCGTAGCCTGACGAGAAATAATTTCCGGTGAAAGAGGAGAAAGCGTAGAAAGATCCAGGGTCGCTGGATCAGGTTGTGCCGGTAGAGGTGGTTTGGGGACAACGATCTCTTGGATCTGTGTGGGTTTTTTGAGAGAAGATTTGAGCTCCTTTGGAGCATCGTCAAAATCGGATTCGTCTGACTGCGGATCCAAGCCAGGGGATCCAAGACTCCCTCCATCCTGAGCGATAAGGTTTCCGAATTTGTCAACGGGCTCATCATGCTCAGATGCGAAGTTTTCTTCTCCGCCATTAGTTGCCATGATTGCGGGGGTGGAAGGTGGGGTGGGCGGGGGATGTCGAGATGGTAGGAGGTTGAATTAAGAGATTTCCCTAGATTCGCAACTCGATAAGTAAACTACGAGGTGAGTGAAAGCAAGGAATAAACTGCGAGGGGTCGACAGGGAATCGTGCAGTCATGCGAGAAATTCAGTGCCTAAAGAAACGTCGTGGGTGAGTCAGGGCAAGAGAAAATAAAGACCTGAACATTTGGAGCCTGACTAAGCCACACCACCAGATAAATTCTATTATACCTTAACCCTAACCCTTTGAAGCTCGTTTCATCAAACAATTGAGCAGAGGACCCCTTCCCTCACTCCACTATCATACAATGCAAATGTTTTGAAATTTTGAGCCCCAGCCTCAATATTCCCAGGGATATCTCGCTTACATCACCTGATCCATTTGTATCCAAGTGACAGGCGCTCGACTAAAGGGCCTGACGGTCTGATGGCGAGAACAGTCTGATGACGATTTTGATAAGATATACTAAATACAGTAAGGATTTGCACTCAAAAGAAAAGAGCAAAGACACGGCAACCCATTCAGAAAAGGAGGAAACACAAGGAGAAGGAGTAAAATATCTGATCCTCTTTTATTGTCTACTCCCGAGCCACCTTTTTTCTCTTCTTTTTCTAATTTTCTTTTGTTAGATTTTGTACCTTGAATTTCTCGCTTTCCTCAGTAGTCTCAGTTGCAAATCCTTACTGTATTTAGTATATCTTATCAAGATCGTCATCAGACCGTCCTCGCCATCAGACCGTCAGGCCCTTTATCGTGCGGGAGGTAAGAAGTGAGAAAGTAGCAAAAAAAAAGAAAGAAGCAAGCTACCTGCAATAAATAGCACTTTGTATAAAATTCCACTCCTTACTCGTGTTTATTCATTAACATCCGGCAGTCGTACTTTAATTTAGTGGAAAATATATTACGGGTGACAATCCATGAATCGCGATAGGACTAAAAGTCCCAAGTCGCGAACAGAACGGCCTGACTTCTAATAAATATTCTGAAGTAGAGCCGGTTTAGGGATGTTACCATGATATGGATAAGTTGCAGCCTAACGTCAAGGGGTGCGGTGCTAGGCAAATACTAGGGCAGCTTCGTGGAAGTCTAATTGTAACGAGGTAAAAACGAGGGGAAGGGGGAGGTCGAGGGGAAGTATTCAGAACCCATCTAAAGGTATCGGATTGGTGAACTTGGCAATTCTAATAGAGCGGAGAGGGTAGTAGAAGTTTCACCACTTGTGCACAAAGACCCAGGGTCACTCGTGTTAACGTTCGGCACTGAGGGCGTGCCGAAAAATACAACGGGAAATTTGGTGAAGAGTAAAGCTCCAACTATCTAGCATTTCTTCCGCTAGTCCCCACCAGCCTTTCCTTTTTCGTTGTGCCATACCAGCACCGGTATCTTTGGGTATGCCTTCCGGGTACGGTTTGTTATCTTGGGCTGGGTCAAAGCAAGAGGAACGGTTGAATTTCTGAGGAATAGAGGTTCCGAGGAAAAGAAAGACAAGGAAATATTGAACACCCAAAGACGCCCCTTGACAGGATTTTAGTTTGCTAGAAATTTCATTCGATGCCGATAAGAAAAATTAAATTTACTCGTCATCATCTTCATCCTCATCCTCCTCATCTTCAGCAACAGTAGTCTGAGCAATACCTGTCCATCACATTCAAGTTAGTGACTGCACCCCGAAGCGCACCCCTCGTCCAGCACCGCTCATATTCCCAGCGGCTAGAGGGGGGACAGGGAATTTTTTATTTGTATTTTCAAGGATAAAACTTACGATCCAAATCTCTCTGTCCGGTTTGAGAAATCCTTCGTCCACCCTTGGGGCTAATTTCAACAACGCCAATCTTCTCGAGGGCCTGGAGGACCTTGCGGTCAACGGAGCCGGAGGCGTCGACATGGTGGGAGGGACGGGATCCACGGTTCTTCTGTCCACCGTGAGCCTTGCGGAGACGGCCGACGCCGACGGATTTGCGGAGGTAGACATGGCGAGCGACGGCAGCTGCGCGGATGTAGAACCAATCCATAGATTGAGGGGGGAGCTCTTTCATGTGCCCGGTCTTTACGGTATCAACCCAACCTGTAAGTTTCTATGAGTAGCTGTCCTGCGGTCGAGTAAATTGCAATGTTTTTTTCTGTGATACATACCGGGAATTTGGAGCTTGCCTTGACGTTTCAAGAAAGCAGCATAAGCGTCGATAAACTTTTGAGCATCAACATCGCGGACGGAAACACCGGGCATGATGGGCAATTGTGGGTTGAAAAATGGAGGTTGGCGATGTATTGATGATAGATTGCCGTTGGGTGTGAAGTTTGCGTTGCTGGTTGCCACCTTCCGAAGTGTTTCATGGAGCGAGTGGGCTTGTGTTGAACTGGTATGGTGGGTGGTGTGCGTGACGAGGGTTAGCCCTAAACAGTCACCCACCAATAGCCCCCGGAAATGATCAGAGCTCGATTTTGACATTGAGGGGGGCAGGGAGCAACTTATTGGGGCCTTTGGTAATAAGTTATTATAATAATATTATAATAGTATTATTATTATTGTTATAATATGTTTAAATTCCTTACATACTAGGCACCAATATGATTATTCAAACGCCTTCGCACCCGACTATGAGCGGGCTCAAAGAATGGGCGGCGAACAAGCTATACAGAATGCATTGGCAAATGCTGCTTTTTCTACGGCTTGTTGGCCCAACTCTCTCAGTCTGTCAAAGAGTTTCCGCTTTCCTACGTGCTGTAGTTGCAAGATGTTTGTGGCTCTATTTCTATCCAGAGCGGTCTGCTGGCTTCTGGCCGCGCGCTGTTCAAATCAAAGTTGAGCATGAATTTTGCTAGAAAATGTGGGATGGTTCGTTGTATCATTCGGTCGCGATAGAAGAGACGAACCGCTGTGGTTGCCGGTAGTGTAATGTGCAGCACAGTAGACTACAGTACCAGTGCTCCGAAATTTCTCTCGCTCGAGAAGGAATTCGAGGAGGAACAATTTGCTTGGTGTGGTATAAAGTCCGGCAAGAAGTTATGGAACAGTTATTTGAGGTTAACCAGCCAAATATATCCCTATTCCATTCCGGTTAATAGATTCCAACCCTTGTACTGTACCAATACAATTGCTCAAGAAGATTCCGTGGAGTAGGCAGCGGATCGCGCCTTGTCAGTACCTTCCCTCCTCCAAGACTCTGTTTCAACTTGATTACCTATACAAGCGTTAGTCTTATGATAATTTATCTATGTACTCGAGTACAATACCCTACTCATTGGTAGCTCGGAAGATGGACTGAGGCTTTTCTAAGAGCACTCCTATTCACTACGGTATTGCGCTGGGAAAATCACAATACAGTACGACGGTGCTCGGGTACAGTACAGTACAGTACTCGTACAGTGCTTGACTATTTTACTAGCGCGGGCTCCTCGATGCTACCAGATTACACTATTGATAAGTTGTACGAGTACTGTCGAGTACTCGAGTACAGTGGTGTACTAGTACAGCACATAATTGGATGGGCGGAGAACATCCCAAATCAACCAAATGAATATTTTAACACCCCGACCAGCATTCCCCCCATGCACCACTCCCTCACTACGATCACGAAATATATATGCATTTTGCAGCTGTTGCATTGTCCATAATGTCCAGAGTTCGTTGCAGACACTCATTCCATCCGACCCTTCCTTCTGACGATGTCCTTAACGATTTGCATCTCCACGACCGCCTTGATCATGCCCCTCTGCTTCTCGATGCGCTCTTCAAGCTCCCTGATTTCTTTCTTTTGTTCCTCTAGGCTGCGATCCACATCCGGGAGATTCGCGACCATAGCCCGAGCCTTTTCCATCTTTAGCCGAATGTGGCTCGATTCGTGATCGACATCCTTCAACTCAAGTTCCTCTCGGGAAACACGAAGGAGCAACGCGTGAAGATCTGGAATGAAGTCGAAAGCATTGGCAGGAAGGAACTCCGGGGGTGGGTTCAGAGTGACAATTGACGGAGGTTCGTTTGTCATATTGCCACGGAATTAAGCGATGGGGGTAGGGAGATGTGGGGGTTCGGTTGAGGTGTTTATTTGAAAGTGGGGAGGCTTGTTGAAATGGATGGATGGGATGGGATGGGACAGAGGGAGGCGCACTAGATGTTCATGTTGACCCAAGGCTTGGCTGGGTTGGGGTTGAACATTGATTTTAAGCCCCGCCGCCGGGTATCATGGAACAAGGGCGGAACCCGGCGTTGCGAGATAAGCGGCACAACGAGGAAGAAAAAAAACCCCGGGCCACCACCACCACCCACCATACATCCAGGGTGATACTTGCTGGCTGAAAAACAGATAGGTGAGCCGGCCGGAATCCAATTGCATACAGAGCTGTAGTCATAATCAGTGGGAATCTTCTGGGACTACACACAATATTTACCTCATGGCTACCGAAACAAGTTGGGACCCACAACACCGTACTGTACATACCGCATTCACCCCGCACCAAATAGCCCACTTCCCTCTTCCTCCAACCTCCTCATCCCCTCCCCCTTGGTGCGTCCTCTTTTTTTCCCTCTCCCAGCCAGATTTATTAGGGCAATCTCTTTCGCCAAATACTTCTCGGTAAAATTCTCTTTATCCTCTTTTTTCTTCCAGACAAGTACCGTATATACCCAGGTTCCTTCTAGAATATAAACCATGGTTGATCAGAAGGCTGTTTTGAGTTTGTTTTCCCCATCGGTTAGCCTTGTTCATTTATACCCTGTGCTAATGGATTTGGGTTTTAGTTGTTATCGACGGTTGGGGGATTTCTCCTTCCGACAACCTGCCCGGGGATGCCATCTACAATGCAAAGACCCCAGTGATGGACTCCTTCCGCGAGAATGCGGATGGATACACTACTCTCGAGGCTTCATCTCTTGCTGTAGGATTGCCCGAGGGACTGATGGGTAACAGTGAGGTCGGGCACTTGAACATCGGTGCTGGGCGTGTTGTCTGGCAAGATGTAAGTAAAAGCGGACACTTGAAATATTTGGTTAAACAGGAAAAGAAAAAGACTAATAAAGGTCTCTAGGTTGTTAGAATTGATCAAACTATGAAGAAGGGTGGCTTCCCCAGCACTGAGAACATCAGGACTTCAATGATGCATGCAAGGGAGGGAAACGGTCGCCTTCACCTGTTGGGCTTGGTATCGGACGGTGGGGTACACTCTCACCAGAATCACCTCTACTCCCTGCTCTCGACCGCAAAGGAATTTGGAGTTCCGCATGTTTATATTCACATGTTCGGTGACGGGCGTGACACGGACCCAAAGAGTAGTGCCATGTATTTGCAGGAACTGCTTGACAAGATCAACGAGCTCGGTATGGAGGATACTGCCAAGATCGGGACTGTCGTGGGGAGGTACTATGCTATGGATAGAGACAAGAGGTATAGTAGCACGATAGCTAAAAGCGTTAGTGTTTAGACTAATTTCTTTGACTCTAGATGGGAGCGTGTTAAAGTTGCCTTGGAGGGACTTGTCCTGGGTAAGGGCGAGATCTCGAAGGACCCCGTCGCAACCGTCAAGGCCAAATACGAGCAAGGTGAGACGGATGAGTTCTTGAAGCCGATCGTCGTCTCGGGAGAAGAAGCCAGAATCAAAGGTACGCTGTTTGTTAGCATTCTTGATTTACCGTGCCCCAAATAGCGGACTCTTGCTAATTTTAAATTAAGATAATGACACCCTTTTCTTCTTCAACTACCGTTCAGATCGTGTGCGTGAAATCACCCAGCTTCTGGGTGTGGATAATTCTCCTCTTTCCGATTTCCCCTATCCCAAGAACATCGATATCACAACAATGACCCAGTACAAAACCGACTATCCTTTCAACATTGCCTTCCCACCGCAGCGCATGGATGACGTCTTGGCTGAGTGGTTGGCTAAGAAAGGCATCAAGCAGTGCCATGTTGCCGAGACTGAGAAATATGCTCACGTTAGCTCCCCCGTGTACACCGCCTCGCATATCTTAGCTAATCACGCTGGTGGAATAGGTGACTTTCTTCTTCAACGGGGGAGTAGAGCTACAATTTGAGAATGAAACCAGAGATATGGTTCCTTCCCCGAAAGTCGCTACCTATGACAAAGATCCCAAGATGTCGTGTGCCGCGGTTGCTGATAAACTCAGTGAACGTATCGCCGAAGGAAACTTCGAATTTCTGATGAACAATTTTGCGCCTCCAGACATGGTTGGGCACACTGGTGTCTACGACGCCGCAGTTCAAGCCGTTGGCTACACTGATGCTGCGATTGGTGTTGTCTACGAGGCATGCAGAAAACATGGATATATCCTTTTCGTCACAGCCGACCATGGAAATGCAGAGGAGATGCTGAATGATGAGGGTACCCCAAAGACCAGTCACACTACCAATCCCGTACCATTTATCATGGCGAATGCACCTAAGGGATGGAGTTTGAAAAAGAAGGATGGGGTTTTGGGCGATGTTGCTCCCACTATCCTGGCTGCGATGGGTTTGAACCAGAGCGACCATATGACTGGCCAGAGCCTTTTGATTAAGTCTTAGTCCAATCATGTGCCAGAATGTATTTTAGGTTGCCTTTTTTTCTTTCTTTCGCATTTTAGGTGGGCTTAATAGAAGGTGAGTTAAGTGCACCGGGTGGAGTAAAATAAACTCGACTCCAAACCTCACGGTAGAGTTTCCAGGGCCACAGGTCCTTTGCTCCTATGCTATCACGCAATGGTTTTTTGAAGTCGCTGTCTCGCTTCCGGCCGTGTTCCTCCGGTCAGTTACAACCCCGTCCTATTCCACTACCGGCATCCTACCATAGATACCGTAGCACTGCCGGTCGAAGATAATTGAGCATTGATAAGTAAAAGACTTAACGAAGGTAATCCGGCGAAAAAAATCAATACTCAGATTATTTGAATAGCGCAATTGGACCCCCCCCAAGCCACCAAAATCACACCTGGAGACTGGGTATTATCCCTTCTTACCCCCCGGTCCCGGTAGAGTTGACATCGGAGGGGGAAGCAAAATACAAGTGATTCGAAGTGGGGTAAGGTAGGCTGACCGAGGAAAATGCACCAAACGTACGATACGATGCTGTACTAGTGCTCACACCGGTGGACAAACCTCTACAATTATTCCATTTCTTACCTTAGCAGCTAATAATTTTGCATACCGCGGGGTTGTGCAAGTACGATTGTGCTGTGATATGTATTATAATTTGTTTCTTGAAGATGTCGAGGCGTGGTGGTGGCAGGTGGTGGGGTAGGTTACCCGTGCACTACTCTGATTTGGGTAATTAATCTATGATAAGTCGGATGCAACGCGCTGCTCGCGTTCCCCAAGCCCTCCAGAAACGCGACACCTCAGCGGCAAAAAAGTAAACCCATCTCATTCTCACCCTCATCTCCTTGACCCTGAGTTTCCTAAAAAAAACCACTTTAACCTAGTCCTTCCTTTCCCCCTAATTCAGCATCTCAGTGATCGTGGCTTAAAGTCTTCTCGACCTGACAACAGTTTTTGTCGCCACCCAACTCGTGCTCACACAACCAAGATGCCTTCCGTCAGCAAGAAGAGGAGAATGATTGTTTTCGACAAAAACGGGAAACGTCAGAAGGAGGAGCCGGCGGAGCCAGGCGAAGACCATATTCCTCACAAGAAAGCTAAGAATGATACCCTGGAGCAGCGCCGTGCCCAGTCGTCGCAGCACACGAAGAGTAGCTTCGAGGAAGATTTGGGGAGGCTCACTCAGGAAGTCAATGAACTTAAAACAGGTATGTTTGACAGCTAAGGTTTGTTTGTTTGTTACGGATTGGTTTGTTCTAATTTGTGTATAGGAGGCCAAGAGCAGGACCAGCACTGGTCCCGCCCCGATCTGCCGGAAAGTTGGAACCCTAAAGAGGAAAATTTGATCTTTCAACAAATCGAGTGTGACGAGGGAACATTTGACCGGAAAACTACAATTCAGCTGTTCGGTGTGACGGATGTAAGCTGGGCCCAATTGAGTTGTTTTTTGAGGAAGCATTAGAGGAATAAATTTTGAACGCTAATAACGGATTATGATTACAGGCTGGCCATTCCGTTCTCCTTCATGTCACAGATTTCTGCCACTACCTTTATGTTGCGGCTCCCATCGGATTTACTCAACAACATCTTGGAGGCTTCAGAGGATTTCTTGAGGCTAAGCTCCAGAATGGTTTAGACCCCGCCATTGCTCGTGTTCAGATTCTCTTGCGTGAGAATCTCTATGGATTCCGTGGGAATCAGCAGTCGCCATATATTAAGATTGATGTCACGGACCCAAAGCTCATTCCCCGTCTACGGGGTTTGATTGAAAATGGGGATGCGAATTATCAAATGATGTGGCCCGCCGGGGATGGTGGTATAATGACATTCGATGCGATTCAGTATGTAATGAGGTTTATGGTTGACACAGGGATATCTGGAATGAGTTGGGTCGAGGTTCCTGCTGGAGAATATCATTTGGTCGATCGGAGGGAGAAGTTGTCAAACTGCCAGATTGAGGCGAAGGTTCACTTCAGGAATTTAATTGCCCATCCCTCAGAGGGGGAATACCAGAGGATGGCACCATTACGGATTTTGTCCTTTGATATCGAATGTGCTGGAAGGAAGGGGATTTTCCCCGAAGCACATCAAGATCCTGTCATTCAAATTGCTAATATGATCACGAAATATGGCGAGAGCAAGCCGTTTATCAGAAATGTCTTCACCCTTGGTAGCTGTGCGTCTATCGTGAATACACACGTCTTAGCATACAACGACGAGGGGAAAATGTTGGTCGGTTGGAGTAAGTTTTTGCGCCAGGCGGATCCAGATGTCATTATTGGTTACAATATTGCCAATTTTGATTTTCCTTACCTGCTTGACCGCGCGAAGTATCTGAAACTTGTCGAATTCCCCTATTGGACACGACTCGGGAACGTGAAATCGGAGGCAAGGGATTCCAATTTTTCCAGTAAACAGATGGGGAACCGCGATACGAAAGCAACGAATACCGATGGCCGTCTCCAGCTTGACTTGCTGCAATTGGTCCAACGTGATTACCAGCTTCGTTCGTATACTTTGAATTCTGTTAGTGCCCATTTCCTGGGCGAGCAGAAGGAAGACGTACATCACAGTATGATCACTGAGCTACACAATGGTACAGCTGATTCGAGACGTCGCCTGGCTGTGTATTGTCTTAAGGACGCTTATCTTCCGCAGAGATTGATGGATAAGCTCATGTGTTTGGTTAACTATACTGAGATGGCTCGTGTCACCGGTGTCCCGTTCAATTATCTGCTGTCTCGTGGACAGCAGATTAAGTTTATTTCACAGCTATACAGAAAGGCCAGGGAACAAAAGTTAGTGGTACCCAACCTCCCACCACAGGGCGGTGAGGACCAGTACGAAGGAGCAACAGTTATTGAGCCAGAGAGGGGATACTATGATGTGCCGATTGCGACTCTTGATTTTGCAAGTTTGTATCCCAGTATCATGCAAGCACATAACCTTTGCTATACAACTCTTGTTAAGAAGGAAGTTTGTGACCGACTCGGCCTTCAAAAGGACATCGATTACGAAATAACTCCAAATGGTGATCGTTTTGTTAAGTCTCATAGACGAAAGGGTATGGTGCCGTTGATTTTGGAGGCCTTGCTTGGAGCAAGAAAAAAGGCAAAAGCAGATCTCAAGAAAGCGACTGATCCTTTCGAGAAGGCCGTTCTAAATGGCAGACAATTGGCCTTAAAGATCTCTGCTAACTCTGTTTATGGCATCACTGGTGCGACGGTGGGGAAGCTACCATGTTTACAAATTGCTTCAAGTGTTACGGGTTATGGCCGCCAAATGATTATGCGAACAAAAGAGGAGGTTGAAAAGAGATACACCATTGCGAATGGGTATACCCATGATGCCAAAGTCATATACGGAGACACGGATTCCGTGATGGTGAAGTTTGGGCCCAAAGATCTCCCTACTGCCATGGAATTGGGAAAAGACGCCGCAGAATACGTCTCGCAGAAGTTTGTTACTCCTATCAAGCTGGAGTTTGAAAAGGTGTACTTCCCGTATCTCCTCATTAATAAAAAGCGGTATGCCGGTCTTTACTGGACGAATACGGAGAAACACGACAAGATGGACAGTAAGGGGATCGAAACGGTTAGACGAGATAATTGCAGACTAGTTCAAGTTTGTATTGAGACGGTCTTGAGAAGGCTCTTGATCGATCAAGACGTTGAAGGGGCCCAAACGTGTGCATCCCTACCCTTGACTGGTGAAGCCAGGCTTGGTATACTAATTTGCAATTTGTAGATATGTCAAGAACTTGATTTCGGATCTTCTCCAAAACCGTATCGATATGAGTCAATTAGTAATTACAAAGGCTCTTTCGAAGAGTGACTATACCGCCAAACAAGCACATGTAGAACTTGCAGAGAGAATGAGGAAGCGTGATGCTGGTATGTGATTCCCCGAGCTTTAAGGGTTGTTATACAACGAGGTTAATTGCGTGTAACAGGCTCTGCGCCAACCCTTGGAGATCGTGTTGCCTATGTCATTGTGAAGGGCGCAGGTGGTGCGAAGAATTACGAGAAATCCGAAGATCCAATTTTCGTGCTTGAGAATTCCGTTCCCATTGATACCAAATATTATCTCGAGAACCAACTTTCGAAGCCCTTAAGCAGAATCTTCGAACCCATCATTGGTGATAGGAAGGCTCAGCAGTTGTGTGGGTACATCTTTCTGATTTCGATAAATTTGTGCTGACATTTATATATAGTAACTGGGGATCACACACGCACCATCTCGGTCTCAGCGCCCACAATCGGCGGGCTCATGAAGTTTGCTAAAAAGACCGAAACGTGCATGGGGTGCAAGATCCCACTCACGAAGAAGGAAGAGGCTGGCGGTGCCGTTTGCTCAGATTGCAAACCTCGATTCGGCGAGCTGTATCAGAAGACAGTGACCAGGGTGTCCGAGCTAGAGGTCAAGTTTAGCAGACTCTGGACGCAGTGCCAAAGGTGCCAGGGGAGTATCCATTGCGAGGTCATTTGCAGTTCTCGGGATTGCCCAATTTTTTATATGAGAATGAAAGCGAAGAAGGATGTTATTGATGCTGGAAAGGATCTGAGGAGGTTCGATGTCGACATTAGTTGGTAGTGGAGATTTGTTTGGCTTCTTGCGGGGTATCGAGATCTTTTTTGTTCTTCCTTTCGTTGCTCTGCCTCTTAGCTTTAAATTTTTATAGTTTTTATTTTTATTTTTATTATTGCACTACATATGGGTGGAGGGCGGAAAGGGGGGGGGGCGGTATTTGGGGAGATGGTCCACTTAGGGTGACAATGCTCATTAATGTATCATACCTGGCATGACTGGCGATGATTACTTTGCTTCATTTTGTACGATTAGGCTTGAAAAAAAAACCAAAGCAATGGCACTGTATTATTATACCTTATAAATTCCTAGCGGTTACTACGATGCCGCAAAAACACTGATCTAATAGCCCGTCTCCCTGAATTCTTGCTATTCAAGTTCAGCTTATCATCCCATGGATACCATGAATTGACAAAAATCTATGTGCCTATCTATCTCACTTTCCCTTCCCTGGCCAAAAAATCAGTTCTATCTCCCTCCGTGCTCCGTGTTATTGTCATTGTCGTCATCAGACTCACTTTCCGCGCTCCCTCCCCTCATCCTTAACGCCCCCTCGTCGGTCGCGACCGCTTGATATGCGCCGTCTTTCTTGTCACCCTCATCTCGTCGGCCAATTATCACGTTTCCAGCGACGAGAAGGCTAGCTCCTAACCACCATGTCGGCGGAAGGGATTCGGTGAACACTGCCCAGCCAAGGAATGCTGTTGTCTACATTCAAAAGAGGGGGGGTTCAGCTTTAGAAGGTGGTGGGGGAGGGGGAGGGGACAAACCATGAAGTTCGCAGATGTATTGACGATACTAACTTTCGTTGCGGTAGGTCCTTTTGCTAGCGCTGCGGTGAAGAGTCCCCACATCTGTGATTCTCGGGATGTCAATGACAGTTTCTCCGTGCCGTGCTGGATAGCGAGTAGCTGATACAACATACGATCGCGTTGAATAATAAATTCAGCCCGAAAAACATCTACCCCCAAGTTCGTGTTAGCATTGTTCCGTAAACATGCATGTGTAGATGGCAAGTACCCCTCGAACAACATATTCGACAATTTTGGAATCGGCTGGCAGGGAGAATAGACGGGCGATTGAGGAGGAAAGGCTGGTTGTTAGGACCGTTGTTGTGAGTTTTGCGAAGAGCCCATTGAATGCTGCTGCCAGGCCGCTGCCGACTGCTAAGTGGAGCCAGGACATTGTTTTTTTTTTGGGGGGGGAGGGGTTGTCCCAAGTTCGTGTAAGGCGCAGGACTGATGAGGATTCCAACTCGGAGGTGCTGAGGTCTTGTATTACTGTAAGCGATATCGTCGCTTCGGAAGGTTGATCGATGGTGCTATCCAGTGACGTCTGGGAGCCAGGGGCAAGCAGGGTGGACACCTGAACTGTACGACATCGAGCTCTTGATGGACCCACCACGAAAGCCTCAACTGCAACTTTCAACACCTTCCTTCCTTTCTACTTCTCAACAGTTTCCTTTCTCCTTTCCCCTCATCCCTTAGTCAGAACATAATGAACCGGCGGAGTTTAACCGTTATTATTGCCGCGGTGGTACTCAGGCTGGTTCTGTTCACGGCATTCCCCTCGCTGCCGAACCTACTAACCAATCGTGTGGAACTGTCTACGCCGGTAACGAGTTTTAAACGGTTGCAAGAGGGCTTGTTCTTGTATACCCATGGATTGTCGCCTTATGATGGGGGGGTTTTTCATCAGGTTTTGACTTTTCCTCCCCTTCCCACTCTTCTCCCGGAAGGCCTTTGCTGAAAACACTGTTCTAGGCCCCATTACTGTTAGCGTTCTTCACCACACTCCCCTCGAATCCAGTCATCGTCTACCTAGTCTATATACTCTCGGACGTGCTCTCGGCATACTCGCTGATACAAATTGCGGCCTCGGAAGTGAGCGTCTCGACACCCTACCACACCTCGTCTAGGAAATCTTCAACTTGGCCGCCATGGGCTGTCGCCGCAGCGTTCCTATTCAACCCGTTCTCAATCGCAACTTGTATCGCTCGCCCGACGATCGTGTTCACAAATACTGTGATCCTGATGGCTATTGCGAAAGGTGTTCAAGGCCGGGGTATTGCCGCTGTGTTAGCTCTCGCAATGGCTTCGTACCTGTCACTTTACCCCGTGCTATTACTCCCGCCGATGGTCCTACTAGCGCACGACTCCCTGCCAGCGGCTAAGAAGAAGAGGCGCTCTCTAGGGAGTTTCGCCGCTGTGTTGACCGCTGTGTTTACTGTTGCGGCAGCGATGCTCGGCGCGTTGTCATGGGGGATAACGGGCGGGAGTTGGGAGTTTCTGGCATCGACCTATGGGGTGCATCTACTACTGCCGGATCTGACCCCGAATGTGGGGCTTTGGTGGTACTTTTTTATCGAGATGTTTGACTCGTTCCGGGAGTTCTTTTTGTGCGTGTTTCAGCTGCATCTGGCGGTTTATCTGGCGGGATTATGCTTGCGGTTGAGGTTTGTTATTCTTGTTTCTTGAATGCTAGCCCCGTCGCGAGGGTGCTAATCTGGGTGATAGGAAACAACCGCTATTCGTGATTACGACCTTGTTGGGCATAAGCTCGATTTTCAAGTCGTATCCTTCCATCGGGGATACTGCGTTATACCTTTCCTTGCTGTCACTCTATAGACATATATTCCCATGTATGTTCCCCCCCCCCTCCCTCCTTGTATTGTGAGGCTGATACGAAATAGTGATGCGCTACACCTTTTTTGTCACCTCTACACTCCTCTACGCCACCCTCCTAGGTCCCGCATTCTACCATTTATGGATCTACGCCGGCTCCGGTAATGCCAATTTCTTTTACGCAATCACGTTGGTGTGGAGCCTTGCAGTTACGGTCCTTGTCTCGGACGCAATCTTTGCTGTGTTGCGGGATGAGTGGGAGACCGAGAGGCCAGAGATGAAAGGGAAGGAGATAGTGCAGATTTAAGAAGGAGGAGGGGTTGCTCTGGCAGCACGCTTTTTTGGGTGGGATCGTATGTGGCGGGATTCGTTGTAGTTATAGAGGTACCCCAAAAAGATTATCTGATATAGGAGGGGGAGTGTGGCTTGCATGTGTGACTTGCGATTAGGCATGGGAAGGTTTATGTGGTGGTTAGAGGGGGTATGTAATATCACGCGCTTCGCGATATCCACTATCTATAAGCGTTGATTTGCACGATACGTCATGAATAGTCACTCGTAAGACTTGATAACGTTTGACCCTGCTTGTGAGGTGCTGATGATCTATATTATATGTTTATTATTATCATTTTGTCTATCGGTTCTGTAAGAAATTAGGCAAAATGAAAACACACTTCCTATCCACAAACGCCTTTCACCACTTTCATATTAGTACCAAAAAACATACCTAGGAAATAGTTTGCCCGCATAATGCCTCGTACAGAACCCAGCAACTGCTGAGTGGTTTGGCAGGTCCGGTTGAGAGCGCTCCCTGGGTGCAGAGCACGGCACCGAGCGCAGCATAAAGATGCATGAAAGTGTTGTTTAGTGGAGGACGCCCCGGATGGATGGATGGATGGATGGGTGGATGGGGGGAAGAATGGCAATGGTGGGTCCGGTATTTCGAGAGGAAGGGGTTAAGTAAATAAGTGGGCTTGTCAATTTAGGTACTGGTAGTTGGTGTGTGTGTGTGTGTGTGTGGATTGGAGTACTGGGTGAGAAGATGGGTATATGAGAGGTGTGGATGGGGGGTAAAAGGGAGAGTGGGGGATAATGGTGGGGGTGATGGGAGCCTAATGGGGTGGTGCTCGAGAGAGATAACTTTGGAGATGTATCATACAAGTACAAACAGGTCTTGTGAACTTGGGGAGGGTGGGTATAGGATGGTATTTAAAAGCAGTAAGAGGGGGAAACCGGGTGTTTGGGAGCGTTATAGTAGGAATGGGGGAGGAGTGATAACGGTAGTAGGATGAGAAGAGGTAGCGATGCACCGTGCAGCTCTGTAATCTACCAGGACATTAGAATGTGATCGTCTCCGGCGCCCCCAATATAATCCGGGATAGGCAAAGTAGATTATGGCGAGAGGGGAATGGGTAACGTGGGAGCGTAGTGTTCCCGGATTGTTTCCTCCCCTCAACGGTCAAGGTAAATAGAAGATATATTGGCCATCTGCTCGAGTGTACTGATCAGTGTTGACAGGGCGGACTTTAGGAGTAGCTGAGCATATGTTCTTTGCGAGCCCCAACACATCCTTCGCCAGTGATAGTCCATATTCTGGCGGATATTCAAGTGAACTATCTACTAATTTTAGGGTGCGGGCTTCGTCACTTATAGGTTCCTAGGTATGATATGATAGGTGTTTGCTCACAGGGTACACTCCGGATCAATGGCGTTTGGGAGTAAAACACTCAACGGATATAGGATGTGGTTACAAGATCTTCCTATTAGGCTAAGGCTCAAAAGAGAGGAAATAAAAAAAAGATTGAGCAAGTTGGATTATCGGGTTAAAGTCAAAAATAATAGCGAACATTCGCCACAGGTTCGGCGATGTAGCGCACCAAGAAGGGAGGGAGAAACTGTAAACTAGCCCTGGACTGGTATATAGTGATTGAGTGATCTGGCATGAGGCAGGAATTCATTGGTCGTTAATCTGACTTGAAAAAGGAATAATGAATTGAAAAAAAGCTCAGGGAGGGTAACAGGATGTGTAAATGCTGTGCTAAAAGGAAATGTGAGATAGTGTTATCTTTAGTGCGAAGACTCCCCGCAATTTCTTCAAGGTTATCGCTGTTTTGCCGGATTTCGCTCCTCCAGATCAGATAGTATAATGCATCAAGTCTTCTGCTTCCCCATTGGTGTTTTCCCAAGAATCCGCATAACGACAGGTCATTGAGGGGCTCAACTTGCACTTCCCGCCCATCACTCCATGACATTGCTGGGTCATCATGCTCGGGTGTCAGTTTTATTCTAGCCTCCTCGATCCCTTTATTTAGTTCCCAGTTTTTGATGTGATCTCGCCGTTAAAAGGGATAATATATGATGGGCTGTTGCTTCTCTATACCTGGACTAATTACTCCTTGAGTGTCCGGGATCCCAAGGGCATCCTGCGTAGCTTTGTAGGATACAACCTATCCTTGGTCCTAAGTAAGGATTTGGCCTCTGCCTTCTATGATATCTTTCCTAGGCTGCCCGAACCTAGGTTCCTAGATGTGCCGTACCCACCTCTTCATTTTCACCCATGGCGACATATTCGGAGCCCTCTAGCTTAATCCCCTAGGCACAATGGCAAAAATAAAAATAAATACTCCCTAGATATAAGGTATGATATGGTAGAAGTAGATTTTGCCGGTAACATCCACCCCTCGACCGGATATGTGGTTCGCGGGATTTGTTAGATTTAGCTTCCGACAAGGCTGCCAAACAAGAATGTGCCAAACCAAACCGCCACCCCACAGCACCAGAAGTTCCACGGCACCCACTTGCCTGGGGAAGGCGCCACCCTCCACGAAGTTTAATGGGATGGCTTAACACGTGAGCCATAGGGCATTTTCCTCGCCTTTGCATTTTTTCTGGCTGTTTTTTTGTGCCCTAGGTTGGGACAGTACCAATGTTAGTATGATACTCGGTAGATAGATAGATTATGCATAGGCCCTATGGGTATATTTGCCATGACTGGTGTATTAGGTATTTGTTGACGCAAGGCCGAGTACGGTATGCGAAAGATATATCCTTGGAAAGACTACTCGTAGAGAAACCCTTGAAAGTTGGTGTGCAAGGGTGGCTCTGCTACTGGAGAAGAGCACCGAGATAGAAGGGTGATGATTCTAGGTCCTTCGATGGTGGAGGATGCATCTCTGTGTGAATTACCAATCGGCGTGAGTTTGGGGACTTAGAATGGTTATTGGAGGTCCCATGAGAGCTTTTAGGCCAGGTGGGAAGTGAAAGCTCGAGGGTTCGGGTGAATCTCTTGCAAAGCTAGGAAGGATGATAACTCCTAGAGACAATAAGAGGGTTCGCACTAGAATATGGCTTGAGAGATAGACTTGCATGACTTCAGCTTTCTGTAGAGGCATATAGGCGAGTTGAGTAATAGTATCCCTGAGGTGTATAATTTGACTGAAAGCCTGAAGCATGCTGTCGAGATTCGTCAACCAACCACCTAGGGAATGGCTGCGCAGACCATCTGGACAGAAGAGCTGCGGAGCACGTCGGATGTCTCAGAGATCCAGGTGTGCCCCCTACTTTCTTCTTAGAGCTTAAACAATCACAAATACCCTCTGAAATAGATGGTACGGTAACGGAGAAGCGCGGGGAACAGCGCCTCAACCAATGTCCTCACGGACCGCCCTGGCGAGAACCCCCCTCAGAGGGACAAGGCTCCAAGCGGGCCGTATGGCAACGTTAAGGTAATTAGCACATAGTACAGAGAAATATGGGCCAGAAGACCCTCCAGATCCGGGGTTGGGATCCCCATTCCGGGCATATAGAGCGGATAGTAATCCAATTTTCACGCAGATACCGGCAGATTTCTGTCATGCAGGATGTGCGTGATCTTGAGAGAATCGAGCAGACTGCCGACTCCGGGGCTCATTGTAATCTGAGTCCTGGCATGGAAAGTCCGGGAGAGTGTGAGTTAATATAGAGTGTGCACGATGCTGTCATCAGGTAGGAGCCGGGGGTGCTCTAGATCCGTACCCGTAACGCAGCGTCATCTGATGTGCTATTCGAAGGTGAAGCCAAAAGGGTGGAAGAGAGGGGATTGATGGAAGATAATAAAGCATAGTTGCCGATGGAGATAGTCGCCTCGAACCTGCTAGACACCTGACCATGGGGCCAACGGCTGCTGGTGGGAGCTAATGAATCACAAGTTCAAAAGGACACCCGTTAAAGGAGTTGGAGCCAGTAAGCCAATGGAAGTGATCCTGTTTTTCATCGCACATTCTATCCTCAACCACTAAAGCTTTGGAGCGTTTCTGGCGGTGTGTTCGACAGCGACGGTGCAATCATAATGTCTCACTCATAAATTTCGGGAGGGGATGCCAACGGAGCTCAGGTTCGGGTTCGTGGCGGGTTGTTGATCTCAATGCTTGGCACAGCCCCACCAAGAATTTTTCAAGTCCACCCACCACAACCATCTTGCAATCTCACTCCAGCAATCAACCGACAATGCCGAAAGCCAAGAAACAACCCCACTCAGTGGGCAATTCCCCATACTCTCGTCCGAACGCTACAGCAAGAGAGACAGCTTCGAAAGCCGTCAACAATGTCTTCCGCATGAACACGGCCCTTGGGCAGCATATCCTCAAAAATCCAGGCGTTGCCCAGGCAATCGTGGATAAGGCTGGCCTCAAACAATCTGATGTAACTTTTGATCGAGAAAAACTTTCCTACTAGCTGTGACAATTTGCTAACTTTTGTAGGTTGTTCTAGAGGTTGGCCCGGGAACGGGTAACCTCACAGTCAAGATTTTGGAGAAGGCGCGGAAAGTTATCGCGGTAGAAATGGACCCTCGTATGGCTGCAGAGCTCACGAAACGTGTGCAAGGCAAACCGGAACAAAACCGACTAGAAATCCTTCTGGGCGATGTCATAAAAACCGAACTTCCCTATTTTGACGTTTGCATATCCAACACACCCTACCAGATTTCCTCCCCGCTGGTGTTCAAGCTGCTCGCGCTATCTCCCGCCCCAAGGACCTGCGTCCTAATGTTCCAACAGGAGTTTGCGATGCGTGTGGTAGCATCGCCCGGCGATGCGCTCTATTGCCGGCTGAGTGTTAATGCGCAGATGTGGGCGAAATGTACGCATATCATGAAGGTCGGGAAGAACAATTTCAAGCCTCCACCGCAGGTTGAGTCATCAGTCATCAGGATTGAGCCCAAAAACCCCAGACCGCCGATCTCTTATGACGAATGGGATGGACTATTGAGGATTGTGTTTGTTAGGAAAAATAGGACGATTGCTGCGGGGTTCAAGTCTAGCGCCGTCATGGCACTCGTGGAGAGGAACTACAGGACTTGGTGTGCAACTAATGATGCCAAGCTGGAAAGTGATGACGGCGAGGCTGGTATGGTTCATGCCGGAGAGGGAGATGATGAAGAGATGGAAGTTGACGAGGACGAGGTGGGTGGCGTCAAGAAAGCAAAGATCAAAACAGGCAAGCACGGTCGCTCGAAGGTTAGAGAAAAGGTGAAAGGACTGGTTGAAACCGTGCTAGAAGAGACGGAGCTCGGAGAGAAGCGGGCAGGAAAATGCGATGAGGCAGACTTTCTCAAACTATTGTATGCCTTCAATCAGCAGGGTATTCACTTTAGCTAAGTTGACCTTGCGGTATATCCCGTTGAGTTTTTTCTGCGTTGCGTTTATGCCTAACGGTGGTTTGGATGGGAGTTATCTTGGATCTTGTGTAAAATAGAATAAAAGTCTGGGGGGATTCATCCCATTTGAAAAGAAAATACGACCTTTAGATTATCTAGGCTGAAAGCTTTGCTCACAGTGGGAATCCCATCCTTCTTTCCGTCACAAGATAGGGGATTCGACTTGCCGAAGGAGCTCAAGTCGATCACAACCCACTACATGTGCCCTCAAGAGGTACCTGAGCATTTGAATCTAGATTTAATGTGGGTGCTCGGATGTGCCCAGGCAATCCGCCATACAAACTCTTGATCCCTGTGTTCACGTACTTTTTGAGGGGGTCACAAAAGGGTGGGTCTTCTCCAATTTGGCTAGTTGATACTCGATTAATTCCTACCAGATTTAAACCCATGACGCGGTCAGAGGGGGCTCTCTGGGCCTCTACTCTAGGTTCCACATCTCTCACTATAAATGATGGACTCTAATATTTCCCGACCTTCATGGTTCTTTTTCAAAAGAGATCGCGGGAGGCTCTTATTAGGGTCACAGGGCTTTATTTATTGATAGCTTCACTATATGACAGCCCTACAGAATGATCCCTCAGCTCGTGATCAGTGAAGCTCAGGATAAGAGGCAGGCTCAACAGAAGGGCGGTAGATGAGATGCAAAGACGAGTGCTAAATACGTCCCCAAATTTGTCAAGGAAATGAGAGGTCGAGAGGGTCTTTGAAGGGAAAGGATAGGACCGAGGCTGAAGAGTCAGAGACAGCAAGGATTTATTTTGTAGTATTCTATTGGATAAGAGAATAGAATGAACTTTGCCTAAGGAAACAAGCACTTCCCGGAGAACGAGTAGTAATATTTTATGCCTACTATGGCTGATGAAGAACAGAAAGGGCTAAAGCGCTGCTTATGTGAATGGGCCTTAGCTACTCCCAAGTGACAGCCAGACATAAGCTACCAGTAAGAAGACCTGCGGCTCAAACCCTATCTTAATAAATAATTAAGACATGCTCTTGAATCTCGAAAGCGGCCCCTATAGTTCCGTGATCCTGGTTGTGCTGCTGTCATAGTACCCGAGATATCAAGCTCTTCATACATTATCTCTCACTCGTACGATAGAAGGTTTACCAAGAAAATACGAAACATTCTACCCAAGGGTTTTCAACTCCCTCTACCACCATATAAGAGGGCCCTCATCGGTTTGCAAAAATTTCATCCAAAGCTTGATAAACACACCCGTCCCGTGTTTGTGGTGGACTTTTTTCCTCTTCTCCCTCCAACCCTCTTTCCTCACCCAATTTCTTACCACCAGCTCACGCCGCTGTTTGCAGCCCTCTACGAGGAAAAAGGGAAACAAAGTTATTTAACACCCTAGATCCCAGGAGAACAACTGGACTTACCACCAGCCCTATCAAGAGGGGTACGCTCCTAGCCCTAACTCTGCCCTTCAGATAAACCTTTCGTTTTTTAAGTCTACTAATTCTTTAAAAGGTTGGGAAGATGTTACCACAGAACAAAGAAACAATGTCGTATCTAGCAGGTGTGGATGGAATGACAGATAGGGCAGAATTGGAGGAGCTGGTCGACATGGAGGACACCGGTTCAGAGGAATCCCTTAGTGGGAACGAAGACAGCGAAGGGCACACCAAGCCCCCTTCCAAGCAGAAACAGAAAGAAAGGATTCTACCTTTAGTACCCCTCTGCGAAGGCCAGATATATTTCTCAACTCGCTTTCATGTTAAGCTCAAGAGGTCTCAACAGGAAAGACTAGGGGCGCATAGCGTTGGGACGAGGAACAAGTGCAGGAAGAGTCGACCTTGGGTAATCGTTAAGGTTTTGGGACATGACCATGCCCTTGCAATGTAAGCCGGAAACTCCCCATACTTTTTGGACAAAAGAACTAAGTTAGTAGATGCTCCACTACCAGGGAGAAAAAGACTTGGAGTGGAGTAACAAGAGAAACAGCTGGAAGTTTTCTTCCTATTTCACCCACGATAAGTGAGTTCGGGAGACCAGTTGTCCATCTGGCCGACGATGTTCGCGGTATATTCGATGGTTCCAGTCTACTCTTCTTGGAGATTCAACAGGAAATCAAAGTGGAGTTACTTGGGGACTATATTGGCAGTCTCACGGAAGAGGGCCTTGCAACCTTGAGAGACCAGCGTAAGAGGTGGGAAAAAAACGAGAAGGGGGAAGAAGACTATGATGAGGATGATGAGGATGATGATGGCTGGACTCTTGTTTCTCGCCGGAAAGAACCTCAGTGCACTCGAGGCAGAGGCGGAAGGGGAAATAGAGGTAGAGGTAATTATCGTGGGTTCCCCGGCTGCCGGCATTCAAATGGGGGCAGGAGGGATCATATTTGAGAGGCTATGATAGTAATTGTTATGATAATAATATCATAATAAGAAATTTTCATTCCTGTACATATCTAGTGCTACTCTCTTTCTCACTTTGTCCTTTTTTTTTTATACCCCCTGCCCTTTATCCCTTCTGGTCTTCCTCCTATCCCCCCCCTCGTCTACACCCCACCACCATCAGGGATAAAAATCGCTAGACAGAGACACACCGAGAACGAGGAATGCTTACTATTAAATTTCAGAATCTAGAATGCACTTTAGCTAGCAAATGAATATTCACAAGTTATGGCGAGCAGACCGTTTGCCTCTCTTAAGTCACTCGACCTTCAGACACTCTCTCAAAATCTTAGTGCTTCGAAATTCCGGTCGCTATTCCTACTGTCGAGTATTTCGGTTTTATATCCATTCATCTATCCCTACAATCGGTTGTAACGCCCAATACCCTCTTTAGCTCTCGCCACCAGCCTTTGAATAGCTTCTAATCATGCCTCCCCTCTATTTTTCTCCATTTATAGTACGTTGTCCAATATACCAATTTTCAATCCCCCAGCAGCCCAATGATTATTTACCTATGACCAGGGAATCAATAATGACTTGTAGTTCTTTCCCATATAATGTGATACTATCAAAATCCCATCGTCAATGATACTCAATCGGGATTCTAAACAGTGGAATCGAGATTGTTAGCCAACATTTCGCTAGATAAAGATTACACAGGTTACCCTGCTTTCAACAATACCCTGTCTCCACACTAAATTTCTCTCGAAAACCTTAACTCGACTCCACCAAAATGTCATTAAAAACACATTTCCGCCCTGAAAAGATCATTCAGCCCTTTTACACCGGCGGAAAAGTCGCTCTTGACCAAAATGGAAGAATATTAGTAACTACCCTTGACGAGGATGTCCTTGTTACCAATTTCGAAACAGGGGAGGAGCTAGCTAGGCTTGAAGGTGTATGTTCGCCTCCAATCTTCCATGTGCAATTGATGGCTAACGATACTGAATGAAATAAATAGGATACAGAGCCTGTCACTACTCTAGCTTGTGAGTTTTAACTTAACATTGGGGAGATTAGGGCGGAGTGCTAATAGATAATTGCAGTAACACCGGGTGCTTCACACTTGATCATCTGCTCGCGCAGCTACTCTATGCGCATATACAGCTTGAGCCCGACGTATGATGAAAACACTGTCAGCGTAAAACCTACCCTCTTGCGCTCCGTCAAGGCGCATACGGCACCAGTAATTGTTGCAGAAACCGACCCGACGGGAACTCTCCTTGCTACCGGAGGCGCTGATGGCCTGGTCAAAGTCTGGGATATCAAAGGCGGTTTCGTAACTCACAACTTACGGGGCCACGGTGGCGTTATCTCTGCGATGAAATTCTACAAGCCAGAGAATGCCGCGCGCAACGAGAGAAAGGGTCGGAAGAATAGCAAGGCGGCGGCAGACTCGGAGGTTCTCGGGTGGCGGCTGGCTACTGGTGCGGACGACGCAATCGTCAGAGTCTGGGATTTGGAAACCAGTAAGTGCATTGCAGCGTTGGAGAGTCATGTCAGCGTTGTTCGGGGGTTGGATTGGTCACGGGATGGCAGGACGTTGGTCAGCGGAAGCAGAGATCAAGTTGTGTGTGTTTGGGATGCGAAGAGTCTAAAACTCAAGGGGACTATTCCGATCTTAGAGGAATTAGAGGCTGTGGGAATTCTACCAACGGGAACACTCAATCTCGAGGGGGTTGAGGGACAGGTGCTATACATGGGAGGCAGGAAGAACAGGGTCCGGTTATGGGATTTATCTGGCGGAAAAGAAATTACCCAAGCCGAAGACGGGGACGAAGAAGCGGGGGATGCGGAGGGAATTGTAGACATTCTGTTTGTAATACCTTACCCTCGAGCCCTCACACTTTGCTGACAAGCCTAGCTATAATCCCTCCATTAACTCCTTAATATCAGTCCACAACGACCAGACCCTTCTCACCCACAGCTTAAAACTCCCAACTCCGGCCCCAGCCAATCTCCCAGTAACCCGTCGCATCTCCGGCCACCATGACGAAATCATCGATCTCCAGTATTTAACGCCAACCTCCTCTCTCATAGCCTTAGCAACAAACTCTGAAGATGTCCGCGTCCTCTCTATCCACAATTCGTTCAGCGACGCTGGCGTCCTCCGCGGCCACGGCGACATCGTAATTTGCCTGGATCGCGATTGGTCCGGATACTGGCTCGCTACGGGTGGGAAAGATAACGAAGCGCGCCTCTGGCATATAGATGATGAGAATAATTCCTTCACATGTCACTCACGATATACCGGGCATGCCGAGAGTATCGGCGCCATCGCACTCCCGAGAAAAGCCCCGCTAACAGAGAGTAAGACCGGTAGGAAATTCCCCGCGCCGAAGTTCATGGTAACAGGGAGCCAGGACCGCACGATTAAGATGTGGCAGGTTGGGAAGAGCAAGGCGACGTACACTAAAAAGGCGCATGATAAGGACATAAATGCGATCGACATATCGCCTGACGACAGCATGTTTGCCTCCGCATCTCAAGATCGCACAGTGAAGATTTGGTCGCTGGAAGAAGGAGAGGTGACCGGTATTCTACGTGGTCATCGCCGAGGCGTGTGGTCCGTGAAATTTGCTCCGCACTCGATCACGGCGGCAGTGGTTGGTGGTGTAGAGGGAACTAAGGGTGGTAGAATGGTTGTCACCGGAAGTGGAGACAGAACAGTAAAACTCTGGAGCTTGACAGATTACAGCTGTCTAAAGACGCTCGAAGGGCATACCAACAGCGTTTTGAAAGCAATATGGTTAACAGGTGGCCTACAAGTCGCTAGCTCTGGCGGCGATGGCCTCGTGAAAGTCTGGGACGTCAAGAGTGGTGAATGCAACACTACCTTAGACAATCACGAAGACAAGGTATCCACCTCTCCTCCCCTCTCCCTCCTTCCCTCGTTATGAACATAACTAACTAGCAATACTGAACCAGGTCTGGGCTCTCACTGCGCGCTCTGATGACCAAGTCCTCGTCTCCGGCGGTGGTGACTCAGTAGTGACCTTCTGGACTGACGTAACCAAAGAAATCGCGGAAACCACCGCGAAGGAAGAAGAAGCGCAAATCGAGCAAGAACAAGCTCTCCAGAACCACATTCGCAACGCCGACTATCGCGCCGCAATCACCCTCGCCCTCACGCTAAATCATCCTGGCCGTCTGCTAAACCTCTTCACCACAGTCGTCAAAACCTCACCAGCGGAGGAAGGTTCGATAAGCGGCCTGCTAGCGGTAGATGAGGTCATTGGAAGCCTTGGTAACGAGCAGTTGTCTATCTTGATTCTCAGAATCAGAGACTGGAATACGAACGCCAAGACTGCCACGGTCGCACAGAGGATTATACACGTTGTGTTTAGGAAGTATAGTGCGCAGAGGTTGCTAGAGTTGAAGGTAGATCTAACGGGGTGGGAGGCTATCTTGAGTTATACGATGAGGCATTACAAGAGGGTGGAGGAGTTAGTTGACGAGAGTTACCTGGTGGATTATACACTCAGGGAGATGGAGATGATGGAGGAAGATGCCGATGGGATGGATGGGGTTGAAACGACGGCTGTGTTGGTGTAATTGCGATTGGGAGCATCTAGAGGGGAGAATGGGGCAATTGTATAAAAAAAAAGCATTTACTGCTGTTAGATGGCTATTGTACGACATCTGGGTAGACAAAAGTTTATTTTCTCTTCACAAGAGTTCTGTGATATAATAGCACCATCCGGGATTACCTGTAGAATCACTATGAGCAAATAAATTTACTAGCTGCAGCACTTCACCGTCCAATTACCTTTCCCAGGGCACCGTACCAGTATTCGGTCCTCATAAAATGTGATGTCCTCCTCCCCCTCCTCATTTTGTTCACCCGAAACACCACACCAGCACCACCCCAAGAGCCCAGCCACTAACAAGAACCTCCTCACACCACCTCACTCGCACCATCTTCAAAAACAACAAATCCCTCCACCAACTCACTCAAATAACCATTCCAAATACAAACTCCGGGCCACAACCCCCTCCCCCCGATTCTATCAACAATCCGCCATACCCACCAGTCTCAGAAAAAGTCGCTAGACAGCAGTACGAACTTTCGTTCACCCTTTCTAGTCGAAAGTCTTTCTACTCTTAAAACCGTGAATGCTGTTTGGATGTGATACATATATGGGAACGAATGCAAGTACTGTATGATACATGGCGTGGGATGTCTGAGACGTGTACCTTAGGGAGCCCACTGTACGCCGTACCGTGCGTGACAGTTATCTCAGAAAGGGCTATTCTATCAGATGTTATGAGTGCTACCTGAGGCCGCCTACGGAGGTATTATCATACTGGTAGGTTTGAGGCGGGGAACTACTTGAGGTTAGCTAGTGCTATTATATCGGGAGTGCGGGAGTGAGTCTACTGGTGGACTATCAACCGTACGGTAGCAGTAGAGCACGCTGTCAAGGGTGAGTGATGGGGTGAATACATGTCTCAATACCGTAGATCACAACAGCGAAGTCGGTCGAGACTAAGTAATGCGGTAACTAGCTCCCACGAGGTGCGGAAGAATTACTTCTAATCTAACTTAGATCTTACCGCACTACAAGTATGATACTCGAGTGCTAATAAAAGCACACTCACGTTAAAGTATGTCATATAAAGTTACCAGCATTTTCCTCGCGAATACCGTAAGCATCCCTAGCTTTCTATGATAAGTCATCATACCGTCCTGTACCTACCTACTTTTTCGCCGGCGTGCGTGACGTTGAACCACGTGGGGTTGAGCCCTTTGCCATCCCCGGCAATCTCCGAGCCTCATCAGCAAGCAGGATCAGGAACTCCATCGACTGCCGCAACGAGGCTCCCCCCTTCCTTCCTTACGTCCACCTCCCACCAGGGGAGAAAAGAAAAAAAGAATAATAGAATACCCAACTCCGAAACACCTACCCACACACCAGTACCGACATATAAACCCCACCATGGGAAGCTCCTCCTCCCGCATAACGGCTCAAGACCGGTCCAGCTTCCCTCCCCCAGCCCCTCCAATTCACAGAAAACAATCACTAACACGAAGGGCAGAGCAATCCTAAACATGAAACTCCAACGCGACAAACTCCACATCTACCAAAAGAAGATCCAAACAATCCTGACCCGCGAGCACGAGATCGCGAAAGAATGTCTCGCGCGGGACGACAAATCCCGTGCCCTTCTCGCGCTCCGGCGGCGGAAGTACCAAGAACAACTACTCGTAAAAACAGATGCCCAGCTTGAAGCTTTAGAGAAACTAGTAATGCGACCTGCTCCCCCTTTGTGGCGGGTGATAATTTGGAGTGAGGGGGGCAGGGGCTAATATGAAGAGGTTACTTAGACGTCAACTGTCGAATTTTCACTAGTGGAGAAGGCGGTGTTGTACGGCTTGCAGCAGGGGAATCAGGTGCTCAAGGAGATACATAAGGAGATGTCGCTGGAGGCGGTGGAGAGGCTGATTGAGGAGACCGATGAGGCTAGGGCATATCAGAGGGAGGTTAGTAATTTGCTGGCTGGGGCCATGACAAACGAGGAGGAGGATGCGGTGGAGGATGAACTTGAGGCTTTGGAGAGAGAGGTTAGTATTATTATTGTTATTATTCTTCCCCAGGGGTGGCTGATCTTTTTTCCCTCTAACCTTCGCTGTGTAGGTTCTGGGTGCGAGAGCGATACCTACTATGCCTGATGCCCCAAGCACGGTTCCGATATTGCCAGAGGCGCAAGAGGGAGAGGAGGAGGAAAGTGGTGAGGCGGAAGTGGAAAAGAAAGCTAGACGAGCGAAGGAGCGGGCAAAGGCCAGGAGAGAGGCGGCGAGAGAAGGGATGGAACCGATGTTTGCATAAGAACTGGATTTTTTTTTTTGCGCTCTTTCCTTCCTTCAATTCTACTTCGGCGTTCGGAGATACACATGGTGATACGTTGGCTTTTTCTTTTTGGTTTCCAAAGTAAATATCAGGATTCGGGAATGTCATGAGCTATGATACAACTTTTATTTTATTAAGCTACGTTGAGCAGGTTATGATTATGGGTCTCTAGTTGTTGACATGGAGGTAGCGTTTCAAACTCGCATCGAGGAGTGGGTCGGTCCCCGGTTCATTTTGCTTCCCCACACGCTCGTACTTTTCTTGCAATCCCTCATCCTGCATCTCTTCATCTTCGTCCCTCTCCAGTACGCCCTGTCCCGCTTCTTCATCGCTCGACTCGATATCGCTCATGACCGCTGGTTCTTCCTTTCCCTTTCCTCCGCCACCAACGTTGATATCCTTCATCAACCTTCCTAGCTCCTTCTCCTTCTCCTCAAGCTTCTGTTCCTCTCTGCGCCTCCTAGCCTTCTCCATCTCCGGCTTGTAATCCCTTTCATACTCCAAACACTTTCCCTCAACAGCCTTCATGAAGTCATCGATCCCCGCGCCCGTCATAGCACTAACTGCAACCAAATCCAAATGCTTATAAAACTCGTCAAGCATAAGGCTCATAGAGTTCAACAAGCTACCCATATACCCACTCCCTCCGAGACCGTCTTCATTCCCCTCTTCGTCCTGCAGCGCTTTTTGAAAGGCTTCGAAATCCGTCATCCACTCCTTCGCAAAATCTGCATCCTGCGCATCCGTCTTGTTAAATACCAAGATCATCGGCAATTTCGTCTTGTAGAGGATACTACAAGCGTAGAGCATATTACTCATGAACGTTGCGGGAGCTTTGGTCCGGGGCGTATCGATCAAGTAGGCAATAACAGTAGGAAACCCCGAAGCAATCGCATCGGTAATAATCGATCCGCTAGCGCTCCAGACAAAGCATTCAATCTGGCCCGGCGTGTCCACAAGAATGGAATTTATCGAGGATGCCCGCTTCTCGAGAATGCCAATTACTTGGTCGACCTTCGTCGCAAAGAGGTTCAGACATGTCATGATTCCGCCATTGGGGCCGAGATTGTATTGCTTCATCACTTCTTTGTAGTTTACGCTGTCACGGATGTCGATATTCCGGGCAAAGGGGACGGTCTTAACAGCGGGGTCTAGGTTGATTATGTATGGTGGCTGTTTCTGGGTGTGGAGATGAGCGTTTAGGCGTTGCATGAAGGTAGTTTTTCCGGAGCCTGTGAAGGTTTGTCAGTTTTATAGTTCATGTAGAGTAATTGGAGGCGAAGGAGATACCGGCCATGCCAATGCAAATGACTGCTGGTGGAGGGCCACCTCCTGAAGCTCTGGGGGAGGGCTCTGGAGCAGAAGCGGATGAGCCTTGTTCCGAGGGCTCGCCTATGGGGGCCGAGCTCGCCATTATAATTGACCACCGAGTTCTCGAGAAGAATTCGAAGGCAAGATATATGAGTGTAGTGGCAATGCGTATTCTTAGTTGGGTTGACGGCTTCGGTGGAATTAGGGAGGAGAGGAGAGAGAGGGTGTATTTTTCGGCCAGTGGTTGAAAGAAAGCTCAAAGCTGGCAAGAGGGCGCTTTAGCGGGGCGGTTTGCCCCGCCTGTGGCTAAAGCTTGGCGTTTTGAGTCGCGAAAATCACTAAGAATCACTCGAGAAGTTACTCATAAAAAACAGTGGGTTCTTCTGGGCGCATCGTACGGGCAGGTTTCACCCGGGGGGTGAGTTGTTTTCAAGCTGAGGATACGGGCGATTTAGGTGATTCGCTCCCTAGGGATGCATCTTACACCCAGTGAAGTTTTCGAGTCTGGCAAGTGAACCCCCTCAATTTTTTGTCCATTTTTAGACACCCTTTGGATCCTCCTCCCATCGAGATATGGAGTTTCCCTAAGAATAACAATCTCACCTACTGCAGACCATTCCCGACTCGTGGAAATATCCCTCCTGTTCACTCCTATATGGCTACCAGCGACAGCCCAGAAATGTTGTACAATCCGTCCGAAATATATCACCAAGTGCCTAATTTTCCCTTGCAGTTGCTCTAGGTTCCCGGGTCCCGATATTCCCCTGTATGGACTTTGTCACATCTTCCACATTCCTCGGCTCCTTTTGCTTAACTGCACTCTTGCCCGCTTTGCTCTGTAACCTTGCGATCGGCCATTTAGGCTCCAGTAATCCGAGCTACCACTTCATCAGGTCCCATCCTCGGTCTTTAATCTACGGGTTTGATCCAGGATACGACTTACCATGGACAATAATCGCCACACAGGATCCGAAGGCTGCGCTCCAGTACCTAGCCAGTATTTCGCTCGCGCAGTGTCTAATTCAATGTGTTTTGTGCCCTTTCCTATGCCGTCGACTGGTGGGACTGGAATGGGGTTGTAGGTGCCGATTACTTCTATCGGCCTATTCGTTTGCGCAGACCTATAAATATCAGCTGAATGAGAGCTGAATGAAGTGCATTAGGGGAGAGCTGAGAGAGTAGGAAATACCGGGCGTGCGCGACGACGATGTTGAAAACTGGTGCATGTCGACGACCGAAGCGTGCTAAACGGATTTTTATGACCATTTTGTGATGTTGACCGGATGGGGGGGGGGTGGTGGTTGGAGGTTGGAGGCTGGGGAGGTTTTGATATCCTAGCGAGTGAACTTTGTAAATGTATTGAAGGCAGTTGGAATGGTCCAATCTCGTAAAAAAATTCAATTAATACTATGGAAGAACTACTAGACGATTAATTCAAGAAATATATCCATTTTTGAAAAGCGTTTGTGACTTTGCTTTCGCCCTGTGCCCCGCCAACAGAGGACCCACAGAAAAGTTAAAGAAAAGTTGCCCCACACAAATATCCCTCGATTATCAACCTTGACCACCTGCCATCAACAAGCAATCGTCGATTATAGCTAGTCTATAAAAAAGATTCCGGATCCATTGAGACAGCAAATATGGCTCCGCTCGAACTAAACGCCTTAATAGCAGCTCTCCCTGAGCATGAAAACGGTTGGGGACCTCCGGCTTCGGTCGAATCAGCACTGAATGAAGTCCCCTATGCCCCCTACTCAAAGGGGGACAAACTTGGTCGCATGGCGGATTGGACATCAGAGGGTGGAAAGGATGGGCGGGATCAGCGGGGTGGGAGACAAGGCTACAACAGAAATTACAGAGGTAAATATTTCCTGCAATATTTGAGGTGTGCGGACACTAACAATATGGCATAGATCAGCAAGTATATGGAGCCGGAACGTCAAGTCTATTCTCTTATCAGCATGCTGAAGACGAGGCCTCCTTCTCCGTAGTCGATAATCAACGCACCAGCACCAAGACCCGCACAGGTTTCACCGGCCGCATGACCTTCCGTGGCCGCGGTCGTGGCGCGGGTGGAGGGCGTGGAGGACGTGGAGGTGCAGCTGATAGATCTGGAGGCGCATTCCAGAGAGCCGGCGACCGCAGTGGTAGAGACCAAGGTCGTTTCGACAATCGTGGTGGAAGAGGAGGTCGTGGTCGTCGTTTCGGCTGGAAAGACTACGACAAGCCGCAGCGCAACCGTGATGCCTCAGTTGTTGTCAAGCCTGAATGGAAGATGCTCGAGGAAATTGATTTCAACCGGCTGGCCAAGCTCAATCTTGAGACTGACGAAGGTGAGGATGTTGACAACTATGGGTTCCTCTACTACTACGACCGTGGCTACGACAAACCTGCTGGTACTAAGCCTGCGGAGCGCAAACTCGTTGTCCAAGACCGAGTGGTATTCAACCCTACCACAACTGAGGATCCTGTGATTCAGCAACTTGCGGAGAAGGATGAGGCTACAATATTCGCTACAGACTCTGTATTGTCGATGTTGATGTGTGCTCCTCGATCCGTTTACCCCTGGGACATTGTAATCGTTCGTGAAGGGAAAAAACTCTTCTTCGATAAACGGGAGGGCAGCCAGCTAGACTTTGTCTCGGTCAATGAGAATGCTGCGGATCCACCGCTGGAGGCTAGCGAAGGAAACAAGGATTCCATCAACGCGCCACATGCGCTTTCTATGGAAGCTACCTTCATCAACCAAAACTTTGCCATTCAAACAATGAATGAGGAGTCAAAGCACGACTTTGAGAACCCCAATCCTTTCTACAACGAGGAGGACACCGAGCCACTTGGTTCCAAGGCATACAAATACCGACGTTTCGATTTGTCTCTAAATGAGGAGGAGCCAGTACACCTTATCGTGAGGACGGAGCTGGATGCCGTCATGAAGACTCCTAGCGGAGAGGATATGTTCCTCACCGTTAAGGCACTGAACGAGTTCGACGGGCGTGCGCAGGGAAGCGGAGGAGCACTCGACTGGCGTGCAAAGCTCTCGTCCCAGCGTGGCGCGGTCGTGGCGACGGAAATGAAGAACAATTCCTGCAAACTCGCCCGCTGGACTGCCCAGGCCATCCTTGCAAGAGCAGACTTGATGAAGCTTGGGTAACATCTTCCCTCTCTCCCATTATCGGTGACTTATTCCTAACTGACTCTCCCAAAGATTCGTCTCCCGTGCGAATCCCAAGGATAGCAACCGGCACGTAATTCTCGGTGTCGTGGGATACAAGCCCCGCGAATTCGCTAACCAGATGAATCTCAACCTCTCTAATGGATGGGGTATTGTTCGCACCATCGTCGATATGTGCATGCATATGCCTGAGGGCAAGTACGTACTCGTCAAGGACCCCAATAGACCCGTGCTTAGGCTGTACGAGGTCCCAGCGAACACTTTTGAGGAGCCCGAGGATGGTAAAGCCGTTGGTGGGGGTGGCGATTAGTCTTTTCCCTTCCTCCCCTTAGTCTTGAGTTACAATTTTAGTTAAATACAAAAGTTTTTCTTCCCTTCCCCTCCCCCTTTCCCTCCCTCTCCCGAGAGTGATTCGCTGCACCAAAGGGCGATGGTGAGGTGTACCGTACGGGGTTTCTGGGTCGTTATCGCATTTCTTGTGCTCGTATATCTCTACCAAGTATCAGTTTTCAGATCCATAGTGACTCAAGTGGTAAAGACAAATAAATAAATAATACCGGTACTAGCTTTCGACCACCACCAAGAGCGAAGCAGCAGATAAAAATAATTACTGCATCAGACTCAGACAAGTTCTGCACAGTTTGAGAGACTCGATTCCAACCACCAGAGTAGAGCGTTTCAACCCCATTTTCTGCCTGCCTGCGGTTAGGGTAGGTCTGGGTGCATCACCGTATCACATTCCATTGAGCCCTTAGCAAATTAGAAACCCAGGAACCCCCCAGTAGGCACAAGAAAATAGCAAAGTATGATACTGTAGATAGTACAGCAGACTAATCACTAACCCAACCACCTCTTACAGCACAAGTCCGACAACACTACTAGCAACTAAAGAACAAGCGCGTTAACTTTCCACCACAATATCATACGAATACGGAATCCAAACTTGGCACACCATCACGAGTAAGCAAACCCATCAAGTGACGAATAATATTAGACAGAGTTCTGAATTGGGAAACCTAAGCTAGAATTATTATAGTGTTACAATTGTAATATAATGCTATCAAGGTACTGGGTCTGGGGGAGCGGGGTTATTAAAAATCTAAAAACATAACCCTTGTCTCAGTAGTGATTTGTATTGGGGGGGGGGGAGGGGCAGAAATAGTTTTCCAATTTTTATTAACTAACCCCCCCCCCCAAAGAGTGCAATACTGGTACGATGATTCATGAATATTGGAATAGCTGTGCGAGTCAGCCATGGCCGTGCAGTGCTGCACTCGCACACCCTGATACTCCACAGTACCGTACCGGGAGCGTTTCGCGGCGCATGATGTATGCAATACAAGTCAAGTTTTGAAAGATAAATTTAAAGTCGAAAAAACTTCCCACAACAGAGGCTTTATATGGGAACAAGCGAAGTAATGGCATAGGGGTCATCGATATGTGGGATAAGTTAAGGCTTATTGTGAAAACTATTATACAATGGGTTCGAAAGGGCGTACGTAGGATTCTCATTTCATCAATTCTTACAGAGAGAAAGAAGAAAGAAAAGAAGAAAAAGAAGAGTGAAATTAAAATATAAAATAATAATCAATTCGTAACGTGATCCAAATAAAAGGAAGGAAAACATTTTCTCCCTTTCAAATTATGTTTGAAAAAGTGAGAATGTAGAAACATAATATGGTTGTCAAGAATGGTAGAGCCAAAGATGATGATGATAATGATGGTGGGGGCGACGAGGGGGAAGCGGCGCTTGAAACCGTGGTACGATTCAAGGTGGAAGGATCCTTATCACCGAGTCTATACCCTCCCATCCCTGTCCCGTTAACGCAGTATTTATTCCAGACGGCAGGGGCACCGAAGCGATCGGCTTCTTTGTCTGAGAATGTTATGTCGATGCACTTTATTTGTTCCCCCCCTCCGGTCAATCCTTATGGTTAGTCTTGCTGATGCATTTACATATTATCCAACAAAAGGGAGCAAGTGAGGAAGGAAGGAAAGGAAGGAAGGAAGCGACATACAGAATACAAAGCAGCCCCCGTTGCAGTTAACTGTATAACTTGAATAGTAGCGTTGACACCATCATCCACGCGCTCCACAATCTTCTTCGGGATCTTGATCTTCTGAAGGCAGAAGGTGCTGTTGGCGCCTGTCTGGTTGAATAGCGGGACCATGGAGACGTTGTATGGGTTCGAGAGTATGTTTTCGTCAATGTCGGAGCCGAGCGCTATATTAATCGTTGTTAAGGCGAATGGGTGGATGGGGATGAAGGAGAGGGCACCCCCGTTGGTGGGCCATTGGGAGCGGTTTGTTGAGGGTGGAATGCCTGTTTTTTTTTTAAATCATATTTATTTATCGTGAGATTAGGTTTTTACTTATTTACAGCGAGACTTCGCGCGGCGGGAGAGAGGGGAGAGGGAGGGAAGGGAGGAGGGGGTATATTTATTACCTCCGCCTGTAGAATGGATCAGTTAATATTATAGTCAAAACATCAATGGAACAAGGGGGGGAAAATACATGGAAAGTGAAATTGCGTGTCATAAGAGTATCCCCTCTGCTGGGGATAGATAACATTAAAATGCCCGTTCACCAATCCTCCTCCTTCCCCACACATCAATACCGATAGTATTCCCAAAACCCATAACAGCCATGCACGTACCCGATACATTCTCTGATATCGCACGCGCCGAGGAATTACTCAACCCTTTTCCTTCTTGGTCCGGTTCTTCTTCGTCTTCTTCTTCTTCTTCTTCTTCTTCTTCTTCCTCTTCTTCAGGCTCTTCTCATCCGGTCCGAACCAAACGTCGCGAAAGGGAGAAGCAAAAAAGAACTCCCCCAGGAAGAGTAGGGGAGAAAACAAGCTTATCTCAGTTCAGGGCAGCGAGGTGGAGGGAGAAGAAGAAGAGAGGAGGGAGCAAAAGGGCTTTTGAGGGAAAGAAAAGGCGGAGGTGGCATGGGATACCGCTACGTTACAATACTAGTACAATCCAATACTACCGGTAGAATACAGAGGCGGCGTTGTGTGAGGGCGTTGTGTGATACCGCTCATTTGATGAGAGCTGAGAGTTGGTATTACCAAAGAGGAAAGCGAATAACGCATTCTGAACGAAATTGATCGTTGATTGCTTTTTCCTTTCTTTTCCCCCCCTTCCCATATGACCTTATTTGATTTCGCGGATGGGAGGTGCCGGGCTTGCGGGGCTGGTCGATTTGATAGGATGGCGAGGAGCCAGGGGAGAGGAAGTGTAACCGAATGGATCGTTCCCCGATGAAGGGGTGGTAGGACTGGTTGACTGAGTAACAGAGGCAAATACGGCGCTGGCCATCCGTCTGTCGGAAGAAGAGGGGAAAAAGGGTGAAAAGGCTTCCAGGTAAATCCTAAGTCAGCGGAGGCGGAGGCGGAATACCGTAGTGGGTACAGTAGGGAATAACAAGCTTTTGGGGATTGCGGTAATACAAGCACCGGGGTGCTATGATAGCTGTCCGGGTAGGGATCTGTGAGTGGTTGGCTATTTGAGAGGTGGTTGAGCTTTATTTGCTTTTTTCTTCTTCTTCCCTTTCTTGTAGGCTGAATGGGATTTTGCTTGGGTCTGAGCTTTTGAGTCCTGCGGATTTTGCCGGAGCTACATTATCGTAGCCGTACTCGAGTACGAGCAGGGTATCATAGCTTGTATAGGCTGCGAAAGACCCAATTGCTGGAGGAGGTGATGTGTAAAACTCTCGAGTGAGATGCTATGACCACTCCCGGGCCTATCATAGCTCTAGAGAATTGTCGATCCCACACCTTCTCGGGAGATCTTTAACTTATGCAGCCCTACCCCAGAGTCGCCAACAACAACTCACAGTTCCCCTTCACATGACCCAGGATGGATTTTTGGGAAAATTCTTTTTCTGTTGTCATGTCCTTTCTCTGACTCCATCGATCTCGGCGGTTGAGCAGGGCTCTTCCTGTACTCTCGCCGCCTTATCCGTGTTGCTTACTCAAGTACAGTACAGTACGGTACTTTCACCACTCGTCAATTCGTGGGGTATCTAGGCACAGAGATGCCAAGAACTTGTTCTTGGCTCATCTATTTTCGGGTGCTGTACCGTACGGATTGGAGAGTACGGTAGCTCATTAGCGTGCACGGGCTTTCCCAGCAAGACAGCTAATATGTATGAGGAAGTATGGACATGAACCTCTCCCAAACAAAGGTGGGTTGTAACGGGGGGGATCTCGCTATGGCGCCGGAAGCCGTGGAGGGGAAGTGTGTAACCTCCCAACTTCGATTTTTTTGATTGGCTGGGGGCTGTCAACTAGACTATTTTGCCACGACGGAAACAATATTTGCACGCAAGTCGATATATCGTAAGGGAGGTTACACACTTCCCATCTATCGCTTCTTGCGCCATACTCCTTTGCATATCGTAGTTCATCTGGTTCCCAACCCGACGCTAGAGATCTTGGCCAAACGGGCCTAAGAACAATGCTGGGAGGAAGGACGCAGCGCGTGTCCAAGTCTCTTGGTGGGTTCCAGATACCGTAGTTCCGGAGTGGTGCGGGCATAGGGATTTGGTGTTGGAACCTTTCTTTGTTCTTAGTGCTTATTTCCTAGCACATGAATTGACCAATCAACTACATACTGTATCCCCTACCGTTCCATTGTTTTGGTCGTCTCTTTGTTCATTGTTAATCCATCGCTACCGTAGAAAACTTGGTGGGGATAGGCTAGTAAGCACACACTTCTCGATGCTTTCCTCATGATTGCGCACCAGATAGACCGGGCCAGATGAGGAAGCCGTCGATGAAAAGAGGGTACTAGCCGATCGCACATGGGTGACCGTGGGAGAAGGTGGGGCGCCATGAAATGTACAGTACCTCGCACTAGGCGAGCTTGTAGGCTGAAAATGAATTTGGGCCAGGTTCTTGGAAGACTCTGTGCGAAACACCAGAGCATTGCTTGTGTGGGAAACAAAGAAACTGTGAAAGCAAAGGACGGATCTTGTAAACAGCAATCATTACATCTAGTATGATACACTGTACTCAAGTACCTGGCCCAATCCACCTAATACTCGTAATGTCCTGACGTTTGTGAACACAACTGCTATTGCATACACCCAAAATTCAGCTTTTTTGCCCGGATCTTGGCATCATGCAATAGTGGTCCTGTTCACAAACGTCAGGACATGACGAGTAGAGCTCTAAAGTAAGGGCCAGGGCAACAGATTTGGTCTAATACCCAATGGTGGGCACACCTGGGATCCACCTTCTTTGGGGGTATTCTGTCGGTGCAACCAAAAATCCCTCTTATGCAGGACTAATTCAACTTTAGAGGAAGAGCAGTGCAGAAAGCGAGAGTTGATTATATATTCCCAGTCTCGTTCAACCATTTTTCTTATGAACATTATCAGTTAGTAAAGAACAGCTGATTTCCGAGCTTGGGGGTTTTTCTATCGACTTTTTTTATTATTTTATATATGGGTGATGATATGGGAAAACTAGGCAGACATCTTAAACCTGGTTTTGAGTAATTCCACTTTGAAGTTTGCATAGCAACGGTTGTCATCTGAGTAAACTTGGTAAAACTCATCTAATAATATTAGTTTAAGGTGTATAATACATTACAAATTTTTTTATAACAATCAATTGGGCTCATAAAAAAGTCTTATAAATATTTTTCAGGTACTTTAAAAGACAGGCTATGCATCTATGCAAAAAAAAAAAACCAGATAATTGGATATTTTGAATTTTAAAGCCTATAAAGACTCCAATTTACTAGCCAAATATTTTCTAAGCTTATCAGGAGGTACTCTCTATGTTCAAGAAGTATTGTATGCATTGAACTAAATTTGTTGCGTTGGGACATTTGCCCAGTTTTCCCATATCATGACCCATATGATACTCTTGAAAAAGCTGGATGGTGAACGTAAAAATTCGCTATTAAGAAACTAGCATGGACTTGGAATTTTTAGAGTGTCCAGCAGTGAGGGAACCAAGCTTTTTGGAGTTGCTACGCCTGTCGTGAGCTCTAGAAGGGGTCGTTAATTGTACTCGAGTAAGCTTTCCCATGGGTATCATAGTCGGTTAATAAACTTAGCGAGGGCCGACAGACATTTGGTGGGTGATATTTTGTGATTGTACTGTGACCAGTATGGTGCCGGGCGCGTGAAAACGACCCTCAAGGCAACGACAAAAGAGGAGAACAAGACTTGAACGACAACAACACAGGATTAATGTAATGAAGAAAATAAGTGCATAGAAATGAGGAGGAAAAGGGTGAGAATAAAGCTATGGATTTGTTTTATTAATTAAGAGCAAGGTGAGGGTAGGTAGTAGATGAAAAGAAGTGAAGATTTTTGTATGAGAGGAAAGAAAAGTGAACAGCCAAGAAATTACCTAGATAGGCAATATGAGTGATATTCCATGTCTGGAATGCCAAGGAATGCCAAGGAATTCGCTTTTTATTGCAGAAACAACCCTGTTCAAATCCACAAAAAGTGAACAGGAGGGTCGGTTTTAGATGTCCGGCACTATACTCAGTGGTTATTGCCTTGGCAATGCAGCCAAGCCTGTGTGACGTGACAAGGAGCTTGTCGCACCCGTCCACGTCTCCCAAGCTCCGACCTAGGAGCTCCGGATTCGCACCGCTTTCTTCTCCTCTACTTCTCTACTACCCCCCATCCCCTTCCTACTAAGCATAGCCCTATACACAATGTCTCCTCCGCGATCTCCCAGTCAATCTAAACACGAGGAAGAGCCACGGGGAATTGAAGGGCGTGATAGGGGGCAGGAGGCAGCGACAGAGGGGGAAGAGGAAGAGGAGGAAGATGAGGAGCCTCGACTGAAGTACACTCGCTTAACACGGTCGTTAGGAGGGGTGTATCGGAATGGTGATGCAGTATCTACGAGCTTGGTTTTTGGCGAGAGGATGGTTTGTATTATTCAGGCCGTGTTTCCTAATTGAGTGCTAATACATGCCGTCAGATTGTAGGAACACACAACGGGAACATTGTGAGCCTCATTTCTTGGGACATTTACCACTATCGGGCCCCGGAGACTCTATTGCTGATTAGCATTTGAATCTAGCATATATTATCATTGCCATCGCTCAATAGCATACGAGTCTATCACGCGCATTCAGCCTCGATAACTTCTATCTCGATATCACCACCTCCCCCTCCCCCACTCCCGACTCAAATCCGTCGTTTTGCCGCTCACCAAGACCGCAATATCCATGTCGCGACTTCTGCCATCGATGGCCTTGTCTGTATTGTGCCCCTCCTTCCCGCCAATCCTGGCAACAATTCGTCAACTGCCCCATATTCCAAGTCAGAAATCACCTTCAAAAACTTCAAACGCCCAATTCAGTCAGTAGCGCTGTCACCAAACTTCCGTACCGATCGGACTTTTATATCTGGTGGATTGGCAGGAAACCTGATTCTCTCTGTGGCGCCACCAGCAGGCGGGGGTGGTGGAATGGCATGGATGGGGTTGGGAGGTAGCAGTGGCAAAGATACTGTCTTACATTCCGGAGAAGGCGCTATATCCGCGATCTCGTGGAGTAAGGAATCTCCGAGATTTGTAGCTTGGACGAACGAGCAAGGGATTAAGATTATGAGATCTCATATTGTACCACCAGAGGTTAAAAAGGAAGAGGTCACCGAAGGGGGTGAAGGAGGCCCGAGTATCGGAGTCAATCCTGGATTAGCGAGTTGGATTCCGGGTTTAGGAGTTGGTGGACGACCGGTGGGCGAGACCGCTTGGAAGCGAATCTCGGCAATCGAGAGACCAGAAAGTATCCCTGAGGAGTTGGCAGCGGTTCACAAACCGAGACTTGAGTGGATTGATAGGCGTAATTTATCCGAGGATGATGCGGACGGCCGAACTCTGACCACCGCAGATGACGTCAGTCCTACAGCAGTGAAAGGGAAGCCCTCAATGGGAACTGACTGGGGACAACGAGAGAAGCTCTTGGTTGGATGGGGCGGTACAATTTGGGTTGTGGATGTTTTTGCGGGAGATGGGACGGGGGAAGAGGAGAAGCGGGCTGGGTGGGCAGAGATCGTGCATATGTGAGTACCCGAGGGAGAGAGAGCGACATCGTAAAATAATGTTGACAATGATCCAATAGTTTGCAAACCGATTGCACTATTTCTGGCTTAACCATGTACACCCCATCTCTTGTTCTACTCTTGGCTTACCTTAGGGAGGAGACACCATCGCCTCATGAGCCAGGACAAGCATCTTCTAGTGCAGGCGCTGAGGTCTCCCCGAGTTCCGGGTCTCGCACTCGCCGTGGGCGAACTAGTGCTCTTACCCCTGAGTTGAGATTTATTGATCTTAACACATCAGAAGAAGTAAGCGCGGACGAGTTGCTGATGAGTAGATTTGAAGGCCTGGCTGTTGGCGATTACCACCTCGGTGTTCTACCAGCTAACCCACCTATGATCACTCGCCCTCCTTCAGCTTCTGGGGAAGGTGACATTCTCGGCATAAGCACCGCAAGCAATTATTTGTGGGCGGCGGGGGTGAACGCTACACAGATATTTTCTAGCGCAGCGAGTGTACGGAGTCTAGGTAGCCCGTCACGACGGGAAAGCTTCAGCAATGCGAGCATGAGTAAGGCCTCGGGAAGTCTGTCCGGCCTCCGCGGAATGAAGGAGAAAAAGGAAGATGTCGGGTGGGAGGAATACCCGGGCAAGAAAATATATATTACTAGTCCCTATGATGTGGTGTTTGCTACTGAGAGGAGTCCAAAAGACCACCTAGGATGGTTATTGGAGAAGGAAAAATACAAGGATGCGTGGGAATTAGTCGATGCGCAGCCCGACATTATTTCATCTGATACCGCTTCCTTGAGCGAATACGATGAGATTGAGCGGGTCGTGGTCGATGTTGATGCTCCGGATCCAGCCTATGACTCTGATTCAACCATCAGTGGCGGCAGACAAAAGGTTGTTCAAATGTTTTCTGCCACAGAAAAAGAAAAACGGAGAATTGGCGAGTTGTGGCTACGGAGCTTGATTGATGTCGGCGACTGGGCTACGGCTGGGGCTGTATGTGGGAAAGTTTTGGGAGTGTCAGGAAGGTGGGAACACTGGGTGTGGGTGTTTGAAGCAGCTGGAAAGATAGAGGAAATCACGCCTTATATACCTAGCACGCCATTGTCGCCACCACTACCAAGCGTGATATATGAGATTGTTTTGGCGCATTACCTCGTACATGGTCGGCAGCAGTTCCAGAAACTTCTTATGTGCGACTGGAAACCGGAGGGCTCGAGGACGTTATACGATCCCCGAACTATCATCGACGCAGTTGAAAGGAAACTGGACAACCGTGAAGACGACGTTCATGAAGGAGACGAGGATTGGATAATACTGCAAGAATGCCTTGCAAAACTATTCATGGTTGTCGCCGAGCCCAGGAATGCGCTAAAATTCTATGTCACACTCAAGAATGCCGACGAAGCATTCAAGCTGATTAGAGAGTTCCGTCTTGTCGATGCTGTCAAGGACGATATTCCATCCTTCATAAAGCTTCGGGTGTCCGACGAGCAGATGCAGAATGCTAGTATTGCTGAGTTGGAAAGGGAAACGGAGCAGGCGATCGGCCTATTGGTACAAGAGGCTGGGCATGGTATAGTTGGGCCGAAGATGGTGGTGCGGCAGCTGGACGACGACAAAATTGCCGGTGGAAAGCTATTCCTATTTTTCTATCTCCGTCGGTTGTGGATAGGTAGTGCGGGAGATAGTTCTGGGATGGGTGGGGAGGGAATTGGAATTGGAGGAGGAGGAATACTAGCCGAATTTGGAGACCTGATGGTCGAATTATTTGCAGAGTACGACCGGCCGTTACTAATGGACTTCCTGAAGGACAGTCATTCATATTCCTTAGAGAAGGCATCTGCAGTGTGCGAGAGGAGAAACTATATACCAGAATTGGTCCATCTGCTCTCTAAGACCGGGCAAACTAAGCGTGCGCTCTTCCTTATTATCGATAAGTTGGCCGATGTCTCCCAGGCTATCGCATTCGCAAAGACTCAGGATGATCCAGATCTTTGGAATGACCTGTTAGATTACTCCATGGATAAACCAAAGTTCATTCGCGGGCTACTCGAGAACGTTGGGACTACCATTGATCCGATCACACTAGTAAGGAGGATTCCGACAGGGCTGGAAATCGAGGGGCTTAAGGCCGCTTTAGGGAAGATCCTGAAAGAGTACGGCGTACAATGGAGTATCTGTGACGGAGTTGCAAAAGTCCTCAGAAGCGAGGTAGCTAGAGGCATGGAAGAGCTCCGCAAGGGGCAGCGGCGGGGTGTTAAATTCGAGGTCGCCATCGAGCGGGAGCTTTACCTTAGTACCGAGGCGGAAGGCTCTGCCGCTGAGGACGGCGGAACAGTTCGAGATGTCGAACTCGAGCGGGAGGAAATCGGTCTTGGCGTTGGCGGAAGATATGCATGTGGTGTATGCAAGGTCGACTTCGAGCCCACAGGTAGTCATCCTTTCATCCTTTCTCCCTTCACGAAACTTGGCTAATGATGATATAGAGAAAGATACTCTCATAGCCTTCGCCTGCCGACACGTCTTTCACGTGCGCTGCCTTGTAATTGCTCACGGTAGCGAGGGAGATGTGCCTGAGGTATGTGGCCATGGTGTGGAGGAGGAAATACTAGGTGTAATGGGACGTAGTGTGGGGACTAAGGTTACACATGCCGCCCTTATCAGACAGAGGGTTCAGGGTGGGTGCGTACTTTGCGAGCGGAGGGGAGGCGAAGACGAATTTTGATTTATTTCTGCTGGCTTTTTTCTCTTTCTTTTTTTGTAATATTATATTAGGGTAGGTTTAGTCTGCATGGTGGTTCATGTTTTATGAGGTGAATTTGTATGAATCCGACACGGCGAGGGAATAGATGTTCTGGTGATGCTTGGCAACTGGCAGTGCTTACATTGCTTAGCGAGTGATGCACAATGATCTGCAGTTTGCAGCCTCCATGCAAGGTCGGGACAGGTGTACTGTACTGTATGGTGTGCTGGCATTTGAAGTTTGAAACAGCGGTTTCTCTCAGCTCTTATAACAGCTGGAGAAGGAAAGATAATATGGGAAGGGGGGCTACGATTAATTCCTCTTTCCAAACCCTTCAAAAAGATTGGCGAGGGCGCCTGGGATCTGCAAGCTCGTTTCGTATCCGGGTCTAGGCCTTATCTTGTACGACCATATCCCGCGCTCCACCAAGTGTCAGATCACCAACTCGCTCGCTCGCCATTGAACATCACATAGCATTACCACCACCTCTCACGATGCCGTTCCTTTCCCTATCAAACGAGCTCATCCTAGAAATAACAACCTATCTCTCTCCATCGTGCACGGCCCACCTCCTACTTTGCAACCGCCACCTCTCTGACCTCCTAGCCACTGCCCCAATAGATGCAGTCTTCCGCACCCGCTCCTGGCCTCACGGCACCCGGGCCCTCCTCTCCGCCGCGGAGCGCGGCGACGTCCTAGCAGTCACCACCCTCCTTCAGCGCGGAATCCTCAATCTCATCAGCACCCCACCCTCCAACAGCGGCAAATTCCTAGTAGACGCTATCCGCAAACTCGACGACACCATAATAAACACCCTCATAGAAGCCGGTATCCCCGTAAACCCCGGCAGCAGCTGCGGCCAAACCCCGCTCTCCGTGGCGGCCACGAACGGGCGTGCAGGGGTAGTCCGCATGCTATTGCAGCGTCCAGAGCTAAACCTAAACTGCCCAGACGGTATCCGGGGAATGGCCCCGCTAATGCACGCCATTGAGCAAAAGCACGAGGAGATCGTCCGTCTGCTCCTCGCGGACCCGAGGACCATAATTACGCTAACGGGCGGGATAGACCGGGAGACGCCCTTCATGATGGCTATTCGTTGCGATGCCGAGGGGATCGTCAGGGAGTTTTTGCTTCATCCTGAAGTGGACGTGGCTATTTCGGCTGCACTCATGACCAGGGATGCCTCGCTTAAGCTTGCGATGAAGCATGCGGATGATGGGGTGGTTAGGGTGTTATTGGAGGATTCTAGAGTTGATGTCAATTTTTCCGAGGCGGATGGAGTTACGGCTTTGCATATTGGCGTAATGATGGGCCGGGTGAATGCTGTTAGGATGCTTGCGGAATCTGGGAAAGTGGATGTTCACGCTGTGTGTTTGGATGGTGGTGATACGGCGTTAGCGATTGCCACCAAGGAGGGACATAAGGAGATTGAGGAGGTGTTGTTGAAGGCGGGTGCGGGGGGTCCTCCAAAGAAGAGGGGGCCAAGTATGGTTGGATATAGAGGTAGACGGATGTTTCTAAGACACTAGAGGGGTGGGTTGGTCGATAGGGACCCGGGACCTCCTTATCTTCTATCTACCGATGAGTGCCAATGAGAACAAAGGCTGAGGCATGATTATTATTCCGTGATTAGCGCAATGGAGATATTTGCTTAGATTTTTTTTTTGTTTCTTTTTGTGCAGTGCTGCTCTTGCTTGTGCTGTAGGTAGAGTTACTATCGGGGGATGTCAAAGTTTGAAAAGGTTGAAGAAAGAGATAACATATTGGACCGGGAGCGGGATGAGTGGGTCAGGTTTACAGAAAAGCGAATCACTTTATGTGTGAATTCCCCTCCACCTCCCCGCTCATATCCTTCGGTAAAATCAAAACCTCCAAATTCAGGTCAAAAAGGAGGGGAATTGAATGTTTCTCATCACAACATGCTCTCCGGGGCTTCCTCTTGGCAGTGCTAGGGGCCAATTAGGATTACAGTACTTTTTTTGGGTGGGTTTTTACTGATTCGCTTCCCTATACCCACCGATTTCCGGTCCAGTGTTTTGTTTATGATATTTATTTTTACCTGGCTGTTTCATATAAACTTGGCTAGGACAGGAATGGCCAACTTGGAGCACTCGGGATATTATTGGCTAATACCATGGGTAAACTAATGCGCTTCCCGTGGTTTGCTCATTACGGTAATTGGAGAGTTAAAAGAGTAGAAAAATAACTTGGCTTACTTTGTTTTTTTAGGTTAGCTCAGTACACTTAGAAACGGTCCAACTTACTATTGCTTTACCTTACCTTACCATGCGATACCCGTTTTCTTCTTCCTCATGTCGCTATGAGGATAAAGAGGTCCATGGCTTCTACCGAACTAAAAAATCAACCAGTGAATAGAACTCGGAAGAGCCCTAAAATATTATACGAGGTTTTGGAGATAGTTATCCAGTTTTCTGGCAAAAATTCTTAGCATTGAGTACAGCTAATATCTATAGGCCTCTGTATATGTTTACCTATGAGAGCATCCATCGAGTGACTAGTTGTGATATTCTGGTTGGGGATATGGGTAACTATCCTTCAAAATTAATAACCTTTTCAGACCACGCCCTATTATGCCCCCTCGCCTCATCCAAGACCCCACAACATTAATCCTAATCTGACCCCACCCCGAATTGCCTGATTATTACCGGTATCATATCATAATAATAATATCATATTATTATCAGAAAAAAAAAAAAAGAGACCCCTCCCTCTCCCCTCCAACCCAACCTATCATCATAAATCCTATAGAGCATTTGAGCATGGATTTGGCACAGGTCTTAGATGTGAACAGAGAATTTGCTATGAAAAATCCACCCCTACGTTCCAGACACTTCGTACCAGATACCTTACGACAGCCAACCCAGGCCCATACCTGACACTTCTCCTAGCCTAGAAGCACCCGGACACAGGGGCGGGGGGACGCCACATTGAGGAAAAGGCGAAATACCTCTGAAGGTTTCCTGAAATATCCCTGAAATGCCGGTATCCCTATTTCCCCCCTCTGAATATCCGGGTACAGTACTCCTTACCTGTAACGAGTACCTTGCCGGCTACCTTTGCTGTGCGATATCATACCCTCTTCTCCGAGCCCCACGAGTTTTATATATTGCCATTGGTCTGGACGTGAGATGACCCCCTCCCCCGCCTGGCGATTTCCCGCGCAATTTGGGCCGGTTGGAAAAAGCGGCTCGTGAGTTACAGCCTTACCACGATACATATCGTACTCGACGCGGGCGCTGTACTCGAGTACGGAGTATGGAGTGGAAAACTCCGTGTATAAATATACGGATCGAGTAAGGTGTTGTGTGCGATAAGGAATTACTTACTATCTTACGGGTGGCGCCGTTGCGGGGTGGTCGTAGCTCCTGTGTTTCATGTTTAGGGGGCCCTAGTTAAACTTAGACCTGAAGGGCAGAAAGGTATTGAGGAATGATGGTGTGTAATGTCGTATAGCTGCACAAGGATGTGCTGTTGAAGGCGGTGTGGTTCTTGCGATCTGTTTTGTTTGTGCTTGTAGGGTGTAGCTAACAGCACTATCCGGGCTGATTTGTTTTACCAATAGGGAAGTTAAACGACTATCCTTATCACCACAGCAACGGGCACTAACTTTTCTAAATATTTAAGGTTGTAATAGACCTTTGTTTACATTTTTGTTTTTCTAGTATATACCAGCGTGCCGAACCTTGGTGACGCTTTTTCCACAACCGGTGAGTTAGCGTTTGGGAGAAAATTTTGGCAAGCAAAAAGAGGAGGCATCGCCGATCTGGCCTACAGTGCAGCATTGCCTCCTGGAGGTACAGTACAGTACCGTACAGTACTTGCTTAACAAAACTTTAGTAGACTGTCCTGACTACTTCTTGTAGCACACTTGACTCACCACAAAATAAGCCCATTTCAGAATTACCATCGTCGTGCCAAAGCCTCCCTAATAGGTAAGATACAGGTAGTTGTTCATAATTTAATCCTACTCAAGCTGAAATTTAGGAGAATTTTGGCAGCGTGTTCGATGCCATAATACATTGAAATTTCCTCTATAGGATAGCACCTTCCTATTGGAAACCGCGATACTTCTTCTCACAGTGAATTCAGCTGGTCTGAAACCTTCACCCCAGTGACGCTCAACCCCTAGCCATGCGGAGGGACAGGAAACTTCTTTTCTGGTATTATCTGCCAAGCAAGTGATATCTGTTGACCCCATTTTTGTTCCATTTTCTCTTTCCCTCTGCCTTCCACCTTATCCCGCGACTTGTTGGACATGCCTCATTGCCGCCGTGCACACGATTTGGGGGATAGGGCAAAAGGAAGAAAGGGAGAGAAAAACATCCGATTTGATGTGTTACCGGATGATCGAGTTGTCTCATTTCGATAAATTGTACGATACGGTACAGCCGGTACAGTACATAATAAGGTACGGGAAATTCAAGCAAAAAAAAAAGCATTATTGGCGTAGAGTACTTTACTGTCTAGGGCACACGCTGGCATGAAGCTTAGAGAGGGATAGAAGGAAAAAAAATCCCACCAATTCTTTGAAGCGCTATCTCCCCACTTGAATTCCCCGATCAGGGCTGTTGGATTTTTTATTTTTTATTCCTTTCTGGAGAGTTGTGCGATGGGTCTGAATTATTCAGAGAAGGTGGAGACGGCGGACGCGTAATGGGGTTATAAATATTGCTACTGTTTCGCGGGAAGTGACGGTACGATGGGAATACTTCGTACTCTACTCTACTCCAGGGTACGGTGCTCCTACTCGAGTATAGTACTGTACTGCGCGAGCTGGCAACACTTAAGCCCGGGCTGGAGAGCGGGCTCATTCCGGGGTGTTTTATGTGTTGCAGTGTTTTCGGAATTGGGTTTTTGTGACAGGGGTGTTCTACTGTAGCTGTACTGTACTCGTACGGTACGGTATTGTGCTTATCTGGTTGGTTGGGCTGATTGGCTGCGGTAGATGGGCGATGTCTGGTGATTTTTGGCTTACCTGTTGCCTTGTATAAGTTACTGTAGGTAGGATTCTGTACTATATAATGGAGCGCCGTGGTTGGTTACTTTATTGCTCCTTCCAAGTAATTTACTTGAATATGATTTTCGAGGATGGAAAGGAAAGTATTGGGGGGTCTATTATCGCCGTGAGATTAACTTATTAGCGAGCTTAGTATCTCCTTGAGCAGTACCGCCTGGAGCATAGTGTGCTGTACATTTTCTGATTCATTAAGGTCCTTAAGGGTGTAGGTTTTCCAATTATTTCGAGATATCGAATACTATAGTTTAAAGAATTACCCAAGTTTCGAAAGATACGACACTAATTTTGTACAATCCCACGGGAACATCACATCCTTAGAAAATCATAGCAATAACCCCCATAACCACTCCCACCAACGCCCCACCTCCAATATGCACACTATCACCCGAATTAGGCGCGCGGGTCGAACTAGTAGTGCTCGCGCCCGTCTTACTCGCGGTCCCTCCAGAGGATGCCATAGTTTTAGGCTTGTTCGTGTCCGTAGGAGCACTTGTCGAGGTCTCGGAGCCTCTATCTATAGTCGTAGAGGTAGTACTGTTCCTGGAGCCAGTGGTGGCGGTTGTCGTGCTGTTATTGGTGTCTACGGGGGGAGAGGGGTTCACTCCAGTCGAGTAAACCGAGAAGAAGTCGCCAGCTTTGCTTCCGCCTGTTCCAATTAGTATTGACCTAGAGAAATTTATTTTCAGGGAATGGGCGAAGCACATGTGTCACTTGTAGCTCCAGGACAACTAGCATCACACTTCGAATCCTCAGCTTTGTCTGAGGAGGGTGGCAGAGAGGTACCGCAGTAGCATTCTGCGGTCCTGGTCATTGCCTCGACGGTAAAATTGCCGGATTCTGCGCAAGTATCGCGACAGGCGCTGGGGGAGTTGGAGGCTTCTGTTCCCTTCAGGGTCAGGCTGCCCGAACTCTTGTAGCAGCCGACATACCCGGGACCCGATTGAGCTGTGACGGAAGTGAGAAGGGGGAGGAGGGCGACAGCGAGGATGAGAGTCTTCATTTTTTTGAGGAATTATGGAGTTCCTTGAGAAGGCGGAGACTACAAAGATAATGTCGAAATGGAATAAAGGGAGCTATAGTCTTGACTTTATAGCCTGCCTAACGACATTAAAATGTTAAGCCTTGGTTGGGGAAACCATGTCACAAACCATGCCAGGGATGGATGATCAGGAAGAGGTCCTGTGTAACGTGTGATTTAGGAAGCTGGCGGATGCTGTTTACCAGAAACGGGAGGGGTGGCTGGCCTGGGGGTTTACATTCGTGCTGTACCCAAGCACCTACAGCAACAGGGGCAGAGGACCTAGCAGCTCCGTACTTTTCGTTAGTTTTCACGGGAAAGTGGAATGTTAGGGGGGGTAGATCGAGACTTGGCTGACGAAGAAGAAGCCTGCTGTGCGGTGAGCCAATGTATCTGCTGATGGGTGGTAGGGTTGTTCCTGAATTTCTAGAAATTACTAGGAAATTGACGATAATCGGTTGATGGACAACTACTATCAATATCTATAACGCAGGGCGAACCTGCAAATTGCGGAGGGGCAGCATGATGTTTGCGTTAAGGAAAGCTGCAGAATGACCAATGTAGAGAATCATACACACTGGCATGGTCAACAGAAAATGATGCGTCTAGAGGTTCATCAGGAATCACTCGGAACAACACCCGTACCCTGGCTCTTGTTGAGGGCTACGCTCCGACTATCATATCCTCCATCAGAGGAGTGACTGATTTGGAAGTGTGACTCTTTGTAGCTTGTAAACTGTTTCGATCAGTCGCCGCTCGTGCTGTATTCGGACATTGCGGCACTCGGGGGTTGTGTGATATCTGGCCATGCAGGTGCTGTGTCTGTCTAAAAATTTAAGCACAATTCCGTTCGAGCACCCCTTGGAAGGTACGCTTTGGGTTCGGTGCTGTAACAGGTTTACTCCTGTCTAACGAAAAGGTACAATAGAGGGCTAGCGGTTGACCGGCAAGTGCTAGATCTAAGGGAGTCTTCAGAGAGCTCGAGAATAAAGAGAGATAATAGTTAAAGGGCAAGTGGAACTCTGAGATCGCCGTTCAACCAAGTATATTCTTAAAATATTAGTCTGCTGAAGTCTGCCATTCTCCTGCTAGCCAGGAGATGAGTTTAAATACAAGAGTTCTCCCAGAGCGATAGTAATCAGATATCCTGCAACCATGATCATTACCGGGCAGTGCACCTTGCCCTGCATGTCCTGTGATCCCACATGAAACCTAAGAGTCATAACACTGCCTCAATGCTATCGTCAGCTTATATGACCGTTCCTTCACTTGTGTTCCTAAATAAAACAACAAACATGCAAAACTAAACTTAACACAAGCTACCGGGCCTTAATATAGCTCCGGGGCTGTAAAACAATCAAACTAATCAAAGTAAGCAAAGTAATCAAACTAAACATAGGAAATCCTGCACTCCGCTCCTGTATACAGTTACCGGAACATGTATACATGTTACAGGTGCCCAGACCCCCGATATAAGCCATCTCACCCCCCACATAAGGCCTCCACATTCCTTTCATTAGGTTAGTTGGTTGGCAGATAGGTGTGAAATTGAGTGAATAGTAGATGTCTGAAGATGTATGATCCAGTAGTGCTTGCACTATTTTCTGAAGAAATATTATTTATGTTTTTGAAATTGATGGAACAGATAGGCTCTCTAGAAATGATAAGTAAAGATCAGCCTAGATGTTAGGTAATAGTGAAAACAATTGGATGTTTGTTGAATATATCAATAGATACCAACAAGGATAACTAATAGTTGTATAAGGTTGGAAGAGGAAAGTTTATCTAATAGTCTGTTAGTTGTATGAAATCATATACAAGTAAAGTCTTCCCTCATCTTTTTGTAGTAAAAGAATCTTGCTTTATCAATAAGCTGTCAGCTTACTTGGTATATTTCTTCTCTGCCCTGCTTATGCTTTAGACAGTAGGAGTATGGCTAAAATCTGCCTAATTTGTACCATTGTTGAAGATGTATATAAGTAAACTGCAATTCTGGAAGCTGTAAAGTGATATTTCTTCTTAAATAAGACAAATTACTGACAATCAATTTTATTACCATGTCTTTCATCCTCTAAGAGCCAACTAGATACATAAAGGAAATTAGTAATTTTATTATAAACTCAAAGAACACAGGAATATACTAATGAATAGTTACTTAGACTTATAAGTATGAATGTTGCTTGATAGTCTTCAAGTTGAATATAAGGTGCTAATGATGAGGAAAATCCTCTATTAGGAACCAACCAACTCAACATTAAAATAAAAAAGATTTTTTCCCTTTTAATATTTTTCCAGGCACATGATATGTGCTTTCTGCACAGGGCAATCATTTGATATAATGATCTTGTCGGTTTCCTTTAGGATATATTTGATAAATTTGCTTAATATCATAGCAGAAATGGTAGATGAGATATAAAGCAAATGAGTAGGTAAAGTTATTAAGACGAATGAGATGGGTAAGAGGGATAAGTAGATAAGGAAGGTAAGATTGAGGTTGTGGTATTGGGAATGTTTGTTTTGTTGATACTGATGACGGAAAGAGAGAGAGACAGAAGATACAGGCCCTCTGGTCACTTGATATAGAAACTCTCAGTGATGCTCCAGGCTCCCTTTCCACTAGAAGATTAGGGCTTATTTCGCTCAGAGCGCCATTATATATGGAACAATATTTCCCTTGTGGAATAGGGTATCATATGTCGGTTGCTATCATATTATATGACTCGAAACTATACTACCAGGTATCATAGTTGTTGTCTGGAGTCATACGCAACGGGTCTGAGGTTGGAGGTAAAGTAAGGTGGAAAGATAAGCGGAATGGTATGGATAGAAGAATGGGTATTTCTATCTTATTCGATGAGTTTGCCTAAGATCCTTGTACTTGTACCAATAGGCTGGCCTTATATTCCGTTATCCTGCTTTATTATTTTGTTTTTTATCAAGCTCAGGACGAATTTATCCGTAGTTGTATGAATTGACTTTTGCCTTTACGTATAATACTTGTAGGTTCAAGTCTGTTCCAACAATTCTGACTTTGTCGGCCAACGAGTGACCGTTTGTGTTCAGGCTTAGCCAGAATCATTTGGGGAATAAAATAAAAAAAGCAAAGGTTTATTAGGGAGGAGGCGTGGAAGTATGAAGGGAGGAAGTGGAAAAAAAATGATGAGGGAAAAATGAGAGTTTTAATTTTCTGGAGTACATATTTGTTCCTCTTCCGCTTCTACTATTCCCCTCCTCTCAACGGACAACAGCTTCCGGGGGAAGATTGAGCCCGTAGATTCCCCTGCCTACATTAGTAGTGACTAGCTCCTTAATCATCAGTCTACTGTAACTGGCCGGTATATATCTTTTCATGTATGATACTTTTAACTGTGGATCCATGATTTTGCCGGAAGATAAATTACTCCATGTTCATGACATCGGTGATACGCCCACACTATAGAGACTCCCATGCCTAATTCAAACCCCAAAACCGGAAATCTACCATAACACCAAATGTCGGACAAGGCCAAGTCGTGGCGGCCATTACTTGCCCTAACCTCCCCACAATGGTGGTCGGAGCAGAATACTATTCGCGCGAGAACAAATTTTCTAAATAATAATAATAATAATGAATAGAGGTTTTTGTGTATACAGGGATGTTGATGATAGTACCATAATAGCCATTTCAAACTCCGAACACCTTAACCCCCCCTCTCTATCAAGAAAACCGGTCCACGCTTGGCTATGGTATTTTACCAGTCTAGCGCCACCCTACCCCCCCAATGCCGCCAACTCCTCCATCAACTTCCCGATCTTCTCACTCAATTCGTCAATCTCATCCCACATCGGGCGTAGAGTCCTATCCAACTGAGCCTTGAAGACAACCTCGTATTCCCTGGAGTAGCCGACTTGCGCCAGCATTGCCTCGTGGTCGTCAAACTTCCTATCGATGAGTCTGTCCAGGAGGGATATCCGGCGCTTGTGGGTTGCGATTCGGGATTTCAGTTGAGCGGGTCTGGATGACATTTTGGTTTTGAACGTGTCCTTCGTTCGTTCGCTTGTTTGTTTGTTAGGGGGTGGCTTTGATTGGCTGGTTTGGTAGTGGAGTGGATGGAAGTGTTGAGGTTGATTGCTATGTGTGAAATGCGGTTTGAGGCCTGGTTAAATAGCCTTCATGATTTCATTCTATGTGGACTCCTGGAGCAGGGGTTCTGGTGGGAGAATTCTAAGTCAGGGTTTCCAGTAGAAATGATCAGCCATAGTTCGTGAGTTGAATACTATTCCATCGGCTACCCAATCAGCCAATACCTCCTTCGCCAATAAACTTTTATTGTGGTGAGGGTCCTACAACACTCTGGCTGTCAGCGTAGTAAGGTTAGTGTGAAAGCTTGGTACTTGATGTATGTAAATCTTGCACAGAGCGGTAACACTAGATCAGAGCCATATTTCAGGAGTACTGATTTAAAGGAGAAAGAAGGGAAAGGCATATGATTCACTCCTTCCGCATTCTCCAGCGCTGCGGGGTTTGAAGGACTCGTAGTTAGAACTTTTTTTGGTTCGCCGGTGATTGGTTCTGTTGATGGGAGAATCGTGCCTGGTTGTCCTATGATCTTCTCGTTTAGTTTGGCTTTATCCAGCAAGTTCGTTGCCTTCTTCTAGCATCCTTAAATCGTTCACTAGGCTTTATTCAGGCCAGAACCAGCTGCGAGTGATCAATCGTGCTCGCATTCTGTTAAAAAAACGATTTCGAAACACAAGAGAAGCTCAGGCTGAGAAGCTGTCTGTAGCGTAGCGTCTACCGCACACTGAGCAGGGGTGCGAATTGCCGAATAAGGGTTTGGCTTTCCACCATGATTTTTTGTCGCTAGCGCGCCTCTAGGATCAAGCTTATCCCCTACATCTACCGATACCGCACTCGCAGGAGTGGAGCTTAGGACAAGAAACATCTAAGAATACTCCAAACCACACCAAGCCCATCTAATCTTATGCACCAGCACTACGGAAGTCTAGTGCACAAGGGTATCTACATACATCCGCTCCAACTTCATCAACATTCATCCACTACCCCTCAGCCCCGCCATTAAACCTTCCCATAGCCTTTCTTAATTCCTCCACTAACTCGATCGCCTGTTCCTCATTAACCGCCTCAAAATCGTACCGTTTCAACTTTGTCTCTCGCTGCGGCCTTAACACGACGATTTTAAAGCTGCTCGGCATCTTGCGATACGTTTTGCATCCGATAATAGTGCTGATGTGTATGCTAGTAGTCTTGGAGCTATTCTCGAATAGCGTTTTCTGGTCCGATGGCATGACATGTACGTACTCGCCGTCGATTGCAAGTATGCGTTCATGGCGGGCCATGAAAGACATGGATGCTTTGCGCCAAACGGTGTACTTGAGGTAGTCTTTACTAGAGAGCATGTCTGGGGCCCAAGTTGCGGTGGGTTGGAGGAATTTACTCTTTTTAGGGGTGCGGAGCGTGGCGGTTGGGCTTTCAGGCATGTTTCGGAGGACGAGGTCGAGCTGGTCTTGCTCTCCGAGAGACATAACAGTACGTTCGAGCGGTATGAATGTGTGCGACGGAGTTCCTGCTATGCGGAGGACGTATTTACTCTTTTCTAGATGCTTTTTGCGGCACACTTGATCGAGCACCTCGCTGATGTTCGTGTTGGTCGTTACACAAACAGAGACCGACTGCGCGAATTCATCAATCGTCGATAGGTGGATGCGCAAGATTCTTGAAGTACCTCCTGGAGTAGCTGCTTGGTTCGTCTGGCGGGCTGTGCTTTCTGATGTAGATGAGGATGGTGTAATGGGCGGGCCAGCTGAAGGTTTTTTGGAGGAGACAGGATTTGGGGTAACTCGTTCGTTTTCAAGGACTGTGATATCTATTAGCGGGTAGGATGGCACGGAATGAGAAGGGTGCAAACATTGGGCTTGGGTTGCTTCACAGAGTGCAAATTCACCCTCCGGTTTTGTGTCCCTAGCAAATGCTCGCCCGCCCCTCCCTTTCTTGACGATGTAGCTCGTGATAGGTTGCGTCCTTTCTAGGGGTGGGAAGTCATCATCTGGTTCGCCGTCGTCAACCATTCTGAAGACCCATTTATTTATGTTCGACAACTCTTCCGTTAAGACGGGCTCCTTCTTGTCCTCTATGTATTTATACAACACAAACCCGATCGCATCGAGCACCGTCGTCTCTTTCTTGGTACTGCCTTCTTGTTTGATGTTTACTTCAAATAAAGATGACGAACGAGTGTATGGGATGAGAAGCTTTAGTGTTATTGAGCGTAACTCGCCCTTTCCGGAGAAATCCTTATAGCTCTCGAATGGGTTAGCTGCTTCGGATTCCCTCGCTTTCAGTAGCTGTGTCAACGCCGATATCGGCTGTACTTGGGATATAGGGCGGATCGGTGGAGGTAAGGCGTGGAGAACGGCTGGTGATGCCGCAGCCTGACGTTTCTGAGGTAGAGAGAGAGAATTTCCAATGACCGCAGGATGTGAATCCGCAGTCTCGTTGAAATCAGATGACATAGATGTGCTTGCATCCGAATCGTCAGCAGATTCATCACCAAAGCCTTCATTTCGTGGAAGGGAAGAGTTCGGAGATGATCGAAGTTTGTTGGTGATTTCTGCGTGGAGCCTTTCGATCTCCGATACCAGTCCGCTGGACAGAAGCCCCTCATCTGCGGGGGGGAGGTGATCTAGATTATTCTTATGAAAATCTACATCGCCGTGAGAACCGCCGCGAAGTCGCCTTGTTCTATATTTCGAAGGTGAGGTGACCAACACCTGAGGGCCCCGTAAGGGAGACGAACCAGACCGCGGACGAGGAGGTACAACCTCCTTCTTTGAGAAGTCAAATTGAATCGCTTGTTGGCCACTATTTAAACCAAAACTTAGACAGGCCTAACTCAGGAATATATCTGTCTGAGACTCTTACACCTGCGTTCCGTCATCATCATCCGAATCGTCGCTCATGTCTGAGCTATCATCATCCTCCCGATGGACCTGTCTCTCCCTTCGCCTTCTCCTTCTAACCTCCGATTTGTCGGTTGTCATATCTGCGCTCTCATTAGAGAAATGTGAAGCTAGCCCAATCAAAGTGTCATCGTCGGCTTGGTCATCGTTGTTTCGTCTTTCCGTGATGATTGCTGTCGGGGGTGCTCCGTCTCCTAAACCTCTCGATCGAGGGGGAGCCCCAGTAAAGTATTCGGCACCAGTACCACTCGGTATTGGTGGGGAATAGGTGCGACGGATTTCGGTGGCAGCTCCCCAACCAGCATTTTTATATGCCGGAATGTTTATAGATGCCGGATTAACCGAAATGAGCCGCTCTCCAACCCCATCTCTCATCCCCTGGAGGTAGCGAGTACGGATCCGATAGATGACGAAGCTTGCCCAAAAGTCAGCAGGTAGAATAGTGAAGATAAGAGTCTCTATTGGGCAAAATACTCTTGGTTTTGAAGTAGAGACATGATGGTTGTAAAAGGGGAACGGTAATTATGATATCAATAAGGTGCCCTATATCTGGTTGTAGAGAGTGTCAAGATCCACTGGACTCCAACAGGGCCCGGACGGATTGGTGGTGGGTAAACTGTGAAAATTGAAGGGGGGAAAGGGAGTGGACGGGGTTTGCAATGGTAGAATTGGCGAATATAAATAAATACGTCAGACTGGAGAATTTGCAGTACCAGAGCCAGCTGCCAGTAGGGAGGGAGGTCTCGTGGAAAGTGGCTTAGAAAGAGATACCGACTTCAATTTAGGAGTGAAATCTGTGCCCAATTAGATATGCTATTGCAGAGAGAAAGAGAGTGCCCGGTGTTCTGTGGCAAGTGTTTTTTCAGTAATTGCATTATAAAGAGGCAGTGGTGGGGCAAAAAATGTGGATAGATTGATCCACTCAAGGAGAGTGCCGGTGGGTGTTGATAGCTTCTCTTCCTTTATCGATAGTCTACTTGTGCGTGACCGCTGGGTCTCCAGCCAGAGCTGTTCCTGAAGCTTACATATTGGACAATGACATTGTTCCCAGTGAGAGGGCTCAACAGAATATCTTGGCGAAAGCTGATTTTGTGCTCGAGAAGTTGAGTATTATGTGCGAGTACTGTATTATGACAGTACTGTACGAGTACTCGAGTATAACACTGTGATGGGGTAGACTATAGTAACGGCAGGGCAGTTACCGGACAGGAGGGGAATTATTTTCTACTGTTGCAACACTGATCACCATATAAACAATCCAGCTCTTGTCCGGTCATTATGTTACTTTGTCACCACTGTGCAGGAGCTGTCCTGCAGCAGAGCCGCAAAATCCCGAAACCTTTTGGCCAACCCCACGTGACCAGAGTCCAGCTATGGGCTCGGGGATTCAACACTGACCCCCCGGAACAATTTAACACATTTCCTATTTCCTGCAGCAGATGCATTCGCATAGAACAAGAAGTAACCTCGAGACCACATCAATCGTCTAAACATGATTCCCTCCTCTTCTGGAGGCAGCGGAGTCCCTCGCCGTCTCCTGAATTTCGAGGCTGGGGACTCGTCCTCGTCTTCCACCAGTTCTCCTCCGCCCGGGAATCATCGTCGGCCAACAGTCGAAGACGAGAGCGATGCAAGTACGGGGGGTCCAAGTCGTCACAGTGCTCCATTAGGTGAATCGGAAGATCGTATAAATAGGTTCACCCTCCTATACACTGTTTCCGAAGCCCTTGCCTGGTGTCTAACTGGTGTCGTAGCATAACTTTCAAACGTCGGCAGAGAGCATCTTCGTCTCGCTATTCACTCTTCTCCGTCGGAACACCACTAGCCGCCACAACTCCGTCTCTCCTCCCACCGGAACCGGCGTACAGCCCATACTCATCTGGGACCAACCTCGATCAACTCCACCGTTCAGAACAGGGCCAGAAGGACCCGACGCAATCAACCTTAGACCCTTGGTCATCCGAAGGCCCCGGACGGCGTGTTTATGATGATCTTACGGCTATAGATTGGATATTTGAATACACAAAAGAGCGGATACGTACTCGGACGCTTTTCCGGCGAAGAGGGATACTAGGACACATCGCGCAGTTATGGGATTCAAGTCAGATATGGATTGTGCTAATAGGCACAGGATTGGCGGCCGGACTGTTGGCGGCAGGTATTGACATCGTAACAAACTGGTTGGGGGATTTGAAGCATGGCTATTGCGACTCGCATTTTTATCTGAGTCGGGAGTTCTGCTGCTTAGGGCTCGAGCGTAAGTTTCCTAGAGTCGACCGAGAACAAATGATGAGAAGGCTGATTTTCAACTACTGCAGTGAGTGACAAGTGCGTCAATTGGATTCCATGGAGCCAGGCGCTGAGAGTTACTGGCTCTAAGGCTGGTAGTTATATCATAGAATATCTATTTTATATCATGTTCTCCGTACTGATGCCATAATTTACTCCAATACGCTCTGTTTATTTTTCTCTAACTACTTCATTCGTACAGATTGTCTTTGCATCAATCGCAAGTCTCTTAGTCACGAGATATGCCATGTACGCGCGCCATAGTGGAATTCCGGAGATCAAGACTATTCTCGGGGGCTTCGTTATTCGACGATTTATGGGGACCTGGACATTAGTCATCAAATCTCTCGGCTTGGTGAGTCTGCACCTTTTTGCATATATCAAAGACTCTAACGTTATGATATACCAGTGCTTGGCAGTTGCCTCTGGCCTGTGGTTGGGTAAAGAAGGCCCCTTAGTTCACGTTGCATGTTGCTGTGCCAATCTGCTCATGAAGTTGTTTTACGCACTGAGGAAGAACGAAGGTAAAAACTCGGGCTTAGAACAACGCCTTTAGCACCGGGCTAATATCTTTGAATAGCCCGTAAGCGTGAAGTCCTCTCCGCCGCCTCTGCGGCTGGAATCTCGGTTGCTTTTGGATCACCAATCGGAGGTGTGCTATTCAGCCTAGAGCAATTGTCATACTATTTTCCAGACAAAACTATGTGGCAGTCCTTCGTCTGCGCCATGGTAGCTGCTGTAACACTACAACTCATGAACCCATTCCGGACCGGCAAGCTAGTCTTGTACCAAGTGAAGTACACTCGCGGCTGGCACGACTTTGAGATGGTCCCGTTTGCTATACTCGGGGTTTTGGGGGTTTGTTTTGTCCTAAATCACTGTAGATGCCGTCACAGGTGTTCATACTAACAAGTGACAGGGCTTCTACGGAGCCTTCTTCATAAAACTGAATATGAAAATCGCCGCCTGGAGAAAAGCATCCAAGTTTAAGAAATACCCCGTAGCGGAGGTGGTAATTGCCACGGTAGTCACCGCAATAATCAACTTTCCAATAACCTTTATGAAGTATCCTCCCCTTCCCCCCTCTACCACTCCACTAGCTAACCCCACAAAGACCCCAATCTTCGGAACTAGTAGCGAACCTCTTCCAGGAATGCTCCCCCAAAACCGATGACTTCCTAAGCCTGTGCAGCCACGGCAAAGCCGCTGGGCCAATTCTCCTCCTCCTGCTCTCAGCACTGCTGGTAATGCTCCTGGGCTCAACCACCTTCGGCTTGCAGATCCCCGCAGGAATAATCCTCCCATCAATGGCCATCGGCGCACTCTACGGGCGTGCAATGGGAATGGTAGTCCAAGCCTGGCAACGCAACCACCCACACAGTTGGATATTCACCTCCTGCGATCCCGACATCGAGTGCGTGACTCCCGGGGTATTCGCCATCATCGGCGCGGCCTCCGCTCTCGGCGGGGTAACTCGAATGACGGTCTCCATCGTTGTAATAATGTTCGAGCTGACGGGGGCACTGACATACGTCCTACCAATCATGATAGCAGTGATGATATCGAAGTGGGTCGGTGATGCGTTCGGTAAGCGCGGCATCTACGAATCCTGGATCCAATTCAAGGAATACCCGTTTTTAGATAATCGCGACGACCCGGTTCCCGATATTCCAGTTAAGGAAATTATGACCAGGATCGAAGATCTGGTGGTTATCACTGAGACGGGACATACTATCGATTCCCTCGAGGGGATTTTGGTAGGGCAGCCGTACAAAGGATTTCCCGTCGTGAGTGATACTCGCCAGGCCGGGTTAGTGGGATATATCTCTAGATCGGAATTGCGATTCGCGCTAGACCAAGCAAGGGCTCGTAGTGCCACTGGTGATACGGAGTGCGTGTTTACGACGCCACGCAGCGTTATCGAGGGAGATTACTTGGACTTGCGGCCCTGGATGGACCAAACTCCCATTACCCTCTCGCCCAAAAGTAGCCTTATGCTTGTAGCGAATCTATTCCAGAAGCTGGGCTTGAGATATGTGCTTTTTGCCACGCATGGGCTACTGCAGGGTGTGCTCACCAAGAAGGATGTGTACTTTGTTCTTAATGCTGAGGAGGGCGCTGCCGGCGTTGCGGGGAGGCTGTCCGGTATTGGAGAGGGTAGGGAGGGGAGACGGTTGCTAGCTGGCGATTTAGAGAGTGAGGCTGGGGAGGAGGAGGTCGGTGAGGTTGGGCTATTGGGGGATGAGAGTGATGGGTTGTAGAGAGGGTTTCTAGCGCCTTCCGTTTCCTTCGCGATATGTGTACTTTATGTTTGGGATTTGGTGGGGAGTTTTTGGGGTTATTTATCTAAATGGATTGTAGATAGTTGCAGGGAATCCTAAAAATGCTCGATCGGTTGTTCGAGTTGTCTCTAGGGAACCACAGACAATTACTAGTGTTTGTGAATGGAAGAAAATAAATCAAGAAATTGTCGAGTGAATATTCATGATCGGCAGTCTAGTCTAAGAGCCAAGGTAAAAGTCACAAACTCCCCTATTTCCGTTTTTATTTCGAAGCCTTATCAAATTTGGTATATCTTCAGCCAACTGTCGCAATCAGCGTCAATAGACACCTAGGTCTAAGCATTCTTCCGCACAAACTCGTCAATGTACTGAATCAGTGTATCCACTCCCGCCTCCGTAATCGAATTGTCTACGCATTCCCAGGTCAGCCACAAAATGCAGGAGAATAGAGAGGGGAGGCAGGGCACACAATTGCTAATCCTAATACCCCCAACACTCCTGTGCCCCTTCAGCCCCAGCAGCCCCCTCTCTTCCGCGCCCTTCAAGAAAACCCCCTCGAGCTCCGCCGGCTGAGCCCTGACGCAAATATTCATCCTCGAGCGCGCGCCCTCCAGCGGAACGATCTTGAAAATCCCAGGCGCGCGCCCCAAAGCGGCGTACAACCTTTCTGCTTTGCGATTGGCCACTTCTTCCTGTTTTGCGAGGCCACCAGCCGCGATGAGCTCCTTCATTACCTCACCGGCGATCCAGACGTCGAAGATGGGGAGGGTGTTGTGGAGGGAGTTGCTCTTTGCTAGGATAGGGTAGGACATCATTACTGGTGGGATGGGGAGGCCCAAGGCGCGGAGTGTGGCGGGGGTTGGCTGGGTTTGGAGAATTGAAGATTTTAGAATTACAATTGTGAGGCCAGTTGTTCCGATGTTTTTTTGGGCGCCGGCCTGGACGCCATTAGCCGTCAGGTAAAATAAGAGGGATATCTAGGGAAATATACGAAGATGATATGAAACCTTGAAACTTCCACCCTACGACTGAGTATATTGCTGCTCATATCCGCCGCCACAACTCCACCCTCCAAGCTCCTTGGAAATCCGGGAAACTCCACCCCGTCAACTGTCTCGTTATCGCAATAGTACGTGAATACCCTCTCCTCCCCTTCGGTCTTCCTCCACTCCTTCTCCTCTTCAATCCCACCATATCTTCCAAAAACCTTCTTCGAATCGGTAACCACATTGACTTTCTCGTCCCCAAACAGCCTCTTGGCTTCCTCACTCCCCTTCTGGCTCCACCCTCCCGTAACAACGTAGTCCATCCTTGCTTTTTTGAGCTTCTCGCGGACGATCTCGATGTCCCCACTGACTTTGTCGAGCTGGGTCTGCACCCAGTAACCCAATAGGTTGTACGGCACTGCGGAGAATTGGGTAGTCCCGCCGCCTTGCATGAAGAGGACGGTGTAGTCTTCCGGGATCGACAGCAGGTCACGAAGGGAGGATTCAGTTGTTGCGAGGATGTCGCTAGAGAGGGCGGAGCGATGGGAGTGCTCGGCTATCCCAAGACCGGTGTTTTGGAAGTTGAGAATAGCAGAGGAGGCGTTTTTGAGGACGGTAGTTGGGAGACTAGCCGGGCCGGCGCCGAAGTAGGTTATCTCCTCACGGGTGGGCATTTTGAGAAAATTGAGTATATACTTTTTTTCAGAGAATAAAGATTTGGGGGGGGATTGAAGGATATTCACTGGTGCAGTGAGTGGAGGAGGGGGGAGGGGAGAGAGGCGGATTGAGTCTGGACCTGACTGGGTTTGTTAGTCGCGTTGCCCCACTAAGAAACCTTGGTGGGGTCGACATTAGTTTTTTACGTGTGGCTTCAGAGATCCCCGGTTATCCGATCCAGTGGATGATGAGATAAGGATCATTGGCTTGAATGGGCTGATCAGCTGGGATTGACTATACTGAAGTATCATAGCACTACTGAATAAATGCTCCCGGAAGCTTAGATAAGTGTAAATGGGTATGGTATAATAACGGGAAATCGAACTTGGCCGAAGCGAGCAGGACCTGCCCGAGAATTTCTCTATAGGCAATTGCAAGCTATGATCTAGACTACTATGCTCGTACAGTAAGCCCTCGAGGCGGACCTATATCCATCCCAAAAGAAACATATTCTGAGCGAATAACAACCACCTCGACCCTGCTCGAGCACCAGTGCCGGAAGATTTAAGATGAAGGAGCCATCACTACACCGACTCCTTCTAATTTATGAAATTGACCCAATTGGGCAGGCTGAATAGATATTTCCTCCAAATACTCACACCCCAGGATACCGTAAGAATTAATAAAATCTTATCAAACCTCAGTTCCCCAAAAGTAAAAAACGCCGGGTGACAAAAAACTCGGGCTATTTCTTTCTGTAGTGAAAATATCAAGCCTGTAAATTAATAATTCATGATTTTTTGTGCAATGGCATTGAAGGATCAGAAAGTGACTTCGGAATTTGTATGAGGGTGCCATACAAAAGATATCATACATGAAAACCACATTTGTTATACCGGTAGGCTATCTTAGGTTTCTCAACTCCATAAACCCTTCTACTTATTTATTTATTTTTTCTCTTAAAAACTACTCTCTGCCTGTTCTCTAGTCTCATTTTGTCTAAATTGGAACCTCCAACTTCATTGGGGGTTATTAAATGGTTGGGAAAGAGTGCTTGGTTTTGGTGTAAAATGGCCGTCGGCTCGAGTTTTTTGTCCCCAGGCTTTAATAGACAAAGTCTGCGGAAGTGAAACACTAAGGGTCAGGTTTAATATTAGCCTACAAGGTCTCTTGCCAAGCCCCTCGTGCATCTGTAGATCTCAATGCGGCTCAAAGAATTTCCTCGGAATCTTCAATTGCAACGACACTCTAAATATTCCCACAGAGAGCCAAAAAAAACCCCCAGAAAGAAATACCCCACCAATTCCAATGCCGCCACCTTTACCCCAGGTATGTAAACCAAATCCTCTCTCTATTGAATTACCTCCTAACCATTCTTAACACAGCCCCCCACCCTAAACAACACAGTCGAAATCACGAAATACCTCCGTTCTCGAGACGCACCTCTTCCAGGTCTCCTCTCCTTCGCCGAGAAAGTCCTACAAGACAATAAAGTATTTTTCCCGCGGAAGGAGGAATGGCTACTAGAGTGGTTGGTACAACGCTTAGGCGAGAGGGGCGACGGGAGCGCTGCTGCTAGGTGTAATCCTAAGTTTTGGGGGATGCTGCTCAAATTGTTGCGCGCTTCATCGCACACTTCTGTGGCAACGATTTTGAAGAAGCATAATTTTTTGCAAGCTGTTGGGAAGACGCTATTCGAAGGGAAGGCGTTGCCTGCTATGGTGGCGGGGGATGAGTTTGAGAGTGTTGAGAATACGACGGATACAGACGGTGGAGAGTCGTATCATACGCCACAGGAAGAGCCAACGTCTCCGGAGTCAAGTGTGATAGAAGAGGGATTTTCGGCTGCGGATGAAAAAGTGGAGGCTTCCTTGTTGCGATTGCTACCGGGTGTCTATAATGTTCTGTCGTTTCTGCAGGGGCAAGCATCTAGCGGAGTAGGGAAAGACAGTGGAGTTGTCGCAGCGCTTCGTGGGACACCGGAATTTGGAGCGCAGATTCTCGGATCCTATTTCGAGGCTTGCTTGGTGCTATTAGAGGCTGGGAAGACTCTCTCCGGGGAATGGACGCGATCTGTTCTTAATGTGTGGAAGAGCTGCATCTGGGGAAATCCTAATTCAAAGAAGGCGAGTTCACTATCATTCCCGGTACCGAATCGATATTGACCTTCCACTGATAGCTCTCAAGTGTGTTTTCTGCTACCTGTCTGGTGCCGTTAAACAACCTCCTAGCCTTCCAACCTCCGCATCCAGCATTACAACCATATTTAGAAGAACTACTTTTAGAATTCATTTTTACACCGGAGATAATATTTCCCAGCACTCCCGGAAAACCATCCAAGGCATCCTCCAAAGAGTTAACGGCACTCATGGAACCGCTAAAGTCACAAACTAATGGTAGAATCCAACTTTTCCGCCTGGCCATTGGGCCACAACTCCGCCGAAGCAGGCTAGACACTGAAACTATCGAGGCCCTAGTGCAGGCAATAATACCCCTCAGCTACGCAAGGACTTCTCCGGGAATCTTCACGGACCTCCTGGAGCTGTTGGTCGAGAACGATGTAAATCTCCCATCTGAAACTTTATCGCTTATTATCGATGAGACGTCAGGCCTTGCGAGTGGGAGGATGCGAGATGTGAGGTGGAGACTAATTGACCTAGCACTAAAACTCGATTTTGACATTTTTCTAGGAGGGAGTAATCAACGGCGTATGGCCAATCTTATCCATGCCATTGGTCACGCTAGTAATGGCAACAACGATCGGATACTAAAAACGCTAGAAGCCTTGATCGAAAGCTTCGCAAAGGCTCGGAACCTGGGCGGGTTTATCGAGATGTGGGCAGGAGAATTACAATCACAAGCTGCGCTATGGGAGAGCGATGCAGTGGCAAAAATGGTGGGAGACAGGCTTGAGAAAAATCTCTCGGCTTTCCAAATTGAAAAGATCTTCAAAGAAGCATGCGAAGCTGGTCCAGATCTTAATTGGGTGCTTATTGATGTGCTGTTGCGGGGCGTGAGAACTGGTGCGACTGAAGCTAAGATTAACAAGTATCTACCTAAAGTTGTGAACATTGCGGAGGCATCTACGAGTGGATGGCGGAGGTGGAGGGTGCTGCTTAGGGTGATACAAATAGATAAGACTGCTGTCGATCAGGGATTTATCCAACGAGTTAAACCTAGTGCGAAGGAAGATATAGACCCACGGGAGACGCTATTCTTTAAGGAATTCCAGATCGCTCTCTCCGGTGGTAATGGTGTCTCCCCTCCGGAGGATGCTTTAGAGGTTGTCTTACCCTCCACTAGCGGTGCACCCTGGACTGGCTCCGTGAATGATATAAGCAGTCAGAACCTCTGTCTAGCACTGAACACGGGGTATGTCAACAACTGGCTGGAGTCAATTGAGCATATCGGAAGTCTCCCAGCAAAGGAGGAATTCATAGACCGCTTTTTAGACATGGCCCTGCATAGTAAAGAAAATGAAAAATCACTGATCACCGCTCGGGATCTCTGGTTGAGTATGTTGGGTAATGAAGAGTTTTTCGAGCTTCCCACACTTAAAGGTGAATACCTCATAGGTTTTTCCTAACATATCTTCACGTATTTTATACTAATCACACTAAATATCTAGACATCGTTATGGCTGCTCTCATCCGCGGGTTACGTCCCTTCTCGGATATGCACTGTACCCCCCAGTCCTTAGCTGAAGCCACAAAGCACCGACAGGAGACGGATAATGAAACCACTCAAAAATACGTTTTCGTGATAGATAGCATAGCGCACTACCCTCCTGATGCAATAAAGCGAGCAACCAGAGAGAGGGTCCTAGACACTTTGGTTCTCCTCGCCTCTAGCCTCACTTCGACCAGTAGCAGACTTTCCTCCAAGCTAGATTCCAAAATGCTCCAGATAATGGATAAACTTTGGACTCTTGGAAACGCCAGTTCGTTCTTAGCTACTGACGCTGCAGGGCTGGTGGAATGGACTAGCAAACAGAATGGAGATATCGCCAGGAAGATTCTGAGGCACACATTTTCCACAAAGGAGCAGGAACGCAGTCGGGGGTTCCTAGCGAACGTGGTAAGAGTGGTGGACGAGGCGCCCTTGTCTGTGGTTGAAAATTCACGGAGGGCGGCCGTAATTATCGAGGAGTTTTGGAAAGCTGGTGAGGAGGATGCCGTACGGGGGCTGAAGGACAAGTTGATGATTAGTCTGGAGAAGTTATTGCCGGAGCCCGAGGGCGATGAGGGTACTCTTCCTGATGTAAATTTCCTACAGATATGGCGTAAGTGTTGGACCCTTGAGCGAGGCGGTCCGGGGGGCTGCCGGACAGGTATGTAATTACTCCGATATTCTCTACGTCTGAATACACGACTAACCTACACATTGAAAGCAACGGAATTCGCCCGGCACGTAATCCATTCCGCGATGCGGCATGGTCTATCAGACTTTCTCTGCGACAGAGCACCGGTGGAAGAGAACGAAATCCTTGGAGTTGTCAGAGAGGCGAGCGTTCTCTTCTGCGCTTCTTCGGAAACTTCCGAGCAGGCGATAGAAACTACTGCGCTAGTTATCAGCGTGTTGGGATCTAAGTTTACAGAGTCGGTGAGCTTGAATTCCATAGGGAACAGCCACCTCCACAAGGATGAGTGTAGACAAGAGTTGATCACTGCATTTAAAGAAATGGCTGGGAAGCTTCAGCAGGACGCTCTCGAGAAATGCCTTGTAGCAATTACCGACGGATATCTGCTAGACATCCTAGAAGACCCCACATCTGGCCCAAAATATAGAGAAGTCTTAAAAGCCATAATAGGAAGCATCAAAAGTAATTAACTCCTTTCCAATCCGCATACCGACAAAGCTGATAACCCACAGAATCCGAAAACGAATCCGCTAAGAAAAGAATGGCCCTCTGCATCTCAAAAACCTTCTCCAAACTTTGTCGAAACCTACACAAAATGCCCACAGAAGAAGACTTCTTGACAGTGGCAACGTGTATGGAGACAATCCTCCACGAAAAAGTATCCCCACTCTGCTCCCCCTCACCCTCATGTTAAAAAGGCTGACAATCAAAGCCCTGGGCCGTCCACCAATCTAACGTCGACGAATCCCTTACGGCGGTCACGCTCTCCACCAGCCCCTCCTCTGGTCCGCATTTCATCACTACCAACCCAGACGAGGTCTACCTCGGGTTATGCAACTTGACACGTACAGTCCTAACCCTCCACCGCCGCCGGATCCGCGGTGGGCGGTACCACCTCGTCATTTCTACTCTACAGTCGCTACTCCGTTGCATAATTAAGCGAAAGCCCGCTTGTCTTCGCAAGAAGTCTGACAAGATAGTTCATCCTCCTTGGCTACTCCCCACACTCTCTCCCACCTCCACGCAACTCCCACCGGGGATAACCCAAGCGGGAATTAGCGAAGGCTTCAACCGTCTGCTTGGGACATTCTGTGAGCCGTCAGTGGGGTCAGTTAGACCTAGACATGCAGGTGCAACGGCAGGAATCGATAGCGAGCGGGAGAGGGAGAGGAGGGAAGTCGCGGGGTGCGTTGGTGGGCTGTTGGGGGAGGTGTTGAAGGGCGGTTTGGCTGGCGGGTTTGAAGGGGATGTTTCAATCGGTGTCGGCAAGGTTTTCCAGGTGCTCGGTGGCGAGGGGGTGAAGGTTTTTGCGTACGGGTTAGACAGGGAAGGGATGGCGATGTTAAGGGGCATGTGGGAGGAGTTTAAAAAAGGGGATGGAGGGGAGATGTGGTGATTGGGCTTGTTTTACAGAATTATCACATGATATGCCGGGGCTGTTAAAAAGTGTTGAATTTTACAGGGAGTGAAAAAAGTGGATGTATATTACTGCCGGTGCTGGTCTCCATAGTGTTCTGGTAGAAATTAGATAACTCTTTAGAAACCTCGAAATGCTCTCTCGATCGGGATATCCCCTTTGTCTATTAAAGAACTTTCCAGGATAGAAGGTTTGGAAGTTCTTTTAGCTCCCGGGTGCTCGCCAATTCCCCATACGTCCATTACTCATGATGCCCGAACAAGTGGGGGGTGTTTGGATAGTAGACTTGAGGTTTGTCCAGCCTCCCCGAGTGATAGCACATGATTTACTGATCAGCCCCCCCGCCAACATATTATCATACACAAGCCCTAAGCTACCGCTTCTGTCTCAGCGGTTCCCTAAAGTTTCCTAGATGCTTAATTTTCAAGAGATATTGCTCCACCGTAGTGCCCGAAACTAAAGTAATCCCTACACTTTCGAGCTGTTCACTACCCATCTCTCGGGGGTCGTGTTTGCAACGGTTCCCGCTGTTATCCTGGCCGCTGGGGGGTTTCCTTAATCTCTTATGGAAAGCATGTTTTCTATACTACCCTTACGCGTTTATGTTCTATTCCTTGGGGATTGAAGTAGAGAGGAAGATAAGATGGATTTGCTCAAACCTTTTTGTTAGAGTATGTACGGAGTTGGATAGTATCATTTCTATACAGCACAGGCACCGCCACTTCTGCCACTTCCGCCTCTGTTGTTTAACACTTTGCCTATCCTACCCTGTGCCTTGTGAGAGGTAAAGCGTGGCACGGGCCCGGGAATTACATTAATAGCTAGTGAGGGAGAATCATATCATATCGGTTCAAAATAAATTTAGCTAACATATCGTCCTAGCGCTGCCCACTCTAAATAACGACAATCTAGTTCTACTAACTTAAGGGAGTTATCATCTTAGTGCCATTACGACGGTATAATTTAATTAATGCTTCCCCCCGCAGGAGCCCACCTTCTATTTGGTTCCCCCAATGTACAAGAGTGGTAGATCAAGCGTTCACTATGATTTACTAAGATTGGTTTTATAGTCAAGTGACCAGCAGTTTTCACAATCACATTCAGCTCCTTAAGACAGGCATTGTATGAAACATTCCTGTCACCTTAGTATTAGGGCCTGTTGTCTCTACTAACATTCCGAGAGGCCACTAGCTACTAACAGGCGAGAATATCAGGACTAAACATATCCAATCAACGAGTGGCTCCCACTGCTACCAGTTTCAGCTCATTAAGGCAGTCAAAATAGTGCGACGAACATGCTGACACCTAAAGCGTAGTTACCAAGGTCCTTCAGGAGTGTATGCACTAGTGCATTGAAAGGTAAATGAATATAAAGAACTGCATAAATCTGGGGCCGATAGAGTATCCTGGGCACAGTGCTCGCTAGGAAAAGAGACTTTTGTATTTCCTAGACACCCGTTAGAACTGTGTTCAAGTTTATTTGGGAACGATGAAAGTTTCAATTCGAGATTCACACTTGCAAGTTAGAATTCTCCGAGCCGAATGTCTCCCTTAGGGGGCCACATACTCTCAACGACACACCAAGCGTCATCCAACTACGCCAAACACCACAGTCACCTATAGTATCCAAACGCACCACTTCCACACCTTCATACGTACTGGATTACGCAATTGAACCCACCTTCCCTCTGACTACAAATTCAAGCTCATCGATACTACCGCTCCTCCCATCACATCCTCGCATACCACTACCACGCTGTTCAAGTTTACCTATCCACTTAATATTCACCGCTTATCCACTTGATATTCACCGCTTATCCACTTGATATTCACCGCTTATCCACTTGACATTCACTGCCTATCCACTTAACATTCACCGCTTATCCACCTAACATTCACTGCCTATCCACTTGATATTCACCAAAATGACTTCCAAAGCGGACCAGATAACGTCTCAAATCGCCCTCTACAAACACCGGAGCCGAATTGTCGAAGCCCGTATTGACAAAAAGACGGAGGAGCACCAGAAAATGCTGGATCAAGTGGACTACTCTAAGGAGTACGAATCTGTCTTCGATGAACAACTCAAGAGAACTTTGCATCCGATGTGGGATGAACTTCTTGCTTTGGGTGAGAAAGTTGAGAAACTAGAGGAGGAGTTGGAGGCATTGAAGGCATCGGAGGCACCGTAGGCGTTGGAGGGCAAGGAGGGAGAGGAGGGATAGGAGGGATAGGAGGGATAGGAGGGATAGGAGGGATAGGAGGGATAGGAGGGATAGGAGGGATAGGAGGGATAGGAGGGATAGGAGGGATAGGAGGGATAGGAGGGAAAGGAGGGAAAGGAGGGAAAGGAGGGAAAGGAGGGAAAGGAGGGAAAGGAGGGAAAGGAGGGAAAGGAGGGAAAGGAGGGAAAGGAGGGAAAGGAGGGAAAGGAGGGAAAGGAGGGAAAGGGGAGTTGAGGTACCGGGGTGCGAGTTTTGTAGTGCTACCGGCAGGACCGAAACTTACATTGATTCTTATTATTCTCCTGTTTGTACAGGAACGAGTTTTTGTTTTTGTTTTTCAAAAGGCTGCGCTTATGTCAAGAATTGGTTGTCTTTGCTGCACTTGTGGGGTTATGATGGCAAGTGATAACTGCTGGTATTTGGTTCCTCTCACATTCTTGCTGTGTCACTCTATGACAGGGGGTTGGTTTAGTTGGGTAGACTAGGCCTGGTGGTCCAAGTGAGGCGGGGCCTCTAAAACGCACAAGGTCGAGTAACTTAATAATATTATTATCATATGACCCAGCGAAATCCTACTGAATCTTACAGTGAAAGGCTCAAGAAAAGATGCAAATATCATATTTTCCAGTCCTGAGGGTCTAACCTCTAAGGAATTGACCCTATGATACTATGTTTAATAAGAAAAGTTAGAAGTTCGAGAGGCCACGTAGAGGAAGTGTGCAGGCACCAAAAACTCCAGGGGGACTACCTCTTTACTAGTTTAGGATTGAAGTGGGTTGAGATCCGCCTGATTCTGTGCCTGGGGGGTGAGGCATATGCCACTACGATGCAGGAACAGAGAGGGATTCATTCACGACTTTTGCCTGATGGGGACGGTATTTCCTTCGACTCCCCCTAACAGATGAACCTCGTACGCCGCCGGTCGCCTTCACTTCAATAAGAAACTTATCCTTGAAACGCTGAACCCCCCGATCTCCAAGAACTGCCTTAGCCCATCCTCCTCCTGCCCAATAAACGAACACATCCTACAATAAACTCGGAAGACGAAACCTAAAAACCAACAGATATCACCGCCAGTGTGCCTTAGTCGGTGAGAATATTTTCTCCTACTTCGGGCCTGCCTCATTAATTTTGCTACCTATACCCTATTACTCCTCCTAGAATTGGAGATACTATGCTCGAAGGTATCTAAAAAAGCTTATAGCAAAGCTCAACACCAACCCAGCAATTCCCTGTAAGAGACATTATTTAGAGCAGTCAAATATATGCTGACAAGAGGCGCCGGAGAGTAACGGAGATGCTACCCGAACAAGTCGGAAGAGCCCTTTGGCATGTATCGTCCTAAGCCGAGTCAGCATGATAAATTCCCAATTAAAGTTATAAGACTATAATTGTTTACAACACAAAATCCTTGTGTCATAGGAGTAAAAAAAAACAATATATAAATATCAGAGAGCTTCCTTCTGACATTGTGGCTAGCCTAGGCTATATACTAGGTGAAATAACACCAGCAGCACTTGACACTCTCCTATAAGATTTTTAGAAAATATATCCGGCGAAAAATACCCCTCGAAATCTAAAGAAAAGATATGAACATCGACCAGTTCCGATGGTGTGATGAGAGTCCGAATCCCCGCCAAGTGGAGGCAGCTAGGTATTAAAACTTCCCTGCGAAGAACTTATTTGTTTGTTCGGTCTTCAGCGAGGGTTACACATATGCCACTACGAGGAAAAGGGTCGTGGTTCCCACAACGGGGTTGCCGAGTGAGATGGTGTCCACTTTGATACCAGGAAAACTAGTCCAGCGCATCGCCGCCCCACCCGATTTTATGAAGCCATTCTTGAATTACTACTATTGAATCTCTTAAAGGATTATCTCCAATGTTCGCAGCGGTGTAAACCATCCGCATAGCTAGACGGATGGCGAGGAAGCACTTAAATTATATCCTTAATCTGTCTGGTCCCAATGAAGGGCTTACCCCAGATGCGGAAGAAGGAATGGGAAAACCGAAAACAATAGACTACATTATGTGTCCATCGTGCTGGCAAAAAACCTGTCGCAGCATTGACTATCATAGGGTACCCACAGTGCCGGCTTGCGAGTTGGACTACTCTTTGGCCTCTAGAAGTACAAATGCCTTCAAGCGAGTGATATATTATGATTCTGTTCCTTTGATCCCGGGGCAATAAGGGTTGTTTGTTTGGTGGCCAGACAGAAGCCAAAACGCGCTAAAATCGCCGGTCCACTCGGGCCACTATATTTCCATAGATATCTTGAAAACGTAGCTTTAGAAATTTTTTGAAAAAGTTTTTGGCATGTCTCGTGCCTAGAGTTTGCACAGAGCTGTGGGCGCATAGGTTGGGTAAGGTGTGTTGCAACAGAGGTTTTCAGCCCCTGGGTTGAAAAACGGTTACTCGAGTAAAGTTATGCAGGGGGTCAAAAAACTCCGGTATCATACCGGTACAGTATCTGTGTAACGCCGTTTTGGATACAAATTCTCTGGTGGGAGGAAGGATGTTTCACTCCTCACTACCCTCTGAGAACGAAAGGAAAAAATCCCACACTTTTTTGTGAGGTGCTAGTATATAAGTAGAAGATTAATTTTGTAATTTTTCCTATGTCGTTTCCGTACATCGTGGTTGGGTAATCACAAGCTAGGAAACCTCCGCTTCTGGGGTGTTTTTGGTCTGTCTGATTACTAAAGGCTCTCTATTGGGGGGAAGGTTGTGAAATGGTCTGCAAAACCAGATATAAACCAGATCCCACCACTGAATACAAGAGACACAACCCGTTCCAAATTGATTTGTTACTACATCAACAACTCCACCGCGGATAATAGGATCACTCAATGCTCCGTCGTCCACCTCCTAAACCACTCCAAACATTCCACATTCGCCACACTAGCGCTAATCCTAACATTGATCCCGCTGATGATCTGCTTGACTACGACTTCCACCTTTTTCCCATTAGTCGTGACAGGGATTTCCGGGGTCTTGTCGATGATGACAGGAACGTGTCTTGGGCTAAGCTTGTGGTGGATCGTGCTCTTAACGGTAGCAACTAACTGTGGAGTAAGGAGTGCGCCAGATGACATTTTTACGAAGAGGACTACATGCTCATCTGTGTCGCTTGCACGACGGCGGCCAACGCAGACCGCATCCTCAAATTGGGTAGCGAAGTTGGCTTGGAGGACGTTGTACTATGCTTGTTAGCCCATGCCAAGGAGGAAGTCTGAGAGGTAGATGTACAATCTCTGCAGAGCCAATTCTTACACCAGCTGGTTTGAGGATTGCGTCGCTTCGACCGAGCATTTGAAGACCTCGTGTTTTGGGGTTTATTTTTACAAAGTCCCCATGGTGCCACACGCCTGTTATTGTCAGTGATTTGGTATTTGCTTGAATTTGGAAAGGGAAGCATGCCAGAAAATTCCTCAAAATACGACTTCTTGTAAACAGCCTCGCCATTCTCTCCCCAGAATTTGACTGGCATGCAAGGGAACGGCTTGATGCATACAAGATCTCCTGTTTCCCCACAGTCCTCGACATTACGTCCGCTACTGTCCCAGGCTTCCACTTTCATTCCCAAGCCCAAACATTGGATTTCGCCACTGTATACTGGAACAAGAGGTGAGGGTGCACCAAACAACGAAATGATGTCCGTGCCCCCGGTGATGGAGGCAAGATTGAGGTCCGGCCCGAAGGCACTATAAACATATTCAAATGTTGATGGTGCAAGGACTGACGCAGTAGAATATATTGCCTTGAGGTTTTTCATAGGATATTTATCCCCTATTATTCCATCAGTTATTCTGTCCTGGTAAATAGGGTGGTGGATAAGATGCACTTGGATGTGCTTTGTTCTGCTCTAGTATTGAAAGATACTTGGCGCTTGTGCCAAAGTGTGTTACCCTAGACACCTTAGCGGAAGACCCACCAAGATGATATATTCATACATGCCTAAGTTCATCAATTAATTTTGCCATTGCCAGATCTCCCCCTTCTCCTATCAGAGGCGTAAATGGCGAGCCATCATAGAGAACAACAGTCGCACCACTCGCTAGGCCAGATACAAGCCAATGCCACATCATCCCTAGCCCTATATTAGCGGGATCGCAATCCGCACGTTTAGGACCAATTATCAACTGACAAGAAACAGTGGTGAACTGAAAGAAGATCGATCCGGGGCCAATATCGCAATGAATCATATGCTCCTTCTTGTGCTGGATTAGAGTTCCGACAGCCCCATGGCAAATGCACTTGGGCTCTATAATCACCATCAATAACCTGTGCACAATTCGAATGGAAAAAGAGCATACTTCCGGTAGTTCCCGAAGAAAACAAAACATAAACAGGGGTGTCAGGAGGCAATGGTAAAAATTCCAACGGGTAGTCTTGGTCTCCTGTCTGCGCAAAATCCTCATATCGCCAAATCAGACAATCACTTCTCCCGGTCGGCTTGATGCTCTGGACGTCAATCTCCAGCCCGAAGCGATTGAAAACCACTACCGTCTCCAGTTTCAGAAGAGCAGAAGTGATTTCACCCAGTTTCGGTAGAAGCTCATGTGTTTTACTATTGTAAAACACACGAGAATCCGCAAAAAGCGCTTTAGGTTCCATCTGGACCAGACGTTCAAGCACAGCGGCAGCCCCATATTCAGGACTAATCCCTGTCCATACACATCCCAAAGAGGTCGAAGCAAGCATAGCTACCAAAGCATCCGTATAATTTGCGACGTAGCCTATCGCGTTGGATCACTCACTCATGTAAGCCTTCCGCTCCTCCCTCCAATTACAAACTTCCCTTTCTTTCTTAACAGATCTGCACTCCTCACCTGCCACTACATCACCCTGCTTAACCCTCTGTTTCAGAGCCGCAGCACAAACACGCACACGCTCGCGGAGCTCTTTCCAAGTGACATATTCCGGTTCGCCCTTCTCTGTTACAGCGATGACCGCAATGTCGTTCTCTTTGACCGCGTCGCCGCCGTTGTCGCGCAGCTGCGGGAAGAGCAGGTTCTCGGCGAAATTAAGGAGAGCTCCTGAAAACCAGGCTGGTCTTGGGAACATTCCGGAATTCACATCTACGACCTATTTTAACATCGTTAGTTTGTAGTGCTTTCACCAGCAACTCAATTAGTAGAAAGAGCAACGGTAATGGGACAGGCGAATTGAGCTTAGACACATACGGACTCGAACCCCTTAGAAGCTTTAATCCCAGTGTAGTACCAGACCTCGCTCCAGAAGGTCTCGATCTCGCCGACTGACCATGCCCATAAAGAATTGAATTTGTCTTCCTCGCCAGAGAACTCTCGTGAGTATTTTTCCGAGATGTACTGTTTGAATTGGTACATCGCGGTTCTCCCAGGAGAAGAATGCTCCCATAGCTTCTCACCGCCCTTCTCCTGGTTCTTGCTTTGATCCTCGTCGGACGTCATTCTTTCTTGAACCGACAAAAAGTGTCTAGAGGGAAACGTTGTGTACTGTGATCGATAAAATAAGAGGAAGGAAAGAGAGATTGAGCAGAGTTCCAATTAAAAAGCTCTTAAGGGCCTTTCTTTCTCGCTCCTCGTTGACTATCTATCCGCTGTCAAACCCTCGCTCCCTGCCCATTCCGCTTATCACGTTACAACACCCAACAGCCTCAACAGACCCGCAAGTGAACAGCAGGGGTCTTGGCGAGGATTTTCAGGATCGGCAAGGCTTCCCCGCATTTCCTATCCCCAGATATTTGCCCAATATCATGGCCGCGGGTATCAAGAAATCACCAAACTCCCCGTCTATTCTCTCGATTGTAGCAATTCCTAACTACATATATATGATATCATGTGACACCACAAACGAAGGGCGCAGAGAGAAATAAGAATTATCAAATCCCAAACTCTTTATCCACCTCGATGGCGCCATTTTCCCCGTAGATGCATGGAAGTGGGAGGTAGATCGGGGATAAGGAGGGCCTGGAGAGACCTAATGGGTTCTGCTCAGGGAGCATCCTAAGACTTCTATTTGTTGCTTCTTCCTCTTAGGGCGCGCCTCCCCGCCGGGAGACTCTTCCTTTGCAGAGTAGACGATTGTAGTAAAGGAATATACCCGGTCAATGCTTTCAATGCTTCCAATCCTTCACTTAGAGATCAGCAGCCGTTATGGTGCAGGGATGAGTAGACCAATAAAGTATCATCGGGAAATTGGAAGGCCTCTGGAGGAGGGGCGCGGCATTCATGCATGCTAGTTGATCTTCCGGCTGCACGGCATGGTGTTAAGAGGGGTTCTGGAGGATGCATCATGGATCTCGTGGTCATTTAGTGAGCGTCGAGCTTCCTAGGGCTCTATGCCCAGTGGCTACACCGTTATCATATGATCAGGAGGCTGAGTCGAGGTTGTGGAGTATGGCGTACCGAGTGTTAACGATCCTCCCAGCAACCCCAAAGCCCCCAAAACAACTATTTGGTAAAATGCGAAAACCGAAATTCACCACCGAGTGATATCATATGACCTCAATGGCACCCTGTTCCTCAGACACTTGACCTAACCCACGAAAATACGAAGGTTTATCATACGACACCGCAACATACCAGTGCTTTTGCTTCATTCAGGAGTGTTGGTTAGCCGTTCTCCGATCGGTGGTAGGAATCCGAACGGGACATATAGTGCACAGGAAAAAAAATACGCATTCGCCCCCCAGGAAGTAACGGAGCACTAGAGGACTCGTTCTCTTATTGACATGTATAGGATTAATGACCCAATTCAAACTCCTTGTGAAGCATCAATGTGCAACTTCCAGTAGAAAGGACTCACCCGTAGGGAGAGAGCCTCCGAATGCTATCATACATCTTGGCGCGGTCGGCCCGAACTAAATGTTTCCGCCATGTTGGAAACGTGACTGCATTCCGAGGCAAACCTGCCTCTTAACAATTTCTCTCTCTACGGAGGAATGACCTTCTTCCAAGTGTTGCTTACCCTCGTTCGGCAACATATCAATCGTTTTCGGTGAGAGTCAATTTTCCTACCCTATTCCTGAGTAGAGATATTTCACTGCCAAACCTTCACGCCTTACCCCCTTATTCTAAAAGAATTATCCATATAGATGCGGTTGCATGGTTTTATTTCTTTCCCCCCCCTATACGGCTAGGTATAGGCCACCGGGCTTAGTTTATTATCCCCTTCGCTCCACGCCCCCCCCCCGGGAAAAAGAATGAGTTTCAGAGCATCAAAAAAATTTGTGGATTGTCAGCTGAGGATCATGCTCTCTCTCCCCAAAGTTTGTTGGCCCCTGGGGGAAACGTATATCACCATCACTGTTCCCAGCCAGCATCTATATTGATTACCCACTTGATTACTTCTCAAGTGCGGCCACTCTTTGGTCGTGGAGCATGCGCTCTTATAGCTTAGTCTTATTTTTTCACCCTAGACTTTCATATCTACTGCATGATCATCATGACTGGTCACTCGCTCTTTGCTCTTCTATCGACACCCTCCTATGCCCTGGCTTATCCCGTGTCGTCTCATATTTAGTCTAGTCAATCCGACCCATACACTGGTTACGTTCTAGCTCAAGGGGAACACGCTGCAAGAACAAATTTTCAGTTTACATGTTTATTGCGCTCTCGGGCGCGAAATTTAAAGAACCAGGGGCCGTCGTGTACAAATATAATAAGAGGCTGAGAATAGTCAACAAACCAAGTACGTACAAGTAGGTACAGTCCTGTTACAATCCGTACACGGCACCTTAGTATTTGATATCCAGCCAATTGACCGGTTTTCGCACCATCCTAATCGCGTTCTTATTTGTAAAGAAAGAACACTAAAATACGAAAAACCAGCCCCTACCAAGGAAATAATTATATCATAAAAATATAAATTTAGCAGCCAATTCTAAACTCTTTCCTCCCAACCTCCGGGGGAAAAAAAAAAAAAAGGCCAACTCCGTCAAGGTCCTCTTTAAAGAACAAAATTCCGAACCATTTCTCCAAACGCGATCTCCACGAACAAATTCTTCATGCCGTTAACTCTTTAACTCGAGTTACAAAACAAGGGGAAACACTAAGGATTTCAAAAGACTAACATTAATAGGAGAGCAAAGCTTGACCATAGGATACATAGACACTCCCCCATCGCATGACCGCGTTCTTAAGCGACAGAGACGTCATCCAACTCCTAATCTCTCCCCTCGCTCCAAATCGTTCAGCACCATAAACGGCTTGGAGTCCGTGCACGCGTTCCACCTGCTTTAAATTCTAAGCCTCTCCCCCCCAAACACGAACCCTCATCCCACCTTGTGTTTTCCTTTCGTTCCCTCGCTCACCCTCGCTCACCCTCTCCTCTCTTTCCCTCCTCCCCTCTACTCCTTCTTTACCTCCCTTCTTACCTCTCGGTACCCCGCTTCTCAACATACCTCATCCTTTCTACCAACCGCGGTTTTGAAACATCTCGCACTCCAACCCTCTGGTCAGGATGTCGTTTACCGCTATCAACTCCGTGGCCGGTGGGGCAAAGAAAGACACTAAAGGTAGCGATAAGACTATAGTTAAAGATCAAGTCAAGGAATTGTCGGCGGAAGAGGAAAAGGAAAGGGAAAGGGAAAAAGATAGGTTGGAGAAGGAGACATATATTTCATTTCTCGCAGGCAAATATGGTGAGTAGCCTTCATCTCAATTTGTCCTTTTTGCTCCCTCTGATTGGAGCCACAATTGAAATATTAGTACCAAACTAAAAATCAATGCCGTAGATATCCTCGACTCCGGACTCACTCTTTCACTTAAAAAGTCAACATCTTACCTTCTCCTCCGTCACATGGTTATCCGCAAATTCATCAAGGAATATGAGCCAGACGAAAAAGGAAAGCTGTTTCAGACCTTTTGTTGCCATTGTGACAAGTCCTGGGGTCCTTATGACATGCATAATACTACTACGAGTTATTTGATTAGACATTTCTCCATTGAGCATCCTGAGCTGCCCAAATCGTATCCCGAGGAGGATGCGCATCTCCGTCGCATGAAGAAGGGGATTGCTGAGGACCCGGCCGATTCTAAGGACGCTAAAGAGGCTAAGGACACAAAGGGAAAGGGGAAAAAGAGGGGTGGTAAAACCAAGGCTGATGAATTGGAGGAAGCGAAGTCGAATGGGGAGGGCGCAAAAGGGGAAAGTCGGGAACAAGAGGGGAAAAGTGGGCAAGCGAACGCTAGAAAACTCGAGAAGAACAGAGGTAGAGCGATTGCGGAGCCCGAGACTCCTGTTCAATTGAAGGCCGCTGAAGTCAATGCAGTCTCTACCAAGTCTAAGAGTGATGAAGCTCTTGCCTCCCTTCGCAAGACTCGCTCTGGGAAGAGAACTGGACAACCTGAAAATATCTCTGCCGCTGGTATCAGTCGCGATTCTCCCGACCCACCTACCTCTCGCAAGCGCAGAAGAACCGAGACCTCTGCAGCCAGTCGCAAACATGATACCCCCTCAGTTGAAAAGTTCCTAGCGGAGGCAGATCATACACTTTCTACTCTCCTACCTCTAGAGAATGATTCAATTCCTCTCCCTCCTCCACCTTTCCAACAATCCGCTACCACAGCCACCCTTCCGGCCCCTTCGTCCTCTACCGCCCCCTTCGTCCCCGCCACCATTGACTCCACAATTCCGCAAACCCCCTTCACTCAATCCTACAGAAACCTCTTGACCGAGTTCCTCGCCTCGAGCGAGACCTCCCCCAGTGTCGTCGAGACCAAAGAATTCCACGATCTAATCAACTTTCTCAATCCGGAAACCCCCAAGTTCAACTTTAACAGCTTGTTCGAAGAGGTCTTTGCTCGCCAGAAGGAAATACGCGACGACAAGCGTGAGAAACCCGATGGGAGTGTTCGTACTAAGAAGTTTGAAGACTCCCTTAAGAAGGAGAAGGAAAGGAGAAGAAAGAAGGAGGAGGGATATAGAGCTTGGTTGTTTCGGGACTAGACGGATCGGTTGCTTACTAGTATTGAGGGATGGAAAATGGACGGGATTTGAATACGGGAGAACAAGTGTATTATTATGTGGGTTTATTTTCTTCCTTCCTTCCTTCCTTCCTTCCTTCATGTAGGTCTTCTGAGGTTTAGTTTAGTTTGTAGTTGCTTGATTGTTCTGTACGTAGGTTTCTCTAGTCGGGAGGGATTAGTAACTTGCCTACTTTACTCTCTTATTTTACTTGCCATCTATACTTTTTCCTTTTAGTCACTTGCTTTTTTTGCGTTGTGTTGCTTTAGCTCGGGGTCTGCGCTTTCTCTTTTTTCTCTTTTTTCTCCCTTCCCTCCATTTGCGCTCACACTCGTGATCCCGCGCTTTCACATACGAGTGAGAGGTTGTGATATTGGGCTAGGCCATTGCGATGGGACGGATGGTTGGGCAATGCTGCTACATGCCATGCAGTATATTAGTTATTTTAAAAATAGGCTTTGAAATTTACGGTATTGTAGAGTTAGTGTTTTGCGCAGCGTAGTGCAGCCTCGCTATCAGGCATTGTAATGGCCACGGCCAGGCTCGTTCGTTGGTAAGTAGGAGCAGCGTACTTTCTTTGTGTGAATAACTGAAGCGGCTGGGGGTGTTTATAGTAGTGAATTGAACCGAACTGGACCATAGGCTAAGGCTTCAGATTGAAGATATATGGTCTGGTATCCTACTTGAGTATCCCTCGTCCATTCGCTAAAAGGGTTAGTCCTGAAATAGCTTCTTTCTTTTCGAGTATGATACTGTATCCTAAAACATTAATTACCCGTCTGTCTATCTCTTTGCCAGTTAGCAACGCAGCGTAACCCCTCATTCTCCAAATCCAGTTGCTAATGTCTCGACCCACAGCATCGCCTTCCCGGACCACGACACTATACTATTGAACTCTGGGATCCTAGAGACGAGTTCGACTCATCATTTATATTTCAACACTAGACATGACCAAAAATGCTTCACACTGAGAAGATTCCCCGGTACCATAGCATCCTTTTGCTTCTAAGCAAAACAAAAAAGACGGGGGGGGGTCCTACTACAAGAGTGTCACCTAAACACCTACTGAGGGGCTATAGTAATCCCTCCGAACTCAATAGAAGCTGGAGAAAACGGGATAATTGAATGCGGGCCCCTCTTAGCAATGTCTTGCGCCGGAGCTCTGCGATTGAGAGGTGTGGTAGCGCCATCACTACCGAGACTACGGCACACACTTGAAAGGGTGAGAGAAAATAGTGGATGGTTTAATGGATATCTGGAGGTTAGGGGCATGTCCGCTTCTCGTAAGGGTAATGTCGTAAAGGACTTCTAATCCCTGGTATCTAGCTATTCGCATTTTTCTAGGTGCCCAGATACTATTTTCCTCTCAGTACTTCCCTAGCTATTGTGTGGGAAGCCTGCTGTGGGGTAAGTGTAACATTGGACCAGGTTCAGTGTGCACTATCCCATTCTCAAAGAAAAAATACCAATTGCTGCCTGCGGAATAGACCATGGTGTGTTTCTAGCAAGCTACAAGAAGCGCCAAACAAGCTACCAGTGAACTGACTACTAAGAATGCACATAAGCAATAATTAGCCGGGAAAGCATGAAAGCTAGCGGATATAAAAGAGAGACTAGTCTACAATGTATTGCGCCGAGCCTAACAAATATACCCACTAAAGAACAGGAGCAAAGGCAAGATAGAGAGAGGTTAATAGCTAGGCGAGCAAGCCGCGACTTCCATCCCAAGCCGAAAGAAAGGAGTAGTGCGGCTCAGGCAACATACTGATACCAAGTCTCACCCCCGGGGAGACGTTCCATATAGTCTTTATCGATTAATCTATTTCCTCTATTTAGCCCCGACCCTCGCCCTACTTCCAACAGAAAGAAAAAAGACGTACCTCTCAATCTGCTTCTTGATTTCCGGAACATCCAACTTCCCCCGGTTCTTTGTCTGATCGATCGTCATCTGAATCAGGTCGTTATGCCTCAACTTCTTCCTGCTTTTCATAATACGAATGATGGCAGCCTGAGTCTCGTACTGCCTATCCTGGGCCACACGTTCAAAGGTCTCTTCCTTCTCCTCCTTGGTTTCTTTGAGCTGGATCTGGTTGATTTTGATGCGAAACTTGGGCTCCGAGAAGTCCCGGTTCACGCGAAAGTTATCTGTCGGGAAGATGTCCTTTCCCTTGGTCTTCTTCTGGAGGACGCGGTATTTAGCACACGCGAGGGATTGAAGGGTGCGGATTAGTTGCTTGTCGTCTATAAGAGGGGCAAGTTAGTTTTGCCCATTCTTGAGAGGGTGGGGGCTACCTAGTCCAGTGCCTTCTTTGATTTGTTGGTATGAAAGGTAGGCGCCCAATTCCACGTCGTTAAATAGTAGGAGAACTACTGCTTGAAGAACACTCAGAACTAGCTCCCTGTTCGTTCCCTGTTTTTTCCTCCATTTATTAGCTTACCCCAAGGTAGGAAGTAACCATTAAAAAGGCCCAATCATACCGGCGCAAATCTCGCCCTCAGAACACAGTGCGATAATGCATGTCTCCACATGAGCTTCCTTCCACTATGTTTTTCGCAATAGACATCTTTATAAGATTCCAGATACTGTGCCATTTCAGGTGGAATGATTACCGGCACCTCGTCGTATGTTGGCCATGCTGACTGAGAAAGTACTAGAACGTTGAGATCTACACTTTGGGAATTCCCCGCATGGTTCTTTGTTTTGAAATGCGATATCGCGTCTCGAGATATTTCAATGTCTTTGAACATACTCTCTAGGTTTTGAGTAAATCCGGATCCGCACTCTAGAATAGAAGTCAGTCAAAACCCTTATAAACATCAACTCGAGGACCACACCAATTTTCAATTTAGTTAACATGCTCCGTTCGGCATCTCGACTGGCGCTCCTATCCATTAACAGCCTCCTCGCGAGATCTCTTTTATAAAATGCTTCAAATACATCCTTCCCTTGGATGAACCTGAAAAGGTCAAGCACCTGCTCCAGCGAATGGGCCAACCTAGCATCTTCATCACCAGGTGTCCCTGTGGAAGCCCCCCTAGCGCCCCCTTTCAGCAACGTATCGACATATTTCGCAATCATTTCAGCCGGCTTTGAATTCACCATCTCTGAGCGATCCTTCGTGCGTGCATTGAGGAATGTCCCAAACGACTCCCTTAAAGCATAAGCCAACGTGTCGTCACTCTTAAACGGGACCCTGACAAAAGTATCCAAGCTATTCTTAAGCTCTAAAAGCCGCTGCACCATCTCGTTTTCTCGGCCCTCATCCTCGATTATACTTCTGCCCACAGCAAGTATGTATTTCTCCCATGCTGGCCTTAAATAGCTGCTTGGCTCTCCTATACGATCAACGAGGCTATACAAGATCGTCAAGGATTTGTGGTCTTGTTTTTGTAGAAGCTCCTCGATACTCTTTTGATCAGTAAGGATGGGTAATTGATTTTTCAACAACCCCTCCTCGAGTATAAGCCCTATAGACCGCTTTGTAGGCGGATCCAAGCGATACCTCTCACACCTTAGTGCCTCCTTGTGTAACTGTTGAGAGCATTCGTCCAAGTACTCCGCAAGGGAGTTAGAAGTTGCCCCTAGCATCCCAAGACGGCAATAGTATTCTCTAGACATGATTAGAAACTGAGGTTCAAAGTGCGACGCATAGAGGTCTAGACTATCCACCATGCGAATGGCAGATGTGAGTAGAGAGGCATTGATTGGGCACTGCTGGCGATCGCGTTCAAACAGAATCATGATTCCATTCATAAATTTGGCCTCAATTTCTTGCGCCAGTACTATATGGTGCCGAAAGAGTTCTAGTCCGGTAAGCTCTACAGACTGAAGACTCGGATTTGTATTATTAAGGAGGTAAGAACGGTCCAAGTACAAAAATACGGATCTAATCATCCCCTATATATTACCGAATTAGTATCAGTTCGCTTTCATTTATAAGTGGTTTAAAATGGTATCCAACTAACCAGCTGGTCATTCCACTTCTCCCAGGCACTGACAACAGATTTGACAGCATCATCTTTCCAGCTATTGCAGGCCACGATAGAACACTTGAGGCGGTCACCAACGTAAGCAGAGCAGCAAGCCTTGAGCCTGGTGTAGAGTTCACCAGCCCTATCGGCTCTACATATATTTTCCGTGCCTCTGTATAACTCCTCCAAGCTAGTGGATATCTTGCGGCTCTCAAAGATGGCTGTGAGCGCAGCTTCTAAAGAGCCCCATGTCTGATTAAAGTAGACATCCGGGTCAGTCTTCGAAGGGCTGCGCAGATTCTTTATATATAACTTGCGAGGTGCACCAGCATGAGGTTGAAACGGGGCGGGGTGCGGGGGCTTAGTCGCAACGATATTCATATTTGGGGTTGACAAATCTTGGGGGTCGGGTGGGGAGCTAGTGAGATCGATGATCTCGCCCCCGGGAACGTGACGCCAGGGTCGCTCGTTTATAGGAGTCGACATGTGCTTTGAGTGCTCAGGTTGCTCCGAGCTCTTCCGGGAACGTTTTGGACTGCTTGGGCGAGAGGTGGGCACGTCCGAATCTAGGGCGTTATTTCCAAAGAAATCGGTGATGCTTCTCTGGGAGAAGCCTTGCGACGACTGAGGGAATTGTAAATTTTGTTGCTTGCGCTTTTTGCCCTGAGATTGCGTCTCCTGATCGGACACCTTCTCCGGCATCTACCAATAGCTCGCCCCGAGCGATGGGAAGGCTGTATTGTTTAGGTGGTGCAGGCGGTGTAGTGATTATTGCGAGAGGGGGGATCGGGGCGAAGCAACAAACAGATAACCGGCGTGGATTGAGTCGGGTTTGGGTGATGGGTGAGCTGATGGGTGTTAGTAGAATTGGGAGGCTAGGTGAGGGTTGTAGTAGGCAAGACGGGAAAGAGGGAGGATGGATGGAGCTACAGCGGAGATAGGAAGGGGATAAGAGGGTTGTTTGTTCGAGTGGAGAGGATACGCCACGGCACAGGAGAAGAGGACGAGAGGAGGAGAAAGGGAGAGAAGGGATATAGAGAGAGAGCAAAAAGAAAATCAATTGGCCTCGATGCACTGCAGGGCAGGTAGAATAAGATGCGTAGATTACCGGCAATAGCACTGTATTACCGGTACTGAGTATTCTCTTGGTTGGTAATTCTCCCTCACCAATAAAGAATGCCCAGAGCGTTGCGCGCCTCCCCACATGAAGGCGTGACCTCCTGTATGCCAAGGCAATAGTGCTTACATAATCTCTGTGTGTGTGTTACCTATTACACCTTGAACAAGCTGCTCTAGGCACCATACTTGGAGTGGGTAATTCAACATCTTACCTGAGTCACTTACAGTACCTTGCACCGACAATGACCCCATGGGCCTCTCCCTCTGCCGGAGTCCCCCATTCATTCCTCCCCCACAATCTATAACAATTATGATACAAATGGACGGTCTACGTAACTGGGTATCTGATAATATTATCAAGGTAAGGAAAAAAAGTCCACTACCTTCCCGCGCCTTTCCTACCTGCGACACTAACCCTCTCTAACCTTTCAATAGTTCTCTGGTGCGGCGGACTCTACAATCATCGACTTTGTCATAGCCTCCGCCTCCTCCGCGAAATCTGCCTCTTCTCTACACGATAAACTCTCGAGCTTTCTAGATGGCGACTCTTCGGATACCCGTCGGTTTACCTCAAGTCTCTATGACCGTGTTCCTCGGAAATCCGGAGGCACTGGTGGCGCGTCCTCCAGGAAAGACAAGCCGGTGGAGCGGAAGAAAAGGTATTCATTATTAGCGATGGATGAGGACGATGATGCTTCGGTAATGCCACCGCCTTCATCGGCCGTGAGGGAGAAGAGTTCAAAGGAGAAGCGTAGGGAGGCTAGGACGGAAGAGAAACGGGAGAAGAGGTATGGAGAAAAGGACTGGGATTCCGAGAGGGATCGAGACCGGAGGGATAGGGACAGTGATAGGGATAGGGAGGGTGAAAGGAGGAGAAGCGACAGGGACCGCAGCGAGAGGGACCGGAAATCTAAGAGACTACGGAGAAGAGAAGACGATGGTGATAGATGGGGTGATGAGGAGTACGAGGAGGGAGAGGAGGTCCAGGAACATTTGTCGCCAGCGAAGCGTGCGCGTCTTGACAGCGACGGCGAGGATTCAGAGGAACTGGATGAGGAAGCAAAGGCCGAGAAGGAACGACTACGCGACCTCCGAGAAAGAGACGAATTTGCAAAGCGCCTCAAGGAGAAGGATGAAGAGAAGACCAAGAAGTTGGTTGAAGACCGGTCATCTACGAAAGAGGGTAAACAGCTAGCTCAACGAAGGGCCTTAGCAGATGATGCTGCGGCTCGAGCTGCTGCCCTTCCAGACTTGAGGGAGAGGTCACGACAGGAATATCTTAAGAAGCGTGAACTTGAGCGTTTGGCCTTGTTGCGGAAACAAGTTCAAGATGAGCAACAAGAACTACGGACAAACCCGGACCTTTCTAGAAGGGAGAAGGAAGAATTCGCAAAGAACAAGGAAATTCTTCGACTCGCCGAGGAAAGACTTAGAGTCGATGATCATCTTGATGGCTACATGCTGCCGGAGGACTACATCACCGAGAAAGGCAAGATTGACATGAAAAAGAAAGAAAAGGCGCTCTACCAACGGTATGTAGAGAAGGGGGACGACGGGCAGGAGCGGTTTGTCACAGAGCAGGAAGAATGGGAGCAACACCAGGCACAAAAAGCAAGTGCACAAGTCAAGCGTGCAGAGCGAGTCGATGAAGGAGACTACGAGTATGTCTTTGACGATTCCCAGCAGCTCAAATTCCTCATGGACAGTACAGATATTGACCAGAACTCAATGTTCTCCGATAAGGAGAGGATTTTCATGGAACAGCAACTAAAGGCAGCAGAGAACAAGGCAAAGACAATTGACGAAACAAGAAAGTCCCTGCCAATATTCGAATGGCGAACACAATTCCTAGAAGCCCTGGAGCGGTTTCAAGTCCTCATCATTGTAGGAGAAACCGGCTCCGGAAAAACCACCCAGCTACCACAATACCTCCACGAAGCTGGCTACACCAAGAAGGGGCTCAAAGTCGGCTGCACCCAACCCCGTCGTGTTGCTGCCATGTCTGTCGCAGCCCGTGTGGCAGAGGAGATGGGCGTCAAAGTTGGCAACGAGGTCGGATACTCCATCCGTTTCGAGGATGCCACGAGCGACAAGACGATAATCAAGTATATGACCGATGGTATGCTGCTGCGAGAATTCCTCACAGAGCCAGACCTAGGCGGATACTCTGCGCTTATGATTGACGAAGCCCACGAACGCACACTATCAACAGACATCCTCTTCGGCCTCGTCAAAGACATTGCACGCTTCCGGCCCGACCTCAAACTGCTAATCTCCAGCGCAACCATGGACGCACAGAAATTCTCCCAATACTTTGACGACGCCCCTATCTTCAACATCCCTGGCCGCCGATACCCCGTAGACGTGCACTATACCCAGCAACCTGAAGCGAATTACTTAAATGCAGCTATAACCACAATTTTCCAAATTCACACAACCACGCCCCCACAAGGCGACATACTAGTCTTCCTAACAGGGCAGGACGAGATTGACGCTGCTGAGCAAAACCTTCAAGAAACCTGTCGCAAACTAGGCAATAAGATCCGAGAAATGATAATATGTCCCATATACGCCAACCTCCCCTCGGAAATGCAAGCTAAAATATTCGAACCCACACCGGAGGGCGCCAGGAAGGTAGTCCTGGCAACAAACATCGCCGAAACCTCCCTCACCATTGACGGAATAGTGTACGTCATAGACCCAGGCTTTGTAAAAGAGAATGTCTACAACCCTCGCACGGGGATGGAATCTCTCGTGGTAACGCCATGTTCCCGTGCCGCAGCGAAGCAAAGAATGGGCCGAGCCGGTCGTGTCGGGCCTGGGAAGTGCTTCCGGCTGTACACGAAGTGGGCCTACCAAAACGAACTCGATGAAAACACCACTCCGGAGATCCAGCGCACGAACCTAAACTCCGTTGTCCTGTTGCTGAAGTCGCTCGGCATAAACGACCTGATAGAATTTGACTTCATGGACCCCCCTCCGGCCGAAACGCTCATCCGTGCGCTAGAAAACCTATACGCACTGGGAGCACTCAACGACAAGGGCGAGCTAACAAAGATCGGCCGCCAGATGGCCGAATTCCCCACAGACCCCATGTTAGCCAAGGCCATCCTAGCAGCGGACAAGTACGGCTGCGTGGAAGAGGTCCTCTCGATAATAGCCATGTTGGGAGAGTCCTCCTCCCTCTTCTACCGGCCCAAAGACAAAAAATTCCACGCTGATCAAGCGCGCCAGCGCTTCACGAAGAAGGACGGCGGCGACCACCTCTCGCTGTTGAACATCTGGAACCAGTGGGTTGACACGAACTTCAGCTACGTATGGGCGCGCGAGAACTTCCTGCAGCACAGGAGTCTATGTCGCGCGCGCGATGTCCGCGATCAGCTCAGCAGGTTGTGTGATAGGGTTGAGGTCACAGTTAGCTCGGCAGGCGAAAACAGTACGCAGTTGATACAGAAGGCAATTACTAGCGGGTTCTTTCCCAATGCCGCGCGGCTGCAGAGGAGTGGGGACAGTTATCGTACCGTGAAGAATTCACAAACGGTGCATATTCACCCGAGCAGTTGCTTGTTTGAGGTCAATCCTAAGTGGGTCATCTATTATGAGTTAGTTCTAACGAGTATGTTCCTTTCTTGTTTCACTCGCTGTATTAAAGATGAGCGCTAACCAAGTTATAGGCAAGGAGTTTATGAGAAACGTCATGCCGTTGCAGCCAGAGTGGTTGGTGGAGGTTGCGCCGCATTATCATAATAAGAAGGATTTGGACACGTTGGGGACAAATAAAAAGATGCCCAAAGTGCAAGGAGTTGCTGCGGAGAAGGCGCCCCCAGGGTAGATTAGGATATGGGAGTTACATGCACAGTGCGATAGATAGAGTGGACGTTGTTGTCACTTGGATTGGTGGACTATCGGTAATTTGAGTGAAAATTTGTGCACAATGAAATTTTTATTCGAACTGTCTACTACTGAAGGTAGATGCAACGATATGATTGTGAAATAGAAATAATCGGATCGCTCTAGAAGCCTACCAGAAAATACCAAACAGAAAAGTGAGAAATCAATAATGGTAACAAACTAAAAGCAACAAACTCCCCAGATAACCGAAAACAGAAATGTAAAAGAGAGAGAAAGGGAAAAGGGAAGGAAACAGCATGATGACCTTTACATTCCCACTATTTCCGAAGCATGCTTAGTTGAGCACCCTACAAACTTACAGATAGTTACCGTGTCCAATAGTTAGTATATCCTGTTGGGGTTACACCTCTGCAACTGTCCAGATGACGAATCCTTCTCATGTTGTCGGTGTTTGCTCGCTCTTTCTTGTTTTATTTTCTTTATAATGATTTCCCTCAATGTATTCGCTATGTGGCTTAGCAAAGACCAGATGTCGAATACGAAAACTTCCAGAGCGAATAAATGGTGAATACTCTCTCGAAAATTCTGAATTGTCTGCGACAGATGCTCAAGGACGCTACAAGGTTATCGCCTGTCGCCAAGGCTCGGTTTATTAGATTTTTCGTGATGGGGGGTTAGATACAAGCTTGTAAACGCACAAACTCCACAAGTAGAGCAGATATAAGGGGTTATGTATTATCGATGGCACGCCAGAAAAATGCATACAATGCCCCCACCTTGGCTCTGCCTAATAAACGTTAGATATCACTCTATCTTCTTCAATCTCCCTGGAGTACCCCTCTATTCGGCCATACCCAAAAAGATCCTTGGCCCCCTGATCGGACCTCATAATAAAATAGCAGATCAACCAAGGCATACAGTATGACTGGATTCTCCTAGCAATCCCCAGCAGCGTCAGTGATTGAGAATGTTTGGGGACGCCCCCCTGCTCAACAGGCCGGTAACATGCTTACATACTGCAGTAGCATGATACTATTCACAGCGATGGATTTCTTTTGTGAAAGTTCTGTTCTCGGTCCTGTTTGATTTTTCTTTTCATATTGCCTATGATTTCAGTAGCTTTGATCAGTTTGCTTTATACTTTTTTTATGTTTGGGAATTCCGGTATCACAAGATTGGTTCGAGATGCTATGGATCAATCATTGCATCCTATCCTCTATAATCAGGAATTTCTTCTACAGTGTTGCATGTTGCTACCGTAGGAATATATATGTTTTGAATCATGATAATGTATATTATTGTGTATGTATTCTCTCACCAAAATGTTTTCCTCATTATTTTCTTCCTTTAGCAGCAGATTGCGTCTTCTCCTCCCCTAATTCCAGCTTCTCGTTCCTTCATACAATAAGAATAATCCCCTTCTTTCACTTCCCCCACTCAATTCGTAATATTGAGTTTACGGCATCTAGAATATCTTGCTCTTACTCTTTTGAGGAGGGAAAATATAGGTTACGTCTTGCTCTAAGGTCCCTGGAAAGCTAGACTTTTTCCTGACAAAGCCTTATGTGCATTGCAACGAACCTCGTTGACTTCCTACAATGCCATACCCACGCAGACAAAAATTAAGGGGAAAATATATGCCCTTTCAAAGACCCTGACGCCTTGCGAATCCATGATACTCAGAAGCCAATCACACTGCAACCTGCAGAGGTCGGGGAGCTTATTTCTTTTCAAAAAAAGAAAAAAACCTAAATTTGAGACCGTTCTTCACCCGTTCGGTCAACCTTCCAAGAGTTTTTGCAGCCACACCCTATCGAGTGACCAATCATGAAACCCAGATGTCACTAAAACCTATATAACCAACACCCTGAGGGAGGCATTTTAACTGTGAACCCTCTTACACCCCAATATCAATCTAAAGATTACCTATGCAGCTCCGCAGACCCCGACTAAACCCGAAGTAATGGGATATCCATGGCTCAAGCCATGGCCCAAGCATGGAACCGAGCACCGTACCTCACAAAATCATACCTCAGGCTAACACACAGCTACGTCACGTCCTATCAATATCGAGTCAATAAGTGGAATGGTCCAGAAGAGGTTCAAACCCATTCGGTAAATTCCCAGATGACCCTTCCAATAATATCAAACAGAATCGTGGTGGTGTAAGCTCCTTCAGAAGAATTATTCTGAATCACTAGTAAATCTAGATCAGAGATATCATATAATAATTCCACAAGCTTCATTCCCTCTTTAAAATCGTTACTATGCCCTCTTGTTTCCTCGGGGCTCGGATTCCATTGCTCGCAGAGAATTTAACTCTCAGGACCTGAAACGGTGCAAGGACTCTTTGAGGTCGCCACCAGCCCCACCTTGTAGAGAGCACGCATATCAGTATCCTCCTAAAGCTTAACACCGGGTATGAGCCACAGAAGTAAATTTTATCTATAGATCCAGCGAGCACCTCTTCCCGTCTATCGTACTTGCATCACACAACCTACCCCTCCAGGTGCATTCACTAAGCCTCGCTTCCATACCACACACCCCAAGCGAGCAACTATTCCCCATTATAATAATAATAATAATAATAATAATAATAATAATAATAATAATAATAATAATAATAATAATAATAATAATAATACAATATAATCCTGATTAACTAATTATAGAGGATCAATTTATTATCGACATCGCTTCCACGCCTAATATCCGAAACATGGAAGCCACAGCTCTCCCGCCCACCCTCGATCAATTCTCAGACCATGTTTTCGATAACTAGGGTTTATTAACTATAGCACCGATATGTTATATTTATAGAGGCCCCACCACACCTGCCTAAAAGGCATCTTATCCGTTAAACAAAGCTCTACCATAACCGTCAGGTTAATGTAATCACCGGACAACCCCGCCGATCGAAACAGTACTATACCCTGCATTCCATATGAACCGATAGACAGGAAGTTTATAAACCATGTTCTGACCTCTGAACTTATCCTATAACTTTAGGGTTTTACCAGGCCGTACCCAGCGCCCTCTTTTTTTGACTCTTTCTTTTTTATAAAATCGTTGTTTGATTGCTCAAGGTATAACACAAAAACATCGCACGAGGCTGCAAGCAATCTGATGAACAAAGCCTGTAGTAACGAAAGACCGAACAAAACAAAAAATAGGAAAATGGGGAAAATATCAAGTACGTTATTGAAATGCAGAAGCAACTGTTTCTCCTGCACAAAGTCTCTCGACTAAGTTAACACAACGAAGCCTAAGGTACTCCATAAAACCTAAGAGTAATGATAAACCAAGAACAAAGGAGAGACAAAATGCATAAAGAGAGACCTTGTTGGACAAAAGCCCAATAGGTAAAGCAGCTGATTGTGTAGAGGAAGAGAAGCGTGTACAAATACAGAGTATATCTAGTACTCGTAATGTCCTGACGTTTGTGAACACAACTGCTATTGCATACACCTAAAATTCAGCTTTTTTGCCCGGATCTTGGCATCATGCAATAGTGGTCCTGTTCACAAACGTCAGGACATTACGAGTAGATGCCAGGCGCACCCTCCGCGCGGTGGGCCGTCAGAGGCAAGATAGGAAGTGAATGGAAAGGTGAGCAGAAACAGTGCTTCCCTCTGGTACAGAGTAGCAATTTGGAAGGCGGAGTTCTGTCGCTGAGATAGGACAGAAATGAGAAAAGAGTGGGGACGCAGGCTTTGAGGGAGGGATTGGAGGCAGGGGTGGATAACAGGCAAGCGGTAACCCCCTTAAGACTTTGTCCCAGAAAACGGGCAGTCTATTTGCAGAGTGCATGGAAGGAGTGAAGAGGGTGGCGCCGTAGGTGAGGATCGAGACACAGTTCCCAGCACGGCACCGAATATATCATATTCACCCTCGGCCCCGTCCTCTGCCGCTCCGAACCTGGAGCAGTGGACCACGCTCCCTCTTCGGGATGGCAACATACCCCATCTTTTCGTGCAAGCAAGAGCGAGCCTCCGGAAGAAAACTATTCCACTCTTCCGCATTCCCATAGTGATCCTCAAAGCACATCAGGGTCCACCAAAAAATCCAACCAGCCAAGCACCTCTCTCACTAGAAATGAAAAACACTTCCACCAAGACCACCACACCCGAAACGCTCACCTACTCTTGACCTAAGTTCGCAACAGGTCTAATAATAGTTATTTAGCTTCCCAGAGAGCGGAGATCATAGTCAAAGATCACAAGGCAGACCTTCGAGAACAATTCCCTTGAAGAAATCTCCCGCCCCGCATATTCATGGGTGTACTTCGGTACATAGTACGTTCCAGCCTTCAACGGATTCTCGTTGTGGGCCCTGTGTAACAAGAATCGAATACCCGCTCTTCTCTCCGACGTGTCGTGAGGTTGCTGCTGAGCAACACATACCGGGAATTAAGTTTCCGCAAGAACGGTAGTTTCAGGCGCACCCTAAACTCATCCCGAGGTTAGTTGTACAGACCGTTAGTGTTATTTCCCGCCCCCCCCTTCCTCTGGAGAGGGCGGGAAGGCCCGGAATTGTTTGGATATTTGAGGTAATTTGTTTTCTGTTTCGTTCAGCTCAGCTTGAGGAAAGGGGGTTCACCTCTGCCACTAGTTGCTATCACAGTTCCTCACTCGTAATGTACTAGGGGTTCCATGTGCTCGACTACGCATCAGCATGAATGCTATGTGCCTGAGGATTCTTCAAACAACGGACACGGTACATCCAAAAACCATAACGTGCTCAAATGCCCTACATATTTTCCCTCACCCATACGGGAGAGAGAGAGAGTCACTTGAGGTCTCTGGTCCTTACTACCACACATTCCGGGATACAACAACCTGCTAAGAAATCAAATCCTGATCCCCTTTAGTTACCGTCTCGCGGATGGCACAGGAGCCAAGTTCGGATATCGTGCATCACAAAATCAGCACAAGCGGTAAGTACTCCCCTGACGAAACGGTCTGAGAACCCAAGCACGAATCTCAGGGAGAGAGAAGCCGTAATTTCGTATACTAGATTTGGAACGGCTGCAGGTTCAAAAAAACAGAATTTTGAATTCAGCCTACCATGCGAGGATACCGCTAACACTCGAGAAGCACCTTGGGGGGGGAATTGATTTATACAGTGCACGAAATGAGGCCCCAATAAAACACCCTTTCGATCTGTACTGCACATGCACCGTGCTCGTGCTTGAGAATCACGGCGGCAGAAAAAAAATAGCGTGACCCCACATCTCGTTATGGAAGGATGGTGGTGCGTTAGAGGCCGGGGGCTCCCGTCCGCACACAGTTTACCGTTATGCATGAGTCGGTGAGGACAGGATTCGAGAAACCGCTTGCTTCTTCTCTGGCGTGACTGAGTTTGTGCTATGTACCCACAGAGTACGCTCTAGGGCATCCCAGAGACGTATATGATGGGTGGGTTGGGGTGTATTTAGTGAATCCACACTAGTAGGTCGATAGTAGGGTGGGTAGCTTGCGTAAGGAGAGGTTTCCTACTGCTTAGTCGGCCAGGTAACGTCAGCACTTAGTAGGACATATCGGCGACTTTATGGAGATTTCTAGGCATGAGAAAACTAGAGGACGGCAAAGTGGTTCAGAGACTTTGCCGATAAAGCATAGTGCCTTGTTGGAAACGTACCTCTAGTTGAGTGATGACCCATGATCAATTCCTCCAAACGCCAGGCCAACCAATCATTACTCTCCAGTTCTTGACGACCCTCGCCCGAACTTAAACGCCAACTCCTCAGCACCCCACGACTATTCTTATAATAACATGATCAACATGCCCCAGCCTTCCGAAATAGCGCTACCCTAATGATTCAGTAGGTGTCAAACGGGAGCAAGGATAGTTAAGACAAGCAGTTGCCTCATTTTTTGCCCCCCACCGACCACCCACGCCTGACACCAAGCTCTTATGAAACCAAGCCTGAGCCTCACGATCGCCCACCTTCTAACGATCTTCTCCACCAGCAAGGTAATCTTATGTGCGCATCCGCTTGATCCGCCGAACCTGTGAGGCGATGGCAACGCCGGCCCCGGACCGCAGGTTACGGTACTGCAGCTGGTTCCGGAAGCCAAGTAAAGCCCGACGAAGGCAATCACATAGTAGTCTCTCACCCATACACTCCTACGCCAGCAAGAGTTGCAACACCCCTTAGCCTACTGCCGTACGTCTTCGGTCTCCCCCAAATCAGCTCTTTGTTTTAGCAATTCTAGCGAGCGAACGAGCGAGCCCCTAGGCGAAGCCAACGTCTCTATAACTCACATTTCATACCTACACGCGGCTGCGCAATCCCGATAAGGTTGCATGCATACAGGATACATACGAGCACTCGTGCACTATCTAGTTAACCACTATCACCATCTCCAGCTTACCACTCCTGTTCAATATCTTGTGCGGTACGGTATGCCAGCTACCGTAACTACAAACCTACCTTACTTCACCTTACCTTACTTTGGCGGAAAGTTTATCTATAACGTACTTGAAGGGCTCCCGAAAGATATGTCACAGCGAACAACTTGGTCAAGAGTAAACCCCCCACCCTTATCATTTCTCATTAATCTCCACCGAATCCTCCATCTTTCGTTGTGCCATATTTTTCGGCATGTCCTCCAGCGCGCCGACACAAGCACCCGCACCGGCGCAGCAAGCAGTTTTCCTCAACCCCGGCCGCCAGTAAGGGCGGTACGAGGCACCCCTGATGAGTGCTGGGTGGTTTGGGGGTATCCGATTTGGGAAAGGTGAGTGATCCAGTTATAGCATAACCCATGCCTCCGCAGGTACTGGTACCGTACCTAATCCGTTGATACTAGTACCGTAGCCGCAGCTCACTCTTGGGGCAGATACGGTAGCTCACGCTCCAGCTGCCTTAAAAATTGCCGAGTCCAGCAGACGACTCGACCCGCTGATGAGGCCCAGGTTAGTGGGTTCGAATGTTGATTCGCCTCAGGTTCTGATGGCTACGTGTGTGATAATTTTCTGGAGCCTGGAGGAGAGTACGGTGCTTGAGCATAGTGCGAGAAGGCGGAAAAGGTGAGGGTTTGTTCACCCTTGTTGGTGACGAGCAGGGATCGGTAACGGGTAATTTTTTGTTACCCTGCTTTGACAACTTCCCTCTTCACCTACTCGTACTGGTACCAAATAGCAGTAGTCTTCTCGTGGGCACGGTGAAGACTCTAGTACCGCACCAGCAGGCACTGGCACTGGCACTGTGCACAAGGAATACCGGCACCGAACTGCCCCCCGTTTTCCCTCTAAACAGAAGTCGGGGATACACCACACCCAGTTGGCATTAAGAAGCGTTATGAAGATCAGGTACTGTAAATCTAAGATACTGAGATAATACATAAACCCCTACGGTAGATCAAGTCACAGCTGCTCGCGAACTAGCGCGCAGTGGAAGAAAATCTGCAGCAAACAGACAGCTTCAGTAAACCCCATCCCATCCTCACCAAACAATCACTTTAATAAACCTTCCCCTCACCTCCCATCAGATCCAATGTAATCCAAACCACCGCCTCCATCTTCCTTTCACCTCTCATTAAAACTTCCACATAAGCTTTCAGCAGCCGGGCCCGTATGCCGTGACACTCTCATCCTCACGCCCGTCCCAGAAAAACACCCGGTCAACAAAACCTGCCTACCCCCCTGCAAAAAAAAAAAGGGAGCTTTCAAGAACTCTCCTAGAACGCTACATCTCGTTCTGTATATTGGGGCGCGTTGCTGCGGGGTTTTTCAAAATCGTTCTAAATCATCTATTGTACCGTAGGAGCACTTGCTGTACCGGGCCCAGATGGGGACTAGGTTGGGAGATAGGAGCCGGGTTTGGCCAGACTAGGCTAGTCTAGTGGGTTTCTGAGGCCTACCGGGGAGCATCTATTATCGGATTCCCTTTAGAGAGGAATACCAGTAGATTTGCCCAACCAGTACGGTACGGTAACATGTTTGCGGTGGAGGTGGATGAAGGTGTAATGATGAGTAAGCAAAGTTGCTTATATCCTGTCGGAGTGTGATAATTTATGTGTTAAGTCACGCTGGGCGGCGATGGACGGCGAATATATGGGAGCTCGGTGAGGCTTATGTTCATGCGGTTTTAGTTTATTTTGGGCGCACTTGGTCGCGCCATTGTTCTTACTTGTCTTTCCGTTCCGTCCCCTACGGCCGGTTTAGGACAGGGGCGGGTTACTATCATTTGTACCAGCACTTGTGCGGTACAAGTATTAGTAAAATAAACGATATGAAGGTACATACCAGTAGTAGCGAAAGAAGGAAAATAGTGGTTGAGTAGAAAGGGGTGCTGTTGGCCGGCTGGTTGGCAAGCCACCGCAGCTGGCTACTGTGCGATACTGTGCGAGTGCAGTACTCGAGTATGATACAGCACAGCATTAGTACCGGTACATATGCCTGTACCCTGATAGAAGGTCAATTTTGGGTTTTGGGGAACTCTCGTTTCATCCATGTTCGGGGCGGGCGTAAAATAATACGTCCCCTTTCTTATTCTCCCTCAGCCATCAAAGTCGCACAAAGGGGGAGTTCTGATGTCGAGAACCGGAGGCGGCAGCGGGGAGGGAGAAGCATTCACTCCGGCGATTTGATAACGTGGTTTTGTTCTGGTCTAGCCTGGTCCGGACGGGTGGCCGGCTCGGGAGTTTCTATGTCGTTTGCATGATTGATTGGTCAGTTGATTGAGATGGCTCTGCGTGCTAGAAGCACCTCTCTTTTCGTAATTGTAGATCGCTTATACAGTATGGCGTTCCAACCAGTGGGAGTTTAATCGATGAAGAATGCCTGGTCGCAGCGGGGAAAGCTTCTCGATCCGAGTGCCTGGATGTGCTCCTAATCCCACCTAGCCAGAAAGAGCATCGTGAGGCAAAGAAGGTTTAGAGTATGCCAATGTTCCACCGGGAGGAGGTAAGAGAGAAGTAATGTATCTACGGTAGCCAACTAGCTAGACCATCCGAAGAGAGGATGAGGGCACAACTTAAGTCTGGAGTGTATGCTCTAGTACCGGTGGAGACATGAGGGAGAGGCAAGGTCTGATTCCCGAGTCTGTGTCTCAAGGAGGAAGAGAGATGTCTGACTATATGGACATGTATTGTCTCGCAGTTGGTTTGATTTGGTTTGCCCGCCCTTACTTCTATATCCCAGGGACCAAAGAATTTATCGGCAGGACGAGCAGGTGCCGGCAGCAGGCGAGGTCATTCAACAAATCGGCATATTAGGCTACTTCTATGACTGGGGGATGAGAGAGACAGCTTGATGCCAACTTTTTTTTTTTTTTAGACAGGTAGATGGAGTGGATGCAGTGATTGATGGGTTTGATGGGTATCTTCTCTCGCAAGCCTCCCCATTCATCGATCATCGGTACAGTACAGTATCTCCTATGTATGCAAAAGCACGAATAGTACTTATCCTGCTGCACTGTGCGGTCGGTGATACCTGCAATCCTTCTTTTTTCCCCTTTCAGCAGACTACAAGAACTACCACATAGTATTTCTTCCCAACTATGGTAACTGCACTTCTCACCCTCGTATCCATTGAGCTTCAAACAAGTAGTTTATAGGTGTCTCTCCGCTGACTGAATACGGAGTGAGCCCCCATAATGACGAGGACCTGACTCCGCACCATCTACCGTGCCTCTCTCTTCCACACGACTTCCTTTAGACAGATTGACAGAGGAAATCAATCAAGCACAAGTACTCTTAGGGCTCAGAAGCTCCCCAGCTTGGTTCCTGCTCTGTTTCTGGACTGCCTGCGTACCACACCCCTGGACCCTTTCCCTCGCTCTCTCGCTGCCACACCCTACTTGCCCACCCCGTCTCCCTCCTACCTATCCCCCCCTTCTCTCTCACTCCCCTCGCACCCTTCTTATTCTTCCTTCTTCTCTCTCACCTTTCCTTCTCGTTACTCACCCTAATAATTATTTTTTCCTCACTCCGCGTTCCTTCCCCTTCCTCCTTCTCTCCTCCCCCTCCACCCTATCTCTGCCAATTAATTCTCCTCTCGCTCTCTCCCCAATCCTCCCTCAATAGGCCTGTCTCGCCAACAGCGGCCATCCTCTCTCACTCATCGCCTATCGGCCTTTTTTCTTTTTTCTTCGTTGAGTCGCTCCACCCCTTTTTAATCTGTCGCCAGACTTTGTAGTCAACAGTAACCCATACACGGTCCCTTCGTCGTACTTTCTTCCGAGCAACCCAACCCTATTTTTTTTTTTTTTCCATCCCTTCACTCTCCAACGGTCACAATCCTTTTCGGGGTCCACATTTCTCCTTTGCGACAGATTGCGGAATTGCCTACATCAGCCAGTAGGTGTTATATGCCCGCTGCCTTTCCGTGACTCCCTAATCTCTGTACTGTCGACTGCCGTCCCGACCTGGCTCTCATACTTACTGACAGCGCCGGTCTCCTTATTCGAGAAACCAGTGAGGGAGAAGGAGACGTTCCGTAGCGTACAAACCCGCTGCGATCTGGCCCAAAAGGTTACCTAATAGGAAGGAAAAGAAAGAAAAAAAAAAGAAGAGAAAATAACGTCTGCGAAAAATATCACCCATCAGCTGTGCTATAGAGGAATAATTACGAAGGAAGAGGTTGGATTCGAGGGGAAAAATTAATCGCACGGTGGTTTTCGATAGACTGGTTTCGGTACTTGATATTCTCAGGTCACGTTGGTTGCCGCACCAGTGCTTTCGACATCGATACGAAATTTGTGGCCATACCATCACAGCGGCTGTAGAAAGGTTTTCCTCGGCCTTTTTTACGCTCCAACTAGAAATACCAAAGAGCAAGCCTCTCCGACTGGCGGGCCCACACCATTGGTAGGCCTGAGACCTTTACCCCCCTTCTTTTTAATCACCATTGGGCTAGCTCCAATCGGTAGAGTCTCAGCTAACTTTTTCAACGGGACGTTTGTAGACATAATTCCTAATGTCGTCGTCTTCCGAAATCAACATGAACCATCTCGCTCCACAGCACGTCTCAGGCCCCTCTACCGGGGTCAACACAGCAAATACATCTCCTACTGATTCGGCGTCGAGTAATTCTTTGCGGGCTAGTTATAATCCAAATGGTGTCATGAGCGGTGCTGGCAGTTCCGCCAGTAATGTGAGAATGGGGGCAGGTTCCCCATCTTACGATCCTTCGGGCAGCAGCAGGCTCTTCTCTAAAAGGTTAGTCTACCTATCATGTCCTGAATCTTTCAAACTGTTACTTGTTAAACGAGGCTGAACGGAAGTTTGGTCGTTTCGGTAGAGCTCGCGAGATTCAGGCGGAAGAAGGTGTTGCACCACCGGGTCTATGGGGGGTGTCATCCTCAAATCAATCGTCATCCTCTCTGAGAGATCGTGAGAGTATGGCCCAGGAGATGAACTCTATCAGCAGCTACCAGGAACCACCTGCTATACAAAACGATTACTCCTCTACTGTCCACCGTCGGGCTCGTGCGGGAACTGTTCCATCTAGATTTTCCCCTGGCGGTTTCACTACCGCCCCGACCATCATTCCTGGAATCCCTTCCACGAGCCGCCCTTCCCCAGCACCCTCACCGTTTAAATCCAACTCGCCACAGAATGTTGAGATGGTGGACAATGGTCCGGTATCGGTTGCCCAGTCATCATCGTCTGTGGCTTCGAGATTGAGATCCGGATCTCTGAACCTCCCTCCTCGTGCCAACTATGTGAGCCCATTTGGACCATCTATCTTTGCAAGTTCTTGGACCCCTGGCCGTCCTACCGCGGGTGGAAACAATGGGCTTCCTTCATCACCTGCACATTCGTCATTCTCGAAGGATGACGAAGGAACTCATATGGCACCAAAAACCTTGGATTACCTTGGGCTTGTGGACAGCCCCCAGGCAGCTCGCGCTACGTTGGCTAAGCCGATGGGCCTGGATACTCTTATTGAAGGACAAAGGGCAGCAGCCTTGCAACCATTTATCTCTGAACTCGCCGGTATTCAAAGGTCAAATAGGATTCGTTCGTATTCTGTCAACGCCAAGGAAAAATACGCTGAAGATGAAGAGGAGGAGGAGGAGGAGGAGGAACAACGTCATCTCTACTCTGGACAACAAAGCGGCAATGTAACCCCCTCATCTCAGGCTAACTTGGCTACCCAAGCAGCTCTTCACTCTCTCGGTGTGCCCTTCTCCCCAAGTCGCCCCAGAGCCAGGACTGCCGGTGTCCTGGATTCGCCTCCAGTCAATCGGCTAAAGTCTTATTTGGCCACACCATCAAGATTAGACTCAATGACAAGTGCCGCTGATATTGGCCGGGACTACTTTGATTTAGCAAACAGTTCTGATCATACTTTGAAACTCGGAAATATGCACCCTAGGCCATCAAGTGGAGAGGGAGGCTTGGCTTCGATTGAGGAGTCTTCTCTGGAAGGGCCTACACGTTCACTTTGGCTTGGGAATATTCCTGCGTCGACTACTACAACATCGCTTGTTCATATCTTCCAGGGTTTCGGTAATGTTGAGTCCGCTCGCGTGCTTACCCACAAGAACTGTGGGTTTGTCAATTTTAACAGCATCGACGCTGCGGTCCAGGCCCGAAGCAGCCTCAACGGAAAAGAGATTTTTCCCGGTGCTGGCCCAGTGAGAATCGGGTTTGCGAAGCCATCCTCAGCCGGAAGCAATGGTACTCCCACACCAAATGGTGGTGCCTATGGTTCCCCGAGTCCCGGACCTCAAGGCGACCCCACACCTGCGATTGGGGATGGTGCTCTGTCTCGTGATGCGAATGGTGCCGCTGCTAATGGGAGCGACTCCCGCGACAGCCCCGCGGCACTCAAATTGCCTGACCTGATCGACATGAGGGAGGATATCGTCAAGATTGTACAGGAATTTGGTGCAGAGCATGAGGATGCTCTGATGGTGGGAACCAACATCGATAAGGCTGTTGAATACCAGGACTTTCAGCCTGAGATTCCACCAATCCCGGAGCCAACCCATAATCGCGTTCATGACGCGCCTAAATTGCGTGATATTAGGAAACGGATTGATAATGGAAATTGCTCGCAAACCGAAATTGAGGAGATCGCGATGGCCATGTTGGATGAGATTGCCGAACTCTCGAGTGGTAGTTTCCCGATAGCCAACAATCTTATGGGCTGAGCTAATATATACCAGATTACCTTGGAAACACTGTTGTACAGAAGCTCTTTGAATACTGCTCTGAGGAGATCAAGGAGGCGATGTTAGTAGAGATCGGTCCCCACCTTGCCGAAATCGGAATTCGTGAGTACATTTTATTATTCTATCAAATATAGTTTGATGCTTATTTCTACGACAGACAAAAATGGTACTTGGGCAGGGCAGAAGATCATCGATGTCGCCAAAACCCCTGCTCAAATGCAGAAGATCTGCGATTGTCTCCGACCCTACACCGTTGCTCTGTTCCTCGACCAATATGGAAATTACGTTCTTCAGTGCTGCCTTCGCTTCGGTGCTCCATGGAACGACTTTATTTTCGAGACTATGTTGAGCCGCATGTGGGAAATTGCACAAGGAAGATTCGGTGCTCGAGCAATGAGGGCATGTCTTGAGAGTCATCATGCAAGCAAAGACCAGCAGAGGATGCTTGCTGCTGCTATCGCCTTGCACAGCGTCCAGCTCGCTACAAATGCGAATGGCGCTTTGTTACTAACTTGGTTCCTCGACACCTGCACATTCCCCCGTCGTCGTACAGTTCTTGCTCCACGTTTGGTTCCGCATCTTGTGCATCTTTGTACGCACAAGGTTGCTTATCTGACTGTGTTGAAGGTTATCAATCAGAGGAACGAGCCAGAGGCACGTGACACAATACTTAAGGCCCTATTCTTCTCGCCTGGGGACAAGGTATTGGAAGATATTCTCAGTGATCATTCGTGCGGAGCGACTCTCATTTTCAAGGTTCTTACCACACCATTCTTTGAGGAGACAATGCGGAGCGAAGTAGCTCAGAACGTCCGGAACGTCCTGCTCAAGCTTAAGGCTACTCCATCGCAGGGGTACAAGAGATTAATGGATGAAGTTGGCTTGCCTACTCGCAACGGGGTTTCTAATAACACCAATACTAGTAATGGACCGAAGGACCATCCGCGAGATGGTGCCAATAATTCAAATGCCAGTAATGATCGCAGGGGAGGGTCTCAAAACTCGCCTGCGAACCATAACCACAATCATCATAATAATAATCGCGATCTCCCGCCGGTATCATATTATAATGTTCCCCCTTCCGGCTTCGATCCGGCTGCCTTGGCGGCTGCTGCCTCTCAGATGCCTCAAAACGGAGGATTTGACCCAGTCGCTTTAAGGGCATTTGAGCAACTAAGCCTTACCGCAGGCTCACTTTATGGTACTCCTGCCCCCCCTGGAATCAATAACCCCGCTCTTCAATATCAGGCCTTGTTGCAACAATCGATGGGGCGCCCAGGGCCAAACTTCTTTGGGATACCACCCCCGATTGGAAACTATAATGGAGGACAAGCTTCGCAAGATCAGTACCGTGCTGGCCACCCCGGTAGCTCTCCTGTACCTCAGCCGCAGCAAATGGCTAATAACCCGATGCTGGGAGGTATGGGTGGAACACCCGGAGTCTTTAATCCGTTGCAGCTCATGACTGGATATCCTTACGGTATTCCCGTATTCCAACCACCGCAGCAACAAGGTAACGGTGCTGGAAGTGGAAGAAGGGGTGGAAGGGTGAGTTATTCCTAGATTCGCGTCTTCGGCCAGCTCGTACTGAATCAATTCCACGATAGCGTTAATACCATTGATCCATCCTCCCAAAAGAATAAACGTGGGCGAGTACTTCATTTCCTCCTTGCAATGGATCCTCAGAAATTATCTTCGTTACGCCGTAGCAAATTACATAAATCATACATTTTTATCAGTGCAATAAATGGGTGGGAAGCGGAGCTATGTATTCATGTAACGGAGGTCTTTATTTTCTTTCATTAACGGGAATGGTTATTTTACGTTTTTCTGTTCTTTCCTGATTTCATTTCATCTCACTCTCTCCTGTACCATTTCTATATCTAGGCTAAGATATGGATTTCCATCTCGCTTTCTATGATAGTTTGCTCCTAACGATCTCAGTCTTTTTTGTTCGTGACATCCAAACCTGGCTCAATCACCGTCTCTTCTATTTCTCATTGCTCTTTTATTTTCGTCTAGCAGCACCGCCCCCCCTTTTTCTAATGGGCGAGGACACATCAAAATATTTTCCTTTTTTTCTCTTACTTTCTGTCATTTCATTATTATGTATCCTCGTACTTACTGCTCATGTCTCCTTACACTGGTTTTTCCTCTTTTGCATTGCGACGAAGTTAGGAAGGGAAGCCCCCCCCTAACAATTACACTCTTTCATATTTTCCTTCGGTTATGAGAACGAAGGGAAACTGAGAAAGGTATTGATTGTAGGGGCTGTGCTTTTCATTGTTAAAATGGCGATATGGTTCGGGAGGGAATTAGGCACAATTACGACGAGAAGATTTCCTTACTTGCTAGCTTGATAATCCCTTTTATTTTATTCTCTTCTTATTCTATTTCTACTCCTCGCATTTTGCTCACCGAAGGGTCACTGGAATACCGGTAGGTGATGGAGGATGAAAAAGGGTTCTCTAGTTTTATTTTTATTTTTATTTTCTTCTTTTCTTTTTCTTTTTTAAAAGTTTTTTATTTTAAACTCTATTTCTTCAGTAACTTAAGGCTCAGGGGTCTATTTTTCCGTTGCGGCTCCGTCCCATCTTGCCCTCCGGCATGCCACCGATGGAATGGATTAGCACTATCGTATCATTCGTGCAGTACGAGTACTGTACTATCCTCAGTGTATCAGTCCTGATTGTGAAAATGGTGTTCCCCTATTTCTTGCCGAGACCAGTACTCGTACCTGTAAATTTACTTTGACTCGCCCCCAACGTTATATTATAGGCTAAACGCGTAGCTCACTCTCCCCTCGTCTTAGGTATTTCCCCTTTCCCCTTGCCCTCCTCTGACACTCCTCCACCACCCCCTTCACCAATCGGGTTTGCCCGATAGTCTCCACGAGTGAGCTTTTGTGATGGGTGTTAATTTGGGAGTTACCGACGTGTGGGGGTTTGGTGGGGGGTTCCTTTTTGTGGTGGGAAGTTTCGCCTTCCTTGTGCTTTGTATCCTACTTGCAATGTAGGCCCAAGTGTGTGAGGGGTAGAGCTGGACGAGGCCCCCGGTACGCCGTAACTGAGCTAGGGGTCAGTTGCAGCAGTAACAATAGTAGGTATTATAGGAAGACAGGTGGTGGTGTGCTTTAACTTATGTTGGGTTAGGAGTTGGTTAGGCCAGTGGTCGCCACAACCGCTCCCGGCAATTCCTTGTAAAAGTTGTTGCGAAGGGTCCTCGAGTAGACTCTCCCCCTCCCCCTTCTTTCCTAACTTTTTTTTTTCTTTTTCTCTTTCCTTCTTCATTTCTTTTCCTACCATTCCTTGGGGCTATCCTTATCTCTGTTAGCTTTGATTTACCTTTTTTTATTATTATTTTACATTTGCCTCCTTTGAACTCGAGTAAATACTGCCTTTGACCTGCCATGGCTACCCTTGTGACAGAGACGAAGAAGGGGCAGGAGCCTGAAAGGGCTAAGAGGGCCTGGTGGAAGGATGCTGTCGTTTACCAGATTTACCCCTCCAGCTTCAACGATTCCAATGGCGACGGCATTGGTGATATTCCTGGTATTATTGAGAAATTAGATTATCTGAAGACACTCGGCATCGATATCCTCTGGCTTTCCCCTAGTATGTCCTTGTCTCACTTCCTTGCTGTCTCTTCCGTGATCTATGACTGAGGGGGTTAGTTTACTGCTCTCCGATGAAGGACATGGGCTACGACATCTCCGATTACAGGAGAGTAGACCCCAGATATGGCACCCTGGAGAATGTAGAGATGCTAGTGAACGAAGCGAAGAAGAGATCTATCAAAATTGTGATGGACTTGGTCGTTAACCATAGTTCTGATGAGGTTTGGTTGCCGAATGTCCCCCCTCCTTTGATTGTGGGGCTGATGTGGGGTACTACCTTAGCATGGATGGTTTAAAGAGTCTAGAAAGTCCAAGACCAATCCAAAGAGAGATTATTACATCTGGAGACAACCAAAGTTTGACGCAGAGGGGAAGAGGCGGCCTCCTAATAATTGGGCTTCCGTTTTCGGAGGTAATACCCTCCCTTTCCCAACCATTCTCTTTTGTCATGAAGTTTGATCCGGGGTGCTGATCTCGGCACAGGCAGTGCCTGGGCTTACGATGAAATAACCGGGGAATACTACCTCCACCTCTTCACTCCTTCACAGCCAGACCTCAACTGGGAATCACCAGCCCTTCGAAAAGAGGTATTCAACATCATGAGCTTCTGGCTCGAGAAAGGGATTGCAGGTTTTCGCATGGATGTCATAAACCTCATCAGCAAGACGCCAGATCTACCCAACGCACCAGTCACTAATCCGAAAGAGGAATACCAGAATGGGTCAATGTATTTCTCAAATGGCCCCCGTCTGCACGAATTTCTGCAGGAGATGAGGAGGGAGGTTTTAGATAAATTTGATACCATCGCGATCGGCGAGATGCCTTTCGTCACCGACCCGCCTGAAGTACTTAGATGTGTTAAGGGAAGAAAGGAACTAGATATGATCTTCCAATTTGATATGTTTGTTTCCCCTCGGTTCGTTACTTCTTCTTACTTGTACCGGGCCCGTGCTGACTCGGGTGTCTTTTTTTTGTTTGGTAGCGTTGAGGTGGACTCCGCGCCAGGCCAGAGCAAGTTTTACCCCCATCGGTGGAAGCTCACGGACCTCAAGGCCGTCGTGGATAAGTGGCAAACATTCATGGTAAACAACGACGGTTGGAACGCAGTCTATGACGAGAACCACGACCAGCCTCGCTCTATCTCTCGCTATGTCGATAGAGGTGCTGTTGAAAAGAGTTTCCAGGCCAGGGAAATGGCAGCCAAAATGATGGCGACCTTCCTGGTCCTGCAGAGCGGTACTTTGTTCCTTTACCAAGGGCAGGAGATAGGAATGAGAAACATGCCCAGGGAGTGGGGCATCGAGGAATACCAAGATGTTGAAAGCTTGAACTTCTGGAATAAGTATGTGCTCTTTTTCACTACAAACAAAGCATTAATCGATACTAATGGCGATAGATTGTTGGAGGAGAGGGGGGGCGACCCGAGCAAAATGAAAGATGTCATGGAGGCTCTTCAGTTGAAGGCTAGAGATAATGCTCGAACTCCAGTTCAGGTAAGTGATGACCTGTGACGTCGAATAAACTTCCATTCTGCTAGAATCCAGTATCATAGCCTCATGACTGATCACCGCCCCAAGAGAATGTGTGTTCCAACACTAACTGTTTGATTGTTCATCGCGACAGTGGGATTCCAGTCCTCAAGCAGGGTTCACGAAGGGCAGGCCTTGGATGCGAGTCAATGATGACTACAAAGAATGGAACGCCGCAGCACAAATTGGCTCTCCGTCTAGTGTGCACAGTTATTACACGAAACTCCTCAGCCTCCGTCGGGATCACAAGAATATTATCGTCTATGGGGATTTCGAAATGCTTTCTCGTGACCACGAAAAGGTCTTCGCATATAAGCGTTACGGCTATCATGATCCAGACATCGGTAAAGCTGCCGTTATTGTAGTCATGAACTTTACCGGTGAAGCTGAGGTGGAGTGGGACCTGAAGGAGGGAAAGTTTGGGAAAGAGGGGTTGTTGCAAAAGCCAGAAGTAATAATTGGCACCTACGGTGATGGGAAAGTCACTGTGGAAGATGGAGTCGTTCGTCTCAGGCCGTTCGAAGCAGTAGTTTTCTGGGGCGACTTTGTTGATGTTGGTGTGAGTGGAGGACAAGGCCCCAACTGTGTTGTTACTTGAATTGGGTTTGCCGATGGTGTCGACTTTATTTTGCCTGGATTTTGTGTTTCCGTTTTATCATTCTATGATGGGTATGCCCTGCTGATAATTTTATGATTTTGAGCAATAAATTATGAGTGCTATACGTTTGACTCATTGAAGCTTCTCGAAGGGGAGTCAGTATCGTTCCAGACTGAATCTTGAGGGAATAAATTCTCGGAATTGAGGTTCCCACGGCGTTCCAGACCGTGAAACGTCATGCAAGATCACTCGGTCCCTGTGTTGAATAATGGAATCCGGCCTTGTAATGAGGGTGGAAGGCTTGTACTCGGGCGCAAATTAAGTATTTTAATATTATTATACCAGTGCTCGAAATACGGGTACTCACGATACTGGACTCCCATTGTCAACAACCGCGCCCCATCATAAACCATCAACAAGTGAGGGGTGGTACTGGTGCAACTTCTAGGTAGGAAGGACAATAAAGAAATATCTATTTCGCAGGACGGCCTCTGGGTCGAAGGAATATGGACAGAAAAAATTATAAAAAGTTTCCAGTGCTGCGGTTGTTGTGGTAGTATTGATACTGTCAGCTGTGCTGTACGAGTTCGAGTACGAGTACAAGTACTGTAGGATAGGCAGTAATGGGGTTGGCAAGGTGCTGTGCTATGATACGAGTACGGTTGATGGACGATCGTTGTCGCGCCCTGATTTTTGAACACCGATGCTTAATTTGCGCCCGAGTACGGTGTCAGGTGATGGATGGACGCTAACTTTCAGAGTTGGGTTGCGGGGTAGTCCACAGCAGTCCAGAGCGCACAAAGAGTTGGTATGATATGTGAAGCACTTTTCGAGAAATGATAAGGGCCTGGACGGATCCATCTTATGCTCTTGTCACCTTTTTCTCATAATATTACAACAACTGTGATATAATTAGCGGAAGGCACAGGAATTTTAACGGTAAACGGGAATGGGTGTGATTCTCTATGACTCTTGTTGGCGTTTTGAGGGTTCGAAGTTTGTGCTTCTCGTGCAATGTTGGCCAATCAAGAGTGGGGAGACATACGCTTGTCTGCGTAGGTATGAGTCTTAACATCCTCCTCCCCATCAGTCAGCAAGACCAACTCAGGCCATCAACAATTTTTTTTTATCTTGCTGTTGCGAACAATCCTTCGTTGACTCTTTTTGGTGTGGCAACCACAAAACCTCGTCTCTCACAGCTCTCTCCACCCTTTCCCCTAACAAGAGGACTGGCCCGTCCAACCGCCCCTCTCCCCATTTATTAATTCTTTCGACCCTCCTCCTTTCCTCCCCCCCCCCATCTCCCCATCTCCCCCTCTCACTAAACTAAACCTTTCCTCTTTGTCACGTTTGCAAGTCCACTCTTTCTCCTTTGCTTTCCTTTGCATTATCCTTTCTTTCATCAGAGGCATCAACTATACAACCTACTTAAGCGAGTTTTGGAGCGCGTCTCCTTTTCTTGCGCAACGTCACACACACACAAAGTCCACGGTTCGTGATCATCCTTCCTCCACCCATCAACACAACCACGACCCAGCAACACTCCAAACATGTTTGGAACTGGGGCCAGTAGTGGCACGGGCGGAGGCTTTGGATTTGGGCCGAATACCAATAATCAGGCTGGAAATACTGGTGGAAGCGTGTTTGGCTCTGGAACGGGGTTTGGCCAACCGGCCGGCACAGGTACGTTTGCTGTTCTCTAGAGTATTCCGCCTCTACCTTCTCCCTGCGATGTTGATACCTTTCTTTCTTTCTTTCTTTCTCTTTTTCTCCCTTGTTTTCCTTCTTTTTTGCTTTTCTCGCTTCGATATGGGCACTTGCGTGAATGTATATCCTGGGGAATGCTTTCAGCCGTGATATGATTGGAGCGCGTTGTCATGAGGTTCCTTCTCCACGCGAGGGAGTGGTGGGCGGATGTTTCTTTCTGCGATTGTGGTGGCGATGGATGGCGATGATGATTGCATGCATTACACTCCGGAACTCAATCTCGACTAACTTCTCCACCTGCTGGTTTCTTCTCCAGGATTTGGCAATACTGGTGGAGGATTTGGCCAGCAGCAGAACACGTCTAATGCCTTCGGTGCTACGACTGCAACCAACACCGGCTTCGGTGGTACAAGTGGAGGTACTTCTAGAAATCTGTTCCATCATCGTCATCGTCGCTATCATTATCTGCTTTTGTATATGCAATATCTTGCGGCCCATAAGGCTCATGTTGTCTTGATTCTCTATCGTTTACTCCTGTTGCAAGTTTCTGAAACGATCGCGAACATTCCCTTTGCCCCTTTTACACATAGCGGCAGCAGTGGCCCAACACAATATAGAGCTGTAACTACTTGTTGTGTGCTATGCTGTGATATCGTAGAGTTGATGGACTTGACTCGCTATGGATAAGTCTAAATCTAACATTCCTGGTACTCCTATAGGCTTCGGAGCGACAAACACGGCAGCATCTCCCTTTGGTGCTGCTAAACCATTTGGCGGTACAACCCAGCCCACAACAGGCGGTCTCTTTGGGGGTAATAATGCTAGTAATACAACATCTGGCGGCTCTGGGTTTGGGTTCGGTGCTACCAATAGTGCCTCTAATGTATTTGGTGGTGGGAATACGGCGGCCGCTGGCGGAGGTGGGCTCTTCGGAGGCTCGAAACCTACCTTTGGTCCCACGACAACCACCGCGGGAGCTACGGGAGGCTTGTTCGGGACTGCTAACTCGGGTACCGGAGGTGCATTTGGGGGAGCCGCAAACACAGCGATTGGATTTAGTTCAGGGACTGCCCAAGGACCTTTAACTGGGACGGCGAATCCTCCATATACCGCGTTCACAGAGAAGGAAGCGCAGGGTAATACAACCAATCACTTCCAGACAATCGCCTTCATGCCAGCTTATAAGAATTGGTCGTTAGAGGTACGTGCTTCATTTACAGGAATTCTCGCTACTCAGTCACCGCAGGGCTAACCAATCACCAGGAACTGAGGCTTCAAGATTATGTCCAGGGCCGCCGGTACGGGACTGATTCGGGCAATAGCGGCGCATTCGGTCAAGGAACCCAGTTTGGCGCCGCCTTTGGAGCTACAAACAACAACACCCCAGGCTTCGGAGCGACGAATAGTAGTGGTACAACTGGCGGAGGCCTCTTCGGCAATACAGCTAATAACAATGCTACTTCTGCCCCTTTCGGGACAACCAACACTGGGGGTGGTTTTGGTACTGGCGGTGCTCAGACAGGTGGTGGTCTATTCGGTGCTAATAAGCCTGCCACTGGAGGTCTTTTCGGTGCTGCCAACAATACCACTACAGCCGGTGGTGGCGGTTTGTTCGGAGCTGGTGCCAGCAACACGACTACTGGCGCTTTCGGAGGAGGCAATACCACTGGCACATTTGGAGCCGCAGGAACTACTGGCGCTACTGGCGGCTTGTTTGGCGCTGCTAACAACAACCAACAAGCGCAGAAACCCTTTTCTTTTGGGAACACTGGTACTAGCTTCGGGGGCGGTGCTTCAAATACTGGCTTCAATGCGCAAGGGAATAATCCGCCTGCTACTGGGGGTGGGTTGTTCGGAAACACTCAGAGTGCCGCTCCTGCTTTCGGGGCAACACAGGCTGGTACCGGATTTGGAGGAACAGGGGGTGCTTTCGGAGCTGCCGGCCAAAACCAGGGTGGAACCGCCTTTGGTGCATTTGGAAATAATCAAGCTCAACAGAATAAGCCTCCTTTCGGTGCTCCTTTCGGCGGGACCCAGGCCACCACTGCTACGGGTGGGGGTGGGTTGTTCGGAATCAATAACCAGCAACAACAGCAACAGAACACTGGTGGGCTATTCGGCGGTGGTGACAATAAGCCGTTTGGTCCTCCTACCATCTCTACTGGAACTCAGGGCGGTGGATTATTCGGAGGCGGTGCTACTGCCACTGGAGGTGCAGCTGGAGGGCTGTTCGGGGGTGGTCAAGCTGCCCAGGCTTCTCAGGGTGGGCTGTTTGGGAGTGGGACTGGTGCCAATACTGGAGGTGGAGGGTTATTCGGCAATAACGCCAACAAACCGCCAGGCACGCAGGGCGGCGGGCTTTTCTCGAATGCTGGACCTCCTGCATCAACCAGTGGCGGCCTTTTCGGGGGCTCAACCCTTGGTTCCCAACTAAATACCTCTGCTAGCGGTGGATTCTTCAACAATCAGCAGCAACAGCAGCCACAGCAACAGCAGCAGATGGCCGGCAATAGTCTGTTTGGTAGTCAGTTTGGAAATAGTCTTCAAGGTCAACAACAGCAGCAGGGTCTTACTGCATCTATTATGGATTCACCTTATATTAACCCTGTGCTCGGTTCATCTTTGGGCAACGTACCGAACTCTCTTATGGGTCCTATCGCTACCCCACTGAGCTCCAGTGTCCAGACCAAGAAAGCTGCCATGATCCCTCATTATAAAATCGCACCTAGACAGCCATCTCTTGCACCCCGCCTTGGAAATAGCTTTTCTCGAAGCGGCTCACCTTTTGCTGCTTCGTCTGGTAGTCATGCTACGCTTGGTAATAGTGGAAGTTTGGGACGCTCGTTTTCGTCGACCAACAAGCTGCATTTGTTTGATGGGGATGACTCGATCCTCAATTCTAGCTCTTTCACCCCTAACACCTCAAGTCGGGTTGCCAGTTTGAAGAGATTGGTCATAGACAAGAAGATAAGGGATCAAGACTTGTTCTCTGGTGGGCAAGATCTTCGAAAGGATAATTCTGGTAGTTCGGACTTTGGTGCCAAGGGCGGAACCAAGGGTATACTTAAGAAGACTGTTAGTTTCGATATTGCAGCTAGTCGCAGGGGCGAAGATGAGCTATTCGGCGTGGGAACTACTTCAGCCAAGGGAAAAGAGACGGCTGGGCCTACCCCCACGGCCGAGGAGATGGGTTTCTTGAGAAGCACCCCTGAGAGGCGGAGATTAAGGGAGGCTGAAGAGACATCGAATGGATCTACCTCTGCGAACGACGCACCCGTTGTTGGCAATGAGGTTGCTATTATCCCCGAAAAACCTAAGGATGATAAGTCACCTGGAACTTACTGGATGGTGCCTAATGCTTCGAAATTGAAGATGCTGCCGAAAGAGCAACAGAAGCGGGTTATGAACTTGACCATCGGACGCCGCGGCTATGGGCAAGTTAGATTCGACAATCCTGTTGATATCTCTGATATCGAGGACATCGACAAAATCCCCGGCCATATTGTTCTCTTTGCCCAACGTGTTTGCACCGTTTACCCTGAAACTATGCCTAAGCCACCTCCCGGCAAGGGCCTCAATGTGCCTGCTACGATTACTCTTGAGGACTGCTTCCCTGTATCCAAAAACGAGCGTGGCAAAATCAGAGATCCCGAGCATCCTCGCTACATCACTCATATCCGTCGGTTGAAGAGCATTAAGGACACCGAGTTCGTTAACTACCTTGCGAACGAGGGCATGTGGATCTTCCGCGTTCGTCATTTCACTACCTATGGACTTGTTGAGAGTGATGACGAGGAGGAAGGTGGTGATTACACCGTTGATGAGTCGACAATGCTTCCTACAGGCGAAACTCCCACCCCAGCTAAGACTCCTAGTAGTTCATTGTGGGATGGCGATGAGGAGAGCAGTATGGACGCTGACGTTAGCGGGGTTGACAACACATCCAGCTATGACGACACTTTCGATTTTAAGAAATTTGGCTCTAGCGCCATTGCGCCGAGATCCAACCGTGATCGATATAGCCCTTTCTTGGGCCGTAGTGATAGGGAAACGAGTTACGAAGAGTCGGAAGAGGAGGGAGATGTTACCATGGACCAGTCTTTTTTAGGTGAAGGCTCCGTGGGTAGCGCTGAGGATGTGGATGAGCCCGCGGAGCCCGAGTCGGACCAGTCGGAGGAGGAGGTTGATACTACTGTTGTTGTGGATGACGAGACCGACGGAGATGTAACAGGAGCTTTGGTGCTTGCCGATTCCTATATATCGAGCCCGGCGAAAGAAGGCGAGGAGGAAGATACGATCACTCAAGATACCCCCACAAAGCCATTGCCTATGGGCCAGGACTGGACCGAACAATTGAACAATACTATCAGTCCTAAAAAGAGGAGGTTTGGTGGTGAGAGTTTCATGGCTTCTACTCGTAAGCTTGCCAATAGCCCGGTCAAGAAATTCAATATTGAGCCCATGAGTTATGGGTTATTGGATTTGGCAAATGATCTTTATGGAGGTGGGGCAAGCGGGATAAATGGGAATTCTACGAAGGGAAAGGGAAAGGCAGCGTGGGATCAAGTTGAGGTTTGAGCCGTCTTTACCCTTTTGTTTTTCTTTAACGACGTTTGTTGTTTCGATTTTCTCCTTTGCATACGTGTATCGACTTTCCTTCCCCCGGGAACAAGAATATTCCAATGTTTATTCGCATGTAAGGTTAAGCAAAACTGAATTATATAACTGAAAATTATTCTTTACTTGTAGTCTCCTACATCCTCCAGGTGTCGGCATGAAAACGCGTGGACGGCAACGAAGGACGATAAAAGCAACGCTGATACTATTGAGTCGGATGACAGACGGTGGCGGAATGCCATAAAGCCGGTATGGGGGAAGGATGGATCTATTATTTATTTCGGAGACTTGGAAGGGTTAGAGCGGAGGAGGAATTACAGAAATGATTTGAAGCTTGCGAAGCTGAAGTACTCTATTCAGGTTTGTGATTCTTGTTCTATACGTTTGAAAGCGGGTTCTAATTGTGTTCAGGATTCCGAGGGCCAGGGCACTCCTAAGCCTTTGGAGCTTCAACTCCGAGCGACTGCTATCAAACGGGACGAATTCAATGTTCCAGTCGCCGAACTTGAGATGGGTACGCTCTTTCACTCTTTCACCCAGCTGAGCTGGAGCCCGGACGATCCTGCGAGTCAGCACGAGAAGAGCGTTTGGGAACTTGCTAGTGTGCTCTGGGACCCTATCACTGGGGAATTGGCCTTGGAGGAGGAGTCGCAGGAGATGATTGAGTACATGCAAGAGACCTGCCGCAAGGAGAGATTGTCTAAGTTCTTGGAAGCTCTGGTTGAAGTCGCCGCCGACGAGCATGTCTATGGTGCTACTACGCTGGAAGAAGCTGCCATTGCTCATTTGACAGCCCACAGGGTCGAGCAAGCTTGCGCTTCTCTTCTTGAAGCTGGAGATTTCAGACTTGCTAATTTGATCACCATGGTTGGCGGTGATGCCAAACTCAGATCGTCTATCAAGAAGCAGCTCGGGCAGTGGAAAAACAAGGGTGTGCTTGCAGAGATTCCGGTTCCTATCAGGACTCTCTATGAGTTGCTTGCTGGTAATACTTGTTACTCTGAAGGTGTTCGTGGCCCTCCAGAAGATGCTGCTCCCAGCTTTTTCATTCCAGATCGATTCGGCCTTGACTGGAAGCGTGGGTTTGGACTCAAGCTGTGGTATGGATGCGCCGAGGAGGAGCCGATCGGGAATGCGGTTGTTGATTATGAAGCGGACATGAGAGAGTATCCTGAGGCTGTTCCCGCTCCTAAGCCTTGGTATCACACAGAGGCGAACCCTGCCCATGACGGCGCAATTGATATTCTTTGGGGTCTCTTGAAGCTCTATGCCGATCACGAGCTTAATCTTGAAGAAGTCCTTGCGCCAATGAACATGACCACTAGCTATATCGACTACAGACTCAGCTGGCAATTGCGCACCATCCTCGCAAAGAAGGGCATCAGAGACTTCAGCGGCGGAAAGCTACACAGGAGGATCGACGGCACAGACGAGTTCATCGCTGGAAGTATGGCTGACCAAATAACCATCGACTTCGCCGGCGAGCTTGAGACTCTCGGGATGTGGGAATGGGCAATCTTCGTCTTCCTCCACCTTACCGACACTGACAGCCGTGAAACCGCCGTCCGCAACGTCATAGGTAAGCACATCGACGAGCTCGAATCTGCGGAAGGCGCCGACGTCGGGAAGAAACTAGAATTCCTTGAGAAGACACTTCTAATCCCGAAAAATTGGATCTACGAAGCCCGCGCCTTGCAGGCCCGTTCTGCCGGTCGCCATTTACTCGAGGCCGAGTATCTCCTTGCCGCGCAAGCCTGGAACGAAGCGCACAAGACCGTCGTTAAGAAGGTTGCGCCGGAAGCTGTCATCTCTGGCGATTTGGAGATTCTTAAGCTCATCCTTGCCAAGTTCGAAGACGTCGACCTGGTCGACAAGTGGAACTTGGGCGGCCAGATTTACCTCGACTACATTCACCTTCAAGAATACGTCCTCTCCGGCAAACTACACCTCGGACCCGCCAAGAATGCTCCTGGGCAGAAGGGCTTGCCAAAGTCGAATAGCCCGAAGGATCTTGCTCGACGTTTACTCGTAGGCCTCAAGAACGCCGATAGGAAGGGGTTTCTGCAGAACATCGCGATCAGGGAGGTGGCAGGCGTTGTTGGAAGCTGGGTGCTTAAGAGCGAGGATATGGTTTGTAGCCCCTTTCTCCTTTTCAATTTTTCTTATTATTCGGGGTGGGGTATAATGCTAACGTCAATCAATCGTCAGATATCCGAAGCTCCGAAACTCCTAGAACTCCCTCTTACTGAAGACCAGTTTCTCCGCAAGACGGTGAATCTGGGACTGGCATATTACAAAGCGAGGTTGCAAGAGGTTAGGTAGTCTTCTGTTATTTTCTTTCTTCTTCGCCTTAGGCGATTGATTGATTGATGGGTTGATTGATGGGTTGATCGTTATTCGTCTGGGGGAAATGTGAAAAGTTTAACTCTTGGTGTCCTTTTTTTTTTTTTGTTTCAAGAAAACAAAACAGAATAGTCTATTTTTATTATTTCTTTACTCTACTGAGTTTACTACTTAGTTTTTCTTTTTCTTTTTCTTTTACCTTTCTTTATAGCGGTACTTGCGGGCGGTGATGTAGTTTTAGTATGATAGGTCGGGATCCGAGTGGTGGTAATTGAGTTCTTTCCCTCCCCCTTTTCTTTCTCCTAGACGCTTGCGCTAGCTAGCGGGATTATGTAACGCCCGTGGGGGAGACCACTAGTATGAAGCTATGGGCGTGAGTGGATATCTAAGTGGTGAAAGGGAAAATTGTATATGCTGTGTAATTAAATAGAATGACTCAATCCGAGTTTCTGTTGACCTCGCTGACTTGGGGGGGTTGAGTTGCGTTTGCGGTAGTTTTTTTCTTCCTTTCTTATGTCTAGGTTCTCGCCTGACCTAATTGGGGTTCACAGGTGATCCGGTATGGATGTGGTATATACTGTATCATACCTATTACTCTGGTATGTTCTTTTGCAGGCGGTTCAGGGTACAATGCCATATTCGGGTTATTATTTAAGCATGCATTCTTTGGTGCTGATGGTGTGTTTTGATGTATTATCCCCTTGCAATGTTGATACTTGTAGTGCCGAATTTCCCTTCATGCTAAAAATGCAAACTAAAAACGCTAGCTTGCCACTTTTCTGGGCATGATATGTCAATCGAGTGATATCAAAAGCATTTCAGGTCAAAGTTATGATGTATGATATGATAGATATTTTGCCATCACCGGGAGCACTAAAAACCTTGTATGAGAGAGTGATGTTAGCAATAGCTGTGAGGTAAATTTATATATTATAATAAGTTACGCCCGTTAATATTTGCGATATATATCATACTAACCAACATCTGGAGTCATGTGATAAGTTAGCTTTGCATCTCTTATGAGGTTGAAAATCTCCCGAGCAAAGAAATACAAATGCTAACTTCACTTTGCGCCTCTTTGGTGCGATGTAGGGGAATTCTGTTCGACTCGCCAAGCACCACGAGCACTCGACCTGCCGCGGCTGGCAAGATGATATGATACTGACTGAAGTATCATAGCTCGGGGGAGCGATGGGGGCCGGGAGTGATTTCCTTGGCCCTGCTCATCTCCCTTTGCTTATTTTGAGTTTATCCCGGGTTTTGGACATTCGGCGTGAGCTCCTACTTTTCGCTAGATCGGTAGTAGAGAGGAGACCTTGGGAAGAAAAGGCCCGATTTCGTATTATTGTTGATTTGTTGTGCTTTTGCGCTCTTGTGTGTCCTTTTGGCTATTTAATTCTGCCTGGCCTGCTAGGGATAGCTCGTTATTCCTATGCGGAAAGGATTACTTGTACTAGTACTGAACTGCGGGCAGGGCGGAAGGAGGAAGGGGATCTTGGTTGGATTGGTTGACTATTACCGGTAGTAGATCGATCTAATGGGAGTCTAGGTGCATTTGGGATTCACAGTTGCTGTTTCCCCCCAAATTAGAGGAAGCAAAGGACTATTTAAAAATGAAAATTTAATGAAATATAAAGAGGAGAAAAATACATTCTTGTTTTATTAAATTTTGTGTTCTGCTGCCCCGCCGATCGCGGACCACACACCCTTGTGGGTGTGATCTAGAGTCGGGTTCTACCACCGAGCAGCGTGTCTGATTTGCGCTACAGCCCTATTGATTAAGACTACGGTTTTCGGACTTCCGGTTCCTATAGGGATTCCTTAAATCCCCTGCTCTACGATACGAGATGGATCGTTCGATAGTAACTCGCCTTGAGGAGAATCCAACTCTTGGGCTCCTGCTAATTGCATAGGGGTTAATTGTTTCTTGACATGTTAACCGCTACGCCAGCTGGGTATTTTAACATCATGTCGCTACAGGAACAAATACTTACCCTGCTGTCTTTAACTTTTCGCTAATGGTTAAGGGTAGTGAAGGTAATTATATTATGATATTATGATTATTAAATTTTATGAAATGTTTAATGCATTGTAGAAATAGAGGCGCCTGAGAGGAGGAAGGTTGTGGACCTAAATCGGTGGTGACCAGGTGCAAGGCCCCTTAATGCGTGTAGTATAGGCAAGTATACAACTGGGTTTAAAAGAAAAGGAAGAAAAGAGTTCATGAAAACCTACTTTGACGAATCATCTTTCTGCTTTTTTTAATTTTTTTTTAATTTTTTTTTTAGCTCAGATAGCAGCGTCTAGTAAGTTTGTAGTCACAATACTAGTACTGTTCAGCACCGTATCATATCAGATAGTACACTATGTAAACATATTGTAGTAGTCATACAATTTAAGACGCTCAGCTGTCGGTATAGGATGCCCCGCCCCTGAAAAAAGGGCTTTTGTCGGCATCAGTGGTCTAGCGTCCCTGTCAGCCTTTCCTCAGAGGTTTTTCTATGCATTTTTGTAGGGGTTTCTTTCTCATGATCCGTTTCTCCGGATGACTATTGATTATGCGGGATGTCAGGATTCAATTCTCATTAGCTTTATGAATCTACTATTCTCTCGCCAACACTACATCGGTGGAGCAGTCACATATTTGTTATTCTTGAAATAGATAAGGTGCATCTAATAGCCAAGACTAGCAATTGAAATTTGCAACATAACTGAAAAGAAGGAGGGAAAGGGTTGGAAGGAAGTTGCCTCGAAGCAATTTTACCTCATTAAGGGGTGTCCCAAATCTAACCACCTGAGTTTGGCCGTCCCAATGGTATGGCCACCACAGCGTCGTTCGAACCCTATAAAGGGCCGAGTGACCGATCGTGAATATATCGAGGAAGCTTGGGTGTGGGTATTCCGAGTCAGGTTTGTTCAGTGGGTTAGTTTAGAAAGGGAGAGGAGGGTGTTTGGAAGGTTTGCGATGGGTTTTGTGAGTTGATTTGGATGTGACTCGCTTGGGTTTGTTGGGTTTGGTTGGGAGGTAGGTTTTGCTTGATTTTCGGAGAGCTATATAGCCGATCTGTTCCCTAGGTGGGCCTAATGCAACGCTCGGGGTAATAGAGCCTGGGCTGTTTTGTGCGATTTATGAAGTATAGTATTCCATGCCTGAAAGTTTATGATGAGGTATATGATGCGAGGCTTATGTCTTACAGCCTAGTTAGATTTCTCCTGGGGATTGTCCCGTGTACTGGTTACTGTAGGGTAGTGTTTTGGGGTATGTTGGGGCAATTTCCGTGCATCGAGCTATCATAAATCTTTGTGGTGGGTGGTCCCCCAGTGATAACTTATGAATATTGATGCTTTGTTGGGTGTAAACTTTGAGGGGTTTGTGGGCAGCTAATTAGTATCTGGAGTTTTCATTTAGCTGCTTTTGAGTCTGGGGGCTTGCACCCTTTATTAATTCTTTAGCTATGATTAAATTTAATTCCTGATCCTTCAACGCGTGCCGCGGTCGTACCGCGACTATCCCCTCTGGCCACGGATCGTGGTAACCGAAGAGCTTTTGGCTCTCAGTGCTCCCCCCTAAGGGCTGGGTGGTGGGAAAGCATCGATCGCTGTGACGAGCAATTAGCACCTTTATATTCACAAAGACATCAGAAGGCCTCACCCTGCTGTAGATGGAAAGTTGGTCCCGCTGTGCGAACCTGGTGCTCACCCTCTCATCACTCAGAAGGATAGACACGACGTTCTGCTGTCTCCTGTACGCCGCCTCCTGTAACGGCGAACACCGCCGTACATTCTCCCGATTGACATCGACCCGCTCGTCGGCAATCAGCAACCTCACTACGGCCGAAAACCCTTCCGCGGCTGCCAAATGCAACGGTGTGTCACCACTGCCCGTCTGAGTATTAACTTTGATATCCCTGTGACTCAGAAGCGCCCTGACGATGGACTCATGACCCTTGCGTGCGGCGGCATGCAAGACTGATCTGCCATGGTACCCCCGGCAATTGACATCAATCCTTGGATCTGCGAGTAGTAGGAAAACCAACTCCTCATAGTTCTCGGCGACAGCAACACGTAGGGCAGACCTGTAGACGGTGGAGTGGAAATTGACGTTCAGGTCCGGCCTCTGCAGGAGCACTTGCACTGCCTGGATATTCCTCCACTTGACTGCGTGGAATAGAGTCGAGCTGCCGGAGAAGCTTAGCTCGTTCACGTTGATGCCCGAGCATTCAAGAAGGGTGCGTAGTGCGGTGATATTGTCGTCTGATATCGCGTCATGTAGGACAGCACCTGTGTGGAAGTGTGCTAGGTCTAGTATCCTTCGCTCGCAGATGAGCTTCTCGCAGGTGCACTTGTCTGCGCGACTGGCGGCGCTGAAGAGGAGTTTTCGGGCGCGCCTGGAGTCGTGTGTGCGGAATACTGCCTCGACTAGTTCTGCCTTGAGGAGGATTTCTAGGTGACGGCTTGCACGGAGGAGGGAGTTGAGGTCTGGGAGGTCATTAACCTCCCGGGCTATGAGGAGTATTATCTCGTTAGGGAGGTCGTGGAATGGCATGGTTTTTTCGTGAGATGAAATAGGTGGGCGAGGTGAATTTATATCGGTCAATGGCTGTTGCCGTTTAACCAATCCTTATTCTTGTACAGGGCGGCGTTCAACTTAAGCCAAGACTATAGTGATGCAATGCAATGTCACCGAGGGTTGTACTTGAGTATTATAGGAATAGTCCAATCAATGGTGACTGGCAGTAAAGAGCTGTAGCTTCCCTCGCAGACTTCGCGTCCCACTGCTGGGGATCGGGTACGTGGAATGGGGAAATAAGGAATACAATTGAGGATTCGGCTTGGAGTGAAAGGCCATTATGCAAGCTTTGTGAGTCGAACAGATTTGGTGTGTGTAACTCTTTTTTGCATAGAAAACTGACAGATCAACTTGGCACTCGAAAGAAGTCTTTGCGACCCTGGGGCTGAATGCCTCTGTATGGTGGGGAATAGTGAGGCGTGGGAACAAGGCTATTGGCAAAATGGTTGCGGTAAGAAGGCTGCGGTGCTAGAATGGCAGGTAAAGCTGCCTAAATTGTCTACAACGAAAACTCGCCAAACTCGCCATGCAGCCAAGAGCATTTTGAGCGGAATGCGATAGATAAGACATGCATTAGCGTAAACCATCATCGAAAAGGACAACAACAAATAGTAAGTATGATACTGGTGCTCGGATATGGAAGTAAGAATCGAGTATGCAAAGAGCTCGATTTTTGCGGGAAAGGATAGAGCTGGTCAGAATAGGAGAGGAGATCGGGATACTGAAAGAGAAAAGAACCCTGACTAAAACTTGGCAGATGTAACATGATACTGATGATATTCCAATGATATTAGAATGATTGGATAGTCAAAACTTATGTTGTGTGGCTTTAAGGAAGGCATAAGAAAAACATAGAAAGCGTAAGAGAAAATATTCAGGTGTAGAACCACTCACCTAAATCCAAAGTGAAGCCTGAAATTTCACTTTTCTCCCAATACCTACTACTCATTCGCGAGCAGCAGCGCTAGTCTTTGATGAGTATATTCAATAGCATAATAAGAATAATTACACTTTGCCAACCACATTCGCAAGGCAAGTACACACCAGCTAGAGTTCTGGTTTGAATCTCTCCCTCCCAGATGTAAGCATATCTTGGTATGCTGTGAAGTACATTATTAGAAATACAGCTAAGAAGAGAGGAGCAGTCAGGATCATGCAGGAGAAGGGGAAAGGATTGGGGAAGGGGTAAAGAAGGGTGGAAGGGAGAGGGTATTCGATAATTGAGGGAGAATATTTGAAGAGCTGGGTTCTAAAAGAAAGAAACACAACTTGAAAGCTGAAGGCAGATATATCTATAATACTTTTAATTTTAAAATTATATAAGAAACCACAGACTGTTATTGATGAGAAATCTCAAGCATTTCATGAGAAGATTGAGCAGGTTATCATTCATTGTGGAAACAATAACTTTCATGAATAGTAGAATGCCCTTTGTGCCCTGACTTCCACTAGTCCATCTTACCCTACTACCGGTACTTTTTCCACACAATATCATATATGTTTACTAATCCTGCATGCAGCCCCCTCCCTCATTGGCTCGCCAATCCCTACCTTAACGGGAGTGTCCGGTTTCAATTCGGCGGCAGGAGTGTATTGATTATTATCTAGTGCCAAACTTTATTTCTATCTGGGTGCTCGAGGATTTTCTATTCACAATCTTCTCAATAGTTTCGCCGTTCCCTGTATTCCGCTCTCATCCCCCAGCACCGCGTTTTACTTAATTCAGCTGTCTCTCTGCTTTCCCATCGTTTATCCCAAATCCATCTCCAAAAACATCCCATACAAACGCCCCCACCACTCCTATCATACCAATATTGACATATGGTAGAGCACTAGTTTTCCCGAACTTCTTTCGTTGAGGTTCATGTCATCCCCTCTGAATGCTATTTACATTGGTAAAGTTATCTTCTGGGCCCGGGAGCCAGGCAATCACTAGTGAGGCTAAGCAACCATATTATCTTGTCTACAGCTATTAAATCCCTTGAGCTCGACTTTCAAATATTGCACAGCTTAGATCCGGTTGCCCTCCATAGTGCTCTTTCTATGTACTGCCCATAGTGCGACAAATACCCCCAAAGCAAACTTTTCCACCTCATTGTATTTGGATACAGTATGGGCCCAGCCTCTGATGTCCGATAATACAAAGGTCCCGTGTTCATTGAAACTGCCTAGTGAGCTGATTTAAAACCTATATGGGACCTGGGGGGTTATGGTAACGGTAACTGGCGTGGCCGGGGGTGGCGGATTTAACGGGGACATCACGCACGCCCAGCCCCCTCCCAAAAACAGGGCACCATCATAAGCAGGAAGTTCTTTGCTCTTCCTAGCTTCATTTATGTAGATTCAAGTGATAAAATCTGTGTACCAGACTAAGTATCTGGGCATAAGGTTGGGCGTGACTTGCCTTCAGCCTGGACTCAGAAGCAAACTGCCCGCATGAGGGCGGGATATAGTCTACCCACCTTTCTTCCACCCCATGATATATCATAAGTCACCCAAAACTCATAGGCCCTGAAATGGACCTCAAGGGTGTCAGCTGTTTCTGACTCGGTTTCTGTTTTTCTGCAATATTACTAATTGAATCACTATCCAGAGCTCCCTCGAGTGGAACATGGTAGTCCTTATTAAATAGCACTGTAGATAATAATATTAGTCTAATTCTATTTCAATTAAATTCTAGCGAGAGGATACCCATCCCTCCCGCTTGCAGTGATATAATAATTCCAACCTCGCACTACTATGGTATGGTGGGACCACACTATCAACGGCGAGGCAGAGGGTGTCGGGAAATCCTGCTCATCACTCACACCCCTTGTATAAACCGCCACTCTTGCACACTCTTTCACTGCCCCCAGAACCACCACAAAGAACCCCCACGGGAAATGGAGTTTGTCAGAGAAAACCTTAGGCTTCTTCAAGCCGTCTCTTCAATTCTTCTTGTGCTGATTATTTATTGTTCTTCCAAAAAGGTTCATAACAACTCTCCAGCTGGCTGAGTACTCTCCATACTAACAGTGATCAGAAGAGCAATGCACCTCTAATCGGAATCAGACCCGGGATCCTAGGATCCCTCAAAGCGCCCTACCTTTGGAAGCAAGATCCAATGAGCCTTTTGAAAGAGGGTGCTGAAAAGGTATCGTTACATTATAGTCGAAGGAGCAAGCGACGATGAACTAATAAGGATAGTACGGAAAATACGGCCACGCCTTTAGAATCACGACTCCCGCTAGAGACATAATAGTTTTTTCAAATCAAGAAGTACTCCAGGAGCTGAAAACCCTACCGGAGAGTGTAGCCTCTTTTCGTCCTGCTGGGGATGAGGTTAGTTTTACTCTTGGTCTGGAAAAGGTTTATTGTAGTGCCTGTACCACTAACGATGATCCAGATTGTCAGAAGTGAATATAATTTCCATGAGGGGTTGGTTCAAGATGCCTATCATGTGGACTTGATGCGGAAAAATATGACCGAGAAGTTGTCGAGTTTGCTTCCTGATGTTGTCGATGAGGTTACCAATGCGTTTGAGGAGTTGACGGATGTCAAGAATGGTGAGCTGCTAGTTCTAATCGGTAGTCTCGAGGGTTTAAAAGTTCTGCTATAGCTAACACCGTGGGTAGAGTGGACCAACGTCAATGTGTTGGATGTATCGGTTGGTGTGATATCTAGGTATTCCATAATCTACTGGAGGATTTGTAAGTTAGGGGAACAGCTAGAGACTAACCCTATGGTACAGAGCAACGAGCAGGATTTTTAGTACGCAAGACTACCCTCTTTCTCTGAATCAGGTGTACTAATATTTCCAGTCGGTCTACCCACATGCCGAAATCAAGAGTATCTTAATAGTATAATTGAGTTCTCACTTAACGTCACGAAGAGTGCAACAATCATAGATGCCCTCCCTTGGTTTCTGCGATGGTAATTCTCTGAGTCTTGAGAACGCCTTCCGGCGCAATTGGTGATTTGGCAACATAGGTTCCCAGAATGCTAACTGAGGTTGGCGGATTTAGGATTGTTGCGAATCTTTTTCTGAAAAAGAACGCTGCCCAAGACGTTATAGTAAAGCATATTGGAGGACTATTCGAGACTCGCCAGAGGACGCAAACGCCCCACACAAATTTCGCAACAACTACAGTAAGTAGACAGAGCCTGCCCCTCTCCGGGCCATGTTATAACCATAATGACACCAATTTAGTCAGATGCAATTCAATGGATACTTGATGCTGCGCCTCCGGGAACACCAACGTTGAAGTTGGTTCAGAGACTAATGCTTTTTAATTTTGCATCCATTCATACTTCATCAATAGTAAGCCTTTCTCCCTTCTTTCGCTGGCGGCCTCGATAAAACCTAGAAGACTGAGCAAGCAGCCCAGACATTAGCCCACGCTTTATACGATCTCGCCGCAAACCCCGAATTCCAAGACCCCCTTTGCATGGAGATAGAGGAGGCATTAAGGACCGAGGGTGGCTGGACCAAGCAGGCTCTCACAAAAATGAAGAAACTTGACAGTGTCCTTCGTGAGTCTTCTCGCATGAACGGAACTAACATTGGTATTTGAATATTTCTCTCTTCCGATCTTGTGAGATACAGCAGGGGTTTAACATATTTCCTTTAGTTACTGTTGTTCGTAAAGTCATAACTCCCCACACATTCGTCGATGGCACATACGCGCCGAAAGGGGTGTGGGTATGCTCACCCGCAGCAACTATCCACTACTCACCCGACCTCTACGAAAATCCGGAAACATTCGACGGCTTCAGATTCTATAGAATGCGCCAACTAGAAGGGAACGCGCACCGTTACCAGGTGGCCAGCCCCTCTTTGGACTACTTAGCTTTTGGGATTGGCAAATTTTCCTGTCCGGGCAGGTTTTTCGCTACTAATCAGCTGAAGGTTGCTGTGGCGTATATCCTATGCAACTACAAGTTAAGGCTCAATGGAGGGGTCTGTGGCAAGAAACCGCCGAATTTCTGCTCGGGTATTGTCTGCCTGCCGAATCCGACTGTTGGCATAGAGTTGAAGGAGAGGGAAGGCAGGGAGAAATCAGTCTTGTTTCCCGGTCATGTGACTTCTTATAGACGCTAGTATTCAGGGGATTTATAGAAGGGGGTGGTTTAGTCTCATTAATCTTGATAGCTATTATTATCATCCAACTTATATGTGAAGCCATAGGACTATGAAGTAGGAAAGGGGTGATCAATACTTACTAGACTGTCGGAACCCACCCCATAGGGGCCTGCAGGAGAGTCAAGTTGCCCCATGTCATTACCTCTCTTGTTTCCTCCATGCTTATCACTTCATGTTTCCCTCATCCCGTAGGTTTCCATCTCACTCGCTCTCAATCGTGGTAAAATCAAAGCAGTGACAGATTTGCTGCTATCTACGTTGCGTATTTTAAGTGCTTTTGTATCGCTCTGTGGACCTTATCCGGAGGGGTAGGGGAGAAGGGAAAGCGTAAAACTGTTATCACACATATGATATCCTTTTTTTGTTGCTTGGATGCCCTATGCCTATTAAATTAGCCCAAGTGCTATACAGGCTATGCCCCCCTCTAAGACACCCCGAATTCGCCCAATCGTCCACTATCCCCACCTCCCTCCACTGTGCCTCGCATCAGGTTACTAAATATGCCTCTCACGCTGGTGCGTCACTGGCACTTTGTTTATACCATACGAGTAAATCACTTGGCCTGGCAGACAGACATCCTCACACTAAACCCAATTAACTCCGCTCCTAGGGAGGGGGATACGATTACAGGTACTACCCTAGTAGCACTTCCTCGGATTGTGTGGTACCGTTATTGATCAATTCTAAGGAGGTAGCAGGCAAAATCAGAGAGTTTATTCTCAAGTTGAAGATGTATTCACAGTTTTAACCCTCAAGATCGGCTGCGTCGGCATCATCCTCTAAGAATCATATATAGCAGAACTACTAAACTAAGAGTTCTGGGGTCCCCTGTAGCCCTACACGAGCCCGGGTGGGGCCCCGGAATCCTGTCTGGTTCCTCGAGCGGGCACATCCAGCGGTACAGCCTTACAGCCCGAAGGTTATCGTCCCCCCAACCGATATCAACCCGTTCATCGGCAACAAGAACATGAGCCACCTGTCGGAACCCACGAACCTCTGCCAAACGCAGCGCCGTGTAGCCACCTTTCGTCACAATATTGACTTCAATATCCCTACGCTTCAAAGGCTCCCGCACCATCAGACCATGGCCCCCACGGGCAGCTAAATGCAGTGCCGACAGCCCATTACGCCTCTAGCGATTGACATCCGTCCTTGGGTCCTCCAACAGTGCGAGGGCCACGTCCAGATAGTTCTCAAAGACAGCAACATGTAAGGCATTCCAGCAAGTGTTAGACTCAAAATTGACATCTATATCATGTCGCCGTAGGAGGAGTCGTACAGCTGAAACGTGTTCCCGCTCCACCGCGTGCAAGAGCGGTGTTCTCCCGCTGGGGTTCTGTTTGTTCACGTCGATTCCCGAGCACCGCAGGAGCGTGCGGATGACGGTGGTTCTTTGACCTGATATCGCCGCATGTAGGACTGTGCCGCTCCTGAAGTGTGCCACATCGAGGATCCTTCGCTCTTGGATGAGGTACTCGCAGGTGGGCCTGTCTGCGCGGCTGGCGGCGCTGAAGAGAAGCCTCCTTGCGTACCCGCCGGCGTGATTGCGGAAAACCGTATTGATTATTTCAGGGCTGAGGAGGGACGCTAGGCGTCGGTTTGTGCGGAGGAGAGCATTGAGGTTTGGGAAGTCGCTTAGTTCGTGGGCTATCAGCAGTATTATCTCGTTCGGGAGCTGGAGGAATGACATGGTCTCCGATGAAGAAAAAATGAAGGAGGTGAGGTGAAGTCAATCTGGTCTTCTCTGGACTTGTTTGGGTGGGATGTGTTCAGCCTCGGCCCAGGCCACCGAGCCATAGACTACGAGTAGATATGGTGCCGGAAAACCAAAACCTGAACCGGGATTTGCATGCTCTGCGTTCTTGAAAATTAGCTCTATCATATACTTGATAACGACAAAAAAAACCACTACACGAAAGAGAGAGCTTGCAGGAATAGCGTAGTGGTTTTTAAATATCAGGATGTCCCTGAATAAAGATGATTTTGACGATTGAAACAGCCATATTCTCGCTGGTAGACATTAAACTATACAACACCTCAATGGTGTCTCAGGACTGCTTATGGGTAAAAATTGTTGTTGCACACACCAGACACCTCAGTCATGAACAACCCCTGGTTGTCTTGGCCACTGGATCGGTTGCATTTTGGCCCAGAAGCTGGTGCAGTTTTTTTGTTTTCCCGCAATAAGCCCGAACAGTGCCATATGAGGAGAAAAATGCCAAGAACTATAATACTGGAGCAGTGCTTGACATCCAAATTTTAAGAGGGTGTTTGGCATACCATTCAACAGTCTCTGTGCCAAACAACCCCAAAGGGTTTGCGGTTCCTATATTGGGGAAATGTAAATTATTGAAAAATTTCTGAATATTTTACACGAAATCAACGAAGGCCTTATACGGACACAGATATATCTTCACCCAGGTTTGTTAAATTTTGATTTCTTTAGGCATTAGACACCTGAAACCAACTTCGTCCTAGAGCATAAATTTGTACAAAATCCATCTCCCTTGCCTAATATTATACTTGCTATCATAAATCAAAAAGATAGAGTTTGTAGCATTGAAGAAAAGCACCTCTTGGGCCAACCCCACTGAGGGTTTTTCCCATTGATTCTTGATATTGGTTCTTAATTTTAGTTGACTAAGGGTCAACCCCAGATGCCTGACACCAAACCCAACCTTAAAAATGACGTCCTGTCTTGGAGAAAAAGCACACGGCTGGAGATGCACTGTGATCACAGATTTTTCCTATATCTTGTCTTAATGCCCGTTCTAGGCTACTTCTTCCCTAGGACAAGTGCCAGTCATGCGGACCTAGCATCCGAGAGTGAATCAGCTCATTTATAGGTTTTCTCGTTGGGGCTGGCCAACAGCAGATTGCCATGGCAGGGCATAGGGCATATTCGAGAATGTTGCTTTGGGGGTGCAGAATTTCCCTTCACTCTCCCGAATACTGCTTCACTAGAGTCCCCCGTGCCTACGGCTCGCCTGTATCTCCGTAGCAAAGTATGATAGATGTTGGTTCAGGTGGGAGGTGAGAAGGGAGTTGTGGAGAATTTGTGGAGTGGAAGTGGGTTGATGGACTGGATCAATGGTGAGAGACAATGTGATGGGGTTTTGAAAATCAGGGGCAAGGGTAAAGAGATACCCAAGAAGGGTAAAACTATGGGTTTATTGTATATCTCATGATAGATCAAACTTTCTCCAGCCAAAAGAAAACTTACTTATAATAGAAACCCCTCTTGAGACCTTGAAGGCTTATGCTCTTATAGGCTTC
>Ga0307509_10000082_pt1 | contig 133627 bp, 96 predicted proteins | sample 10_EM_MG_FD_202245 | JGI IMG/M metagenome (GOLD analysis project Ga0307509, IMG submission 202245) | Populus trichocarpa ectomycorrhiza microbial communities from riparian zone in the Pacific Northwest, United States - 10_EM | ecosystem: Host-associated > Plants > Roots > Unclassified | place... | reverse complement strand
ATCTTCAGCCACAATGTGATGTTGAGCCACAATGTGATGTTGAGCCGTAATGTGATGTTGAGCTGTCAGGCACTCAGTAGGAGTGCCCAGGTTGTGAGCCCGCGAACATCCTGGGTTGCGGCCGCACCTTGGCACGAGTAGATGTACGTATGAACACAAGCCGTTATAATTGGCAACACCCTCACCCATGAGGACAATTCACCTACCGCGACCTCCTTACTCCAGCACACGACCATCGTATTGCCCATTACCGACCGGTGTTGTCCACAGAATCGTCGGATAGTATGTTCCAAAATTATCTGGCTTCACCTTCGATCACTCGCCTAACGGTTGGTTTTGCATGTTGGAAATAGCAGTTGATGGCCGCACTTGATGCGGGATGTGCCCGCACCCTGTGGCCGCAGAGGCATACGTACGCACTAGCCAAAGGACGCGCAAGCTCTCTAAATGTTTTCACCCCACTTGTTTTTCTTTCCTTCATACCTTTCCTAGAAACACACACCTTCCTTCCTGTACACAACTTCCCTCAAGTCTTTCCTTCCCCCAAGTTGTCATCAATCAATCATGATTCTCATCTCCACCTAAGCGGTTTCAGTCCACTGCGTAAAATCCTCACCATAAATCATTACCTCCGCAACCAATATTTTCAACATTTTCAACATTGCACTGTTCGTTTACGGTTTCTTTCCCCTCTCAAATTTTTCTTTCCGCTCTCTATATTTTTCGTGCCTGATACTTGGTGAATGTTAATTTGTGTGCTCTTTCGTTGTTCACCCCGCCCTTTTTCAGGTGGATGCTTGTTGGACCTTCAGTTAGTTATGAGTATACTTCAAGTTAATCAGGAGATATTGTATGGAGGAAATGACTTTAAATCGGGAATTTGGGAAAAATGAGATCCAATTTTCAGTGAGATAGCAACTATTGAAAAGTGAGGTTTTTGCCTATTTTTGGTGTGGAAATCGACAATCACCAAGACTTTTGTCCAGTCACTTTAGCTACGCTGTCTTTCTTATTACTCAATGGGTGAGAGTTATGGCAAATAAGAGATCTTGATTATTATCTATTACTACTTCGGCTAAGTACCCATCGTATACTGCAATAGCAAGCCAGACTTGGAGCGCCTCGCTACAACAGGACCACCACATTCAGGGAAGAAAAGGCAGAGGGTTAAGCATATATATAGTGGGTAGTAACTAGTTTCCTCCGGGAGCCCCGTGACAAAGAAAGTCTCCCTAATCTGAGTTTAATAGAAGCTAGGAAGAAGAACGCCAAGGATGTCAACACGACGGGAGAGCATACATTGGGAGGTTGTGGGGGGGCTCGGAGTGAGGGGGGGAGCCATTCTGGGAAGCAGTATGTAAAGGGTGGTTGTAATCAAAGTGGATCAAGTTCGTGTGAGGAGAGCGAACAGAGGAAAATCCCTCTTCGGGCCTGGCACGTACTAGAGATCGCTTGTCCGAGGTTGGAGGAGTGCTACAATCTCCTTATGCCCATGCATAGAAGCGACGTGAAGCGGCGTCCGACCTTCGTTGTCTGGCCCAACGGGATTGACATCCCCCCGCGCGAGCAGTAGCCTCACCACCGCCTCATGTCCACCGAACGAAGCCCGCGAGAGCGGAGTTTGGCCATAACCATCCGGCTTGTCAGGGATGACATCCTCCCTTTCGAGCAGCACTCTCACCACCTCTTCATGCCCATAGAAAGAAGCCCGCAAGAGTGGTGTTTGACCATGGCTATCCGGTTTGTTAGGATCGACATCGTCCCTTGAGAGTAGCAGTCTCACCACCCGGTGGTGCCCACAGAAAGCAGCATGAGAGAGCGGTGTTTGGCCATAATCAGGGTTCCGAATAGTCCGACCGGTCAAGTCTTGGAGGCAGGACCAGGCTGGCCAGTCCTGGTGATGGCGATGACCGGACTCGACTAACTTGGGTGGTCCGGTCCGGTTTGGACTGGTCTGGGACCAGTCTTTATAAAAGATCGCATGAGAGTCTGAATGGCACCCAGCCCAACACTCGCTAAGAATAGAAGTATAGCTATACTAGCATCTTAAAGTCGCTTGTCACCTTATAAATCAACAGCCCCTCAATACAAGTTGGTAGAACATCCTGGAGAGGATAATACGCGGTGGAAATATGATTACCTGATCGATAAGTCGCATCCAATACAGGTACCGGTATTGTAGCATGTGGTCATGTAATATCACTCACTTAGTGAACCAAAAATAGTGTTGAAAATCTCGTAGGTGAGGTGAACGAATATGAACTGAATACACTTGTAGAATCAGGATCAAGATTGTCTATCGTCTCTTGAGTACCAGACCATGGTACTTATACCTCAGAGAGGTATCTAGATACAGGGCTAATAAGCGAGCTCCCACTATGCCTAACCAGGCGTGCTTCCGTCACATTGAAGCCATTATTCCAACAAACCTCTTTTCGCCACCCCTAATCTAAGCGAGGCACCTTCTCATGGAAACAATGAGTTAATTAAGAAGAGCTTTATTTGAACGTAATATATTATGATAAAAATAGCATATCCTATTGCTTGGCAGGCCTGGTCAGACCAGTCCTGGTCAAGTCGGTTTCCATAATCCTGACTGTCCAGTCGGTCTACTTTCCACCATTGGACTAGACTTGACTTTCGACCTGACTAGCTAGTTCAGTCCAGTCTTCCGCCGACCATTCGGAACCCTGGCCATAATTGCCTGGCCTATCAGGGTTGATGTCATCCCTTGCGAGCAGTAGTCTCACCACTCCATCATGCCCACGGAAAGAAGCCTGCGATAGCGGTGTTTGACCACAGTTGTCTGCTTCGTTGGGGTTCACATCGCCCCTTGCAAGAAGCAGCCTCACAGCCCCCTCATGCCCACAAAAAGAAGCCAACCAGAGCGGTGTTCGGCGGCAGCGGTCTGGCTCATTAGGATTGACATCGTCCCTTGCGAGCAGAAACCTTACCATCTCTTCCTGCCCCGTGAAACAAGCCCACCAGAGTGACCTCTGGCCTGCCCCGTCTTGACTGTTAGGACTGAAATCGTGCCTCCCAAGCAGTAGTCCCACCACCCCTTCATGCCCATGCAATGAGGCCTGCGAGAGTGGTGTTTCGCCATAGTTGCCCGGTTGGTCGAGAATGGCATCGTCCCTTGCAAGAATTAGCCTTACCACCCCTTCATTTCCCCACCCAGCAGCCCACACCAGCGGTGTAAAACCCAGGCAGTCTCCTTGATTGATATCGCAGCCCTTCGTTTCGATCAATTCCTTCACGACCTCAACAATTCCGAAGTATGAGGCACAGTGTAAACCAGTAAATAGGGAAACAGCCCCTAAGCGATATTGGGAGCCCCGTTCTAGCCTGAAAAGCAAAGTAGCAGATATGTGGTTATCATATAGCTTCAACAGCTTCAGAGCAAGGGATTTCGCGCCATCTGAGAGCTCTTCCTTTGCGTGGTTTCCCCAATACAAGGAAGAATATTCGAGAAAAGGCATGCCTTGGAGACTGGGTGGGCCAACGGCGGGAAGGCTTTTGACCTGATCATAATTTAGATAGGCAAGGCACGTCAGCGCAAGGGCGTTGTGAGCCCCAGGCAGGACACCCGGATGGCGAAGGTATTCTTGCAGCGTGTAGTGGATTAGCCGAACTGTCGACGCCTCCTTATCCACCACAACAAGCCCTAAGCATGACCGGAGGACTGTATCTTGTGGACGAATGTTTTCAGGGTTCAGATCCGTCGACTGTATCTCCACTGCGAGGGCGTGGCGGAGTTCGTCGATCAGCAACGGCCGCCTGGAGTGCGATACCCACATCAGCACCTCAACTCCAAGCCTTGATCGGTCCCCCTTCTGCCCCCTTATTCGCTGTAGTGTTTGGTCGTACACACTGTTCAGATCCACACCAGTCGTCACCACCTTTTGTAGCATTTTCTTTCTTTTCGCCAAAGAGGTCTCGCCTAAGACCGCATCGATATTCAGTGCGACAAGTAAAAACCTTTGCAAACCGTCAACAAGTGATCCAAGTTTGGCTATGGAGTTGGTCATACTTACATCTCCGACGCCTTCTCCAACATTGTTTTCAAGATATCATGTTTCAGATCAGCAGACATCAAGTCTGGATCCCGGTCATCGTCATCGTCCATCTTACGGCTTACGTATCTTGCAATATCTCCTTGGTCTGCCACAACGTGTATAATATAGGCGCCCACTGTGAGATGCTTGTCAAGTTCCCCGCGAATATAGGGCCTCCCCGTAAGAAATAGCCGCACATTCGGTGCATCTCGAACAATCTGCCGTAACGCGCGCAGTAGCTCTGATCGATTTTGTGGTAGTAACTCGTCCATCCCGTCGAAGCAGATATATACTCGCTCAATGGAACTGATCGTTTTCGCGAATAATTTCAACATGTCTGGCAATCGAAGGATATGGCGGCCTCTCTGTTTCAACTCGAAGACGCTTTGAATTTCGGCCGGAATCTGCCCTGCTCCTAAGACAACTTGGCTGAGTAGACTCCCGATCATATTTACCGCCGATTGGTCCTTTTGTGCCTGGTAGTCACAATAGAGAGACAAAACGACAATATTCTCCTGACAGCTCTGCTCGCGGAGGCTATCAATCACCAACGAACTAGTTTTATCCCTCGTCAGCATGCTTTAATGTTTCTAGAAAATATACGGTACCTTATAAAAGTCTTGCCAACCCCTTGACCCCCACAACATAGCAAGGTAGGGTCCTCTGAGCCTTCCTGACCCCTGTGCCATGACCTAAACTCATTCCTCTGTAGAACCCAATCCCCAACACCATCGAGCCGGCGATTACTAACATCTTGGTGCCTTCCATAGGGTTCGAGTGGCGATAACCATGCTTGGATCCGCAAGGACTCTTCGTCTTGCCCTACTTTGATGGCATTATAGCTATTTGATACATTCCCAACGTTGGTATAGTTTCCGCCGTGAATATTAGTTGTCAGTCCACGATCGGTACAGGGATTCGATCTGGCGCACTTGTGAGGATCACCTCTAAAACTTGATCCTCCCGCCCCTGCTGATAATGAATTCATGGTGGATAAGGTTCGGTGGCAGGTAAGACAATATTATTGCCGCACTGTAGTGTATTGAAGCTGTTGATAAATTCTTCCTTCTTGGAGGGAGAGGAAAGCTCGAATTGCACTCGTGTAGCGATGCTAGGTTATTGCCACAATGGACCTCCAGAAAAGTGGTTTCCATGCTGAGAAAACAAGTGACCCCAGTTTCGCACCCAGTGCGCTGTTCGCACCCCCACAAATAGACTATCGCCAGAGAAAGGCCCCACCAAAAATATCATGGGTTTCACAACTACTCCACAACGGACGATACTTGCAGTGCAGGAATTCTTTAGTAAACTAGGCTTGGCAAGGACCTTTTTTTTTCGTTCTCTGGTATGAGTCAACGAGGCAAGCACCCGGGAGCCAGCGCCTGGTTCCGAATTATTGCATAGCGCTTCTACGAATATGACCTCTGTGGGCGTGGTGCAACTCCAACCGCCAAGACAGCTGCCCCATTCCTGTAGCTCGACCAATCCGTTCATAAATAGCCTTTTGGCCGATTACAATTAGTGATCTTATCATCCATCATGGCGCCGGTTCGTGAGTTGCATGCCCCCCATTCTGGAACCCCCCCCGGCTTTGGCGGCCACCAACAGTTCCAACCAGACTGGGTCCAAGCTCGTTGAAACCACGACTGGAGTAGCAGGACTGCATGCCCATTGTCCAGGCTTGCCGCTTTAGATCACTTCTCATATTTTTCATAGGGCAAAAACCAGTTTTGTTGGAAATGGAGTTCACACTGGATGAGTCAGCGGAGGAAGCCACCCCCTAGTTGTGCAGTTAGCCCAAGGCTGCTGTTTTTTTCTAAATATTCACGGTTAATTGAACTTCGCTGAACTTAAACCGCCGCCAGGGAGCGAAAAAATGAAATGTTTTAGTGAGTAGTGTTCCATAATTCCAGCTAATAGGCCAGGATGTGTATTTCTAAACACGACCTGTCACTCGTCTCTATTCCGATATTCGTGTTGGTATATGATTTCTTGGTCCTCTCAAATATGGTTTCTTTCTCTTCTTGAATGCTTCTTTCAGCTCTCTGTGTTTTCCGTATTCGTTACTGGTTCGAGTCTAATCTGTATTCTTTCACTGTTCCTATTGTTCCTCTCAGGTTACTTCTTTGATACTCTTTGTTTTTCTTTGTGGAGAGATTGCGGTGGTAATGGCTGAACTCAACCACTGCACTATATAGCTGAGCTATGTCTTTCTTATTATTCAATGGACGAGTGTTGTCGCAAAAGATATCTCGAGTACTTCTATTATCACTTCTTCGTCTAAGCTCCGATCGCATAATATTGTACCGAGTTCCGATCACATATTGCAACAATTCGCTTAAGCTGCCAAGCCCTACTGTTGCGCCACATGCTCATCATCCCCACTTAGCACCATTTCCAATAACGTTTCTGAGGTATTTATTACAAAGTCGGCGCATTATCAGTCAGTGTCCCGCCTTTTATGATACCTTCGGCCATGCTCTATACCACGTGGATTAAAGTAAAATAAAAATATATACATAATAATAAATGTTCTCGACTCATTCCACAAGATCGCTTTATGAGTGCACTCGAGTGCTGCATCGCAGTTTCCAGTTGCATATGCAGGCCTAGCTCAAAAATGCCAAATATTGATGTGGTTTTACTACCGCTCCCCCTTCCACGCTACACATCGGGGCTGCCCCCAGTTGGTGGTGAGTATGTGAGGTTAGGGTTTTACAGCAGAAGATAGGCGAGGATAAAGCATCATAATAATAGTATAATATTATTATTATCACAATTTTTATATGCAAAGAACTTGTACTGTACACAAAAACTATCCATCTCGAAGGGGTAACATATCAGGCCAGACTCGTAGCATCTCAATACAATGGGATCACCCTCCGCTACTAACCGCCATGAGAGGAAAGGTCCGGAGAAGATGAAGCGCGTAGGCAGTGCGTGACGAAGTGTTGATACGGAGCGTTATCGGGGGAGACCTGGCTGGAGATCCGAACTCTCCTTAGTCAGGTATACCTCAGAAACCGATGGCGACACAAAATCCTCACCCCTCCGGGTCCAGGAGATAGTCCCCCAGTGCCGCTCATCCGGTCATAAATCATCTTTACAAATATGAAACTCAGGTATCACACCCCAATCGATACAATTGCATCAGTCTTCCCACTACCACCTGCGGTATTTCATTTCTCTCCTACCAGCCATCCCCCAAGGAGCTCCCCCCTCCACCATCCTGCCCAAGATCAACTCTCGCCGAGACTAGTTAACTACCCTCAGAGCAAATCTGCACTTCCTGGTGGAGCACGGCTTACTTAAGCGCATAAGTATATGCACTTCCAAGGATTTCTAACCGCACTTGCACAATAATTTTTCGCTTTCCAGAGATGTGCACTATCAAATATAGGTAAGGCAGATACAACGCTTGTTTCATAAGGGTGGGGAATACTCAACTAGATACACTATGTTTAACCAGCTCGGTCTAGAACCATTTTATCATAATACACCGTGCAGTACTATCCACCGATTACAATAAACAAATCCCTGCAATAAAGCGCACAATTTCGATATTAAACTACATTACTGTGCTCAAAGCACTACCCAAGTAAAACTAACTTACCGACGCTGCAACACCACCGGACTCGGTGCAGGCTCTCTGTAGATGCCCCACTGCCCTATCCACCCTCCCCGGCTCGAACCACATATCCGTCCGCACGTGCCACAAGGCAAACTGCAGCCTGCACAAGCAATACTTAAATAAATAATTTAGAAGTTAATTTATGGATAACCCGGTGGGGCTGGGGTTCCCAATAACCTGGTCTACTGGGACTATACTATATTCGGCAGTGGTGCATGGTGGGGTAATTATAGCCTCTGTGGGGATGAGCACTCAGCTATCACGTGATACCAAGGAATGAAGGAAGAACTTTCTTTGTTTGTGATGCGATCTGGGTGAGCGAGTCGTCCAGCGGGGCGGCACTTTTGTCGTGCTAGATTAGTGGGTAGCGCGGCGATTGGTAGACAAAGTAAAAAGTGCTCTATGTGTGTGAAATATCGCAAAGTCTTTCGCTGGCAAACAAATAGACATCCCGTGAGCAGCATTGGTCAGAATTACTCCTACGTCCAAAGCACTGCACAAGCAGATGGCTAGCTATTACAGACATAGATCCCCAAGCAAGGGGATGTGAAAGTATTTTACGGTACCTAAGTGACAAAGAAGAGTCCGCGAACATGCAAAACTTGACTGCTGATAAAAGCACAGCCCAGTTCCACCAAAATATCTTACTTTTGTCGACGGGGGTTAAATTGTTAAATTTACGCGACCGGGAGCACAGTAGCCAGCGTTGCGACACATGTACCCCTACCCAACTCCTCATCACGAGTTCATTATTGCCACAACTCTCACCGCATTTGCAGTCTGGGCTATTGGACTCTGATTTCTTCAACGGCTTAGTTAGGAGCATGCCTGGGGGGGTAGATGCTGGTGAGCGGTGTGCCAAGTATTAACTTCTACTATTTTTATTATTTTTTTACCAATATTATTCTTGTCATTTCATATACGGCACTTGAGTCGAGATGCGTTGCAACTCTGGCTTCTGGGCTCAAGCTCGCGTAATCATGATCCCCGTCGACACACGGTCCGGAAAGATGTTGTGGAACAGTTATCTAAGGTTATCCAGTTAATTATTCCCCAGCCTGTGCGTATCCAAAGAGCCTCAACTCTTGCTCAAAAAGTAACTTGAGAAATAAACAAACAAAGGCTCAACCCAACACAAGGGGTCTTACTGGTAAATACCCGCCGCCGTTACACAACTGTAACAACCTTAAACACCGCCACTCTCGTTTCATCAGCACCCATGTGCGGAAATTAAAAGTCTTCAGCATGCGCGGAGCGAACACAGGGGGAGATCATGGGGGCGGAATTTAGTATGGCCGCTCAGGTGCGCACAGACAATCAGCCATACAAAACTCTGCTCCCAGGATCCCCATGCTGAAGACTTATCCGACCGCGCTTCTGCTTCTGGAATAATTCAGCTAAAATTAGTTGACTCCGTCCGGATCAGGCGCCTGCAGGAATCGAAACCTGGTTCTCGGGCTTGTAGATCCTATTAGTAGATTTCTTCATCTGGTCCGGGAAGGATAACGTCTGGGGATGCGCGTGGGCCTTATTTTGGCCACTCACCAAGGGTAGAATGGGGCTCCGCCCGGGAGATCGTCATGGTGGTGGTGTTTATCGGGATCCTTCTGTGGTCTGTGTGAGGTGTATATAATTGAGCGGAAAAGCCACCCTGAATATCCTTCTTTTTTTTCCTTTTACTCACATCACATAGCAAGCCTCTTGCTTTGCATTTTACGATCCCCAGTTTCATATTATCATAGCATATTTCGGAGTTTTAGCATTTTTTATATTTTTATTTTCATTTTCACCTTTTCATATTACCGTTGCCATGAGGTTCACTTACGTCATCACCCTCACAACCCTCCTCCACATCACCACCACCGCTGCCGCCCCGGCGGGCCCATCCAGCGAAACACTCGTGCCCCGCGAGCTCAAATTGCCCACAGATTACGGAAAGAACTGTCGCACAACACAATTCGGCGGCGTCCAGGACGTCACAAACATCCTCCGCGCCGGCTTTGCCGACGTTTTAACCATGGTTCGCGACGCAATGCAAGTCAGCCCAACCGCCTATAACAACTGGTTCCAAAACTGGCTGCCAATAGCCGACTACCACCTCTTCCTAAAACTTTGCGCGAGCGTCAGCGAGTACGCCCTCCCACAACCCGAATTCGGCACCATCTTCGTCGACTGCGAGGCTCCGACCCCCGCCTGCGACCGCTTGAAAGAACCCGACCACTCAACCTCCCGCATCGCCGTCACGAACCCGGAGAACAACGTCCTCTACGCGTGCTTCAAGATGTTCGATCCCGCGCATGCTGAGTTCCAGCGGTCGCTCAGTGTGCTCGGGTGCCCGCCCGAGGGAAATGGAGTGCCGAGTATAAGCAACTGGCAGGTGCTTGCGACCACACTCGTGAGAGAGATCGCTCATACTTCCGCCTTGATCAGGAGGATGGGCCAGCCGTATTTGTTTACGGATAATCAGCTCCAGGCTAAGATTGATAGGTTTGGGTGGATGGTGACACATGCTTATTTTCAGAAGAAGTGTAAGTATGCGATCCCCATCGGGAATGACCGGTGGGAGTACAAGAAGGATTTGGCCAATGTGGAGGAGGTTTTTCATCCTTAGGGTTAATGTTTCCCTTTGTTTTCATTGTATTATATGGTGGTACTCATAGCGTTTTGTTTTTTTCCTCCTTTTTTCATCGCATCGCGTTGCATATGGGTAGCATTTTTCTTTTCCAGCATTTACACCTTGAATTTTCATCACGATCTCTTTTTGTGCTTTCACTTTATGTCACCGTCAACGTCCACGCTCACTAGTTCGTTTGTACTTTACCCTCTTAGCACAAAAACTATTACAGAAAATGACCAATTTTTATATATATAAAAACCCCCCATATCTCTGGAGATTGTAGTGTGGACTCACTCGTGGATGGGGTCTAGTAGTGATGGGGGTAGACATCTCACGGCTAGGAAAGATGCAAGAAAACGCATTGCCCTAGCATCGTGGCGGGATACCAAGCATTTCCAGCGCTCTGGAGTGAATGCCATCCCCAGTCTCGGGCATGCTACTTGATTGTTTTTGCGCCGATATACCAGCCACCAGCCGCTGCGGTCCCGTGGTTCGTGGGGTTTAGTAATGTGTGCTTCCTGTTCAACTCTGCTGTGGTTTTCTGGCGGGGGTGGATTCCTTTTATACTATGATAATTCAGGGGGTGTGGGTAGCTTATGCACCAGCTACCCTAACCGCTCAACCCGTACCAGAAGAGATCAGAGTCCTCGGAACAACACCCTGAATCCCGACCAACACAGCGGCTCTGTAGGAATGGGTATGATATTATGATAATATTATTATCATGGAGGAATTAAGATTTCCAACACCATGGGACCAACTTTAGTGGCGGTGCCTAACCAGGCCAACCTTCTGCAATAGGCCTACATCGGTTAAATAATCACATAGCTACAGGAGGAAAGGTCAGTCTTAAAGAGAGCATGGAAGAATAATAGACTAGATGGTTGCCCCGTCTAGCTACCCGCTAAGGACAGGCCAAGAGATCTCTATCTTAAGGCCCTTCTCCGCAGGAACCATTCGGAAAAACTGCGACAAAAGGTGGAAATGGAATATATTCTGAAAAATTTAAATGGGATTTTTCTGGAGGGATTGGTGTTCGGCAACACCATAAATTTATTAGAATCATAATAATAATAATATGTGATTAGTTAATATCTTCCACCTAACCTAGGTCTGGCTTGTGATATCCCCCCCAACCCCCAGCCAACCAACCAACCCTATGCTTTTTCATAATAATATTATGATATCATACTCTGTCTAGGGAAAAAAAAGGATTCCCCCCATAAGCATCCATTTACTGAACATGTTGGAAATACATTTAGCTTTACCCTGTTACCCTTTACCCTATGACTGTTGAGAAAAAAATTGGAATTTTAAATTATCGCAACATTTTTTTTTCAAAAAATCCCAATTTTCATGGCCTGCCGAACGGAGCCCAATTTAGATATATTTAAATCATGAAAAAATTATCCATAAAAGTGCAAAAATCACCATTTTTCTGGCCCGCCGAACAGGGCCTCACAACACCGGAAAACTCTCAAAACCCAGCAATCTCTAAAGAAACTCACTAAGCTGACAAATCCTGATCCCTATAGCCTATGCCATATTCTAGCTCCGGTATGATATGCCCAATGGAACAGGGTATGGAAGGAACGCGGTGGGTCCAAATACCCGATACCTAATGCCCAATAGCAATGGGTACCGGCAAAGCCAAAAGCCAATATCCTATACCTGGCAGCATAAGATGTGAATACAACAATCCACTGGGAAGTGCTCAGCCACCACACACCTCGAAACCAAATGCTATGTAACCGTATATCTCTCAGCGACATAGCCAGATAGCCGCATAACCGCCATAACCGCATAACCGCATGCGTATGTAACCCCCCAACAAAAAATAGCTCTGTCCCCTCATATCAAGATAATTCTATAGAATTGTTACCTTAGTAATACATTGAGCTATCTCATTTTTGCACTTACTGACCAGCTTAGCCCCACCATTGGCGATGCGGTGCAATTAATATGCTACTATTAAGCGCACTTGGTTGTTAATATCCATGCTAAGTTGTAGATCTAGCTAGCTAAGAACTTCAGCAAGAAACGAGGAGGATTGTAGAGAAGTGCTGACTAGATTCATGCGGTATCACTCGCGCAGAGGGAAGCTGGGAAATCACACTAGAGTCTCAAGTCTGCAAAGCTGAGCATTTTCTGAGAATAATTAAAGCTTGACTATTGGAAAAATCCTCTTGCTTACCCCCCGCGCGAGCTTGAGATAAAGTTATAAGGAACTACCCTGGGTAGGCTACCTACACTCGGAAAATTGATAGTAAAGAAGAGATAAAAAGAGGCCTCCTTTATTCTTCTCGTGCCCTCGCATCCTCTGCAATTTTCCTACGCCATCATCGTAAGATCTGACTCCCCCGCTGTCTGTTATAGTCCCCATTATTTTATACCCCCCCTGGTCTCCCCTCCCCGAGACGCCAAGGTCTAGTACTTTGGCCGGGGAAGACACCGCCACCGAAAGGGGGCAAATGTAGACAGCTTCTTGGATGTGTGGTGAGTAGCGAAAATCCATACTTGCTGGGGGGTGTAAGCTCCTACCATGCAGACCCCGTCATAAGTCTCTGCAATACCGAACAGGTTTTAAGGAAGTATTAATTACGAGATGAATTAAGCTTCTCCTAGTTTGGGTTCTCAGTACCCTCTTAAAGCGCTGTGGTGGCATTTCTCTGAGCTCGCTTCTACCTCTGCCATATTGCTTTCTAGAGAGAGAAAGACGAGAAAGAAGGTACGAATAGGTAGCGGAAGGGTCAGCGGGCTGACGACAGACCTTTGAAGACTGGTGTACCGTGGTGCCTGGGGCGGGGGGCTGGAAATAAATAAGGAATTTGCTTAAAATAGAGGTATCATACTCTTTCAACTCTTCGGCTGGGTGGAGGAAGCGATATTCTTCATCCTACGGGGTAAATTATTGCTTCTACTGTACTTTGGAAGGTCGGTGTGCAAATAGAGATGTGGTTTAACTCAAGCACTATGAAATTTTTCTGGCTTATTCCCCTTCCATATCCCCTTTGTGATTCCGTTCTCCAGCAAGAGAAAATGGCTATCTTCAATCGATCCTTCTGAGGCCAATCTCGGGTGTGCAGGCTCAGGAAATCTAGTAATCGTCTCTTCTCCTGAGGAAGGTCTCTATCCCGCATTGCATTGTCAAAGTTCTATTTCCATTTTTCTCAATCTTGATCCATATTCTTTTCTAGGGTTCTAGGTCTGCAGCCGCTTCCGTAAAGTTCTCGTACCCTTCCTTAACCCCAAAAACAATTCCTATTAACAAAGCGGGAGCCTCCTCTCCTTTTTTAATTGCTCTCGGATATGTCTCTCGGGATATCGCGAACATTTATCACGACTTGCCTCCTACTGAATAATGGGAGGAAAAGACTAGTGGTGGGGAGGGGTATGGGAACTTTGTAGACGCGGGTGCAGCCTACTTGTTACTAAAGTCCGATTCCGCAATTAAGGAAACTACTATTTTGCTAGATTAGTAATTTACGAGTACCAATAACGGACAAAGTACCGGCAGGAGCCAGCCTTGCTGCTCGCATTACCTGAGCTGCGGACTCAGCGCAACCACTAGGAGACGATAGCACAATCCACGGGCTATAAAATAATACCCATTCCTTCTTGGCACGAGAGGAGTAGTGGTGAATCACTACGGCAAAAACCGAAATGATTGTGAATGGCACCAGGACGTCCAGAGTTTCCCCTTTGTGTTAGGGGTGAAAGGCGGAGAAGAATCTCTTTCCGCCCTTACCTGAGACAACAGGTTTTACCAGGAGAGGCAACTCCAGCGCCCTAGCGTGGTGCCTAATTATTTCGGGGCTTACGGTACTGTTGCCAAGGGTTTTATTTCCAGACCCTTCTCATTATTTCGATTCCCTCCACAGCCCGGGCCTTTTATCCTGCGGGACAGATTTCGGTGGGTTGGGCCTTGCCTAAGCCGCCATCGCTCGGAGGCTTATCACAGACTACTATATGCAAGAAGTTTCTCATAATATACTATGGGCTTTGAAACAAGGTGGCAGAGATGGTATAATAATCCCAGTAGTAGACCTCTGCAGTATTTGGAGCATTCGGGGACGCAGTTATGGGGGAATCACTCAGATGGAAGACACAGATGTGCGGACCAGTGTGGGCACAGTAGGGTATGAGCAGGTGTGTAGGGCTATACACGAAGAAGTTTCTCTTATCCAATAGCCGTTAGCTAGAAACCTCCATAAACACCCTACACCCCTGCATATCCGACCGTGCACACCCAGTATTCCCAACCGTCCAGGAGCCTGGCAGGGCCCCGCCGGGGGACCGCCAAGAGCCTTGGAAGGGACGGGACGGCTGCCCGTAGTCCGTCCGGGGCAGTCAAAGTGCAGGACGGCCTGGGACTGCACGAATAATGTCTCATGATGCGAGAATCGTTAGGTCGGAGGCGTACGATTTCAACTTAGGCTAGTACCGGAGGTCCAAGAGCTAGGACTATAGCTCCCTAAAGTCCGTCCGGCCCTCACCCTCACCGGCGTAGTCCGTCCTAGCACCCCTAAAAGACGGACTATAAGTAGTAGTCCGACCCGTCCTACCCCGAAGGCGGACGGACTGGACGGCTGGGAAGACTGTCTGCACCTCCGAGTAATTCTTTCACCTTTATCAATAAGAAAATTTCGTTGGCAGGCCTCCGGTAGGCGAACCACCGACAAGACCAGGTTACAACCACTGGAAAAATAAATGAAGAATATATCACAACTACCCAATCCAAGTATTGGCACCATTTCGCTAGTACAGGGTGCGAAGCGCGATAGCTACCATAACCGTTGGAAGAACTACACACACCGGGTCTGGTATATCGAGCGTTGAAAAGACTTCTACTAGGGAGAACTCGGTGGGAATGCAGGGAGGAGAGCCTGAAAAATATTGTCTAGGATATCCTCTATAGAACTCACATATCCCGGGAGTCCTAGGGGAGAGGGGCTGTGCCGAATACTGAGCTAGTGAGAACTGTAACACATCCTCTGGGCTGTATAAGGAGTGGGGCACTAGAAATTTTTCGCATGCTGTGGGCATTCGAACATGTGTAATGGATAAAAGACCCTTGAATATATGATCCCAGGGGACATGTTCCGACCTAAGTTAAAAGTAAAGCGTAAAGTTTAGGCGCATCGCAAACCTCAGTTTTATTCCCCTTCCAGACTCTTCTCCTTTTCTCAGGAGAAGTGCATTCAAATCCGGCAGTGCTCACCAGCTGCATGTGACAAGGCGCCGCGAGTCCCTCCTTCACAGCAATCACTTATCTAAGTGGATAGAAATCTCATAGCAGGTCTAGCTAACACGGAAAAATTCCCAATTACTGCTCCCCTTGTACCTGGAAGCCATAAGCAAAAGCAAATATGCGACGAAAGCCCCCCAATTATCTATATATCAGACAAGCCACCCTACTACTCCAATGCGCCAAACAAGACCCGGCTGCATCCAGGCATTCACTCCAATTTCAGAACACTCTCCTCCAACTCCCCTGGCTGTTCAAACGTCCTCCAGACATGGGCTGGTACCCCCCTAAACGCCCTCTCAAATCTCTCCTCCGAATTCAACTCCCTCTCCTTCTCTTCGTCAACCCCCTTCACAAGCCTAATCCAAATCCTCCCCACCCTCTCCGGAAACTCCTTATACAGCGTAGAATAAGCCTCCGGGTCCGTCTGCGTGCTATCCCCAATAAGCACCCACTTTCTCTGCGGCAGCCAGGTGAAAACCCTCCTTATCCGTTCCTCTTTATACCCCTGGGTTCCAACGGTCAGGGAAACTATAAATGACTGTAGCTCCATCCAGGACATTTCCCGGAGCATTAATTGCCCGCGGGGATAGTGAGCGGATGTGAAGGCTTGCAAGAACGGGTAGAGGTTGTATGGGCTTGCGGAGAGGTAGAACCAAACAGGCTTGTTGAGGTGCGATTGAAGGGTTTGGTAAAGCTCCGGCATGTCGGGCACGGGTTCAGGCGCGTCGATGAATGTATGTTTCAGAAGGGAGATACGGTTGCGGACTTCGGAGATTTTAATAGTGTCGTCAATATCTAATTTTTTTTACACCTTTATATCAGTCATCGCGCCCGCGCGGAGGAGGACAGTGGAGTAAAATACTAACCAGAGATAACACCCCATCCAACCTCCTCCGCGAACGCCGTCCGCATTGTCGCCCTCCCCTCATCCAACACCGCAGAACTCTCAACAACTTGATCGTCGACATACCCTTCCCCCGGCAAGACATGTTCATTGACACTGATCCCATATTTTGCCGCCGGTCCCAATGCCAAAACTCCCGCCCCACTCTTCACCCCCTCTTCCCCGGCCTCCCCGCCAAACATAACTTCAACATACTTTCTCGCGAGAATCATGTTCAGAAACGGCTCAACCCGCTCGGTAATCCGGTGTTTCGCCTCCTGATCTCCAGCTAAATCCAACAAGTCCGCTATCTCGGCGACGACCTTGGCTGCGTCGGACCCGGAATCCTCATCAAAGTAGGCAGCTACGAACTCGGCGCTCCATTTCCCGGGTTGGTGCGGTGTGGGAAATGCTGTGTTGTCGAAGAGCCATACTTCTTGGCCCTGTCTAACAGGGGTTGGAGATGCCACTCCTAGGCCTAGTTTTAAGCGGAGGTCGTTTAGGAGGGAGAGGCGCCAGGTCACCCCCAACGCCGTTTTTAGGACTGAGAAGGGCATTTTGGTAGTTGCTGCAGGATGTATATATCGTCAGTTAGTTAGGTCGTTGGGGCAGTCAGGTATCCTAGCTATAGTGAGTCTTCTGCCTAATAATATGTTGAATCCACTGTACCGTATTGTTTTGCCTGATATAATGAATAAGAACGGGGTGAACAGAAAGTGAGAGCAAGAATGTCCAACTACTTTGTTTAAATACGGGTGGATTTGAGTGCCCTGTAGCCTACCTATTTCGCGCCACCTGACAGAGGGTCCGTATTCCAGGGCAGGAATTCTTGGCAGGGTTGGTGCGATTGCAGCCCATTCTGACCAATTAGAATCGCTCCTTGTACTGCGTGAGTAGGATGACAGCTGCTGTAATCCCTGGGCGGAAGAGCACCCTGTGATCTGGGATTTCGTTGCCTTACATGCAGGCCTACCGGTTATACTGGTAGCCAAGGAGTCACAATTAGCCGGCAGTGAGCACCATAGCGAGCGTTGCAACACATGTGCCTCAACTCAGGCACAGTCAGGGTATTCAAAGCTAAAAACAAGAATTCTCCGCAAAAGTAGGTGCAGAATCTCACATTAGGGTATGATACTTTACAGAATTAGCCAATGGTTTTGACAGAAACTGAGTAACATATTTAAGAGGCTCATGAGAAAAGTCTTAGCATGATATGATACCCAGATACAAGTCAAGTATTCGAAATACTCAAAACAGCATCTACCTCTTGTCCAACAACCCCATATTCCCATCAACTGTCCACAACAGGCGGGGAGTAACACAACTTGGTGGTAGGAAAACGTTAGGGATATTTAGAAAAATAACCCCTTGGTAAAAGGAATATGGAAAAAAAAGTTGAAAAAAATTTGGGATGGTATTTGCGGTAGCTGTAGGCCATACCCATGTTTTCCAAGTTATCCTTAGCTTACCCAGCTTCCACTATTTACTCTTACTTGTTACTAACCTCAAGGCCTGGGTAACAGGTGTATTATATAGTAAAGCAAAGGAATGGTAAATCAGCTTCTTCTGGGTACGATATGCCAGTCTTATCCGAAACATGAAAGTAAGCTAAGAATTTTCAGCGTTTTTAACTCTAAATACCAGTAGTATAAGTAATTTCAGCGTTTCATGATCAAACCACCACAGTGGTCATATAAAAGAATAAACCTCGCATACCCAACCAATCCCAGTCACAGCCTTCACCCCTTCGAGCATGCTCCTAGCTAAATCATTAAAGAAATTGGTCCATTAACTGCTAATAACGTTGAATAGTATCTGAGATCGACTCCCTTAATGCCTAACCATGAAGCTCCGAATTAAGAATAAGGGGATAAGTTTCTTCAAAGAGAGACTTCACCCTTGCCCAAGCACACCCAAGCACACCCAAGCACACTCTATAGGAACTACATTCCCGTAAAAACTACAAGTATAATAATTAGAATTCAGGCTATGACGTTGGATTTGCCTCTCTTAGTAAGGTCGTTCTTTTTTTTCTTTTTATTTGTCTCAGTGTCAGGCTGAAAGACAGATCTTTCACCATGTTTCCCCCCCCCCCAATCCAAAGGAGGGAATTCTAGACGCCTTGGCATGAGGTCCAGCCATTCGTCTAATATTTTGTTCCAGTCGAAGGGAGTAGCTCCGGTGGTAATGAGTTAATCATCGAGAGTTAAGTTGGGGTACTGGTATCGCACCTGGCTATAATGTTTAGCTAACCAGTTAGTCTCCAGTTCGAGGGACTTATGATTTGATCTTTTTTTCCCCGCCCCTAATACACTACCGAATCCGGCATCTTTACCGTAGATATCTCTTCGAGCTTTCTGTTCGAGCTCATCAGGCACCTTTCTACTCTTATTATCATGCTTTGTGCGACGGGCGGTGAAGTCAAAGGAAAGACATGCAACGGCGATATTTTGTCCTCCGGCCCGACCGCACCAGCTGTCTATCGATAATGAGCCAACCTCACAGCTTGTCAGCACCCGCTCTTTTTCTTTCCTGCGTCAGGATTCATCCTAGTTATCTAATAAAAGGCTTTCCAACCCCTGGATCTCCATCGAAAAACAAAACTGCGGTATCGGGCCAACTTCCCCCACTACCCGCGTACCGGCTTCTAAATTCTTCGGTTTGTAAGAGCCATTCCCCACAATGACGACTCGGCGGTCTTGAAATGTCGTGGGCTTAGGCTGGGTTCTAGTGGCGATAGCTAGGTAAAGACTTGGGACCGCTCATCGACAATATTATAGTTGATCCACAGTTATTACAGTATTTAAGAATATTGAAGGAGCTGGTGTAACCTATCTTTGTGGTTCGGAAACTAGCTGAAGATACGGTAAGTGATTAAGTTGCTGGGTCGGAGAAATTCTGAGGGGCCGGAGAAACTCTGAGGGGCCGGAGAAAAAAGGCGGGGTCTTTTGTGAAGCCTCCTGGATAACTTGAGGCCATCCCATGGACCTCCCCTAAATTGGTGCGGACAACCCCTTCTTGTGCCTGCCGCATCGGTAACTTAACAAGAAATGCCACGCTTTTTAAGTGCTACCTAACAGTACTGTACTGTACAGCACAAACTCTGCATTGTGACGAACAAACACAGTAGAGAACCAGCGGTGCAACCGGCTAGCTTGGTATCCATCATATTAATACAATGGAGGCCACACTAGTGTTAAACCAGAAAGATGGTATATGGCGCATGGGTGTGCGGTGTGTTGTCTTTAATTGTGTTGCCCCAGAGATTTTTCTGATAAAACCTGGGGGGGGGGCTCTCTGGGGGCACTTCATGGGAGACACTTGCAGGGAACTCCTAGATAGGGCAGGAACTTCACCTAGCCATAGGAAAGGGAAGCTTTTCCTATGACAGCTTCTGGGACTAAGGGAAGCAGACGCGTACAATCGCTGCCCACTTCCGTTTTATGTCCACCGCCGCGGCGATGCTCTACTATTGGCCGTTCTCCAGTGCCTGTTCAGACGCTTCAGATCTGACCTCAGACAATAGCCGGGAGCCTCACACTTAATACTTCACCGCAATGAAGAAGCAGAGAGAGGAAAAATCATGGCTATGGTCAGAAACTCCGTATCCAATCATTGGACGATATCCCTGGAGCAATCCCATCGTGGCATATTAAGTTAGGGTACCGTATGCGGATGGGGCCGCCACCAGGTTTGATGGCCTGAGAGTACGGTTTTCCTGTATTGTGTGATGGCCGGTCAATTACGTGGGCTGACCACCACAAGCTGTATTTAGCTCTACGTTGAGTTCCTTTCTCTCTACATCATCACTTACATCGAACAACGAACACACTCATTAGTTCCCTATCACACCTCTTGGTCTGGGCCTTTCTCACGACGCTCGTGTTTGAAGTGGGAATCTTTTAGAGGCCGTGTTTAACTCTTGATTATTGGGCATAAAGAGGGTGTGCGGCCCGTCCATAGAGTGCGCATACCATTTCTTATATTTCAATAACCTCCCGCGGTTTGTCGGTATCACACCCGACTGTAACGTTCAATTTACCTGTTAGTCCCCAGATCGACTCTAGGCAAAAGGGCTTATTTTTGGATCTTTGAAATTCCCCGACACCGCCACTATGCCCTGTAGCCCAAGCACCGCCTCTTCTCCTCGTAGACATGAATGGCTTACCCGAATTATTCCCAGCAGCCATCCGCCCCATGGCATCTCAGGGATTGGAAGACCAATCAATAGAGTAGCCGTCAACAGGTCTGTGCATCCTGAACGTTGCCATGGGTTTGTTAGCACTCGCGGGGATGGTGGTGCCAGGCTCTCTAGAGACTTATGATGCGGTGATAGATCCCATATGTACACATCGCCGGTGCCAGCCGTTGAATCGGCACGGTGGGCATGTGGAGAGGCACGGATATGGTTTGTCGTAGTGGGGCATTGGAGGCAGCGAGATCCGAGGATCAGGTCCACCTCTGCGTCGGGGGTGTCGTCGTCTTCTTTCGCTATTCGATTGTTAGCTACGGATTGGAGAAGCGAGGGGGGGAATAGGCACGGGCAGTTGCAATTCATGCTATGCAGCATATGATACGCCGCCGGGCCGGGTTCTAGTATTTCATCTCTACTTAGAACCCTCTGCGAGGGCATATACACTTGTTGGCCTATTTCCATGCTATCCCTCTTCATCCACTCTCCCCACCATTCCGCGCACCGCCCTCTTGGTCGCCTTCACCACCCGCCTCAAGAACCTCTTCGTCTTCCTCGTATTCCTCTTCGTAATTATCTTCGAATTCGCCCACTTCCGGTGGGTATTTGGTATGATCGGCGGTTTCGTAGGAGCGATTTTTGAGGGCTACTATGCAGCGGAACCATACGGTCGGCGGGCCATTTGGACATTCTCATCTGTTGTGACTTGGTGCTTTTTTTTTCGTTTAATTAATTGGTGGGGAAGAATTGTAGGTATTTGGGGAGCGATTGACATCCGTGGTAATGCCGACTATCTCGGTTGTAACTTAGTGCGATGAGGCTCGAATGTTTCTAGAAAAATGTTCTTGCGAAGAGGCGCGCCCGTTATTTTATCTTATCAGATCATCATCACGAGTGATCGTTGGTGAATAATTCGCTCTTGTTTTATCGTCGTTTTTACAAACTTCGGGGAATCACAGTACGAGTAAACTCGCGTCGGGGGTATGTCGGCTCGGGGGGCACGTCGGGAACGCAGATACACAGGGGAAGTATGCTTCGCTACCCAGCAGAGACTCGAACGCTCAGAATGACGTTAAATGCTAATTCTAATTCCCACGCGCACTGTGCATGGCTCTTCCCGACATACTCGTCCCCCTCATGAAGTACCCGAAAACAGGGATTAAAGACATATATGGCAAAATGTCTGTGCGTGTCTGAGCGCCCATACAAAATATACCCCCCCTGTTTTCGGGTACTTCTTGAGGGGGACGAGTACTCGGGTACCAGGGTTAGTCCGCGAACACCAGGATTTATTCTGAGCATGAGTTAAAGTGGCAAATATCCAATAGAAACCGTGGATAGATAGTTCAACCAATAGTAAAGCAGAAAGCGTTCGAGGAATTCTTCTGGTTTTCAACACACACCCCTTAGTGCGTGCGCTATTCCCAATATCGTCGTTAGCTTTGTCAGCCCTGTGTTCGCGGACTAGCCCTGGTACCCGAGTACCTCCCGGCGAGTTTAATGCCCAGAAATGTCCGTGAAACCCACACCAGGGTTCGTGCTTAGTCTTGGCGGCTTGGCGTCACATGCCGTACAAACACAGCCACCAGGATCATTCCTGGGTCTCGATCCCACCCCTTTACACCAGCGTCAAGGACGAGAGGCTCCCAACAACCGACGAAGGATATCAGTCCAACCTAAGGGATTCCGCTATTAAGCATACTGTGGCCGCCAAAGATTATCAAGTCGTTCAAAATAGCCAAGTCCGAGGGTGCGAAAGATGGACCACGATTCTATGGACCCCACAATGTTCTCCTAAATTCATAATTTCCGTTCGAACAGGATTTCATTGTTGCGCCACAATATAAGCATCTCCAGCAGTCTCGGGCTGTCGATTTCGCCACGGTTTTCATCGTCAGGACTTGTTTACCTATTGGCGGCTATCCAGCAGCAGCAGGGGGCAGCGGCGACTGTTAAGGAGGGCTAGAGGGTTGGATGGGTACGGGCAAGTAGATGTTGTTTGCCTACCGTGGCGTACTGTCTCGTGTCTGGTTGGATTTCCAAACGCACCTCCGAAGTAACGTCGCGTTTTTGACTGTCTAGTGACAAGAATTTAGGATGGCAGAAAATTAGGTGGACACTTTTGCACCGTTTATCGGGAATGATGCCACTCGCCATGCCGCCGTCTAGTTTTATCACCCAAATTTTAGAACTAGACAGTTAGGTACACGGGCCCTTAGTCGCGATGAGCGCCCAGCTTTTTTTCATGGAAATTATGCCTTCGAACCATTTCCAGCAAATATCTACTTGCAAGGATGCGGACAAGCAAATGCGTGAGAGAATCAAAACCGACACCGCTCACGTGATGCACCGGAATATCGACGTTCCTGTTGGATGAGGTGGACGTGGTGGAGATGAGAGAAAGATCTTGTTCTTTCCCAGGTGCGCGTATGCTAACTAAATAGGACTAGCAAATAAGTGTGCCAGCCATTGGTTTACCCTCAGCGCCGTCATGCGCTCTCCACAACACAACCAGGGTGGTTGCCCGTACCCTACAACGCTCAACAGTTCCGTGGGCCAACACCAAACTATCATAGCAAGTGTATATTATAATTACTAGTTTTTGTTTCTTAGGGCAAGCTTGTGACTATCTTTTTAATAGCGTGGTATCTAATTTGCCAGGTATGATACTAGAGAATAGAGCTCGAGAGATCAAGAGTTGTTTTTATTAAGGATCGTATGATAGGAGGATTGTCAGTGGGGTTTGATTGTCGTGCGTGGGGCGAATGGGAAAAGAGGTTTACTCCGGAATTCATCTGTTATCTTCTGTGGGTAGAGGATATCTTACTATCGAATTGGGGGGGTAGCCTGTCTGTAGCAAAGAGAATTCATTTATTATTTGAGTTATTTCGAGTTTCAGCGAGTTGTAGTCAATAGGCGCGAGATTCGTTCCAGTGAAATGTGGGCACCCCTTAAACAAAGCGCAGTGGAAGCACGGCATGGTACTCGAGTATAGAAAATGTGCCTCCCATTTCGATTACCGGTATGGTATTGTAGTTTTCTGAAAGGTCGCAAAAGGGGCCCACGGACCACCCCTCCGTTGCCCCCCCCCCCCCATAGGTTACTCGAGTGTAGAGGAGACTAGGTTAGTGGTGCTCAAGTACCGCATGATATGATAATAATCATTAGGATTGAAATGTATAATAGCATACGTACAGTAAGATTGCTCAAGCATAGCTAGGGCGATGCGGTAGCTTGTCTACCAATTGTGTGTCCCCTCCTCCTCCCATAACAACTTCTCACTAGTCCGCCCGCGGACGCTCTTTCCAAATTTTGCGTTATCACATTCCCGTTCAGGTTTCAAGTGGGTGTTTGATACTTGTAACTTGGGATATCGAATAATGGATTCATAGTATTAGTGTTGCAACACTGGTACCGTGCTTACTGTGACGCAACTGTCCACCTCTGCCATGTGAGATAATAGCCGGGAGTCACGTTGATCATTGGGGCTGAAAGTGGATATCGTTATCATACCTTAGCAGACCCGTAGTATGATACAAGTAACGAGTTTAGCACAGTAAGAAAACATTGACACCCGATACGCGGCCGCCACGCTAGCCTTGTTAGTCACGACAGTGATTTCGTTACTCCTCCGGTGTCACGGGTGGTCACGCAGGCTAGAAGTTGCACTTGTAGGCTAAGCCACGGCTGAAGGAGGCGGCCTATTCTCAATCAAGGCCCAATCACTACGGTGCTCGAGTAGATTCACGAGGCTCTCGAACGTTACCAGCCTAAACCCTAATCACGGTTAAAACACCATCGGTACCGGCAATGGAACAGCTCCTTCCCCGGAGGAGATGACTGGGATAAGAGGAGGGAAACAGTGATACTAAACTGTTATTTTGCAATGTAATGCATAACATGAACTCGTTAAACTGGAAACGGGGCTAGAATAACCAGAACAAAGTTTAACATAATGAGTGAGTGAGATTTATAGGGAAGTGGGCCCCTGAATTTGTGTTCAGACGATCATTCCGCTGCTCCCCATATACCGGTTTCTCACCTCCTCTTTCATACAATCACCCTCTCCTTCAAGGGGCCTCCCTACCAAGTGATCTGTAGTTCTCAAAGGGTACCAGCAAACTATGCTAGCCCTGGTCCCTCAGAGGGCAAAGCGGTTCCATTTTCTGCGTCCTTAAGAAACTCTAAATGAGTATGCTGGGAGGGGGGTTGCTTCCGCAGTGTTCTTAGCATTCCGTTTCCGCTTTTGGGGTCCCATTTACTTCCGGGAATCATTTCCCTACCCGAGATACAGCCCAGTGATACAGCTCACCATTACTCGTGCGTTCTATACCAAAAATAACACCATTTGCCATTTCCCAACCCAAAAACCTGGTGTTCAATTACTAGAAGTAAGAAGACTTATTCATTGCGCGCAATATATTAAAATTATGGGTATTTTCCCGGAGATTTTGGTTGTATGAGAGGGCTCAGAATCTAATTTCCAGAGTAACTTGAAGCACACCCTTTTATAGACACCCTTCTGAGCTTTGGCACCTACATTAAAATCTAAAGTTACCAGACACGCCCGAATTACTTGGCAAAATAAAACCCCGATCTTGAATCCTGAAATCCCTAACTGCTTGCTCATCTACCGGTACTTATGTACTGTACAACCTATCAAAAAGTTAGATCTGATCCTGTGGTAGTCCGTCTGACTAGATTTTTTCTTCCTTCTATCCTACTGTAACTCCTACACCAGGCAGCAATGATGCGTCCCTATCAAGTCAGGCTAAAGAGAAGAAAGGAAATATACAGGAGAAAAATGGAATCGGCAGGTGTCTGAGACTGTGTGTTGTTTCACTGAAAGTCTAACGTCAGACGAAAAAAACAAAGACATCTGGATAAGTATTAGTTCCTATCTCTAAATGGTGTGAAATGCCCAGCTGTCGCGGTGGTTAACATGTCAAGAAACTAATAACTTCCTGTGCACTTAGCGGGAGCCCAGGAGTTCGATTCCTCTCAAAATGAGTTATTATCGAACGATCCGTCACATAGGGTAGGGAATTTAAGGAATCATACCTTACAGGAACTGGGAGACTGAAGACCTTAAGCCTTCCTCAATAAGGCTGTAGCGCAAATCAGACCTGCTGCGAGGTGGTAGAATCCGACTCTGGTCCCTACCTATGAGGATAGGGTCTGCGATCGGCGGGGCAGCAGAACCAAAAATCTTTTGATTGTTTTCCTTCCTTCCTCTTTTTTTTTAAAAAAAAAGAAGAGGAAAAAAACCCCTGATCTGCCTCGTCTGGCTGGGGGAGGGGGAAGGGGGAAGGGGGGAAGGGGGGGGAAGGGATTGAAGATTCTGAATACCATACGGATTCTCTACTGTGGTATTATAGTACTCTTCTGTTACGCACTTGTCAACGTACGGGCATGCATGTACAGTACTGCACTGCACCAGTGCTATAAGTAATCTAAAGCTGGAAGTTAGACCCCGGGATCCTGCCCCTGGAAGATTCTGAGTAAGGGAGTCAAAGTTGCTTGTGAAATTCGATATTAATCTGTTGTTCTTCTCCTTCAGTCGTAATATTAAATGGATCTAAGTAAATCCCGGGCAAGCATTCTAACTACATGCATCAAGATGATTTTTAGGGATAACAACAGCTTCAACGCCCTGCTTATATCCCCACCCCCAATCGTTCCTTCCGGCGATCCAGTTGGCCTTCCAGGTCCAGTAAACCCAACCATCGATCTTCTCGTAGCTAAGGAACTGGACAGCCTACCACTTCCTGTACCACTCAACGGCATTAGCCCTATCAAGCGCGAACTCCGAATTCTATTCCGCACTATCGGCAACACTTAAACTCCACTCTCCGGTATGGCAGGGCAATTCTCGCTGCGGGAACCGGTACGCGAGTGCCGCATGCATCCGTCCCGGAAGACGGTGACGCCGGGAGTCCACTTGACGCAGTGGTGGCCATTATAAAAGGCATTGGTAAGGTCGGGGGTGTTGGGGTTGGGCCCCGGATCTCCACTTCTCGTTTGTTAGTACCAATAAAAGTTCTTGTGTCGTTCGGTCACTGAGGGTTGGATTTGCTGCACCCCATCGAACTCATTGTTGTTTAAGACTCTGCCTATCTGATAGACATGAAAAAGCAAAAAAAAAACAGACCTTACCGCAGGGAGCAACTCCAACGACATATCACATCCCGGTGGTTAAGTTATTTGAGACTCTACAGTATTTGGGATCTAGGGGAAGCTCTGAAGGATCACCAGAGCCTTAGATTCTAATCTCAATATTTATCTTTTACTAAGGGCAAAAGAAGACTTGCGTAATTGATCCGAAAAGGTAAACATAGGCTGCGCTTGAGCTGGGAACTTACAATGAACAGAAGGAGGAAATGTATACCGAAAATAAAGCGATACTAGTATATTAGATAATAATAATTTCTTTAGGTGATCTAAAGTTTCCTGCCTAGCCCATAGCCTCACCTATGAGTGGATTGCTAGTGTGTGATTCTAGAGAGCCTTGATCACCCTGTTCTCGGTACTGCCCAACCCCCAAAAGTCCAACAGCACTGGTGTTGCCACCAGGTCAATACTTAGATTAGCTGAAGCTAAAGTCAGGGGATTTAGCTTGGTCATAGCTACCGTAAAAACCGAAATAGTTGGGCATCACGCCAAGACGTTGGGGTTGCCTCTCCTATTAAGGTCTGTTGTCTCAAGTGAGGGCTGAAAGAGAATCTTCTCTGTGTGTTTTCTAAAGTAAAACTAAAGAATATCTGCATGGAAAGGAGATAGGTAACGGAGGAGAAGGTCTTCATCTTGATTCTATCATCGCACTCAGGAGGAAAACTAACGTCCTTAAATAGATAACTCAAAAAACGATTACTTTCTAACTTCTTCCTTTCCTAGACCATCTTTTCCCACCATAACATTCGCTGCATCTCTTCTCTCTCCGCCCAACCTCCCCTGACCTCTTCACGTCCGTTCTTTCCATTTCCTCTACTTCACCTCTCTTCCATTCCTAGCCCTTCCTCTTCCCTTCTCTTCTCTTCTTGCTCACATCTTCAATGCACGCCCAACTCCTATTCTCCGTTTTCCAGATTATTCGTGTTTGTCCTTTATGCGAGAAGCGATGAATTCCAGAGACGTAGTCGGTGTTCTTGAGATGTCCAGATTCTGCTATCAATCAAAGCGCCGGTGATTCACAATATTTTCTCCCCCTAATCCAAAGGGAAAATTCTGGACCTCCTAGCGCCATGCCCAATTATTTCGGGTTTAACGGTAGTGTTAGCCAGGTATTAATGGGCATTTTGTTGAAATTTACCCGGTAGGCCAGATGCAGGTCGTGTCAAAGTAGACCCTGCCCCCTGGATATGATTCCGAATATCCCGGAGAAGGATAGATGGCACTAGGGACTATTATCTATGAAGGGCCCCTGATGCCACTAGAGTGCGATATATATGGCCAAAAATTTCCGCAATCCCCCTATAAGAATTTGTGGTTTCATCCCAGTAATTAGCTTTTTAAGCTCTGTTACGCTCAGGACTGTGTGATGGAGGTGGTGGCATGATCATGTGGGTGTAGTGATAGGAGAACAATCTCATGGTATGGATTCTCTATCAAGGTTGCTAGCTACGGTTCACCTTATATTAGCGTATTGTGTATATACGCTCAATCAGTGTCACCCCCTTCAAAGAAAATGGCCGAGTCCTCCTTCGACTAGCGCAACAACAAAGGAGTTTCACTATACATTCTTGGTATTTTTCAATCGCCTGGGGCCCGCTGTTTCCTCCCCTAATAGCTCACCCAAAAAATATTCCACAGATGGGACGGATACAGGTTCTTGATGTCAAAGCTTTTTACCCTTCCTAGAATCACACCTACCAAATTAAATCATTTTTCATCTCCGAGAGTAATAAGCACGGGGACCTCAAACCCCTGTCTATCCCATCACCAACCTCCACCTCCAAGTAGCGATTTCCAACACATAGATAGTGCCTCCTACTCAGATTTATTTTTAGCCCCGGAATCTTCGACTCTCTTAAACTCTTTTTACTGTTCGACTCGAGGTCTTGCGAAATTGACAAATGATCACTCGACGGGAAACCACAAACTTACGCCCTTGATATAATCCCACCTAAAATGTCTTCAACCCGGAGGGGATGGTCCCATGGTCCGCTCTAAATCCCGAGAAATAAACAGGCATCCCTATTCCCTTAGCATCGTCCTCCTGACTCCCCGGAGTAAGAGGTAATTTCCAGACCCTGGGGGATAAACTCGCGAAACGCAGGCCCCCAGTCTACTCAGATATTATCAAAAATTCACCAGATGTCACGATGTTCCACTGCATATCAAGTTCCGTCATAGGATGTTTAGTTCATAGTGAAACGTGCCCCTGGAACACTCTCTAATAATCACCTCTCATCACTCGATTAGTGACTAGGGTTAGGGTAAATTTCTCGATAACAATATGCGCAGGAACATCTGTAGACCTAGCTCTGCCCGACAAAGAAGGAGAAAAGTCATCAGCATATAAAAACATCCACCTCAAAAAGCCATTCCCAAGTTCTGCCGGTTACCAGATTAATCCGCAATTCCTTGCCCGAGGCCGCACTGTATGCATCCGCCAAGCTACATCCCACCGGGCCATGCCTGTCCCCCATCCGAGAACTAGCAACTTCCCCCAAACATCATTCCCATTCGTAATACGATTAACAGGAATCTCAGCACTAGCTCCGGTGAATTCGCTTAGGACTAAAAGTCAAACTTTTCTACCCAGTCCCTAGGAATCCCCGGAGGTCTTCTTCACGGCAGCTAAGTCTGAAGTGTTGTGCCACAATCCATTTCATCCAAATTCGGGCCATTCTCCGACATCATGCGCAAGTAGTTTCGGAAATCGTCACCCCTATGTTGCACAGCTATGGCCTAGGCTACTAGAGTACTGTTTTCAAGCACATGTTTTCTCAAAATGAGCGGTGGGTTCATTTTCGGCGGAGCATTCGCAACCCTACAAAGAGAGTAAATTCTACGAGAGTAAGCAGCTCTCTGGCTGAGATTCATACAATGCATCTGTTCGCAAGAGGGGTAGCCGGGGTAGTGAAAAAATCCTCAGGGGGATATCAGCCATTTCAGGAAGTTCAGGCCTCGTCTTGTTTGATGCATCTTTACTTTTTAGCGGACCACATTTATGGTTTATCTCTTGTGGGGTTCCGGAGACTCCAGTCGGAGGCCACCCTAGCACACTAGAGATCATGCTAGTCTTTCGATTTTGGAAGTTGCCACGACTAGCTCTGTCCTCGGGGATTTCGTGCCGTGCCGGTGGTAAAGCGACGGATGGTCTAAGCCAGTCCATAGCGGGTTTCTCCGGCCAGTCACACGCTACCCAGTGAGTTTCTTTTTTGGGTTTTAGTTGGTGGAAGGCCTTCGCTAAACGAGTGCACGCGATGAGAGAGGAGTACTGGGCTACTACGGGCAGTCGAGGAGAGCATTGGTGGCGGGAGATGCTCAGGGATGGTTGTGTTCTGGATGGAAATTTCGGTGGAACGGGAGCCTTAGCTTTATGTTGCTTTTGTGATGCGGGGATTCGGAGAACACACCCCATGCCTCTTCTTTTGTCCCGTCATAGCCCTTTGTGGAGAAGCAGAAGCTCCCGTGGCTAGTGGGGTATGGACTTTGGATTTCCCCTGCTTTGGGAAATTTCTCCTGTCTTTTCCGGTGAGGTTCCTGGAGTGAGAAGGAAGTTACAAACTATAGCGACGACCATCTTCTCTACCCCAGCCAGATGGCTTTGTTTAGTTTATGTTTCCACTATGCACGGTTACGAACCCTAAGATGCTTTGGTAACTCACAGACTGCAATATAAACAAGGCATTAATTTATCATAGAACAGTCACGACCGTTTTACCATATAATCTAGGTTCTTGCTAGAAACCCCCCTCCACGGTCTGCCATAAAACCAACAGGCACGGCCATCTTGATACTCACATCTGTTTTTCTAACGGAAGTAGTCCCAACGCTGCCCCCAGCCAATAATCGGCCGAAATGGTAAAGCCGGGGGCATGGGTGCGTGCAAAAATGTAAAAAATAAAAATGCATTGTGTGTCCCACCTCAGAAAGGGACTTTAGCGCCGTTATGGTGGCACAAGTAGTAATAATTGCTCGGACAGTGAAAGTTTTTTCGCCCAGATAAGAGGGGTTAAGCATAAGATGAAATGAATCATGAATCATTTGTGCGACACCACTGGCCGGTTATCAGCGCGGGGTAACTGACTAGATAGCGGGTCGTACTTGTACCAGAGGTAAGACACAGATCATCCAACAGTAAGAACTCGGCAAATACACCCATCTAGTGAACGCCTCTTATCTAAGCCATCAGAGACGGGCACCCCGAAAAGGAATAGCATTTTCCAGACAGGGTATAGCTTGGGCACGATGGGCTTCCAGGATCTGATTAACCGATGCTCATTATTTTGTTAACCTACACCGCTAAGCCTACTGTGGTTAGGGATAGGGATTTCCACTGCATAATCTGATGGTGGGTTTAACGAGACTTTACGGCACTAGAAGAGTACTCGTACTACCACTCCGAAGCGAGCCCACCACCCCGTTGTTTCATACAGAAATCGCCGATGAGCCGGCTTTTGTGTTCATCTGAAGTTTACGAGAAAAATCGCGTAGCAGTCAGCCTTGCCAACATCATTTCTAGAGAGTGTATCCGAGCATTGGGCGAAAAGCTGAGACGGCGACCCGCTGTTTTTCCACTTGCTTTTTGGCCGCTCTTTCCATCGGTTGTGGGAGAGGGAATACAGGGTTCGCAGTTCTAAAGGATCCTTAAAAATTAGTGGATCAAGGGAGTTATTGCTCTCACCCAAAAAGGTTTTTGATCATGTTTGCGATAATCTCGGGACCCCGGTGGTCCCGTAGAGAGACTGTTGAGAAGGCCGGACAGTAGAGGGCCACTTTCCGGAGTCTGTCTGGCCCCATGGGCCCCGGGGGACGGCAGGTTTCGGCGAGGACTATGGGCTACACACGGTGAGACATCATTTGTGGTGCTCGTAGTGTAACTAAGCTGCCGGAGCGAGTAGCCGGTTATGCATGTGCCGGGGAGCTTGGAGTTACTAAAATTCGACCCCCCCTGTATTGCCCCATTTATTTTGAGGGTGTGCGGGTGTGTGGTATCTTGCGCTGAATTCGAAATGACGCTGTGTCTGCTTATATGATCATATCCGGTGGCGTTTCTCGACGGGCCCCAACATCACGAGAAATCATTTGCTGGTAAACACTAATTGTTATAATCTGAGTAATGATAGAGGCAAGTCTCGCAGGCCTTGCCCGCTAGCCCAAAGCCCTGTAGGCTTCCCCGGCTTCCCTGATCACGGAAGGGGTTAAAAAACAATAGAAACAAAGGTGATAAATAATACAGTAGAAGGCATCAAAGACCCCCGAACACCACAATGTCCGAAGACAGAATACACCGAAAGTGGCTTGGAATCTAGGAAGTACTCTTCTAGGATGGGAACCATATTCCCAAACCCATCAATCGTTGAATGGGATATCGAGAACTGTAGGAGTTAGGATTCCAACGCATGAACAAGGGGCAGCCGCGAGTGAGACCGCATGAGCCATGGACTTAGTTCTAGGCATCTAGAAAACCCCACTCACATAGAAAGCAAACCTAAAACCATTCCCTCATTTTCGCCTAAAAGTTTGACATTCCCTCGGCTATGTATATTTCACCCATGGAACCTGTGCCGAAAACACCGGATGTTGATCAATCCACACTTTTACCACTACCCAGCTCAGCGATTGAAAGGTAGCGCACCACCATAACTTAGAAATCCGGAGAGAATTTTGAAGGTCTTCAACGCCAATACCTTATAACCGAACTTAAACAATATAGTGAGCTGATAGCCTAAATTCGTTACCTCCCGAGGGTTGAGTAGACGATCTCGAACGAGGACAACAACATGAATAAGAGCCCTAGAAGTGCCTGTGGGTGTCCACTACTCCCTTAGAGAGGTTGCATGTTGAGCAGTTTAAGTAGCCTACTCCCTCTTATCAGTAAAAAGGATTTCTTCAAGGTTTGTTATCTTGGATTTAACAAAAAATAATAATCCAGGTTTGCTACCACACCACCTTGCCCCGGTAGTGCTAACTTCCGCCTGTCCTGCAAATATCTTTTCGGCACAAATAGAGGCATTAAGTAGAAAGTCTAGGTCTCCGGTTTCTCACAGACTGCCCAGGGCTCATACGGGGTATCTCACTCCATCCGGGTGGGTCCTTTGGCACCCGGGGGGAGGGACCAGGGGCCCCTAGTCGCTCAGTGCAAGCAAAACTGTTTGGACTAAGTGATCGATCAAACTCCCCCATCTAGCCATGGCGGACGAGCAAGGGAAAGCTTCACCTAACCGTTAGCTTGTGGGTAGTGTGAGTAGTTTCCGGGGGAAGACTAAGGACTAATGTTTTCCGCCGGAGGAGTTGTGTGCTTCACCACTATCGTATGGAAAGTTAGCTTGGGCACTGTACTTCAAGGGATTCAAGCCCCAGCAGGTATCAGCACTCCCTTTGGTGTACATAGCGGAAGAGAGAGGATTTTACCGGCGGCTAGATTGGATGGCAAACAGGCACGAGCAGAAAACCCGGCACACTTGCGAGTCTCCTATAAGTCCCCGGCTGAGCTGACCATCTGGCTTCCCTCACATCTGCAAGATTGAAGAAGTCTTCCGATACCCCCTGAGATCGTGGTCTCGCACGGCCGAAATCTGGCTGGCTGGCCCATCTCCGCACTCTGCCAGGCGAACCCCGCTTTGTTTCATCTTCTATCACTCGTACTAGCAGTCAGCCTAACACAGCTAAGTAGTCAGCCATTTCGAGCACAGAGAAGGGGTGAAAAGTTCTGGTCCCATAACGTTGAGATAGACAGGTTCACAAGCACCCCATCGCCCCCCGTGGTTGATTCAAATCCCCCCCATTATCGGTTGCTTCTGAAACAGGTTTCGGCCCACACGAAGCCACTGGTCACACAACAGAAGGATGTATCATACTCCAGTCCAGTAGTCAGGTAGCGGCGGGCACAAATACCTAGCTGTGCTAGTGTGCATGGGGGCACGTGGCATTCCGTGGACTATAAGCCGTCGCCTAGCTTCCGTTTCTCTACAACTCCACTTTTTCCCCACCCAAAATGGCCGACTCATCCTCGAAGATATCGGCACCCTCGGCGAAGATTTACGATATACCAGCACAAACGGTCTGGAACCTCTTGGGGGTTAGCCGGAAGGCTAAAAATGAGATTGATAGAAGTGAGTTTGAAGAAGGATAAAGTGAAAATCTGGTGCCAGAGCTAACCAACCCGGTGGCGTGACTCTTAACTAGAGATTAGGGCGGTCTGGGACAGATACCTAAAAGACCAGGAAGATCAGTTCTCCAGGCTTCCTAAGGACCTCCTTGATAAGGCGACTGAGGAGCTGGTCAAGGAGCTGCCGGAAATCTTTGGAAAATGCGACGGCACCTGGTTCGCAACTTGGGCGTTTTTCAACAGGCACAAGGGGAGATTCCGGGAGTCTGCGAGAAGGAATCCCGTGGCCCGGGCCGAGAATCCTGAGGATGAGCCAAACCAGCTGCAGGGTAAGTCAAGGCCACTACTGAGAACACAGTATCAGTCTCCTCGGTGCGGATGTGTAATCTTAGAATAATCGGACTAACATGTGGTTTATTCCTCTAGAAGATCAGATCCCTGACAGCCCTGGAGTCGGGTCGCCGGTCGAAGAATAGATCCCACCTTTCGAAATCACATGCAAGCGTCACCCGGGCTTCTAGTACATAGGCTCGGTTCTCTTTCATTTCTCTGATCATTCATGTTCTGTTACCAAAGCACCATACAGTTGAAAATGTAAACCCCAGTTGGTCTCAAATAATGGCAAGATACGCATCCATTATTAATAAATTACTCAACGTCGAGGGTTCTACTCGCCCACCAGGTGAATTAAACTTGCATCCTTTCTAACTGAATTTTAGCCCAACTCAGATACGAGCTCCCTATTCAGCCCAGTCCTCAACGGGCTCGCACATTGTCCACAAATGGCTTTCCGTCAATGAACCATCGGGCACTCAACAAGGCTTTGACAACCCCAAACAAAAACACCAATACCAAACTGAAACAAACCGAGTAGGCAACAATGCTCCCTTTCTCCCTGGCCTCTCCCTGAGGCCGGAGAACCCGGGTTTCCCCAGAAATACTCCGAATGGAGTTCCTTGATTGCCATCACCAGTAAAGTACCCTGTACCCAAAATCAATATTATAGCACCACAGAGATCAGGTTTCTACTCGAAAATGCATCTCATACCGAAGCAAAAGAGAGAGAAAGGCCTATCCCTTACCCCTTGATTACCAGCCTACACCTCACTGCCTGAGCGAGAGTTTACCTTCTCCCCAGTATCGCCTTCCATTCATATGAGAAAAACCCTCTAGGCGAAAACCCTTGGATATTTTGATGACAAAAGTGGCACACCAAATCATGTCCTTGGGTCGTCGCTTAAACACAACTCCTAATATTTCCTTAGAACCGCTGTAATATCGTAGAAGACCCACGCACCAAAGAGCAAAAAAAAAACCCCCCGTTCTTTTTGCAAGTGGCTTACGGTACTCTATTGGAGTAACCATGGTACCGTGTCGCCGCGTTTTGAGTTAGAGCGGCGTGCAAGTGGCGTCAGCCGTGTGTGTTCCAGTAGTACAAAATCGGCTACCATTGTGGGCCGGGAAGTGGGGGAGTGAATCAAACAAAACAAACAAAAGAGCAGTGGTAACCTCAACCGAAGCCAACCACGGGGAAACTACAGAAGAGTGATGGATATTCCTGACAGCAAATCAATATCATATTCTAATTCTGCCCCGAGAGGTTTGGTTGTTGGTTTTTTTTTCTTTCAATGGAAAGTTTTATGTGAAGGTTGGGTACGAGTACTCTATAGAAAGCGATTCAATTCTACTTCTGACTCACTTCCTAGGCCAGTGCTGTCCAAGTACTCGGATACCAGGGCTAGTCCGCGAACACAGGGCTGACAAAGCTAACGACGATATTGGGAATAGTGCACGCACTAAGGGGTGTGGGTTGAAACCAGAAGAATTCCTCGAACACTTTCTGCTTTACTATTGGTTGAACTATCTATTCACGGTTTCTATTGAATATTTGCCACTTTAGCTCATGCTCAGAATAAATCCTGGTGTTCGCGGACCAACCCTGGTATCCGAGTACCCTACTAGCATAGTGCTGTGCAAGTACTGTACAATACGTAATACCTCTTTGTAAATGCGGTGGGCTAATCGAGACCTGAGACATGAATTACTGGCCATTGTGCACTGTGGTTTACCCCACCCAGTACTGCCTCGATTCTACTGGAGTATCGTACAGTGATGAGTTGTTGGGCGGAGATTATTGGAGGATGTTTTGTGGTGGTTGTTCAAGGTGAGGGGCCATTGGAGGACCGGGGAGGGGGTGGGGGCTGAAGGTTTCCCTGCTGGGATAATAGAGTTTACTTGCATTACGCCCTGCCCCCATAAAAAGCTGGGCAAGAAATTGTCAAACTAGTGGTCTCACGCAAATAATGGATTCACGAAGGTCCCTGTCCAGTACCGTATCCTGATGGGTGCCGGTACACTTTTTAAATATACCAAAGGGGAAAAAAAGACCACCGGATTCTGCAAGTAGGATACTAAGTTAGTGGTCTACTCCCGTCTATAACCAAGCAAAAAACATAACAAAAACGGAGACAATGAACACGGACACGGCACCGGTATTAACCCATATTTGGAGGACGTTTGGCTCTCGTTGCCTACAGCGGGAGTTCGGCTTTTTTGCCCCGATCTTAGTATCATGTAACAGCGGCCTTGTTCACAAACGTCGTTCAATTACGAGTAGAGCGGCCCCCACCTCGGTAATTAAAGTACTTCGGGAGCACGCCATACCACGCGGGCCACGGGCCGGGCCGGGGCCATATGTCATGCTGTGGCGACATAACGAGGGTTAAGACAGGATGCACAAGTGTGGAGCTAAGTTAGTGTGTTTTGGACTTTTTAGGAAGGAGGTTTTCTCGGCCAACAAATTTTTAAGTGGAAAGGGTTGGGATTGTATGGTTAGAGATGGTGGAAGTGGCACTATATTCTATGTACTGTATGGCAGAAAGTTAAGCTGGGTCCAGTGAATGGTAGATTGTGTGGTGTATGGGGGGAGGGGGTGGTGGGTGTTTGGCCAGGGCATCGGAGGACTCCTAGAGCATGGTGCCCATACTTAAAAAAGTAGGAAAGTTCGATGATAGGGGCGTTTTCGCAGATTCATACGGATGAGATATTGCGATCAAGCCCATTTGTTCCAAAATCCAAAGATTTTATCTGGTGCGGCCGGCTCATTGAAAGGCGGAGGGGCAGAGATCGTGACAACTGCTGCTCATGAGCAGATATTCCCCTTACCCCCACACTAAGGAAAAATAGGTCTAGTCTTAAACGCCCTGGGTGAGTTTCTCTTAATTTCCCTCATTTTTTCAGCCTGCACTTTAGATAACTCCAAGCTCTGGGAGCACAGAAGGATTTCCTCCCGGAAAACCCTATTTCATTAAACAAGAGAGCAGCCCCCCACGCCAGCTGCAGGGCGAAAAACGTAGGGAAACTAACACCAGATGTTTCCCCTCTCCGGGATAGCCCTTCTAAGATTACCGCAAGCATCCAATTCAGCAAAGCAAAAATTTACGAGAGAGGAGGGTAAGGTGCATTCGGATATCATAGGTCGGAAGACCCTTGTTTTCTTTGTCAACGAGTGCTTTTATATGAGTGGCCAAAGCTGCAACAGAATTCCTAGTGGTTAACATATCCGTATTATCGAGGTTCGGGACAGCGGGGTGTAACTATCATAATATTATATGAAATCAGTGATTCTTGCACCATACCTAAGCCCCATGAGCTCTTGCGCCATATGTGGAAAAAGGGTCCTAAAAGCAGGGAGCACACACATAAGCACTTACAGCACTGATATTGTACTATTGCTTGGCAAATTAAGAATTTCCCACACGACCGAACTCAGATAGACAAAATACCGCACCCGATTCCCATCCAAGCCGCCGTATCAAGGATAACCCCCAAACGAGAGGGCCAAATAATAATAATGATAGTATTAACAATAATAACACAATAGATCGGGGGTCGAAATATTACGTGAGACACTCCTATCTCCTGCCGCTCCCTACGATGGCAAGGGCGGTGAACTTTCATGCATTTTGATAAAGACCGCCTACCATGGGCAGCGGTAACCCCAATCGGGCAGCCCTCATATCACTGAACTGGTTTATAACCTCGGACAAGCCCGGGCGGTCAGGGATACGCAGCCTGTCACCGTATGGTTACGGTTATCATCTGTGCTTTGGAGGGACGATGTGAGCGAGAGAAACCCGGAGAGTTTCCTGTGGTTTGTTTCTCAGGGCTTCGGGGTGTCCGATACCCCACTAGGCCAGACCCCATTCCCGGCTAAGGCTTGGCACAAAATGGCTATCCTTACTCTGTCATAAACTAACTTTAGCGGTACTGTAGATAACCCTGTGGCACACCCTTCAATCGAACCTCGTCCGGGGGGAAGGCTGGTCAGCCGGTTTTACGCTTGGATGTTTAAACATTTGCTAAGTACAACGATGGGGCTGGTTTACATATAGGGCAGGTCTGAGGCTGGTTTTAAGGGCTGGGGAGGAGTGGGACAATATGGTAGTTTCATATCCGGGCAGGGTTGGCGGCGGATACAAAAGTGAGCAGGACATGCCCATTACAAGCGGGGGTTTATCTTGATGTGATGGAGGATTACATAGTAATGGGCGGTATTGTACTAGGAGTTTTGCAGATTAAGTCACTTTGTCAGAAGAGGGCTCAAAGTGTCCCCCAGAACAAATACTGCAGCGGCTGGATTTAAATTCATTGCGTAATAAATTCAAAATACCTCCAAGCTCCAGAAGAGGCGGTGTGTTGGTTAATGGGATTAATATCAGTGAAGGTATTTTATTTTTTCGAAAAATCGGTGGCGTTGCTCTAATAAGTACCCTAGCGCCATCTAGAGTGCAGAAGGCCAGCGCTACTAATACCGGCACCGGCACTGCAGTGTACATAGTACAAAGCTATGCTACACCCGAGTGCAGTACTGTACCGTATCACACCGTACCATAGACGTCTAGAGCTCTCCCACCTGTTTCCCCGACCCCAATCAAACACATTACCTTGGGAATTAGGATAGAAGACAAGTGCGCTAGGACGTTGGAGGCTCCCTCCCGGCTAAAAGGGGAAATAAAACAAAGGGAATAGGCACAGAACCTTACAAGTACTATGAGAGGCATCTACCATCCAATGTCCTAGCATATTTCTGAAGTTCTTAACACTTATATTCCCAATCTAAACCTTATTAGGCGTATACTACCCCTACCAAGTGCTCCAGAGAAATGGCCACGGTAACCAAAGATCCCGCCAGTTTACCCTAACCCTATACTCAGCACCGCTGTTGTAAAATTCGATTCAACCCAAAGCCTTGCTTCCCAACTCAAGTTAACCATTATGCCCTAGTATAAGCCTTGGAACAGTAACCTTAACCACCAGAGCCCCTGCGAGATATTCTCCGATTACAAAGGTTACCGGCAATATAGTACCGGTAAAATAATTTCCCGAGAGCTGCCCAGTCCAATACGCGAGTGTTATATTATAATAACGGCGTTTGAATCTTGCTGGCACTGTGCTGCATGGTACGGTGCGGACGTATGTGAGCTTAGGCTATGCAGAACCGGTACTTGCGCATTGTTTGAATTTAATTAGATTCATGTAGGGCACTGGATGTTGTAATATGGTGGAACGGCGCCCACCAATTCGGGAAGGTGCGCTCTGGAGATAGATCACCAGCCTGCTGGCAAGCGGACCTATGGTAGAGCCGCAGGCTGGGTAGAGGCGGGTGCTGTGCAAATTTCCTTTGCTGCACAGTACTGTATTTGCTACTGCCTTCTCGATCGATTTATCCACCGACCTTCCACACTAAGAGATTTGTCCTTCCGGGTGTTGTCCTACAAAAGGGTTGGATGCGTTCCCCCGAGAAGATTGTGGCTAACGAGTAAATATATGGCGGTAGAGATATTAACCCGCGGTACCCTACCACACGAATATTTCCACCTAACCTAATCCATCCAAGCAAAAGGGTATTTGTTGCACCCCCAAGTCTCCTACTAGTTGGATACGATTCAATGCAGTGCTTTCTTGGATGACCCAACATAACAATTTATATCCTAATTAGCCCAACCTTATTGTCCACCGCTCTGCTCATAACCAAATTCTCTCCCGCCACAAGCAACCACTGAGCAGCCCTTCCGCCCTCGCCTCCTCCCGAGGCCAAGGCAGCACCACCCCAAGACCCCACACTAATACTCTCCCCCCCTAAGAGTTTAACTATGAAGGTCACACTATAACCGATGTGTCTTTGCCGGCTTCTCCAACTCTCCCATAGCACCTGCCCTTGGCGGACCTGGTCGGTATATGCCCCGAGATCCCTCGGAATTCGCTATCAAATTCTTAGCCGAAATCAGCGTATGGGCCCATGATTGGTTTGGCTTCACAAGGTAACAGAATTGCGAACACTAATTCAAGAGGCCCACCATCTCCATAGGGCCCAGGTTGTACCGTTCCAGGAAGTCACCAATCCCCCCAGGAGCCCCTATCTCTAAATCAGGAGATTAGAGGTTTGCCAGGACTAGCCAATTATATGAGATTCTCCAGTAGTCCGACGGTGGGCACAGGAGGATGTGTAGATGGACTCGTGGTGCGAGACGAGTAACTTAGCGACTTTGCCATATCGTTCTTTCATGCAAAATACCTTGTGGATTGATTATGTTAAAGGGAGCTCTGAGACCGCCGGTGAGAGGGGACACGAGCCACAATTATCCGGAAGCACAGGAGTCTATGCACATTCCTTTTCCTCTTCCGCTTTCAATAGCTTATTGAGATTAGTTTGTTCCTTTCTCCTATATCCTAATAGAGAGGATTTTACTCTTCAATCTCACTATTGACTCGCTGCTTGTGACTAAGCTAGGTTACTATTCTGCCATGTCAGGGTCCTGTGTCCAAAGCATTTGCTGTCGGCTGAAAGATACTAGTAGATATCAGTCATGACCCTTGGGACCCCGCAGCACGAGATATCACTACTGCCAATACCCACGAAAAGGTGGTTGTCCCAAAGACACCCCACAATATGGTAGAATATGAACAATTGAACATTGTTCTATGTCACTCGGTTTCCTCTCTAAATCAGGTGGAACAAACTCTTCCCCTGATATCATATGTCCTCCGCCCGCTCTCCGGAGGAGGGAACCCATGACTGCATACAATAGCACTCAGATCGATAGTTTGAGTTTCTACCATAGAAAACGATACCTGATAAGTTACATCCTTGAGGGTATCGAAGTATTTTGTATTCCAGTCCTCTCTCCAATTTTATCACTGTCTCTCACTCGGCTAGGGACACCCCTGCCACTATAGGAAAATCCTCCACAACATTCAAGACTCATCCTAAGCAGTGAAAACTGACTGACGCAGGTTCGTAAGTCTACTTTCTGGCACCCTACAGGAAGTAGATCAATGCACACAGTGAACAAATCCCCCCCTCCGAACAATAGTCTTCCCCTTCCAAAGCTCGCACACCTAGTGGGAAATAGGAGTTCCCTACAGTTTTCGACAGCTGCCTTAAGCCACTTTAGGTTACCTATCATTAGTAAGCTTATAGTTGTTATGGCACCTGATGGCACCCCGGAAAGCACTACATCACCCAGGTGGGCCAAGGGCCTCGGCATGAACCGTTTGGCAACTCGCGCTTCGGGGGGGGTCAACACAGGCGCTGGGTCTATAATCAAGTTGTTCGAATTCGACTCCATCCGCTGCCAGTGTTTGTGGTGTTAGCACTAGGAAAATTATCATCGAGGCTAGAAGGGTTGACGGTTGAACACATGGTTCGTGGGTATTAGCTGGCTTCGGTTGCTAGTGGTGGACGGTGTGCTACCCTGCTACCCTGGTGTTAACTTGTGATTCCATTTGAACGGGTATAAGAGATGTACCATTCGATTCGGTTTTCTATATCCTTAGGAGAAGCAACGAAGCCAGGAAGGCTGATGGAGGACTTGGGGAACAATAGGAGTCTAATAATTTTTAAGGCCCTTGCTAAGGCTACTGTGGGAGTGCATAGAGGTGGAAAACTACCGGTCTCATACCAGGCAAAAGGTTCCTGAAAGCAGGGGGGTATACAAGTTACGGGCATATAGTACCCGAACACTAGCAAAAGCCCCCTCCAGACCTGGAGGGATATAGCTTTCTAATTAACTATTTGGCAGCTGTAATATTGAATACAACTGATATAGTAGCTCAAAAAATGAATTTGTAATAAAAAATAAATAACAAAGAAACTAAAAATCAAGTTTAATCCATCCCTCTCTCTGACTCCAATCCCCCAACCCCACACCCCTGCCACCACTAATTTCCTCTGCTATCCATTTCCTTGTCATCTCCTGACAACTAACTTTCCTATTACCTCCTCCTCCAATCCACACCTCCTCCACCTTGCGGCCAGACCCCTTCACCCTAAAGGCCTTAACCAACCCCTTCACCAAAGGAATACCCTGACAGGAGTCCAAGCGGGCAGACGTTGCATCCATGTTGGGATCATAAATAGCAAGGATTCGGTTCTGATAAAATATGGCATATGTGTGCCAGTTGACGATCTTTTCCGACTGCTGCTCAATAGCATTTCCCAAAGCATTGGTAAAAACCGCGATGATACCCGAGTTGCGTACCATTGGTTTAAAGGTACCAAGTGTTAGACCCTTTTCATAATTCTCGATATAAGCATCACCCTCCTCCTCACTCCATGTGCCCTCTTCGATACCTTCTGCAGCCTCTTTTGTGGCTGCCTGAACCCATAACCTTTTTGACTCAGCAGTCTGGAACATGGTGGGTTGTTGACAGATAATTAACTCTTGCTCAAAGCCGGTTGCAATTTCAGCCATTTTATTGAGGAATTGTATCCAGGCATGAGTTGTCGTTCTCGTATTAAATACCATTTTGTAATTTGAAGGAGATTTGTGTAAGGTAAATATGAAAGAAGTAGTAGAAGAAGGTAGTGGGTTATTTGAGAATTGAGATGAGAAGGAAGATTTCAGTTGGATGATGGATGGTTAAGCAAGCTGAGTTGTTGTAGATCCAGGTTGAAATATTTCTACTATTTATATTTTAAGAATATTATTAATACTATTTTAGTACATATATAATTTAACTACATGTAACATGCCAATTAAAAAATCTTGGCAATTTGAACCATAGAAAGTGTATTTATATATTTGATCAAAGTATAATAGTACAAAAAGTAATGTTGCAAATATAAAAAGTGTTATAATTCAAGCTTGTACTCTCAAAAAAAATTTACAAACTGGATATTAGTTTTATTTAAACCTCCTCTCAAGCATGATGAACTTTTTTTATATAAGTATCCTATACTTGTTGCTTAATCTCAATTTAAAGATATATATATAGTTTGAATATATCATAATAAAAAAGTTGATAGAAATACAGCAAGAGTTATTGTACAAGCTTGTACTCTCAGAAAAGGGTTTAAACTTAATATTAGCCTTACTTAATACTTATTTAAAACTGCAATACTGTTTAATTTTATAAGTAATCAATAATTGTCTATGAATTCAAATTTTCAAAATATACATATATTTGGTACAATAAGTAGAAATATTCCATGATATAAATATAAAAAGAGTTATACTACAGGCTTGAGTAGTCAAAAATCAACTAAAATGATATATTGTCTTTGTTTTATAGGTCTTTAAAGGTCCATAGACTTTAATCTTATATGTTGCACTTAATTGTATCACAATATAAATTTAAAAACAGATATAGATATATTATATGATATTGGACTGGGGCCCAAGCACTATATGAGATTTGAGAAATATTGCAACCCTTAACTATAGGATGAAGATTTTCAATCCTAGCTTTAAACCTTAATACTATCACATTCAAGGTATCCAATAAAGATTTTTGAAAACCTATTATATTATATAAAGAAAGAGAAATATTTTAAAAAATGGTTAGTAAGATACATATTAAACAGTCAATAGGATAAACTTCAGAACTAATTCAAAGTAAAACCTCTGGATACACAATATTAGTAGTAGTTCTAGTAATACAGTTTGAAATCAAAACTACAAGACCATTTAAGGATGTAACCCTTGATAGTGCAACATATAGCTGACCATGAGTAAAAGCATTTGTTCTTAAATCGACACCCACATGCTGTAGTGATTGACCTTGCGATTTGTTAACTGTCATTGCAAAGGAGAGTTTAATAGGAAACTGCTTGCGAGTAAGGATAAATGGAAGATCTTCCTCATTTGAAGTCAACTTGATACGAGGTAGTAGGCGAACTTGTCCATTCCAATCTCCTCCGAGAATCGCTCCCTTTATGCAGTTACGACCAAGTGCTATAATACGAAGCCGTGTACCATTACACAATCCCTCCTTAGGACTGATATTTCTCAGTAGGATAATTGGTGCGCCAACCTTCAGTTGTAAGATAGCTGGTGGTAATGATGGTAAATCAATACTTTGAAGATACTCAGCAGGTAATGGCTCTGCCTCAACTGCATCATCATTGAGGTCTACTGAATTCATACTCATAAACTCATGCAACTCTCCAGGCATAGTATGAATCAGTCTCTCGTTAAACTCTCGAACTGTATCATTTGTATAAGATAAAATAGAGCGTCCTTTGAATGCATTGGGATTGTTGCTTGCTGTTTGAAGGATATGTGTTGGATATATTATAGAGCATAGGGTATCCACAGAATCGACAGTATGAATAACCTCAGGCAATTTTAAGGTTCCATAATATAATGGATTATCAACGATAGACTTCAAAAACTGAACATAATTGAGATTCGATGCTTCAGCTACCATTCGCATATTGTCTGTAAGCCGAAGTATATGAAGTTGAGACCAGATAGAGGAATGCTGGATTGAGGCCTGAATTGTAGAATTTTTTGACCCACGTCGAACTACTGGTAATATTTGCGCAAAGTCGCCACCAAGTACTATTGGAATACCACCAAATATGCTATCATTTTTTCTACCGCATATGTCATTCAGTGTCCTGTTAACCGCCTCAAAGCATGCCTTATGCTGCATGGGAACTTCATCCCAAATAATCAAGGCAGTTTGGCGTATTAGCTCCGCAAGATTTGAGGTTTTTGTGATATTGCAGTTGCTTCTTATATCATTGCTTAGTGGAATCTTGAAACGTGAATGAGCTGTTCTTCCACCAGGTAGAAGCTGAGCAGCAATTCCAGAAGAGGCTACGCAAAGCACAATTTGTCCTTTTGCTCTGAGAAAACTGCAGAGACACTTATATAAAAATGTCTTTCCTGTTCCAGCAGGCCCATGAAGAAAGAAGCTTGGAGACTTGCTCTCATATTGACGAGTGACTACCGCTTGTAGTATTTTGGTATAACATTCGAGCTGTTCTGTATTGAGAACTGCAAACATTTCTTGATGATTGGCTGCTTGCTCCTCTAAATCATATAACTGTTCTTCCTGAATTAAAGAATTTTGACCAACCCTCTGACCAGCACTCCAGTCAAGTACTGGGAGTGGAAGAGAATAATCTTGTAAGGTCTTGTTGAATTCTTTTAACATTTGCTGAATGAGATATAGGCCATAATCGAATTGTACATCTCCCATGCCATCTATTGCATTAGGTGGTAAAGGAATAGTGCCAGAGGCAAGTCGATATGGTAGGTCATCACACAATGGAATTTTAAACTGCTTCCATATGTCGATTGGACTTGCTACTGTACCATGCTGTAATGCGGTAATAAATAACTGCCTTAAGGAATATCCACTGGCAAATGTACTTCCTTCAGTAAAGGTTGCAATCCACTCGCCATCATTTTCCAATAATCTCAGAGCAATACAAGCTTCTTTGAATGTAGTATAAAGGGCTCCATCAACTGTCCGGAGATGCTGAAAACTCTGAGGTCCACGGACAACTGTAAGAAGAAGTCTCAAGTAGTATTTTTCTGCCATAAATGGGCTAGCCGAATACATTCTTCCAATTGCAGATCTGCCTTTAGCTACTCGCTTCTGCCAGCCTTTTTTGGAAATATACCGATAGTGGACGGGAAATTCTTGATACAAATACTGACGTCCATCAAGGTTATCAGAATTGTAGTCAAAGAAGGAGGTTAAAGTTGTTTGAGCATTTTGAACTCTTTCTTGTAGCTCTTGAATGTCGATACCTTCTGGAAAGTATACCGCCTGCTCTCCTGGTAGATGTATTGAGAGATGTATTACTGGAGGTAATTCTTCATGTACTTTAAATTCAAACAGTCTCCACATAGCCTCAGTTGGGCCAATATATCTGCCGTTTAGGTAACGCTTGACCTCATCCTTTTCTGATAGTACTTGGACAGCTGACTGATCGCTTCCTTTATATATATACTTATGTATATACTTGATAGCTTGTACAGAGCCACATATCTCCACATTGACATGGGCTTTATACCTTCCGGTAAGATATGGATTATATGGTACCACATATCGATTATCGATTGTAACAGGTATGTCTGTCGCTGTTCCTCTTCCCATTATTGTAAAAGACTTTCCAGAATTGCGTCGACGGTAAAGAGGATATCCATTAGCTTGAACAATGGTTTCTTCCTGGAACTCTCGTGGATACCTCTTAGAACACCTTTGAGGCTGGTCCTGCCCAGAGCTCTTCATACAAAGAGCATTTTTATTACCACCAGCACATTGGGTATGTACCATCGATCCTTTGATGATAATGCCCAACTGTTGACCGTGCTCTGTTGTCTCGTCCGGCAATTCTGCACTGATTAATCTATCGATATTCTCTGCCGTAAGGAAGGTAGGATCTGTATCTAAAAAGACCAGTAGGTGCATATGGGGTAAACCGCGTTTTTGATATTCAATCGTCCAAACAACTCCTCTGCATTTACCAAAAATATGATCATTTTTGATTTCCTGCAACATAGCTTGCTGCTTCATATGAAATACACGAGCAACTAAATCTGGTCGATCATTTGCAGCCTGGCCTGGTAGAAGCTCATAAACAATTTCATCCCATTTGGGATTCGCGGTAAATGTAATAAATAAGGAAGGACGCCCCATTTGTCTTACAATTGCCATACTATCTTGAAAAATTTGCTGCATGAAGCGGTCACCACCCAAATAGCTTGAGGGTAAGATAACCTTCTTACCAATTGCAGCTGAATCAATGTTGGTATCATCCCGTTGTAGTATATCTGTTAAACCATTATACAGATCAGCACGTAGATTTGCTTGATGGTTTCTAATCCACATTAATTTGTTCTGGTCAGAAACCGCCCAAATATCAACAACGAGCTGCTGAAAAAGCTTTTGACATCGAAAGATAGTATCAGGTTCATTTTGTCGTGTATGCAGTCTGAATCTATAAAAGCTTCTCTGACCAAGTCGCAGTCTTTGACGTTCCCCATGAGGGTTATTTAGCTCCAAAGCCCAATGCCATCCTGTTTCACCACGAGGGAACATTATAACATAATGCAAAGGAAGGTAGGCAGCATGATTCTGATTAATCCGACTAAATCTTTGATCAACAATTACCCCCTCATTATTAATGCTTCTTTTGGCTAGGACAATATCGCGAAAGCCCTTCTCACCATATTCCTCTGGGACTATTATGGCTACCTCATCAACGGTTGGCAGGTTCGCACGCCGGGGATCCGCATCCCCATTTACGATTAATTCCATTCGAGGATTAAGGATAATTGAATATAACCGCTGGCTTTCTGCTTGCTCCTCCATTCTCAATCGTTCTGTCGCGGTTCGATAGATAGAAATCCAGGGAGAGCAGTCATACAGCACACATGTAATCTGTTGAACAAGCTCTGGATTAAGGGTAGAAAATCTTTCTGACCTAAGTCTCGATGCGTATTGCGGATCGTACAAATACATTTGTGAATATAATGCATCCTCTGCTCCCGGGGCCTTTAGAGGTCCTTGCAAATGATACAGTTCGCCATGTATCTGAAAGTTTTGCACACCTGGTCCAGTGACAGCCTCTCGATTATCCATATTAAAGGATACCGACGTAAAAGCAAATGCAGAGTTCCATGATCTTATTTTACTGCGAAAGTCCGTTGCATCCGGTTCAAGGCTATTGAGTAGCCTGTGGAGAGGCTGTGGGAGAGGTCGTAGTAGAGGTATTTGCACATCGCCATGCATACAGCAATGGTGAAACTTCGGATTGCGCTTTCCCTCATGGATTATTCGCTCTGCTATCCAATGAAATGCACCACAATCGCCACAAATAATAGTCATTCGCCCAAAGTCCTGTGACTTCCAAAGTAAGGTATTATCGATATATGCGAGAGGATATTTGACTACCAGTGGTATTGGCTCTGGCATTTCTTGTTCATGACCTAGTTCAGGAATTGCAATTGGAGCCACAGCTTGTTGTAAGGGTCGATTGTGAGCTGCACGTAGGACCGCTTGATGTTGTCGTCTTCGTGCCTATTTTATCATGCTGATTAGCTTATATTTTCATTTCATTCAATAGTAGTATTTTACTGGTATTCAATTGATTTGTTTTCAATACCAACAAGTATTTAATAATTGCAGTAACATACCAAACAGCTTCTACAACCCTTTCTCAATACACCATGTCTATCCTGATCAAACTCGGTCTCTTCCTTCTCTCTTTTGCACCGGTAACATACTGGCATATTGATATTCTATGTATTCAATACTAATCATATACTAAATCTAGTAATAAGATGTAGCCAAGTAAGAATATTGTCAGAGAGTGCACTGGAAGACCTCGGACGGTAATGAGTCTTGTACTGAAGTGCAGGGCAGGGAGAGATCCACTCAGATCAACTGACAAAGTAAAATGCCTCAAGGAGAATGGGTGAACGGCAGAATATTCTGAGTAGCGAGATATTGCAAGCGAAATAAGGTGCGATAGGCAATGGTTCAATGAACTGCTTTCAGCAAGGATGCTATGGTGTTGGCTTGAGCTTGAGACAGTTGCAGGTTGTCAAAGGATGCCACTGTGACAGCAAGGGAATATCACGAGAGATACGGTAGAAGAGAATTTTGTAAGGACGAAAAAGACAATAGGAAGAGATAGTATGGGAGGAGGCATATACTGGGTGTAAAATACATAAAAGGCTAGAGAGGCTGATTTGTGGGTTGCTTTCTAGCTACAAATAAGAAGTCACTTCTAGTTGTTGTCCATAGAAATTGGAATATGCAGGTGATGGAAAAATTTTCCCCTTATACTTTATTATTTCCTTATTCTCCTTACTTCTATTTAAACACAGTCACTAACTAACCTTATCATAGGATGTAGCTAACCCTGAGGGTATTCTTTAGTAGCACATTGGCGAATTTATTAGTCATGTTATCAGATGATCAGATCACCCTTTTTGAAATTTGTTGTTCAGTACATACCCGAACACTTGCCAGCAGTCCCACCGCAACATTTGGCGGGAGTTGACCCAAGGGCATTACCAACCCTAGACCTGCCCCCCAGCAAAAAAGTGGTTCACCAAACCTTTTTTAATGTTCGACTACTCCACTGCCCCCCGGGTTCGAACTCATGATGGCCCCTGTTTCAAATTAGCTGACCAGTCTCCTAAGCCATTTAACCATAGGAACTGGCCGGTAATACTTTTTCTTCTTGATCTTTTAACTGCTTCTTCGGAAAATAGACAATCCAGGCCCCAACACTTTATTTTTGGTAAAAAAGGACATCGGTATCTAATCATAGTACTCTCTCATGATATCGATAGAACGAGGAACAGGGGGGTTCTGGTGTATGTCTGTGCTCTGCCTCCAACACACTCGCTTTATTTGTCAGAGGGCAAATGTTCCCCGAATTCCATGACTATATTTCCCTATGTAACTATTCCCCGGTGCAGGAAAGGGCAGGGATAAAACTTTTGTATGGTAAATTATCTATCCACACCCGACCCCCCATACAAAATTCGGACTCAAGTGTTCGGGTTCTACACGCCTGTAACTTGTACTCTGTATCTTCCCTCAGATAAGCAGATTATTTGCCATATATTTCTTTAATCCCTGTTTTCCGGTACTCCTAACCTAAAAAAAGGGTCACATCTCCCATTTTAGCTAGACACCCGAGTATGTGAGGCAAAATGTTTTCGAAACTAATTATACTAGTACAAGAGCAAGGTAAGAAACTCTACCACTCCAACCTTGGAACTATCTAAGCGGGGCTCTTCGGCATACCCCCCCCCCACCTCACACCGATGGCCGATTCTTGTCCATGTTTGCGCAGTTATAAAAAAGGATGATAAAAAGCAGAGCAACCTGGGGGGAGGGGGTGATAGAGACAGTCACTTGGGAAAGGTTAAAAAGGGAGCGAGAGGGGAAAGAGACGAATAAACAATCTCCGTGAGAGCAATGAGTGAAGGTTATAGGGAAAATGGAAATTACAGGGTCACCACAGTGACCACCAGCAGGCGTCCAAAACCAACCCTCTAAACTGTTATAAATTCTCCCTACACCAACAGTTGGCAGTTGAGTTGAGAATTGCAGGGATAAATATTACATCCATCTGTTGAAAAAATTAAAATATTATGGGTCGAATTTAGAGGTGTGAAGATATCCTACTCTATATCTTGTTGATCGCCAAAAGAATCAATATTTGCGCAAATATGCGTTTTGAGTGTGAAGCTCTCCTTCCCCCAACCTGCTCTCCTAGGTGCAAAACCTATGGGAATATGTAACGGAGGCTTCCCATGGTTATTTCATAAATAATTTTGCTCTTTGAATATGCCGGCTATCATGTCCCCTAATAACTTTCCCACTGCACCGGTACTTGCGTTCTTACCTTACGATTGACATCCACTCCACTCCTTAACAAAAAGAGCACAAATTTCTCCTGGCTATTTCCCTCATCTACGGTAGAAGGAAATAAATCTTGGCCCTATCCGATATTTGTGCTCCGGTGGATCACTTTCTCCCTCAACAGAAGCTCCAGACAACAGACCACCCCCCTAAGCCCGGGGGTGTATACTTGGCGATTGATAAAGTATTCGGATGAATTGGTGGGAAGATGTCCTAGTATACACCTGAACACCCGAATCTCGGCGCAAATTCATCCGAATACTTTATGAATCGCCAAAGTACTCCCAATTGATGTTGGTCTACCGTATTAACTCGAATAAGAGAGCTGTGTGCTACGTCGTTGGAATTGCCCCCTCTGGTAAGGTCTGGCATTTTTTGTTTTTTCACCTCCCTTGTTTTGCTGTGATTTTCGCCCCTTTCACAAGGAAGGGAATTCTTGACCACATAGCACACCGCTCTCTTATTCGAGTTAATACGGTAGGGATCTGGGCCCAAGAGGCAAAACAAGATTCGGTGACCGAATAGCGAGGTGCTGAATACCGCTGTGTCACCACCGTCAACATTAACCAGTAGCTAGTAGCACAAGAGCCATTCCTGGACCTAGGCTCCGAACAAGTTATCCTAAGTGGCGAGTCCGTTCGGCTTTGAGCAACTTACTGCAGGACCGGCCCAGGTTCTCTTCAGCACACCGGCGGGAATATGGAACAGTAGCTTCTGAAACCCAAGCCAGTCCCCGCCCCCATAACCCTCGAGGCGAAAGTGTAGGTGATACTATTTAGACTCTGTTCCCTTGTCCTGTTTTTCCAAGCGAAGTCGTGGTTCGCAACAACTTGTCCGTTTTCTCGTTTCCCTTATGATTCTCATTATAAACTATAACTAATAGAAAGCCTACGGGCCATGCATACATACCCCCAGACTACCCAGGCATAGACTTCCCAGCCTGGGTCACTTTAGGGATTGGCCTAGTGGTTGTCCGGGCCCTGCGGGCTTTGGGCCAATATGATCCCAGCGAAATAATCCACGCTCCTCAGAATCATTCCCGTGCTCCGGCTGCCAGAGAATATATTAACCATCGATTGGCCTAGCCGGCTAGGGCCACTATCTCGGACTATATATGGAGTGGTACTGTTCCGCAAATTTACCGCTAATTGATAAGCGTATTTCCTTTCCCCAAGAGGGCTGGGCCTTTTCTTACCAGCGTCGCATCAGAGATCACCCTTTTGTAATGAGCGACGGTGGATTGCGCATTTGATTGTCATCAATAATTCCTCTATGTGCTTTCGGGGCTACAGGATCTTATGAGAAGTCGAAATGGCAGAAATTTCCCCGACTTGCACTGTACAATAAACCACTCACAAGCGTCCTTGTATCTCGTCGCCTTTCCGTATCTCCCTAGCCTACTTGCCACATCGGCAAGAGCCCTTGATAAGAGTTTGGGCTTCCCCAAGTTTACCGCCCGAACGAGCGACCGGATTGCCAAGCATCTAATCAAGCTCCTTCATAGCTCAAGGTGAGGTGTTTTATCCCGAGTGACACCTTATGATAAGCTCTATCGCTAATTTTGTCGGTAGGCGAGGAGAATAGGCTGTGCCTAGGCTCTATCCTCCGAGAGGATTATGCAATCGAGAAAAAAGGCCCCGTGCGCTAAACCCAGGCAAGGATGGGAAACTCCTTCCTTCCCACCATCCCAACACCCTCGAGCCTTGGCTAATGTGTTTTTTTCATAACAGTCGTTAGAGGAACAAGCTAGTGCCCTACTCGTACTGCACAGCACTCCTCCCAGGTTCAAGCCACAAATCCCCAGGATCCACTAAGCTACGAGTATCATCCCCACGGAGCTATCTTATCACCTGACGAGATGCTCCTCTTGAAGTGGTTACAGTGGTCCGGCGGCAGTGTTCGCGGGTAATTCCGTCTAGTGAAGGACCGCAAACAACACACCAGGCTGTCAATTACACTCAACCAGCTTAGTTAGCCAATTGCTCCACTGTCGCGTGCAAGACAGTAAAATATCAACAATTAAAGAAACAGTACTTGCACCTACGAGACCGGGAATGTACACTGGAGTACTCGAGTACTCGAGATGTCCACGTCACATCTCGGGCATCTCCAGTCTAAAACTGCTCCACTCTTGATGTCCAAAGCTACACCCCCCAAGCAAATTTGCTTCCAAAAGTCTCAGACAACACGAATATTGACCAGAGCCCGCGCTCTGGTAATAATAGTCCGACAGCGACAATCGACGATGCAGTCAAGTCATTCTGAGTTGGCTTTTCATTCATCCATCATAGACACGAGGGGTTTGACGGCTTGACATGACAGCTGTCTTTTATGGCGTCCCCGAATTTCGACAGCAACTCGCGGCTTTAGATGGATCAGCTCCTTTTGGGCTGATTGGCTGACAGAGCCTACCGTCCACAAACTTTGTCTCGAAGTTTGCCTTTGACAGTAGAGACATTAAGTTGCTATCCTCGCAGCCATCGGGGCTATATGGTAGGCGTAGGGTGGGCCCGGGGGAGGCTCGTGATTCACGTATTTCTTCCTCAAACAGCGGCGCTGTGGCCAGGAAACACATCAAGGGAGAAACACATCAAGGGAAACACATCAAGTTGTCCCTACTCACACCAGTTCTTACGGGGAGCAGGCTCCCACTGTCTTTTGGTAAGGGATATTGTGCTGTATATAGTACATCTAGGAGTAAGGTACCCACCGATTCTGAAGATGCATACTCGATCTGATAGGCGATAGAAGACTTCTCCTTAGGAATCGCTTAGACCAAAGAGATATGCAAGGCGAACCTACCCCAGATGAGATACAGTCGATTGGAGGTGGGGGCGATACCTAAAACCGATCAAACCCTGTCTATTCGGCTACCCCAATCTTTCCTAAGTTTTCTGATCTTCACCAGGTAGGCAGGATTAGGGTTCCACAATACGCCAGCCAGATCCTTGTGGGACTTGTTCCGGCAAGTCGAGGGAAGATCTTTAGTATTGTTACCGTTACTGCGCATGATCATTTGGGTAAGATGGGGTGCCATACGTTATCTGAGTTATTAAAGTGAAGATAAGAGTATTGTATGGTACTCGCGCCGTGGAGCAGAAGTCGGACACTTATGCATTAGAAACCGCGCCCTTAGGTGCCTACTTCAACCTAGCCGCGCAAACACTTTTCTGGTAACATGCTCGTGCTATTCCTAGCATCTAGCGAAGATGTTAAACATTTGAAGCTTTTCCTTTTATTCTGATTGTGGGAAGATGCCGATCCTAGTGTTGGAGCATATTTCTTCAGCCCACACCTCCGCTTTCAAAAATTGGAAAATCAAGCAGCGTGGCACTTTCCTATCGGTTGGGCCCCGGAACGACGGCGGACACAAAATTTCACTTTGATGGCTGAAAAGTAAGGAGGGCCAATTCTCGAGCAGCCCAACCCGGTCGGCATTTCTTTTCCCGAGAAAAAGGAAGTGGCACTTACAGTACCGGTACCACAGAATGTGATGTGATCCGGATGATATTCGAGGATGTGATCGCCGGGGGGATGGATTGTCTATCTCCTGGGCAACGAGCATGTGGAGGTTACACCACTCGCAGCTCGAGCACTCAAACAATTGCGCAGGGTCCTCGGACAACCTACCGTATAGAATAAGGTGCTGATATTGTCTTACCCGCACCCCCCTCCCACTTGCGCTGGCAGAAGCGAGGATACAAGAACCAGAACCCAAGCCTCCCCAGGAACAAACTAAAGCCTATAGATTCTGCTTCCAACTTAACCTCCAATTCTTATACTACCGAATGGCTGTGCTATTTCCCTTACTTGAGCGTTCCTGGATTGCCCCCATTATTCGAAATCCAAAGTTACGGTATTCTCGAGCGCGCCATCGAGAGGTGTTGGGTTTCACAGGTGTTTAGGACGTGACAGTTGGCCTCAAGATTAACCCCAGCAACGAGAGCTTTTAAACCTTACATTTTCCCGAGGCAGGCCACGGCCAACACAAATTGACACCAGATCAGAGCTCGCACCAAGACACCCGATGGGAGGATTTAAATAGGTTTGATTCCCCAGATGATTGTTTTTCCCCATTTCGACCACTTCACACTTCTATCGCGGCTTCTAAGATTCGGTATAGCATTCCCTGCATACCATACTTAATATGCGTAGCCCATCGACGCCGTGGCCGACCATGCCGCTGTTATGGATTTTGTGTTTCTTTATAGCTAAGCCTATACTAGCAGCCGTCGATTTCCAAAAATGTTGTACCCGAGTTCCAGTCTCGGAGGAGCTTCAGCCACTCCAGTGGGACGCCTGTCATTCCTCTTATAACGCTTCCGAGACCGATCCTAATAAGAAATGGGCCCCGGAGATTCTAACTACCTATGCCTGGTGCCATAAGGTCTGCGAAGCAAGCGGTAACTACCAAGCAAGCGACACCAGTCAGTGGCTGTCACCGTTGGCAGCGTGGGTCATCCCCGCCTCGGCGCTCCTGTTCCTAGTACCTATTTCCGAACATCTTAAAAACAGCAAACAATACGCCCTACGAAAAAAAATATGGGGGAAGTACTTTACTAATTGGGGGTCTCCTCTGGTGGAATATATTCAGATATTGGGAGATCCGGCCAGCGCGTTTAACGGGGCACTCGCGCAGATGATTGCTGACTGGGCGCTCTGTTCATCCATGTATAAGAAGCCCAATGGGAAGAGAGAGCAGGACCTTATCCTGATTGTGATCCTAGCGGAGCAGGCAGACTTTTGGCATATTCCGACGAGGAATGCGGTTGAATTGATGGCTGGATCTAGTCGAGCGAGAGAGTATAGTCGGAGTGCAGGGAGAGTCATTTGGAGCGCTAGAAAGAAATTTAATACCTCTGTTGTCTTACCTACCGCACTATATATTGGCGTTGCAGCTGCAGTTTTCTATGATGCTTATCAGAAGCTTGGCGACAATAGTACTTCGTGAGTTTCCTTCAGGTAGAGTGCTCATTGTGTGGGCATGCATGCTAACCCAATACATTGCAGACATAGCCTCGCGTAAGTCCCACCTTTCCTAATCCTTCCGGGAGATATTACATATTCTAACCCTAATAGTTATGGCGTATGGTACAACTGGATCCTACTGCTTTCAGTCTTCGCCAATTGCTTCGCTTCTCACTCGAACCTCGATGCAGTCCGCAGTGGCTTGGAGATAATCTTACGCGGGGTGATTGAGAACCATACCATCGCCCAATTATCAAAGATCGGCTGGGATAGCCAAGCAGCACAAACACTGGACCAATCCTATAACATCGCGATAAAGTCCCTGTCACCATATCCGGTGCCGCACCCCCCGATGCTTCTCAACCCGAGAGACCTCTACTCAGGAAATTTGGAGTGCAAGGGAGTGCCATTACACGGGAGATATCGAAACACCCGCAACTGGGTTCGATGGCTTCATAAGAACGGGGTCGACATCGCACGGCCGACTGAGGGAATCTTGAGTTACAATATATTCTGGCCGGATTGGTATTCAAAGCATCATCCAATAGTTCGTCACGCCTTCCTGCATAACTCCACCTACCCCGCTAACTCAGCCAAACTTGCGCAAGGCGATGTACCTTATCACACAGCTACTCTCCTGGTTCCTCGTCCTCTTTTCCTGCGCATGCGCAGCTGTCCGTGCGTTCCCCTCACTCTCCGCAATCTTACCATCAGAGATCTAACTTATCTGCCCCCCGATCAGTCTCCTACACCACCCCGAAAGTGACTCTCGGATGTCGCTCAATGAACCACGTCATCTACGCATCAATGGCACTCCTCACCGCGGTAACCCGTGTCGTCAAAGACAGCCTCGAAGAGTCCGAATATATCCGAACGTATCAGGTCGTAACGGTATTCTATCACACCATGGGCTCGCTCAACGCCATCTTCATCCTAATCGGGGGCTCCCTTCTTCAAATAACAGGAGTTTTCCGGAACTGCTGGTGCATGGCCGGTTTCGTTGGGCGGAATGCGAACACGACAATCAACTTGAGCACGAACACGTACGCACATCAATATTGGGCCAGGACGGTGTGGCTACGGGTTGCCTATCTGGCGTACGGTGAGGTTGCAGGGTTTTGTGTTATTGCGCTGTTCGTCCGGCTCTATATCACCCGCTACGTTCGAAGGTCGTTGATTTAGGACGGAGTACGGTCTCTTTGGTGATCGCTGTATATACCTCGCTTTTGTATCATAGATGGGGGAGAGGGGTGTTATGGGCTTGGATCCTTCTGATCTTAGATAGATATTGAATTTAAAATATTTATTACTATCCAACCAGGGGTATGTACCGTACCCTCTTCTTTGATAGGGTGGTGTCTCAAAAGTGCCATACAGACCACAAGCTTCCTGCACAATCAAGGTTTCAACACAGAATTTTAGATCTCCGTCGACTGTTCCCACAAAGTAGAGAGCTTTCGGGGACCTCCCTGACTTTCATGCTGTGTTCATGCATAGTGTAGTACCACTCGCGGATTCCATGACCTACAATTTATATCCCCTGAAACGTGACACCATGATGGCTCGAAATCCGAGCTTCGTCACCCTCATACGAACCCTCGCATCCAGCACAATTTTCTCGGATATTCGGAAAAAAAATAGGACACCTCGGAGCGGCACTAACATTGCCCGTTCGGATTCCTGCTTCACTCCAATCAGCTCTTCCAAAACTATCTAATCCCCTAGCTCCTCGGGCGCCAATACATATATTAAATTTCTATCATAATATATATCCTCTTTGACGAGAGCCCACCATTACGGAATATCCAGCATAGGGCCTCCCTCGCCCAGGAACAAATAAATACATTTGCTCGGAAGCAACATCGCTCAGCGCAATACGATGGCATAAAGTTCATATCTCGCGCTCAATATATTTGCATTATCTACTCAGGGTTTCAGTTCGGGGTTTATTCCGTAAATAGGATAGTTGAGGTAACATCTAGGGTACGTAAGCCCTATGTGAAGTTTTGTGGCTATTCATAGTATAATAGATGATTAGAAGTGAGGTATTTGTTAACTTTGGGTGTTTGTGCTCAGAACCCTTCTACCATATTAGAATGCGCTATTGTGGGGTATCAACTTATGCATTAGGGTGGGAAGTGGGTTCTGTTTTGATTTGGTTTAGAGACCAAGCCTAGATATCAGTATTCATTACATAAGCCATCCAGCGAGACTACTTGATACCACACTATCATGCCACAGACAACACAATCTCAAAACCGAGGAAGGGTTTTTAATATCCGGAAATTCTGCCCTACTATCGTGAACAAGGGACTGCACCCACCGGAAGTGGACGAGAGATCGGCTTGGGTACACATCCGCCGTAATGCACGGTAGTAACTTCCCCATTTGGAACTCCTAGTACGTTACCTCCGTAGTACAGATCGCCCCAGGGGATTCAGGTGATGATTACTTTCTGCTCTCCAGCGATTAGCTTCCGCGGATGCCCCCTTGATCCATAATGTATGGCGCTCTTGCACGAGAGGAGTTTGAGGTCGCTGGGAGTATTTTTAAAAAGTTGGGTCGGCCGGTGTTTCGCATTTGCTCGAGACCCTTCTGATCCTGGAGGACTATGTTGATCGTGTAGCAGGGTCAATGGCTAATCATAGGAATTGACTGAGTGCTTTGATTGCTTCGAAATACAAGGCTAGGCTGCAGCCCTCCTGCAGCCCTCTTCTGCTACTCAAGGCTGTAAGGGGGGCGAGGAAGGATAATGTGATACGAGAAGTCGAAGGAGAAACTCGTATCATGGATTAATATCTCTAAAGTAGAGTCGACTTCAGACTCGAAGTAGGGTGGGCGGTATTTATATACTTAATTATCCTCTGGCTGCTTGGGCCCTGGAAGTGTTTGAATAATGCTCTACCTTACCTTAAGTTATACCTCAACGGCGTAATAAGATATCTGAAAACGGCATTCCCCCACTTAAACCTTGACTCCAGGACATCGTGTTTTGCTATCTGGGCTCATGCTGCTAATAAATGTTCGCCGTATAAAAAAATAAAATCAGCAAAATTACGGAAGAAGCTCACTCAAGCCCGGAGTGTCCAATGGCCTCTACGCCCCATGCAACTTCTCTACATCCAAGCAACCCCACATTACCGTATTGTATTGCGTCGCACGCTATGCAAACTCACCGTTCAGGCTATTGGAAGCACTGCTTCAATGTGATGTCAAGTGTGGATATGTTCGGCAAGTTGCCATGCCGCTTGGAACATGGGGATCTAGGAAAAATGTCACAAGTGATATCGATGTATATTCATGCTGCAGATTGTTATAAGTAAGACAGCCTCAGGCGCGTCTATAGGCAAGCAAGTAATGCAGCCGCTCCCTCTCTTTGATCAACCGGTCCCATTACCTTACCCTTCGGCTCCGGTCTCTTTTATTCCACCTCCGGCACTAACCCTGACGGGAACCCGAGTGATATTTTGTGATAAAATGGTTCGAAATCCCCTTCCGCGAGCACAAGTGAGAGGCCATCATTGTCTTTCGTAAGACTAGGCAGGGGGTCTAACCAGTATATAGGTATATATGCCTAGTGCAAAGGCTTTTTACAGCTCACCAGATTGGGGTGGCATCGGGGGCGCGTTCCGCATGGGGAAAAATATACTTCCCTAAGCATGATTCATGCAGTTATCTTTATGGGGGAATGTCAATTATTAAAGTAGACCCACCGTGCCCTGAGCGAGGTGGTGCCCCCAGCGAGGCACGGTAGAGTTGCTGTGGCGGAACCGGTGTTTAGTAAGAATCCTCCTTGGACTATGAGCGCCGTGCCTCGCTGAGGGCACCACATCACTCAGGGCACGGTGGGTCTACTGCCTCCCCCGCATGTTGTGATTCTCGGACCTAGGATCTCGAGAGCTACAGCTCTCGACCCCAAAATCCTCTCTTCGAAGATCTCTAATCAGGCTTGAGGACTTTTTGAAGGGCACAGAGGATTGCTCTACCCTTGTAGCAGATGTCTACTGGCTGGAATAGAGCTTTTGGTCAATCAATCCCTATGCAGGCCTAATAGCATAGGTAAATAATAATCTAAGCGGACGGTTGGGGTCTGTATTAGGTGACTTCCCGTTAATGCTCAGAACGAACTTTCCAAATTTCGCCTGACTAACACATACTATTAACGCAAAGACTTTAGCTGAAAATTACCCAGATACGCAGTCCCCGGCATTTTTATATCCCATCAAATAAATCCACCACCTTACTATATCACCAACGACTACTATGCAGATATCTTGGAAATTCACCTAAAAGGGAGATTATTCATTCTTACGATGTAGGTTCCAGAATTTTTCTTACCGGATGGCCGCCAATTCTCCCATAGAGGCTTCAAGTTGGTTTAGCTAGCTAGTGCACATCATTTAAGGGACTCCCACCGTTCCGCTAATGTCTGACCGGCCGTCAAGTACTTTGTACAACCGCGGTCACCGATAGCAAAGCGGCCCTCCATCTTCATCTCATATCTACGGTGGTTGCACAAGACTCCCTATCCGCAGGCTTCACGCACTCTTTCTTTGAACCCCAAGCAAAGCTTAAGCCATGAGTTCCCTAAAAAAAATCCCTACAGCCGCTTACCCGCCCCGCCACCCACCATGACCTCTATTCTCGCCTCCCCCGCTTCTGCACCCACACACACTCGATAGCTATCATGCCAAAGTACCGAGGGATCGATACAGTATCTCGGATTACGGTCGGCTCCCGTCCCACAGATCCTTCGAAGGAACACCAGATTACCCACTAACCTGGATACTGACACGACGTCATGTCCACACTTCAGTGCCGTGGGTACATGCATACATAAATCGGGCGGAAACCTGCTTCTTCAACGAGCTCTGCAGGTACCCCATGGCCCAACGATCGCCTAAGGTAATACAATGTGTGTACTCGTAATTTCCTGACGTTTGTGAACACAACTGCTATTGCATGACACCAAAATCCTGAGGCTCTGGTCGATTTTTTGCCCATATGCAAGAGCAGTTGTGTTCACAAACGTCAGAAAATTACGAGTAGATACACAAAATGTATCACGTGATGAAAACTACCAAGATATATCACTCTTGCTAGATTCCCTTAATTGCATCGCCTATTTGTCTAAAGTTAGAGATAGAGACGGTGCACCTAAGCGGCATCATGTGGATTCCCGTTATCCAGGCAGCTCCTACGGAAGCCTCCCCCCTCCATATCATAGCAAATGGATCTCGTGGGAACTTGAAAAGTGCTAAATAACAGATGTATACCTAATCGGCGGGGCTCAATGATGTTTGGATATGATGTTGCACTCGGTGGCCGTTCCATTGACCTCTGTATTTACTGGAGGCTCATATTGCGCTATGTTACTTCCCCTTGTCGAAAGAATGCACACGTGTATGCCGCGTATGAATCCCGGCACTCGGATGACTTCCTTATGTTTGCTTCTCTATATAGTGTCCCGCTTCCCTTCCTTTCTTCTTCCCTAACGAACTTTTTTCCTTCTCCTTCTTAATCAAGAGAACACTCAATAAAACTTAGACCTCGTTTATTTCGCATAACACGACTCGTAACACCCCAGATTGTCACCCGTGCTAATAGATTTTTCCTCCTAGGCATCACCGACACCACCGGTAACTAGTTTCAGGAAAGTTACCAACCCCCATAAGCCCAAACACCTCCGGAATGGGAAATATGCTCGGCGCACACCTTGATATCCCGCACCAACCGACAACACTAGATCCAAAGGACCCTCGAGTGATTGTAGGTGATCGCCAACCCTCGTCCAAGCCATCCGGTAATAGACCAAACCAGTCCACACTACTCCTGAGTGTGGGGCGCCACCAGCCACGCCGTTTCCTCTTCAGCTTATATCGTCCCAAACAATTGCTCAATTCAGCAACCCGATGAAGGGCCCCCTCGCAGCACTTTTCCGAAATAACCCGTCCAATACCATGCAGGGCTCCGAGGGGAGTGACACAAGCAAAGCTAATTCTCATTATCCTCTTTCCGGTCAACAGAGGATTGAAAACCCCGCTACGCTGGCACGACAGCGCCCCACTCGCGCACGGGAAAGCTGGTGGCGGTGTTTTAGGGCTTGGCAGTGAACTACCCGCTGTGCTGGAAAGTCCCCACGGCCTTTAAGCCGTATTTTGACGGGTTCGTCCGCATGCGCTGATGAGAGGATTCAAGTTCGAGTCCAACTACTCACAGCAATGAATGTGTGTCAGTTCATGGACATCAAGGTTCCTACAGAGCGGCCTATGCCACAGTTTGCATGCCAGCTGCCCCAGATGGACGGGATCCGAGGGCTCATGAGAGCCAATAGGAATGACTGATTAGAAGGAAACTCGAGCAACTGGCGATCATGAATGAGCGAGAACAGGTGATGTCTGCAGAACCCCGAGTCAAACATGGGGGTATATGAGGCTATCTGCCGCACGCGGTATCCGGCCATATCGAGTGACCTCCAGGGAGACCAGAATTATGACACTCAATACCGTACCGAACTCCGCACAGCGTTCTACTAATTGGATTGAAGAACCTGGTCCGACATACACGCCCAACCACCCTGCAGATCACAATTTTGACATGTCGGTATTTCGATCGATCGAGGATTGACCGACATGGTAATACTCTCCAAACTACCGATTTTCCCTAGCGAGATGTGGGGGGCCTGTGATTATTATTACCGGGTGATACTGTACCAATGGGCCCAGTTATGCAACTCAACCCACATTTAATCACTACGAAGAACTAACAATGCCCGCCTCGATTTGCTATCGGGCACGATAATTACCTAGATGGTAATTGGCGACGAGTCAACCCCCAGGCGAACACCGGGGCCAAAGTTCCAACACGTTTCTTGAAAGAGGAAAAAAAAACCCGCCTTCAATGGCTCACGTGTTGTTAATGTCCTTCCCCGCTCCTTCGCAGAAACCTCACAATTCAGAGGACAAAACCACTTATCGGAACTCTTATCGCCCCCCCCCCACACGCTAGACTTGGTGTCGTACTTGTTATTATCTCGTTGAATTGAGTATCTCCGTGCAGGGTTCTAATCCCCGTTTCAAGGCAGAGGTTACTCACAAAACCCACCCGAGTAGTGCTAGGTAAGAAAGGAGGATCGTATCAACCCCTCCTGTTGGACTACCGGTACCTAGGCTCTTGTTAACCTCCGCCATTGTTCAGTCCACCCTTGATGCTTTGTTCGGGGTGGTTGGAGCTTGCCAAGGCACTACCCTATTTGACGAGATAGCGCCGTACGTTAGGCTAGACTCCCACAATACCACAGACCCGCTCCCACCAATTTCAAGAACCAATCACAAGGACGGTATTGCTGTAACTATGTCACGGACCGGCATGAATATCGAAAATTTCCTGCGGCTCCTGTTGGTGCTTTGTGACGGTGGTAACAAGCGACCTTCTGTCAACGCAGTACCAGTACGATACCGCAAACGCGCCCCCGAGCACAACCAATATTAGCCAGACTACGGTATGAGCGACTACTGAGGAATACTGAACGAGTCAGAGGGATAAATCCTTCTTATTCACTCAAGTCTTAGAGACCGACAAGAAATACCGGTATCCTCCCGATAAGTACCGCACCACCTACAAGTAGTAAGACTCCCTGCCTTACTGTACCGCGAAGCGTTCAACACCGAAATAAAGTAATTAAGAATAGAAGTAAAAACCACCAACACCGTCAGAAAGGCCCAAGATAGGCATCGCTTAGGCCATAAAGAGTCAAGGGGGAGCGGCCTTCGTTGGGAATTTAGCACAGATTGCAAATCCATCGACAAACAAACCACGCCATGAAAACCCCTGCGATCTACCTCCACCAAGCCTCTAACCTCCGGGCTGGGAGACAAAAAAAGGCCTCGAGGAGCGTTCCCGCTTTAGCGATCAGCCCCCAAAACGGGTTGGATCTCATTAACCGGTATGATATACGCAATTTCTTGACTTGCCAAGCTAAGCCCATACTGTGCAGACGGCGATAGCAAATCGCAAGAAGCTTTCAATCTACACGGGTATGCAGTAAGCTATCCTTCACGTTTCACTAAAAACACGATATCATGTTCGGTGATTCCGAGAGGAAAAAGAAAGGCAAAAATAAATAAATAAACGCCTTTCAGATGCGACATCATTTTTCAAAAGCAGTGATATGCGAGCTTGCAGGAAGAAGGGCCAAACAGAAGGGAGCGGAGCCCGCCGGTGAAAATGACGCGACCGCTGGACGTCCAGAATTTCCCCGTTTGGATCTAGATTTAAGGGGAAGTAACCACGGCAAAAATATTCCTCTTTTAGCCCCCCGGCCGGGTGAATGAAAGGAAAATTACAACATGGCATTCGCCTTCACCAGGGGAAGCAACTCCGACGTCCCACTGTAGTGGGATTTTTAAATTATATTTCCTATTTTCTTGGGGTATCATGGGTAAGACATTGGGTAAATCCAGTACGAGTACGGACCGCACAGCGCTCACTCAACCTCCCTTCCTTCCATCCACGCCATACTCAAAGTACCGGTATGCTACAAGTAATACCAGGGGTACTTGGTACTCCAGCAGAAGGCAAATAAAGCTTTAATCCATCCCTCTACTCCTTCTTTCCACCTTGGCAAAACACCCAAGAACAAATCCCACGCATGCCGAGTCGTCAATCGCGATAAGAAGCCACGCTACCGTACCGTATTTCCCCTCCCCTCGTGTTATTGACGATGGATGGTTCGCTCGTGACTTTCTTTTTATTATTATTACAAGTATTTTTTTCTTTTTCCCCCACCATCCCACACCCTTCCCCCAACCTCCACCTCCACCTTCACCTCCCTGCCAAAAGCTTAAGAATGTGAAATAACACTAACCTTGGTACGACATAGGCAAAGATAAGGCCTCTTGGCTACCTCGAAAAATTTGTGGGAGCTAAAGTTGAATAGGAAAAGTTTGGTCCATAACGCACGGGTATTGTATTATACCGGTATCATACGGGGGGGGGGGATAAACTCAAGCGAACCGGGGCGTTCCGTTGATCACAATTATGGAGTGAGTAGTTGGTATTATTAACAAGCCTCCCTTCCTTGTTCCTTTATTTCTTATTTCTTTCTTTCCTTTTCCCCGGAGGAATCAGTATTATTACAAATGGGAAAAGGTAACAGGTAATTTGAGCGCCGTTCCACTTCTTGTACCCTCGCGCACACAAAGGCCGTTTTTGTTGGTCCTTCAAATTTCTCTTTTTCTTCTCTACGCGACGGTAGATTAGCTAGCTCTCTAACTGCGGGAGGTAAAGGTTCATAACTGAAAAGAAGGAAAGTGTGGGTTGTGGGAAATCGTGCTCGTGAGGGGGGGAAAGAATGAGAAAGAATGAGAAATCTTTGAGCTCTGACCACCTGTTCGAAATCGATAAGATAGAGTACTGTACTCGAGTACCGGTAAACAATAATAATACCATACCATATCAGAGTTTTTGTGGGAAAGAAAAAAAAAAGCCTATTTTAACCTAACCCAGACACAGAAAAAAAGAAAGGAAAGAGAGAAAAAAGAGGACCCCCACCGACCCCTGATTGTTTTGCAAAAAAACAAAAAAAACAAAAAAAAACAAGACTCGCTAGCCAAGGTACGGTGCGTGCAGATATCGATCAACAGATAAAATAGAGGAATGGAATACAGGAATGGATGTCCCAGTATCGACGCAAATTATGGAGAGAAAGTGACAAAAGGGGAGGAATCGACTAAAAGACTACATTTTTTCTTTCTTGCTTCCTTCCTTCCTTCTTCGTAGGGGCTAAAGCGAGAGATAGATATTAGGGTGGAAAATAGTGGCTGTGAAGTGAAGAAGAAGCAGTAGAAGAAAAGGGGAGAGAGAAAGAAAAAAAAGATAACAATAAAGGAAATCAACTATTGCTTCTTGGACTTCTCCCCCTCTAGCTCGACCCCCCCGGTCGAAGGCGGCGAATGCTGCTGCGGCTGGTGCCCCTCAATCATTTGGCTGTGCGCGGCGATACCATGACGATCTCCAGCTGTAATTGGTGAATTCAATGTCAACCTAACGTCAGAGATAAGAGAAGAGTGGGGGGTGTGGTTATCCATACCAGAAACAGGAGTATGCGCGTCATGATGCTCCTTAGCCGGTGTCCAAGCTAGATAATCCCTCCGAACCTCAACGTAATCGTATGCGAACTCGCCGAGTTGGTCGTCGTCCATGCCCAAGAGCTCGGCCTGTTCGCTGGCACGAAGATGGAGTCCGGGAGTCTTGTCGATGGCGAAGCAGATGATGGTAGTCACGACAAAAGTGTACCCGGTGACAGCGCAAATGTAGGCGATCTGGATGTAGAGCTGCTTCCAGTTCTTGTTGACGAAGCCGCCCGCCATGCCGTTGTTCACACCATCGAGGCCGATGATGTAGTCAGCACCGAACAAGCCGTTGAAGAGGAGACCGATCATGCCGGCAACGCCATGCTCAGCGAATACGTCCATTGCGTCGTCAATGTGGATGAGGTACTTTATTTTGGTGGCGTAATTGCAGACAGCGCCCGTGACGACCCCCAGGAGGATACTACCGTGGGGCATGAGGAAACCGGATGCTGGGGTTGCTGCGACGAGGCCGGAGATGATGCCTGAGCAGAGACCGACCATTGACCATTTCCTCGCCAATCTAAAGTCAAGGAGGACCCATGTGGCGCCGGAGAAAATGGCTGTGAGATTGCTGTTCCAGCAAGCAACAACTGCGCGAAGGTTGGCACCTAGTGCTGATCCACCATTGAATCCGAGCCAGCCGAACCACAGGAGGATGGTGCCGAGGGTGATCAAGGATACATTGTGGGGCCTGAAGTTGAGAAGCATCTTCTCTTGGCGTTTACCGAGGACAAAAGAGTATGCAAGGGCGCCCACTCCGGATGCGATCTCGACGGGTCCACCACCTATTAACACCATCAGCTTAATCGAACCTGTATGCCAATCAGTTCGCTGATACATACCAGCATAGTCCAAAACATGATACTTGAAGGCCCATCCGTTAGGATTCCATACCCAGCAGGCAATCGGACAGTAAACAAGAGTCATCCAGAAGAAAGAAAAGACCATGGCAGGTAGAACTCTCCCCCGCTCAGCAATAGCACCCATGACAATAGCAACAGTAACTGCAGCGAACTGCATCTGGTAAAAACTATACAAGAGTTCCGGAACGAGAGGACTGCCGGGCGATGGGAGGGCGAGTGTGTTCCGCAGGGCGAAGTGGTGTAGGTCTCCAATGAACCCATTGGTCGCGGACTTCGAAAAGGCTAACGAGTACCCCCAAAAGTACCATTGGAAGGTAACGACCGCTGATGAACCTATACAGGCCCAAATGAGGGAGAGCGCAGACTTGCGGCGTGCGAGACCACTGTAGAGAAAGCCGAGTCCGGGCACCATGACAAGTACCATGGCCGAGGCAATAATAATATATGCTGAATCCCCTTGTGAGAACCATTGGTTCAGATTCTCTGTTCCTAGAGTAAACCCAAACGTCTTAGTGAACTAGAACCACGCTAGAAATAGCGGCTCCGGATATAAACACGACTTACTAGAATCGCCCCCAGTTTCGAGGTTTGTCCCATTGAACACCGCTGGTGCTCCAACCCATGAGTGCGACATCTTGAAGCTTCCCTTATTTCAATAGCCGTGTAGGTGAGAAAAAATTTGACCCGAATTTCCACCTCAGAGAACGTTTGCCGAATTCGAGCTTTCCGTGCACTGGAAGAATGATATTCGGACCCGGCCACGACGACCCTTCAAGGAGGGGGGGAAGCAAGGAGGTTTAAGAAGGAAATTTCGCCCTCGGAATTGAAGATTATGGGGATGCGTTACACAGATGGACCGATAGGGTTTTCGATTGCGGCTAGCGTATTCCAGTGCGGTAACTTTCGAGCAAAACTCGAAGAGGGTGGCGTACAATCTCGAGACCGTAGTACGGCGAAGATCGGTGCCCATGCATCTTCGAACCATCGGAGACTAGACTATTTCGGGGAAATCTCACTCCCGTACTCCTCGTACAAGTACCGTAAACAGAAATACTTATCAGTTCATGGGAATTGGGTCGATCTGCTGGTATTTGCATAGCCATGTACCGCCGGGCCGCCGCCCTTGGCTGTTGTCTGAAAGGAGATCAGAATCCCTTTTTGAGTAGGCTTGGCTTGCTGTGATCAATCATGTAAACATGCGAGTTGATTGAAAGCTACTCTGGAGAAGGGTGCGAACTGTTGCCTTTCTTTGCGCTCCCTGCAACGAGTTAATCTTCCAACTGGAGCCGCGATGGTGATGTTTCTTGGACTCTGGTCAGGATTTCGATTTCCAATATCTGTTGGTTGCCACACACCCTTGCCTTTCTCATCCCCCGTTCCAGCCTCCTAGCCCTTGGCATGGGATGGACACATGATAGCCTAGACCTCATCCGTCTTATCTTTGTTGCTAGTGTCTTGGCGAAATTTTCGCACAGATAAGAAGACAAATTCTTAGTCTTTGGGCTGACTATACTCAAGTACTAGTACTGTAAGTCTAGCACTTATTTAGATTCCTCACTCGCTCAACCTTGCTGTTCCGGTCCCAGCCTGCGGGGTTTGCTCAGCTCTCCGGGTTCCATGTTCATGGGAGGGGTGTAAGCTTATCTCTCTGTCTTTGTGGAGAGAGGCAACCTCTGATGAAGCCTGTACGGTACTCGAGTATTCCTGGACCCTGCCTCCTCTTCCCCATGAAAGTTCGGTTATTCCGGTCCCGAGAAGACTAGTGATGTACTGGTACTGTATTTATCTTTGATCTCTTGGGTTTATGTATGCGTAATGTCGTGACGTTTGTAAAACGGGCTACCATTGCACACAGCCAAAGGTTGACCAGAGCCTCAGAATTTTGGCGGGTATGCAATAGCAGTCCGCTTTACGTACGCCGCGACATTGCAAATATCACTCGGCGACCTTGCTCATCAAATCATGAAATTTAGCCATCAACGGTAGGCTATCCCCTATTCCACAGTCAAGGCATCCCTCGTGAGGGCATGTTACCTTGCTGATGGATGCTCTCCTTACTCGAGTATCGCACAAGCCGAAGCTTGGATCCCTAATCCGAAAACTGTGATGTATCCTTGCGGATTTCTGGTGATCTGTGCGGAAGGTATTAGGGTTGGATAGTCGGGCGGATTCCTACCATGCTTAATTGCACGCAGCACAGCGCATTCGCAACATGTACTTGTACTTGTAGCATGGTACTTGCCTGGGACGAGTATCATAGTTTCCCACCGAAATGTACCAGGCTAACTTTACCTGCTAACCTTATTGGGGACAGCACCCCGGCGCGAGTGCCCTCTAGAAGTTAGTGAATAGTTGATTTAAGTTAACCCGCGAAATAATCCCTGTCTTTTACGAAAATATCCCCCCTTCCCTACCATACCGGTAGCTGTCTTGTAGCCGTCTGCCTGGACAAGGTACTAGTACACAAACGTACCATTGTTACACGTTGTTGTATGTCAACGGGCTTAGTAATTGCAGAGATAACAACATTCCGAACCCGGAATGACCGAATCAATTTTAAATGGACATAACAAAAAGCAGGAGGATCGAAACCAAACCGGATCAACAGTCCAGGCCTTAAACGGGGTAAAAAAAAAGGGTAAAAACTTTTCCTCATGCTAACTTTTTCCTCGTTGTGTATGATTGCAGGCTGAACGAATAGAGGTTCGGTGCAAAAAGAAAAGAAGAAGAAATCGAGAAACGTTGCAGAGGAGTATCGGCGGCCGCCGTCAGAACGCTTCCAAAAACTAAGGGATAAATGAAACATTGTACCGGCACTATGCCGTAATCTCCCACTCCCACAATAAGTTCGACAAAATATTATGAAGCAGTGTAACGTTACCTCGGGCCCATCTGATGAATTCATCCGGATGATACCGGTTCCCAACTTGAGTACCGTATGATGGTTCTTGGCGGCTCAAAGACAATATCTCCATGACGAATCCAAACTGAGAGCAAGATGCGGTAAAAGAGCACGTGATCGCATCTTGCTTGATAGGATTTCGCCTAGCCTCCCAGTAACCTCTTCTTGATCGGACTTTTTTCACCCACCCACCCCCACACCCGGGGCGGGGCCGTCACAATTGCTCCAATGTGTCTGACGCCACAAATGGAGCACGTTATCTTGTTAGATAGTTTCACTTTCCCGTTGATACCGGGGTGTGCCGATGCTGCCCCACTTGCTTAAGATAGTACAAAGAGCCCTAGCTCTCGAGGCCTGATTTTGTAGTATATATACCACTGCGAAGTTAACTAATCGTTGATTGGACGATAGTGCGCAATTCTCATTGCAGCATGAGAGTCTCAGATCGTGAGGTCATGCTGTATCACTCGTCCTATCGAGTCTTTTGTCCTATTTTCAGACTTAGGATGCTATGTAAATCGCCCCTAACAGCACTCGGGAAGGCTGCGCTAATATTGCTTAGGAACCACTTTCGACGGGGAACGCTTCTCGTTAGAGACTTCCACCCTAAGCGGATCTAGTGGTTTAGCCTTTGTCAACCTTCTTTCCAATTGCAGGTGCGAGAGCTCCAACTGGGGAGTTTGAGTGGTTTGGTTTTAATGCGGATAATTTTGGTATATTCGAAAGTCTACCAACTCAGCGCTTCATTAATTATAGCACGGTGCCTACTCACAATTGTCCCGTGATGTTTCGCGTCCACCAGGTAGTCCCTCATCTGTCACCGGGGTCGTTTCGTACCGGCCCGCCGGCCGTGGGAGCTCCTCTTGAATACGTAAAGGTGTTACAACACAGATAACACATGCTACCAGAAGCTGTTACCCTACTACCTGGGGTGCGCTGGGGTAACCGCGCCCCGACGGTGTCTCGTTCTAGAATTCCTAAGTATCATCCGTGCTACGCGCTCCAGGGGTTTGGAGTGTGCTCGAGTACGAGCACTTCTATCACACATTACAAGTGCCTTGCGTGATAAGCCATGGTAATTCCTGTAAGCTTTAGGACGTGAAACAGAGCTACCTTACGTACGAGACAGAACTCATTGCGGAAACAAATAGTTAGACCGGGATTTATGACACCTGCTCGATTAAGGTTCGTCTTGTTTAGATGCCTTTTGTGGAGCCTCGAAATCCTTACACTTCTGCGAAGGCCCGATGAGAGAGGGAGCCAAGGATTTCAAGGGGCTACCCCGATTCTTGCATTTCCGCATAGTAGCTCAGCACCTCCTTTGTAGCCTGAGAAGTATCTTGTCTGTTATTTGACGGTAACGAGAGGCGCCAGCCCCGGGTTGAAAGAAGTTTACCGCGATTGTGTGCTAATTTTTTCGAGTTGCAAGACTTCTGTGTGGGTAGCGCCTTTTCGCGTACGAAGCTGACAGGTCAACTCCAAACTTGGCACTCGAAGAGCTCTCTTTCAACTCTGGAGCTGAATACCCCTAATGCCGGAAGTTTTTACGCCGACACATTTTGGGTTGAAACAGGGTTGGTTAAATAGATACGGTAGGGCAGTCTTCTAGATCTTTTTTCGGCTTCTTAGGTTGGAGCTCCAGATGGGCGATCCACATAGTCTTGTTCGGAATTCCTCAAAACTGTGATCAAATTTTTGCCAAGGATGGGCCAAGAGAACTTTAAATGTCATTAATGAGTGTAAACCTCTGTGAGGGTTTTTTTGTAAATATATTAGCTAGGGTCAGAGCTTCATACCCCAGGCCCGGCCAAGTTCAATATATGCCGCTAAGGACCCTGATGAAGTCATGAATTTTAAAAGAAAGGAATAGTTCCGGCCACGTGAGCAGGTACAAGTACTCGAGTAGTGCCGGTAGCTGGAGTGGGAGGAGACGGAACTACTGCTAGCAGGGGCAAGCAGCAAGCCGCACATCCCTGGTACTCGAGTACAGTACCTGCATATCATCAAACGGGGTGGTGCATTTCTGAGTGCCTACTCGAGTAAATCCCAAAGAAAGCTTCCTGCGCTGCAGGGCCGGCATCAATTGCGCCCGGAGGGTGCTAAGCCTATCTTAGTATTGAGTCGAAGCCGGAGCCCGCCGCCCATTTTTCTGGTTGTGTTTGATATCTGGCAGCTGAAGGTCTGGGGTAAGCTTATCAAAAATATTACCCCCGAGTTTTAAGCTCTAAAAAAATGCTGTAGGAGCTCTACAAAGCACCCTGGCAAGACCTGTCAGTAAAACTGCCCAATTTTTAACCGAAATATATCACCAGAATGAAGGGGCCCTAACCTCGTTTATTCTCTGGAGACACCCCGCAAAGGCGTCGTTTTCAGCTTTTATCCTCCTCAGAGCGGATCGAATAATCAAAATCTACAACCACTTTTGAGTAATTCAGCAGAGGAGGTCGACCGGTGTAGGCTAGGGGGTATCCGAAAGGGGATGGTTTGATGAATGTTTGATGGAGTTTTATGGTGCGGTTTGGAGGGTGGGAACATTTGGAATAAGGGATGGATTTTTGCCTCATCTGGAGCGCGATTCGGGACATGCGGTACGCAGAGTCTGCAGTTATTTTGTCCCATTCGCTGACGAAAGCAAGTCAGGAGGGTGGCGTACGTACCTGCGCCGGCAATCACGGCTCGTGAACTCCACTACCTGCTTAGGGGCCCAGGCTAGCTGAGACCACCTCGCATAAACAAACAAATGTTGAACGTTTGCATCGGGCAATGCTCACATTTCAGGTGGCGGTGCTCTGAGTGTCAGAAAAATGTACTGGTACGGACCACAATCCGCGTGCCCCGCACGGTGGATTCTGGTTGAAATTAAGTGTAACTGGGTGAAGCGAGAAAACCGAGAGGGGTCTGGGGGAAATGGGGACTATGGGAGGGGGGGTCAAGCGCAAGCTCCCGGGTCGATGGCTGGAGTGTTGTAGCAGACGGCATTCTTTATTTTGGGAAATTCTGCCCTCATAGGGGTAGTCTGTACGAAATACTTTCGTAAAGGGGTTGTTCCTCATGACTACAAGTTTACACTTTTGCCTGCTCGCTAACTGGGGGATCACTCGGCAGCGCTTGAAAATTGTCATTGCGTTATTTCAGGAACGCTTCTAATAGATCTTACTAGGCTTGCGATTGGTTTACTGACTAATGCTGGTTAAGAATAGAGCGCAATGTATCAATCGGTTGTGTAATCGCTCAACCGGCCCACTGGCCGCTGCTTCATTTATGGGCTCGGGAATACTCGAGTATCTGATTAGAAAATTCATCTGAGTTTGGTGGTCAGTATCCAAGGTCATGAATAATCACTCGGCCCTCACTTCAGAGAGGAGTTGCAGTAAGAACTAGGGCCCTTGTATGTCATTGGCTGAAAAAAAGGCAGCGACCTATCGTTTCAGTTCGAAGAGGCCTATATTGTAGCACAAGTCTGCGGAATGAGGTGATATTGTTGAAGTGCTGAGGGGAGGTTGCTCACTGGGGTAGGGGTCTTTATTCCGGTTTGTTTGTCCTTCATTTCCGGAGGCTGCCCCCTGCGGTAGTGGGTCCCGTGATGGGTGTTAAGTTTCCCGACGTCATGCTAAATATTTCCAGGCCTAATGTCCTTAAATAAAAACCGGGTGAGAGGGTATTAGGCACTACCATGTCTGATAGGACGGCGCATCAGCTACTCTCGGGGTACAGAAAATACACCATGGGAACTCCCCTGCTTTCCTTGAATTACTTGGTTTCATCAGGGTGACAACCTCACTATTATGATATATCTTGCCTAATTCCGAGTACCCCGGCGTACAAACAGTGGGGAGCTGGTTGGAAAGCCCTCTACCTTTATTACAAAGCATGGGGGAATTTTCCTATATCGACGGATAACTTCCCCTCTACGAAAGAGCCCAATTGGGATCTTAACTTGTTTTTACCGTTGGGCTATGATCTGATGATCTTGACAGTCCTGACATTACTTACCTGATCGGGGGACGCTCGAAGTTCCTCTTGCTTCCACGCTCTCTAGACCATAGCTTAGGGCGACTGCTATGGATTTCCCTATACTTTACTAATGAATCTAGGTACTTAAAGAAAAAAGGAAATAGAGGGGGTATCCCAGCATAGGTTGGGCCCAAGTGTCAGGTGAACTGACAAATTTGGGCATGCGATACTGCCTCTTCCAGCACCTGCTCAACGCAAATACTGCTAGTAAATCTTTATCGCGGTGTGGGGAAATCTAGCACTTATCACCACTGCAGGGGGCAAAGCGGTTGTCCATACAATCGCGCTTTGTCACCCTGCCATGTACCGAAAAAAACTGAGGAAATTCGCTAAGTCCGTCCCAGGATGTGTTATTTCCGGCCCAGTAATGTATCGTGTTGCTCCAGGATTTGGCTTAAACAATGGATTGTGGTTGGCTAGTTCGCATTGATGTGAAGTGGCCAATGAGAAATGCCATCAGGTGCCGAATTCCACTCTAATTGGACTGGAAATGACACATCCTTGGACGGACTAGCGGATTCCCTCAGTTTTTTCGGTATGCAACATTAGATCACCCTGGGGCTACTGTCCTCTCCATATTTTTCTTGTTTGACGGAGGAGATTGCTGGCTACATGGATACCATTAAGAGTATAATGCTCGTTTCTCAAGAAATTCACAACAATCACTGAGCACGGTTTATGTCGTATTGGGAACCGAATCGATAAACAGGCGCCCGTACAAGTATCCACGATGGACGGAGGAGACTTTGTGCCCAAGGATTTTTTAAATTCACCCTAGGCACTCATGGAGGACTTATGTCTGCTAGTTTACATATACCATACCTCCCTTTTGATGGAAGGCTGGATACGCTGGTGTATAATTGAATTAAGTGTCACATCGTTTGTTACTGTATGTATAACGACTGGGCGTAACATCATCCTGGCCATGTCTTATCTCCTACTAACGGGGGGGACTAACCCGAGGATGATGGCTACAAGGTAAAGAAAGGAAATACATACATAACTCTTGGGCAAAAGTCATCGTTGATGGTGTTGGAACCGGTGGTGGTGGTTGTAGTGGAAGAATGGCCTGATGTATTTCATATCTACAACCGAGGTTTGTATATCATAGCGGAATACATGACTGCCAAGCCCGCTACCGGATCACTCGGCCCTACTACGCTGCCCCAACACACGTGAGGATAGCCACCAGTACCTAATACCTAGGTGGGCCCGGGTACAGCTAAAACAAACCGAAAGGACCGAAATTAGGAGTCCCTGGAATTCTGATTTGCGCCCTCACCTCTTAATCGATTGAAACGAAAGCTATCATAGATTAATAGATAGCTGGAGATCTAGCGAGTCCGAAATTCACATTTTTGTAGCAGATTCCTTTGTTTTGTGGGCAGCGCTCCTCAGTTGGCGTGGCCAGTCCTAAAACTGGAGCTCAGAGCTGAGAATTTTGTATGGGCGCCCATGGGAAGAGATAGGCGTTTTGAAAATCACACCTCATGTTGCCACAGTTCATCCGGTGTTGGTTCATATGCTCCAATATTGAAATATCACAATTAGAGTGCCTAGGGACACTCTTTTTCCAAGGGCTGACTTACTTTCCCAGCAAGTGTCCGAGTTCTAGTGCCCTGAAAAACAGTATTCTTGGCGTAAAAGTGACCACTAGCCATGACTTTTGTCAGGGCACTGGTATATATGTATATAATTAACTATTTGGTTTCCTCACTCTCTTGTGTTTGGAGAAACTGGGGCTGCAAGGATATGAGTACGGCGAGGGAAAATGTGTACCAGGCTATGCGTAAAGAAGAGCTTGGCGGATTCATGTATCACTTTATGCACTGTGTCACTAAGGTAGATGCCGGAATATTTTCGGATACTAGCTCACTAGAAAGTAAGTCATCTGGAGCCATAGTGGCTTCATACCTCATCACTCACTCCAGCTATTCTGCCTATCACAGCTCAGGCCTGTTGGGCTAGAGATTGCTGATGCCGTTGGCGGATTTTGGGAAGTGTGTGTTGACCTGTCCTTCAAAAGCTCATGTAGAATATTCATATCCATCGTATCAGCCACGGAGAATTCCCTAGATACTACTAGCTTCTCTGGAGTGTCCTAGGGAACACGAGACCGAACGGTTTAAGTATTTCTACATCATATCCTTTAGGGCAACCATAACTCCGTTGAGAGGGCCAGCCAGGGGGGGATGGACGGGGATCTAATGCCTGGTTTCTTTCTCACCAGACCCCTTGTACCCTCCACCCTCCACCCCCTCTCCTCCAAGGAAATGTGGTTTTTTATTCCCTCCGGGAATCTATTATTATCTTCTGAGAGAATTGCACTTGGAAATCTAGGAAACCTAAGCTTGCCGGAAACAAGAATTTACAGAGTCAGGCCGCGGAGCTGGCATCGAGCTCTATCTTACTTTAACCCCTCACACTCTCAAGGGAGGAGGAAAGGCAATGGAAAATAATAATAGGAAAGTGGGCCATCAGTATCGTAAGGGATAATGGGGATTCGGGGCATGGGGGCATTCTTGGACAGGAGTCAGCGAGCGAAAGTGAGGCCATTTCGCATGAACCCCTCGCTAGGGCGGCGGGATGAGAGGGTAATAAATATGTAAGAGAAGAAAAAATTATATACGCTGAGCACCGTTTTCCAACGACGAGGACTCTAAGTTTTCGGGGAAATGATGACAAGGGGGATACCCGTAATAGGAGATGATGCTCAACATAGGGGTTGGAAGCAGACCACAAATTACCCATGTACGGCAGCTCGAAATGATGCTGATGAATGTCTAACAGAGGAGCACTACGCTATTCACTAATGTGGCTTATGATTATCCTATTCAGGGCGTTATGATGGACTCTCAGGAGGGCCACAAGCGCTTTATATTAGGTCCAGTGAGGGGCAGTGCCGAGGAATATTTCGAGCCTCTCGGAGGACCCATACTGAATGAGAGAAGGGAGGCATCGAGGCAACTAGACTGGAGGTTCTCTGACTTGTGTCTCCACATTATCTGCCTCCTCATTATTTGCCTCTTGTAGAGCAATTAGTTCCCGTGATAGTAAACGCTTCGCCCGGGGATGGTAGGTGCTAGGGATCTTGACGGGTCCTGGGGGGCCTATGATACTACAGGCTCCTGATAGCTCGCAACTGGAGCCGTAGGAATATTTACCATTAGGGCAGTGGTCGGCCACAAATCGTAATGTTTGAGGTATGCAACTACAAGTTACGGTCATATAGTACCCGAACACTGGCCAGCAGTCCCACCGCAACATTTGGCGGGAGTTGACCCAAGGGCATTACCAACTCTAGACCTACCCCCCAGCAAAAAAGTGGTTCGCCGAGCATTTCTCTAATCCTCAACTACTCCACTTCCTCCGGATTCGAACTCATGATGGTCCCTGTTTCAAATTAGCCCACCAGCCTCCTAAGCCATTAGGCCATAGGAACTGGCCAATAATACTTTTTCTTCTTGATCTTTTAACAACTTCTTCAGAAAATAGACAGTTCAGGTGCCTGGTGCTTTATATTTGGTAAAAAAGGACATCGGTATCCAATAATAGTACTATCTCATGATATCGATAGAACGAGGAACGGGGGGTTCCGGTGTATATCTATGCCCCGCCTCCGAAACACTCGCTTTCTTTGTCGGAGAACAAATGTTCCCCGAATTCCATGGGTAGTATTCCCTATGTAACTATTCTTTGGTACAGGAGGGGACAGGGATAAAGCTTTTGTATGGTAAATTATCTATGCATATCTGACCGCCCATACAAAATTCGGACTCAAGTGTTCGGGTTCTATATGCCTGTAACTTGTATTAAGACATGGAGCAGGGGCCGAAATACGATAGAAGTTGGTTATTTTCTTAATTGCTTTAATAAATTAAAGAGATACATAAAACTTTATAGACCTCTTCCATCCCTTTAAAGTGGGGCTTAGAGTATAGCCGCCCGGCGACGGAGCAGCCTACGGACCAAATTTTTTGGTAGACTAATTATAGAATTGGAGGAGAGAACGGGCCGAGGCAGGAAAGCAGAGTGTGATAGCAAAGGCTAGAACATCGCTTTGTCGTGACTGGAAGCTGATCGCGGTGGAAGGTGGGTAACCGAACATGATGTGAATTTTGGGGCCGAATCGCACCCTAATTGTCCCGAGACCCGGGTGAGGTGGTGTCCAATGGCTCATGTTGGAGGTCACACAGGAACAGCCGGAGTCAGGGTGAGAAGTAATGGCACAGATCAATTGAATGAAAGAAAAAGAGACGAATGCTATGTTGCTTGTCCTACAAACGCGCTTGAGACTGCTGTACTTATAGTAGTGCGCAGTATCAATATACATCAAGATGACCAGTGCCGTTTCCTAGATCCACATGCTTCAACTTGCTTGACCACTGGTCGAACACATACATCCCATATCATCATACTGAGGTACTAGTTCCGACAGCTCATGTCTGGGGATTTCGAGTGAGGATTTATGACGGCCATTTCGGGGGTGACAGGTTGCAGGCTATGGTCTAGAACTTTGGTATACTTCCTAGTTCAATCTGAATCATTTGGCTTTCGATCTTGTAGGATAGCTGCTCGTACTCTTTAGAGGGGCTTTTGATGATCCTAAGTACTTATCACACCACTTCCTCCTCAGAGTTATCATTTTGAAACCGCGATATGGCTCTTCGGTGGATGGTCGGGGAATTGGATGAAAGATGTTAGCTAAGTTATAGGATCCCTATCCACATCTCTGAATCAGGACTACACTAGCTGCATTGCCACTCACTCCTTGGAGTATTTCGGAAGGTTAAGTTTGTAGGCGTTGACTACAAAGAGTTTGTATGGATTAAGGTTTGAATATACATGGAAGCACAGAACTAACAACATTGCTTCTATGTTGGAATGGGTGGAGGGCCGGGAGGTCTGCTCTTATATTATGATACATCCAGTCTGTCAGCTAGCTTCCCTTAAGTTGCGCCGGCGCCGAGGCATCGATCTCTCTAGTGAATCCTCTCCCGACCTCATGTTGGCTTTTAAGGTTAGTCTCCACATTGCACTGTGTTGGGTTGCCTATAGGTCATACAGTTAGGTAGTTATGGGGATATACGGTTGCACGTGAAGGTGATATATGGCTATAGGACATCTGGCTTTGTGGTGCACGGCGACTAGGCACTTGGCATTTGGTTGTTGTTTTCACATCCTATGCCGCTGGGCATAGGGTACTGATTATTGGTTTTGTTGATACCCATTGCTATTGGGCATTAGATATCGGGTATCTGGTTTCATGATGTTTCTTTGATACCCTTTGTCTTTAGACATATGACACGAGAGTTGGCACACTAGCAGGGCATAGCCTTTAGGGACCACGGAGGATCATGGGATATCAGGATGGTTCTAGACTGCTTGAGATCGCTAGGGCTCAGGATTTGTCGGCTGTGTTCTTCTTTAGAGCTCACTGAGTTTCGGGAGTTTTGCGGTGTTAGTTAGACGGAAAGATATATCCCCTGGCCTGTCCTTAGCTAGCAGAGGTGGCAGCGAACTAGTCTAGAGTTCTTCCATGTTCCGCTGCGCTTAGGGCCTATTTCGATCGCACTTTTGTTCTTTCCTTCTTTCGTGCTTTCTTTAGTCTCCAACAATCTATACCTTGCAGAAGAAGGAAAAAAAGTGTCTGGAGAGGATTCCCTAAGCGCCAAGTGCTTCCCGGGCAACCAGCTCTGTGTTAGACCGGCTGCTATCCCTTGGGCGGTTTGAGACACTAAGGGGGTGTTTGGCACGCCAATTCTGATTTGAAATCGCGATTCGAGATCAGGTCTTGGCGGATTTAACTCCAATTATTACTACCAAATCTAAAAAAAAACAGAGGATTACTGTAGTAATAATTGGAGTTAAATCCGCCAAGACCTGATCTCGAATCGCGATTTCAAATCAGAATTGGCGTGCCAAACACCCCCTAAAATTCTTTGCCAGCACGCTAAGGCGGTTTTGGAGCGATTTGAGTGGAGGGAATATTTAAGCTGACCAGAATCGCTGAGTCAGTTGAGGTCGGAAAAGGCTAAAAAAGACTATTTCCTGACTAAGTAGAGCTCGTAGCTGCCTAAGCTGGCCTTGGCGTGCTGGCAACGAATTTTAGTGTCTTGGACCGCTCAAGGGGTATCATACTGATGCTGTGTGGAATGTTACCTCCTTGCATAGAGTATTTGAAGATACAGAGTTTCTAGGCCTTATGGTATGCTGGGGGGGGGGGAGAGGGGTTTCCCAGGTACATTGTATAGAAGATTGCTGTCTTCTTCTCTCTTTACTATACCCTTCCCAGGTATCATAGATGAGCGAGTGTTAGCGGGAAACAGCTTCGGACACACTAATTGCCTTTGGAAGTTGTTGGAGTCTACATACCGAATTTTACTTGCAACACGATGAACACCCCGAGGTGAGCACTGAAAATAAGTGAAGTATTCCGAGGAGTGGTGGTTATGTTCACGAAGGTAAGTTGAAGAGTATCTATCATCACCGATATTGACCCATTCTTCCTTCATCCCTTCTCCCCGTTTCTCCCAACCGCACTTCTCTCCTCTCCAATTAAACCAGTTTACTTGCCGAATTTCGAATAGCTATTTCTAGTGCATTTATTTTGTTGATTCATGCACGTTCCCATAATATATTTCACTAGCGGTGTTTTTTTGTCAGATAGCCAGATTTTGAGCTGTACTGCACTGCCCAGCTGTTCCCCAAAACCTTCAAGGATACCCTCAGCACAACAGCAGCGGAAGGACTGTTGAATTAAGCAGAGTTCGCTATCCTTCACAAGACTCAAGCTGCTCACAATGGCAACACCCTCCTGAAGCCCAACCTAGTAAGATCCATAAATCTATTTGCTTATCTGTACGGGGTTATCTCTCCCCAGCCTGGTGGGGTCCCCGCATCAAACTATTCAGGGGTCCTGAGAGGATTTGGGTGCTTGGGCTGTTCTTAATGCATGCTATATTAATTTGAACAAAAGCTTGAGGGCTTTTCCTACCAGTGGCTAATTGCCATACAGGAATTGCCGGTATCAGAAGTTTAAATGTGTCCCTCATCAAGCTGTATGGCGCCGGTGAAACCCCGCTGGTTTTTCGAATAATCATCGCTAAAGAATCATCCGTTAAATTTGCCACCTCCGATTGTTCGATCAGAGCCTATGTGCCTTTCCTACTAAAGGTACGTACGATCCCTACAGCTACAGTCTATATTATTACCTGAATCCCGCAGGCTATCCTGATGGTTATCATAGCAAGGCTGTGACGCAGTTCAGTGAACAAGTGGCTAACATGGTACAGTATTTGTAATACACGCGTGTCATGACTCTGTACCACCGTGGCGTCCAATCGATAACAACTGGCGCAGCAGTTGGTGCAAATAAGCATTCGAGGCAACGGTAGGAAAGAAAATCAGGTCATTTATGCCTTTTCCTCTCCAATCCAAATCATGCTAGAAGTGCATTTCTGCAGGGCGTTTCTCTACCCGAGAACCCCTCAGCTTGGCCAGTCCGACATATTGTACCGATAATATCGGCAAGAACGATATTTCTCTCATTCCTCGGACGAGGACACCTCGTATCGTCCTGGATACATGCATGAGCCAATCCAGCCTTGGATATATCTGAACACGTTGTTTCGAACACTTTGCTTCATCGCAACCAGCGTCCCGTCTTCGGTTTCCACTCCACTTGCCCCACCACTGCCTGATATTTCCTCCAATTTGAGTCGTAGTGCATGGTCTGATTCTGCAGAAGCCTCCACAACACCTTTGGGCTGGCTGCTATTAATTTGAGGGCATGTGTGGCCTGGATATGGGTTTAACGTACGATTGCCTCACCGGAACTTTGTGCTCTTATCTTCCCAGAATTTCGGAAGCGGCTTGGTGGTAGTAGTTGTGATGGCCGGGTTGCGCGGAGAGGTCCCCGAAAAAAGGGTATCGTTATTTGTTAGTTGTCACAGGTAGTCGCAAGAAAAATTCTTAATTGGAGCCTCCCTGAGAATTTATTCGTGCTGTGATTATTACCGTCCATCATGCGCAATGATAATTATCTAGCCCTAACCCTACAAAGTCTTCTCAACCTACCATTTGAGCCTCCAACTGAAACAAGAGCCGCATGGCTCTCTGCAACGATTGGCCTCTCTCCGGGGGCTCGGAAAGAAATAAAAAGAGGGTGTCACATCCAAAATCAGTACTGTTAGCGATTTGTGGAGTGAAGTGTGCCTGGCGCTAGCTTTCAGCCGGTCGGCGTCGGTATGCGAACTATTCGTACTTGTGCACGGGTACTGTATGACAATTTGCCTGGCTATCAGTATACAGAGGGGGCACGGTGAGGCCATTTCTACGGCTGAATCCCCAGTACTGTCCACGTACGATGGCTTGACACAAGCCACCAGCTCGTGGTAGAATACTTGGGCGCTGTTCTACGAGGCTTGACGACGGAAGAGTCAACCCACGCCCCCGAAGCAACTCCACCTGTGAAGCCAAGTCAAGCTGTGCAGATTGAGGATCCAAGGAATGGCGTGGGCACCATTAGGCCCTACTAGCTGAAGCATTGTGGTGCAAAAGAGCTAAGATTGGTCTTGTCCCATCCCGGATTCAAGCCATGGCTTTTTGAGGCGTATTGCCTGCATAGAAGTATTACTACCGTACTCCGATATGTGGCCTGTTTAAGGGGCGACGACTTCCATATTCAACACTCTCGAGTGGATAGGGACTTGGGGGAGCTTACCTCCTCTATCTAACAACATATCGCGTAGGAGCGCCTACCGTCGTCTCTAATGTTGATGGGGAAGTGGGGCGGCCGCAACACCAAACGTCACTCGGTGCGCCATCTGCAGCCACCAGCCGTTGGCTGCGTTAAGGTTATGCATCATGGCGCCCTTTCTCTCCTAATCGCTAGGGAAACGATCGAGATCTTGCGCTAATTAGAAGTAATACCATGGGAATTATCCCCACAATTCCGGCCAATTGGTTGTGGTCATGCTGGGAACACCGGATGCGCCAGGGATGCTACTTTCGATCCGAGCGACACACCGAGAAGCTGGCACGCGTGGAAAATGAATTGGCTGTTGGGCTTATGTAGTTCGCCGTTGGCCTAAAGGCTTGTGTGACGTGGGCGGCGCTTGAGGCAGCCCTTACCGAGTGAGAGAATATGAAGTTTTTTTCATGGCGGGATGGATGTGCGCTTGGCAAGGTGAGTTCCTATGGCGATGGCGTGGTGGCGGTTTTCCTTTCCAAAAATTTCCAATCTCCAGATCTAGCCTTTCGCGAATATCGAACTTATGATCGGGTGCCTTCTCGTGACTGTTTGATGCAGTGGTTGAATCTTCTATCACTTTCAACAGTTGCCAACAATCACTACAGATTTCAAAAAAAAAAGAAGTTATCCCTGAGATCCATGTTATATTCCACTAGATCTTTGTCCCAGCTCGATCTGTCTGGAGTTTGATATGTTCAATCAAGCTGTTCTACATAAACGAGGGGTGCTAAAAAAACAAACTTTATCTCCTGCCCCGCTGTTGCTCGCGGCCCCCGTTGCCAGTCAAGAGTTGAAGTGAGTGATACTTGATGACTTTCAGCTGGAAATGGGCCGAGATCCTCTCCGTGATTGGGGAAAGGGAACTGTCAAAGTGACCACGTGTTAGAAAAAACGCCTCTATTTAGGACTTAAACGCTTTTCTTTTCGGGTGGTCGACGGCATCGGGATCTCAGATTCGGTAGTATACTTCCACCCCGAGAAGCTAGGGCATAACGCATGCTGAGCTATATCCTCCTATAATTATATAGCGCGAAACTTTGCAAGGGGGCCTCTCCTCCGATGGGGAGTGTGGATTAACGCTAGGGTTTTCACACTAGTACATTTATGCAAGTGCCCTGCTTCAATATCAGATTGCAGGGATATAGAGAGAATGCTGGTGCACCCCGGGATTCGTCCGTCTGACGGCTAGGGGGGGGGGGGCCTTGATAGGCGTCGCGATGCCAGATCACTGCCAGCACAACTATGAGCTGCTTTATTGCTGCTCGTGAACCCCAGCGAGTTCGAGCCAGCACTACCTCCGCTTACCGGAGCCGCATCCTTCTCCTAAACACTCCTCTGACTTGATCAATTGCTGGATATTTTTCTCCACAATTCTTGGTATTTAGCCTTGTGCCCCTAATTGAGTGGGTTTCATTTCGATCTTTCCAACAACATGCAGAACTTCGGGGTTCCCGAAGGAAATACCTTGTTTTGTGCTTGTAGGAATTGCTTGAGTCTTGCTGGCCCCAAAGAATCGCGTCGGGGTTTGAAGATGTGGGAGCGCCGTTTACCCCTTCCACTTGATATCCTTGCATTATTGTCAGTTTATAAGGGAGAGCGTTATCCAGTTGGTCAAGTTTAGGGAAGCCACATCCGGAGATTAGGTCATGGTAAGGTATTCCAGTTATTAGCAACCACATTAGGAAGCTGGTTAGGCTGGTGGTACAGAGTTTCACTAACCACCTCCCGATCGTTCAGGACGGTTGTACATGCAGTGGTTGTCGTAAGACAAGCCAAGTTGACCCATCATAAATTCTTTCTGGAATATTATCATTGGCCACCTAACCAAACTCCAACGCGATTTCGTTGGGTGGAAAAAAGTAATTATATACATTCTAGAGTCTTCACAACATATCATATGGAAGTTGAGGAGAACTTATTACGCACCAGAGGTATGGCCAAGGAACGGCTGAGAAAAAGGAATTCAAAGCTAACAGAGCCTCATACCACTAATTTGTACATCATAGCACACCTTTGAGGCTCTTGGGGGGTTCCACGGAATATATTTAAATATCAAGCCTAATACTGTTTAATGATATGATTAGATCCAAACACCAGCGAAAGAAACCTCAGAAGCCGACCAAATGCAGACGACACAAGAGATTGCTCTGTGCAGTTTTTGCGGGCGAATTGTCACCCAATTCGAACCACGATACCACTGCATGTCATGCGTCAACTACGACCTTTGTTCCGGATGCCAGAAAGAAGCGCAACCATCAAACGGCCATACAAAAGATCATAAATTATACCAACTTAAAGTCGGAGTTTCGTTACAGAACGGTTTCCCACTAGTTGGCGGTGGGACCCCGCTGCAGTATGCCCCCGGTGAACCACACCCATTCTGGGGCCGCATGATCACAGAGAAAAAGGCACCCTCCGACCGCTTCGAACGCCTAATCGACTCCATACACTACTCCATCTCTCACGCTCACGAGCCAAGAAGTGGCAATTTTGAGCCGGAAAAGGTCAGCTACATTATGGCCCTACTGGGCTACCACGAACGAGACAATATATTCCATCTATTCATCACCAGCAGCATGCAAAATCCCCATGGGCTCGCCTGGAGCGACCAACAGACCCTCCTCATTTACCAGATCTGCGGGTGGGACAGCCAACAGGGCACACGCAGCCATGAGCAGCAGATGAACAGCGTCCCAGTAGAACATCGGCAAACTTTCACACCGGTCGAGGGGGGCATGCCCCTACTCACCCGCTCCGGCCTTCGGGACATGATTATCATGGAAGCCCTAGCAGATCCGCAACGTTTCTGTGGGAGATTCAACGACCTCCTCAGCGTGGCAAATACTGAGCAGACACCATTAATAGGAGAGGGTGGCTATCGCTTCCCGGACGGGCCCATCGGGTTGAAGTGTTGGCCCATGCGTCCGGACAGAGAAGCGGAGGCGACACGTTCCAAGATGCGGGAGATTGCGAGAGCTGTTATTGAATCCAACTGGAACGCTATATTTGCGCACATGGGATAGGTTTCTCAGGTTGGGCGTGCTTTTCCTTTTGTAGCAGTGTACCGCAGATAGATCTGGGTGGGAGGACGGATGTGGATGGACGGACAGATGTGGGTGGGTGGGTGGGTAAGTAGGCTAATGTCTCTGGAGCTGGCTGGTAAGCCTACTGTGAGACCTTCTGATTGCGACCGCGATTTCCATCGGCCTCCTCTCTTTCCTCAAACCAACGACTATCCTGCTCCATCTCAACACATCAACAAGATACGGGAATTGGGAAACCTTTCAGGATAAACATTGGCCAAGGGGACGTGGGGGAATCCAGCAGTCCCAAGCATTCAGTATCACCGGTTCGCCCCGGGCACCGTTCTGCCAACCAGCCAAAGAAAGGAAAAGAAAAACTTGGAGAAAAAAAAGACATTTACGGGGGTGCGGTGAGTGGGTGTATGTAGCAGTTTCTTGTTAGATTAATCTTCTTTTCCCCCTCTTTTCTTTCCTCCTTCATCGGTAAATGTGCGTCCCTAGTGCAGGAACTGGTGACCTGATTCTGGAACATAACGTGTTGCGTGCTCTTGTTTTTCTTAGCATCGTGTTCTTTTCCCATTTCCCATTTCCCATTTCTTTCTTTTTGAATATTCTTATTCAAGTATCGTTCTCTGGTTCACATATGCATGGATGTTGGTTTTTTTTTGGGTTTCTCTTCTTTTCTTCCTTTGTTTTGGTTCAGCTTGAAAATAGCATCGCAGGGAGTTGGTTCTATATATGTCCTTACACTTCATTCTAAGGGCCTGTGAAAAGAAGCGTTGTGACAGCTAGTGCTACAGTCCTGGGATCATTAGAAATCATTCCTTAGTAGGTATGGTTCCAAAGGGAATGCACCCGCCAATGCAGAGAGGCCCAGAGTATCGCAGTTCCCAGTGCCTTGCTGCTCGAAAGTACCACAACCGGGGATGCCAACCGCAGCTCCATACTCGCACCCTCTCGCTAGCTACTAACTTTCTTTTATTCCTATAGATTGGCACCAGGAAGTAGTTCCTAAAACCTCGTAAAAGCAGTAGACGCATACATGGACATGAGCGAATGCAAATTTAGGTTGATCCAGTTTGATTCATGGCTCATGGCTGGGCAGCTCTTTCACAGTGCTCCACTCTATGAACACTGCTTGCGGATTTTTGATCACCCCCCCAGAAGTGTATGGCCTTCTGATATCCGCTTGAATATAATTCCCCACCTAGTTAAAATGACTTCCCCGGTCAATCACTTTTCAAACAGATATTCGAAACATACGAAACCTGATGTGCCAGCCGCTAGAAGGAGTATTAGGTACTCCCAAATAGTATCCTAATTGCCCAGCCCGCCGATTGTGGAGGCGGGACTCGGGAGGGGCTGACAGCGGACCATAATCCCACTTTTTCTTTTGGGTGCCCGGGGCCCCTATCCCCAACAGGCCAATGGCGGGACTAAATGTGAGCCAGAGCGCGCTGTGTAATGCGGTAAACTCTGGCAACCGGCTCCCGCTCCCAGCAGCCGCCAACCGTCCTTTATATTTAGCGACTAAAATATGCCTCTGCCGGCGGTACATCACTTTATTTATCCACCAGTGGGAATATGCATTCTGACTCCAAACCCCACCAGCTTGGGCTCCCCATATCTTGCTCCTATCAATAGATACTTCATCGTCCTATGGAGTTTGGGATATGGCTACCACCCTTGCACCACTTCAATTCCCTAGATTACGGAATGTGCCCAAGCCCCCCGTCACTTGAGGCAGCAGATGAAACCAGAAATTCCCGAGCAGAGGGATATACGCAAACCTAATCTTCGAGATTCCCACCCAGCTCATTCGCCCCACTCGCTCACCTTAAAGTGAGGGAGACATCGCGGATGAGACAGGAGAATTATGAAAGGCACCATCCTCCAACAAGCGCCTGAGCCGGGATATTTGCGCAGAGTCTAGCGGGCCACGTGGGATCTCTTACGGGCCGGTGAGTCCCCAACGCTCCGTATATTAACGGGCAACACAGCCCTACGTCTGAGCAAACCCAATAACATGTAACAACAACCATAATACCGCACTCGTTCATCCAGCCCTCGGAATATATATAGGCAGAGCTGAAATCATGAGACATCACTCATCTGGTCCATGGACAGCCCGGAAAGTCCGAGCCAATCCTAAATAGCGTCTTGTTCAACTGTTCCCAGTATCTAAAAAATAACAGTAACTCTGGGAAAATATACATACAAACTTCCAGGTCCAGCGCAGCAATGGAGATTTCATATTCACCCAGTGTTTTAAACCGGGCAGTCGGTCCGTCCCGGGCCAGGGCAAGGACGGACTGCATTGTGTGGTCCCGTCCAGCCTTTTTCCAAACTTGCCCTGCGACCCACCACCAAGGACTAGGGCCCCATAGTCCCCCAGGGGAAATGTCTCATACTAGGCCCCCCGTAGTCACCCGCAGTCCCGCTGCTGTCCCTGGCTTTGAAAGTCATCGGGGGTCACTCGCTTTTTCCCTGAGAAACCCTTTCAAATACCATGGAAAACAAAGGGGGTACCTTTAGAATGCCATTCTTGGGGAAAACATACCATCACAGGGTTTCATGTTATGAGGAGCCGCAAAATATTTGTCCATACGCACAGTTTCCCCTCTCTTTTTATTCATCAGGTGACGCAAAAGTAATGTAAAAATCAGATAAAAATAAAGAATTATGATACTTGAGGCCTGTTGGTATTTTTCTAAATTTTCTCCAGGATTTTTTAACATAAGCTGAGTGGTAAGGAAGGGGAGGTTGTTTATTGTGGGTCGGTGGCAAGGCAGTTCTTTGAACAGGTTTCACTTTTTGGGTGGTATATTTCTCGGTCAATTGTATGCGGAAGGGTTTCTCTCCAAGAGCATGGTATTGGGGGGGTTCACTCTTTTTTTCCTATCATTTTTGTATTCTTTCTTTTTAAGTATTGGTATTATGTTTACCATATTTTTTCCTTTGTTCTTGGTGTTTTTCCTTGTCACTCGCTTTTCTTTCCTTTGCTGTAACTCGGTTTGGAGAAAATGCAACTCAAACTCAGTGGCTATCACAGATTCTGGGGTTGCAGCATCGCAATGGTTGACTGTGTGAAAGACTTTCTCTATAGCAGGTTCTTGTTCACGAGAAGATATCAAGAGCTATGCGGATGGATTTCGTGCTCCATTGTTATTTTCACAAGTCTACCAAATTTCCGATGCATTTTCCACTTTGGCACCTGTGTGTTATTGGGAGGGGCTCTATCCAATAAGATTCCATTCCCTCCAGTTGTTAGAATAAAAAGTCGCTTCTTTTATTGTCTTTTAGACAAGTCCCTACTTCTGCCTGGCACACAAAATTATTGAAAGGCACAAAAAACTTTACCTGGCAGTCCCCCGCAGTTCCTCGCAGTCCCCCGCAGTCCCCCAAGCCAATCTGTCATACATTGTAGGGCCCGCCGTCCTTAGCAATGGCCGCCGTCCTGAGGTTTCCGGGACGAGGATGGACCACCCTCTGCGGTCCCGTCCAGTCCGGGGCTCTTGGAAGTAGCCCGGTCGGGCCCTATGGGGGCCCTGGACCGCTGAGAACACTGTATTCACATCATACCAGCCCTCATACATAGGCAGCTCGCAGTCATTCCTGGTCCAGCCACTCAATCCGCAACATCAACCATCTTCCTGAGACACCGATCACTCCAACGATACCAGAAATTCTGGAAAATAGTCCCTGTGGAAAGATACGAGGGAAGGACCGAGGTTAGAACAGAGCTCTCGTTCCACTAGACACACAGGACCGGGAGTGCATATTTACTGCGGGAACTTTCCCAATCACAGCTGCTAGAGTTGGCGGAAGCCGATAGTTGGAGTTGGCAAAGATAGATAATGCCTTGAGATTTCACTTGTCCTAGAGTTGAAAAGATTGACGGAAGGGGTTTATGGCCATGGTTTTCCTTTGTTCCTAATACTGAAGTACGCAGGCAAATGAGGTCAACATGGAGAGAGTAGTCGACTTGTGCGGGAAGCGATGGAATGACCAAGATGGGTTCATCAATTTTATATATACTTATGTTTGGTTAGTTGGTTTTTGATGGGCGAATGAAGTTTCCGACTATACATACCTAATAGTCTAGCCTTTAGTCTAGTTCGAGCGTTCGACCGTTGCGCCATTTATTATTATCGTATAATCAGGCACAAAAGTCAGATTGACGCTAGCGAAGGATTTTTTTAAGAGCACCCCATCGCCGCTCTTCTGTATGCTTAAACTGTGGCGAGTCTTTTAAACTGTGGCAATTCGGTATTCTTCGTGCCCTCCTGTTGGCTCGGTTCCATTTGTTTCCCTATAGCTCGCCTTAACTCCAATCCGAGTTTTTTGCCGGATTATATGGTAAGTTGGTTATCCTTCGACAACAGCCAATAGTCCACCTCGTGCCGGGGAGAACCGAATCCGCAGTCAGGTATAACCAGTGAAGATTCCAGTTCGGTATCCACTGAATATGTGCTAGGATTATCGACTAGCAGGATCATAAGCGAGCACTCTTTGCAATAGCCCCTCGCCGTCTTCCCCAGCTACCCCTTTCATCACCTATATAGTCCCACCCCAATTCCTGAAAGACACCCCCCCACCACCCCGTATTGATCGCCGTCCGAGCCAAAGACCGCAAACTTGAGATATCACTGCCCTAGACAGACTGCTTGAAGCCTTCTAGTCCCATACTGAGCCTCTGTGACCCCCCCCCCCCCTGCCTAGTCTGGTGGGGTCACCAGATCCCATGAACATTTCTCCCAAGCCTAAGTTCACCCCCCCCCCAACCTCTCGCTCCCCCAGAACATCATGCACGAGCCAAAACTCGGGAGTGTTAGGCAGATCACTATGCACTCTTTCCTCATAGTGCCAGAAGCACACAAGCCAAGCACGCACCCTCCGCCCCTCTCCACCACGATATATTGATAAAAACGTCCAATACATTACATTACCTGCTTCACTCTCATCTCCCCTTCCCACCCAAAGAAATTAACTCTAATACAGCTATAGCACCCCCCTTCGAACACTGCCAAAATGCACGAATTCACCAACAGCTTAAAACCCCAGAAAGGGGCAACCCACGGAAAAACTAAAATAAAGGCCAGCCACCAGTGCCCAAATAATGTAATCTACGGTGAAGCTGCTCAAGACGTAGAAACTTCTCAGTAGCAACCAAATAGAAAACAAAATCCTTATTATTATTACACCTACCGGTAAAGAAATTGAATTATTATTATTATTTTTGAAAAGACTAACTTACTTTAAGAAAATAGCGGGGCATTGCAGCTCTTGCGCTTTATGGATCAACCTCCCGTTAAAGTCATAGTAGCTAGCTATAGATGTGAAGAGTAAAATAAGATATAATACATAGTTGATTTGCTCGATAATAAGACATCTAACTTACTTGGTATCATAGATTAATCTATAACACCAAGAATTTGTAATATCCTTTATGGCGTTGATGTAGGTATGATAGCCATCTAAAATTTCAAGCCGTGATAGATGAACAAGCGTGAGCGCACGTGCTTGAGTTTTTCTGTTGTTGTCGTTGCTAAAAGCTTAGCCATACCGTAGGTGGGGGGGGGGGGCATTTCTGGCGGCATGGATTGCGTACACCACAAGTAGAGAAACACGAACACACGATCGGCACAAAGGGCAAGGTGAAAGACCCGCCCAGGCATCCAATGCCGGAACGGAGCGCAGACCCAGAGTGACGGTCGACCTCCAACACGGTGATGCAAGATGTTACGCACGATACTTCACCCATCCATCCACCCATCCAGCACTAAAAACCCAAACACCACACTTCCAAGGATCAAAAATATATATAATAAAAAAATGCAAAAAATTGTGAATTACTAAACTAACATCACACAAAAAACCAAAAATAAAATAAACGAAGCATGACATGATATTATAAAAGTGAAAACTCCGACGCCGTTTAGGAGTAGGTAGTAGACGGGAAGGCGTAAGGTAGGTAAAAAATAAAACAAAAAACAGAAATAAAAAAGGCAAACAAACAAAAACTGTATTTCAGAAAAATGAGATAGTTTTTTTTCTCTTCCTTTTACTTTTCACCCTTCTCTTTTTTAATAATTTTTTTTGTGGGGTCAGTAGCAAGCAACAATAATGACAATAACAAAACGAGGACACAAACGCAAAACTTAAAACAAAATCACGGAAAAAGGAAATACCCCTTTTTATAGAAATTAACACACTCACTCACTCCCTGCCACTCCCACTCCCACTCCTCCTCCCACTAGCCCTCCTCCTCTGCATCCTCTCAATCCTAGCGTTCCCCTCATCCTCGCTAACCAAGCGAATAGTACTCTCCGGGATCCTCGGCATCCCCGCCACCTCCGAGAGTCGAGTCTTCTCGGGCGTCGTGCGGGGGCTAGCATCGGTGATCGGCGTCAACCGACTAACCCCGCCCAGCCCGCCCAACAGCTCCTCCCTCTCCCTCCCGGGCCGGGCGCTCGCGCGGCTCTCGCTCCTCAGCTGCGGACGGTTGACGAGGACCTGCATTTTCAGGACCACGCTCTCGTGCTCGTACCCCTCGCCGTACTCATTGCCGCGGCGGATGACCATGGGGAAGAGAATGGCTTTCACGGTCGCGCCCTCGGCCTCCAGCTCCGCGTCCGTGGCGGGGTCGGAGCCCCGGTTCGCCATGCGGGAGGAGAGGAAGGGGACGGTGTTGTTGACGTCGCCGTTCTCATCGTATGTGGGCGCTGGTGGGCGGAGCATTACGTATTCCGCGCGCTGGGTGCGCATGTCGATTGCCAGGGTTACCGCCGAGGTTATGATGGAGGCTAGGCTTGAGTGGGCGAGCTGGGTGTATTGTTGTGGGGGTGGGAGAAGGGTGGAGAGTTGGTTTAGGATTGTGGCTACGACGGACTCGATGTCTGCGTTGCGTTTCGGCGGAAAGGCGGGGCGTTGAGAGAGGAGGGTTAGGGTTGTTGCACGCCATTGATGGACGGCGGCGGGGGCACCTGGAGATATCATATATACCATTAGCAACTTTCGCCATAATACAGATAATAGTTGTAAACATACCAACGTCCGTAAGAATCTTCTCCAATGAAAGCAATTTCCTCCTCTCCTCGGCCTCCAGGCCGAACAAATATCTTGTGAAAACCAATTCCCAAACCATTCTCATGATAATGGCCATAAACACCTCCGGCCTCCTCTTCTCCTCCTTCAACATCCTCCTGACGCCCCTATCGTCCAACATAACCGCCTCTACCCGATCCCTGATAGTCTCGTCCTTGATCCTGTGAACATGGACACACTTCTTCCCAGTGGAGAAAGACGAGAACTGCTTGCAAAAGATCTTGACCGACTGGAAGATATTCTTGCAGGAGGAATTAAAGTACGCAATGTCCTTGGTGTCAATGTACTTGTTTGTCTGTCGCGCCGAGACCTTGTTTTGCAACTTCCGCACTTCCTCCCTAGCCCGCTCCAGTTCCACGCGCAGGCGCTCGAGCTCGGTATCTCTTTCGGACAACTCGGTGCGAATTATGGATTCCATGCCCGCCTGCATCTCCGTGAAGTTCCGCTGAAGCTCCGAGTGCTCGCGCGAGAGTTTGAGCATGGCCTCCTGCTTCTTGTCGTACTTGGCCGTGAGCGCGGCATAGCTCAACTTGTAGCTGGTGGAGAGGGTGGTATTCGTCTGGTTCAGGGAATCGTTCGTCTGGCTTAGCCTCGTGACTTCGGTCCTATACCACTCAATCTTCCTCTGCAACTCTTCAATCTGACTATCCTTCTCTTCCAGCAGCGCTTTCTTTTCTTCAAGATCATGTTTTAGCGCCCCCGCCTCACTCTTCCCACGGGTAACGGCTTCATTGAGGCTCTTCTCGACATTTGCCTTGTCGTGAGTAAGGTCCGTATTTTCAGCTGCTAGTGCCTGAAGTCTATTCTCCAGGTCTACAATTTGCATGCTCTGCCTTCGGCGGATGCTCGGTGGTCGTGTTGGACTCTTGGGCTCGCCATCTTTGTCGCCCCAGGCTTCGTAGTACTCTGCTGAGCTGGTGACATCCCTCGCCCTCGTCTTATCTGGGGTGCCATACCGCTCTCCGTTGAAGATCACGTGCTCACCGGAGGTGCGTGGGCTGTCAATCTGACTACCCACCCGCCGTAGGGACGGGGAGATAGTCCTCCGGCGCTCACCGCGCTTGAGTATATCCATCGGGTCCTCGCTCGGGATTTTTATCCGCTGCAAACCGGAGCTACGGGACTTGCGTAGTTCGTGGCCGGTAGCCTGTCCGGTGAGACGAGCGATGAGGTCTTCTGTTGAAATGAACTTGCGTTCTCGGGCGCTGGCGGTACGGGTCGGTGTTGGTGTTGGTGTTGGTGGTGGTTGGACTTCTGTAGAGACCTTTCGGGCTTCGAGAATTGTGGGGAGCTTCTTATTGACGAATGGTTTGGTTGGTGTGTCGAGGGCTTGTCCCTCCTCCTCTCTATTATTCTCCTGCTTCTCTAGAGAATACGGTTTCTCAAGCGGCTTTGTGGAAATCTTATACTCTTTTTCTTGCGCGGCAGTAGTGTGTCTATCCTCAGCAGTAAACGGATCCGAAACTGCTCTATCCCTTCCAGCACCAGTATTAGCAGTAACGGCGACAGTCGCAGCGCCCTCGCTAGGACCGCCAAAAAGACTCTGATAAGCACTTCCCACCGCCTCTTCCTTACTCCTCCCAGGACTACCTTCCTCCTCGCAGATCTCCGGTGAGTCGTCCCTAAAAAGGACAGAGTCCCGTTCTCTCGTTTCGCTAATAACCGGAGAAGGAGCTCTACTATCTTCGATAAAACTCTCAATACTAAGTAGCGAGTCAAGCGATGGTTGTGCGAGAATGCTCGCTCGTGACCTCCTTTCTCTTAATACAAAGGGACCTGGCCTTGTAACGCTGATTTCAATACTATCCCGACGGGGATGCGACTCGTTGGATACTTTTCTAACGGAGACTTGGAAGTCAGGATCTGCTTCTATCGAGACGTCGAGGTTTTCAGTTGATGATGATGATGATGATGACGAGGGATTAATCGATGTTTGTTGTTCAGGCTCGGGTTCGGGTTCTGGCGTGTGTGCAGGTGTAGGGATTTCCTCGACAGGGATCTCGGCCCCAGGTGAGGTTTCTTTTGCCGCCTGAACTTGTGACTGTGGTGACGGGGGGATGGCAATGTGTAGTTGGGTCTCTACCGCTTCGGGTAGCTGTGAAAATTCAGAGGTAGATTTATGTGAAAGCAAGGGTTCAGTAGACAGCAATGGTTCAAATGGCGATAAAAGTTTCGGTGAGTGATTTTTTGTGACGGTGGATAGTTGATCAGCGGTGATAGGTTCAGGTGTGGGGGTTCGGACAGGTGCTTGGGTTTGGGATTTGATCTGATGATTGTTGTAGTAGCCAGATTGTATAATTGCTTCCTCGGCGTTCTCAGTAAATGCTGTGGTGGGTTCTTCGAAAGTTGTGATTACTGTGGCGGCTTCATTGGAATAGACTGGTTCTTTTTGACTTTCTTCTGCAGGATACTCTGTTTCCGATACAATAGTCTAATAGGACACAAAAAGTCAGAAAAAATAATTACTCTATTTAAATATCTGTACATGAAGGCTTCACCTTATCCTGAGACCCCTTCCTAGCCTCTTTCTCAATTCCTATTCAACCAACCGTTAGCGTTTGAATTGCGAGGCAATCCGAAAAATGAAGCCCAACCAGGTTGCCCTTGCGAAGATTCGGCCGTGTTCGGCCGCAAAGGACCTTGTTGCCCAGCAGACTGCGCCAAGTCATTTACATCAGTGTTAGAATCGGCTGTCGCGCTCGGGTCGACCGGAGGCCAGGTCTGGGATCGCGCCAACTCCCCGTCGTTAATGTCTTCATCTCCCGGCTCACCGCTGGCCTCTTGTGCCCTGGAAGAACCGAAACTCCCAAGGCTACGAACTTCTGCGAGAACGCTTGGGGTTTGAGGAACGGACTCCAGCTGCACGCCACCGGTGTCGCTAACAGCGGACGGGGTGGCGATGTCCGGGGCGGCATCCTCTCTAACTGGTGGAAGTGGCTCCTCTTGAGCAGGCTCTGGGACTGTTTCTTCGCGCGATTGTTTTTGGGCCTTCTTCTTCTTCCTATTCTTCCTCTTATTTTTCCCAGGGGTTGTCGGCGTAGGCGGTGTGCTTGGCGTAGGCGGCACAGTGGCCTCCTTTGCAAGTTCCACTTCTCGCTCTCCGATTCTGCGTGGGGTATCCTACACAATCGTTAGTACACACATGTAAAGATAATGCAAGAATATCAAACACATACCTCCTGTTGCGCGGCAGGCGCGGCAAGCGATGACAATCGGGAACGAGGGATGAACGCGGGCAAATCAAAGACTTCCGGTTCGGGTAGTCCTCTATTAAGATGGTAGGGTGAAGGCGAGCGCCCAATCTCGGCAGCAGCATCGAGCATATCCATTGAACCGAGGGATTGAACTCCAAGCCCATGGGCAGTAGAAGGTAAAGTATTAGGTGGCGCGTATGACCCTGGTGGCGAGGCGTATGGTAGGCCTGGAAGCGTAGTCGGCCTTTCGGGGACAGGAGGCTGGCCCTCGAGAGCCACAACCTCCTCGGGTGTCTGTTCGGCCCTGGCAGGGGGCTTAATACCAGATCCAAGCACAACAGCCGGCCCTCTCTTTGACAATTGATGCGGAGAACCGGGACCGGTCGCAGGAAGAGTGGGCAATTGCTCCAGAATTGGAGAGACATCACGATCAACGGGAAACTGATAGGGGGAGCCCGGATCACTGGGAGGTAGTTCAGGGAGCTTATCTGGCAAAGCAAACATCGCAATAGGTGAGGCAGGATCACTCCTAGGAAGTTCGGGGAGGTTATCCGGAAGCGGGTACAGCGCAAGAGGCGATGCAGGATCACTCCGTGGGAGCTCAGGCAGGTTATCCGGAAGGGGGTACGATGCAATAGGCGACGCAGGGTCACTCCGTGGGAGCTCAGGCAAGTTGTCAGGTAATGCGTACATTGCGATAGGTGAGGCAGGATCACTCCTAGGAAGTTCAGGAAGATTATCCGGAAGCGGATACAACGCAATAGGCGACGCAGGGTCACTCCGTGGGAGCTCAGGCAGGTCGTCTGGCAATGCGTACATTGCGATAGGTGAGGCAGGATCACTCCTAGGAAGTTCAGGCAGGTTATCCGGAAGCGGATACAACGCAATAGGCGACGCAGGGTCACTCCGTGGGAGCTCAGGCAGGTCGTCGGGTAATGCGTGCATGGCGATAGGTGAGGCGGGATCACTCCTTGGGAGTACAGGAAGATTATCTGGAAGTGGATACATCGCAATAGGCGATGCAGGATCGCTCCGTGGGAGCTCGGGCAAGTTGTCGGGCAATGCGTGCATGGCGATAGGTGAGGCGGGATCACTCCTGGGAAGTTCAGGAAGATTATCTGGAAGTGGATACATCGCAATAGGCGATGTAGGATCGCTCCGTGGGAGCTCGGGCAAGTTGTCGGGCAATGCGTACATTGCGATAGGTGAAGAAGGATCACTCCTAGGAAGCTCAGGAAGGTTATCTGGAAGTGAATACATTGCAATCGGCGACGCAGGATCACTCCGTGGGAGCTCAGGAAGATTATCCGGAAGTGGATACATTGCAATAGGCGACGCAGGATCGCTCCGTGGGAGTACAGGAAGATTATCTGGAATGGGATACATCGCGATAGGCGATGCAGGATCGCTCCGTGGGAGCTCAGGCAGGTTGTCAGGTAATGCGTACATTGCGATAGGCGAAGCAGGATCACTCCTAGGAAGCTTAGGGAGATTGTCCGGAAGTGGATACATTGCAATAGGTGAGGCAGGATCACTCCTAGGAAGCTCAGGAAGATTGTCCGGAAGTGGGTACAACGCAATAGGCGACGCAGGGTCACTCCGTGGGAGCTCAGGCAGGTCGTCTGGCAATGCGTACATTGCGATAGGAGATGACGGGTCACTGCGTGGCAACTCTGGCAAGTTATCCGGCAAAGGTAGCATCGCAATCGGTGACGAAGGGTCGCTGCGCGGAAGTTGAGGTAGATCGTCAGCTATGGGCTGAGTAATAACAACCGGGCTCGCAGGGTCACTCCTTGGCAAGCCTGCCGACAAACTCCAGCCCTCTTCCCCCTCGTTCTCTTCAACAACCGGTGACAGAGGCGCACTGGGCGGCAACTCCGGCAGGTCATCAGGCAGCGCAAACATTGGAACCGGGCTAGAAGGATCACTCTCTGGAAGCTCGGGCAATTCCTCCGGGTTTGCATATTCGGGGAACTTGAGTACAATGGGGGGCTCGGGACCCGAAAGGAAAGAATCAAGGTCCTCGACGACGGGCGGCTCACGGATAAACCGCTCAGGTTGGATGACTGGCGACAGTGGTGCGCTATCAGGTAACGCAGGAATGTCCTGTAAGATGGCTGGTAATTGGAACGGGGATGAGGATTCATTAGAGGGTAGGGTAGGTAGGGCAGATAGTGACAAAGGAGATAAATGAGAGACATCTTGCCCAGGCTCAAGGGCAAAGGGTGTGCTGGGATCGTTCAATGGTAAAGGAATGTGTTTTGGTGAAAAATAGTCGTTGAGAGGCAAGCCCTCTGGTACAGTCGGAAGTAGGTATGGTGAATCAGGATTACTATTAGGTAGTGCCGGATAGGTTTCATAAATAGTGTCCGGGCTGGGATAAACATAAGGAGATTGAATAGGAGAGGGATTATCGCGGTCGTCGTAAATGTCTGGGGGTTCGGCGGGATGCTTTGGTGTTTCACCACCGTCGTCCTGCTAACGTCTCTGCTCAGTATAAGAAATCTTAGCACAGGAGAAAAGAACTCAAGCGATTTAGACCTGTTTTCCGTCCCGGGGGTTGATTATGTCTTCACCTTTAAACTTTCTGTCCTCCTGATTGGCAAACGGCTTTCCATTCTGACATCTGTGTCGCTAACGTCTCCACTTTGAGGCTGCTCCGGAAGTGAGTCAATGGATTCGGAAGAAGCTGCTGCCAAGTCACCAGTCTTCTTCTTTCTAGCGAGTCCTTTTCGGCCGGAAGATGCTGGGGGTTGTGGGATTCTAGTTTCCGGACCCTGGAACTCCTCCTGGCCCTCATCGGCAAGATCAGGCGTAGGAAGTGGAATTTGTTCTGGAGTGCGTGTATCGGCACGGTTGATACCTGCTACCTGGTCAAGAGTCATCCCTACATCTCTGGAATTCCGCCAGCTGTCCCGGCCCTCGGAAAGTTCCGGGATGGGTGACGGCAGCCCCCTCTCATCTAGACTCCCTCTAGTTAATATCTCAGTGCTTCTTCCCCTCCTGAGACCGCCGCGTGGAACTGGAATCCCCGTCTTCTTCTTTTCGCTCGCTTGGGTACCGGCCTGGTCGGATATTTCAATTGTCCCTTTGCCCACTTCATCCCCCCTAAGACGGACTCCATCGTTGAACACCTCTTCCTCTTGTAGTCCCGAGGAAGTCGCTATGTGTGCTTCGACGTGATCTAACTGACTGGCATCAAAAGAGGGTCTGCCAGGGTCCTGCGAGGTGAGGCTCTCATTATGGATAGATGCCGATGCAGCGCTGGCAGAATCAGTGGCATGGTGGTCAGATTTGGCTCCGCCGAACACTCCAGCGAACGAGCGGAGCGATCTGGAAGTAGTAGGCCGAGTGTGGGTTTCCCCGTCTTCAGACACTGAGCGGGTTGGGATTTTGGTACCTTCGGCCATAACCCTCTGTGTTACGCTAGCAAGGGTAGGTCGAGACGGTGAAGTGGCAGGGGTCGTCTGCTTAACGCCCAACTTGCCAAAGAGTCCTCCCCATCGAGATTTTCCGGACTCCGGAGAGCCAGCCTCACCAGAGGATCTCTCCTTCTCTTCCTTCTTCTCCCTCTTCTCCCTCTCTTTCTCTTCCTTCTTCTCCTTCTTTTCTCTCTCAATACGCTCCTTCTTTTCTTTCTTACTCTCATTACCAGACCCAGCAGCAAGCCTCTCGGTCTCTTCCATCATTTGAGAATCATCGCTATGATATGTGACACTGCTCTTTCTGGATCTGCGCCCTGGCATCCACCCATCCATGATAGAAGCTGGAGGAGTGCTGTGAGGTGTATTGGCCGACTGATCAGGACCAGCACGACGCTCGGCTTCTCCCGGACCACCCTGCGAATGAGATTTGTCACCGCCGCCTCCAAATCTCTTCAGCACATTTGCTGTGAGTGACATTTTGCGGGCGGTATCTGTAGATCTCCTTTCAAGAGCAGGAGGTGAGGACTCCAAAGAAACGCCACCAGAGCCGGGAGTCATAGAATCAGCTCGGGAATCTGAGCTCATCGAGTCGGAAGTCTTCGTCCGCCCAAACAATGACCCAGTCCTCTGTCTTCTGGTCTTGGACCGAGAACCACTCCTCAAAACCTCGGGAATTCTCGACATACTCCTGCTTCTGTTGTCCCCCGTCCCTTCCTCGTCAATGGAGCGCTGGTCAACAGGTGTAGGAGATCTAGTAGCTTCGGGGGTCGCTGTGATCGCTTCACCTAAGACGATCCCAGGATTGAATCCCGCATCTTCAGCCGCTGCCATTGTGATTGCCATGAATTCTGCATCCCCCTGTTTCCTCTCTTCGGTAGACCTCCGACTTGGTGGTGTGGGAGTAACAGAACGTGATCCTTCCCGGCTACCTGGAGCGTTTTGTCGCGAGACCGGAGTGTTACGAGTAGTGGCGGTAGGCGTATTGTCCAAAGTCCCCCCTGTAGGTGGAGTTGCAAATTCAGATTCTGAAGCCGAAGTAACATCGGCAGAGTAGCCGGATTTAGTTCCTAAGAGACAATCAGAATACTGTTTGCAATGCAGATCACGAAAACATACTTGAAGAATCATATTCATGCACTTGACTATTAATGCTACTAGATGATGTGCTCTGTCGGAACGGAAGCCCCTCTGCCATATTCGGCGCGCCATCTAGAATATTTTAGTTTGTTATGCCCCAATCGGAAGTCATGACTACCCACCAATCTTTGAAATAAACTCATCAGACCTAGCCCTCGCCTCAGAAGAATAAAACGGAGCACGCTCATCGGCAGCAGGTCTAGTCTTCGTTGGCCTTGCTCTTTCGGTCATACTCCTCTTAAGCCCACGTCCTTCTGGGAGCGCACGCCCGCGCTCCGAACCCTCAGTTCCAGATCGAGACTCAACTCGAGGCTCCGATGAGTGAGAAGTCCCTCCCTCCCCAGAAACGGGTCGGGGATCGACACGCTCGGTCTGACTTCTCTTGAGCCTCTGACCTTCGGGCATCTGTGGAATTCCAGGAACCGTGGCAGACTGCGTTTGGTGATGCTCCGAAGACTTGGAAACTGAAGCAGTGACTCCGCTTGATCGGGAATCGGAAGAGTAAGAAGTCGCCCTCTCCTCAGCGCTCCGAGAGTCAACAGCAGGATGTCGGGTATCAACACGTTCAGTCTGGCTTCTCTTAAGTCTGGGTCCCTCAGGCACCGGTGGAGCACCAGGAGTATCGGAAAGTCGGATCCGGTGCTCTAAAGAGCCAGTCGCTACGCCAGAACTTGACTCGGAAGAGTAAGATGTTGACCTCTCATCGACGAGAGCATGTCGAGCATCGACACGCTCAGTCTGGCTTCTCTTAAGCCTATGTCCCTCGGGCATTGGCGGCATCCCTCGGCTTGTTTGAACTTGTGTTTGGCTCTCCGAGGAACCAACGAAAGCAGTGGTAGCGTCGCTAGATCTAGACTCAGAAGAGTAAAATGTTGAACGCTCGTCGACTTCCCTATGCTCGCCGCGCTTGAGTTCACGTTCCTCGGGCATCACGGGGATAGGTTGAGTCTGGTATTGGACATCTGTAGCCCCCGAAACGTCTGCAACGGTAGCATCGGACCGAGACCTGAACTCAGAGAGAACACCTGATCGCTCTTCATGAGACCGTCGAGACTCCGCGCGTTCGGTATTGCTCCTCCGAAGGCGACGGCCTTCTGGAGCTGGAGCGCCCTGCCTATGATCAAGTGTTTCCGCTGAAGATCTAGCGTCAGATATATGCGATCTAGGTCTCTCATGAACACCGTGCTGGGGTTTGACTCGCTCAGTCTGGCTTCTCCTAAGTCTATGACCCTCCGGCGCTGCGGCCTGGCCTTCAGCCGGGGATGGAACATTTGCGTCAAAAGTAGTTCGAGACCTACGCTCAGACGTGCTTCTTCGTAGTTGCGTATCCTCTGGTAGTGCGGGTCCATATACCACTGAATCGGTAGATGACGAAGCAGAGACATCACGCGAGCTCCTCTTCTCCGACCGGCTGCTCTTTTTCTTGACTTCTGGCAACGGTGGCCCGAAGACCGTATCCGGGGCATCCCCGGTTGTGACCCTCGACTCGGAGCGAGACTCGGACGAGTACGACGTGGGCCTCTCATCGCCAGGCTGGCGTGACCTACGTTTAGACGAGAGAGCCCTCTTGAACTCAAACCCCTCTGGTAGCGGGGGCCCGTAATGAACAATGTCCCGAGAGACCGATGCAGCGCTATGAGACTCATGTCGAGACTCAGTATGAGACTCAGAAACGTAAAAGGGCAATGATGGCTCCCCAGCGCGTTGGCTCGAACCCCTCCCCTCAGAGCTAGCCTTGAATATAAAGCCATCAGGAATGGGCGGTCCATATGCGACCGGTTCGGGTGCAACCTGCTCCGACCTCGATCCAGACTCCGAAGTGTAAGACTCATACGATCCCTCAAATCTGCTTTTCTCCGAGTGGCTTCGGAATTCGCCGCTGCTTTCCGCAACCTTGGTGACAGTAGCTTGAGAAGAAGCCCTCGAATCAAGAGAGTAGAGAGACCCATCATCGGCCGGGGGGGCGGGCTTGCTTGTCCCAAATGAATAGCCTTGCGGCAATGGGGGACCATAAACGATATTCTGTTGCTGTGCTTCGACCGCTTCAACGCGAGCCGCCTCCTCAACCTTTTGCAGGAATTGTTCCGCTGTTGATCCGTAATAAGATGCATTCTCTCCCAAAACATCAGTCCTGCCCTCTTCATGAGCAGACATCGCCGTCTCAGACTTGGATCCTTCAAAGGTATAACCCTTGGGTAATTCCGGTCCGTAAATTATGTCTACAACCAATCAGTCAAGATACCTTCCAATAATATCAAAAGGGTACATACGATCCTCAGAAGTAACTCTCTCTAACTTTGATCTGTCAACAGATGATGATGTGCTCTCGCCATACACCTCAGTACTCTTCCACCCCTTGGATTCGATAGCTTCGGCAACTTCCTCAACCATAGCTTGCTTGCCTTTTCTAGACTCCAAGACCGCATCAGAGGCCAAGTTCTCCCAAGAACCATCCCGGGATACTTCGGCAGTGTTGTCCAAGGAAACTTCGGCCGTGTTGACAACATACATCGAGGATGCACCCGAGACAGCTCCATCTATCGAGAAGTTAGCTTTCAAGACTCCGCCAAGATTACAAGAAATCATACCATAGGCCGGCGGTGGGCTTGAGTCATCCTTCAACTCAACCTCTGCGAACTCTGCGGGTGAGTGGAATCGACCCTCTTCCGAGCTCTCCGAATCGGGGCGCCTAAAGGGTTTATAGTTATCCGGAAGCGGGGGTCCATAAGCTATGGGTGGGGACTGGTCGAAATATACAGGCTCAGCAACCGGCACCGATGGCCCAGGAAGGGCAGAGAAAGAATCCGTCGGCAGCTCAGGTCCGTAGAAACCCTCTTGCTGTGTGCTTCGGAACTGATAGTTTTCCGGGAGCGCGGGGCCATAATAGACGTTCCTCTTGCGGCCTCGCTGCTCCTCCTCGGCCTCTTGGGACTCCCCGGTGACGCCGATAGCAATGACTGTCTCGGCGGTTTTCATAGCATTATTTGGCTGTGGGGCTACAGGAATACCGGTAAATGGCTTTCCGATGGCAATCTCCTTGTCCGGGATGCTAAAGCTAATTTCGGGACTACCCGGGGGAGGGCTCGCGACGACTACCTCGGGGGACCCAATCTCAAATCCCTGTTCCCTTGAGGACTCCCTCTCCTCCTCCTTCTCCTTCTGGGTTGGCGGGAAATAACTGTCAGGATCAACATGGACCAACAATGGAGTCTTGGGGGTTCCGGGTGGAGGAGTTGGTGCAGTCTGCACAAGCATTGGAACACCTCCGGGGACCGTCCAGCTAGGCTCAACAAACTCGACCGGCTCCATCGGCAATTCTGCGAAACTAACACTCCTCTTACTCTTGCTAGGCTTCTCATCCAAGCCAGCATTCTTCCGTATCAGCTGGACTTCCTCCCTTCGTGCCTTCTCCCGCTCGGTTTCACGCTCCCTCGACCGCTCCCTGTTCCTGCTAGCTTCGCGTTCACCGTAGTTGGGATCCGCCTTGCGTTTGCGCCGACGGGCTTCACGAACCTCTCTCTGTCGAAGGGCGGCCACCTGGGCTTTGAGTTCGGCGGCCTTCGCCTCGAGATCAATGCGTTCCCGCTCTGCGCGCTCGGCTGCGAGGCGGCGATCAACTTCCTCTTGGATGAGGCGTTCCTCCTCCTCAGCTTTTCGCTCCCGCTCGAGTTGGATTTCCTGTTCTATCATTTGGAATTCCTCCGCGTCTCTACGCTTTGCCTCGACTGTTGCGATGGTGTGCTTGCGTTCTTCGGCCCGAAGTTCGTATTCACGTTCCTCCTCCTCCCCTCGCTTTCGCTGGTCTTCCTTGACCTTCTCAGCTTCAATTTGTGCCTGCAGTGTGTGGGCCATCTCCTCCTCCATCCTCTTCCTCTCGCGGTGTTCGGCCTGTCTCCTTTCATCTTCCTCTACCAACCGCTTCCTCTGCAGATCCTTCTCGGTCTCAATTTGGATTTGGATTCTGCGCTTCTCCTCTTCCTCGGCCTGCCTAGCTCTTTGAAATTCGTCTTGGGCTCTCCGAAGCGCCTGTTCCCTCAGCTGCTTCGACCGCTCTCTCTGCATGAACACCCTCCTCTCCAACTCCTCCTCTTCAAATCTCCTCTTCTCTTCCGCAACCCTTGCCTCTCTCTCCCGTTCCCACTCCTGCTCCCTCCCTCGCTCCCTCTCCCGCTCCCTCTCGAAAGCAATCTGCCTCTCCAATTGTAACCTCTTCTCATCTTCCTCTCTCTTGAGCTGTAATGCCACCATGGCTTTCTGCTCCTCCTCAAACCTAAGGACACGGGCTTTCTCCTGTTCCATCTCCATTTGGCGCTGGTATTCGGCAGCGCGTTCCTGCTCCTCTCTCCGGGAGCGTTCCTCCCTGGCAAGACGCTCTCTGCGGGCAATATCTTCTTGTCTCGCCTGTTCTATACGTCGGATAGTCTCGTTTTCACGCTCCCGCGCCCGGGTGAGCTGGATTCGTTGAAGTTCGAGCGCCTCCTCGTTACGGCGCTTCTCTTGAAGCTCCAGATCAAGCTGGATTCGCCGCTCCTCCTCCGATTTGCGAAGCCGCTCAGCCTCTTGCTGCTCATAAGTTAATTGTCCCATTTCCCTAGCTTCCCGCTCAGCCGCCTCCCTTCTCACTCGCTCCTCGTACATCATCCTCTCATGCTGCTCTTTCTGAATACGAGAAATGTCAAACACGCGATGCTCTTCCCCTTTCCTCTGCCCCTCCAACCCCTCCTTCCCAAACACATGTCCCACCTCAACCGCCCCTCTATGCTCCTCCTGCCTCCGTATCCTTCTCTGCTCTTCTTCTTCAGCTCTATGCGCTTTCTCTCTTTCCGACAAACCACCCATTACGATCCCCGCAGCAACACCCCCGGCCAAACCAGCGACCCCCGAATGTGACTGTGATTCGACACCAGCGGATACCTGCCGCGCAGTAGATGTAGAAGTGGACTCCGATTTATTAAAAGTCACGCTACTTGAATGGGTAGTGTGATGATGTACAAACGTATTATTAACCGAGGTACTAGCGTTTACTGGCGCTGGCTGTATCGGTACCGGGATTGGTCTCACTAAGCTCTCCCCGTGCTCTCCTTTGAGGATACTCCTCTCCACCACTACCGTCCCGGCCGCTCTTGGTAGTGGTGGCTGGCCTAAAAAAGGCCTTGATTGCTGCTGGCGCCATAGCTCTTTGTAATGACTGTCCGCTTCGTGGAATTCCTGCTGCTTTTCGATCGTGTAAGACGCGTCGCTGGGGATATAGCTTGTGGTTTCGAACCTTGAGTCGGCCTTCGCAGCCTATATAACCACCCACAATCAGCCCCCAATATCAGCAATCACTTCCCCTCCTTTGCCCCAATCGATAACGTTGAAGTTTTGCGTACCTTGCTTACATCCTTGCTAGATTCCGATACATCTAGAACGGTTGTCGTGATTCCGGTCTTTGAATTTTCACTTGTAATCCTCCCGTCTCTGGTGACAAAGAGATCCGATTTCGAACCCCCGCTCCCTACCTTTTGCCTCACTCTCGAGTCCCTACTTCTACTCCTGCTCCTGTCCGATCTCCGTGAACTGCTTCCACCAAAAATGCCAAGGAATCCACCACCGGAACTAGAAGTCTTGTGATGATGACGATGATGGCTCTTGTGCTTCGAATGGCGCGAATCAGCAGACTCCCAGCCGTCTGCCGAACTAGCCCTGGTACGGCCAGAAACCATTTCCGATCGGTGGGGGGACCTTCCCTCTCGCGCAGCGGTAGTAGCGGCTATAGAAGCGGGCCTCTTGGGGGAATGATCCCGTCCGACAAAGGCCTCCTTCCGGCCTCGCTCATCCTCTGTGTATATCCTGCTTTCGGTTGTGGTTCTCGTAACGACAACCCCCTCGTGAGTCCTACTGCCACTGCTTCCGCCAAAACCGAACAGCCCGGTTTGATTTCCACTCGACTGAACGGTCGCCGGCCGTGCAACCCTCGTGACCTCGGCCCCGAAGATGTATGGCTTTCGTTGCTTCTCTTTGCCTCCGGCCTTGCCCTCATACCAGCTGCTACCGCCACTGCTAGAGCTAAGACGCGAACTGACTGATCCGGATCGAGACGGGCGAGTATTGTCGCCAAAGATCCCACCATGGCGAGCCCCGCCAGCAGCCCACGAACCCGATGAAGAACGTCCGTACTGACCAACGGGGTGAGAAGAGCGCTTCTTCAAAGTGGAACGCCCACCACGACCAGCCCAGGCACCGGCAACACCCATCACGCCTCCAGAAATATGACCACTGCTCGAACCCTTGGCCCATTTACGAGACCCACCGGATTCGCGCCCGGATATTCCGATTGCTGCGCTACCAGAAGAACGCCCTGAGGATGACTGACGATGATGACCCGACTGTGGGGTGCCATAATCATTCCAGCTCTTTCTACGCTTGCCAATGCCGAAGGCGCTCGAAATTCTGCTCCCGGTAGATCTGAACGACTCTGCAATTGATCCAGCGTACGACTTGCCACTCATGACGGAGAATGAGTCGCTTGATCTCTTGGATTTCTTGTAGTGAGATCCGTAGATGAGACCGGAGTAATTGGATTCATTGTCGGAAGACGAGGATGAGGATGAGGAGGAAGACGATGATGATGACGATGACGACGATGATGATGATCCAGCCTTACTCTTATGATGCATAAAATAGCGGTCAGAGCCACCGCCTACGGCATCGCGGCCATGATGATGATGACTTGAGCTGTGGGTAGACGACGAGTATTTCGACTTCCTGCCATGCTTCCTCCTCCTAGATCCCCCCCTCGACCCAAAGAAGTATGAGAGCATACCCGTATTCTTACTCGATCCATAGGAGCTCGGCGAAGATGAATACAAAACACCATATTGCAGCCCCGATTCCTCCCCACCCGACGAAGTCTCACTCGGAAACTGAATCAATCCCGGAAGCGAGGCCTCGCCGGAAGTCCCGGAATGGTGATAGCTTTCTGAATGCGTGGCCTTGCCCTTGCCTTTATGATCGGATATGCCGAAAAGGCCAGCATAGAGCGATGCTGAATCGTCCGAGTGATGCTTCTGTCCATTGGTTGCACTGGCGTCGGCAGTGTAGTGGTACGGGTGAGCACGACCATCAGAGCCATATCCCGGGTTGTAGTAAAGGCTGCTGTCCTTGGCCTTGGCCAGGTCACCGCCTCTTAACACACCGCTAGAGTGCTTGCGAGACCTCGTACTAGTATGGCGTCCAGTCTCGCGGTGGCGGGAATCAGACTCTCCCGACACGGAACCAGCGGTGCTTCCGGTGACCGTTCTCCACATGGTCTTTGCAACGTTGCCAGGATTTGACAGCATGCTACCATCACTGCCACGGCGTCCATGGGAAGAATAGAACGAGTGCTTGGATTCCCTTTTGTCTTGTCTCCTGAGTGCCCTCTTCTCCCTTCGAATGCTCCTCTGCAATCGTTTCCTCTTTCGCGCATTATCGGATAGATCCGAGCCGCTGTCCGAGGAGCTGCTGCTACTGCTGCTGCTACTACTGGAAGAAGCACCGGAACCACTCCTCCTAGATCGCGCAAACCATCCAAACAACACCCTTCTAGAGGTCTTCTTCTTCTTCATGCGCCAGCCTTTCTTGGGATGCCAGCGTTGTCCATAGTGGTGGGTCCTCGGCGCATCCGCAGGGGTGGTCCCCGGCGTGAAACAACCTCGACAAACGCCCGTGATTTCGCAATAGAGCTCGAAATTGCCGACCGTCTCGCGCTCTTCCGCCTTGATATTTTCCCAGATCTTTCTGAACGACTGACGGAGGGGAGGTGGAGAGCCGCTGTGGCCATGTGTGGCATGTAAGTGAGGGATGTGAAGAACACCTCCGGCGGCGGAAGCGCCCGCAAGTCCAGAGGTGTAGTGCGATGTGCTGGAGCTAGATGTAACCTGGTGGGAGGCCGAGTGGTTGGTATTGCCTTGGTAGTAGGATGCCGACTGTCCTCCATGGGTCGTGTGGGATCCGCTGGTGGTGGTCGCAGCAGCCATTGTTGATGTCGGCTTGCCGCCCGGATAATAGGGGGAAGCCTGTGGGACGGGCACCGGGTTGTAGTAACTGCTGTTGCTGCCGACTCCCATTGTTGCGGTCGGTTTTTCCAGCGAGACGCCGGCAGATGTGGTCCCTCCGGTAGCGGTGGTATACGATGAATTTCCTTGCAAGTTAGTAGATTGGGAAGAGCCGTACGCACCTACTCCTCCTCCTCCTCCTCCGCCAGCATCCGTTCCACAATACATCGACGCGTCCTGGCCCCCCCCATACGCCGATGAGAGGGGATTCGTCGACGTTCCATAATAATCGTTTGCCTCCCCTCTGCTCTGGGTTCCTCCATTAACCCGCTTCTCGGTGACGGTAGTGGATCCTTGGCCGCCGGTTTGCGTCTTTGATGAAGACATCGCGATTAAGGATTATATGTACCGATGTGTAATGCGTTCCGTGATTTTTCGTTCAAGTATACTTTTGAGGGGTATTTCGTTTGTTGTTGTACAGTCGTTATACTAATACAAAATGCGGCCGTAATCGTTGGATAAAGGAAGGGACGTGTTTTTTTGTAGTTTCCTGCAATACCCTTTCATTTAGCAGAGCACACGGGGGGGTGTAAATGTCCGGGCTTGGAGTTGTTTGTTTTGATTGACCAGAGTCGGGGTAGGATGGATAGTGCATGGGGAGTATTACTAGGGCTCACAAAAGGTACAGCCGAAGGCAAAAGTGCTACTTTTAGAGGGAAGGTTGGTGGTAGGGCAGGAGATGCTGGCAAAGGTATGCTGTACGATGGGCGGGAGGAGATTCGTTTACCTTCGTTAAACGTCGTAAAAAGTGAAGATGAAGATGAAATTTCAAAGGGTGAACAAATGGATGGATAGATAGACAGGGGAAGGTGACTTTTTTTTTTCCCAGCAAATGCAGCGAGTGAGAGGAAATAGGTGGATGGATGGATGACAAAGTACGCGATGGATGAAGGGCAGATGGGTTTGTGATGATTGATGGTTATCTAGCTGGTCTGCCTAAAAGGGGGGGTGGATTCGAATAGGACGATGAATCTATGAGAAAAGACTCGGATGGGCAAAAGGCGAAATGGACAAAACTCTCCCTTTGAGGGGGAAAGGGGAGGGTAAAACTCGGCCTCAATTCAATTCATCCCTGAGGAAGCAGAAGCAGACAGAGAGAGAGAGAGAGAGGCAGCGAGTGTGCAGGCGCGATGTGATGTGGCCGCCGATGTTTTTCACTCAAGCTAGGGCAGCGATATTAGAAGCAAGTCTACTGCAGTGTCCAGGGCGTGGTTGCCGGGATGAGCGACTTGGAATGCCGGTATCAGCCAAAAAGCGGACCACGCAGACGCAGAAGCACAAGCAGAAGCAGCGCCAATCTCCCTTTGCGCCGCACGCACTTTAGTGGACGGTAGGTGTAGGCAAGAAATAGGGGGTGGGTAGGGAGAGAGGGAGGGAGTGGGAGTGAGAGTGAGAGGAGGAGGAGGAGAGAGGGAGAATGTGAAGGTAGACTATGGTTAGCTGTCGTCTGTCGTGATGGATGGGAGAGGACCTGGGGGATGGCCAATAGGTTCTTGGGACTGGTGTGGTAGGGGACTGAGAAGGTTCAAAGAAGCTCGGTGTTGATCGATATGGCCGAGCACGCCTGTCTGCTCCATTGTCACTCACTCCTCCTTTGGGGCAATCGGAGTGGACGGGAGAATGAGATGGAATGATTGCCCTCCTTCCCTTTCACGTTTGTCACTCGATTTTCATCTCCATCCAGTCCGATCATACATATGGTAGAGTGCGGTGCTACTCGAGCGCATCATAGATCAGAATGTAATTCATATCATGCCCACACGAGTAGCAGCTTGGGCATGGGCCATACATACACACACAGAAAATTCGTCCGCCCTCCAATTCTTCTTCATCTTTTGCAACGCCGCAAGCTCCTCAACGCTGAGGGCGAGTGAGCTGCACACACTCCACACCCTTCGGACCCCATCGAACGATTGGCCAGCCGATCCTTCCCCCCCCCTCCCCGTTACCCCCCCAACAGCAGCAAAAACAAACGGGGCGTGTTTTGTTTGGCTCGTAATTCTCCCCCGGTTGCCTTTCCCGGTTACGTGCATACGGGCTGCAGGGATATTGCAGGGATATATCTCCTTCTCGCCAATTGGGTCAGCCAATTCGACATATTACCCTACGCCATTTTCAGCTCTTTTTTGATTCCCGTCGGGCCATGCCTGAAAAAAAAAACAAAAAAGAAAGAAAGCGCGCGAGAGGATCGGTGATTCAAGGGTCTCGAGCGAATCGCGGAGAGGTAGGGAAAAAAGAATTGAGCTTGTCCATAGCAACCCTTGCTGAGAGAAACCATTACCCTTTTCTCGATCGCATCTCCGATAGGAGAATGGCAATTCTGCGGTAGCCAAAGAAGAAGAATTGAAGCCACGCTCTAACTCAGATCTTATCTTCCCGTAACAGTGGTTAGCGAGCGAGCTCATTTTATGAGTTCAGCCAGCTTTGCTCCCCTCAGCGCTGTGGCCCTCGGCTATCCAGCGACACGTATTCTTCAGCGCTAGTTGATGGCCAGCTCATGATGAATCATTCATAATATGCGCCCCAGGAAGAGGATAACGAGTGAGAGTGGGTGATTTTCCGGGTGTCGTTGGAGTGTCGAGTTGGTGGTGGTGGTGTGGAGGACAAGTGTTTGGCACACTATGCGGAAGTGCACGAGATCATTGCACAAACTGACTTGACGCATTTATATGCGGGGTAGTGGGGTGCTTGAAATGTTGATTGAGCAAGGGATGATATGATAATCCCGAGACCACGAGACCATAAGCATTGAGAGAATGCGAGTTTGTGGGCAGGGAGGCCTCATTAGACAGGTTTGTCTTGCTTATGTCAAAGAGGATACGGTGAGCGCGACATCATGTCCTACATTACGCGTACCGTAGATGGCTATTGGTACTGGAGGATGAACGTGGGGAAGCATTTTCCTATGGATTTGATGCTGGATCGTGAAGGGGTCAAGGGATGGTGCGCCGTGCGGGAACCGATACCTAGTGACTTTTTGATGATGCTCGGGCACGATAAGGGTATCATGAGCGTGCCACGCGGTACAAGTAGCAACGACTGCGCGAGCCACTGGGATGGCGGCGCCGGGTTAACGTGCTAGATCTTTGGAATTGGCCATCCAAGATATGGCGGCTGAGCGCTCATGGGCAATCCATTTTGCTTACATAATATGGCACGGGGTGGTGACCGGTAATTCGAAATTATATCGTCTCTATACGCACCGCTCTCACCGAAAATCGGAAAACGTAAGGCTGGATGGGGGCCCCCTCTGGGCGCTTTAGTCAAGCCATATCTTCCTAAAGATGCCGCCGTGATTGGAAAGTTTTCGAAAATTATCATATCAAACGCTGCCGGTATGTCGTCGGTCTTCTTCTCGCTGCGCAGCAACTTTCGGCCGGAAGCCTGAGAGACTTAGTTCTACCGTGCAGAGCAATATCATAATATCATACCAGTATTATAGTAGGGATTCCCACCCCCCCCCAGCCTCGGCTTCAGCTCTTCCTCCAAATTCGTCATTTATAGGTGGGGTTAGGGATCTAATCTCGAGAGCCTCAGCCCAGTCCCAGTTTAGCTTACCGTATCCGCCCGCTTTGATGTCGCTACAGTAGGGTTCCGATCGGAGCCGCACTCCGCATTTTAGCCCTATCTACTCCCGATAGGGGCCAGTGAGAGGGCATTTTTAAAGGTATTTCCAAGGTCGGTATTCCCGTGTGATTGGGTGAGGAATTGTGGTTTGGTAGGATGATATACCGTAGTTTTTCTCCGGACAGCTGTGTATAGTTGTGGCGGCAATTGCAAAGGCTGGTCTTCCCACCGCTCTGTAGTACCATGGTACGGGAGTCAATGATATCTGAACGTCGCTGGGAGTGAGGCTGAACTTTACTCCTGAATTCCTGGTTTGCCTAGAAAAAGAGGGCTGACGGGCCGGGTTGCCCCGTAATCCTACCGTACTGTACCTAAAGTGCAAGATCGAAACTTCGGGTTCTAGACCTTTTTACACCGGAAGCATGCATTTCACCCCCCCACTCTGAGGACACCAACAGCTAACAAACAAGTATCGTACGGAGTGGCTTTGAGTTGTCTTGTACCTAGCCAGATTTAGTGTAAGTATCTAAGATAATACTGCTCACTCTTCCATGTCCTCCCTTCCACGGGCCCTGTGGGAATTCAGAGCTTGCTTATCCTGTCCGCCAAACCCTCTGAACCGCAATGCTCCCAAGCCATATTATATAACGAGTGTCAGTCAAGACTGAGCGCCCATCCAGGACAAGAAATATGGCTCTTGCTTTATCACTCGAGCTCGCGAGCCTCCGGATGCAGTAGTCATGAAGGCATCCCGAAAGTTCCGAGGCAGGACAAGTTTCCACAAAGCGCGCGGATTTGAGGCATCTATGTCTGTCTAAATAATAGTGAGGAAACGGTGGGGAAGACTCCGGCTTCTATAACTTGGTATAAGAATATCAGCATGCAACGAGCAGCTTAACACTAGCTTTTGGGTTGGTGGTGACGGGGTTACTACACGAGGAACTGCAGCGCCCCAATGCAAGGGATCCATTAGCGAAAGCCTACTGTCTGGATCGCATCTTTTACCGGAGAAGGGAGAAGGACAATTATCCTTTCGTAGACCTTGGCGCCTGAAGGGAACTTTGGGTGCGAGAGGGTGTAATCCGTCGGGAACAAATGCTTTATCACTAGTGGACTGCTTGATCAGACCCCCAGAAATTCACCGTGCTCAAATCCCTCCTTAATCACACACACACTCGCTATACCAAAGCCAGCCCAGGGGATTACCCACCCCGATAAGTTGGGAGTGTGAAAACAGAGTTCATGCTGAGAACGCTTTCAGAGTGATATGCTATGATAGCGTGTGAACCCAATGGGGAGGGATTCTACGATCGTTCAAGTAGTATCGGGATTGGCTGCAGCATTTTTCGAGCTAGTTACGGCCACAATTTCTCCTCCGGACTGCCCGAGCTGCACTGGGTACCAATTTTATGATAGGTACAAGACTAACTTACTCAATTGATCAAACTTGACAAAGAGTCCTTCGGACAAGCCCTATGAACCCCCTCCCCACATCTTGGATTCTACGTATTGATATTCTATCGGCTCACTCTCCCAGTCTAAAACCGCAACCTCCCCTGCAAGAGCATGGCGATGACTCTTCTCCGTAGGTTCCCAACCCAATTTTCTTGCCCTGTTCGCAACACAACTAGCATTCACCACAGATGTGATCGTGTAGATGTGTCGGGTGCCACCCGCCTCTGCCAGGCTAATCCTCCCAACGGGCTCAAGCCCTAGAGCTTTCGCGGGGGTCCCCACTGTCTCCGTGGCGCTGGTCTCGCCGCTTTCGGCAAGGCAGCAGACCTCGTCGTTCTACTGGGCGGCGCTACCGTCGGGCCCAAGGCCTTCGGATAGGAGGAAGCGGCATATCTTCGTTAGGTTGTGGTTGTGAACGCATGACTATTTGGGAGCGCCGCAATTGATTTAGGAAGGGCCGGCTTTCTTGGGGTCGTCTTTCGGGGCTGCGGTACACATCTCTGGTGAGGCCGAAAATTCTAGGTGGACGGGTAGTGACCGTGCGAACGTTCTCGGGGGGCCTCAAGGGTCATCTGTCTTTCTGTCCATTAGGAATTCTATCTCGTAGTGGGGTATCTTAGTGGGGAAAGGGGGCGTGGTTGATCTGTTACCTTGGCAAAGGGACGGTGTCGACGGGTGCCAGGCAATGACGTTAACTCATCAAAATCTGTAATATCTTCCTACGTACGCGGGTTGGGGTGGTCCCCGTTTGGATTGCTCGTGGTGATGGCCATGCCGTCGATGTGTAGTAGCAATCTGCCTGGCGAACATCTGGACACTCCTGCGATGGGGGGCTTTGCGGACGCGAGGTGGGTGCTCCCCGCTGTGCCGATCACGGCATCCGTCTTCTCCGCTTCTGTTTTTGAGAACAACTATTGAGTCTAGGTCTCCCAGGGCGATGCAAATGACCGGATGCCTTTTGCGAGCTGCGGCCGCGGTTTCAGTGTGGGCGAGGGCTGTTATGGCAGTGGGGTGTTTTGCGACCGGTTCATCGAGGGCGGTCCGCAATGTAACCCGTTGCGCTGGTACTACTGCTTGTTAGGGATGTCAGAGGGGTTGAAATGGAAACCTATACGTGAAGATGGAGGCCATTTTGGTAGGTTATGAAGATGCGCAGTATGATACCGGTATTTTGCTGTCGAATTGTAGATGGTTTTTGGTGGATGTTGAAGTACTTTTGAACCCGAGTGCCCATTCGCCGCCGCGCAATGCCGTGAGGGGGTTGGTCAGCAATTCAGCGAGAGAAGGGAGTTCCGGGCATGGTGAACACTGCGCTCGAGCACCATATAGTGTCGGTACTGTCGTCCTTCTCCATGATAAGCCAGCCTCGACAGAAGCACTTGCACTTGTGCTCGAATTGAGTTATGCACCATCGACATGCCAAGAAACGCGGCTTTGTTGTGCATAAATTCGAGAACAACAATTATCCCAATCTGGCAGCATGGCCAAGCCAGCCATTCCGAAATCGCCCCACGCTCAAAAAGTCGGAAAACCCCACTACCATGCCTGGGAGTTGACTGACCACCCTGACGACCTTGGCACCAAGGCCGCCCATCCTGTCCAGACTCCAGACATTTTAGCCTTTTGTTGTTCTCACCCCATCTTGGACGGACTGGGCGGCTGGAAGCGCTGCTCCCGAGATCGTGTTCTTTTGTGGGTCGTGGCGGGGTCGAAACGCGGCTTCTTGTCCTCACAGCGTGGGTGGGTTTCTGCGATCGGGCTTGGACTTGCTGACGGCGGATGTTCAAGTATAAGGCGCCACTCGAATGGGGTCGCCGATTATCTGGGGGGGGGGGAAGTTGGGGGATGGTGGGTTGAAGGAAGGGAAGGAAAGCTGGATCCCCGCTGGCACCACCGTGATCCTCAATAATCTTTAAGTGATCCTCAACAACAATAGTCGACCTTCGGGGGGCGATTTTTCAGTGCGTCCTCGACTCTCTTATGTACCCGTATTTTCTTCTACACTGACTTCATATACAGATGCAGCGCGCGGGATTGACTAGGTCTTCGCCAACGACTACGAGCCCGCTGGCGCCTTCCACGCTACGATCCCACGGGGTTCGAGGGCATTGCAGCCATACCTTCCGGACTACGGACTACAATAAATGTCTTGTGAAACAAGATGTGGAGAGGAACTCTAGTCGAGAGGTAAACTTGGGCACGTGAGATAAATTCCTATCTTGTGAAGTCAATAACTGCTCGGCTTAGATGATAGTTCTTGATCCAGAATCTATCCGGCGATTTTCTCGGAGCAGGCGAAGGAGGAGGTGGGGCACAGGTTTCCCTATGTCTACCTAATAGCCAGGGCTTCAGACTATTTAGATTTAGGGAGCTTCCGAGACCTGCTGAACAGAATTTGCCTATGGGGCTCAGGGGGACTTCGCAAGTTCCTAGAGCCCTAGGTAACCGGATTTCATCATTGGACGTGTTTCTACGGAGCTCCGAAAAGGCAGTGTATATAAAGAGATGGTTACCGTATTGCAGAGTTAGGGGGGGGGGGGGGTTGAGGAATGTTTGTGGGCATTGATGCGCTTGGCCGGGCCCGGTCGGGGGGTGTGGTATGAGGCGGAGGGCTCATCACTTGATTCCTAGGGCTCGATGCTATCAGTGCTTGGATATGGGGCTTTCGCTAGGGTTTTTACTTATGTACAATCCCACTGCAACTGCGGACAAGCCCTATTTAGGTCTTTGGACCTCTTTCCGTTCATCTCCCGACTGGCGTCAAGAACAAAGTTGATACCGGTGATCTCTGTTTTTGTGGCTTGGGATATTATCCTTCTCCCCGATCTCGGAAATATTTTCTCATTCTAGTTTGGACACAGGACCAGTGCTAAACTCTCATTTACAAGCCACGAGAACGGGAGCATTTTTCAACGGCCATCATCGGCGAATCCAGATGGAAAACACGAGGGTGGGCGTTCTCAATGAATTGACACTTTCAAGCCAACTCCTAGTGGTATGCCTGAATCTGAGCGCCATGGAATTGAACGATCCGCGGAGGAGCCACTAAACCATTCTCGATCTTTGGTTCACTCGATTGGGCTCGGAAACAATATTTTATGATAGCCAAGATAAAAAAGGTTGAATGCAAGTTTCTTTAAAATCTTTAGATTCTATTCGTATATCCTATCTTTTGCCTGCCCTTTATACCGCTTCTAGTGCCCGTGCGCACCCTCTTGACCGCCAATTAAGAAACCCTTACCACCTCTCTAATCCGGTGACTGGTCAGGTAGGATTTTGATTCCGGAAATCCGAGTGATTATGTGTGGTGTTGTATGGTTTCGGCCGGCCAGCCAACCCGCCGGAGCATCCCCGGAGATATTTGGGCGTTATGGGGAAATCGCGAGTTCGCCAGTAGTATATAATCTGTTGAGCTTTCACCCAATTGTTCCAGGCGGTGTATATATACCCTAATTGACGATCCCTTAGAACTCTTCTCAAGATCCTGCCGGTTTTCGTGCGCGCCTGGGGATCCAGTAAGGAGATGGACTGGAAATGCTTTGGAATAGTAAAGGAGAAGGCATGAAGCTCTCGGGGCTGCTATCCCCGCTCCAACCCCATCTGGGACCTCGAGGGGCTGCCTCCTACGATAGCAATTGTGGCATTCTACAGCCTCCGGACAGCTTCTATACACTTCTAGCTATACCCAGGGTCTTCTGGTAATTCGTACGGACCACTCCCACCTCCATCTTTCTCAGAAGGTAAATCCTCATGGCTTCGTTACTCCAATTTAACCACCAACATATTTCTATTTGCATTCAAGTGTTTGGTAGACTTTCATGAAGACACTTTTGTTACAAGATGGGGAGGAGGATGCTAGGATCTTCCACCCCCGGGTTGTGCTGCATACCTGTTAGTGGAAAGCTTCCAGTATGTTTACTGGTATAATAGGTTCCTGCCCGATGCTTGTTTCTGAACTCGATTACTGCAGGCTACCTATACTTTTCGCTTGTGGTTAGGTTGAAAGAGGAGGGTCGGCGAAAGCATAGGAATCCTCTTTTGCATTCTTTTCTCTAGACTAATTTTGCTGGATCAATTGCTTAAGACCTTGGTTGCGGTGGTCAGCAGAGTCTCGGGGGGCAAACCTGAAACAAGGCACTTGCTGTTGCAAAGTGTAGAAGAAAAAGAAACCGCAGAATAATTGGGTGCCGACTAGCGTCCGGAGGCAGGTGCCTGGTATATCTTCTCGCCGCTAAAATTTAGTCCATGAGTGCTAGGCATGTGTGTGGGGGTTTATCTCCAAGTAGTTCTATGTCTACACAGGTAACCTGATTACGAAGTATGCTTAGTAGATGGTATCAACAAAATTAAGATGCGAGCATTACGGCACAGCACAAAACGCAATTACCTCACTACTTTATCCCACCCACTGAACATTCCTGCCAGCCCGGAGGCGAATTCTCCAGGACCAATTCTCCACCAATTGCTAAATCCAGCTGACTAGAAGAAGTGAAGTAATATAGCAGAGAAATCCCCCGCAACCGGAGCCTAACTTTGGTTCCTTTTTCTGGGGAGGGGGGATTTTCTTTCTTTTCTTCTTCACTGCTAAACCTCATTACTATCGGGGTAAGTTAGCCTAGACCAGACCCACCCGGTGGGAATAATAAACCAGGGAATAACGATGGATACGATTCTTGCTATATACACTTTCTGACGTGGGCAAGGCTGCCTACCTACCTGGCTACCAGGATTGAACGATATGCGCACTCGTATGACATCAAGCACCTCTGCGCACCTATACCGCCCCACGAGAAGTGCTATTTCCTAGGGCATCATTTCTCCGGTGGTTTGGATAGGTGGTGTCGACATGGATGGTCACTCGCCTCCGGAACCGGGTAGGGGGTTTTTTTTTTGAAAGGTAAGTTTGCACAGAAGGGGATACCCGGCCACCGAGATGAAATTCCGTGCTGTGGCGACGCTGGGTATGTCCTGGCTAATCGGAGGTCAATAGAGTCAGGACACCCGTCTAACTGATCATCGGCAAGTTAATAGATTTCGACATCGCGGTGCGCAGGTTGGCCTCTGCGGAGAAGAAGAAGCATCTTCCCACATGCTGGCTATTCGAACATTATTAACTGTCAGGCGGGATATCAGGTTTTTCGGGCAAAGGGCTCCAGTGGGTTGGGATGCTTAGGCGGGGGGGGGGGAGGCGATTTTTAGGCTCATTGAATTGGATTGATTTTGGTCATTTCGGATATGCTCCACGGTTTAATTTTAACTCTGATTTCCCCCGGAATCCCCCCAAAATGGGCAATGGAGAGCTCCCTCCAAGATACTGGTGTTATTTTCAGAATGAAAAAGAAACCTCTAAAAGTAACTTATCGTCTTCGGGGTATTGATTTTTGGAGGAGAATATGAAAGTATATGGCTCATTCTCTACTCCGCCACCTGGGGCCCCCCTGCGGTTTCTAGGGGTCTTCAGGGTTTCTAAACTCCCAGAGCCTAAATACTCAATCTCTTTGAGGTTACCACAGCGAGACTTCAGGGTTTACTAATAACATTAAATTTTTGATTGAAAATTCTCTTCGTTTGAATGGGGCTAGATCTTCTCTGGACATCTGAATATAGGCCCCTCTGCCCCCTACGTTCCATGTATTTTCCCAGATGTGTTGGGGAGGGGCCAACGGCGTGGAATGGCTAAAGGAAGATTAATACTCGGCGCTAAATGCTACATCCCCTAGTCTTCCTAACGGGGCCGGTAGAAGGGCATTCCCGACCCCTGTCTGGTACAAGGCAGTAAGGCAGAAGATTAATTCTGTTACAAACCTCTGGGGAATTTGGCGTCACTTCTGCTTCTGGTCTAGCTGTCGATGGGGGGTATACCTGCTGTTGCTAGTTGTGTATTATATATCCAACGTGATTTCTGCTAGTTGCGGAGAGGAGGTTAAAGGTGGGGGGGAAGGGGGCGAGAGGGAGAGGAAACTAAGGGTGAGAGTTACATGGATGACCGGTAGGAGGAACAAAATACGGAGTGGAAACAGAGGGAGATGTGAGATGGGTGGGTGTTGGAGAGAAGAGTGGAGCGACGGGAAGGGAGGATGAGTACCAATTTAGGAGGAGAAGGGAGGGAGATAGAGAAGGGGGAAAGATGGAGGGAAGGGAGAGCCAGCGGGAAAGGGCCATGAATGGATTGCGCTGTACGATATTGGATTATTACTCAGAGTAAGATGGTTTATCATTATCATTCTAACAACCTACGAAATTCCAGAGATTGAGGTCTGCTATCCCGATATCCTAGGTGCCTAACTCTGAGCTCCACCCCCCAGAAAGCAAAACTATCAGATCCCTATGCGAGAATAAGCTGCGAAACCAAAATTGCCCAAATCGCGGCTAACAACGGAATCGCTGATAGGAGTCAACTCGAGTGCTGTCGGGCATCTGGGAGATGTGATCGTAATTAAATGACGAGGCGTCACAATGTGAATAACGACAACGCCTTCCTTCCTTCGATACATAGCTCACGATTGTGCAGCGAGTCCCGCCCTGCACATTTCTTCCTGTAAAAATAAGGCTAGCGAGAAATTTAATTCACTTTCCACTTCCTGCAGCCCCCCCTTTTTTTTATTGGGGAGGCGTATCAATGATAGAATGCGGGTTTTGTTTTCCTATCATACCTTTGGATAACTTATTGGGGTGTTGTCGTCGTCGTCGTGGTTGTGCCTGAAAGGGGCATGTCTTTCCCGATATCCCATAACTCGTGACATATCTGACGCATAAGTTAGGCCCTTCATATGGGGAATTACACCAGAAAGAGGTAATTTTATCCCACGATGGCTATTCTGAGGGGGGGGTTGCCGAGAATATATATATATATATTTTTACCGATCACCGCTTGTGCTAGTCACGATCAACTAGGCAGGAAAGCTCAATTTTGCTCAAACTTAGGAGGATGGGACACGAATACAGCAGCACAACATTCAACCGTCTACGAGGCCGTCGCGAGTCCTAATATTTCCGTCATACTGCTATATACTCCCTTACTTCGCATGCCACTTCCTCAACCAAAAGCCGAACCCAGCCGAGAAAAACCCCACTCATCACATGGAATCACTCGAAGTAGAGGTATCAGCACTTGAACAGGGCTGTTCAAACACTTCACATCCAATCACTCGCAAGGGATCACAGAGCGCGGATCGCGCAGTCTAAAAGGGTATGATTGCTCGCGGAGGAAGAAAAAAAAAGCAATGAGCGGTTTTTTTTCTTTTCCCCCTTCCCTCCCGGGAGTCGTCCAATTGTGGAATGGGCGGCCTGAAATGCTACTACCTCCTGCGCGTTCTCAAGCACACAGTGGGTGCGAGAGAGAAGAATTTGGTCGATCATGCGCGCCAGCGAGCCCCCGAGTTGGGATTTGTGATATATATGCACATCATATACCTGCATAGGCGGGCCCGGGAAAGTGCTGGCAAATGTGCTGGAATGTTGGGGGGGGGGTGTAATACAGTTATGTTTCACCTGGTTGGTGCCGACAGATGTGTAACCAATCTAAGTGATGGCTTTTTTCAAGGGTCGTCGTGAAACCAGTAGCCAGTCCCGTCCAGGCGTTGCTGAAGAATTGGGGGATATGGGGGCTGGTTTGTACTTGCTTACTCCCAGTAGCGGATTCGCAATTGCCATGCCAACCGGTACCCTAATGGTAATAGGGGGCGTCCCGGCGGTAGGCCTAAAAGTTTACTACAGGTATCACTCGGTGGATAAAAGTTACATGTTCTGGACCCTTTCAACTCTCTCAATTTTTCGGGGGTTTGTTTTTTTAATTATTTATATTTATTCTCATCATTCTATACGGAGAGCTGTTTTATTTTTTTTCACTTTTCAATTTTTTATTTTCCCTCAATTACCGTTCCATTGTTAGTTATGTCTTTTTGCGAGCTTTGCTGGCGTGGGTTCGGCGTTCCGGCCAATTTTTCCAAACATCTTGCTTCCGCCGTTCACGCACGGGGCGAATGCTTCCAATGTAATGAGTGTGCCCGCAAGTTCTCTACGAAGGGAGCGTTGGGACGGCACCGACGGAACCTTTGCGAGATGCCCGAAGTTCTGGATTACCATTGTGCTGAATGCCGACGGGATTTCACTAGTCCCGGGGGGCTGAAGAGGCATTTGAGCAAGATGAACATACACACACATACACAGGGATCCGAACCAGCTGAGAGATACGCCTGCCAGGAATGCGGCCGGATTTTCGCTACCGACAGGGCGCTGACTTGTCATGTTCAATCGGGCATTCACACCGTGACCCAGCGGATGCGCTGTTTCAACAGAAACACCTGTGGGAAATCATTTACGGCGGTCTCGGGAATGGTCTACCACTTGGAAAGCGGCGCATGCACAAAGGACTTTGGCAAAGAACGGCTACTCCGAGAAATCACCGCGAGGGACACTGAAAACCTAATCATCACCAGCAATCCACAAACCACCTCCCCCATCTCTGAGCATTCCCAACTACCGACGCCGCCACCCTCTGCTAGTAGCAACCCGTGGCCAACCGAAGAAGAAACCCTTCCCCACTTTCTCCTCCCATCCTCAATCATCTCACCGGAGGGGGAACACCCGTACTCAACGCCCCTGACTTCGGACCCCCAGTTTGCAAATATACTCACGTGCCCTCTGTGTAAGAGCACTCGGCGCCGGGGCAGACGGAGAAAGTTCAAGTCTGCTGCCGCGTTGCAGGCGCATCTTGATGAGATGGGGGCCCACACCCCGGAACCGTATGTTTATCCCGGCGGGGCGAGGAAGTTTATGACGTTGGGGTCGCTGGTGAGACATGCGGAAGATAGGGCTAAGGAAGGGGGGAAAGCGGGAAGGGCTGCCGAGGAAGTTATCGGGTGTGTTAAGGGGTGGTTGGAGGAGGCTGGCGGGGGGAGAGGGATGGAGATGGGGAGGCGATAGAGGCGGAGGAGTAGGCATTGGGAGGAATTGAGAGGTCTGGGACAGGAAGGATTGTGTGAGCGTTTGGGTGCTTAGTGGTGGGTCTGCTGTTAGAGTAGTTATGGGAGAAGTTGTGATTTCACTTCTATCTATGCTTGGAAATTGAGCTCCAACGAAGGGGGGGCCTAGTTTTGAGATAGGACGGGTTACCTTCATATTCTTGTCAAAAGCCGTTATTCTCCCCCATTTTTTTTTTATTAATCTAATAAACTACCGCATGTCGTTGATTGCCTGATTCCTTTGTTCTTTGGCTACTTTCTAGACATCCTACATGCAGCACCACCGCCACCTCTCACTTTCCCTCTTACTGGTAAGTGAGCTAGCATCAAATATAACGAGAAACAAAACGGGCTCGGTCACGGCTTGTTGGCACACTCTCTCCACCACCACCGTTATGGGCCCCGTCCTAAGAATACATCACCGGCAGGATTTATATACAGTCGCGCCCTGCTATTTTCCTGGACAGCCAGATCTGGAAACCTCATCCGGTACTGTGAGATGGGGGAGGGGAGTTGGGAGCAATGGGGTCATGATTTCAGGGAGTATTATTCCCCGGATCATATAGAGTCAGCATCCATCCTAAACCCAGTAACTTCCGTGACAACGATGACACACCACTTTATACAATACATCTTGAACAACTTCTGCTACTATAGGATCTCTGAGGAACACTGGTAGTAAGTCTACCATAGGAAATATACTCTCTCTTTTTTCTATTATTTATTTGTTTTTAAAATCCATTGAGTTGGGGTGAATTGTTGTTCGGGGTGGATGTAGACTTTGTGAAATTCCCTCCCAGGCAGGCTAAGCCAGATATGGAAGGAATTGGATTCTGTAATTTATTAAGAATTCAAACTCGTGGCGGGGGCAATGTCGGTTCCGGGGAGATGCCGGGAAGAGGTCTACACAGTGAATGTAGGAACCAGAACCAACATTTAAGGTCATTCTGAGTTGTTTCATCTTGGTCTGTACTGAAGCATACTCCCCACCGTATCTATGTTCCCGAGATCGCCCCGGAACCGACATTGCCCCAGCCACGAGTTTAGCAGCACTGGAGGTGCTGAGTTAGTTGTTGTCTGAAAAGTCCAATTTTGCTACCAAATACAGCTACTTGGATAGCTACTTTTGATTTGGCGCGCCTGGGAGAGAGAACTTTACTGTTTCATACCGCTCAAGGGATATTCCCACCATCAGTTATATCTTGACCGATACACAGAGGTGGTAATATTATCAGTCTAGCGGTATGTTGAGTAGGCATACATGTAACCTGCTGCTCAAGTTTGCCTTCCTCTTCATCGCTACTACTGGTAGGCATAATATAGGCTTGTGCCTGACGATACATGATCCGTACAGTACTGGTGAGGCCCAATGTTGAGAATAACTTCTCCTCCATCCTCCATCACCCCCCGTTATTTATCCTGTTTTTTCCCTCTTTGGGAAGATAAGTCAGCATTTGTACTCATGTACAGGATGAAAGGATCCCGAGAAACAGATCACGGAACTCCCCCCATAGGGTGTGGGTAGGTACTTGTATGACTGGTGACCAGGCATGATACGTAAAATGATCTCCATGGCTGTCTGTCGTCTCGTGACTTTTGTTGCGGTTTGGTGTAGCATGGTTGATTTATCCTTCTTTCGGTGTGCTAAGGTACTGTATGTAAGCGGGTATTTGGGGCCTCGGTTTTATGGTTCGAAATTGTAGCAGTGCCAAAAACTCATGATTTCAATTCTGATTTCGATTTTTTGATTTTGTCAGGATTGGGCCTTCGAAGGGTATCGTCCACGTTGGTAGTGGCGCTGCTATGTATGGCAGCATAGGCTACTTTAGACTGAGTGTAACATACCTGCACCCCATGGCACAGCAAGCCCGTCACAGATAGCCATAGGCTGGCTTGGGCAAGATTGGTGCATAGGTCGAACTGTTCTAAGATTGTAATAGGGCCTAGTGTTTGGGTGTACGGTATGCCGTGGGGTCCCGGTATGGCTTCTTACTCGCATTCAGAACTTATTTTCCAGGTGCCTTCGTGGCAAAACAGTGGTTGTGGTTGGGAATTGCACTAGAAGCACTGCCTCCGGGCATTAAAAAATAAATAAAGAACGGCACATTGGTGGCCGGGACTTGCGCCTATGATATGGGGTTTGGGTGTCTTAGATTTGACCTCTGGGTTTATGGGCGAATATAGAAGGATACTTGACTTTTCTCAAGAATTCCCTATGGAGGGAGGGTCTGGGGGAGGATCATATGTCGCACAAAGCCATCAATCCGCTTTAGCATATCATACCATACAAGCGGGCTTGGCCTGACCTGGCCATTGGATGCCAACGAGTAAAGGCAGGACAAATCAGGACTCAGCAGGAAGGGGTGCGGAGCGGAAAAATGAAAAAAACAATGCGCCAAACCCGGATTGAACGGGTGACCTTCAGATTACCCCGAGTTTTTATGAACTGAAGAAGCGAGCACTTCAGTCTGACGCTCTCCCAACTGAGCTATTGGCGCGTGTGTATTAGTAATAAGGGTTTTGGGCAGCTGTTTTTGTGCTGGGATAGATTGGGCATATCTTAGAGTTTGGTACGGGCATTGGTATCAACTTGGATTCGGCGGACTAGATTCTGGAATACCTGCTGTAGAATATGGCAGTTGTTATGGTGCATCGCCAGGGCCAGGGAGTAGCACTCAGTTCGCCGGAATGATCCGGTTATGCCATCTTGTCTCATAAACGGTAACTACCGGTATATGATTCTGACCCGCTCATAGACTAAGTAATCCTCTACAGGCGAAGAAGGTGGCTGTTGCCACTAATGGCTTATGGTACGGAAGGGCCGGTACAGTACTCGAGTACTTGCTCGTTCCAGGTAAGAAGTGCCTGGGCTCATGCGGGAGGCAGGCGCCAGGTTGGGGAAAGGAAAAATATCCCTGAAATATCCTGTTTTTAACTTTACCCCTCAGTTTTTAGGTGTTTCTTACCTGGGAAGAGCATATGAGTTGGTACTACGCTGGAAGACTATCGGTATTCCCTCAGAGGCTTCCGAGAAGCAATACCGGTACTATTTTCTTTAGACCCTGTTTCTTCGGCTACTGCCCACGGGCGCTACCTTGCATGTAGCGGTATGCGGATTCTTGATGGGAACAGGTGTCAGCTCCATTACCGGTACGGTACTGTTGAGTTCGTGAGGGGGCTTACAGGAGCGGACCATATCCAGGATAAAACCGAAGAATAGTGCTACACGAGGTCAAAATAAAGTGTGGCCCACTTTCATAAAGTGGTCCCCTCTCGGTAGTTATTTCCCTTAGATACCGAAGTGGTAAAAGCGTCGGGAAGGACACTCTGGGGTAAATACTTGTGGAAATGCTATTTCTAAAGGCTCCTCCGGGCTCGCCGGCATCACAATCAGGCAGCTCACGTGTTGAGTCGCACTTTCTTTTTACACCTTCCAGCGTGGGAACGGGTTCCACGAGATTATGCACTTCGCTTAGTAGAAGGTCTCTATTTCCGATTATCTACACTACGGTACATAGTAGCGAGCTGTGCCACTTACCAGCGGGCCATTTTAAAGTAATCGGAACGCGCTTGCTGGTAATGGGTTAGGGTTGTGCTTAATTTAGGTTCTGTGGGGATTTAACTTACTCTGCGTTTTACAAGTGCAGGTAGGGAGGTTTTCTCGGGGGTAATAATATTATGATGTAAAGGGGTTCGCGTGATGTCTAGATCAGAGTGGGTTTGATTGGGGCGGCGGTGGGGCTTAAATTACGAGTGCTCTACTCGGGTAGATTGGAAGATTGGTGGCGGCCTTGGTGTTCATGGAGGAGGGAGGAGGTAAGGCATTAGACCGACCGTGCCCTGAGCGAGGTGGTGCCCTCAGCGAGGCATGGTAGTGTTGCTGTGGCGGAACCGGTGTTTAGTAAGAGTCCTCATTGGACTATGAGCGCCGCGCCTCGCTGAGGGCACCACCTCGCTCAGGGCACGGTCGGTCTATAATGCTCTCGAGTACTCGAGTACTCGTACAGCACTGGTACAGTCAAGTGCTGATCCCGGCACTGCCATACAGGCAGAAAAATGTGGGAGGCTCTTCAGGGGGCTCTTAAAATATCCCCTCGGATAGGAACAGGATTTCAAGCAAGGCGTGGGAAATACTCGTGACAGCTCTAGCCCACAAATCAGAAAATCAGTATTTCACGTAGCATTGGGGGAATGGAAGTTAAACACAACCCCTTCCAGCAAGATGTGATGTAGCCGTCGCTTGCATGTCAGTCAAAGAGTGAGACATACTGCTGGTACGAGTATATTGAGCTTTGCAAGCAGTGGCGTTAGTACTCGTACTTGAGAGGTCGACTCTTCTCTTCTCTGGATAGAGAAAGTGATGGGGTAGTTCCTCGGCTGTGCAAAAGTACCCCAACAAACACCGAAGGTGACATTCCAATTTCGTGGGATATTTTAGACCCTTGTATCTATCTGGGAGTGCATTCTGGGAGCTTTTCGTTTTCCTTTTATTTTATGAGGTCAGCAGTCTAGGCATGGAGAGAGAGAGAGCGCGAAAGGCAGAGCCTCTTAATACGATACGTGTACTCGGGGGTGGACGTAAATGATGGGAGGAACAGGGGTTTGAAGTCCCCGTGTTCATGACTGTCAAGCAAACAACGATTTAATTTGATAGGTCTAATTCTAGGGAGGCTAAAAAGCTTTGACATCTTGAACCCCTGTCCCTCCCATAATTTACGTCCACCCCCGAGTATGGTGCGGTGCGGCGGGGGTATTCTACAGTAATGTTGTGATAACCTTAAACGTCCCGTCTGACTGAGTTGGTGCGGTCGGAGGTGCACTTTGCAGTGCATGCACACGGTGTGAATTGGGCCACCTCGTCATTATTTATTTTCAAGCACAATATCGGTACTGTGCGGGTACCGTAACTGATCTATGTCATGGAAATGCCTTTGTCCATGGCCGTGTGGCGGTGGCGAAATAATCCTTTTTGTTCCTTTGAATATCACTAATATCGTATTATACCGTATCGGTACTCTATCCGTCCTGGGTAAGCACAGCCGGTTGCATAAACAATCCCCAACCGAGGAATGACTGTCCGGTCAGGGTTGGGGCCGTGGCAGTCCTGCGAGGATTTGTTCTGTAATATGATGCCAGGGAGCGAGTCCTACTACTGTACTGTACCGCGTTAGTTACCGGTATCGCTTCTGGAAGTTATACTTGTAAGGGTACGGATAATCCCCGGCCCCGCAGGGAATTTCTGCAAGGCGGGGAGTGAGGATTGTTTTAGATCCATTTATAGCAAATTTATGATCCTGCTGATTCTTGCTGCGCCTTTCGCCCCCTCCTCCGCATCCAGGGTGGTTCTAGAGAGGTAACACTCTGTCTAGGAGAGTACCGATATCAGAAACTGATCACTTGAAGCGTTACAGTGACTATTTGCGCAGCAGTGGGCACTGTCCAGGTAGTGACATGACATTAGGGTAGAATTACTGGGGAGTACAAACCGCCCTTTCTCTTACGCTCCCGATTCTCGTATTAATTCTGACACCGGGTTAATCTCTCCAGGTTTTTTTTGACTTTTACTATCTGTCGAGTGATTGATAGTGATTCCGGTTACTTACGCTCTGCAGATGGCTCGGATGGCTGGAGTTGAGGGTCGATGCCCAGAGCGTTTGGGTTATTGCGTACATGAGATCGCCAATTATCCGAATACGGGTACCCTAGCAGATGGCAGGAGAGAAGAGGCTATTTCAGGAATGCGCCACTGCGTTGAGTGGCATACCTAACCGCGTAACCCTGCCGATCCCATATATAAATGCTCTCGAACCCACCCTTGAGAAGCTGCGAAAAATCCACCCCATTTGCCACTGAAGTTTAATGCCCTCTAGATCATCATGAGATTCCTTCCTCTGCAGAGAGTTATCCCCCCGATCTGGTTGGACAGGGCCTTTGTTTCCCTGGCACTCCTGCCAAGACTTCCTTTTTGGTGAGTGTAACCGAAACTTGTGAAATGTGACGGGACCTCGAGTGGGCTTACGGGTCACTTAGCGCTTACTCGGGCACCCGGTCCAACCTCGCTGCGCGGTCGCGGACTTGAGAAGGGGAAGGCTGAACTTGAAACCATTGTTCTTCTGCAGGGGCCCCCAATTCGCCTCTGGTGGACGAACCGATCTATAGCAATTGGGCTCTAGTGGGGGAACAATCTTTGTTTGAATCCGCGAGTTTTATCCTGCGTTGCGCATAGCATTTTACTGGAATGACCCCGCGAGGGTTGGCGGAGATTGGGAGGAGTAAGTATCACCTTTGTGCCACAGCCCAAGACTTCCGGAAATAGAAGCATGGACGTTTGAAAGCCGAAGACCTGCACTTCAAGATCTTCCCGGGGGTTTCCATTTTTTTACCAGTTGCTTCCGCTTCCTTTTGCGATCGTATTATACCGTACTTATCTTACTACCTGTACCAGAAATGGTGCTTTTGGAGTGTACTATACTGATGCGTTAAAAGGGCTCCTAGATTTTGGCTAGAGGAAAATTTGTCGCCTTTTTGTTTTGGGTGTTCCCCTCTCGCTTTGCTCGATTCGACTTTCATACCAACAGCTCGCTGTGTGCGTACGGTATCCGATAGAGCAAAATGACCATGGACTTTCGTTCAAGCATTCGGGCAGTGGCTGTTAGCTTCCGCGACAAAACTGAGGAACCCCTACCTTCCGGCCTGGAGAGGGAGAGAATCATTGTGGGCATTGACTTTGGGTTGGCCACCTACCACCACCATCCGCCCCTTTTTATCCCCGCAAGTTTTCCCCGCTGATGCCATCTAGAACAACACACAGCGCAATAGCATGGGCGCAGACGTCGTCGCCGGAGGAGTATGAAGTCATTACACACTGGCCCGGTCAGTCGGGGAAGGACTGGGGAAAGGTTCCTTCAGATATCTGTTACACGACCAGTCGACCCGCTTCGAACCCAACCTCGGCCCCGGCCCCATCGCCGTCACCAACCCCCAGTGTGAACTCTGAGAGTAATATCCCTCGATTAGAGAGTGCGAGTAGTGAGAGTGTGGCTTTAGAGTTTAAATGGTAGGATCACCGCTAGACAGATAATTTTTCAATTGCTCACGGAAGATCTATAGGGGCTTTGAAGTGCCTCCTACAGACCCGCAAAAGCTATCATGGATAAAGATTCTACTGGACCCATCTCAACCCCGCCCTAATTTTGTCAACCCCAAGAAAACTACCCTTCCGAGGGGGAAGAAGCCAGTGGATATTGTCACAGACTACCTTGGCGCTTTAAAATCCTACACTGTGCAGACCCTCGAGCGACGGCTTGGGAAGGAGGTAGTGCAAAAGTCCAAGGTGGAATATGTGCTTACTGTACCAGCAGTGTGGAGTGATAAGGCTCGGCAAATGACGATGGAGGCGGCTATCCGGGCGGGATTAGGTGTTGGTGCAGAAGGGGACGCAGCCGGGTTGCTGAAATTAATCACAGAGCCGGAAGGAGCAGCAGAGTACGCGCTCCGGAGCATTCAGCCTAATTCTATGAATGTTCGTCTCCCATCTTTTTATTGATTTATTTATTTTTACGGTGGGGGGGCTTGTATAGGGTTAGGGTTGATGAGTGGGGTTGATGCACGCCCTTTGGCTGAGCTTCTTGGAGGATAATGCATGAATGAAGGAAACACACTTACCTTGAAATTTTTAGGTGGGCGATTGCTTCGTAGTGTGCGATGCCGGCGGTGGGACAGTTGATCTCATATCTTATCGTATATCTTCCTTGATACCATTGCAACTAAACGAAGTGGCGATCGGAACTGGGGCGCTGTGCGGTGCCGTCTACTTGGATCGACGATTCGAAGATTTTGTCTCTAAACGAATTGGGAAGGACAAATTCGATGCGATGGATCATAGGGCTCGATTCCAGATGAACCAGTTTTGGGAAACCTATGTCAAGAGAGAATTTGTCGATGATGAGGGAGTCCAACGGGATGAGGAGGAAGAGGAGGAAAATGAGAATAAGCTATTTTGGGTACCTATGATGGGTGTGCCGGATAACGAGGATAAGGGGATCAGAGGGGGGTTCCTAAAACTCTCAAGGTTAGTTTGGTCCCGAGTGATGGGTTATGCTGTGACCAGTCGGTATGCATGAGGAGCTAACGGGGGTTGGGAGAATAGGAGGGAGGTGAAGGAAATATTCGAGCCTATAGTTGCACAAGTTCTGGAGCTGATATCTAAGCAAGTTATTGAAGTGCTCAAGTCCGGGAAAGGCCCAATAGCGGTAATGATACCCTGTCGGCGGTGTTATGCATATGCTAAACCTTAGTCAGGCTATTCTTCTTGTGGGTGGATTTGGTTCTTCGGAGTACCTGTACCAGCGGGTTAATAGGTGGGCGGCTGATAAGATTAATGTTATGCAGCCACGGAATGCTTGGACGTAATGCTTACCTTGCTTTAGATTACCTCGCGTGTGCTGACGGGAATATAGTGCTGTTGTACGAGGTGCAATAATCCGTGGACTCCAAGGGGATATCGCAGCTGTTCAGTCACGACTTAGTCGGCGTCACTATGGCGTCGTCCACGATTCCAAGTACGATGAATCGAAGCACGATGAATCCGAGAGGATGTGGCATCCTCTGCGATGTGAGTGGGTAGTGAAGAACAGGATCCAGTGGTACATTCGACGGGTGATACGCCTTGGGTATGTTGGTGACCTGGAATATGCTGACATCTGCAGGGCGACGTTACGACGGAACGAAGGAAGATATCCTTCCCTTTTTACCGAACAATTGCCGAGGGTGATTTAGTTGGTGACACGCATCAGCTCAAGACTGAACTCTGGGTGTGTGACGAACGAGTAGCGCCGGATAAGCGGAGCAAGGGCGATCGTTGTATTCCCCCCTTTCCTTCAAGTTACTGTGTAACCCGAATGATGCTGAAAAGAAAATACTTTGGCAGCTGTTCGAAAATTATGTGTCATGACATCGGAGCCAGTGCCTGTAAGCCGATTCACAAAGCACACCAACGAGAAGGCTGAGACCTTTTACCGAGTCGATTACTCGCTCGACATGACGGTCACTTCTGGCGTAGTTGTGTATGAAATGAGTTTGGAAGGGGAGAAGGCTAGTGTCGGAAGGGTCACGACGAAGTATGAGTGATTGTGGGTGTCTGGCGACTAGGCGGGGCTGTTTGAATATTTGTGCTGGTATGATAATAGCAGTTTTTTCCGTAACCCTTTGTTTGTATCTTAATTTTTGGCGCTGGAAGAGCTTATAATATTATCTGGAATGGAATGAAGGTTGAAAGCCTTTCCCTCTCTTGATATGAATGTGGGGTCATGCGCTTTTGTATCTTCGATTAGGTGTTAGGGTGCTAGGATAGTGCACGCGTGGTGTTTGAAACGTGTAGCGATGATGACAAACTAGTACGGGTATCATACCCAACCCCCCATCTGCTATCTCCATCGCGAGGCGTGCACCCTCCACTCTCCCTAAGATACCACTCGTACCCAAGCAATCACACCCACACCCTGTTGGTGGTGGTGGCTTGTGCACCGTTCACTGGCCATTCTCATGGAATTTACAATAGTAACCAACGCAGGGAGCTAACCTACTGTAATTCCGGGGCTTCTCCGTATTTATTTCCTGTCAGGCTGGGACCAATTAATCCTACTGGTTTTTGTACTGTACCAGCAATCTCTGCGTAAATTCAGTGGTTATAATGCCGTTTCCCCTAGTCTCTGTGGAGTGAGGTGCGGCTCTATCGCACTTGCCTGTCTATGCGCTGCCGGGCCGCTGCTTTATGAGACCTGTATTGGTATATGCCGGGGGGGGTGAGGTGATTGTGTGCTTTGGTGGATACTTCCGAATGTTGGTGTGGGGTTGCTATTCACTTCTGGGCAGAGAGGTGGGGAATGTCGTGTACTGTACTTCTGATGCTCTGACATACTTCCGGTAGTCTGACTCTGGGGCCTTTTGGGTGAGCGGGTAGGTTGTACTTTGCCAATCTGGTCATCGAGTATCATGCTTTGAAGTTGTTTGAGGGTGGCATAGGTGGCTTGGTAGTAGAAATGCCCTTTAACAAGCTATTTTTCATGTTGATATCGGTAATGGTATCTCCAAGATCGTGCCAGTAGGAAGAGTGAGCGCACACCTAGTATCCGGGGACTTGAAACGGGCTACAAATGATAGTTTTGTATCCACAGGGTATATTTATTTCATACCGTACTTCCCGATATGTCTCTACCGGTATTTCTTCTCGCTTTTTTCCGAGCTAAACTTTGAAACTTTGAGGATTTTATTTTCTCTGCTTCTGATATCCTCTTTTCGCAGCGTGGGGGTTACGTTGCTGGGTGTATGTTGGGCTGTCACTTCCTGTTTGGAACATTCTAGCGTAGAGGAGAATACTTTATCATGCAGTATTTGTCCCCAAGTACTGTATTCTGACACGTTCATGTGGCGGTCTACATGTAAGGGCGTGAGGTCAGGTATCATACTGCATTATTTGGTGGTGTGTAGGTCGCATGTGCCCGTGGGGAGAACAAAAAAAACCCTTGTATTATACTTGCCGACAGGAGCTATCACTCGCTCTCTCTCCTGTATCCACTTAATTCGCCACTCCCTCCAAAATCGCGCCACATGTTTGTCCTTCGTGTTAGCCTGATTTCTGTTAGCTCTTAGGCTATACGATAATGTTGAGGTGCGGCTACCTACTTAGGTCATGTCTAGGGGTTAGCTTAGTGACTGCCTACTGTGTGGGTTAGGTCTATCATTGGTTGTGCGGGAGTGGGCTTGGAATGGGACTAGTCTACCGTATTAACTTGAATAAGAGAACGGTGTGCTATGTAGTCAAGAATTCCCTACCTTGGAGAAGGGGCGGAAGACACAGCAAAAAAAGGGGGTGAAAAAACAAAAAAATACCAGACCTTACCAGAGGGGGCAACTCTAACGACATAGCACACCGTTCTCTTATTCAAGTTAATACGGTATAACGAACATCTCACCTCACACAACGTACCACATACTATACACACATATCATACCAACAATTTCTGTTATACCCTAATTTCCATAAGGCCAAGTGGCTTCCTCCCCGTTGTTCAACTAGACACACTAGCGACCGACTCACTCTCATCCTATGATACCACTGCAATACGCAAACGACACAATCGTCATGGACACCAATTTCGCCACATACCGGGAGATTCAGATTGAATGCAAGCGGCTTGGCCGTAAGGATGCCGGGACCAGGGAGGAGTTAATAAGATGCCTGGAGTCAAGCACGAGCCACCAGCAGAATTCTTTTACGCAGCAGAACCGGGAGGATATAGAATTCCAACCCAGCCACGTTGACGGAGCAGAAATCCATGAAGAGGGTGAAATCCATGAAGAGGGTGAAATCCATGAAGAGGGTGAAATCCATGAAGAGGGTGAAATCCATGAAGAGGGTGAAATCCATGAAGAGGGTGAAATC